>Ga0209164_1000027_pt1 | contig 426907 bp, 398 predicted proteins | sample MTBNYHSulfiMetaG_FD_187458 | JGI IMG/M metagenome (GOLD analysis project Ga0209164, IMG submission 187458) | Enrichment culture microbial communities from rom New York Harbor, USA that are MTBE-degrading - MTBE-NYH (New York Harbor Sulfidogenic)... | ecosystem: Environmental > Aquatic > Marine...
GCCGCAAAGCTCAACTCACGGCCGCGGAAGAGACTGGGCTACAAGACCCCGGAGGAGTGCTATGTCCAAGCAAGGTAGAAGGTCGAAGAATCGCGCGAAGTGGTGCAGTTCAAACTTGAACCTACGCCGCGCGCAGTGGGGGAACGGACCTACATGTCTGCTCTCGCCGAAAGGATCTGGCAATGGCCGGCAGAGTCACCTTCGTGGGTACGTACGCGATTCCTGAAGACGTGTTCGAATCGTGGACTGAGACGATCAAGGAGATGACCGACTTCGTTTCAGCGAACTCATCGCGGTTGCTGAGCTACGACACCTACGTGAACGACGAGCACACCGAGGCAACGACGATCTACGTACACCCCGACTCGCAATCCCTAGAGGAGCATCTGGACCTCGCGGCAACTCGAATCGGCAGTGGCGTCCAGATGGTGAGCGTCGTGCGCATCGACCTGTACGGGGAGCCCAGCGAGGCCGTCGTGGGGCGACTGCGCGCCATATCCGAGGCTTCCACGTCTTTTCCCGTCGGGGTAAAACGCCACTTCTACGGCTCGTAGGGCCCGATGTTGCCTTGGTCGACGCCGACCGTCGTGGTGGCCTGACGCCTCGGCGCATTCTGCTGGAAGCGCTCGTATAGGCAGCCTCCAGTGACGCGCATTACTGGGGTGAGCGGATCTGGGACTACCTGTCAAGAATGCGCTTCAGCCTCTGGAGGTTCACGTCGAGTTGCTTCCGTGAGGCGCGTCTTGCGAAGGGAGCGAGAAGCTTCTGAAGGCCGCGCATTTCGACGCGAGCCCAGTAGGTGTACCTTGTGGCGCCCGCCTCCTCCTCGTAGGAGTAGACTCCTTCATACGGCATTCGGCTCTCGACGCTCTTCCACACGATTCGTTGCATGGGGATCAACTCGATGATCTCCCACGTCGACTCTCCGAGGCCCGGCCGTCTTTCGCGGACCTTAGTGCCGAGGCCCGTCGGGCTCCGGAACAGAACGGTCTCGTCGAGAAGATCTGGCTGCCACGCGAAGTCGTTCTGGTATGCGGCAGGGTACGCTTCCATGAAGACGGCCCAGACCTCTCCGATGGGTCGCTCTATCCGGACCGTCCCCTCGATTTCCATCACTACCACCCCACGACGTACAGCCCGTCGCGTACGCCTGCCCAGTGTGTTTACGTCTGAGCTCAAGCGCGCCCCTTCGCGCTTCTTGTCCGGGTCTACCTGAATCGGGCGCGCTTTGACCAGCCAAGCGAGACGACCATGCGTCAGCTCCTGCCTTGGGAGCATGAAGCCCAGGTACCAGAACTCCTCGCCGAGGATGTTGCACAGCCACCCGACGGCACAGACGGCCAGCACTCACCACGCACCCTTGAGCGACATCTCGTGAACTTGCCAGGGGCGAGGTCACTCAGGGCACCAGGTCCCAGTTGTATTCCGCTTGACCAGCAATCCGGGGCCGAGTATCGGTCCCGCTGAGAGCACAGCTCTCAGGGCCGACGATTGTCCGTGTCAATGCAGGGGTGAGGCACGCGAACACAGGTCAGTCGCGCAGCATCCAGTACTCAACGAACTCAGCAGCACGACCCGAGCTTGTGAGCGTGACGAGCCAGATGTTGTCGTATATACGGGGGGAGTCGCCCGGCTCGAAGCCCTCTGGATAGCGGGTTACGCCTCTCACGACGTAGAGGTTGCCCCGTGCGGCCAAGATGTCGTACTCGAAGGTCCAGGCGACGGCGGAGTTCTTCTGCTCGATCCACCACAGGACGATCTCATCGGCACCAACGTGCGGCTCTCTCCACGGCGCGGTGTGATACCTGGCGTCAGGTTCGAACAGGGCCAGGATCTCGCGGGGGTCATCAGAGCGCCAAGCGCGCTCATAGCCGGCGAGCCAAGCGTCGATCACGGTGTTGTCGAACATGACATAACCCCCTGAGACCGCCGGGCAACACGTCATCGTTCGCTGCGCCTGACGTGTTTCGTTTGACCTGCACGATGAGGCCGTAAGGCCTCGTCTAGTCGAGCGTAGCTCGCCGGTCTCATCTTGTCAGTGTGAAGCGCGGTTCAGGTGGCCGCCCGAGCCTCGAAGGGCCTCGCCGCTCATGAACCGAGCTGACACAAGGTCCACGACTATCGCGAAACCCACTCCTGCAGCATTTGCGAGCAGGTCGACCGGGTCGTAGACGTTGGCCATGAAGCCGAATCCGTCACTGACTTCGAAAGCTGTCACGGCTAGCAGGACGATGAGAGCGGCTCCCAGACACGGGTGTCGATACCTGTGCGTTGAGGATACGACTGCGAAGTAGAGCGCGAAGGAGACGGCGAAGTTGCCCGCGTAGGCGTGGACGGTTTCGTCGAACGGGCCGGCGTAGGAGGTCTTGAGCACGAGCGTACCGGCTCCGATCACGGCGAGGACGGTGTTCCGTGTCCTCATCGCCCGCGTCAGCACGTCGATCCCCCTCACAAGCGAAGTTGACTCTCTGCGGTACATCTAACGTTGTTTCGGTTTGAGCGGCGGCGCCCTTGGCCGCCGTGCAGTTCCATGCTACTTGGAACGGGCGCCGTCCGTCTCGAAACCGGGGTTAGCTGGCACAGGATAGAGCACTCAGGACAACGTAGCCGGTCGCTCCGGCGAGGATGTTGAACATCGTGCCAAGCACGAACACCGTCACCATCTTGGTCGAGAACGAGTGCCGGTAGTCCAGGTACTCGATGTCATCCACATCGCTGAGCTCTTGCGGCATAAGCATGATGTGCTGCCATGAAGCCCATTTCGCAGCTGTCTTGAAGATTAGCCATGCGCCTGCCAGTTCTGGAGCACCTGCAACGAATGAGGCATAGAACAGGGTGGATTCTGCAAGGCCAAGCACAAAAGGTCCGCGTGGGCTCCTAGTCCAGTGGATCGGCGCGACTGTGCTCGATCCCCTACGGACCTCGGGTACCTTCCTGTCGGCCACCGCCCATTCGATGAGCGGACCGACCCAGCTCGCGAGCATCCAGGTCACGGCCAGGCCGACGGAGCGAGCGTTCCACGGCTCGTGAAGTAGGAGCCAGCCTGCCGCCACGCTGGCTATCGAGAAAACGAACCATCCCCAGCGAAGCTTCCGTATGTCTGGATTGAAGGCCCGCATGCCCAGCTCGCCTCTACCTGTCCAGCTAACCCATGTTTCACCAGTCTACATAGGCCATTGTCGGACGACTTATCCAGTCTGCGTAACCCATCATGAGCGAGCATGTGCAGTCTGGATTGACCCGTATCGCAGTCCTCGGCACTGAGACTCCTCGGCAGAACACAAAGGCCCCCGGGCAATCGCCTGGGGGCCTGCGGTCTCTTGGGGTGGGTAACGGGACTTGAACCCGCGGCCTCCGGAGCCACAGTCCGGCGCTCTAACCAACTGAGCTACACCCACCGTGTTTTGTCTGGCACGCCCGGAGGGATTCGAACCCCCGACCTAGAGATTAGAAGTCTCCCGCTCTATCCAACTGAGCTACGGGCGCCTGTCGGCCTGCCCGAGAGTGCCGAGGAATGACGGTACTCTGCGGCGCACGCCTATGTCAATCCGCCTCCGGCACGCCGGGCGGTGGCTCGTCGATGGAGCGGCGGACGGGACTCGAACCCGCAACAATCAGCTTGGAAGGCTGATGCTCTACCAATTGAACTACCGCCGCATCCTGGTCGGGCCGGCCGGATTCGAACCGGCGGCCCCCTGCTCCCAAAGCAGGTGCGCTACCAAGCTGCGCCACGGCCCGACCCCGCCCTCGCGAGGCCCTCGCGGGCCGCCTGCCTGAGGGCAAAGGACAGTATATGTTCCTGCAGGATGCGGGGCAAACGCCGTGCCGGGGTTGGGCGCCTCAGCCCTCGAGCGCCGTCCGCAGTGCACGCAGTGCCGCACCGCGGTGGCTGATCGCGTTCTTCTCGGCCATCTCGAGCTCGGCCATCGTGCGTCCCGGCGTAGCATCGGGCAGCATCAGCGGGTCGTACCCAAAACCGCCCGAGCCGCGCGGCTCAAAGCCGATGCGGCCCTCACAGGTACCTTCGGCGATGGTCTCGGTCCCGTCTTCGTCGATGAACACCATCACGCAGCGGAACCTCGCGGTGCGCTTCTCGGCGGGCACGCCGGCAAGCACGGCGAGCAGCCGCTCGTTGTTGAGCGCGTCGGTCGCACATTCGCCGGCGAACCGCGATGAGAACACGCCGGGCGCACCGTCGAGCGCGTCGACCTCGAGACCGGAGTCGTCGGCCAGCGCGGGGAGGCCGAACCGCTCGTGCGCGGCCTGCGCTTTGAGGCGCGCATTCTCCTCGAACGTCTCGCCGGTCTCCTCGACCTCGGGCCAGTCGAACAGTTCCGCCGAGGAGACGAAACGCCAGCCTGGAAACGGCAGCGCCGCCCGGATCTCGGCGAGCTTGCCGGCGTTTCGAGTGGCCACGACGACGCGCTTTGGCGCCACGCCGTGCTCCTCAGAGCTCGAACACATCGTCGTTCCCCATCGTTATGCGGCGCTGCAACTCGACGAGTTCGTCGATACCCACCCCCGCCAGATCGAGCAGATCGTCGAGCCGCTCGCGGTCGAAGGGCGTCTTCTCGCCGGTGCCCTGCACCTCGATGAAGCGTCCTCGGCCGTCCATCACAACGTTCATGTCCACTTCAGCCACAGAGTCTTCGGCGTAGTCGAGGTCGAGGAGCAGCTCGCCGTCGACCATGCCCACCGACGTAGCGGCCACGAACTCAGTGAGCGGGATGTCGGCGATCTTGCCGGCGTCGCGCCACGTCGCGAGCGCGTCGTACATGGCGATGTAGGCTCCGGTCACGGCGGCGGTGCGCGTGCCGCCGTCCGCCTGGATCACGTCGCAGTCGACGTTCAGGGTGTATTCGCCACCCATACCGCTCATGTCCACCACGCTTCGCAGCGAGCGGCCGATCATGCGCTGTATCTCGTGCGTACGCCCGCGCGGACCGCCGCTGGTGGCCTCACGACGCGAGCGCGTGTGCGTGGATGCGGGCAGCAGCGCGTACTCGGCGGTCACCCAGCCTAACCCCATCCCCTTTCGCCAGGGCGCAACGCCGTCGGTCACGCTCGCCGCGCACAGCACGCGCGTGTCGCCGAGCTCGAAGATGCAGCTGCCGTGTGCGTGCTTGAGATAGCGCCTGGTCACCCTGACGGGCCTCAGCTGGTCCAGTCCGCGTCCGTCGCGTCGCTGCATGCGTGTCCGCCCCCTCTTCCCGGGGCCCGCGAGGGCTCCGCTAGATGTCGAACGTGTCGAACTCCTCGGCAACCCGAATCTCGCCGTCGAAGGCCTCCGCCGCCTGACGCGCCATCGCCTCCCGGTCATTCGTCGGCCACACGTGCGCGAGCACGAGCCGCTCAACACCCGCGCGGGACGCGAGTTCGCCGCACTCGCGCGCCGTCAGGTGAGGTGCGCGGCCGGCGAACTCGTCGGGCAGCGTGGCTTCGGCGAGCAGGGTGTGCGCTCCCGCGGCGATAGCGTCGGCCGCCGGTCCGGGACCGGTGTCGGAGGTGTACGTGAGAAGGCGGCCCGTGGCACCCTCCTCGGCGATCAAGCCGAAGGTCGGCTCTACATGATGTACCTGGTGCGGAGTGACGGTCAGCCCCTCGAACTCGATCGGGGACCCTTCGACCAGGTCGTGGACCACGAACGCTTCGGCGAGCTCGGAGCGCCCCTTCTCGCTGAGCACCGCGCCCATGCGTTCGAACAGTCCCGGCGGGCAGTGCAGCGACAGCGGTCCGGCTGGACCGCTGGGGGCGTAGCGGAGCAGCGCCTGGAGGCAGTAGATGTCGGCGAAGTGGTCGATGTGCTCGTGCGTCACGAACACCGCGTCGAGGTCAAGCGGGTCGACGATGCTCGCGAGGTTCGCGACCGTCCCGTTGCCGCAATCCATGAGCACCACGGCGCCCTCGGTGCGCACGAGGTGGCCGGTGCACGCCTGGCCCGCGCTGGCGTACGACGCCGCCGAACCGAGCACGGTCAGTCGCATGCGGCCCCCTCAGGCTCCGGCGCGTTCAATAGTGCGGCGAGTTCGTTAGTGAGCAGCTCGCCGAGCTGCTCGACGCTCACGTGCTCGACATCGGAGATCTGCTGACGCAGCACGCGTGAGCCCAGCCGCGCGAACTCCTGCGGGTCACCCGTTGTGGCGAAGGCGTACTGTGGCGGCGCGTTCCGCGGTGCGATGTGGCCGCGTCGCTCGAGCGTCTCGGCGACTTCGCGCGCGGTCTCTTCGGCCGAAGAGATGAGCGTGACGCCTGGACCCACCACCTGCTGAATCGCGGTGGAAAGCAGCGGGAAGTGCGTGCAGCCGAGCACGAGCGTGTCGATGCCCGAGCGCTTGAGCGGGTTCAGGTAGTCGCGCGCCATCTCGTAGAAGGACGGGCGGATAACCACATCGGACAGCTCAGCGAGCCAGTCCTCGAGCGCACCGGGGCCCATCCGCAGACCGGCCTCGACGACATCCACGAACTTGGGCGTGGCCTTCGAGAACACCGTGACGCCGGCGTCGAGTGCGCGGACAGCAGCGCTGTACGCACCGGACTCCACGGTGCCCACCGTGCCTATCACGCCGACCTGCCGGTTCACGGTAGCCTGCACCGCGGCCCGGGCGCCTGGCTCGACCACGCCGATCACGGGGACGTCGAACGCGCGCTGCGCGAGCGCGAGTCCGGCCGCTGTGCCGGTGTTGCACGCAATCGCGATCAGCTTGACCGGCCGCTGCGACAGCCACGCGCCGATCTCGAGCACGAAGCGGCGCACCTCGCCAAGGTCGCGAGGGCCGTATGGGCAGCGGGCGGTGTCGCCGAGATACACGATGCTCTCTCCGGGCAGCGCGCGTTGCACTTCGCGCATCACGGTCAGGCCGCCGAACCCGGAGTCGAAGATGCCGATGGGCAGGTTTTTCATGCTGCTGAGTATACCCGTGTCGGGCGCGCGCGGGGGCGTGCGGGGCTAGGGCCTGAGGTCGTCCAACGCTTGGGCCCGAGGTCGTGTGTTCGGCGCGCCCCGCCGCACCGAACACGTATACTCACGCCATGAGCGCCATGGTGATCTGCATCGGCAACAACGCCCGCGGTGACGACGGAGCTGCCCGCCGCGTCGCCGACCTCCTGCGCGGACGGCTGCCCGACGGCGTCGCACTCGTCTCGCGCCCCCAGCTCGACATCGTGATGGCCGAGGACGTCGCCGCAACCGACCTCGTGGTGTTCGTGGACGCCGAGCGGCGCGAGGAGCCCCCGGTGCGCGTGGAAGCTGTGCCGGAGGCGACGGCTGGCTCCCATGCCCACGCGCTCGACCCCGGTGGCCTGCTGTGGCTGGCGGCAAGCGTGTACGGCGGACGCCCCGAGGCGCAACTCGTGTCGATCGCGGGACCCGAGATGCCTCACGCCGAAGGCCTCTCCCGTGTCGCGAAGGCCGCCTCCGAGGAAGCGGCCTTCGTGGTACTCGATCTCGTGCGCGGGCGCTAGTCGGGCGCGGACGCTAGGGCGTCCCACCGCCGGCTCACCCCGCCTCTAGCTCATCCCCGCTGCGGTCCTCCACTGCCGAAGGGCATCTCGCGCCCCAGAGGCGCCCCACATGTCGAGGACCCTCTGGTCCTTGGCGACGGCCTCGCAGAGCTTGGTGTAGTCGTTCGCGTCGATCCCGATCATCGAGGCGCCGGTCGAGTTCGAAGCCGAAGCGAGGATCAGCATCGCGACCGCTTTCCCGAAAGAACTCTCGAGCTTCGCGCGGACATGCTGCTCGAACGCTTCCTGGTACTCCATCTAGACCGCCCCCTCCCGTGCAAGGGTGCACCCGTCGGGACCAATCAGTTCGATCACCAGGGGCATGCGGCCGATCTCGTGCGTTGCACACGACAGGCACGGGTCGTGGGCACGGATGCCCATCTCCATCCTGCGCACGGTCTCCTCGGCAAGCGCCTCTTCGCGACCCAGACCCGCGACTGCGTTCAGGACGGCGTCGTCCAGCGACGCGGTGTTCTGTGTGGTGGCTACGATGAGGTTGGCTTCTGTCACACGACCAACCTCGTCGGCCTCGTAGTGGTGGATGAGCGTGCCGCGCGGGGCCTCGATGGCCGACATCCCTACGCCGGGACCTCGGTCGACCTTGACGCGCACGTCGTCGGAGAGGATAGCGTCGTCGGAGAGCAGCTCGACAAGCCGCTCGTAGCCCGCCACGAGTTCGATCATGCGCGCCCAGTGGTATGCCAGGATCGCGTGCACCGGCCGGCCCAGCTCTTCGCGGAAGGCCTGCACCAGCTCGCGCGAACGCTCGCCGGGCATCTGCGAGGCCATGTTGATGCGAGCGAGCGGCCCCACGCGGTACGAAGCGTCCTCGCCGAGCGAGCGCAGGTACGTGGTCTTGGCGTAGCTGTGGGGGAGCACCCGCTCCCCGATATGCTCCCGGTACTCGGACGGCGCAAAGTTCTCGGAGATCGTGCCGTCCGGAGCCATCACGCTCACGGCGCCGTCGTACACGTCGTACGCCCCGTTCTCGCCGAGGAGACCCACCATTGGCATGGGGTTGCGTCCGTACTCCGGATGCTCCTCGAGCAAGCGCATAGTGGACTCGCGGGCGATGCCGGCAGCATATACTGCGTCATCGAGCCCGCCGTGGACCATCTTGAGCATCTCGTCTCGCTGCTCGCGTGTGATGCCCTTACTCATTCCTCCCGGAATCGCCGTCACGGGGTGGCTTGCGCGACCTCCGACGACAGAGACGATGTGCTGTCCGGCCTTCCTGAGACCGATCGCCTTAAGTGCGAGGTCGGGCCTGCCGGCTATCACACCGAGGATGTCCTTGCTCCCCGAGCCGTCGCCGGTCAGGAAGTCCGGGCCTGCAAGGAAGAAGAAGTGCAACGCGTGGTCTTGCGTGAAGGCCCCGAGGTGCAGTACTTCGCGCAGCATACGCGCGGTCGGTGGGAGTTCCACGCCGTACAGCGCGTCGACCGCCTTCACGGCAGCCAAATGGTGGCTGACGGGACACACTCCACAGACACGACTCGTGATAAGGGGCATCTCCCACACCATGCGCCCTTCCACCATCTTCTCGAAGCCGCGGAACTCCATGATGTCGAAATGCGCGCCTTCGATCTTGCTGTCGTCGCTCAGGAACAGGGAGATGCGACCGTGTCCTTCAATCCTCTTGACTTCGGGAAGTCTGACGGTCTCAGGCATCGCGTCCACCCCCCTCGCGGTCGCGGACGGTTGGGAAGACGGACACCGGCATCGTGAACCGGTACCCGGTCCCGATCAGGTCGTCGAGATACATGATCGCTCCCGCGGGCAGAACGGCAGCCAGGGCGTCGATCATCTTGCCGCCCGGCTCGAACTCGTTGCGGCTCGGACCCTGGCATCCTCGGCAGGGAATGTTGGCGGCCGTACATCGGGCGCCGCAGCCTTCCCGCGTCATCGGACCCATGCAGATGACACCCTGCTCCAGGAAGCACCGCTTCGGATCGATGGCGTCGAGCTCCATCACGCTGTAGACGGCGTCGGAGACGAATTCCGAGGAGTGCTGCAGCATGGTTTGCTTCTCCCGCTCGCATTCGTCGCACATGTTGCGGCGCGGCATGTTCCAGGGCTGGCCGGTCACGGCAGCCCTGATCGCGGACATGAGCGTATCGGTCTTGGGCGCGCAGCCGGGGACTTCGATGTCGACATCCACGATGTCGCTCAAGGGCCGCACCCTCGAAGTCACCGCGGGCAGGCCGTCACCGGGTACCCGCTCGCCGTACACGTAGCCGAGCACGTCACGCGCGGGGGCGAGGTTCCTGAGTCCACCGATCCCGCCGAGCGTGGCACACGACCCCATGGCGACCAGGACCTTGGCCTTGGCGCGCGCCTCGCGCAGCACCCGCTCGTCGCGTTCGGTCGTGACGGCACCCTCTACCAGCACCACGTCGCAATCGCGCATATCGGAACCTGCGACCATCGGCGAGTGCACCAGCTCCACGGAATCGAGCAGTTCCACCAGATCCTCGTGCGCGTCGAGAAGGGAGACGTAGCACCCCTCACACCCGCCGAGGACTACATGAGCGAGTCTCGGCTTGTTCATTGAGGGCCTCCCTTCCCGTTGTCGAGGGTTCGAATCGTCTCGTTCAGCTCCACGACCTGGTTCACGAACCGCTCTCCCTCGAACGGCGAGATGTCGACGATACGGAGGCGGGAGTCATCGACCCAGCGTGAGCGCAAGACCGTCCTGAGCAGGTTCACTCGCCGGTCCATGTCCAGGTTCCCGATGAGGTTGTGGCAGTGCCCCTCCTTGCATCTGAACACCGCCACGCCGTCGAATCCCGCCTTGAACGCCTCGAGGACGTAAAGGGTGTCGAGGCGGCCGCCGCATGGGATACGCAGCGGAAGGAACGAGGCCGGGTACGACCCGGTACCGTTGCCCACCGCCTCAGACGCGCTGTCGGCTGCCGGGTACCCGCACCCGCCGCACAGGAACCCGAGGACCTTCTCGTCCTCGCCGTCGAACTTGGTCTCGGCAAGGGTGCGGATCGCCCCGATCACGTAGTCGTGAGGCGAGTTGACGATGTCCCTCGCGCCTACGGGGCAAGAGACCACGCACTTGCCGCAGCCGCGGCAGCGCCGTACGTCTACGTGCGACAGTCCGTCCTCACCGATGTAACAGGCGCCGAACGCACACGTCCGAACACAGGTGGCGCAGCCGCCGCACAGCGACTCGTCCACGATCGAAGTGTCCCTGTAGTGGACCGTCTTGGGCTGCGACAACTTGAGCACAAGAGCAATCGCGGCGGAATCGGCGGCTGCGACGCGGTCGCGCATCTGTCCGTTTCCCTCGCGACTCGGCACGGTCATGATGCCTGGATCGACCGTCTCAGCCGGGTGCGTCGCGGGGTGCAGAGACCTCGCCATGCCGTCGTCGTCCACATCGACACGGAAATGCTGCCGAAGCTCGGTGACCCAGTCGGTCTCTTCGGGTGACGCGAGCAGGATGCCGCCCACCCTATGGGTCACGCGTCCCGCGCCGGTCTCCATGGCTATCTCGTAGTCGCCGAGCCAGCCTTGCCCGTCTGCGATGCTGACGCCCTCAACGAACTGGCTGTCCGGATGGCTCGTCACGAAAGACACCGTCGCGCGCATGTCGTCGCTCTCGCGCAGCTTCGTGGCACCGTCCGCCCGGTCCGCGATCACGACCGCGAAGCCGAGCTGGAGGAGCCGCTGCGCGGCCACCAGCCCTTCAGAGGTCGCGCCGAGGATCAGCACGCTGGCCCTCGGCTGGGTCTCGATCCCTTCCTGCTCGTCGGACAGAGTCGCCCGCAGCACCGCGACGTCGATGAGCGCCCGCGCTTTCGTGGTGGCGCCCCTGCGGTCGTCGGGATGCACGAGCGCGACCTGCTCGAGCAGGTTCGCGGCGACGACGCGATTGGGGTTTACACCCGCGTCTACGAGCCTGTCCTTGAGGTACTGGCCGGAAAGACTGCGCCGGTAGTGGTTGAGCGAGTGACCTGCCAGCACGATTGCGTCGAGGCCCGCATCGGCGACATCGCGTGCCATCAGGTCCTGGACGGCAGGATCGAACAGATCGTCCACCACGCGCAGGACTGCCGTCTGGCTTCTGGCGTTCTCGACTGCCTGTTCGATGTCGATTGCATCGCTTACGCGACCGCCACAGCGAGACACGTACAAACCGAGTGGCACTGATCTCACCCCTTCTCGTCACCGCGGGTTTCTCCCAGTACGCCGACTTGGCGCTCTGCGCCCGGCTTTGCCGTCCCAGAATGCCGGCGAAGGCGTCGAATTCCCGCGTATGTGTCACATCGGCCGACCCACGCGGGAACCTTAGAGCCCTTTGTGAGCAGTCGAAAGACTCTGCCCTGTGACCTGGGACACTAAGGATGGGTTAGATTCTGAGAATCCAGAGAATGTGACGGGCGTCACTGGTTGACGGGCTCGCCTACGACAAGGCGCTCCACGTGGTCGGCGATGTTGTACACAGGCAGGACGGTCTCCACCGCGCCTATCTCGGCGGCCGCCTTCGGCATGCCATACACCGTTGAAGTCGCCTCGTCCTGCGCAACGGTGGCCGCACCGGCGTGGCGCATCGTCAGCAGTCCCTCCGCGCCGTCCGCGCCCATCCCCGTGAGAATCACACCGACCGCCCTGCGGCCGTAGGAGCGCGCCACCGATTCGAACAGCGTGTCCGCCGAAGGGACATACAGTTGGGCCCTGCCGGGTTCCCGAAACCTCATCGTCGAGCCGTCCATCACCAGGTTTGCGCCCGTGGGCGCGAGGTATGCGACACCGGGGCGGGCCTCACCACCGTCTTCGGCAGCCCGCACCGGGATCGAGCAGCCGGCATCAAGCCACGTGACGAGCCCCGGCACGAAACCCTCGGCGATGTGCTGCGCGATGACGATGGGGACCGGCAAGACGAGGGGAAGGCGTGCGAGGATTCCCAATAGCGCGCTGGGTCCGCCCGTAGAAGAGCCGATCGCCACGATGGCCCGTCCACTCTGGGTCTCCGGAGGCATGGGAGCGCCGGGTGCCACACGGGAAGGGCGCGCGGGCCGCCGCCCCTTGATGTGCGTGATGACGCGCACCCGGGCCAGCACCTTGATCCGTTTGATGATGTCGGTGCCGATGCGCTCCAGGTCCGCCCAATCCCGCGGCTCCGGCTTCTTCATGACCTCGAGGGCGCCCATGGCGAGGGCGTCGAATGCGCTGCCGATCCCCTCCCCATGCACCGAGGAGGACACAACGAGGATCGGCGTGGGCGTGTACGCCATGATGCGCTCGGTGGCCGCTAGCCCGTCCATCTTGGGCATGTGGATGTCCATCGTGACCAGGTCGGGCTTGAGTTCGGCCACCGCGTCGACCGCCTCGGCTCCGTCGCGGGCCATTCCTACGACCTCGATCGCGGAGTCGCTGGCAAGAATCTGAGCGAGCATTTCTCGCGCCACGAGCGAATCATCGACTATGAGAACTCGGATCTTGTCTGTGGCGCTCACTCGACTCCTTGGCTAGCGGATCAGACGCTCGACCGTGTCGAGCAGCGTGTCCTGGTTGAACACCGACTTAGTGATGTAGGCGTCGGCGCCTGCGTCGATACCCATGGCCTTCTCCTCGTCACGCTCCAGAGAGGTGACGATGATCACCGGGATCCTTTGCAGCGTGCTGTCGGTCTTGATCTGGCGGGTGAGCTCGAATCCGTCCATGTTGGGCATCTGCACGTCTGTGACGACGGCGTCGACGTCGATGCCTTCCCTGAGCTTGGTGAACCCTTGCTCTCCGTCGACGGCGACCTCGACCTCGTAGCCGGCCGCCTCAAAGATCGAACGCTCGAGCTCGCGGGTTGTGAAGGAGTCCTCGCATATGAGGATGCGACGAGTACCCACGCGTTCTTCGGCGACGGCAGGGCCGGTCTTCTGGCCGGCCCGGTGACGCGCGTTGGACATCAAGTCGGGCACGTTGAGGATGGGAACCACTTCTCCCGCGCCTAGTATCGTGACCCCGGCGACATTGTCCACCTTGCGCAGGTGAGAGCCGAGTGTCTTGATCACGATCTGCTGCTCCCCCACGAGCGAGTCGACCACGAAACCCATGCGGTGACCCGAGAATCCCACCGTCGCGATCGGCACTTTGGAGCCGTCGTGCCCGTGCGACGAAACGCCCAGGATGTCCGAGAGGTGCACCAACGGGATCGTGCGGCGCTGCCTGCGGATGACCTCGTGGCCCTCGACCTTGATGATCTCGCCGGGATCGATGCGCAGCGTCTCGTCGATCGACGTGGTCGGCAGCGCGAACACCTGGTCGCCAACCTTCAGCATCAAGGCACGTATTATCGCGAGGGTCAGAGGTATCGTGAGGCGGAACATCGTCCCTTCGCCTTGCTTGCTGTTGACGTCCAGGGAACCCTTGAGCTTCTCCACGATGAACTCACGGACGACGTCCATGCCCACGCCGCGTCCGGAGATTTCCGTGATGATCGCGCTCGTGGAAAAGCCCTTCTCGAAGATCAGGTACGTCGCCTCGCGGTCAGACATCGATTCGGCTTCCGACTGCGAGATGTAACCCTTGCGGATAGCCGCAGCGCGCACCTTGCCGGGATCGATGCCGGCGCCGTCGTCCGAGATCTCGATCACGATGTGGTCGCCTTCCTGGCGCGCCGACATGCGAATGGTGCCCGTCGCGGGCTTCCCGGCCGCGATGCGCTCCTCTTTGGGCTCTATGCCGTGGTCCACAGCGTTTCGCATGATGTGGATCAGCGGGTCGTTGATCTCCTCGAGCACCTTCTTGTCGAGTTCGGTGTCCCCGCCCTCGATGATCAGGTCCACGTCCTTCTTGAACGAGCGGGCAAGTTCGCGCATTGCGCGCGGGAACGTATTGAACACCGTTGAAACCGGCAGCATCCTCAGCCGCATGCCGTGTTCCTGGAGGTCGTTCACGACCACGGTCGCGCGAGAGACGTCGTCCGCGTAGTCCTTGCCGAAGGCGTGCAGCACACGCCTGCGCTCGGACAGTTGGCTGTCGAGCGCGCTCACATCATCCATCACCTGCGCGAACGCAGCGTCGTCGGCCACTGGCAAGCTGGTGAGTGCCGCCTTCAGACGCTGCCAAGTCGACCAGATCTCGCTGAACTCGGCGCTCGTCTGCCTGAGAGTGAGCGTGCGCTGCTCTGCTTTGATCTGCGAGATCACGACCTCACTGATGAGGTTGAGCAACAGGTCGATCTGCGAGGTGCGGATGCGGATCGTAGACTGCACCTTGGGCTTGAGGATGTCGTCCTGCTTCGCTCCGGCGCCCGGCGTCGACAAGGACTCCTCGGCACTCTCCTCCGCATCAGGCTCTTCGCCCGCGACCTGGTCGGCTTCGGGTTCATCGGCAGTCGTCCTCTTGGCCTTGGCCCTCGTCTTGCGCCGCTTCTTCGCGGGTTTGGGGCCGTCCGCCAGCCCCGCGAGTTTCGTCTGCAGCGCCTCGAGGTCGAGCTCCTCCGAGATCTCTTTGCCGGCGTTCTCGGCAAGGAAGACGATCGTGTCCAGCGCCTCGAAGAAGCTGTCGGACATCTCGGGCGTGTAGGCGAGCTCGGCGTCTCGCATCTTGACCATGATGTCTTCGAGGCGGTGTGCGATGTCGGAGATCTCGATGAGCCCCACCATGCGCGAGGAGCCCTTGAGGGTGTGTGCGTCTCGCAGCATCTTGTCGATCAGCTCGGCGTTGTCCGGATCGCCCTCGAGCATGATCACGCCCTCGTTCAGGCGCTGCAGAAGATCCTGCGCTTCTTCCTGGAACTTGGCGATGAAAGCGCTGCGGTCGAACTCGGCCATCAACGTGCCCTTCCCGTCGCCGGGCGGCTACTGCTCGACGATCGTAAATGCCGAGCCCACCTGGCTGGATTCCTTCGCGATCGTGGAAAGCTGCTCTGCCGAGGACGCCACCTGACGGCCGCCGGCCGCCGTCTGCTGAGCGACGGCCGCTACCTCTCGCATCGCCTTCACGACCTGGTCGGTCGCGCTCTTCTGCTGCTGAGTGGCTGCCGAGATCTCCTTCGCGGCAACGGTAGTCTGCTCGATCATCTCGAGGATCTGCTCCAGGGAATCACCGGTCGTATGCGCCAGATCGACGCCCGCCTGGACCTGCTTCATCTCCTGCTCGGTGGCGATCACGAGGTCGTTGGCCGCGCCCTGGATCTCCATCATGATCGTAGAGATCTCGCCCGTGGACTCGACCACTGACTCGGCGAGCTTGCGGATCTCGATGGCGACGACCGAGAAGCCCTTGCCCGCCTCGCCTGCGCGCGCTGCCTCAATGGCAGCATTGAGCGCGAGGATCTTCGTCTGGTCCGCAATCGTGTTGATGATGTCGAGGACCTGCCCGATCTGCTGGCTGCGTTCGCCCAGCGACAGGATCTTGTTCGCCGAGGACTGGCTGCGGTCCTTGATCTCCTCCATCGCGTTCAGCGTGTTCGATACCGCGTGTTGGCCGGATTCCGCGCTGCCTAGAGAAGCCTCGGCCATGGTGACCACCTGGTCGGCGTTGTCGGCGATCTGGCGATACGTCGCCGCAAGCTCTTCCATGGTGGCTGTCGTCTGGCTGATCGACGCGGCCTGCTCGGCAGCTCCGGAAGCCTGCTGTTCGGTCGCGGAGAGGATCTCGCTCGACGACTGCGCGAGGCGCCGCGACGCCTCCTGTGTCTGGCGGATCAGATAGACGATGAGGTCGAGCATCTGGTTGTACGACTGTGCCAGGATGCCGAACTCGTCTTTGGTCTTCACGTCGACCTTGTGACCGATCTCGCCCTGGCACGCGGCCTGCACACTCTCGACGACGCGACCCAGAGGAGCCACGAAGCGGTTTCCGATCGTCACGAACAAGATCACGAACACAGCGCCCAGGATGATCATGGCGATGCTGATCTGCACGATGTGCCCGAACAGATCGTCGGCGGTCGCGATCAAGTCGCGGAAGACGTACCACGCGATCGCCCACTGTATGAGGTTGAACAGCAGCACAAGGCCAAGGTTCACCAATGAGTACTTCCACAGGAACTTGCTGCGGAACTTGTCTATCAGCGACGTGAACACGGCGAACTCCTCCTCGGGCTTCTCCTCAGCCGTTCCCACCGACGGGCTGCAGCACGTTGTCGACGTTCATCAATCCCACGAGCTTCTCCCCCACGCGTACCGACCCTGCCACGAATTCGGCCTGTGCCTTGTCCATGATGGACAGAGGCGGCTCGATCCCGTCGGCCGGTACGTCGGCTATGTCTCCGATCTCGTCCACCACCATCGCGGTCACGCACCCGTCGTTCTCGATCACGATCGCGGGGGGCACTTCGGTTTCATCGGCCACGCTGCCGAGACGCATGAGGCGAGCGATGTCGGTGACCGAGATGATCTCACCGCGAATGTTCACCACACCAAGCACGAACTCGGGGACGCACGGGATGGGTGTGATTCGGTACTCCTGGTAGATCTCGCGCACGTCCGAGACCTTCACGGAGTACCACTCTTCGCCGAGCCTGAACAGCAGCAAGCCGATGACGTCTTCGGCCTCTTCGGTCTCAGCCTCGTGCGCCAGCGATTCGGCCCGACGGCGCAAGACCTCCTCGGCCGCCAGCGCCAGCGAGGAGTGCTTCTGTGCCGTGTCCTGCGCGTCCTCGTGCACTCCGTCCTCCTCACATGGCCAGGTCGATGGGCCCGAGCAGCTTGTCCACGTCCAGCAATGAGATCAGCTCGGTGTCCATCCGGCATACACCGATCATCTTCGGACCGAGGGCGTGCATCCGGGGTGGCGGCTGCAGGCAGCCCGCCGGGAGTTCCAGCACGTCTTCGACCTCGTCCACGATCAGAGCGACCAGCTGGTCGTTAGTCCGGCAGATCACCATCGGCGTCTCCAGGCCGTATTCCTGGGCAGGCAGACCGATGAGCCCCCTCATGTCGAGGGCAGGGATGACAAGGCCGCGCAGGTTCACGAGCCCGACGACCGGCCCCCCCTGGGAGGGAATGTCGGCGAAAGCGACGATCTGCTGAATCTCCTGGACGCTCGCGATCGGAAGGGCGTAGCGCTGACCGCCAAGGTGGAATACGACGATCTTGCCGATAAGCTCTTCCGGGGTCGGACCGTCGGCCGCGGCTCCCGTCGGGGTTGGTTCGTCGCTCGCGGCTGCTCCGGCCGCAGCTCTCGGCTCCGCCGCCATTCCGCCGCTGTCGGAGACTGCCTTCTTGCGGGGCGTCATGAGCGTCGACTCTTCACTCTGCGAACCGCAGGACGCGATTGAGTTCCTCGGGACTCACGGTCCCCTGTTCCACGTGTGCCAGGCCGGATGCGATCATCGGGCGCATGCCGGCGGCGGCAGCAGCGGAGGCGATGTCCGCCCCTGATGCTCCCTCGGCGATCCTTGCCCGCACGGGCTCGGTGAATGGCAGGACCTCGAAGACGCCCAGGGCCCCTGCGAAACCCGTGTTGCGACAGTTCGGGCACCCTGTCCCGGCCCGGGCCACAAGCCCGTCCGGAGCGCCAGGTATCCGTGCAGCAAGCGGGCTTCTGGCCTCTTGTGTGCACGTGGGGCAGTTTCTGCGGACGAGCCGCTGGCCCACGCCGAGTGTGAGTGCCGCCGCGAGACTCACCGGCTCCGCACCCATGTCGAGCATGCGCCTCACCCCGCTCACGATGTCGCCGCCGGAGAATGTCGCGATGACGAGCTTGCCTTTTCCAGCGGCTTCCACCGCGAGGTGGATCTCCTCGACTGTTTGCAGAGCATCGATGGCCATGATGTCCGTGTCCTGCCTGATGCCCGCGGCAAAGTACGAGGCTGCACCCACGGAAGCGCCCGGATTGACCAGCACCTGCGCTACGGCCGGGATTTCGTAGTCGATTTGCGCTTCCACGGAGTACACCGTCTTTCCGGCGCTCGCCGCATGCGCGAGCAGCGAGTAGTAGGTCGAGCTGCGTCCGCCGGCGACGGGAGCGCACACGAGTAGGATTCCGCGACCTCGCTCCACCATGGCGTGCAAGGCGCGGACTTCCGCTTCGTTCATGCCGAGTTCGTCGAGTCCTCGAGGCGTCGCGCGGTCGGGCGTGAGAGAGATGACCATGCGTTGTCCCGCAACGGTCGGCACCGACGACACGGTCACCACGAGGTCCTTGTCCCCCACCTTGGACTTGAGACGCCCCAGCGCCGGCAAGCTGGCGGGCACGGCGCCGAGTCGGGCATATCCTTTGAAACCCTCGACCAGGGCCCCCTGCATCGACAGCGGCGCGCTCGCGATCTTCTCGAGACGGCCGCCGATGCGATAGACGAGAAAGAAGTCGCTCTTGTAGGGAAGGATGTGCACCCGGGAGGCGCCGCGCCTCACGGCGTCGTCCAGGATCTCCGTAACCAGAATGGCGACCTTGCCGGTGTCGGCGACTGCAAGCACATCGAGATCGACCGAGGAATCCCCCCGAGCGGTCTCGGTCTCGACGACCTGCTCGATGGATTCGGAGACCGCGGCCTGGTCCTCGGTAGCGGCAGAGACTTCGGCTTCGGACAGCACTTCCGCCACCACCGGTGTCTCGCCCTCGTCCACCGGGACCTCGAACAGATCGCCGATGTCGAGCTCGTCCGCCTCGGCGTCGCCTGCCGCCATCGTTTCCGCGTCGGCCACGGGTGCCGGTGGCGGACCCTCGAGCGCCCGCTCGGTGGCGGCATGCTCCGCGACGGCAGGCGTGGAGGGCTCCTCAGAGACTTCGGCGGGCGCGGCGGCTTCGGCGGGAGCCTGCTCGTCCGCGACGGGCTGCGCGGGCGCGGGCGCGGCCGCAGCCTCGCCGTACGTGTCAACGATCGCCCCCCGCACCGACGCGGAATCCGCGAGTACGGCCTCGATCTCCAGGCCGTGCTCCGCGGCAATGCTGTCGAGTTCGAAGATGTCGAGCGGGTCGCCTATCGCGACCGTGAGCATGCCCTCGATCTCGAAGAGCGGCAGCATGTTCCGCTCCCGCACGACGTGTGCGGGAATCAAGCCGAGCGCGTCCTCATCCGGCGCATAGCTCGACAGGTCGACTGACGGGACTCCCATCTCGTCCTCGAGCACACCCACGAGGTCTTCGGCGGTCAGCAACCCGCGCTCGACGAGCACGTCGCCCGCGGTCTTGCCCGTCGTAGCCGCAGCTTCGCGAACGGAACCGAGCTGCTCGGCCGTGACAAGCCCTGCGTCTACGAGCGCGTCGAGAACCCTGTTCGTTATGGACGCGGTCTCGGCCATGCCGGACCCCCTAGCCCTGGGCCTTCTGCAACTCCTCCGCCACAGCAGCGAGGAGCTTCTCCGGTTCTATCGGCTTCGTGAGGTACTGGTTCGCACCGGTGCGGATGCCCGTTGCCATCGCCTGCTCCTCAGTCTTGGCCGTGAGCATGATGATGGGGATGCTCTTGTACTTCTGGTCGAACTTGAGCAGCCGGCAGACGCGATACCCGTCCAGCTTGGGGAGCATGACATCCAGGAGAATGAGGTCGGGCATCTCAGCGCGGGCCGTCTCGAGCGCCTCGGCACCGTCAGCTGCGGTGATGACGTCATAGCCACCCGACTGGAGTATGGCCTTGATCATCTCCAGAATCGTAGGGCTGTCGTCCACCGCGAGAATCCGAGCGTTCGCCATACCCTTGCTCCCCTCTGCGTTTACCGCCCGTACCTGTGATTATCGCACTTTGTGCGGCAGAACTTCAGTCTCATCCCATGGCTTTCCGACACTCTATCAGACTCCGCTCGCAGGTCTTGGACAGCAAGTCCGGCTTGAAACCCCCCATGAAAACGTTCCAATCGCCGTCGGGATTGCTGTACAGAGTGTGGGCTGCATTCTCGTAGTGCCGACATGCGTCGGACAAAGACCCCTGTGCTCGATACAGGTTGCCCAGGTTTAGATGCGCGAGCACGAAATCCGGGTCCGCGTACACCGTCCGCTTGAATTCGGCCATCGCTGCGGCAGGGTCGTCCCTTCGCAGATGGATCATGCCGAGGATATAGCGCGCGGCCGCCATGAGCGGGTCGATGTCGAGCGCGCGCAGCGCTTCCGCCTCGGCTGCCTCCAACTCGCCGGCGTCCGCATGCGCCCACGCGAGCAGCAGAAGTGCCTCGGGGTTGTCCGGCTCGGCACCGAGGACCTCGCGAGAGAGTTCCAACACCTCGCTTCGGTGACCCAGCATAGTCGCCTCGCGAGCGCGCTCGAGCGCGTCCGGTACCTCGCGAGCCTCGGCCTCTGCTCCCGCCGGGACTCTCTCCACCGGCGAAGGGGGCTTCCCCCGCCGCCGGCCGGTCGCCGGCGGCTGCGAGCGTCGTCGGCCAAGATCGCGACGCGCGGTGATCGGCCGGTCGGCCATGAACGCCGCGAAGCTCGAGCGCCGGGGGAGCGGCTTTCGGTACAGGAACACTCCGCCTACTTCTACCGGCTCGAATTTGTCAGAGATGCTTGTGAGCGTCTCTGAGTGCCCTATGAACAGGTATCCTCCGGGGTTGAGCGAGTTGAAGAAGTTCTCGACGACTCGCCGCGTCGAATCGAGCCGGAAGTAGATCGTCACGTTGCGGCAGAAGATCACGTCCCAGTTCCCCATGAGTCCCAGCGGGTACGGCTCCTTGATCAGATTGTGATACTGGAAGTCGACGATGCTCCGGACCTTGTCCACGACGCGGTGGCCGTGCGGTGTCGGGACGAAGAACCTCGACGCTGCCGAGTGCGGGACCGAAAGCAGGGCCCTGGCCGGATACACGCCCGCCCGCGCACGCTCCAAAGCGTTCGTGGAGACGTCTGTACCCAGCACCTCCATTGTGTAGCCGAGACCCTCCAACCCCGAGTCGAGAAGCGTCATTGCGGCCGAGTAGGGCTCCTCGCCGGTCGAGCACCCCGCCGACCACAGCCGGAAAGAGTTCTGTGTTTCCGTCTTCGTGTCGAGGATTGCCGGCACCACGTCGGTGCGCAAGGCGTCGAACTGGGCGGGGAACCGGAAGAAACTCGTCTCGTTGATGGTGATGAGGTTCATCAGCTCGCGGAACTCACCCTCATCGGTGCTCAGGAGCTTGAAGTAGTCGTCCAAGGACAGCAGACCGAAGCGCGTCGCCCGCGTCACCAGGGAGATGCGCAAGGAGTCGGCCTTCTGCTCTTCGAGGTAGATGCCGGAGTGTTGGTGGATGTAGTCGCGGAAGCGCTCGAACTCCGCGGGGGTCAGATCCTTGGCGAGGCTTTCGCCGGGCTGAACCATTATGCGCGTCCCTCTACGATTCGGCCGCCGTTCCCTCGTCGGGTCCGAGCTTCTCGATCAAGCCCGCCGAAAACATCCCGTACAGGATCTTGGCCGTCTCGAAGTCGTTGTAACCGGTCAGTTCCGTCAGCTCGCGTACGGTGCGCCCGCCGTGCAGAAAACACAGCAGCATCCATTCTTTCGGCTTGAGATGGATTTCCATTGACTTATCGCCGGGAGCGGACGCCATGATGAACCGTGTTTCGAGGCTGGGGATCTTCTCCAGGATCCGCGACCACAGCTCGAGGCGGCGCGACGCCTCCATGATTATGTTCTCGACGGAGACGGAGATGCCGATGTCCTCGCCTTCACATAGTTCATCGGCTTCGAAGCGCAGCTCTCCCTGGTCCCAGCGGAACAGGTCGAACAGCGTGTCGTTGATCTGTTCCTGGATAAACGTCTCCAGGACCGTCTGCTCCAGATATCCCTCGTCGACGAGAATCTGACCCAAGCGCCGTCCGGCCTTCTCCTTCTTCTGAATCTTCTGAAGGCCGAGCGCCTGCCTGAGCTGCTTCTCGCTGATCACTCCGGCCTTCACCAGCCGGCGGCCCAGCGACTCGCGATTCCAGTTCGACGACGCGAAGAAGACACGTCCCTTCTGGAAGCAGACTTTGCCTTCGGCATCCTCGTGCTGCATGTACAGAGTGCCGGTCTTCCCGCCTGATGCGAGCAGCCGAAACATGTCTTCGAGCGAGAAGTCTTTGAGGTTACCCTCGAGCGCCACATGACCTCCACGCCTCGGCGGACCCGCCCCTGCGGAATGCGCCGGCGGCACACGAAAACAACGCGCCGGCGGCGCGCGCCACAATCGTAGCACGCGACACCTGCTCGCGAGAAACCTCCGCTGGGGACCCGATGAGCTTACTCGAAGGCGCTGATGAACTCGTCGACGGGAATCGCAGCGAGCGTCTCGATCCGCACGCTTCCGCGGCTCGCGAGTTCGAGCGCGGCCCGCGCGACCGCCAAGTTGTCGGGCGCCTCCACGACGTTCACGAAATCGTATCTGCCGAGGACGGCATACTGGTGGTGCACCTTGATGCCGTACGCCTCGAGTTCCTTGTCCACCTCGCGAATCCTATGAGGTTTGTCCTGGATGGTCTCTGCGCCACCCTCGGTGAGTCTGGACAGCATGACGTAGAACGGCATGTGAGCCCCCTCTCGACACGGGCGCGGCTCGCCCTACGGTTCATGTACCCCTGACGAGTCCGGCGTCGAGGATCTCGCGACAATCAGTCGAGGCGCGTCGACCGCAATGCGGTCACCAAAGCAGCGACCTCCTCGGCCCGGGTCACTCCCCCGTCGTCAGCCACGAGCAGGCCTCCGGAGTCCGCGAGCACTGCCGCCCGCGTACCCGCTCCCACGGCCCGTGCGTGGTCGGCCCGCAGTTCTGTACCCTCGAGGCCGCCGATGACAGCGAGGCCCTCGGCGCGCGCCGCTTCGAACAACGCGACGAAGCTGTCCCAGCCCATGCCCCCGACATGAACGCCGGAAAAGCCCTCTCGGGCAATCGCCGGCAGGAACGCCCGGATGTCGCCGTCGGAGTGCAGGACGGCCGGCAGGCCGACGGATGCCGCTTTGCGGGCGATCCTTCCGAGGGGTGGCACCATCAGCTCCAGTGCGTCGTCCGGCCCCATCAGGAAGCCCGACGCCAGGGACATGTCATCCGCGACCACGATCGCCGACGCACCGGCGTCTCCTCCTCGTTCGACATCCCGTAGAAGCCCTTCCGTCACTGCGTTCAGCTCGGCCGCGAGCTCGCTCCTTGCGCGCACGACGTCGGCGAGGGCCGCAGCCCACCCCCGGGCGGCTCCCACCCGACCGAACGGTCCGTCGATCACCCACATCGTCGCGGTGCCGGCGTCGTCCAGGGCTGTCGCGACAGCCTCGGCCTGGGAGTCTTCGGCCCGTACGAACGCGAAGTCCAGATCGAGGTCGCGAGCTGCGGCGACTAGCGGGAAGGGCGAGGCGGCGTTCCACTTGATCGCCGAGAGGGCGTCGGAGGGGACGAACGTGAGGCCGCGTACGACGATGCCCGGCTCGCCGCGCAGGGCGGCGGCGACTCGCTCATTCGCTGAGGACTCCCGGGCCATGCGGCGATTGTAGCGCGCCCGGCAGCAGTTAGAACATGCGGAATCCCGCGGCAACGCCCTCGGAGAGGGACCACACGACTCCAAGCGCGATGAGCACCCCGATCACCACCCCGAGAAGCCCGCGCTTCCACTCGATGTCGAGCAGCCACGCGGCGACCGAGCCGGAGTACGCGCCCGTGCCCGGAAGCGGAATCGCGACGAAGACTGCCAGGCCCAGCAGGCCGTATTTCTCCACCTTGGGGTGCGCCTTGTCACGGATGCGCTCGAGCTTGCGGTGGACCCACGAGCCCTCGGGAATCAGTTCGTAGACCCACTCGAGGATGAAGTAGGTCGGGAAGAAGATGAGACAGTTGGTTATGTAAATCAGCGGCAGATAGACCTGGTCACCCTGTTGAACGGCCCAAGGAACGGCACCTCTCAGCTCGATCCAAGGGACCAGCGTGAGCACCACATACTTCGCATATGGCGGCAACTGCGCTATGAGTTCTTCCACTGCTCCCTCTCCTGCCGTCAGCCGGCGTACGAGTCCCACACTCGTTCGACTTCGGCGCTCCAGAACGACTCGTGGTCGCTCACGTCTCGTCCGAGCTCGGCTGCGTGGCGATAGTAGCCCTCACCTGGCAGTCCGTCAGCGGTGCGAACCACCAACGAACCCAGCATAATACCGCGCTCGGCGTCCTCGACGGCGCACACGGCGCCGAGGAGTCGCACCACACCCGACGATCGCGGCGTCAGCCGTCCCGGCGCGACGCGGGACACCAACTCGCCGTACGTGATCGTGCCCCGATCGCGCGCTACTTCGGCCAGCAACTCGCGGGTCGCCTCAACCAGGTCGTCCCACTCTCGTTCCGTGAACCCGTAGAGGCGTCGAGCGCGGTCACCCGTGGAGGGCTTGTCGGCATGCAAAGGCATGAGGGGATTCTAGCGGAAAGACTCACGTTCGCCTGTATCGCGCAAGCAATCTGCCGAGGTCCGGTTCGGGCATCTGCAGCCCGTAGCCCTGCCCGAGCTCGAATCCGATCTCCCTGATGCGGTCGAGCATCCGCTCGGTCTCGACCCACGAGGCCACGGCTACGCAGCCCTGCGACTCCACAAGCGACCTCACCGCCGCCACGAAATCGCGACTGTGACCGTCGTCCGAGAGCTCCCGCACGATCGTCCCGTCGAGCTTCACCTGCTCGAAATCAAGCTCTCGAAGGAGGCCGAAGAGCCCCAGGCCGGCCCCGAACTCGTCCAGGACGAAACGACAGCCCAGGCCATGCAATCGCCGCATCCAGTTCCGCGTCCCGGTCAGGTTCGCGACCACTGAGTTCTCGGCGATCTCCAGGACCAAACGGGACGGATCGAGATCGAGCCGGCGCAGTTCCTCCTCGAGGAAACGCGGCAGTGCGTCTTCGGCGAGATCGCCCGCCGAAACGTTCATGGACACCACGGCCTCGGGGTGCTCTGCGAGCTCCCGGGTCAGCATGCCGATGACCTGCCGCGTCAGCCGGGGCATCAGCCCCAGACGGCCCACCGTCGCCAGGAACTCCGCCGGGAGGTGCACCTCTCCGTCCGGGTCGACCATGCGCACGAGTGACTCGTAGTATGCGACCCCGCGCCCGTCGAGGCGGACCACGGGCTGGTAGTAGAGCTGGAAGCGCTCGTTCGCAAGCGCGTCACGCACCCTGGTGGCTAGGCGCTCTGTGTCGGCGCCGGTCTCTTCGGCGGAGGTCTTTCGCACGACCACGCGGTTGCGTCCGGCCTCTTTGGCCTCGTACATGGCGGCATCCGCGACGTCGAACAGGGCCCGCGAGTCGAGCCCGCCTTCGACGGGCACCAGGCCCGCGCTGATGCCGAGCTCATGCATGCGCGCCGCCATCACGAAGTCTTCTTCCCAGGAAGCGCGCCTCATGCGCTCGGCGACGTCGATCGCCTCGGCGAGGCTCGTCCGCTCGAGCAGGACTGCAAACTCGTCGCCGCCGATGCGAGCGAGCAGATCGCCCGCCCGAACGTGCCGCTGAAGGAGAAGGGCGAAGTTGATCAGGGCCTGATCGCCCTCGAGGTGTCCCAGCGCGTCGTTGTAGGACTTGAAGTTGTCCAGGTCGAGCAGGAGCAAAGCGCTCGTCTCACCACGACGGGCGCGCTTCACGCTGCGGTCGAGTGCCGCCTCGAACATCCTGCGGTTGGGAAGACCCGTGAGCGAGTCGTGGGTAGCCATGTAGGCGAGCTGTTCCTCGCGCTGTCGGCGCTCGGTCAGGTCCATGCACAACCCCGCTACGCCCTCCGGAACACCGTCCTCGCCCACGTAAGGACTCACGAAACAGGTCAGCCATCGGCTCTGTCCGTCGGCCCGGCGTACCTGGACCTCTGCGCTCGCCGCCCGGTCGGTGCCCATCGCGTCCACGCAGGCGTTCCTCACTTCGACCCTGTCCTCCGGAATCACATGATCGAGCCATCCTTGACCACGCTCACGATCGAGGTCGGCACCAGCGAAATCGAGCCAGGCGGCGTTGGCGTGCAGGAGATCGCACTCACCGTCGACGTACCATGCGGGCATGGGGGCACGGTCGAGGAAGTTTCGGAGTATGGGGTCGATGTCCTTGCCCGAACGGACTCGACCGTCCGGGCGTCCCGGGTCCGACTCTTGCTCGTGCATGTTCGGTCTCCCGTTTGGCTTGGGCGAGGGCCTTCGGACGGGGGCTGTCGCGTCTATGTATTCCACGATAGCGTCCTGGAGTCTCAACCACAGTGACGCAGAACGCAAAGACGGGGCCACTCGGGCCCCGTCGTTCATGGCGGATGGTGGAGGCGCGGAGAATCGAACTCCGGTCCACGACACACCCCTGGGAGGCATCTCCAGGCTCAGTCACCGGTTAGCGTTCGGTCGGACCGACACCCGGTTGACCCGCGTGGTCCTTCCTAGACGATGAGGATTCCCCTGCGGCGTATCGTCGTCAGCCGGTCGGTAGTCCCCTGAAATGGCGCCCGGATCCAGCGGCGGGGACGCGCGCTGGTGGGCGTCGCTGCTCTATCTAGGCAGCGAGTGCGTAATCATTGTCGACGCTTGTCGACTTGTACCCCTGTTTAGCGAGGTGAGGAGACCTCGGCCTGCTTCCTCCCTCAGGCCTATCGTGTCGAAACCAGTCGCCCCCATGAGGGTGGTTCGGCAATGTCAATGTCCGTGCGGCACGAGCCGCAGCCTACACCTACAGTATATGCAAGACGCGTGCCGTGGGGCGATTGAACACTCGAGTGCGGTAGTCCACACTCTCCCATGTGAGGACACCGTGCCGTGCGAGCGGCTGGGCAGGAGGAGAGCATGTACTCACCCAGGGAGGCAGTGCCCGGACGATCGATCGCCATCCTAGTGGTGGCGGCGTTGTGCCTTGGCGTGGTCGGGGCAGGGCCGGCCTTCGGCGCGGCGCAGACGTACACAGGCGGTGTCTACGACTACCCGCTCTATGTCGCGAACGACCACACAGCATTGGCGTTGCGCTGGGAGGCGACTGACGGACTCGCCCCCGAGACCGCCTACTACGTGAAGCTGCGCTTCACGGTGGGCACCTCACCGAGCCCCGCGACGAACAGGGGGTTCACCTGGAATGCCACGACGTCGCAATGGGTCCACGGGTCGGCCGCGTGGAGCGAGTTCCAGCAGGTGACCACGGACGCTGCGGGCCAGGTCACGGGAAGTGCGGGCTGGCTCTTCGGCAAGTTCGGCGATGATCGTGCTTCGGGCGAGTACTACGTGATGGTTTCGTTGAAACCGGTGGCCGGCGGGGACACTCTCAATCCTCTGGACCCGCCCTCAGTGACCGTGATGGACATGCGCACGCAAGGGTCCTGGATGCACAACGGGACCGCCACTGGCAGCCCCGCCGAGAAGCGCGCCGAGGTCACCGATGACACCGACGACACGATGGTCTACGCCCTCGGCAAGACCGAAGCGAACCTGGTGGACGACGACTCCGACGGCGTTGGGGACAACGAGGAATATGGACCCGCCGGAACGACGGGTGACGTGAGATTGGCCGTACCCGACTCCGAGATCGTGGACGTCCTGCTCAATCGCGTCATCTGGCGCGACGATCAGCTCACCGGCAAGGCGGACACGGATATCGCCGTCGGTGCGGCCGACCAGACGCCCCCGGCGGCGCCGGGTACTTTGCAGGCCGAGTGGACGGACACCTCCGCGATCCTCAAGTGGGGTGCGGCTGCTGGTGCCTCCGCTTACCGCGTCTATCGCTGGGTGGAGCCGCTCCCCACCGCGCACTTCACACCGGTGCACGAGCAGGTGGCCGAGGTCACGGGCACGTCGTATACCGACAACGGGGCCGACCTCCAGACCGCTTACTCGTACGAAGTACGCGCCGTGGACGGGGCAGGAAACATCGGCCCCCGGAGCAACACCGTCACGAACGTGCCTGTGCAAGAGCAAACCGTCGAGCGAGTGGCGGGACTCGATCGCTACGAGACCGCCGTCGCCATCTCACAGAGCGTGTTCGAGTCCGCCAGCCGCGTTGTGCTCGCAACGGGCGCCGCGTACCCGGACGCTCTTGCTGCCGCCGGTCTGGCCGGCCTCTACGATTGCCCCGTGCTCCTCACCACCCCCAATGCCCTGCCGGCCGTGACGGCTGCGGAGATCGCCCGACTGGGTGCCACAAAGGTCGTTATCGTAGGCGAGGTGGGAGCGGTCTCTCAGGGCGTCCAGGACGAGCTCGCCAAGGACTATGGCGTAAGCCGCATTGGCGGCATCGACCGGTATGCCACCGCCGCCGCCATTGCCGAGGAGATCGTCTCGAAGAACAACGCGGACATGGCCTTCTTCGCGCGCGGCGACGAGTTCGCGGACGCGCTGGCCGCAGGGCCGTACGCGTTCGGTGCCGGCCTTCCCATACTGCTCGTGCGCCCCGGCGCGGTCCCGCCGGCCACATCCGCGGCCGTCGCGGACCTCTCGCTGAGCGACGGCATCGTCGTCGGCGGAGCTGGCGCGATCTCTGACGCGACGCTTGCAAGCCTCGACGCCGCACTCCCCGGGGCAGCCACACGCGTGTTCGGGGCCACACGCTACGAGACCGCGATAGCGTTGGCCGAATACGGAATCGCCGAGGGACTGGGTGCTCCGAGCTGGCGCTATGTAGGTCTGGCTACGGGAGAGAACTTCCCCGATGCACTCGCAGGCGGCATCGCCGCCGGCAAGCAGTCCGGAGTGCTTCTGCTCACGCGTACAGGGTCCCTCCCGATCTCGACCCGCGACACCTTGGCGGCCCACGTCAAGGAACTGGGAACGATTGCCATCTTCGGAGGGAGCGGGGCGGTCGCGCCTGCGGTGGAAGAGGAGATCCGGTCGCTTCTCGAGTAGCTGCCGGGCGTTGCCCGGGCTACTCGCCCTTGGTGCGCTCCCGGAGTGCCCGCTCGAGTTCGCGTTTGTGGTCGCGCTCGGCGATGGATGCGCGCTTGTCATAGAGCTTCTTGCCGCGCGCCAGGCCGAGCTCGACCTTCACACGGTTGGACTCGTTGAAGTACATCCGGAGCGGCACGAGCGTGAGACCCTTCTGGGAGGTCTTGCCCTCGAGGTAGCGGATTTCGCGCTTGTGCAGCAGCAGCCTGCGGGTGCGGTCGGGATCCACGTTCGCCCGGTTGCCATGGCTGTACGGCGAGATGTGCACACCGTGCAGCCACGCCTCGCCGCGCTTGGTCGTGGCGAAGCTCTCGCGAAGGCTGGCGCCGCGTTCCCTCAGCGACTTTACCTCGGTCCCGGTCAACTCGATGCCGGCCTCGAACGTCTCGTCGATGAAGTAGTCGTGGAACGCCTTCTTGTTGGTTGTGATGTTCTTCACGCTTGAGGGCATGCGCGGGTCCGTAGGTCGTGAGTCGGGTCACGCGTATTCTACCCGAGTACCGGCACGGTCCCGTGCAGCGGGACTCGGCGTGCTACTCGAGCTACGGCGTGAAGTCGATCCCGGCGTCAAGCCGCCGGACGAACGCCGCCAGCAGCTTCGCGGTGTTCTCCAGGTCCTCCAGCGACAGTACCTCGGTCGGCGTGTGCATGTAGCGCAGTGGCACACTCACGAGTCCTGCTGCCTTGCCTCCGCGAGCGAGCTGGATGGCGTTGGCGTCGGTGCCGGTACCGCGGGGATAACCCTCGGTCTGGTAGGCGATCTGCTCCTCCTCGGCGGTCTGCACGAGCAGCTCGAACACCTTCGGGTTCACGTTCGCTCCGCGGGTGATGATCGGGCCGCAGCCGACCTTGGCGTCGCCGTGCTTGCGCTTGTCCACGTCCGGGTAGTCGGTCGCGTGGTTTACCTCCACCGCTATGCCCACGACGGGGTCGAGACCGTATGCGGACGTGATGCCTCCGCGCAACCCGACCTCCTCCTGCACTGTGGCCGCCGCGACGACATCGCCGGGGGCGGCACCCGACTCCTTCAGCAATCGCAGTACCTCCGCGCATACCCACGCGCCCATCTTGTCGTCGAACGCGCGCGAGACGGCCAGCCCTTCGCCGAACTCCTCGAACCCGACGGCGTAGGTGACGGGGTCGCCGATCCGCACGCGCTTCTTGACCTCTTCGCCACCCATTCCGAGGTCTATGAACATCTTGTGCGTCTTTACGACCTGTTTCCGCTCCTCCTCGTCGAGAAGATGCACTGGCAACCTCCCGAGGACACCGCGAAGCGGACCCTCGAGCGTGTGCACCGTCACACGCATGCCCGGCAGGATCTGCGGGTCGTGCCCGCCGATCTCCTTGAAGGCGCAGAACCCTTCGTCCGTGATGTACGTAACCATGAAGCCGATCTCGTCGATGTGCCCGGCAAGCATCACGCTCGGCCCGTCCGAGGCACCCTTGACGACAGCGTGGACGGAGCCCATGACGTTCGTCTCGACCTGGTCGGCGAAGTCGGCGACGTACTCGCGAAAGACTCTCGCGGCGGGCTGCTCGTAACCGGACGGCGAAGGTGTCTCGACCAGTGTCCGGAGGAACTCAAGCGACGCAGGACGCATAGATGGGCCTCCTTGCTGCATACGGGCGTACGCCACAGTCTAGCCGTCAGCGGCAGGCGCATCCAGGGATTCCTCGGGCTCGACCTCGAAACGCTCTTGAATTCTGAGTGTGCTTGTCAGATATAATCGCGAGTACGGCTATGTGAGTACCCGTTCTCGGCAGGAGAGGTGAGCTATGAGCGAGCACGCCGCTCCCCTGCTCGTGATCGAGAACTTGCACGTAAGCGTCGGCGCCCGGGAAATCCTCAAGGGCATCAACCTCGAGGTGCTCGAGGGCGAGACCCACGTGTTGCTCGGTCCGAACGGCGGAGGCAAGACGACCCTGCTCAACACCATCATCGGCATCCCGGGCTACCGGGTGACCGAGGGGTCGGTACGCTTCAAGGGTGAAGATCTGCTGACGCTCGAGATCGACGAGCGCGCGCGCATGGGCATCGGCGTGGCCTTCCAGCGGCCTCCGGCGGTTCGCGGTGTCAAGCTTCGGCAGGTGCTGGATGTCGCTGCGTCCGACGGCGGACTGGCCGACGAGCGATTCGAAGAGATAGTCGACCAGCTCAACCTGCGGCACATGGTGGACCGTGAGGTCAACATGGGCTTTTCGGGCGGCGAGGCCAAACGCTCGGAGATGGCGCAGCTGCTCGCGCAGCAGCCGGACCTGGCGCTGTTCGATGAGCCCGAGTCCGGAGTGGACCTGGACAACATCGCCGTGGTCGGCGACGCGATCAATCACCTGCTCAAGGGCGAACGTGTCTCGCAGAACCGCAGCTCGGGACTGATCATCACCCACACCGGTCACATCCTCGAGTTCGTGAACGCAGACAAGGGCCACGTGCTGTACAACGGACGGCTCGCATGCGAAGGCAATCCACGAGACCTGATCGACGAGATCTCCCGACAGGGCTACGAAAAGTGTGTGGAGTGTGCACTATGCCAACCGACCAGCTGAGTTCCGCCGCCACAGAGCGGCTCGCCGAGATTCGCGCCGCCGCCGAAGCAGCCGCCGACAAGCCCGCCGCGCTCGGCCCCGATATCGATATCTCGCGGTTCCGCACCGTATCCGAGCACGACCGCATCGCTTCGCTCGACGCGCTGGAACTCCAGATCCGCGAGGTCGCGCTCATGAGCGGCTTCACTGCCGAGGAGCGAGATGAGCGCTCCGGCTCGTACTTCCAGCTCGACCGCACGCCGATCTACGAGAAGGTCATGGACGCGTTCAGCGCACAGATCGAGATCATGGGCACGGAGGACGCGCTCCAGAAGTACCCCGAGGAGATGCTCGAGAAGTACTGGTGGCGCGCCGTGGACCCGGGAAAGGACAAGTACACCGCACTTGCGGCGCTGCACCAGACCGAAGGCTACTTCATACGCGTGAAGGCAGGCCAGAAGGTCGCCAAACCCATCCAGGCGTGCCTGTTCATCTCCGAGAGCAACGTAAGCCAGAACGTGCACAACGTGATCATTGTGGAAGACGGCGCCGAGGCCAACGTCATCACCGGCTGCAACATCCACACGAACGTCACCGAAGGCCTCCACGCCGGCATCAGCGAGTTCTACATCGGCAAGGGCGCGAAGCTCACGTTCACGATGGTGCACAACTGGGCCGAGAACTTCGACGTGCGCCCTCGCACGGCCGTTGTCGTTGAAGAGGACGGCGTCTATATCAACAACTACGTGCTCCTGAGGCCCGTGCGGTCGATCCAGGCGTTCCCCGTGGCAAAGCTCGTTGGGGATCGCTCCGTCGCGGTGTTCAACTCGATCGTGTCGGGCTCAAAGGACTCCTACATCGATCTGGGCTCGGAGTCTCAGCTCATCGGCGCGGGCACTCGCGCAGAGGCGCTCGCCCGCACGGTCTCGCGCGACAGTTCGGTGGTCTACTCCCGGGGCAGGCTGATAAGCCGCAACAACGACTCGAAAGCCCACCTGGATTGCCGAGGAATCGTGCAGTCCGAGGAGTCCACGCAGTGGGCGATTCCCGATCTGGCCAGCGAAGGGGCGCCCGGCGCCGAGCTCTCTCACGAGGCCGCGATCTCTCCTATCGCCGCCGAGGAGATCTACTACCTCATGTCGCGCGGGCTCCCCAAGGACCAGGTGATCGCGATGATCACTCGCGGTTTCATGGACATCGAGATCCCCGGACTCCCAGGGCCGCTGCGCAAACAGATCGACAAGGCGATCGATGAGACCGCGAAAGAAGCCATGTAGGTGCCGATCGCGCCTTCGCACCGTGGCGCACGTCAGCCGAACCGCGCCTGGCCGCTAGTCCGGACTACGACCGGCCTCGTGCCGACGCCGCCACTCGGCGCACACGTCGTCGAGCTTCATGATGTCCGTGGACGACACGATCCCTACGAGACGCGTGGAGTCGCTCACGTCTACGACAGGCATGCGATCTATGTCGTGTTCGGCCATCGTCGCGGTGATATCGCCCACCATCATGTCACGGTGGGCGACGAGCACGTCTAGCTGCATCACGTCTGCCACCGTCCGCCCTGCCCAAGACTCGCGCGGCACCTCCCGGACGTCGGTGAGGCCGACTACACCCACGAGCGCACCCGAGGCGTCCACGACGGGGAAGCTCTTGTGCCGAACGCGGACGATGTGGCTCGTCACGAACTCCTCCAGGCTGGTGCTGTCGAGCACCGTGTCGACATCGTGCGTCATGATGTCCGACACCCGGAGTCTCATGAGGCGGTCCACCCGGGATTCGCGCCGCCATCTCTGGTTCTCGGACACGGACACATTGCCCGCCACCGCAAAAGCGATCGCGGCGGCTACAAGGCCCGGGATGATGTACCCCGATCCTCCAGTGGTCTCGGCGACGAAGACGGTGGCCGCAATCGGGGTGTTGTACCCGGCAGCCAGGAAGGCAGCCATCCCCACGACGGGGAACAGCGGCCCCGTCGCGCCGGGCAAGATACCCTTGAGCAGGACGCCAGCATTGGCGCCCATGACGATCATGGGGATGAAGATGCCACCCGCCGCGCCGCTCGCCAGCGTCGCGATGACCGCACCGGTCTTGAGGACGAGCAGCACGAGAGCCTCCGTCGGCGCGAACGAGCCCGCGATCAGGTCGGACACGGTCTCATAGCCCGTCCCGAGCACTATCGGCTCCCCGAAGAACCGTATCGACAGGAAACCCGCCACTCCGGTGAGCAGACCGCCCAGTCCCGTCCGGGCCCACAGCGGCGCGCGCAGCGACTCCGCCCAGCGCCTGAAGAAGTGGAACGACCACACGAATGCGCGGGCCATGATGCCGACGAGCAGTCCAAGGGCCGCAGCATACAAGAGGTCCTGCGCCCCCAGGGTGTACCTTTCGGTCACGTGGAAAAGCGGCTCGACGCCAAGGAACTGGACGAGCACGAAGTACGAGGTGACCGACGCGATCAGAGCCGGAATGAGCGCCTCACGCGTTATGTCGTCACGATATGGGACCTCGAGCGCGAAGACGATACCTGTGAGCGGGGCCTTGAAGATCGCGCTCACGCCCGCGGCGGCGCCGGCGACCATGAGAGTGCGTACGTCCTCATCGGTGAAACCCCATCGACGCATCTTGCGTAAAGCGAACCCGCCTATTGCTCCGCCTGCGTAGATGCTCGGACCCTCGAGCCCGGCGCTGCCGCCGAACCCCACCGTCGCAATCGCCGCGATCACTTTCCCGGGAAACGAGCGGAACCGGAACACTCCCCCCCGTTCGTGGAAGGCCTCGATGACCTCCTCGGTCCCGTGGATCTCGGGATTCACGGTGAGGTACTGAAGGGCGAGACCGGATAGGGTGAGGCCGAGCGCGGGCAGCACTATTGCCGCAACTCCGTTCATACCCGTGCCGACGAAAGCCCACGTGAGCGCCACTGCACGTTCCAGCCCGGTCACGAATACGCCGACCAGCAGGCCCACGAGTGCGGCCGCCAGGAACCACTTCTTTGCCCGCACCCAGAAGACCTCTCCGCCCTTACGGGTCATGGAGAGGTACTCGACGAGACGTGACGGTCCTCTCGAATCCACCCTCTCGGCCTTCCTGGTGCACGCGGACCGCATGACGGAACAGGCGCACTCCTTCCGGGGACGCATCAAGACTACCACGCAGAACGCGTTCGGCTCCGTGCGACCGTTCGCCCTATCGGCTGGTCAGGCAAGCTCGAAGTCGATCTTGCCTTGCGCCACGCTCACGCTCAGGACCCGCACGCGCACCCGTTGTCCGAGACGGAAAGACCGCCCGCGGTCCTCACCCACGAGCATGAACCGTTCGGGCTCGTGGACGTAATAGTCGTCGGTCATCGACTCCACGTGCACGAGCCCCTCCGCCGTGTTGTCGAGCTGCACGAACAAGCCGAAGGAGTGCACCCCGGTCACGATGCCTTCGAATACCTCGCCGATCCGCTCCCCCATGAGCTGGGCCAGCTTGACTTGCACCGACTCGTTCTCGGCTGCTTCGGCCTCCCGTTCCATGGTCGAGCAGTGGTCCGCGAGCCACTCGAGTTCTTCGGCAATCGAAGCGGTGGGCTCGGAATCCAGCGAGCGGGCGAGCTGCGCGCTGAGAAGCCGGTGGACCAGCAGGTCCGGGTAGCGTCGGATGGGACTCGTGAAGTGCGTGTAAGCGTGCGACGCCAGGCCGAAGTGGGGAGCGTGGTAGTCCACGTACCGGGCACGCTGCAGCGCGCGTAGCAGCAGAGAGTTGATGAGGCGCTTCTCGGGGCGCTCGTGGGCGAAGGCGATGATGCGCTGGAAGGTCGCCGGGCTGGCGCCCTTGATGTCGGTGATCGGATAGTCGAACTCCTTCAGGATGACGGCGACTTCGGACAGTGCATCGGGGTCCGGGTCTTCGTGGATGCGGTAGATCATCGGCACCTCGGCCTCGCGCATGTGTCGGGCCACGACCTCGTTGGCGAGGATCATGGCTTCTTCGATCATATTGGTTGCCTGCGTGCGCTCACGCAGGCGGACGTCGATTGGGGTGACGTTGTCCTCGGCCAGCAGGATCTTGGCCTCCACCGTCTCGAAGTCGAGGCCGCCGCGGGCGACGCGGCGTTCGCCGATCTTGTCGGCGACGCGGGCGAACTCGCGCAGAAGGGTCTCGCTCTCGGCGTCACCGAACGGCTCCGCGCCGTCGAGCCAGCGCTGCACCTCCTCGTAGTTGAAGCGGCGGTCCGAGCGCATGACGCTCGGGAACAGTTCGTAGGACTCCACTGATGCGTTCGCATCGAGGTCCATCACCACGGAGAAGGACAGCCGGTCTTCGCCGGGATTGAGCGAGCAGATGCCGTTCGAGAGCTCCTCGGGAAGCATGGGGAGCACCCGGTCGACGAGGTACACGGACGTGGCACGCTTGCGCGCTTCCTGGTCGAGCGCCGAGTCCCACGCGATATAGTGGCTCACGTCGGCGATATGCACGCCGAGCCGCACGCGGCCGTCCACCCGCTCGATGGTGATGGCATCGTCGAAGTCCCGCGCGTCAACCGGGTCTATGGTGACCGTGAACCAGTCGCGTATGTCGCGACGGGTCGGCTCGCTCAATGCGGAGTCGACGTCGAGGCGAGTCGCTGCGGCTTCTTCGGCCACCTGCTGCGGGAACTCCGTGCGCAGCCCGTGCTCGCGGATGATGATCTCTATCTCGATCCCGGGAGTGTCCTCGGTGCCGAGGACCTCCTCGACGACGCCCTGGGCGGCCTGGGAACGCGAAGGGTACGCGGTCAGACGCACGACGACGATGTCGCCGCTCGAGGCGCCTCCGGCATCACGCGCAGCCACGAAGATGTCGTGGCGGATACGCGCGTCGCTCGGAACCACTACCCCCACCGCTCCGTGGCGTTCGAAGCGTCCGACAACGGTCTCGTTCGCGCGCTCGACGATCTTCTCGACCACGCCGGCTCGTCCCGGACGGCCACCGCGCTTATAGACACGCGCGCCGACGATGTCGTTGTGCATCGCGCCCCGCGTGTCCTTCGCGGAGACATACACGTCTCCTTCGGGCGCCTCCACGAAACCGTAGCCCTTCCGGTTCATCGATATCCTGCCGATGAGCAGGCCGGCTTCGCGCGCCTTGCGCGCCCGCTTGTCCCTGCGCGCCACGATCCCCCCCTCGCCGAATCACTGGTGTGAACGCTACAGCGACACTACCCCAAATGTGAGGCGTTCCTGCGCCTTCGCAGGATGGTAGAATCAATCAGGGACGTGACCACCGCCAGACAAGACCTGGGAGCCTGCTACATGGATTCGATCCGGCCTTTGGCCCCGTGCCTCATCGGCACCGGTACGCTGACCAATCCGCGCGACATGATTCGCGCTCTCGAAACGCTCGAATCGCTCCAGTACACGTACGAGATCGACGGCGAGCCAGTGTCCTTGGGCGACGCCACCCTCGTCAAACTCATGGCCGACGGAGAGTCGGCGACCATCGCGGTAAACGGCTGCCTGTTCCTCAACGTCGCGAGTTTCAGGTATCTGGACTTCGAGGTCGATGAAGATGGATTCGCCGTCATGCGTCTGTACGGCGACGGCACGGTGCTCACGCTGCGCGCCGATTCCGACAGCGCGAGCCGCGTCCACCGCGGCCAGCTGCGCCTCATGGAGGAAGCCGCCCTCGACCTGGGCACGTTCGTCGTCACAGACGACGACGAAGACGACGAGATCTAGCGAGCGGCTCCGCTGTTCGCGCGGCTTCATGTGCTGTCTCAGCCGCCCGTGCCCACGCGTCGGCGTTGCTCGCGCCACTACAGCTGCTCGCGCAGCTCCTCGAATGCGCGCTGGAGCTGAGTGTCAGTCTCCGGCTCCGACTGCAGCTCTGGCTCCATCTCGACCAGGACGTCAGGCTCGACTCCCACGCCGTCGATGGTACGACCCGTCGGAGTGAGGTAGTGCGCGATCGTGTACTTGATTGCCCCTCCGAAGCTCAGCCGGTCCACCGTCTGGACGCTTCCCTTGCCGAAGCTCTTCTCGCCCACGAGCACTGCCCGATCGTAGTCTTGGAGAGCGCCGGCCACGATCTCGGACGCTGACGCGGAGTTCCGGTTGATGAGCACGACCAACGGGGCGTTCGTCATGGCATTGCCGCGGGCCCGATACTCCTCCTCGCCGGCGTCGCGGGCCTCGACCCTCACGATAACGCCGTCGGCGACGAACAGTGACGCGATGTCTACGGAGGAATCGAGAAGGCCGCCTGGGTTGTCGCGCAGGTCCACGACGTAACCCTGCGCGCCTTGGTTACCGAGTTCTACGAGGGCTTCCCTCATATCGTCGACGGACCGGGAGTTGAAGCTCATGAGCCGGATGTAGCCGATGTCTACGCCCTCCAGGCGACTCATCACGTTCGGTATATTGATGCGTGCGCGCGTGATCTCGAAATCCAGAGTCTCCTCGGTGTCCGGCCTGAACACCTGCACCTGAACCGTGGAGCCCTCCGGGCCACGGATGCGGCTCACCACCTCGTCGAGGTCCCAACGATCGCGCGTGACGCCATCGATGCTCACGATCTCGTCGTCCGCCTTGAGGCCGACCTCCTCGGCAGGGGTACCTTCGATCACCGAGACGACGTACACGGTGCCGTCGCGCTGCGATATCGTCACCCCCACGCCGAAGAACTCGCCGTCGTTCTGCTCGTTGAAGTACTCGAAGTGCTCCGGGTCGAAGTACATGGCGTACGGGTCGCCGAGGGACTCGAGCAGGCCCTGAATGGCCCCCGCGGTCTGTGACTCCTCGTCTGAAGGCTCGAGCGCTCCGTTCTCGATAAGGCGCTCGACCTCCTCGACCTTCTCGCCGAGCGACGAGTCCGGCGGTGCGAGACCGACGAAGTCCAGTGAGAGCGGGGTGACGTGGCCGACGACGATGCCGACAGCGAACGCGACCCCCACGAGAGCGACGAGGAAGAAGAGTATGAGCGCGATCTTGATGGCGCGTTGCATCGGAGGGTCCTTATGCCGGTATTTGCGAGGTTCGAGAGGCTGTCGACAACGGGCTATACCTTGAGGTATCGGCGAAGAGCGAATCCCGAACCCGCCAAGCCTATCAGAACGCCCGCCGCGATGAGCACGAGAGCGATCTGGGCGATGGCCGAGGCGGCAAGGTCCACAGGAAGGAACGGCAGGGCTTCGGAGAGCCGCGGGAGGATGACCGCTTGCAGCCCGACCACGCTGAGTATGGCAAGCGTCGCGCCGATCATGCTTTGCACGATGCCCTCCATCAGGAAGGGTGTCCGGATGAACCAGTTCGACGCACCCACGAGCCGCATGATGCCTATCTCCTTGCGCCGAGCGTAGATTGCGAGGCGAATCGTGTTGTTGATGAAAATCAGGCTCACTAACGCGAGCATGCCGATGAAGGCGAACATGATGTAGCGCAGCACCCGCGTGAACGCGAACAGCTTCTCTACCACCTGCTGTCCATACTTGAGCGACTCCTCGGGGTCGTCGGGCCTGTCCGCGACCGTAAGGAACAGCTCGCTCGCCTTGATCTTGTCGGCCATCGCGGTGACGTCACGCGGGTCCTTGAGTTCGACGTCGAGAGAAGCAGGAAGCGGGTTGCTCTCGAGTTGTTCGATGATCTCAGGACTCGACTGCATCTGCTCCTTGAACTTCTCCAGCGCCTCTTCCTTGGACGTGTAGTTCACGCTTTGCACCAGCGGGTCGGAGACCACCCACTGCTGCAGCTCCTCGACGTCCGCACTCTCGGCGCCGTCCTTGAGGAAGACCTGTATCGTGACCTTGTCTTCCACCGACTGGACCACCTGGGTGACGATGAAGCCCACGGCAAACGAGAGGCCTACGAGCAGGAGTGAGAGATAGATCGTGATGACCGCACCCAGACTCATCACCCAGTTGCGCCGGAAGTTCACGATGGATTCGCGGAAGAAGTAGCCGACGTTAATCGCCATCGCCGTACACCCCTCGCGTCTGGTCGCGGATGATGCGGCCGTTCTCGAGCGCGATGACCCGCTTGCGCATCGAGTCGACCATCTCCCGGTCGTGTGTGGCGACAAGGACGGTCGTGCCTGTCTTGTTGATCCTGTTGAGCAAGCTCATGATGCCGAGCGACGTAGCCGGGTCAAGGTTGCCGGTCGGCTCGTCGGCAAGGAGCAGCGGTGGTCTGTTCACGAACGCACGCGCGATCGAGACGCGTTGCTGCTCGCCGCCGGACAGCTCGTCCGGATAGCTGTCCATCTTGTCCTCGAGTCCTACGAGTCTCAAGACTTCGGGAACCTGGGTGCGCACCACGTGCCGCGAGCGGCCAATGACCTCGAGTGCAAACGCTACGTTCTCGTACGTGGTCTTGTTCGGCAAGAGCTTGAAGTCCTGGAACACGCACCCTATGTTGCGGCGCAGGTACGGCACCTTCCAGTTCTTGAGTTTGTTGAGGTCCTGCCCGGCCACGACTATCTGGCCCTTGCTGGGGAGCAGCTCCCGCAGCAGCAACCGTATGAACGTGGACTTGCCGGAACCGGAATGCCCGACCAGGAATACGAATTCGCCATGTTCGATTTCGACGTTCACATCGGCGAGGGCCGGCTTCCCCGGCACATAGTGCTTCTCCACGCCGCGCATGCTGATCATGTAGTGCATCACATCCTGTGAGCGAAGGGCTTGGCGAGGCGGCGCGAAAGCGCCGGCCCCGATGGACAATGTTAGCAAATACTCGTCCGAGTCACTCAGCGCAACACATCGCGTGTAACCTGCACGTTATCTCCACAAACATGGCATGCGAATGGGCGGGCGCATTCTTCGGCACCGGTCTTCCTTCAAGCCGAGGAACGAATGCCCTACCCAACGACCTCCCGCGCCGCGGACGCGATGTCTGCCGGAGCAAGACCGAAGTGCTCCATGAGCTCGGCAGGCTCCCCGGACGTGCCGAACACGTCCCTCACCCCGATCCTCCTGAGTGCAACGGGGTCGTTCTCACCGACGAGTTCAGCGATTGCCGAACCCAGCCCGCCTATGATCGAATGCTCCTCGCACGTGACGACGGCGCGCGTCCGTCTCACTGAATCCAGAATCGTCTCCGCATCCAGCGGTTTGACGCTTGCGACATCCAGGACCTCGGCGTCGATCCCGTCCTCGGCAAGGATCTCAGCCGCCTGCAACGCCTGAGCGACCATGATGCCGCAGGCTGCCAGCGTGACGTAGGAACCCTCCCGCACGGTGTAGGCACGGCCGAGCTCCATCTCGAAGCCCTCCTCGTGCACCTGAGGAACCCCGGCCCGGCCGAGCCGCACGTAGAACGGCCCCTGCTCCTTCGCAGCCAGCCGAATCGCAGCTTTGGCAGCGTGGTAGTCGGCGGGGACGAGCACGCGCATGCCCGGCAGGACACGCATCAGCGCGATGTCCTCGAGCATCTGGTGGGAGCCGCCGTCGGGACCCACCGTGACACCTGCGTGGGTCGGCGTGAGCTTCACGTTGAGCCCTGAGTAGCACACGGTGTTCCGCACCTGGTCGTACGCCCTGCCGGTCGCGAAGACCGCGAACGAACCCGTGAACGCGATCTTGCCGGCAACCGCCAGCCCGGCGGCGGTACCGATCATGTTCTGCTCGGCGATACCGACGTTGAAGAAACGCTCCGGGAAGCGCTCCTCGAGAGCGGCCGTGGTGGTGGACTTTGACAGGTCAGCTTCGACGGCAACGACCTCATAGCCCTCTTCGGCGAGTTCGACGAGCGTCTCCCCGAGTGCTGCACGCGTGGCCTTCTCAGACATCGGTTGCCTCCCCTGCCGCCTGCGTGCCTCTGAGTTCGTCGAGCGCGCGTGTGGTTTCCTCGGCGGATGTGGCTTTTCCGTGCCAGCCGGCCTCGCCTTCCATGAACGACACTCCACACCCCTTGATCGTGTTGCAGATGACGGCTGCGGGTCCTGCGGCGACCTCGGCTTTCTCGAACGCGTCGAGGATCGCCTCGATGTCATGGCCGTCGCACATGACGACCGTCCAATCGAACGCCGCGAACTTCTCGGCGATCTCCCCAAGGTCCATGACGTCGGCGCACGACCCGTCGATCTGCAAGCCGTTGTGGTCCACGATTGCCGTGAGGTTGTCCAGCCCGCGATGTGGGGCAAGCATGGCTGCCTCCCACACCTGGCCCTCCTGTAGCTCGCCGTCGCCCAGAAGGCAGTACACCCGCGACTCCGCGCCGTCCATCTTCAGCGCGAGTGCGATGCCATTGGCGACCGAAAGGCCCTGCCCCAGCGAGCCCGTGGAGACCTCCACCCCCGGGGTCTTCTTGGAGTCGGGGTGCCCCTGCAGGATCGACCCGAGCTTGCGCAGCGTCTTGAGATGGTCCCGGCCGAAGTATCCTGCCTCAGCGAGAGCGGCGTATAGCACCGGAGCTGCATGACCCTTGGAGAGGACGAACCGGTCGCGTTCCGGCCATTCAGGTCGCTTGGGATCGTGCTGCAGCACGCCACCGAAGTACAAGCATGCAACGATGTCCGCTGCAGAGAGCGAGCCGCCGGGATGGCCGGATCCTGCTTCGGCGATCATCTCCACGATATCGACGCGCATGCGTCGCGCAACGTCGCGGAGCATGTCCGCGTCGGGTCCTCGATCCACCACATCAGCCTCCGTACCCGAGACTTGCCACAGTGAATGCGGGGGCTTCCGCCCGCAGGCGTCGGCCTCCGCGTGTCCGCATACTAGCACCCCTACGCGCGGGCGCGCGAAGCACGTGCGCTACCTGCCGAGTTCCTTGAACCCCTCGCCGATCGCCTCGTGCACGTCCGAGATGATCACGAGCGCTTTCGGATCGATCGCCTGGACGATGCTCTTGAGCCCGTCGAGTTCGTTTCGCGATACGACCACGAACAGCATCTCTCGCGCAGTCCCCGAGTAGAGCCCTCTCGCGGAGAGAGCAGTAGCGCCACGGTGCAGCTCGTGAAGTATGGCATCGCCGATGCTCTGCGATTCGTCCGAGACGATGAACGCTGCCTTGTTGACGGGAAGACCCTCGAGTGTGAGGTCTATGACGCCGCCGCTCACGAATATTGCCACGGCGCCGTACAACGCCAGTTCGGGGCCGAAGACCAGTGCCGCCACCAGGGTCACAAGGGCGTCGACGGCAAGCGTGAGCTGCCCCAGTCCCAGCGCCACCTTGCGCGACAGAAGCTGGGCGACCAGGTCGCTTCCGCCGGTGTTCCCCCCCGCTTTGAAGACCATCCCCAGGCCGAGGCCCGTGACGGCACCACCGTACAGCGCCGCGAGCAACAGGTCGTCCGAGGCGAGGACGGGGGTGAACGGCGCTAGGGCGTCCACCGCGACCGACAACCCCACGATCCCGACGATGGTCTTGGCGGCGAACCTCCACCCGCGCGCACGGAGGGCGACAAGCAGCAGGATCGCGTTCATTACGAGCATCTGCACGCCGACGGGAAGGTTGACGCCTGCATCACGCGCCACATGGTAGAGGATGGTCGCCAGACCCGACACGCCCCCAGCAGCGATCTTGTTCGGGATCAGGAAGGCGTTCAGTCCCCAACCAGTGAGCGCGATACCCGCGAACATGAACCCGTAGTCGCGTACCGGACGGTTGCGCAACACAGCACCCGGGCTGAGACGTCTGAGGGCGGAAGCGTTCATTCGTGAGCCGCCCGGTCCGTCGGCGATTCCCAGACCCCACCCATCTCGAGGCGCGGTCGTTCGCGCCGAGCCTGGAGGTGCTCGAGCGCTATCGCCGCCTCGCGTGACACGACTTGCTCTTCGGCGATTCCCACCTGTCTCGCGACCTCGACCGCATGGTCGAAACGACCCACATGCAGGTGGAAGTGGGCGTCCGAGGTGATTGCCACAAGCGCACCGGTTTCCGCGGCAGCTCGAGCGACCTCCCGCTCGCCCGCGGTGTCTCTTGCACGCGACATGCTGGGCTCGAACGAGCCGTTGTTGAGTTCAACGATCACACCCTGCTCGGCGGCCGCCTCGCAGACGGCAACGGCATCCAGCGGGAATGACGGGTTCCCCGGGTGAGTGATCATGTCCACCAGCGGGTTCCCCATGAGCCTGATGAGCGCGTCTGTGCGCTCGGCCGGTGTCGACTCGTCGTAGCCGGTCTGCGGGTGGAAACCCACCGCCACGAAGTCGAGCCTGCCCATGAACTCGTCACTCATGTCCAGACCGTTGTCGGTATGCGGTACGGGATTAGCCTCGATGCCCTTCAGGATGCGCACGCCGTCGAGAACGCTCGGCAGGACCTTGAGGTTGAGGAAGTGCCATTCGTGGGGGCCGCCAGGGCAGGCGGGTCCGTGGTCGGTGACTGCTATGAGGTCGATTCCCGCGATGCGGGCCGAGCGGGCAAGCTCAGCCACGGTGGAGTATGCGTGCCCGGAGGCCGTGGAGTGCGTGTGGAGATCGGTGCGCAGCCGCATGCTACGCCCCGCTGCTGACTGCCGCCGCCTCTTCCTGGTGCACCCGCCAGCGGTGATAGCCCACGACGAACTCGTCTATGTCGCCGTCCAGGACCGCGTCGACGTTGCCGGTCTCGATGCCGGTACGAACGTCTTTCACCATCTGGTAGGGGTACAGCACATAATTGCGGATCTGGCTTCCGAACGTGATGTCTTTGCGCTCACCGCGCAGCTCCTCGATTTCTGCCTGCCTCTTCTCCTCTTCGAGTTCGTAGAGGCGCGACTTCAGAATCGACATGGCCGTATCCCTGTTCTTGTGCTGGGACTTCTCGTTCTGGACCGATACGACAATCCCTGTTGGGACGTGCGTTATACGCACGGCCGAGTCGGTGGTGTTGACGGACTGGCCTCCCGGCCCGCTCGAGCGGAACACATCGATTCGCAGGTCGTCGTCATTGATCGCTATCTCGATGTCTTCCGGCAGCACAGGGAGCACCTCTATGCCGGCGAACGTGGTCTGTCGCCGTTTCTTCTCGTCCGTGGGGCTGATTCGCACCAGCCGGTGCACACCCACCTCGGACTGCAACGTTCCGTACGCGTTACGACCGTGGACGGTGAAGACCGCGCGGTCGATACCCAGTTCGACGCCTTCGGGAGCGTCGTGGATGTCGACCTTCCATTTCTTGCGCGCGGCATACTTCAGATACATCTTGAGGAGCATCTCAGACCAGTCCTGCGCCTCGAGCCCACCTTGCCCCGGTGTGATGGTGACAATGGCGTCGCCGTGGTCGAACTCACCCGAGAACCAGCTCGCGACCTCGAGGCCGTCGACGCGCTTGGCTAGGTCGGTCAGCTCGCGTTCGACCTCTCGTGCGAGCTCTTCGTCCTCGCCGGCCACGGCGAGCTCGTTGGCCACCTCCAGATCGCCGACTGCCGAGGCGGCCTCTTCGTAGGAGTTGACCTCCTCGCGCAGTCCCGAGAGCGCGGCCATGACGGTCTGGGCCTTGCTCTGGTCGTCCCAGAAGTCAGGCTTGGCCGTGCTCTCCTCGAGCGCGGCTATCTCTGCACGCTTCGCATCGAGGTGCAGGTACTCTGCCATGCGCTCCACGCGCTGGCGGATCTCTGCGATGTCTGTCGAACGATCCTGGATCATGGCTCAGCTCATCAGTCTCACGACGTTTCCGCGCCAGCTACTCGACCGCTCCGTGGCACTTCTTGTACTTCTTGCCGCTACCGCACGGACACGGGTCGTTGCGGCCAACGTTGGCGTACGGGTCGTCCTTGTCCTTCACTACCGTGCGAACTGACGGTTCGGCCTTACCGCCAGCCGCAGCGCTTGCCACCGCCATCTGTTCAGCGGTCGGACCGCCGGCCCCCGTCTGCGCCACCGCCCGCTGGGCTACTTGCTGCGCGGCTCCCGCGAAGATGGTCTGCTCCGAGGGGGCCGAGTACGCGACGTCCTTGACCGGTACCTCGGCCTCGGGCTCCGGCTTCTTCACGATCTGGATGCGCATGATCGTGCGAAGGAAGTCCTCGTCGATGGTGGCGACGAGGGCACCGAACATCTCGTAGGCTTCGGTCTTGTATTCGACAACAGGGTCGCGCTGGCCCATCGCCCGCAGGCCGATGCCCTCTTTGAGGTAGTCCATTTCGAGCAGGTGCTCCATCCACCGCGTGTCGATCACTCGGAGCATCACCTGACGCTCGAGTTCCCGCAGGTTCTCGGGGCCGAGGAGTTCCTCCTTGGAGTTGTACGCTTCGAGTGCCACCTGCGCGAGTTCAAGGGCGAGCTCGTGCGGATTGTCGGTTCCCTGGCGACGCTTCTCGACTTCCCCGTCAAGCCCTGTCAGATCCCGGAACCAGATGGCGAGTGCGTCCCAATCCCACTCTTCGGCATACGCCTTCTCGTCGCAGTGCGCGAGCACACCCTCGGTGATGGTGTTCTCGAGCATCTCCTGGACCCGAGAGTGTATGTCCTTGCCGCCGAGCACACGATTGCGCTCCGCGTATATCACCTCGCGCTGCTTGTTCATGACGTCGTCGTACTCGAGGACGTGCTTGCGTGCTGCGAAGTTCATCGCCTCGACTTGCCGCTGGGCGCTCTCGATCGCCTTCGAGACCATGCCCGCCTCGATCGGCATGTCCTCCGGCACTCCGGTGCGCGCCATCAAAGCGCCTATCCGGTCCATCCGGTCCCCGCCGAAGAGCCGCATGAGGTCGTCCTCGAGCGACAAGTAGAAGCGCGACGCACCCGGGTCGCCTTGCCTGCCGGAACGTCCTCGCAGCTGGTTGTCGATGCGGCGAGAGTCGTGACGCTCGGTGCCGATGACCGCAAGCCCGCCGGCCTCGACGACCTGCCGGTGTTCTATGGCGCAAATCGACTTCGCCTTCTCGAGCGCCTCGGCCTTCTGCTCGTCGGTCGCCTGCTCTGGATCGATTCCGCGCTCCCGCAGCAGGTCCTCCACCAGGAAGTCAGGATTCCCGCCAAGGATGATGTCGGTTCCTCGGCCGGCCATGTTCGTGGCAATGGTCACGGCCCCGAGACGACCGGCCTGGGCCACGATGTGAGCTTCCATCTCGTGGAACTTCGCGTTGAGCACTTGGTGCTTGATGCCGCGCTTGTCCAGATGGCGCGACAGGCGCTCCGAGTTCTCGATCGAGATCGTGCCGACCAGGCACGGCTGGCCCCTCTTATGCCGCTCGACGATGTCTTCTACGACGGCGTTGAATTTGGCGTCGACGGACCGGTATATCTGGTCGTTCATGTCGTCGCGGATCATCGGCATGTTGGTGGGGATGATCATCACGGCGAGTTTGTAGATCTCTCTGAACTCCGCGTCTTCGGTGACAGCCGTACCGGTCATGCCGGCGAGCTTGTCATACATGCGGAAGTAGTTCTGCAGCGTGATCGTCGCGAGGGTCTGGTTCTCCTCACGGACGTGCTGCTTCTCCTTGGCCTCGATCGCCTGGTGCAGTCCCTCCGAGTAGCGTCGCCCGTACATGAGACGACCGGTGAACTCGTCGACGATCAGGACCTCACCGTCCTTCACGACGTAGTCGACGTCCCGCTTGAACAAGAACTGCGCCTTCAGCGCCTGCTGCAGGTGATTCACCATCACGCCCGACGGATCGGCATACAGGTCCTCGATGCCGAGCCACTGCTCGACCTTGTTCACGCCTTCCTCGGTCGGAGCTATCGTCCGCTTCGCCTCGTCGAGTTCGAAGTCGACCTCGGGTTTGAGCCGAGGAGCCACCTTCGCGAAGGACTTGTAGAGGTCGGCGGACTTGCGGGCAGCACCCGAGATGATGAGAGGAGTACGCGCCTCGTCAATCAGGATCGAGTCGACCTCGTCGACGATCGCGTAGTGGTGCCCGCGCTGCACCCGGTTCTCGGGGCGCTGAACCATGTTGTCGCGCAGGTAATCGAAGCCGAACTCGGAGTTCGTGCCGTATGTGACATCGGCCTGGTAGGCGGGCCTGCGCTTGGTGGTCTCCATCTGCGCCTGGATGATCCCCACGTCCAGGCCGAGGAACCTGTAGATCTGCCCCATCCACTCGGAGTCACGCCGCGCGAGGTAGTCGTTGACGGTGACCACGTGAACTCCGTTGCCCTGCAGCGTGTTCAAATAGACAGGCAGGGTGGCGGCGAGCGTCTTGCCCTCACCGGTCTTCATCTCTGCGATCATGCCTTTGTGCAGGACCATCCCGCCGATGAGCTGGACGTCGAAGTGGCGCATTCCCAGCGTGCGGACTCCGGCTTCGCGGACAGTGGCGAACGCCTCCGGAAGCAAGTCATCGAGAGACTCGCCGTTTGCCGCGCGCTGACGAAACTCCGCCGTTCGTGCGCGGAGCTCGTCGTCGGTCAGGTTCTTCGTTCCGGGCTCGAGCGCGTTGACGTTCGCAACCGTGTTCTCGAACTGCTTGAGCTGGCGACCTTCGCCCAGCGTGAGTAGCTTGGCGAGTACGTTGGCCATGGTATCTACAACCTTCTTGAGCGGGGGTTTTACGTGCAGGCAGCGATGAAGATTCTAGCACAGGGCATGCCGGGAACGGCCGGCCGCGGTCATCAACACAGAACGCATATGGGATGTGTGCACTCCGCTTCGATCCGCCTTTCCCACGCCGATGAAGGTGGGTGGGGCGAGCGAGATTGATGTGCCACCCGCTCCGCCCCACCCGGCAAGCCCCTCGGACCCGAACGGTGGGGTCTTGGGTCCGGTGCACGGTGCCCCTCAGGAGTCTCCCTCTCCTCACCTGCTGGACCGCTCCCACACGCGTTCGCAACGCCCCTTCCCGGGGAACCCGACGAACTCGCACGGCCGAACGTGTTCGGCCGGTGAGATCATCGCGTCTGGGTCTTACCCATCTCTATCTCTGCTCCCCGGATGGGCGCGAAACGGTCTTGATGTATGCCGCTTGGAACACAGGGTCGACCGCTCGTCGGGCGCGTGTGCACGCGTTTGCGCTGCTGGTCGGGTCATTGACGCCCCTGGCACCTGCAGAGTGACCGTTAGGCGATTGTCCGCGATTCTGTGACCACCGTAGCACCGAAGGGGCCGTCACCACTCACGCGAGCTGGTCCTGACCGGACGTGTCCTCGTAGAACGCTGCCTGATTGGAACGCAGCTCTTCCATGGCGAGCACATGTTCGTAGAGGCGCGTCGTCTCGGATGAGGGATCGATCCCCAGGTCGTCGGCGAGCCGGGACCTGCACGACATGTAGGTGTCGATGGCCGCGCTGCGCTGGCCAGTCGCGATCTGGCATTGAAGCGCCATCTGGTACAAGTCCTCCCGCCAGGGATCGAAGAGTAGGGCGCAGCGCACCAGATGAAGGGCTCGCGCCGGGTCGCCTTCGCGCTGCAGTATGTCCGCCGCCCGTATCATCGCGTCACTGAATTCGTTGCGATACCGGTCGCGGGCCGCTGCAAACCAGTCATCGTATAGGTCGCCGGGCATGAGATCTCCTCGGTAGATCTCGGAGAGACTCTCGTAGTACCGCACGGCCTGCGCGAAGTCGCCTGCACTGTCTGCATCCCGGGCTCGTTGCAGTGTCCGCTCGAAAGCATCGACATCCGAACGCACGAGCGAGCGCACCACCCTGCACACACCCCCACTGTTCTCGACATAGGGGCACGGTTCGTTTCGTCCGGCCTCCGGTGACAGCGCTCCCTTCATGGCGCTCCACACGACGTAGAAGTTGTTGCGAGCCCGCGGCTCTTCCATCTCCGGCCAGAGATACTCCATGAGCTGTTCGCGCGGGACGTCCCTTCCCTGCCGAAGAACCAGCATCGCGAACACAAGCCTCGCCTTGCGCTTGCGCCACTCCTTCTCGATGATGCGCCGCTTCCCGACCTGTACGTCGAGCCCTCCGAACAGCCGCACCTCACATACGGGCGCGGTAGGCTCACCGGCGATCTGGGCCGCGCGCGATTCGCCTACGATCCGGACCGCCAACCGGCGCCAAGCATCCGGCTCCATGACCTCGCATGATGCGCACAGGACTTCTTCGGCATCTTGCGGCAGCACCATCTGCAAGAGGTGTGCGGGAAGGACATCCGGGTCGATAGCGGATGCAAGAATGCCGAGGAGACTCGGGAAGCTTCGGATGTACATCGCTATCTGCCAGTTGGAGCTTTCCGTGAGGATGTATTCCTCATGGGCCCGAAGACGGGCGACGGCGTCTTCTATGCGCCCTTCGCGCATCTCGATCTCGGCGATGATGAGGTCCGCACGCAGCACGTGGTAGAGCGCTTCGGCAGCTGCAGCCTCTTCGCGCACCTTCGCGCTCCGGGTTCGAGCCGCGTCGACATCGCCGAGCGCGAGAAGCGAGGCGGCGGTCTCGAGAATGGCGAGCCAAGACAAGAAGCCAAGCTGTCCCGCGGCTCCACAGAACTCGAGTGCTTCTTCGGCGGCGGCCAGTGCTTCCTGATGTTCGGACTGTGCGCGGAGAGTCAGACAGTAATAAGTCAGCGTAGCAGTGACTTCGATTCTGTCGGCGGCCTCTCGAGCTTTGCGTATTGCGTCAGCGGCATACTCGCCTGCTCTCCGGTACTCACCAAGTCCGCCAGCTACGATGCTCATCGTCCCGAGAATCGATCGCTCATTCATGCCCAGCCCGTGCCTTCGACAGTCTTGAAGAATGCCTTCTACGGCGGCCTCGGCCCGGTCTAGTCGACCGAGTTCGGCGAGGACCATGGCCCGGTTGCCGTGCACCTCAGCCCTCAAGCCAACGGGCAACTGCCCCGCGCTCACCAGAGACTCGTAGTCTCTCAGAACCTCGTCCCAACGACCGACCACCAATCCGGCGATTCCCGCCCGGGCGAGAGCGACGCGTGCGCGAGCCTCAACGGCAGCACCGCCACTCGCAAGCACACGAGCCGCTTGTTCGGAATGGGCTACCGCCCCCTTAGACTCACCTGTGAAGGCTAGGCAGATGCCGAGGTACGCGTGGGTCAACGCGCGTGTAGCGCAGCTGACCCCGATGTCTTCAATATCAAGAGCTGCACGCAGTGCGATGGCAGCGTCCGCGAACCGTCCTAGGTCTATGAGAATCCTAGCCTTCAGAATCTCGGACTCGTACTCGACCCCGCGATGGCCGTCGCAACGGGCAAGGTCGTTCGCCACGCTCACCTTGGACAGCGCCTCTCTGAGGTCCGACGTTTCGCGCAGGTGGCGTGCTCTCAATAGCAGAAGACGAGGTCTGCGCACGTAGGCGTCTGGGCCAATCCCAGCGAGTGCCTCTTCGAGAAGTGTCGCGTCGCCCGACCCTAGGATGTCATCCCCGTGACTCTCAAGTAGGTGCGCCAGCACCTCGCCATCTGTATCCGCCTCCAACAACACCCTCAAAGCACGTGCGTATGCCCCAGAGTGCTCAAGCAGTTGAATTGCATTCTCGCGTAGTCCACGCCAATTGGGGACTGTACACTCGAGGAAGGACGGATTGCAGAATGCCTCACGAGCAATCCCATGAACAGAGAACCGGGCACTATGGAAACCGTCCCTGTCAAGCCTAACGAGCGGAATGCTCCTCTCTATCTCGCGGAAGTCTTCGCACGTTGCGCCCGGAGTTCCCACGATGGCCTCGTGCACATGGCCCATCTGGAGTAAGGAGGCGACGTACAGGAGAGCAAGCTGAACGGAGTCCAGTTGCTCGCGGGCAAGGTATACCAACAGCGTCGTGGAGTCTTCTTCTGGCACAAGTGAGTGCGGTTGATGATCTAGCATCGCACGCCGCGCGAGTACCGAGGCTAGCGCAGCGTGTCCCCCGCTCAACTCGGCGATCGATTGAGCAGCCTGCGGTTCAACTGCACCTGAGACGAGTTCGATCAACTGCCGTATTTCGGCCTCAGTCATCTTGAGCGAGGGGGCATCAAGACGAAGATTCTCATGAAGCGACAGTGGGTAGCTGTCCAGTGGGTATGCCCGTGTCGTGACCACTAGCCTGCTTCCCTGAGGAAGCGAGTCGCGGAAACTGGCTGCGAATGGAAGCAGTGGCTCAATGTCTCCGCAGAGTTGAAGGTCGTCGATCACCAGCAGCACCGGCTGTCCGAGCTCACACAACGCAGCCGTAGCGGCGCTGACCACGTCTTCCTCTGTGGGTGTGGGCAGCAGAGCACTGTCTTTCTTGCGCGTACTGTCGCCGCACAGAGTGGAGCGGATCATCTGAGCGACAGACCGACCGTCGCCTCGTGCTCGACTTGCGTCAACCCACACGACAGCGGTGCCTGAAACAGCATCGCAGACCTGGGATACCAACACCGACTTGCCGCAGCCGGCGGGTCCCGCAATCAGCACAATTGGATGGGGATTCAGGAGAATAAGGTCGCGAAGTGCTGGTCGTTCGATCTCCCATGTGCTGCGCGGCACTCCATAGCCCATTCTGAGACTGCGAGTCACAGTCCGCACCTCCTAGCAGTATGCGCGAATCGAATCACCACTGGGGAGGAGGGGTCACGCCAGCGCAAAGGGGCAATCACATGTCTACCACCGTCTAGTCCGCACTACAAGTCCCTGTGCTCACAACCCCTCGGCTTTCCGTCTGGTCAGTCGGAACACGGCGAGGCCGGCACCGCACGATAGCAGCAGGTCCCCCGGACTGGCCATCCCGCGGTGCCATTCGGGCCCAGGTATGTAGATTCGATCAGCCATCCATGCCAGGCGCGTCGAGTCGTCTTGCACGATATGGAGTGGAGACTCTGCAATCGCCTCCTGAACGGCGGCAACTGGCTCCCCGTCGCGAGTCGCAGCGTCGATGTCAACCGGCATGCCACCATTAACAAGAACGACAACGAGATTCATTGCGATTCCTAGCGCAGCAATGCTCATCCCGAGGAGCTGACTGTTGGCTAGACCGAGCCCAAGAAGAAGAACTGCAGACAGCGCCCACACCAGGAGTGTCTCGTGAGTCTGCGCGTCTAGCCCTTCAGCGATGACCGGCCAGGAAACGTGGAGGGCCAGACCCACGACCAGGATTGGCTCGCCGTGTAGTCGTACGTCGCGGAGTCGATTTAGCGATCCTCCGGTGAGGAGGGAGATGACGAGCCCCAGTATCAAACCGTCAGCAAGGATCATGATTCTTGAGGATGACGAGTGGCTCGCTTGAGCGCGGAGAGAACGCGACTGTCGTACCCTGACGAATCGCCAATCAAGATGTTGACCAGCTCTTCACTGTGTGTGGGAGGGTGCACATGTCGGAGTTCATCGTACCGCGACGCAACAGCCACAATCTGTGCCAACAGCCCATCCGGATTGGTCGAGTCGAACTCGCTGTCGTGGTGCATCGCAACAACGGGGGCAACGTCCGTCAAGAAGGGCACCTGCAGTAGGATGCGTGCCCCCAAGACAGCATGCCGGTCCACCCCAGTCTCGCCTTCAGTTCCGACCTTCCCGATATCATGCAGGAGTGCGGCAAACGACAGGCGTTCTAGCGACTGATGCGGTAGTCGCATGTGCCGCCCCATCGCGGCGGCAATCGCAGCTACTCGTTCCGCGTGCCCCTGAGCATCGCCAAGCTGGAACTCAGCCAGTCGTGCAAGCACGCCGACCGTCCGCGCGTAAGCCGAACGAATCCTCAGATAGAGCCCGAATGTGTGTTTCATTACGAGCATCAAGACGACCAGAACCAGTGCGCCTAGGATTCCCATCGATGGATATACCAGCGCCAAGGCTATTCCGACAGACGCCTGTCCGGCGAATACTCCGCCAACAAGCCTGATAAGACTGGTGATTCGCTGACCGAGGGGCTCAGAGTCAACCCATGCCGTCACGAGTGAGTATGTGAACAAGTCCAGAGCGACGAAGGTCAGTGCAAGCACGAGCAACTTCAAGACAGTTGCGAAGTCATTCTGACTGGGTTGCGTTGCCGAGAGCAACTCCGCTAGAGGACCGGCAATCGCGAAAGTGATTATCGGATACCTCAAGGAGTCCATCAGCAGCCCGGAGGGTGAGTCTTCGCGCAGGCTGACGGCGACCGTGGCCATTACTCCGAAAGTAACACCGGTGACGGCTTCGCACTGTGGCACAAGGATCGATGCGGCCAGCGCGGGGCCGACCGCGACGGCCAACGTATCTCCGCGCGGAAGTCGTATCGGGACAGCCGCAACAACCATGAAGCCAAGAGCTGCATAGGCAACAGCACTCACCTGCATCGTGTCGATTCGAAGTAGACAAGCCGAAAGCAGCAATACCACAGCAATCCCGAGCGCTACCACGGCCGCCCATCGCCTGTTCTCGGTCACCTGGCATCACCCCAGTCGAATCCTGCGGACGCAAGCCCACCCACAAGTTCTGCATCCACGCGTCTGAGCAGGGCATCGACGCACGCCTGGTTCAGGGAGACGCCCGCCTCGCGGCCCAGTTCCTCCACGGCAACCTGGAATTCCAGGGCAGGTCGATACGAGCGATCGGACGTCATGGCGTCGAAAGTATCAGCGACCGCCAAGATCTGAGCCCCAAGCGGAATCGTCTTGCCTGACATCGCATAGGGGTAACCACTGCCGTCAAGTCGTTCGTGATGGGCTTCGATAATGGGGACTATGTCTGAAAGAAAGTCAATATCGGCGAGAACTCGCGATCCAGTCAATGGATGGAGCTTGATCTCTCCGAACTCCTGAGCCGACAGGCTTCCATTCTTCAGGAGTGTGGAAACAGAGATGCCGACCTTACCGATATCGTGAAGAAGGGCGGCATACTCGATTCGCTGAGTCTCCATCGCTGAGAGGCCCAATTCCTCAGCGATATCACGAGCGTACGTCGCTACCCGCTCAGAATGGCCGCGGGTGTAGGGGTCCTTGGCCTCGATCACAGCAATGAGGGATCGCAGGGTGCCTCGGTAAGCATCGGAGAGCTGTGCGTACACTTGGAATGTCTGGCGGGCAACGCCAAAAGGCACCACGAGCAGCAACACAGCCAAGAATCCGGAGACGACGACGAGCTGGACTAGCACGATACCAAGCAGAGTCAGAGCGACCAGGCTGACTGTGTAGGACTTGAAACTAGTTTTCCAGACTTCTGCCAGCTCAACACCAGCGACGAGCGATATACCCTTGCCGACAAGCGTCATATTGGTCACAGCGTAGGCCAGAGCGGCCAGCACAGCCGGCAGAAGCCAACTTTCCAGCTGCACTGCTGATGAGGAGTCAGCTGCCAGAGGCTGTCCGCCGGCCATACCGAAGACCACGCCTGAGGCCAGAGCCGAGAGCACGACCTGGCCTAGATTGAACGCCATGACTATCGGGGGCTTGTGATTTCGAAAATCCTGCGGCGGCACGGCCCCGAACAGGGCGACTATTGCCCCCGAAAAGGGCCCTCCGAGCAGAACGGCAGCGTACACGATCGCGAACGACAGCGACACTGATCCTTCAATCGGGATGCTGAACGCCGCCCACTCGGTCACGAAGGTGAGAGCCCCCAGGAATAGCGCTACCCTCCAGTCAGCCGTTTGGGTCGCTGAGGCAAACGCGAATGCAACCAGAGCCAGAGCTGGGACCGATACGAGATAGAGCCGTGTGGGTCGATTCACGGCGACTGCACCAACCATAGTCCGGGTGGGGCCAGCGCCGGTGGCCTCGTCGTCGAGAAACCCTCATCTAGAGGCGGAAGTGTGCGCCGCCGCCAAGAACAAGCGCGGCAAGTGAGCTCAGAAGAACGATAATGCGCTTCATATAGAGAAGACCTCCTTTGTGGTGCAAGGGTCTTCTCCCATTCCGCTACCAATGGAAGAACGCTGTCCGCTCCGCTCGTTCGTCTGCGTACAGTGTTCAAACCGTCAGCCACGGCGCTGGCCCAAACTCGGACTATGAGGTTGTCAAGAATCCGAGCCGCCTGTTGATCGCATCAAGCGTTGCCCGGACGATGGAATCCTTTTCATTCTGCCGAACCAATGCGGAACCCGCGTAGGACTGCTCGCCCAGGGGAGATACCACCGTGACACACGAGACCGCGACCCTCTCGCGACCAAGCGGCGTGACGGTGACGTCCTCCAATGCGAACGTGTGCGCGCCATGCGAGTACTGCTCGACAGCGTTAAGTGTGGCTTGCGCTACCAGTCGGAGACGTCCCGTCTGGCTTGCGGGACCGGAAGCCTCCCCTAGGTGGGTGTCTCCCTCGATCTCGAGCGTGACGGAGGTCGTTGCATGGACTCCGCTCACATTCTCGTTGATGCCGACAATGCGGGCGCGCACTTCGCTCGGAATTTCGCGTCCAGCGGGAACGGCTTCCTGGCCGAGTTGGGCGATGGATATCTTCTTGTGGTCGATAGGGATGCCGAAGCGCGCCATGATCGTAGACTCGATGTCGCGCACCAGTTGCTTCGGCGACTTGGAGGGAAGCGCAAGGACGTGAACCTCTTGGATCTGTCCATCAGGCGACGCCACGACCCGCGCGGCCTTGATTTCGGCCACCTGACTCAGAGTGGCCTCGATGTCTTCTATGGCGACGTGGGACACGCTTTGGTCCACTGGGGCCCCCTGCTTGATCACATACTGCGATTGTGTGGGACGACTGATGCTGGGACCGTTACTGGGTTCACCTTGCAAGGGTAGCGGGGCGCGTGCGACGAAGTCAACCGCGCAAGCGTACCGCGTAACCCGATCGTGGTGCCCTTTTCCGCAGGTAGGTGCCTCGAGTCGCCTCTTGGGACCACTCCGAGGGCCTGGGCATCACTTCTTCTCGCGCCCACTCGCCGACACGTACACCTGCTCACTCACAGACGGAGCGAAGGACTCATTGCCAAGGAACCGCGCGCGGAACGTCCCAGCCGGGCGCTTCTCGAGGAAGATGCCGGCTACCCCCCCGTCCAGCTCGGCACGCCCCTCCTCGGCCCACGTATCGTCGACCAGCCGCTCGAACACGACCGTACCGCTCGCGGCGGATGCGTCATCGGTACAGTTCACCGCCGCCTGCAGGTAGGGCTTGCTCGGCTTGGTCGGACGAAGCACGCTCAGTGAGGTCACTGTCTCGAGCGGCTCGTCGTGGATCGAAAGAGTGGCTTGCGCCGCACCACCCGCCGAGGAAGTCCGCACGCTCGTGCCGCCGTCCGACACGCTCGCCGCGGCACTCGTTTGGTCTACAGCGAGTACCTCGAGGAAGACTTCGCTTGACACGAGTTCACCCAGCTCGGCACGCCAACCGATCTCGGTGGTCCCGCCCCCGGTGGAAATCTCCGCCCGCTGCCACGGGTCCGAGCCGTCAAGACGGTAGAACACCGCCTCGACAGATGCCGGATAGGCGGGACGGATACTCGTGGCCGTACCCTCCGAGAAGTAGCTTCCGTTCTCGAGGGTCAAGCCGGCGTCTATCGTCACGATCACCGCGTCGTCGGTAGCGTAGACCTCCTCCACGGCAAGCGCACCCAGAGTCGCCGAAAGCGGAGGCTCGTCGATGACCGTGACGTTGTCACTCCCCCAGTTCCCGACATAAGCTTTGTGGGGCGTCGCTCCCTCGTCCACGGCCACGGCGTACGGCCCGGTTCCCGCAGCAACGGTGGAAACCGAAAGCGTACTGTCGATCACGGACACCGTGCCGCTGCCGTAGTTCGTGACGTACGCCTTGCCGTCGCCGGCATCGAAGGCGATCGCCCAGGGCTGGGTCCCTACGGTGAGCGTTGCCTCATGGCTGAAGTCCGAGGTCCGAAGCACGCTCACAGTGCCTTCGTTGAAGTTGCCGACGAAGACCCGGCCGGCGCTCTCGTCGACGGCGATGCCCACCGGCCGAGAACCCACGTCGACAGTTGCCGTCACCGAATCGCTATCGTCGATCACCCAAACCTCGTTGCTTTCTTCACAGGTGACGTACGCATAGCCTGTGCTGTTGTCCACTGCAATGGCCTTCGGCGCGGCGCCGACAGGGAGAGTCGCAACGACCTGGTTCGTAGCTCCGTCTATCACGCTCACACTGGAGGAGCCGCGATTCGCGACGTACACGCGGGTCCTCGGCAGGGAGACGAAGATGCCCATGGCGCGCGGCTGGTCTCCTACGGGAATCGCCGTAACCTGCGAGTACGTGAGCGCATCGAACACGGTCACGTTCGCCGAGCCGTAGTCGGCGACGTACAGTCGGGGCGCCGAGCCCGACGGATCGAGCGCCAGAGCGCGAGGTCCACCTGCGTGCACCCCGTTGCTCGCAACCACGGCGGTCGCGTTGTTCGATGTCTCGTCGATCACGGTGATCTGGTTGCCCCAGAACTCCGCGACGTACGCCCTGGCAGGCGTCGCGAGCGGATTGGCGACCACAGCGATCGGGATGCTCCAGTCCCCCGTGGAGACTGTGGAGGTCACAGTGTCGGACGCCCCGTCGATGACGGACACTGAATTGCCGTAGTAGTTGGCGACGAACACCCGGTGACTGAAGGGGTTGACGCCCACAGCCACGGGCGAATCGCCGACAGGTATGGTGGCGATCGGAACGTCAGCAGAGAAACCCGCGACAGGTACGCAGACCAGCATCACCACCACGAACAGCGAAGCGAGCAGTCCTCTCCCGACCATGCGTCGGGGCATTGCTTGCGTTGTGCCGGCCATGGCGAGCACCTCCGGGGGGATAGCGTTTTCTCACTCCTTGAAACGGTCGAGTGTGCACTGCCGATGCGGGGTATCTCAGGCCACCTCCACCCGAGCGTTGGGGTCGAGCGGATTTGTGCGGATGGCGAGCGAGTACAGGTACGGGTAGTCGGACTGGAGATGCTGCAAGTACGCCAACCACCGTCCGCTCAGTAGACCGTACGCCCTGGACATGTCGCCGGACAAGTGGGCGAGGTCCGAATCCGGCAGATCGGTCAAGTCGTCACGATGAGCGAGTTCCTCCGTCAAGTGAAAAACGCCCCAGAGCAAATCGGTGAAGGACTCGTGCTCGAGCACGTTCGGGTTCTCCAACAGGCGAAGCATGAACTCGCGCTTGCTGATCAGGAAAGTGGTGAGGCCCACCAGGTCCCCGAGCGAAGCGTCCACGTTGGACGACGAGGCCACTGCGCGTTTCGCCGCCTTCACGAAGTCCGTTTGCGACCATTCTTGGGTCGGGACGAGATCTTCGGCAATCGTGTCACGGTCGGGGTCGAAAGTCGTCAAATGGCGCAACAGGTCGGTGCCGACCTCGCTGAAGAACGCCCCTATCACCATGTTGAGCTTGTTCAGCAGCGCCCGCTTCTCGCGCATGTTGAGCAGCTCGTGAATGATGAGTGTCACGAGCAGGACTTCTATCGGCACGAAGGCGATATCGTGCAGCCCGTAGATCGCGATGTGGTGCAAGTCCCTAAACACCAAGAAGTGCACTCCGTACAGAAGTAGAGAGAGGACGACCAGGCCCAGGCCGAGCCAGACTCGCCAGTGCTTGCCGCTCATTCGATCCGCCCTTTCGCTCGCGATGCTTCAACGAGAGACAATACCCTGCCCGCGCTGCTGAGACACGCTCGATGAGACAATTCTGACAAATCTGGTAGATATTCTTCGGACCGGTCTGGGAATACCTCCAACATAGCGAACGCCGGTTACGCGCACGACGGAGGTGCCGCATGACCCAAGAAGTGTCCCCCGATGAGACCCTCGACTGCGTCGGGCTGTTCTGCCCCGAGCCGCTTTTCCAGACACGCGAGGCGATGGACGCGCTCGGGGTCGGGGACGTGCTCGAGGTCCTGGCCGACGACCCCGCCGCCGAGGAGGACCTGACCCGATTCGCGAAACGAGCTGGCCACGAGGTCCTCGGCATCGAGGACCTTGGTGACCACAAGCGATTCACGATCCGCAAAGGACGCTGACGCTACTAAGGAGAAGACCGATGAAAGACGAAAAGGCGATTCTGTACGTTCAGACTTCCGACGAACCGTCGCGACAGTACTCACCGCTCGTGCTGGCGCAGACCGCAAAGGCCATGGACCTGAACCCGACGCTGTATTACCTGGGCATGGGCCTGGTGATCCTGCGACCCGGGCATGCCGAAGACATCAAGCTCGGAACGTTTCCGTCGGTCGCGGAGATGCTCCACAAGACACTCGAGATGGGCATCCCGATCCTCGCCTGCGAGGCCTCGAAGCAGATGCTCGGGTGGGAGGATGTGGAGCTGATCGAGGGCGTGAAGGTGGTTGGCGCGGCGACGCTGAACGACCTCGCGCTCGATGCCGGCGCCACGATGTGGTTCTAGGCGGGCCTCCCATGAGCGAACCCGTCTACCTCGACTACCAGTCGGCAAGGCCTGTCGATCCCCGTGTCGTCGAGGCGATGCTGCCCTACTTCACCGAGCTCTTCGGCAATCCCGCAGCGCTGCATGAGGTGGGTGACCGCGCGGAGACAGCGCTGGAGGAAAGCCGCGCGAAGGTGGCGGCCTTCATCGGCGCGCAACCGGAGGAGATCGTGTTCACGTCCGGGGCCACTGAATCGGCGAACCTCGCTCTGAGCGGTTTCGCCAGCCGGAACAGACGTGCAGGTGACCACGTCGTCATCTCGGAAGTCGAACACATCTCCCAGCACAACATCGCCAAAGCGCTCGAGAAGTCGGGGTTTCGTGTGGGCAAGGTGCCGCCGGACCAGTTCGGCCGCGTCAACCCCGAGAAGCTGCGGGCCCGGATCGCCGACGACACGATCCTGGTGTCCGTCGGATGGGCGTCCAACGAGATCGGGACCGTTCAGCCGATCGACGACCTCGCCTCGATGCTCCATGGCACCGGCGTTGCCTTCCATGTCGACGCTGTCGCCGCCGAGGGACTGCTTCCCATGGATATGTCGACGGTGCCGGTCGACCTTCTCACTCTGTCGAGCAACGACATCTACGGGCCGCAGGGAGTGGGTGCGCTCTTCGTGCGCCACGGCGTGAGAATCGCGCCGGTTCTCCTCGGCGGGGGTCAGGAGCGAGGGTTGAGGTCGGGTACGGAGAACCTAGCAGGCATCGTCGGCATGGGGGAGGCCGCTCGAATCGCTGCCGAGGAGCTTCCCGCCGAAGCCTCACGCCTCTCCGCGATGCGCGACCAGCTGATTGCCGCGGTACTCGAGACGATCCCCGACTCGCACCTCAACGGTCATCCCACGGAGCGGCTCCCCAATAACGCACACTTCCGATTCGACGGGATCGAGGGCGAGTCTCTGCTGCTGTCCATGAAGGACGAGGGCGTTTCGGTCTCCACCGGGTCGGCGTGCTCGTCGAAGACGCTAGAGCCCTCGCACACGCTCATTTCCTGCGGACTGCTCCACGAAGAGGCGCACGGCTCGCTCGAGTTCACCTTCGGCAGGTTCAGCCGTGACGAGGACGTCGACCGCGTGATGGACGTCTTGCCGGGCGTCGTGGACCGCCTGCGCAGACTGTCCCCCCTGTACAAGACGGACTGAAGGCGCCATACCGGCCGCGGATACGATCGAAGGAGTGTCGCCCATGAAATCCACCCAGTATTCCGAGAAGACGCTCGACCACTTCCGCAACCCCCGAAACGTCGGCACGCTGGAGGGCGACGACGTGGCGGTTGGTCGCGTCGGGAACCCCGTGTGCGGCGACCTCATGGAGATGTACGTGCGGGTGGTGGACGACCGTATAGAGGACATCAAGTTCCAGACGTTCGGATGTGGCTCGGCGGTCGCGACGAGCTCGATGATAACCGAGCTCGTCATGGGCAAGACGCTCGACGAGGCGCTGGCAGTCACACGCCAGGACGTCGCCGATTCGCTCGACGGGCTCCCGCCGGTCAAGATGCACTGCTCGAACCTCGCGGCCGACGCCCTCCACGACGCCATCAAGAACTGGAGGGCGGGCACAAGGCTTCAGCCCTTGACTGCCGAGGAGATCGCCTCGTCGGGGGCCGGCTGCGGAGCCCGGGAGGCGAACGTGATCGAAGGCGTGGAAGAATACGACGATGCCGGTGTGTACAAGCGGGTCGAAAGCGTGTCAGGGCTTGCGGATAAGCGCGTCCTCGTTCTCGACAAGGGTGTGGCTTCGGCCAAACTCGCGCTTGCGCTCACCGAGGTGACGCCGCGCGTTGTGTTCCTCACAGAGCTGGACGCTCTCGGGCTGCCGGACGACGTCGCGGGTGAGATCAAGCGATCGGACGTGAAGGTGCTGTTCCAGTCACGCCTGCTCGCAGTGCGCGGTGAGGGCGAAGTCGAGAAGGTGCTGATCCACGACCTCGACGAGGACGACGAGTACGAGCTGTTCGTGGATGCGGTCGTGCTGCTCGAGGCGTAGCGGACGCGACGCCGCCCCTGGCGCGATCCGGTGGCGGTCGCAGCGGCAGGCCGCTAGTCGCCGACTGCTTCGGCGATCTGCTCGCGCACCGTCATAGACACCGCGCCCGTCCCGCCGATGACATGAACGCTGCCGATCGCGGAACTGTGCTGCGACAGCGACGAGCGCGCCGTGTCGCACAACGCGTACGTGGGTGTGAGCACCAGGACGGAACCGAGCTTGCCGAGCATCGCGCCCCCTGACATCGCGTCTGGAAACGCTCCGCCCGTCGCGACGCCGACACCCTCCCATTTCAAACCCTGGGACTCGCCGTACTCCGCGACACGGACCGCCGTCGCGTAGCGCTCCGCTCCGCCGAGACGCACGACGTTGGAGGCTCCCAGCGCGGCTTCGAGTCCCGCCTGCACCGAAGAGTTCACCGCTCCCGTCCCCCCGAGCACGACTGCGTTCGTGGCACCTTGCGGCAAAGTCGGGTAGTCTCCGGGCCTCACAAGCACGATGGGACGAGTGGTCGCCGCTGCGATGGGCGACGCGCCAAGCGCGTCGGGGAAGTTCGCACCTGTGGCGACGAATACCCCGCCCGGGTAGTCCCCGCCCGCCACCTCGATCACCCGCTCGGCGACCTGCTGCGCGGTCTGGTAGCGATCGACGCCGGCGATCCGCTCCACGTTACCCGCACCGACGACCGCTTCGAGCCCGGCCACCACAGCCGGTGCCACGGCCCCCGTCCCGCCGAGCACGTAGGCCTTGCGCGCGCCCAGTCGGGACACCTCCGCCGCGACAGCCCCGGGAAGCGACGACGGCGTCGTCAGCAGTAGCGGTCCGTCAACGACACCCGCCAGGGCCGAACCGCCGAGGGCGTCCGGCCAGTTGGCGCCCGTCGCCACGACTACTGCGTCGGCCCCGCCGGGAAACGCGCGTTTGGATGCGGCGATTGCCGTGTCGTACCTGCTCGCACCTGCAACGGCGATCATGGGGACTCCCATGTTCGCGAACGTCGTACGGTACGACACGCTCACGTTCGCACCGGTGCTGCGCTGCGTGATCGGCCCCGACAGCGTGACCTCGAACTCGTCACCGTGGGAGTACGTGACAGTACGGGGGTCTGGACGGAATATGAAGGCGTTCGGATAGCCGAAACTCGTGAAGTTCGCGTTGAAGTACTCCCCGGCAGTGTTGGTGTCCGACGCGTCGAATGTCCAGGTCATGCCATCGGACAGCCTCTGCATCGTCACTCGGTAGGCCGAGGGCGTGGCAGACACTGCGAACCTGTCTGGATTCAGCGTGATGGACCACGGTATGTCGGGGCCGAAGAACTCGACTGGCGCCTCGCCTGCCGCGGGCCAGAGCACCGCATCCCCGTCGAACGAACCGGCGCGGCTGCGGTCGAACGAGTACGTCGCGCTTCGCCCTTCGTAGAAGCCCATGCCCGTCTTGGCCATGCCGGGATTCAGCAGCCACCTGCGGTGGCCGACATGGGAGATCGTGGAAGCATTCTCGTCCTCGGCGCACCCGCGGTTGAAGTCCGCCAGCGAAGCGTAGCCCATGCCGATGTTGCTGGCGGACGTCCCGCTCAGGGCAGTGTTATAGAAGTCCACGGGCATGTCTGCCGGTCGTGCGGGAGTGTGCGAGAAGTTGCTGGCTGCGAGAAGGACTGCGGCGTGCTGGTCCGCACGTATGAGGGACGCGTCGAGCACGACATCGTCTGGCACGCCGGCCGCGTAGCGCATGAAGTTGATCATGTTGAGACCGTCCGCCAAGAAGCCACTCGCTAAAGAACCCGCGGCGTATGGCGCGGTCGCCGACGGTGCGGCAACGTACGGTGACCCCTCGTAGACGGGTCGAAGCTGCTGCCAGCGCCCGGCAAGCTCGTGTCGGGTCCGCGTATGGGTGTCCAACGTGACGGTCGTGACCGCGTCCGCAGGCACAGCCGACGCCAACACGAGCGCCAGCGTCATCGCCGCCAGCATCGCGACGCGCATCGACCTGAAGTGACTCCCTTGTTCCCTCACGCGCACCTCATCACAATAGCGTCCGCTGGTCGCGGGCGCACCTTCTCACCAACCGGCGGTCGAAGCGCGGGCCATGCCAAGACCCCGAATATAAGAGGACTCCCACCTACCGCGGGTGGGAGTCCTGTCGACGCGAGGTCGATGTTCGCTCACGCCCGCGGTTCGATCAGCCCGTAGTCGCCGTCATGGCGGCGATACAACACACTCACGTTATCGGTCTCCGAGGACGTGAACACAAAGAAATCATGGCCGAGGAGCTCCATCTGCAGGATGGCCTCTTCCGGCGTCATCGGCTTCAGCTCGACGGCTTTGGTCTTCACGATCGCCGGCTCGTGCTCCTCCTCGGCGATGATTCCCTCGATGGGAGGCATGGGAGGAGGCGGGGCATGCTTCCCGGTGTGGCGGTCGACGATCTTACCGTGATACTTGCGGAACTGGCGTTCCAGCTTCTCGGAGGCGAGATCGATGGCCGCGAACATGTCCGAGGAAGCCTCTTTGGCCCTGATCACAGGTCCCTTGGTCCATACGGTGACTTCGGCGACCTGGTTGTTCTCAATCGAAGGATTCTTCTCGACGTAGAGTTCGACCTCGGTGGTCATGTGGTCGCCGTCGAGAATCTTGCTGACTCGGCCGACTTTCTCCTCCACGTACTCGCGGAGTGCGTCGCTGACGGCCATGCGGCGTCCCTTGATGATCATCTTCATGGGGCACCCTCCTTGTGCAGTTTTCCTACTGTGAAGATACCCGTTCGCCATGACACTGGGGGCGATCGGCGCGTGCGTTGCGGAAGTGCACAGCATAGCCGTCGGCGGAAGTCGCCGCAACCGTCCCGTGGGGGATATCGTGGGACTACATGATGTGGCCGAGGAAGTCTTTCGTGCGCTCGTGCTGCGGGTTGTCGAAGACCTCTTCAGGTGTGCCCTCCTCGACGATGACGCCCTCGTCCATCAGCACGACCCGATGCGCGGCTTCTCGCGCAAAGCCCATCTCGTGGGTCACAACCATCATGGTCATGCCTGCTGCGGCGAGCTCCTTCATCACGTCTAGCACGCCACGAACGAGTTCGGGATCGAGCGCCGAGGTCACCTCGTCGAACAGCATCAGGTGCGGATCCATCGCGAGGGCACGAGCGATGGCCACCCGCTGCTGCTGACCGCCGGAAAGCTGCGAGGGGTAGTAGTCCACCCGGTCACCGAGGTCAACTCGTTGAAGCTGCTCGAGCGCGATTCGCTCCGACTCCTCTTTCGAGCGATTCAGGACCTTGCGCTGAGCGAGCATGACGTTTCCTTTGGCGGTAAGGTGCGGGAAGAGGTTGAAGGACTGGAATACCATTCCGATGTGTTCGCGCATCTTGTTGATATCGGTCTTCGGGTCGTTGACCATCGTGTCCTCGAACCACACTTCCCCACCGGTGGGCTGCTCCAGGCGGTTCACGCAGCGAAGGAGCGTTGACTTCCCGCTTCCCGACGGTCCGAGGATCACCACTACCTCGCCCTTGTCGATGTCCATGTCCACGCCTTTGAGGACCTCGAGACTGCCGAAGGATTTCCGCAAGTCCTTGATGTGGACGATCGGCTGTTCTTCGGTGTAGCCCCGTGTGGGTGCTTTGTCCGAACTCATGGGGTCTCCTAGCCGCCGATGTCCGCGACGCGCTCGCGGTGGGCTATCTCGTGTTCAGCGTCAATCGCCGACGGGACGCTCGGCGGGCGCTTGCCGCCGCCCCCGCCTTCAGACTCGGCCAGACGGTCTTCGAGTCGCGCCACTAACCTGCCCAGCGGGATCGTGAGCACCAGGTAGAAGGCCGCAGCCAGCACGTACGGCGACGGGTTGAACCTTGCCGCCGCCACCTCGCGCGCGCGCAGCACGATCTCCCCGATACCGACCGCCGCCAGCAGCGCGGTGTCTTTGAACAGCAGGATGAACTCGGACATCATCGTGGGCAGGATACGCCGGAACGTCTGCGGGATGATGACGTACGTCATCGCCTGCGGAGTCGTCATGCCCAGCGACCGCGCCGCTTCCATCTGCCCCTTCGGGATGGACTGGATACCGGCGCGGAAGATCTCGCACAGATACGCCGCGGAGTTCAGGCTCAAGACCAGGAATCCCCGGAAGTACAGCGTCCACGAAATGCCGAAGACCGCGGCCTGGTTCATCCACGGATTCGCCGCGATCATGCTCTGCCAGAACGGCATGAGGGGCAGGCCGAAGAACACGAGCAGGATCTGCAGGAAGAGCGGCGTCCCACGCACCACGTCCACATAGGCCGTGGCCGGCCATGTCAGCCAGCGCGTCTTGGCCATCTTCATGAAGGAAAGACCCAGACCGACTGGGATGCCGATCATGAACGACCCGACCCCGAACAGAACCGAGACAGGGAACGCCTTGAGGATGACGCCGAAAGCGTCACCTATCACTTCCGGAGAGAAGAACAGGTGGGTAATCGCATTGGATTCCCACCATTCCCAGAACTGTTCCACTGCTCACGTCCCTTGTTTGGGGCGACGAAAGGGGCCGGCGGCGTGTGCCGACCGGCCCCTACTCTACCGCAACTGCATAGTGTAGTGCGGGTGACCTACGGGATTGACATCGGCGGGGCGCCGAACCACGTCTCATAGATCTCCTCGTACGTGCCGTCGCTCTTGATCTCGGCGAGAGCGTCGTTGACAGCCTCGCGCAAGGCGTCGTCGTCCTGGTTGAACGCGAACCCGTACTGCTCTCCTGTGTCGATCTCCTGGATGACCTCGATCTGGCGGGTCTCGTCCTCGGCGATGTCCTGTGAGATCGGCAGGTCGTTGACGACGCCGGCCACGTCGCCGGCCTGAAGGGCAGCGAACGCGGCAAGGATGTCATCGTATGGGACGACCTCGACGCCCTGCGGCTCGAGGTTCTCCGTCGCCCAGAGCTCACCCGTGGTGCCGGACTGCACGCCGACCTTGTCGCCTTCGCCCAGATCGTCGGTGCTCGCGATGTCGGAGCCGACGGATACGGCGAGGGACTGGTTCGAGTTGATGTACGGATCGGAGAAGTCTACCGACTCGGCGCGCTCCTCGGTGATCGTCATGGCCGACGCGACCATGTCGAACGAGGTGCCGGCCTGCAGGTCGGTGATGAGCGCATCGAACTTGTAGGTCAGGAACTCGACCTCGTAGCCCAGTCTCTCGCCGACGGCGTTCATCAAGTCGATGTCGAAACCGACCGTCTCGCCACCCTCGACGAATTCGAACGGCGGGTAAGCGGTGTCGGACCCAACGATGATCTTGCCCTCCGTGAGTGTGTCGAACTCAGCCGCGTCTTCTCCGTCGGCGGGTTCTTCTGTCTCTTCAGGCTCTTCGGCATCGCCGTTCGCGCAACCGGCGAGGCCCACCACACCGAACGCCAGCACCACGACAAGTGAAAGCGCGAGCAGCTTTCTGACTTTCTCCATAATGCCTCCTCGTCTCAACCCTCTCTCGAAGGCCGCCGTCGAATGCGCGCGACCCCCCACTGGAACGCTACAACGATACAACAACGATGTGACTTCTGAGCAAACTGCATTAGACGACCACCCAAGCGCATATAGCTGCATGTCCCGCCCGGAACGCCGGGACGCAAGTCGTCGCTACTCGGCGGCCGCCGTCTCGAGTCTTGGCAGCTGCCCGACCCATTTCGTGCGGATCGTATCGAGCACGCCCCGTGAAGCCAGTGTGTCGAGGGTGGTGCGCACGGCCTCCTCGAGCTCGGTCGCCTCGAGCCCGACGCCGACCCCGTACGAGGTCGCTGGTGACAGCTGACCGGCGAACACGATGGACGGTGTGTCCCGGGCAATGTATGCGGCCACAAACGCGTCTCCGGCGACGACGTCCACCTCGCCGTCCTCGAGCGCGTCGAGCGCTTCGCGTAGGGTCGTGAACGACGTCGCCGCCCCCTCCCCGAGCTCGTACTCAAGGGTCCAGTAAGCGGGGGAGCCCTCCTGAGCGCCGACCACCTTCCCAGCAAGGCCCGCAAGCGTGATGGTCTCTTCGACAGATCGAGTGGTCTCTGCGGAACCCGTGGACTCTACCGCGGTGAAGAATGCCGGGCCGTCTGCGTAGTAAGACCCCGCCAGGGACATCGCGCCCATCGACGCCTCGTTGAACGGCACGGACATCGCGATGTCGATGCCACCGCCCGCGAGCGCCGTCGCCAGTTCCGATGGCTTGACGTCCACGAGTTCGAGCTCGAGTCCGAGTTCGGCCGCGATAGCCGATGCCACGTCCACGTCGATGCCGGCTTCCCGACCGAGGTCCCTGCCGCCGAAGGGCGGGTATTCGAGATCGACACCGGCGCGCAGCACGCCTTCCTCCGCAATCGCGGGAGGCGCGATAATCGGCGTGAGAGCGGGTCCCTCTTCCGGCGCCTGCGTGCATCCCGTGACGGCCAACGACGCAACGACGATGGCCACCGCGAATACCTGCCGAAGACGGTGCATACCGATCCTTTCACGTATCTGCAGCTGAGATGCTTTCACTCGGCTGACCTGGTCTTTGACCCCACACTCGCGTACCGGGGCTTTCGCTTGATGCAATCTCACTAACGGCCCTCTCGCCGGGCCCAAAGGCCGACGGTACGACTTACCCCTAAGGCGCGCCATGCTCGTCGAGAACCGTACGGTCTCCCGACTTATGTGGGTCCTTTCGGCCGCGCCTACCATGGACTGAGGTCCCGCAGGACCCGCAACCACAGACCCGAGTGAAAGCATCGTGCATTCTACCACGCTGAGCGGGGTCCGGCTCGCTACCACGCGCGCGCGAGCGCACACACCCTGACCTCGGTGGCTCCCGCCGTCAACAAGACACCGGCGGCCGCGTCCGCGGTAGACCCGGTGGTCATCACATCGTCGACCAACAGCACGAAGCGGGGCGGACGCGTGTCGGGCGCGGCAGTGAACGCGCCGGCTGTGTTCACGCAGCGTTCTTCACGCCCCAGGCGACGCTGGTCGCGCGCCCCCGAGGGACACAACAGTCGGCGCACCTCCACGCCCGACACCCGCCCCAGACGTTCGGCCATGAGCTGCGCGTGATCGTACCCGCGGCGCCGCAGCGCCGCGGCCGTCGCCGGCACCGGGGTGATCGCTTCAGCCCATCCGAGCCAGTCGGCGGCTACTCTCACGAGCAGGTCTCCGAGGACGTCGGCCAGACGCTTCTCACCTGCGTCCTTGTACATCACTAGACAGCGGGAAAGCGGTGGTTCAAGCAACGCGAGAGTGCGCGCGGCCGCGTACGCGGGTTCCCTCCCCCAGCACTCGGTACACGTGAGCCAGCCGTACGGGGCTCCGCAGACGGGACAGGCATGCTCCGGCTCGATGAGTGACAGCTTCGCCGCACACTTCTCGCACAGGAGAACGCCCGGCATGTCGCACCCCGCGCAGCGCGTGGGCGCGAACGCTTCCAGCAGCGTGGACAGAAGATCCATCGCGGCCCCCTCGGCCTCGGCGCACGGCTCCACCGAAGCACGGCGGCTACGCGACGGCGACCAGCTGCATCAGCGGAATCGTCACCACGGACAGGACGGTCGTGACGAGAATCGCCGACGCGATGAAGTCGGTATCCAGCTTGAACCGCGCGCCGATGACCAGCGTGAGCATCATCGCAGGCATTCCCGCCTGCAGTACGACCAGTCGTACCGCATCGGGGTCGTCGAGTACGACGGTCCCGACACCGAGCGCTACCAGCGGTGCCACCACAAGCCGGATAGCGACGAGCGCAGCGAGAGGCACGGCGTGATCACGGACGCTGCCAAAGCGAAGCGACAACCCCACGGATATCATGATCAGCGGCACCACAAGACTAGCCAGTGAGTCCAACCCGGAGCTGACCACGTCCGGAATCGCAACCGAGCGCAGCGCAAGTGCGGCGAATAGAGCAAGTACCGCCGGAAACAGCACGGCTTCCCGGAATGGGTTCACGCGCTCGTCGGACGACCCCAGACGCTGAGCGACGAACAGGCCGACGAACAGTAGGGCAGCCACCGTCCCGAACACGTCGTAGAAGATGGCCCGGACAAGTCCCCGGTCGCCGAGGACGGCGAGCGCCACCGGGTAGCCGATGTATCCCGTGTTGCCGAGCGCCGCAGCCAGGATGAAGCCGCCCGCCACCGGACGCGACACGCCGAGGAACCGGCACGCCGCCCACGCGAGGGCCGCTGAGGCGACGAACACGGCCCAGGCCAGGGCGGCGATCAGTGCGAGATTCGGCTCGAGACGGGCCGGGTGCACTGCCTGGAAGATGAGCGCAGGCAGCGCCACGTACACGATGATGTTGTTGATCGGCCGGGAGTCCTCGGCACGGAGCAGACCCACGCGCTTCAGGCCCCAACCGATCGCCACGATCGCCACGAACCCGAGAATCGTCCGCGCGAGTGACCCGACGTCCATGAGCGTGTCCGCTCTCGCCTAGATGTCCAGGTTGAGTTCGTGCAGCGCCCCTGACGCCATGCCGAGGACGCCCAGCGACATCTCGTAGTCCGGGCGCGCGACGCCACGCTCAGTGATGATGGCGGTGACGTACTTGGCGGGCGTCACGTCGAAGGCCGGATTGGCGACGGGCACCCCTTGTGGAGCGACGCGTACCCAACCGTCGAGCTGATAGGCTCCACCCTTGCGGGTGACCACCAGCTTGTGGCCGCGCGGGATGTCGAACTCGTAATCGCCGGCGTCGCCGGTCATGGCGTCGAGCAGCTTGGCAGTCTCGGCATTGGGCGCCTCGAACACGCCCGACCATGTGAAGCCCGTGACTTCCTCGGGGTCCCGGTACTCGATCTCTATATCGTCGCCACTCCCGATCGTGAGGTCGAGTGTGGAGGTCGGAGCAGCCACGTAGAACGGGATACCGTGTTCGTGCGCGAGGACGGCCAAGGAGTATGTGCCGATCTTGTTCGCCACGTCACCGTTCGCCGCGATGCGGTCCGCACCCACGATCACCGCGTCCACGCCGCCTGCCTTCATGATCGCACCGGCCATGCTGTCCGTGATGAGTGCGCACGGGATACCGGCCATCATGAGTTCCCAGGTCGTGAGCCGTGCGCCCTGGAGCACCGGCCGGGTCTCGTCGACCCACACATGCTCTATCTTGCCCTCCTCGTGCGCGGCGAAGATCACGCCGAGCGCCGTGCCGAAGTACGCCGTGGCAAGCGAACCGGCGTTGCAGTGCGTAAGCACGCGGCTGCCCACGTTGAGCAGTTCCGCACCCTTCTGGCCGAGGACTCGGTTGCGCTCCTCGTCCTGCTCCGCGATGATCTGCGCTTCCTGGACGAGCCGCGCGCGTATCTCGTCGAGTGGCGCTCCCTCGTTGGCATACGCCGCCTGGCGCATGCGCTCGGCCCCCCACTGCAGGTTCACGGCCGTAGGCCGGGTCGCCTTGATCTGTGCCACGACTTCCTCGAGCCGGTACATGAAGTCGCCGGGGTCCTCGATCTCTCGGGACTCGTTCTCGGCCCAGGTGGCGACCGCCAGGGCGGCAGCCACTCCCAGCGCAGGAGCGCCCCGGACCGCCATGCCCTTGATCGCCCAGCACACGCCTTCTGCGGTGTCGCAGACGAGCACGTCGCCTACGAGAGGCAGACGCGACTGATCGATCATGTAGACCTTGCCGTCTTCCCACCAGATCGTACGGGGCAGACGGTCTACCCCCTGAGCGCTCTCGTCCGGTTGACCGGCCGTACCGGGTGCGCCCTTGTCGGCTTGGTCGCCGACCTTACCCGCGTCTTCTTCGGCAGGTTGCGTCGAGGCTTCGGCCTGCGCCTCTTGCGCAGACTCGTCGGCAGGGTCAGGCGTGCGGGTGTCGTCACTCATCGTGCGGTCGTCCTCCTCGTGCTCCAGCTAGACTGTCCCTTCGCGCCACTCGTTCAGGTAACGCTCTTGCTCGTCGGTCAGAGTGTCGATCTTCACGCCCATCGTGGCGAGTTTGAGCGCGGCGATGCCCTCGTCGATCTCTGCGGGTACCGGGTGCACGCCCGCCTCGAGCGAAGCTGCATTCTTCACCATGTACTCGGCTGAGAGCGCCTGGTTCGCGAAGCTCATGTCCATCACGGACGCGGGGTGACCCTCGGCGCAGGCGAGGTTCACGAGCCGACCATCGGCCAGCAGGTACAGCACGCGACCGTCCACGAGCTTGAACTCCTCGACGAGCGGGCGCACCTCGCGCACCGAGGTCGCCTTCTCGCGCAGGTGCGCGATGTTGATCTCGACGTTGAAGTGACCCGAGTTGCAGATGATGGCGCCGTCCTTCATGGCCTCGAACATGGGAGTGTCGATGACGTTGATGTCGCCGGTCACGGTGACCCATATGTCACAGATCGCGGCCGCCTCGACGGCAGGCATCACGCGGTAGCCGTCCATCACGGCCTCGAGCGCCCGCAGGGGGTCGATCTCGCACACCACCACGTTGGCGCCCAACCCGTCGGCGCGCATGGCAACGCCGCGGCCACACCATCCGTAGCCACTCACCACGACCGTACGGCCCGCGATCAGCCGGTTCGTGGCGCGGACGACGCCGTCGATGGTGGACTGGCCCGTGCCGTACCGGTTGTCGAACAGGTGCTTGGTGTTCGCGTCGTTCACGCTGATGATCGGGTACTTCAGCTCTCCGTCGGCTGCCATCGCCTTGAGACGGATGACGCCGGTGGTCGTCTCCTCGGTCCCGCCGATGATGTCTGCAAGGGCCTCGGGGCGCTCACCGTGGATGCGACCCACGACGTCGGCGCCGTCGTCCATGGTGATCTGCGGCTTGTGGTCGATCGCCGCATCGATGTGAGCGTAGTAGCTCTCGGTGTCTTCGCCCTTGATCGCGTAGGTGCGGATGCCGTACTCCTGCACGAGCGCAGCCGCCACGTCGTCCTGGGTAGAGAGCGGATTGCTCGCGCACAGCACGATGTCCGCGCCGCCCGCGGCAAGCGTGCGCATGAGGTTCGCGGTCTCGGTCGTCACGTGGAGGCACGCGCTCACGCGCACGCCGTCGAGCGGCTTTTGTGCCTCGAAGCGCTCGCGGATCGAGGCGAGCACGGGCATGTCGCGGTCCGCCCACTCGATACGTGCCTTGCCGGCCGCGGCGAGTGAAAGGTCTTTGACGTCGTGGTCCATGCGAAGGGACTCCTTCCTGGGTATGTTCCTGACCCACAGCAGGCAAAGCCGCCGGGATGCGTAGTTCACAGACGAGTCAGTATACCAGCGACGAGTCGGGCGAGAACGGGTGCGCGCTTCGCCGAGGTCTCGAGCACTTCCTCGTGCCCGTGGGTGGCTCCCGCGGCCATGTTCGTGATGAGCGACAGACCGAGGACACGCAGACCCGCATGCCGCGCGGCGATGACCTCCAACACGGTGGACATCCCCACAGCGTCCGCCCCGAGCGTACGCAGCATCCGCACTTCGGCCGGCGTCTCGTACGCGGGGCCGAGCAGCCCCGCGTACACCCCCTCTTGAAGCTCGACGCCTTGCTCCAGAGCGACCATGCGCGCAAGCGACGCCAGGTCGGGGTCGTACGCGTCCGTCATCCCGGGGAAGCGGGGACCCAGCTCTTCGATGTTGGGACCCAGCAGCGGACTGGTCCCAGTGAGATTGAGCTGGTCCGCTATGAGCATGATGTCGCCGGGCGAGAACCCGGCGTTCACCCCGCCCGCGGCGTTGGTGACCATGAACGTGTCGGCTCCCATGAGCGTGGCCGCCCGGACGCCGAGGGCTACTGTGCCGGCCGAGCGTCCCTCGTACAGATGCACCCGGCCCTGCATCATGACGACCGGCGTCACACCTGCGGTCCCGATCACGAAGCGTCCGGCATGTCCCTCTACCGTAGGCGGCGGAAAGCCGGGTACGTCGGTGAAGGGGACGCTCGCGTGCACGTTCGTGCTGCCGACGACGTCGTCCAGCCCGGAGCCGAGCACGACCAGGGCGCGTGGCGTCACCCCGGCGGCTGCCGCCCTGAGCGTTTCGGCGGCCGTCCGGGCCGCCGCGAGCTGGGCTGATGCCTCTGCGTCGTTTCCTATCATCATGACGACGTCACCCCCCACAAGACGTTCGTGAACTCCCGCACCTTGATATCGATGCTGTGCTCGACCGACGCATTCTTGCATGCGCTGCTGTAGGAGTCCTTTCCCGACGCGAGCACCCGTGCCAACGCCTGTGCCGTCGCCTCTGGGTCGTCCGGATCGACGAGTTCCCCGCAGCCACTTTCCGGAACGACCTCCGGCAGACCCCCGACGCGTGCGGCGACCACGGGAGTACCGGATGCGAGCGCCTCGACCGCGGACAGCCCGAGTCCCTCGTCCCGGCTGGGCACGACGACCACGTCGGCAGCGGCCATATGCATCGCGACTTCTGGAGCGCCCAGGCGGCCGGTGAAGTGCACCGACTCGCTCACACCGCGATCTGACGCCAGCTGCTCGAGTTCGGCGCGCATGGGCCCCTCGCCCACGATCACCAGGCGGTCGCCTGTGCCGGCCTCACGGGCTCTCATGAACGCCTCGACCGCCACGTCCGGACCCTTGGTCCGAACCAGATTGCCGACGAACAGCACGACCCTCTCGCCCTCGTGCCAGCCGAGCCGTCCCCGCGCCTCGGGATCAGGGCGGAATACGCTCGTGTCCACTCCCATGTGGACCACCCGCACGTCGGCATCCTCGGCCAGCCCGAACTCGTCGCGGATGCGGCGCGCGAGGGACTTCGAGACCGCCACGACAGCCGCCGCCTCCGGAATCGCCTCCCGGGACGCACGAGCCGCATAGTCGCGACGCTCGGAGACCGAGATGACGTCGGTCCCGTGCGCCACCAGGACGTACGGGACGCGTGCCACCCGCGCCGCAAGCCGTGCGATCGCGGCAGTCGGATACAGGTAGTGCCCGACGACCACGTCGTACCTGCCGAGAAGCGCCGCTAGTGCCGCGCGGAACGTGAGCCGTGCGTACTTGACCGGATTGTGCCAGCCCCCGCGAGCCTGGGTGTTCGCCACGAGACCGACGCCCACACCCGACTCGGCCAGCGCGCGTGTGTGGCGAGCCACGAAGATGCCGAACACAGGATTGGATTCGCTTGGGAACATGTTGGAGATCACGAGCACCCTAAGGGCCCCGAGCGATCCCGTCACACGCCCCTGCCCCGGCGCGGTAGCCATCAGCCGCCTGCGCGCTCCATAGAGATGATCGAACCCGGGAAGCTCACGTACGGCGTGAGGTACTGGATCTCGTCATTGATGTAGAGATACCTGCCTGCGAACTCGTATCCCTTCTCGGACACGACAGCCTCCCCCTCTATGGTGAGCGTGATGTCCGAGAAGACCGGCGAGTCTGCCGGACGAAGCTCGCCCTCTGCGGTCGGTGCGGCCGTTCGCGAAGCCGTCACCTCCACGTCGGTGATCGTGCCCACGAGTGTGCCGGAGTCCTTGACGCGCACCTCCTGGCCGGTCTCGAACGAGTCCGTCACCTGGTTCAGTGCGCCACGCACGAACAACCGGACCACGACCGGCTCCGCCGAGCCGGCGCGGACCGGCCCGGCTGCGGGGTCGTCCCCGCAGCCCACAAGCCCTAGAGCCGCCACACTCACGACCACGGTCAGGATGCCTGTCAGGATTCGCTTTCGCATGGACCCATCCTACTCTTTGGTTTCGGGAACCGAAGGCTGCAAGGCTTCCGGCACGGCGGACGTCAAAGCCGCGTCTACCAGCACTACCACGATGCTCGCGCCTATGGCGACGATCGCGTGCGGGTTGTGCACTCCGGCGTTCACTCCGTTGATCACGTAGCTCGCCATCGTCACGAGGAACGGAACGAGCCACAACGCTTCACGACCCCGCCTCTGCAGATAGCCGAAGAGGGCGCCCAACAGCAGCATCTGCGCCACGACCCCCGCCACACCCCAATCTGCGTACGGGGCACCAAGAAGGGTGGGCGCGAGGCTGACCGACCGCTCGATCACCTCGTCGCCGATCACGAAATACGATCGCCCGCCGAGGTACTGTCCGATCTGGAAATTCGCGTAGTCGGCCGTCACCCCAGGGACGAGCGCCCGCGCACTGTCGTACAGGAGCTGCCCACCGTAGATGCCAGTGGCAGGCGTGAGCCGCACGATGCGATCCAAGTTGTACGCGGTACCGACGCTGTCGGAGTACGTCAGCGCAACCGCGAGACCTGCGGTGGCACTCGGGCCGTAGATGCCCGCCTTCGTGATCGCTCCGACGACGCCCATCGCGAGAGCGAGCACGAGCAGCGAGGTGATCGCCAGACGGATGACGTTTTTCGGCTTGATCACGTAGATGGCCGCCAGGAAGGCGCTCACCACGAGTTTGGCGGGCAGGTTGCGCGCTCCAAGGAGACCGAGGGCGAGTATCGAGACCACGACCGCGAACGTTGCGATGACGCGTTGCCACCTGCCTTTCGCGCTCACGAGCATCGCGGGCACGAAGAAGATCTGCGAGGCTGCGAACCAGACCAGGACCGGGCTCTGAGCCCAGCGTGTCGCGATGTCCGTGAGACTCGCACCGCCCGACGCCACCACCTGCAGCCCGTTCGCGGCCATCCCGAACAGCCATCCGGCAAGCGACAGGGTGAACATCGGACCCCAGCTCCGCACCACAGGTAGCGCCCGGACCCGACTCCGCATGCCGAGGAACCACCCGGGTGCGCCGCGCCCCGTCGAGCGAGCGCGCGTCACGCGCCCGCTCGTGTGCTCGGCAAGCAGACGTCCACCCACGAACCCGCACGCGAGTACCACCGCGCCGTACATGTAAAGCAGCAGAGTGTGTGCAGTCGGGTGGAACCCGATGATGCGCGTCCCGAGATTCATGAGTTCCCAGTACGCGTATTCGTAGATTCGGGAGTACGTGAGGGCGAAGTACGCGATGTACACGTAGACCAGCACCGCGAACGGAGAGAACATGCGCCGCGACAAGGGCCATTCGAGAGTAGCAGGAGCGCTAGTCGAACTCGACACCGGTCACCACGCCCTTGAGCACGTATCTGTCGGTCACCACGTTGAACTGCATTCCGGCCTGGATCACCTGGTTGTCGATCGCCACGATACCGTTGCCCTCGCGCCCGCGAGCGGCAATGACCACGCTGACTTCGTCTTGGGTGGGGTCTTCGGCGGCGTGAATCGTGCCTTGGAAGTCGGGCACCGGCATGATCGAAGGCCCCCGGGTAACGTCGACGATCTCCCCGACCTCCATGCCACCCGGATCCGTATAGACGGGATCGCCGACCTCGACCATCGCCGCAACCTCTGGGAGAAGCTCGACGGCATAGATGGTGAGACGCAACTCGCGGGACTCGGAGAGCTCTGCGCCGACGCCGGTGAGCGCAAGCAGAAGACCGCCCACCGCGACCACGACGATCAGTCCGATGAAGACGGCGACAAGGGGATTGCGCGTGCGAGACTCTGGCGGCATGCACACTCCAGGTTCCGAGGGGCCCCGTTCGGGTGGATCACTGCTCAATACAGTATCGCAAAGGTCGCACCAAGCATCATCGATGCACGGGAGGATTCAGTGTAGCGCGCTGCGCGCGAGCACCGCGCCGCTGACAACTTCCTGTTGCCGGTCCGCCTGGCGGCGCTACTGGTTGAGCGCAACCCCCGCCTGCCCGCGGACGTAATCCGAGATGGCCCCCTCGCCGCCGACGAACTTGGTGGCCGGGCTACTGTCGCACTTGCCGCACAGGTAGTTGGCCACCTGCGCAGAGTGCCCCATCTCGCGACCGTTCACGAGCACGAGCGGCTTCGCGTTCTTCCCCGCCAAGGATGCCAGCGCGAGGGCGTCGGGCCAGTTCGTGCCGGTGGCGAAGTACAGCGTGTCCTCGGCGAACCCGCCCATGGCCACTGAGTATCGTACTGCCTGAAGGCCGGTGTCATACCGCGTCGCCCCGCCGAGACGAGTGTCGAGACTGTTCGACCCGTCGGCCGCTCCCGCGACCCGGTAACCCTTCGACTCGAGCCACGACTCGACCTTGGGGTCTACGACGCCGGTGCCGCCAAGGATCGTGCAGTGCTTGATGCCGAGCTGTCTGAGCATCTCCTGCACCGCGTAGGGAACCTCGTCCTTGGTGACAAGGAGGACCGGCACTTGCTCGTCGGCAGCAAGCGCGCCGATCGCGAGGGCATCCGGGTAGTTCTGCCCGCTGACTATGAAGGCTGTGCTCACGAAGCGACTGTTCGCCGAGGGCGCCCCGACCTCACCTGCGATCTTGGCCGCCGTATCCCAGCGGGTTGCGCCCGCGAGACGGGTTACATCAGCAGCAACCCCTGCCGACGAGAGTGTTCTCTTGGCGTCATTCAAGACAGCGGTCGACACGGCACCCTCGCCTCCCACGACATACAGGCGTGCGTGCGTGCGTCCCGCGTACAGGCGCTGCAACTCGCTCCGCAGGTGCGTGGTCAGCTCCGAGGCGGGGACCAGCAGGACGGGTGCGTCCAACTTGCCGGCGAGCGGAGCGGCCGCGAGCGCGTCCGGGTAGTTGCTGCCGGTCGCGAGAATCACGGCTTCCGTCACGGGGTTCACACCGTCGGGCCAGCCGCGCTTGGAGAGCTCGACACTGGTCTCGTAGCGCGTCGCTCCGGCGATCCGCTCCCCCGTCGCCGGCAAGCTGCCGCCGAGCACGACCTGGTCGCCGAACCCGCTGGTGGTCATAGTGCGGCCGTCCGACCTCACGTACATGACGCGCCGTGCCGTCGCCGTGCCGTTCCGGAAGCGGTCATAGTACTTGTACGTCAAAGCGACGGACCATGTGCCGGCGGTAGGCGTCACGCGAACCTGGAAGCTGCGATGAGCGTACGATCCGCCGGGAGGCAGCGGGCAGTAGTTGTTGTAAGCCCTGCCGGAGTACGCCTTGCTCCCGGTGGGTGTGCGCACTTCGATCTCGAGCGGACCGCGTAGAGAGACGTTGCCCGTGTTCTTCACGGTCTCATCGATATACAGAACGCCGTTGCTGTACCATGCCTTGCCGCTCAAGCTCACGGCCTTGGACATGTGGCTGTACCCAGAAGCTCCACCGGCCCACTTGACCGAGTTCAGAAAGACCCGCTTGGCGACTCTCTCCGTGGCATCATCCGCGTAGATGCTTCCGCGCGCCAAGTCATGGAGCTGGAAGCCGTAGTACACGAGTTTCCCGAAGTAGTACTCTGTCGCCCATCCAGCGAGGTAGCCGTTGTCCTCGTTGTCGCCGCCGCTGCTGTTCGCGAGCGTGTTGTACTTGAACAGCGGGGTCACGTTGCCGGCCCCGGGAAGCGAGTAGCACACTTCGTTGTAGTCGTCTTTGAGCGCCGTCAATGTCAGCGCGCCGGCCTCTGCCTGCGTCTGACTCAAGATCCAGTGCGCGGTGCTCGACGTGGCTGCCAATTGATAGCCCGAGTACATCAGGTCGTCGTTCTTGAATTTCACGTTCAGCATCTCCGACACGTCGCCCCATTCCCAAGGCTTCAGCGCATCGGAGCTCGGAGGCCACGTGTACAACCCCGGAGCACTGCTCAGCCCTATGAAGGGCATGTAGCCGTACTTGTACGCCGAGTTGTAGTCCCATCGCGACATGCCGAAGGACGCAACCGCGCCGCCGCCTTCGGCTACATACGCCCGGACTGCGTCGCGCTGTGGCGCAGTCATCGCGAGCGTCCGCGGAAACACGAGGACGTCGTAGGCCTTGAGAGCGGAAAGCGACGCAAGTGAGCTGTCGTCCACGAGGCCGACGTCGAAACCTTCCTCCTTGAGAAGAGACTCGACGGCGCCGATCCGCGAGTCGTAGTAGCCGTTGAGTGCGGCGCCGTTGATGTAGCTCCGAGTGTTCTCCGCCGTCGTGGTGCTCACGACACCCACCCTGAGGGTCGCCGCAGCGGCGACGGATGGCGCGGTCAGAGGGACGAAGCTCGTCGACAGCGCGACAACGACAAGTAGGAACGTGATCCTGCGCATCGATACACCTCTCGTGCGGTTGGCTTTGTAAGTCCCGTCTTGTGTATCGGACATCACAGTCCGCCGTTTGAGGCAGACGTGATGTACCTCACGCAGCACGCGCTGCGCAGAAAGAGAAGGTCAGTCTAGGGTACGTTCGAGCACGTCCTGGGCCGCGCTGCTGACCGCTCCGGTCCCTCCAAGGATGTAGCAGTCTTGAATCGAGCCCTTCTTGCTGGCCAGGAGGCCCGTCACCGTGTTGGGGACGATGTCTGGAAGCACGAAAAGCGTCACGCCCGCGTTTCGTCCAGTCAACGGACCGCCGGACAAGGCATCGACCAAGGTGGTTCCCGACGCGATGGCGGGTTTGGACCAGGAGAACCCTTCCTTGGCGACCACGTGGTTGGCGAGTGCGATCGCTGTGGCGTATCTGTCAGGTCCCGCCACCCGCGTCCACGGAATGCCCAGGCTGTTGCCGACACCGTCGGTCATGACTCCAGTGCCGCCAACGAGCACCGCCCCCGTCGGGCCTAGCTCGGCGAGCGCGGCGCGTGTCGCCGTGGGCACCTCGTTCAGCCGAACGAGAAGTATCGGCAGCTTCTTTCGATAGCCAAGGCCGGACGCTGCGATTGCATCCGGGTACTGGTGTCCGTTCACCACTATCACCCGGCCGTCGAAGCTCGAACCGCGCAGCTCCTTGACCTTCGTGGCAATCTTCGCGGCGGTCTCGTAGCGATCCAGCCCCGCCACACGCTCGACCGCGTCACCGATCTGCAGATTGGGCAGGGCACGAAGCTCAGCAAGCACGGCGTCAGAGACTACCCCCGTGCCTCCCACCACGAAGACCTTCGTGGCGCCCAGCCGGTTGATCTCGTCGCGCACGCGCGTGTCCAGGGCACTCTGCGGGGTAAGGAGGACCGGCCCGTCAACGGATCCCGCGAGTGCCGAGGCTGCGAGAGCGTCGGCATGCGCATGTCCGTTCGCCACAATCACCGCCGGCGCCGAGTCGAATGTCTGCTGCGATATCCTTACCGCGGTGTCATAGCGGTCCGCGCCGGCGATTCGCACCGTGTGCTCGTTGACGAAGAACCATGTGTCGTAGAGTCCGAGCGCGCTTCGCACGTCACCGATGTTGTCGTCACCCGAAGTCGTGAGCGTCCGCGACGATCCGTCCGCCCCCAGGAACTGCATTGACGTGACGCGCCCTTCGCCTCCTCGCGTCCTTGAGAGGACCTTGATGCCGATAATCTCTGCCGGCAGCTCCACTCCTCGGCCGGCAAGCCGTGCTCGCAGGTCAGACGCCGCGAACGTCATCGGTCCCCATGTATGCCGAGGAGAGCACGAGTCCCACGGGTCGCTCACGCCCACGTAGTACGGCTGTGGAGACGATCCCGACCACACTTTCTCGATATTGTCGGTGTGGCCGCCGGAAGTCGAATGGAAGAAGGTCTGGACGATAGTCGACCCATACTTGACGACCTGTCCGGCGGTGGCGTTGACCGCAGGGTCGACCAGCGAGTCATAGGTGTGTCGAGCCGCACCGCTTTCGGCGGTCCACTGACCCCACCCGTTGTAGACCTGAGAAGCCGTGGTGCAGTAGACGTCGTACAGGGAGCTCGGGCTCTTAATGCTCACGTACGCATAAGAGCGGGCGGCCACTGCCTGAGCCTTCAACGCCTCCTGATGCCACGACGCAGGTGACTCACGAGGTACCACGCACTTGACGTAGTCCTCCATGTACACGTGGTTGTGGGCGTAGAGCTTGCCGGTGCCTGTCTGCGTCATGCGGATTGAACCGTTGTACAGGAGGTTGGGCCATCCCCACGGGCCCGAACCCTGCATGATCTGGATATGGCCCGCGCCGTGCGGGTCCGCGGCGTCACGCTCCCACACCGAGACCCAGGACACCGGGCCGAAGTCCTTCTTGACGACCGTGCTCGCGTCACGGACCTTGATTCGTCCGCCCTCGACGAAGAACGTGTAGCTCGCTCCCTTCGGTATGACGAAGTAGCTGACTCCCGAACCGTCCCAGGTCACTCGAAGCTCGTTGCTGTTACCTCTGACTGTCCAGAAGTCCTGAGGTGTGTCGCTCGCGCTGACCGCCACACGCATGACGGTCTCATTGTTGGAGCCGGCCGTGTACCCCAGCGACCCCAGCGTCGTGCCCTGGTAGTAGTGCGCGAGGATCGTCGCGTATCCTCGGCCGGCTTCTGCCTGGCCCTTGGCGCCGTACTGGCTCATGCCGATGCCGTGGCCGAATCCTCGGCCGGTAAAGGTGAAGGTGGCCTCGGCGAACGCCGGGGTGGCCTGAGCGGCGAACGCGATCAGAGCCAGCGCGAACACCGGCACGATTCTGCGACGTAGACTACGGCCCAGCCGGATCATTGAACACCTCTTCCGCCACGGTCGGCGGCCCGTGCGCCCCTGGTGGCGCGCCCGAACCCCCATGGTAGACCCGTACGCTTCCTCCGGCAAACGATGTGCCCACGTGGCTGAGGAATGAACGGGCCAGGTTCACTCGATGGGGATGTTGCGCGTGTTGGGACCCCGAGCCGGGCCCCAGTCCTTGCCGACGACCAGCAGCACATCGGTCGAGAACGAGTACATGCCGCGCGAGGACACCACCTTGCCGGCATCCAGCGCCTCGAGAACGAGGTTCGCGGCGTTCTCGTTGTCCTTGTGCACAATGAGGGTCTCGCCATAGACGAACTGATTCATGTTCCCGACTTGAGTCACTTGGAAGTCGACGCGTTTGAGTCTTCGAGCAGCGTCCGCAGCAACACCGTCGAGCCCGGCTCCGTTGCGGACGTCCACCGTGACCTGGTACGGCATGAGCATGACCTCGGCTCCTGAGCCCTTTGCGGCATCCAGGGGGTCACCGCGCTTCATACGCTCGACCATGGCCGCGAATGCGTCCTCGTCCATGATCACATACGATACGCCGTTGATGTACTGCGGAGAGCCGGGCATGGTCGCCGTCTCCAGGGCCTGCTGGTCCATACCGTTCATGTCGGTGGCAAGCTGAAGGAGTTCGCCCACGGTGAAGTTCGTGGTGACGTTGTCAACCACGGCGTCGATGATCGACTTCACTCGGAACGCATTGCCGATCTGCAGCGACTCCTTGAGCACGGCCCTCAAGAACACCTGCTGGTTCTTGATGCGCTGCAAGTCGCCCTCGGGGAACTTGCGGGACCTCACGAACGTGAGCGCCTGCGTTCCATTGAGCTTCTGCTCGCCCGCATACAGTTTGTAGGCGGCGGGGTCGTAGTTGCCCGCCTGGGGATCCACGATCGTCTGCGGCACGTTGACCGTGACACCACCGATCGCGTCGACCAACTCCTTGAACCCATCGAAGTCGATCTCGATGTACTTGCTGATGGGGAGACCGGTGAGTTCCTGCACCGTCTCGATCACCAATGCCGGGCCTCCGAGCGCGTTGGCGGCGTTGACCTTGTTCGTCCCGTGTCCAGGTATCACCACTCGCGTGTCGCGAGGAATGGACACCATGGCGGCACCGCGCTCGCGCGGATCCACCCGCATCACGATAAGGGTGTCCGAGCGCGCTCGGGTCTCACCCTCGCGGTTGTCGACGCCCATCACCAGCATGTAGAACGGTTCGCCGCGCTTCTCCGGCTCGTTCTGCGCGAGGATGGCTTCGGCCCGCTCGTCGATGCCGTCTCCGTTGTGACCCGCCAGGCGCGAGTTGAGGCCGGTGATGTACATGAGCACCGCAACCGCGAACGCGACAAAGGCGACTCCGAGTACGAGCAGACAACCCAAGCCGATGCGCTTGCGACGTGCGCGGCGTTTGCGGACCTCGGAGTAGTCGGGCCTGCTCTGTCGCCGATGCTGCGCTCCCGGCGACTCCTTGGACTCTGTGTTCGGCTCGAGGCGCTCGATGCGCCCCTGCTTCCTGTTCGGTCTGCTGCCACGCGCCGAATGCTTGCCCATTACGACTCTCGTGTCTTCGCTTTCGTTCTCAGTCGTCCTGCGGTCGTGCCACGGCCACGATTCTGTCAACGAGTTCACCGACATCACGGCGCACCCGCTCGCGAGTCTCGGTCTTCTTCCGGTAAGCGACGTCCTCCGCACGCTCGAGGCGAATCAGTCTGCCTTCTTCGATCAGGCGCGCGTCGACCGCACCCAGTTCGCCCTGGAACACGGTATAGGCCGGTGTGCCCAGCGCGACCGCCTCCCTATTCAGCGTCCCGCCACCGGATATGACGAGGTCCGAGTAGTATACGAGACTCTGCGCGTCTACCACTTGAGACGGCACCACAATGTTACCGGCGCCGAGCGATTCCACGAGGTCGCGCTGGTCGGGGGTGCGGAGCAGTACCACCGCGTGAGTGTCGTCCCGCCCGGCGATCGCCCTGAGAACGTCAAGGAACAGCGGGTTCTCCATCCTGTGGTACGCGGCCATGCTCGGCGGAGTCCGCACGGTCACCAGGACCTTGTCCGGCGTCAGCCCGAGATCGTCGATCACCGACGGGTCGGGCTCGAAGTCGGCAAGGTAGTACTCCTCCTTCAACCCCGGGTAGCGGTCGACCTTGGCCGGAGTGCCACCATAGCGGTCGAGCGCATCGGCAGGTATCGCGTCCGGGATGAGCGCCTTGGCTGAGAATCGCACGTTGATCGAGTGGCTCAGCTTCGCATGCTCGTAGTCGAACATCGTGACATGAGGTATCCCCAGCACGCGCGATGCCACCGGCAGGTCGTTGCTCGCGTGCGAAAGGGCGAGCGAGAAGCCCATCCCACGCCCGAAGGCGATCATTGCCGAGGTCCGTGCGGCCATCCCCAGCGCCTTGGCGGACATCGCCTTGCCGCGGTGACGGCCGATGACCGTGTGCTCTATCCCGAATCGGTCGAGCAAGGGGAGCGTTTGGGCGAACTCGCGGGCAGTGACCGCCACGTCCCAGCCTCGCCTTCCGAGTTCCTCGAGAATCGGCCGCAAGACGAGTACGTGGGGCGAGTTGGTCATGTCCACCCACGCCCGTGGAGCACGTGCTTGCCGGCTGGTCACCTATGCCCTCCGAGGTGCGCGTCCAGCGCGGCAACGATCGCTTCCGCGGCGAAGCCGTCGCCATACACATCCGGGTGGCGGGCGGGCACGCTCATTGCGCTCGCGGCCTCGACGATTCGCTCCGTGTCGGCGCCTGACAGGCGGTTCCACCCGAGCTCGACCGTCTCGACCCACTCGGTTTCCTCACGAAGCGTCACGCATGGGATGCCGAAGAAGTACGCCTCCTTTTGCATCCCGCCCGAATCCGTGAGCAGTCCTGCCGCACTCCGCAGCAACGAGACGGTCTCGATGTAGGACACGGGAGGCACCGACTTGATGTTCGGCGTCGCCTCCACTGTCGCATCGAGCCCAAAGCCTTCGAGGTTCGAAGCGGTCCTGGGGTGTACTGCCCAGAGCACCGGAAGCTCGAGCCGGGAGAAGGCCTCGATAATCGCCTTGAGCCGCGCCTCGCTGTCGGCGTTTCCCGCCCGGTGCACTGTCGCCAGGAAGAACTCGCCGCTCTTGACGCCGAACGTCGCCAGCGTCTCCTCGGCATCGATGTTCTCGGCGAAGAACCGGGCGGTGTCGAGCATCACGTCACCCACGAGGTGGACGCCGTTGGTGATCCCTTCCGCCTCCAGGTTCGCGATCGACGCACGCGTCGGGCACAGCAGGAGGTCAGAGAGGTGGTCCACGACCACGCGGTTGATCTCCTCGGGCATGCTCCGGTTGAACGACCTGAGACCCGCCTCCACGTGGGCCACCGGAATCCCGAGCTTAGCCGCTGCAAGTCCACCGGCGAGCGTGGTGTTCGTGTCCCCGTACACCAGCACCGCATCGGGCTTCCTCTCGTCGAAGAGCTCCTCCAGCAGGGGCATCATCTCGCCGGTCTGTCGCGCGTGGGAGCCTGAGCCTACCGCCAGATTGAAGTCCGGCTTGGGAATGCCCAACTGCTCGAAGAACACGTCCGACATCTCGTAGTCGTAGTGCTGGCCGGAGTGCACGAGTGTCTCGTCGTGCTTGGCGCGAAGAGCTCGGCACACCGGCGCTGCCTTGATGAACTGCGGCCGGGCACCGACCACCGAGATGATGCTGAGGGGCTTCACGCCAGAGCTCTCCTCACGACTTCGGCAACCTCGGTCTGTTGCTCACGGGTGATACCGGGAAACGCAGGGAGGGCGAACGTGGTCCCGTCGCACGACTCCGCGACCGGAAGCGAGGGTCTGACCCATCCGTCCCGGCCGATAAAGACTTCCTGTTCATGAAGGGCAAGCGGGTAGTATAGCGCCGTCCCGATGCCTGCTTCCTTCAGGGCGTTCATGACGCGTTCAGCCGCACCAGCCGTCTCGGTCTTGACGATGTAGAGGTGGTAGACCGCCTCACCATAGTCGTGCGTAACCGGGAGTTCGAGCGAGGTGTCGGCCAGTAGCTCGTCGTAGACGGCCGCAGCCGCGCGCCGCTCGGCGTTCCAACGGTCGAGGTGTGGCAGCTTCACGAGCAGAATGGCCGCCTGCAGCGCGTCCAGCCGCGAGTTCACGCCGAACGTGTCGTGGAAGTACTTCTTCGTCGTGCCATGGTTCGCGAGCTTGCGGCAGGCGGCCGCAAGCTCGGTGTCGTCAGTCGTTATCGCACCTCCGTCGCCGGCGCATCCAAGATTCTTGCTCGGGAAGAAGGAGAAGGCCGCAGCACGTCCCAGCGACCCGGCACGCTTGCCTCTGTACGTAGCGCCGATCGCCTGGCACGCATCCTCTATCACGTCCAGCCCATACTTCTCGGCGATCGCCAGCAGCGGGTCCATGTCCACGCACTGGCCGAAGATGTGCACCGGCAGAATCGCCTTCGTGTGCTCGGTGATGGCCGCCTCGACTTGCGAGACATCCATGTTGTAGGTGCCGGGTTCGATGTCCACGAAAACGGGGGTCGCACCGACATGAGCGATGCACTCCGCGGTTGCGAAGAAAGTGAACGGCGTTGTGATGACCTCATCGCCCTTGCCGATACCCAGCGCCGCCATGATCAGGAACAGGGCATCTGTCCCGTTCCCGCACGCAACTGCGTGCCCGACGCCACAGTACTCCGCGACGGATTGCTCGAGCTCTTTGACCTTGGGACCGCCGATGAAGGCCGCGTTTTCCATGACCTCGAAGATCGCGGCGTCCAGATCGGTCCTGAGTTCGCGGTACTGCGCTTTGAGATCGAGAAGTGGCACGCCCATATGTCGCGGCTCCTTACGCTGAGATGTGCATGTCGGTCCAAATGGTGGACCCGGGCAAACCGGCCCGCGGCACTCGTGACCGACCTGTTACGTGCTGGTTCGCTGACTCTCGAGCAGTTCTTCCGTGGGGACGTCACGGACGACACGAGCCGGGACGCCCATGACGACGGAACGGGCCGGCACGTCCTTCGTCACGACGGCTGCTGTCGCCACGAACGCCTCCTCGCCGATCTCGACGCCGGGAAGGATGTGCGCGCCGCCTCCGACTCGCGCACCCCTGCGGATCGTGCAGCCGGCGATCTCCGCGTGGCGCTTCTCGGTGCGGCCCATGTAGTTGTCGTTCGTGGTCACGACCATCGGCGCGACGAACACGTCGTCCTCGATGGTGACATACGCGGTGATGTAAGCACCCGACTGGATCTTCACGCGCGCACCGATGGAGGTGTCGTTCTCCACGATCACCGATCGGCCGATGACGGTGTCGTCGCCGGTCGTACAGCGCTCGCGTACGCCGGCGCCATCGGCGATGATGCACCGCTCGCCGATGGTGGTCCCGGCCATGAGAACCGTATGACTGCCCACCGAGCTGCCCGCACCCACACGGAGCGGTTCGAGTTCGCCGCCCTTGGCGGTGGAGCGCGCGGACAGCTTCGGCCGCCTTCCGACAACCGCGTGGTCGGCGATGGAGCACCCGTCTCCGATCACGGTACCCGAGTGGATGACGACGTGGTTCCCCACCGTGACACCGTCGCCTATCACGACATCGTCATAGATGACGACGTGATGCCCCAGGGAGACCCCCTCCCCGATCCTCGCGCTCGGCTGGGCGACAACTCCGATGCCGTGGGAGAAGTTGCGGCCGGTCGTCGGCTGATTGGCCACGCCCTACACCTCCACCATCGTCCCGACGGGCGTGCCGCCTTGGGCCATCGATTCGTCGACCGCTTCGAGCACGCGCACGACGCGCAATCCATCGCGACCGTCGCTTCGGGGAGTTTCGCCGTTCATGCAGCAATCAAGAAAGTGCTGCACCTCGATGCCGAGCGGCTCACTGAGCGGCACGTACGGGACGCGGATGTCACCGAACCGCAGAGTGAGATCTTCGCCGTACGCGAGCGCGCTGTCGGGCGCGCCGACCCCGCGGTCGTAGATCCAGATCTTCTCGGTGGCCTCCATGTCGTCGAACACGAGCATCTTCTTGCTCCCGACGACAGTGAGCTTGCGCACCTTGTGCGGATCGAGCCACGACACGTGTATGTTCGCCATCTTCCCGCTGGGGAAGTGAATGTTGGCGAACACGGTGTCGTGCACCCCCGGCGTGACGTATGCCGCACCGTTCGCCGAGACGTACTCCGGCGTCTCGCCCAGGAGGTAGAGCACTATCGACACATCATGAGGGGCGAGCGACCAGAAAGCGTTCTCCTCCGTGCGAACCTTGCCGAGGTTCAGCCGCTGCATGTACACGTATAGGACCTCGCCGAGGTCCCCGGTCTCCAGATAGTCCTTGATCCAGTTGATGGCCGAGTGGTACTCCATCAGGTGACCGACCATCAGAGTAACGCCGGCCTCATCCGCGAGGCGCACGAGAGACTCCGCATCCGCAGTGGTCAGGGCGAGCGGCTTCTCGATGAAGCAGTGTTTGCCCGCGGCGATGACTTGATGCCCTATTTCGTGGTGTGTGGGGGCCGAGGTCGCCACGACAACCGCATCGAGGTCGAAGCCGTTCAGGAATTCGTCGAGGTCGGCCGTCGTCGCCACGTCCGGGTAGAGCTCCCGCAGCTTCACGAGATTGGATTCGGAAAGATCGCACGCCGCGACGAGATCGGCATCTTCGAGGCGATCGATGTTGCGTACGAGGTTCGGTCCCCAATAGCCGAAACCGACGACACCGACACGAACCGGCTTGTTCGTCACAGACGCACCACCTTGTTGCTGTTGAACTCCTTCAAAGCGTTGCGAGTGTCCAAGATCAGGCTCGCATGCCGAACGACGAGGTCGTAGTCTATGTTGCCGTGATCCGTCACCAGAAGTACGACATCGCTTCCAGCGACTTCTTCCTCGTTGAGGTCCACACGCGGGACTTTGACGCCATCGGCAACGAAGCGTGGGACGTAGGGGTCGTGGTAGACCACGTCAGCGTCCTTGTGAGACAGCAACTCCGCGATCTTGATGGCGGGCGATTCGCGCACATCGTCGATGTTGGCCTTGTAGGCCACTCCCAGCATCAACACTCTCGAGCCCGCCAATGACTTGCGATGGGTGTTGAGAGCATCCATGAGCCTCTGCACCACGTAGTACGGCATGTTCTCGTTGATCTTGCCCGACAGCTCTATGAACTCGGTGTGGAAGTCGTACTCGCGCGCTTTCCACGACAGGTAGAAAGGATCGATCGGGATACAGTGCCCGCCCAGGCCGGGACCGGGATAAAACGGCATGAAACCGAACGGCTTCGTCTTCGCCGCGTCTATGACCTCCCACAGGTTGATCTGCATGCGCTCGCACAGTCCGAGCAGCTCGTTCATGAGCGCGATGTTCACCGACCGGAAGATGTTCTCCAGGAGCTTCGTCATCTCCGCGGCGCGCGTGGAGCTGACCGGTACGACCGCGTCTATGAAGCGCTCATAGAGCGCGACGGCATGGCGCGTGCACTCGGGCGTCACGCCGCCGACGACCTTCGGCGTGTTCCTGGTCTGGTAGACAGGGTTGCCCGGGTCGACCCGCTCGGGACTGAACGCCAGGTACAGCGACTCGCCGACCTTGAGACCCGACTCCTCCAGGATGGGGAGTATGACTTCCTCCGTCGTCCCCGGATACGTTGTGGACTCCAGAGTGACCAGCGTGCCCTCGCGCAGATGAGGTGCAATCGAAGCGGCGGCCGCTTCCATGTACGAGGTGTCGGGCTCCTTCATTTCGTCGAGCGGCGTTGGGACACATATCGCCACGGCATCGCATCCGGCGACACGCGCGAAGTCCGTGGATGCTTCGATGAGTCCTTTGTCTACAAGCATCGCCAAACGCTCGGTGGGGATGTCAGGAATGTAGCTGCTGCCTTCGTTGACCCGTCCGACCTTCTCATCGGAGATGTCGAGCCCGATCACGTGATGCCCCGCCTCGGCCATCTCAACGGCCAGGGGCAGCCCCACGTATCCGAGACCCACTACGCCAAGGACGGCCGAGCCGTCGGCAAGACGCTGATCGAGTGCCATCTGGAGTCCTACTCGCTTTCGATCCGGGAGCCGCGAGCGCCTGACACGCGGCATGCAGTGGCAGCGCCCCTACCAGGGTCGCAACCGTGTCATTGTATCGCAAACATCAGCGCGCCAGAGCATGCGAGCTCATCTCCGACGAAGGCTTTCGCCTCGCCGAATCCTATGGGGCCACGACGCCGCACGATAGCCACTTCCATGCGGAGGGTGTCCCCGGGCACGACCTGTCTCTTGAAGCGCACCTTGTCTATGCCTCCAAACAGCGCGATCTTGCCGCGATTCGCCTCCTCCGACAGCAATGCAATGGCACCTACCTGCGCCATCGCTTCGACTATGAGGACCCCGGGCATCACGGGGTGGCCGGGGAAATGGCCAGGTACCCAGAAAGCGTCGGCCGTCACGTCCAAGAAGCCCACGGCGCTCTCACCGGGTACGACGTCTTCGGCCCTGTCGACGAGCAGAAACGGGGCCCTGTGTGGGATGATCGCCTCTATGGCGTCTGGTTCCAACATCCGTGACATCCTCTCCTCCTCGCCGCGCGGACCCGGTCGATGGACTCGGGCGCGTGTCCGCTCGTCAACACTCCCGAGCAGACTCACCCCACTCGTCGACGTACTCGATGTCCGCTCCGAGGCCTCGGAGCTTCTCCACGAACCGCTCGTAGCCGCGCTCGATGTGGTGCACGTCGCCGATCACGGTTTCCCCTTCCGCGACGAGACCGGCGACCACCAGCGCGGCGCCTCCCCGCAGATCGGGGGATATGACGGGCGCTCCTGAGAGTCGCCTCACTCCCTTGATCAATGCGTGATGGCCTTCGATACGGATGTCGGCGCCCATCCGCACGAGTTCGTCGGCGAACATGAAACGGCTCTCGAACACATTCTCGGTGATGACCGAGCCACCGTCGGCCAGCGCCAGCAACACCATGAACTGCGGCTGCATATCGGTGGGGAATCCGGGGTACGGGAGGGTCTGGACGTCCACGGGACGTAGACGACCGTCACAGGCAATCGTGCATGAGCCGGCGCGCGCGTCGACACGACACCCAGCCTGCTCGAGCTTGGAAAGAACCATGTCCAGGTGGCCGGGATCGAACCCCCGCACGGTCACGGGACCTCCACTCACGGCGCCGGCCACCAGATACGTCCCTGCCTCGATGCGATCTCCGACGACGGCATGCTCGGCAGGGTGAAGGGCATCGGTGCCGTGCACGGTGATGACGGGATTCCCGGCACCCTCCACCTGTGCGCCCATAGCGTTCAGGAAATTCGCCAGGTCCTGGATCTCCGGCTCGCGCGCGGCGTTCTCAATGACGGTCGTCCCTTTCGCCAGGACGCTGGCCATCAGGAGATTCTCAGTAGCGCCGACGCTCGGGAAGTCGAGGGTCACGTGCGTGCCCTTGAGTCCGCCTTCCGGGACCGTCGCGGCAATGTACCCGTGCTCGATCCGGATCCTGGCCCCGAGATTCTCGAGACCGCGGATGTGGATGTCGATCTTGCGCGAGCCGATGTTGCACCCGCCCGGCATCGCCACATGCGCGCGTCCCATTCGTGCTGCTAGGGGGCCAAGGACTGCGATGGATGCCCGCATTCGCGCCACCACTTCGTAGGGAGTTTCCACAGAGGTGATCTCCCTGGCATCGATCTCGAGTGCGTGATCCGTGCGCGTGACGCGGGCTCCTAGGCCACAGAGCACCTCGGTCATGACGTCCACGTCCGCGATATCCGGCACGTTGCGGAGCTTCGAAACCCCTGGAGCGAGCAGTGCGGCAGCCATGAGTTTGAGTGCCGAGTTCTTGGCGCCCTCGACCGTTACATCGCCGCTGAGGCGAGTGCCCCCTCTGACGCGTATGGACGTGCTCATGAGATGCGCTCGGGCCCCCTCGGAAGGTCGTCGCGTCCAATCGTAGACGAAGTCCCACCAACCTAGCCGACGCGAGACACTGTCACAATATGCCGAATCGCGCCGTTTACGAATGGTGAACGGTAGGGCTCGTCTCCAGGTCTTTACCCCTGAAAGCCCAAGTGGGCAGTGACCGCAGGGGCCGCCCGCCTCTCTTGCGTCGCTCGTCGTCCTCGAGCAACCCCTGCCGAAGAACCTTACTTGCGCTTGTCGGCGACAGCGAGCTGCGCCTCGCACCACTTCAGTTCGCGCTCTACTGCGTCGTGCTCTGCGCTCTCGACGGGAAGTTCGTGCATGCGCTGTTGCGCGAGCTCGAGCGCCCTGCGCGCCTTGTCGACGTCGATCTGTGAGGCAGATGCGGCGTGGTCGGCGAGGATGATGACCTTGTCTTCGTGCACCTGGATGTAGCCGCCCGAGATGGCGAACCAGTCGACCTCGTCTTCCTCATACCGCACCCGAATCTCTCCGGGCTTGAGCGCGCTCACCAGAGGCGCGTGAAGCGGCAGGATGCCGACTTCCCCGTCGATCGTGGGCGCGACCACCATACGCGCCTCGCTTGTAAAGACGATGCGCTCGGGGGTGACGATCTCGCACAAGAGTGTGCGTTCAGCCATGTTGCGCGCTCTCCCTTAAGCCGTCGCCGCCATCCGCTCGGCATTCTCGAGGGCTTCCTCGATCGTACCCACGTAGCGGAAGGCCTGCTCGGGGACTTCGTCGTGCTGACCGGCCACGATCTCGTCGAAGCCACGAATCGTGTCCTCCAGCTTGACGTACTTGCCGGCCATGCCCGTGAACTGCTCGGCGACGTGGAAGGGCTGCGACAGGAACTGTTGGATCTTGCGAGCGCGCGCCACGACCAGCTTGTCCTCTTCGGACAGCTCGTCCATGCCGAGGATCGCGATGATGTCCTGCAGGTCCTTGTAGCGCTGCAACACCTCCTGCACCGCTCGGGCGACACGGTAGTGTTCCCCGCCGACGACCTCAGGATCGAGCGCACGCGAGGTGGACTCAAGGGGGTCGACCGCCGGATAGATGCCGAGTTCGGCGATCGAGCGCGACAACACCGTCGTGGCGTCCAAGTGCGTGAACGCCGTAGCCGGAGCCGGGTCGGTCAGGTCGTCGGCAGGCACGTATATCGCCTGCACTGACGTGATCGAGCCGTTCTTGGTGGAGGTGATGCGCTCCTGTAGCTCGCCCATCTCGGTCGCCAGCGTGGGCTGGTAGCCGACCGCCGAGGGCATGCGGCCCAGGAGCGCGGAGACCTCTGAGCCGGCCTGCGTGAAGCGGAAGATGTTGTCCACGAACAGCAGCACGTCCTGGCCCTGGTCGCGGAAGTACTCGCAGGCGGTCAGGCCTGCGAGGCCCACGCGCAGACGCGCTCCGGGAGGCTCGTTCATCTGACCGTACACGAGCACGGTCTTGTCGATGACGCCGGACTCCTTCATCTCGAGCCACAAGTCGGTTCCCTCACGGGTGCGCTCGCCCACACCGGTAAACACCGAGGTGCCGCCGTGACCCATGGCCAGGTTGTTGATGAGCTCCATGATGATGACGGTCTTGCCGACGCCGGCACCGCCGAACAGGCCCGTCTTGCCACCCTTGATGTAGGGCTCGAGGAGATCGACGACTTTGATGCCGGTCTCGAAGATCTCCGTCTTCGGCTCGAGATCCTCGTACTCGGGCGCCTCGCGGTGGATCGGGTAGTAGTCCTCGGCCTCGGGCATCGGGCCGCCGTCCACCGGCTCGCCCATGACGTTCCAGATGCGGCCCAGCGTGGACGGGCCGACCGGCATCATCATCGGAGCGCCGGTATCCAGCGCCTCCATGCCGCGCTGGATGCCGTCGGTCGAAGACATCGCGACCGCGCGGACCTGGTTGCCGGGCAGGTGCTGCTGGATCTCGGCGATCGTCTCGACACGGCCGATGGGGGACTCGCTGTCGATCTTGAGCGCCGTGTAGATGGGCGGGATGGCGTCCGGCGGGAACTCTACGTCCAGGACCGGACCGACCACGCGTACGATTCGTCCTGCGTTCATAGACTCGTTTCCTTCTCGTCGTGTCTTCGCTACTCGTCTTCGAGCGCCGCGGCGCCGCCGACGATCTCCGCGATCTCGTTCGTGATCGCGGCCTGCCGGGCGCGGTTGTAGCTGCGCGTGAGGGTGAGGATCATCTCGCCGGCATTGTCGGTCGCCGACTTCATGGCGGTGCGTCGCGCCCCGTGCTCCGATGCGGCCGATTCCATGAGGGCACGGTAGATGAGCGTCTCCACGTACGTGGGCAGCAACAGCTCCAGCACGCTTTCGGCGTCGGGCTCGAACTGGTACTCGGCGGTGACGCGAGCGGCCTCGACATCCTCGGCGGCCTCGGCCATGACCCTGCGCTCGATCGGCAGAAGCTGGTGTATCTCCGGTTTCTGCTCGGCCACGTTCTTGAAGCGGTTGAAGACCACATGGACCGCATCGACGTCTTCGGCGGCATAGGTCGGGATCACGTGGGCGGCGATTGACTTGGCGTCGGCGAACGTGGGCTTGTCCGAGATGTCCCGATACGCCGCGATAGGCTCCAGACCGCGATAGCGGAAGTACCCCACGGCCTTCTTGCCCACCGCGATCACGTCGACCTCGGCGCCGGCCGCCGTCTCGTCGCGAATCACTCCTTCGGTCAGCCGAAGGATGTTGGAGTTGAACGCACCGGCCAACCCGCGATCGGAGGTCACAGCGATCACGACGACCCGCTCGCGCTTGCCGTGCTCCCGGAGCAGCGGGTGCTCCGCGCCTTTGGCGAAGCGAGCCACGTTGCCCAGGACCTCCATCATCGAGAGCGCGTAGGGGCGCGCAGACTCGATGCGCTCCTGCGCCTTCTTGATCTTCGCCGTCGCGACCATCTCCATGGTGCGCGTGATCTGCCGCGTGCTTTGCACGCTGCCGATACGCTTCTTGATGTCGCGAAGGTTCGCCATCCGTTACTCCCGGCTCGCCGCGAAGGACTCGGAGAACTCCTTGAGGGCCTTGGAGAGCGCGGCTTCCGTCTCGTCCGAGATGACCTTCTCGGTGGCGATGGCCTTGCCGATCTCGGGATACGCACTGTTCACGAACTCGAGGAACTCAGCACGAAACGCGAGAACGTCGTCGACTGCCAACTCATCGAGATAGCCCTTGGTGCCGGCGAATATCGCCATGACCTGGTCTTCCACGCGCATGGGTACGTACCGCCCCTGCTTGAGCAGCTCGACCAGGCGCGCGCCACGGTTCAGCGTGGACTGCGTGGCCTTGTCCAGGTCGGACCCGAACTGCGCGAAGGCGGCTAGCTCGCGGTACTGCGCGAGGTCGAGACGAAGCGAACCGGCGACCTGCTTCATGGCCTTGATCTGCGCGTTGCCGCCGACTCGCGATACGGAGATGCCCACGTTGATGGCGGGGCGCACGCCCTGGTAGAAGAGGTCCGACTGCAAGAAGATCTGACCGTCGGTGATGGAGATGACGTTGGTCGGGATGTAGGCCGACACGTCACCGGCCTGCGTCTCGATGACCGGCAGGGCCGTCAGCGAACCGGCGCCGTTGTCGTCGGACATCTTGACCGCACGTTCGAGCAGGCGGCTGTGCAAGTAGAACACGTCGCCGGGATAGGCCTCGCGGCCCGGCGGGCGGCGCAGCGTAAGCGACATCTGACGATACGCGACCGCCTGCTTGGACAGGTCGTCGTAGATGCACAGCACGTGGCGACCGGGGTTGTCCTTGCTCGCGGGTTGCCCGTCCTCGCCGGTGTACATGAAATGCTCGCCGATCGCAGCACCGGACATGGGCGCCAGATACTGGAGCGGTGCCGGGTCAGACGCATTGGCGGCAACGACGATCGTGTAGTCCATCGCGCCGTATTGCTCCAGTGTCTCGACGACACCTGCCACCGTCGAGGCCTTCTGGCCGACGGCGACGTACACGCAGATGACGTCTTTCCCCTTCTGGTTGATGATCGTGTCGACCGCTACCGCGGTCTTGCCCGTCTGACGATCGCCGATGATGAGCTCGCGCTGACCGCGCCCGATCGGGATCATCGAGTCGATAGCCATGATGCCGGTCTGCAGCGGCTCGTGCACCGGCTTGCGCTCGACAACGCCGGGCGCGCGGAACTCGACCGGACGCATGCCCTCGGCCTGTATGGGACCGCGGCCATCGATCGGCTGCCCGAGCGGGTCTACGATGCGACCGAGCATAGCTGGCCCCGAAGGCACCTCCACCACTCTGCCGGTGGTACGCACGGTGTCGTTCTCGCCGACGGCTTCGGTCTCACCCATCAGAACGGCGCCGACCTCGTTCGCTTCGAGGTTGAGCGCCATGCCGTAGACGACGTTCCCGCCATCACCCACGAACTCGAGCAGCTCGCCGGCCATTGCTCCACGAAGACCCTCGACGCGGGCGATGCCGTCGCCGACCTGGATGACCGTGCCGACCTCACGCACGTCTACCTCGGCCTCGAACGCCTCGAGCTGCGCCTTGAGCACTGCGTTGATCGTGCTTGCGTCGATTCGCGTCACCTACGCCTCACCTCCTTGCGGGGTACTCGACAACGCCGAGCGCATTGCGTCGAGCTGGGAGGCGACGCTCCCGTCGAGCACACGCCCGGCGACGTTGATCACTATGCCTCCGACGACCGACTCGTCCACGCGCTCCCGCAGTGTGACCGGACGGCCGAGCGCGGCGCTCAGCTTCTCGATCACGGAGGCCCTCGTGGCATCGGTCATCGGCACCGCGGTCGTGACCTGGGCCACGACTATGCCTCGTTCCCTCTCAGCGAGTTCGCTGTACTCACGGGCGACGTCGCCGAGCAACTCGGCGTGACCCCTATCCACCGCGAGGGTCACGACTGATAGCACCTCGGGCGGTATGTTCTCGCCGAACAGCTCTCGCAAGACATCGCGCTTCTTCTCGGCTGGGACCTGCGTGTCGGTCAGCGCCTGGCGCAGGTCGATGTGACCACGAAGTGACTCGACCACCGTGGACAGACCTGCATCGGCGGCGTCGACCGCGTCCGCTGTCGAGGCGAGGTCGAACAGGACCCGTGCGTAGGTCCCAGCGACGTCGCTAGTTGTCATTCAGGCCACCGACCTCGGCAACGTACTTCTCGATAAGCGCAGCGTGATCGGACGCCGAAAGCTTCTCACCTATGAGCTTGCCGGCCACCGAGACCGAGATGTCGGCCACGGCCGACTGCAGCTCCGCGACCGCCGCGCGCCTTTCGGCCTCCATCGTCTCGCGGGCCTTCGCGACGATCGCTGCGGCCTCTTCGTTGGCCTTCGCGACGATCTCTTCCTTCATCGACTCGGCAACTTTGCGGCCCTGGTCGATCACCTTGCCGGCTTCCCCGCGGGCCTCTGCCATTTGCTGCTTGTACTCCTCGAGCAGCCGCTCGGCCTCGACCTTCGTCTGCTCGGCCTTCTCGAGCGACTCCTGAATCGCCGCGGAGCGCTTGTCGAGCATGCCGATGATGGCCGGGAAAGCGAGCTTGTAGAGCACCACGAACAAGATGACGAAGGCGAGCCATGTGGGCCACAGCGCGGCTGGGTTCGGATACACGGAGCCGAGCGATCCCGCAACGCCCTCGTCGGCGGCGTGCTCGGTCTCGGCAGTGGTGACCGTCTCGGCCTCTTCGGCGTATGCGTATTCCACGAAGTTGAACACCGTTTCGGACCTCCGTCCTTTCCCCGTGAACGGACTAAAGCAGGAACGTGAGGACGAAGCCGAGGAGCGCCAGCGCCTCGGTGAACGCGATGGCGATGAACATCGTGGTCTGCAGGCGGCCGGCCATCTCGGGCTGCCGGGCCATGGCCTCCACGGCCTTGCCGCCGACGACACCGATGCCGATGCCCGGGCCGATCGCGGCGAGGCCATATGCGAGACCCTTGCCGATCGCCGTCAGTCCAGGAACGAGAGCTTCCATTACTGTGAACCTCCTCTTTCATCCTTCAAGGCTTGCGTGGAAACTTGTGTGCTGTCCGGCCTGTCCGGCCGGGTTGCTGCCGTCTGCTAGTGCTCGGACGCGTGCACGGAACTCTGGATGTAGACCGCGGTCAGGATCGTGAACACGTACGCCTGGATGAACGCGACGAAGACTTCGAACGCGTACATCAGCGTCAGGAAGACCAGAGACACCGCACCGACTCCGATACCTCCGATGCTCGCGGACAACCCCGGCTCCACGATCGGCCAGAAGAGCGCCACGAACGCCGAGAAGACGCCAAGGATGATGTGGCCCGCGTACAGGTTGGCGAAAAGTCGCACGGACAGCGTGAGCGGCCGGACCACGAACGTGGACACGAACTCGAGCACGAACATGTACGTGCCCAGGACAAGCCTGCCTCCCAGCGACATCTCGCGAACGCCGGAGGGAATCAGGCTCTTGAGGTAGCCGTACGCTCCATTCTTGGTGAAGCCCACCCACACGAACACGATCCAGCTGATCAGCGCGAGCGCGACGGCGCCGCCGAACGCTCCACCGATCGCCTTGCCGCCGGGAATGAGCCCGAGCATGTTCGACGTCAGTATCAGGAAGAAGAAGGTGCCGAGGAGCGGTACGTAGCGCGGGCCGTCCTTCTGGCCGATCACGTCGACCGCCATGTCGCGGATGAACTCGACGCCGGCCTCGATCATGCCCACGAAGCGGCCCGCAGGCGCGAGTGCCGTGATGCTGCCGCCTTTCTCGGCCGACGCCAGAGAGCGTCTCTCGCGGTTCGACACGATGATGAACAAAGAGGCGATGATGAAGAGCGCGACGATGCCCCACACCACATAGTTCGTGAGGACGAACGGGTCGGTGACCGGCCCTTCGGCGTGCATGTCGTCAAATGGCAGCACGGACAGCTCGTGCACGAGCTCGGCGATCTTCTCAGGGAGCAGATCCATTGGATTCACGCGCCTACCTACCTCCCATCACGGTCGACCCGTGGAGCGGGTGTACCTGTGCAGCCCGGCGTAGCGGACCAGCTCAACGGTGTACAAGACGAGAAAGCCGCCCGCCAGTGACAGGGCGAACGGCGCGAGACCGTGCGGAACGAAGTACTTGTAGGCCCACAGAAGAACGGTCGCGAGTCCGAGTCTCGCGAACAGCGAGACCGACACGAACAGCAAGCCGTTCACCGAGGACTCTGGAGTCATGTACTCGAAACTCGAGCGCGAGAAGCGGAACAGCGCGAATGCCACGGCCAGTCCCAGGAAGATGCCGACTCCCGGATGCTCGAGCAACGCGCGAACGCTATCGGCGATCGAGTACGTCAGCTGCCCTACCCCTTGTCCACGCTGCCGGATTCAAGGCCCGCGCCCGGCATGGACATGTGAAGGCATGCGTCACCGCGGACGCATGAGCCGAGGGATTGTCCAACCGGGGGCCTCGGAAACGCGGTTATCGTACACGAAGTGTCTCCGCACCACAAGCACGCGAAATCATGCTCGCTAATCTTCTCGAGCGCCCTCGCGGAGTTCTCCGTCGACTCCCCCTTCGAGCTCTCCGTCGTACCCCTCATCGGGCTCCTCATCGTGGTGGTGATGGGCCGCTTCGAACAAGCCCAGCCAGTGGGCCATGAACGCGGTAAGCGCAGCTAGGACCGCGAACGTGGCGATCTTGATCACCTGGGGGGCGTAGCGCATCGCGAAGCCGCCTACCGCCAGGGCGGCGGACCACACGTAGATGATGAGCACAGTCTGACGCTGGTCGAACCCATGGCCGAGGAGACGGTGATGGATGTGCCCGCGATCGGCTTCCTGGATGGGCCGCTTGTGCCGGACCCTGCGCACGATCGCCGAGGCCGTGTCGAAGATCGGCACGCCGATGATCAGGAGTGGGACGGCCAGCGCGATAGCGGCGACCGACTTCATCACGCCCAGGAGCGAGATCGTGGCGAGAGAGAACCCCAGGAACATCGCTCCCGAGTCTCCCATGAAGATCGAAGCCGGATGGAAGTTGTACCACAGGAACGCGATGCACGCGCCGATCAACGCCGCCGCGAACGCGGCCGCCTCCAGACGATTGCCCTGGGCGGCGATCACTAGGAAGGTCACGGCGGCTATGGCGGTGACACCCGCGGCGAGTCCGTCGAGTCCGTCGATGAGGTTGATCACGTTCGTGAAACCTGCGATGTAGATCAGCGTGATCGGGATTCCCAGCAATCCCAGTGCGATCAGACCGCCGCCGAACGGATCGCCAATGAAGTCGATCCTCAGGCCGGAGACAATCACGACAGCCGCAGCCGTCAGCTGCCCCACGAACTTTGGCCCAGGACTCAACGTCATGAGGTCGTCGATCAGCCCCACTGCGAATATCACGAACATGCCGGCAAGCACGCCGACGACCTCGGGACCGGCGTCGAAGATCGTTCCGTTCCAGCCCAAGAACCGCTCGCCCAGCGCCTCCAGCGCGATGGCCACTATGAACCCGGCGAAGATTGCCACCCCACCCAGGCGGGACATGGGCTTGTCGTGGACCTTGCGCTCCCCCGGCTCGTCGACCAGGCCGCGGCTGATGCTCACCTTGCGCACGATCGGCGTGAGCATGAACGTCACGACGAACGATACGAGAATGATGACTGCATAGTGACGGATACTCATCGGTCTTGGATGGGCGCGTCGCCCCTGGTCCCGGGCGGCGCGACCTGCCGAGGATTCACGCCCGCCTCCGAAAGGAGCTGAGCGGACAAGGCGTCAGGGTACGGGTCGCGGTAGACGATGTCTGCGACTCCCGCGTTCAAGAGTATCTTGGCGCACAGGACGCATGGCTGGTGGGTGGAGTACACCGTGGCCCGGTCTATCGGGATGCCGTGCTTCGCCGCTTGTATGACGGCGTTCTGCTCGGCGTGGATTCCTCGGCATAGCTCGTGATGGCTTCCAGATTCGATCCGGCGCTGCTCGCGAAGGCATCCGGCTTCCTCGCAGTGAGCCAGCCCCGAGGGCACTCCGTTGTATCCGGTCGCGAGAATCCTCTTGTCCTTCACGAGCACGGCCCCGGTCCGACGGCGCAGGCAGGTCGAGCGGCCCGCCACCTGCTCGGCGATGCTCATGAAGTACTCGTCCCAGGACGGGCGGGGCATTCGCTTCTCGTCTCTTCCAGGCGGGGGATCTACTTGGTTCCGAACAGCCGGTCTCCGGCATCGCCGAGGCCCGGGACGATGTAGCCGTGATCGTTGAGGTGGCTGTCGACAGCGGCGACATATATGTGCGTGTCGGGACACGAATTGACGACCTGCTCGATTCCTTCGGGAGCGGCGATCAGCACGAGAAGATTGATCTCGCGGGCACCGCGCGATGAGAGGAACTCGCATGCGGCAGCGGCGGATCCCCCCGTGGCCAGCATCGGGTCGACCACGAGTACGTCACGCTCGCCTATGTCCTCGGGGAGTTTGCAGTAGTACTCGACGGGCTGCAGCGTCTCGGGGTCGCGGTACAGACCTATATGCCCGACGCGCGCCGCCGGTATGAGCTCGAGGATGCCCTCGACCATACCCAGCCCCGCGCGCAGGATGGGGATAAGCGCGACCTTCTTGCCCGCCAGTACGTACGTGGTCGTGTCGGTGATGGGTGTCGAGACGGTGGTCTCGGCGAGCTGGAAACCACGTGTGGCTTCGAACGCCATCAGCATCGCGAGCTCTTTGACAAGTTCGCGGAACTGCTTGGAGCCGGTGTTCTTGTCCCGCAGGATGGACAGCTTGTGCTGGATGAGGGGGTGGTCCATGACGGTGACGTTGGGATGCTTGGTCCAGTCCATGTAGTGGGACCTCCTCAATCAGCGAGGGCGAGAGACGCGGTCTCAGAGTTCCGGGTAGAGCGGGTGCTCCTCGAGCATGTCTCTGACTTGCGTCGCTATGTCGGCAAGACGGCGCTTGTCGTCCCTCTTGAAGATCGCGTCCGCGATGAGGCAGCCGATCGTGTGTGCCTCGCCCTCGGTGAACCCTCGCGTGGTCATGGCGGGAGAGCCGACACGGATCCCGCTCGTGACGAACGGGCTCTCAGGGTCGTTAGGGATGGCGTTCTTGTTCACGGTGATGCCGACTCGCTCGAGCAGCTCCTCTGCGTCCTTGCCGGTGATCTCGGCCGGCCGAAGATCCACCAGGACCAGGTGGTTGTCGGTGCCGCCGGAGACCGGCCGCAAGCCGCACTCTGCGATCGCGGAACCCATCGCTTTGGCGTTCACGACCACCTGCTTCGCGTAGTCGCCAAACTCGGGGGTCATCGCCTCTCTGAAGGCGACGGCCTTCGCGGCGATGATGTGAGGAAGCGGGCCGCCTTGAAGACCAGGGAAGACCATCTTGTCCAACGCCGCGCCATACTTGGCCTTGCACAACACGAAGCCCGAACGCGGGCCCCGGAGCGTCTTGTGGCTCGTCGAGGTCACGAAGTCCGCATGGGGCACGGGCGAGGGGTGCGCTCCTCCCGCGACGAGTCCCGCGATGTGCGCCATGTCCACGAGCAGGTACGCCCCCACCTCCCGGGCGATCCGCCCGAAGCGCTCGAAGTCGATGATCCGCGGATACGCCGAGGCGCCGGCGACAATCATGTTGGGACGGTGCTCCTTCGCGAGCCGTTCGACCTCGTCGTAGTCGATCGTCTCCGAGTCGGGATCGAGGCCGTAGGCGAAGCTCTCGAACCACTTGCCGGAGAAATTGACCGGCGAGCCGTGGGTCAGGTGACCGCCGTGGGCCAGGCTCATGCCCAGGATGCTATCGCCCGGTTCCAGGACGGTGAAATACGCCGCCATGTTCGCTTGCGCTCCCGCATGCGGTTGCACGTTCGCATACTCGGCGCCGAAGATCTCCTTGGCCCGCTCACGTGCCAGGTTCTCGACGATGTCTACTTGCTCGCAACCGCCGTAGTAACGCCTTCCGGGAACGCCTTCGGCGTACTTGTCGGTGAGGATGCTCCCGGCCGCCTCGAGGACCGCGAGCGACGCATGGTTCTCCGAGGCGATCAGTTCGATGGTGTGGCGCTGGCGTTCCAGCTCGCCCTCGATCGCGGCTGCGACCTCCGGGTCCTGCGACGGGATGTACTTCAGTGCCATGCGCCTATCCGCTTCCTCTCCTGTCCGGCCGCGAGTCGACCGGGTGTCCCGCTACCCGCGCTCCAGCGCGCCGATCTTGTCCACCCTGCGCTGATGGCGTCCTCCCTCGAACTCGGTGCCGAAGAACGCATCCAGTATCTGCTCCGCCACCTCGCGCGGGATGTAACGGCCCCCCAAAGTGACTATGTTCGCGTCGTTGTGAAGCCTGGTCATGCGTGCCAGCTCGGGGTCCGTCACCATCGCGGCGCGGACTCCGGGAAACTTGTTGGCGACGATAGCCATCCCGATCCCCGAGCCGCACACCAGCACTCCGCGGGCGGCGCGGCCCTCGGAGACTGCACGCGCCACTTCCGCAGCCGTGTCTGGATAGTCGACGGAGTCCTCGCTGTACGCGCCCACGTCAACGAATTCGACTTTGTTCTGCTCGAGATACGGCTTCAGAGCTTCCTTCATCTGGAAGCCGGCGTGGTCGCTTCCCAGGTAGACCAGCATGCGCTCCGTTGTGCCCTCCGTAGATGAACGGTGGCGCCCGGCTGGACGCCACCGCAGATTGTACCAGTCTTGCGAGACCGTGCCGCGCGTCTGATGGTACCCGCTTCGCAAGAGCAGGGGCCGTCTACGCGACCGCCACCGCCGCCTTCAGGATATCGTCGCTCGAGATCGCGCCTTCGCGAATCACGCGCGGCAGGGGGCCCGTGCAGTCCACGACCGTTGAGGCGGTCTTGTGCGCGGTCTCACCGCCGTCGAGCGCGACGTCGGCGGCCGCGATGATGCGCTCCTCGACGTCACCGAACTCTCCCGGCGCAGGCCGTCCGCTCGTATTCGCCGAGGTGGCGATCAGCGGTCCGCCGGACGCCTGGATCAGCTCCATCACCACCTCGTGGTCGGGGCTTCTGAGGGCGACGGTGCCGTCTTCGGCACGGAAGTCCTTGCCGACCAGGTCGGATGCTTTCACGACCAGCGTGAGCGCGCCGGGCCAGAAGGCCTTGGCAAGGTTGTGAGCGTAGTCGGGAACGTCCACGCCGTACTTGTCGAGGAGGGAGTCGTCGTCCTCGACCAGCCAGGGCAGGGGCTTCTCGAGCGGTCGGACCTTGATGTCGAAGATCTCTTGAGGCCCGAAGCACGAGTGCGCGGACGCACCGATGCCGTACACGGTTTCGGTCGGAAAAACAACAATCCCGCCGCCTCTGAGCACCGTTGCGGCGAGATTGATGACCTCGGCGGAAGGATTCTCCGGGTCGATTCGGAACACCTTGCTCATGGTGACCGCCTCCGTTTCTGTACCCTGCCCTGGGCCTCGTGCCTCGCAGGTCGAGATTGAGGGAGCCGCTACGGAAGCACACCTGCCGCCACGCGGTCCCGGCCCGCGAGGTCCTTCACGATGTATCTATCTTCATACCACGGTTCCATGATGTTTACAGCACCCTTCACGCGCCGTTCGTCAAGTTCCATCGCGAGCAGCCCGCCGGGCGCGAGCCATTCGCGCGCTTCACTGATGAGGCGACGGGCGACGTCGAGTCCGTCCGGTCCGCCGTCGAGTGCCAGCTCAGGCTCGTAGCCGAGGACCTCGGGCGACAGTGTCGGCACGTCCGCGGATGGGATGTACGGCGGATTCGCGAGAACGACGTCAATCGTTCCCTTGAGTTCGGGCGGGATCGACTCGAAGAGGTCACCTTGGGCGATGTCTATTCGATCGGCGACGCCGAGTCGTTCGGCGTTGTCCGTGACGACGCGCACAGCGTCGGGCGACCGGTCACCCGCCCAAACATGCGCCCCGGGGAGTTCGACGGCGATCGAGCACGCGACGCACCCGCTTCCGGTGCACAGGTCGATGACGCGCGGGGCGTCGACCGAGCGGGAAGTGATGTGGTCGATGCCCGTCTGCACCAGGACCTCTGTCTCAGGTCGCGGGATGAAGACGCCGGGCTCGACACGCACGATGATGTGGCGGAAGGGCATCTCGCCGGTCACGTACTGCAGCGGCATGCCCTCTGCGCGACGTCGAACGCCCCCGCGAAGCGCATCGCGCTCCTCGTCCGAAAGCGGGCGGTCGTGATAGGCGTAGACCTCGACCCGCGACAGTCCGGTCGCGGCCGACAGCAGCCACTCAGCCGAGAGTCGAGGCTGCTCGTCACCTTTGCCCGTGAGGAACTCGACCGTCCAGTCGAGCGCGTCCTTCACGGTCCAGACGCGCTCGGTCATCTCAGACCACCTGCGCCAGGCGTTCCGCTCGGTCCGCCGCCGCCAAGGCCTCGATGATCTCTCCTATCTCGCCTTGCAGGATCGCCGGGATGTTGTGGACGGTCAGGCCGATGCGATGGTCGGTGATCCTGTCCTGCGGGAAGTTGTACGTCCGTATCTTCTCGGAACGGTCGCCCGACCCGATCTGCGAGCGGCGCTCTGCGCCGAGCTTCGCCTGCTGACGCTCGAGCTCCATCTCGTAGAGACGGGCTCGCAGCACCTTCATGGCGTTCTCGCGGTTCTGCAGCTGCGACTTCTCATTCTGCGACTGCACCACGAGCCCGGTGGGCAGGTGTGTGATGCGCACCGCGGAGTCCGTCGTGTTTACCGACTGTCCGCCGGGACCGCTCGAACGGAACACGTCCACGCGAATGTCCTCCGACTTGATTTCGACCTCGACGTCTTCGGCCTCCGGAAGGACCGCCACGGTGGCCGTGGACGTATGAATGCGGCCGCCCGACTCTGTAGCGGGGATCCGCTGCACGCGGTGCACGCCGGACTCGAACTTCATCTCGGAGTAGACGCCTTTGCCCTTGATCATGAACGAGACGTCTTTGAACCCGCCGATATCGGACGGGGACGCATCGAGCTCCTCGACCTTCCAGCGTTTCGACTCGGCGTAACGCGTGTACATGCGGTACAGGTCAGCGGCAAACAGACCCGCCTCGTCACCGCCCGCGCCTGCCCGGATCTCCACGATGACGTTCTTGTCGTCGTTTGGGTCCTTGGGCAGCATCATGACCTTGAGCTCTTCCTCCAACTCCGGAACGCGCTCCTGCAACTCGTGCAGCTCCTCGCGGGCCAGCTCTTTCATCTCCGAGTCGCTCTCGGTGCGCATCATCTCCTCGGCATCCGCAATGCCGTCGAGCACGCTGAAGTACTCGGTGATCTTGTTCGCAAGCGGCGTCATCTCCGACTGTTCCTTGGCGAGCCTTGCGTATTCCTTTGGATCGCCGAGGACACCCGGATCACCGAGTCTGTCTGTCAGCTCGCGGTAGGACGCGAGCATCTGTTCTAGTTTGTCACGCATTTTGTATCAGGATTCCTTCACCGTTCTCTTACCGGCGGCTATCCACCGACCCTGAGCATTCTAGCACCGGCAAACGCCAGAGCCCGCCACACGCGCTCCCCGCCTGCGCCGGTGCCGAGCTAGTCTCTCACCGCGACCGAGCGCCAGAACACCCTGCTCCCGAGCGCGAGGCCCACAGCGACCGCCACGTAGAGCGCCCCCAGCCAGACTCGGGGCAGGGCTGTCAGCCGGAGGGCGTGGCCCGCGGCAACCATGAGGGCCACTACGCCCCACGAGCGCCAAGAGAAGAAGCCCAGCGGGTTCGCAGCCGGCCCCCGGCCCAGGATGCGTGCTCCGATCCTGCGTGCGACCGGCGCCATCACGAACCAGTACTTCGCGGCGCCTACAGCCAGCGCCGCCCCGGACAACGGGAGCGCATACGGGTGACCGACCAGCCAGCCGACTCCCCTGAATCCCAGGATGAGGGCGGCCACGGTCCACATCGTCGCCGCGAGGCCGAACTGCAAGCGCGTTCGCCGCGAGGCCAGGAGTGGTTTTCTGGAAGAAGGCTGCACGTCGACGGGGTCAAGCGATTCGGCGGCCGGGGCGTCGGAGCGCACGGGTGCGGTAGTTGTGTCCATGAGGCGGGTCATCAGCAAGTACCGGTCCTACCTGGTAGGCGAAGGAGATTGAAGGCGTGCAGGCCGAGGAGTACTAGGTGATGCCCGTCGATGGTTCGGGCGCGGAGACCCGCAGCGGCTCGCGGGATTCTTCGGCCTGCTCACGTTCGACCACGAGCTGCATGGCGGCGACCGCGACCTCGATCATGGAGTCGTCGGGTTCGCGCGTGGTCATGCGTTGGAGCTGCAGTCCCGGCCAGAGTACGACTCGCACGACCGGGTTCTCCGGCGTCTTGCCCGCCCACTTGATGACCTCGTATGCGAGGCCCGCGATCAGCGGGAGGAGCACCACGCGAAGCGCAATGGCGATGAGCAGCGTCCATATGCGACCCTCGACGCCCATCACTGCGGCGAGCCACTTCACCGGGACGACCGAGAACACCAGGATCGCAATCACCATGACCATGAGCAGGAACGACGTCCCGCATCTCACATGTTGGGTGGTGTAGCGCTGGATGACCGGCGCTTCGAGCGGAAGTCCGTGCTCGTATGCATGGATCGTCTTGTGCTCGGCGCCGTGGTACGCGAACACTCGCTGAATCTCCTTCATGCGGCTCACCGCCCAGATGTAGGCGAAGAAGGCGACGACCCGGAGCAATCCGTCGACGATGTTCCACAGGAAGGGCTGTTCGGTGGCCGGCCCAACGAGCCAGTTCGTCACAATGGCCGGCAGCACGATGAACAGGGCCACGGCCAACAAGGCCCCCAGGAGCATCGTGAACCCGACCTCGCGTGAGGTGAGCTGCTCCTCCTCGGTTTCGCCGGCAAGAGAGGCCGAGATCGAGAACGCTTTCATCGCCAGAACGAGCGTCTCGTACAGGCCGACGACGCCCCGCACGACCGGCTTGCCGAGCCACGGGCGTTTGCTCACGGCCGTCGTGAGGTCGTGTTGCTCGGTGTGGATGTCGCCGTCGGGCTTGCGCACGGCAATGGCCCAGTTGTGCTTGCCGCGCATCATGATGCCCTCGATGACCGCCTGGCCACCGATGTGCGTGTGCTGGATGCGCTCGACGGGCTGGGAAGCGGCCGGCGCCGCTGGAGTGTCACTCACGCTTCGGGGCCCTTTCGTAGGGTTCGCCGCAGGTCATCTTGCCCTCACGGCACGGTCCGCGACGGCAGCTCGCTCCGGCGTCCATGAACACGTACGGAGCGGTGGGCTCGACGAGGTCGAGCATCGCCAGGGCGACCTCGCGGATCTCCCACTGCGCGCGCTTGCAGCAGCGAAGTTCGAAGAAGTGCAGCAGTTCGCGCATGTTCATGGTGACCACGATCTTGGTCTCCATGGCGTTCGGCAGCAGATAGCGCGCGTCCTCGGGCTCCGCACCCGCGTCGAGCATGTCGCGGTAGGCAGCGAACGCGGCATGGTTCGCCTCGTCGAAGCGGGCGCGCATCTCGGGGTCCTCGGCGATGTCGGGCGGGACGATGAAGCACGGCTCCTCGGCATAGGAGACGTAGCGTTGCGACTGCTGGTTGTAGCTGGCAAGCCGATGGCGCACCAGCTGGTGCGTCATCGCGCGTGACACGCCGTCGATCGCGAAGGTGTAGCTCGCGTGCTCGAGTGCCGAGAAGTGGCCGGACGTCATGATGATGCGTAGGACCTTGCGGATGTCCTCGTCGCTCATCTGCTCCATGAGCTCCGCGGCCCCGACGGGCGCGTAGCACAGCCGCGCCGCCACCGCGACGGCGCGTTCGGGGTCGGGCGTGTGGAAGAGCAGCCGGACGTCCATGGCCTCGTTCGGTCCTCGCCCTCGGTGCGGTCCTGCGGTCCAACGCGACGGGGAGGCGAGCTTGAAGTCGCCTCCCCGATTCTAGCAGTGCGGTTGCCTGCCGAAGACTACTCGGCGGTCTCTTCTTCGGACGGCGCTTCCTCGGCTGCCGGGGCGTCGTCCGCCGCGGGCTCGGCCTCCGCGACCTCGGCCGCGGGCTCGGCGGCGGGCTCGGCCTCGGCGGCGGGCTCGGCCTCGGCGACCTCGGCGGCGGGCTCGGCCTCAGCGGCAGGCGCGCTCACGGGCTCGTCTTCGATCGCGGCCGCGGCTGCGGCTTCCTTGCGAGCCTTGCGGGCCTCGTCCTTGGCGGCCTTCGCCTCCGCGGCCTTCTCGGCCTCAGCGCGCTTGGCGGCCTTGGCGGCCTCGCGCTCCTCGCGCTCCTTGCGCGCGGCCTCGGCGGCTTCTTCGGCAGCCTTCTGGCGCGCCTCGCGCTCGGCGGTCTCGCGCTCGCGGACGGCCGACGCTGCATCGCCGAATTTGTCGGAGAAGCGCTGCACGCGTCCGCCGGAGTCGACGAGCTTCTGGGTGCCGGTGTAGAACGGATGGCACTTCGAGCACAGCTCGACGTGCAGCTCCCCACCCTTGGTGGTATGAGTCACGAAACGCTCGCCGCACGAACACACGACGGTGGTCTCGAGGTAATCGGGGTGGATACCCTCACGCACGGTCTTTCACCTCTTCTAGTGGCGCACCTGGTTTCCGACCAGGCGCTTCGAGGACAGCCGAAAGAGGATAGCACGCGTAGAGGGGTGGGACAACACACTCCTGGAGGACTGGACGCCGGAGTGCCCGACAAGTCCGCTCCGCCGCGGACGAACCACGCGGAGCCATCGCCGATCGCCCGATCTATCCCGCGACCTCGCCCAACAGCCGCACGCCCTCGAACCCGCCATGGGCGCGGGCGTCAGCCGAGTACAGTGTCGCCCCCAGCAACGCGGCAAGCGCCGGCGCCAGTGCGTCGTAGAACGTGCACCCGAGCGACCCACACTGCTCGAACGCGGCGCGCGCGACCGTGTCGTCCATGCCGACAACGGTGAGGTCAGCTCCCCGCAGCGCCGACCACACTCGTCCCGCGAGTCCCACACCGCCGTGCCGAGCGGCCACGCCCACCAGCTCATAATTGAACAGCGAGCTCACGACGATCCGGCACGCGCCTTCGCGGTGCCGCTCGAGTAGCTCGCGCGCCTGCTCGCGGCCGCTCTCAGGCTTGAACCACTTCACACCTGCCGAGGAGTCCAGCACGACAAGCTCGCGCTCACTCATCTTCGGTGACCAAGGGGATGTGGGCCGCAGCCTGGTCGCCAAGCGGGACTGCATCGCCGCGTATCTCGCGCAGGTAGTCGAGTCCTGAGCGTTCGTCGGCACCCCACTCGGCGGCGATCTCGTCGAAGCCGGTGAGAGCATCGCCCACTCGTTCGCGGCGGGCGGCCTCGGCGGCCTCGGACTCACGCTCGGAAAGATAGCGGGTGACGGCTTCCCGGATGACCGCGCTGCGAGTCACTCCCTCGCGCCCGGCCAGCTCGTCCATACCTACGACGAGCTGCTCCGGCAGAGAGATACTGAACTTGTCGACGGCCATCTGGGGCGCCTCCGTAGGGTACTACTCATGGTCGTACCCATGGTACGACTTGATGCCTCGGAGGTCAACGCTGGCCAGGGCAGAGCGGCGAAACACCGGTGCCGGCGGTGAAGGTGTAGGTGTCGTCTCCGGCGCTCATCGCCAGCGCTGAGAGTCCATCGAAGCATCGCCGCTGGTCGCGGACTACGATCAACTCCACACCTCCTTCCTCTACGAGGCGCGCATGCACCCAGTCTGCGTCTGTCGGGGTACGGGCGCGGATCTTCAAGCCCGCTTCGGCCACGGGCCGGCCTCTCGGGATCGTCTACAAGTCGATCCCGTTGCGCTTCTCGTCGGCCTTGCGGGCCATCTTGGTGAGGAACTCTTGGTTGCTCTGGGTCTGCCTGAGTCCCTTGATGAGCATGTCCACCGCGCGCTCCGTAGAGTCCACGCCGTGCAGGATTCGGCGAAGACCCCACACGAACGGTGCCTCGGCCTCCGCGAGCAACAGCTCTTCCTTGCGCGTGCCCGAGGACACCACGTCGATCGCGGGGAAGATGCGGCGATCGGCCATGCCGCGGTCGAGGCGCAGTTCCATGTTGCCCGTGCCCTTGAACTCCTCGAAGATGACCTCGTCCATCTTGGAGCCGGTGTCCACCAGGGCGGTGGCGAGGATTGTCAGCGACCCGCCGAACTCGATGTTGCGCGCTGCGCCGAAGAAGCGCTTCGGCGGGTAGAGCGCGGTCGAGTCGACGCCGCCGGACAGGATGCGGCCCGACGCCGGGGTTGCGAGGTTGTAGGCGCGTGCGAGACGCGTTATCGAGTCGAGCAGGATCACCAGATCGTAGCCGCTCTCCACCATGCGCTTGGCACGCTCGAGTACGAGCTCGGCCACGGCGATGTGGTTTTCCGCCGGCATGTCGAAAGTGGAGGAGACGACCTCGCCGTGAATCGAGCGCTCCATGTCCGTGACTTCCTCGGGACGCTCGTCCACCAGCAGGCACATGAGGTACGCCTCGGGGTTGTTCGCGGTGATCGCGGCCGCGATGTCCTTGAGAACGGTCGTCTTGCCCGCCTTCGGCGGGGACACAATCAGGCCACGTTGACCCTTGCCGATAGGTGCTACCAGATCGATCACGCGGGCGGTCAGGAACTGCGCGCCGTGCTCGAGCCGGAAGCGCTCGTCTGGGAAGATCGGGGTGAGGTCCTTGAAGTGCTTCCTGCCGCGGGCCTGCTCGGGGTCCTGGCCGTTGATGGTGTCCACGCGCAGCAGTGCGGGGTACTTCTCGTTGTCTTTGGGCGGGCGCACCTGGCCATGGATCAGGTCTCCTCGGCGAAGGTCGAACTTGCGGATCTGTGACATAGAGCAGTAGACGTCCGTGTCGCCGGGAAGGTAACCGCTTGTGCGGATAAAGCCGTAGCCCTCCGGCAGGATGTCGAGAATGCCTCTGATCTCGATGAAGCCCTCGGCCTTCATCTTGGCCGCCAGCACCGCGTCGACGAGTTCGTCCTTCTTCTTGATGGCTTTCACGTCGAGTTCGAGATCGTTCGCGGCGGCACGCAGTTCCGCGACGGTCATGCCTTCCAGGTCCTCACGCTTGACCGAGGGCTGCGGTTCCTGCTGTCCGCCGCCGCCTCCGCGACGGCCTCGCTTGCGTGGACGTCCACTCATGAGTTCTTGACCTTCTCCCAATCTGCGAGGAATGCTTCGAGCCCGCGGTCGGTGAGCGGGTGCTTCGCGCACTTCTCCAATACTGCGAACGGGACTGTTGCGATATCGGCGCCGATGAGCGCTGCCTGCAGCACGTGCTCCGGGTGCCGGATCGACGCGGCGATGATCTCGACCTCGTGACCGAAGTCGTAGTTGCGTATCGCGTTGACGGTGTTGCTCAGATGCTCGATACCGTCTTCCGAGATGTCGTCGAACCTGCCGACGAATGGCGATATGTACGAGGCCCCCGCGCGAGCCGCCATCAACGCCTGCGGCGCCGTGAAGCACAGGGTCATGTTGATCTTGATTCCTTTGGCCGACAACGCTTTCGTTGCAGCAAGCCCCTCGGTCGTTGTAGCGACCTTGACAACGACATGCGGATGGATGGCCGCGAGCCGCTCACCTTCCTCGATCAGTTCCGCACGGGTCGGCGTGGTCGTCTCCGCGGAGACCGGCCCGTCCACGATCTCGCAGATGCGCTTCACATGGTCAGGGAAGTCAGCGAGGTTGCCGCCCTCGCGCGCGTACAGTGACGGGTTCGTCGTCACACCGGACAGCACCCCCCAGCTAGCGGCCTCTTCGATATCGGCAATGTTGGCAGTGTCCAAGAAGAACTTCATAGGGCGTGAAACCTCCTCATGTGGTCGTGGTGTTGCGCCTCCCCGGCGCAGCTCCAAGACCGTCCTCCTCCGGCTCGGCCTCCACGACGGCGTCGATGACGTGCTCTATCACGTCCGCGACGGTCAGGTCGAGCTGGTGACTTACGATGACGGGAATCTCGTGCTCTCGTGCCATGTCCTCTATGTAGTGCCCCAACAACCTGATGTTGCCGAAGTTTGCGCGGTATCTCTCGAACGGCCGCATGCCGTCTGTCTGTACTTCTCTGATATAGAAGTGACTGCGGTGCGCGTCCTCGTCTTCGACACTGATCACGAGCTGAACGACGCGCGCATCCCTGAACTGGTGCGAATCAAGGTACCCTGGCACGAGGTGGACGCCTTCGAGTACGAGGCTGTCTCCTTCGAGCACGGACCGGTCGATCAGCGCCTTCACTCCCGTGGTCACGACAGCGGTCTGCTCTCTGAAACCGACTATCACGGGATTGGCGCCGTGCGGCACCGGGACTCGGAGCCCCCGCCAGGCATTGAACGCGCTTTCGTAGATCGCCGGCATGAGCTCACGCGTAAAGATACCACGCATGACCTCGCGAATGGAATCAGTGGATACGATTCGCGTGATTCCCAAGCGGTGGGCCACCTCGGTGGCGATGGTCGACTTGCCCACTCCCGTGGTTCCGCCGACGAGGATGATCAGCGGTTGGTCCAGCTTCGAGATCTTGTATATCCGCACGTAACGCTTCGCATACTGCTCGCCTGCCATGCGCAGCAGGTAGTCGTACGCGAGATCCCTGAGCCGGGCGACGGTTATCGACAACTCGTCTCTGTCGCGCAGGTCGTCCTGGATCGCCTGAGCGATCTGATGCGCGAGAGCCGGCGACATGCCGGTCGCCGTGAAGGACTGCGCGAGAAGGCCCTTGGAGAACGGAAGTCCGTGCCGCTTGTCGCTCAAGACGATCTGTTTGCCCTTCGGCATGGGTCTACCTCCTCCGCTCGCCCGCGCGATGGATCGCCAGCGCGGCCGCGTCGGAGACGAGCGTGTCGAGATCGGCGTGTTCGTCGAGAGGCACGGGGACGTTGTCGCACAGCACCGTCGGGACGCCTGCCTCCTGACCTATCGAGGCCACCACATCGATCGCGGCGGCTTTGAGTTCGGTGAGAAGCAGGTCGTACGTGCCTTGTGCCGCTTGCATGTCGTCGCGCAGCCGCGACCTGTCCGACAGGTGTGGGCTGGTGGCCATCACCTCGCAGCCATGCTCGCGCTCGAGATGCTCCACCAGCTTGGGCAGCACCTGCTCGGGGGCTGTGGTAGCGAAGAACACCCTGCGGTCCGCCACCGACTCGATCGGGTTCGGGCGGAACGTCGTAGCCACGCATGGGATGTCGGGGCGCTGCCTCGCGATCTCTGAGCGGATCTCCTCGACCTGGGCGCGTGTAGCGACGGGTTCCTCGGCCGAAGCGATGATCACGAGGTCGGCGCGCGCGAGCCGGAACGGGCCGAAGTACCCGTCGACGTACACGACACCGCGGCCTGCTCCCACGACAAGGATGTTGGCGTCGGCGCGAACCGGCGGTATCGCCGCACCCGAACCCTCGACCACGAGAAGCTCTTTGCCCAGGCCGTCGGCCAGCCGAGCGCCTTCCGGCACGTTCGAGAAGAACGTCTCGCCCGCCATGCCGCCGCCGCATCTTCGGCATCCGACCGTGGTCACGCGACTCATCACCGCGTCCTCGTAGTTGTCCGAAGAAGCGTGCTTGCCTTGCCGCGCCAGGTCCAGGAGGTCTTCGGTGGTGAGTCGGACCTGCTCACCGTGGATGAGCTCGGGCTCCGCGGGGCCTCCCCTGCCCATGGCCAGGACCACGATGTCCCTGCCGCGCGCCGTGAGCGTCCGTGCGATGTAGCCGGAGACCGCGGTCTTGCCGACGCGCTTGCCCGTGCCGATTAGGCCGAGCGTGGGCGTGACGGGCTCGGCCAGGACCTTGGGCGGCGTGAACAGGAAGTCTGCTCCCTGATAGGCGACACCGCGGTCGAGAGCGATGCTCGCGAGGACGAACCGGTCCGCCGCCGTGACGACCGGCTCGTCGGACAGGTCCACGACGAGGTCCGGCCGGTGCCGGTCGATGGCGGACCTGAGCGACGTGGGGGCGTCCTCGCGGGCGATCACGGGCACGCCGTAGGTGGCCATGCCCGCGCCAAGGTCCACTTTCTCGGTCCCGCCGAGGAACGCCGCGGCCACGACCTCGTGCTCCTGGGCGAGTCGCTCGAGGGCGAACCGCACCACGGGCGGATAATGCTCGCCGTCGATGAGGGCGACAACGCGACTCACGCCTCGACCTCCTCGGTATCGAGCACGGGCTCGGCGTCCGGTCCGGTCGCCGGCCGCCAGTCGCAGTAGCGCTTGTTCACGTTCCGGAAGTCCGCGACGGTCTCCGCGTCCACGTAGGGCTCCTTGAGCAGCACGCGGACCCGGCTGCCGTCGTGGATCTCGATGATGTTGTAGCAGGGCCGCACGCGCCCGCGAAGACGGTGCGAGCACGCTGTGCCGGCATTCACTATGAGCATGTCCTCGAGCCGCCACACGTTGGGCACGTGCTTGTGTCCGCACAGGACCAGGTCCGTCCCGCACGACGCCAACACGCGCAGCATGTCGCCCGCGTCGAAGACGATGTTGCGCTCGCGGCCCGTGCCGGGAACCGGCACCAGATGGTGGTGCATCGCGATGACCTTGAACTCCTCCGGCTCGCTGAAGCGCTCCTCGACCCACCGGTACCGCTCGCGCCCCACGCGGCCGCTGTCGAGGTCCGGCTCGCTCGAATCGATGCCGAGGACCCTGACCGGCCCGGCGAGCAGCTCGCGACTGCGCGCCCCGAAGAGCTCGGTGAAGTGCTCGTCTCCCACGTTGCGCGAGTCGTGGTTGCCCATCATCACCAGCCGCTGCTCACAGTCGAGGCGCCCGAGCAGCCGATGGGCCTGCTTGAACTCCTGGCGAAATCCCATGTCGGTGAGATCGCCCGTGACCACGACGACGTCGGGCGCGAGTTCGTTGAGCTCGTCCATGACGCGCGTGGCGAGACTCGGGATGTGGTACCGCGAGCCGCAATGCAGGTCGGAGATGTGGGCGATGGTGAAGGGAGACTCGGAACTCATGCGCGTTCTCAACCCCTATCGCGGGATCGCCGGCTGCGACACGTCGACATCCGACACGGCTCCGATACGACCGAGGGTGTCCTTGATCCCAATGAGAGAGAGGAGCAGGTCTGTATAGTCGTACTCTTCGTAGCTCACGATCTCATAGTCACCATCGATTCCGCCGAGGTCGGCCGCGTGGTCCAAAGCATCGTTGTAGGTGCCGAGCTCATCGACCAGACCCATCTCCATCGCCTCGGCGCCGGACCACGCCCACCCGGTCGCCATCTCGCGGACCCGCGACTCGGGCAGTTCTCGGCCTTCGGCCACTATGCGGATGAACTCCTCGTATGCGAAGTCGATCTCTTCTTGTATGAGCGCTGTCTCGGTCTCCGTGATGCTGCGCCACGGACTTCCTGCGTCCTTGAACTCCCCGGCAGTGAGAACGGTGAACTCGACACCCACCTTCTCCAAGAGGCCGGCGAGGTTGGGGATCTCGGCTATCACACCGATGCTTCCCACCGTGGACGTCGGCGACGCCACGATCAGGTCGGCTTGCGAGGAGATCATGTATGCACCGGACGCGTCCACGTCGCCGACACTTACCACCACGGGTTTGTCGACACGAGCGATCTCTGTCGCGATCTCCTGCGATGCAGCCACTGTACCGCCGGGCGAGTCCACGCGGACCAGGATCGCTTTGACGTTGGAGTCGGCTGCCGCCCGATCGAGCTGGTCGAACATGGCCTCAGGCGTGATGTAGCCGTCGACCCGGCTACCGGTGCCCGCGATGACACCGTCCAGATGGATGACCACGATGCTGTCGCCGAAGGTCGTTCCGGAATCCATCGGTGCGAATGAGAATACCGACACGATACAGCAGCCGAAAACTGCCAGCGCAAGGACCACCATAGCTATGGCGAACCACTTCCAGCCACTTCCCGACTTCGCGGGAGCCGGTCCCGGGGATGGGTATGGCGCGTAGCCTGTGGTCGGCGCCTGTGCGCCCGGCGCATCTGACGGCGCCGAGGATGGTGGGGCGCCATGTCCTGCAGATGGCGCCGCCGGGGGCGGACCGACGGGATACCCCTGCGCCGGGGAGGTATCGGCCCCCGGGCGGGACGGCTGGGGGGCGGGCTCTCGTGGGCCGGACGGGGGCGTGCTGCCCGATTCTTGCATGGGATCCTCCGCGCTGACTCTGTGCCGCCGTTGACCGGCGGCACGTTGGCGCTCCGGTATCACTATATTCCCCGAGGCCAGGGACCTCGGTCAACAGAGAAGGGTTCACGCGGCGCGATTTGGCGTCGGACGGGCGACGTTGATCCCGTCACGCACGCTCGACCGACGCACCCTCGCGGTCGATCGCCAGCGGCATAGGAGGTCGCCGTCGCGCCAAGCGCTCTATCGCGGCACCCGCACGCTCAGCCACGTCGGACGCATGACGGAAGGCCTCCTCGTCGTCCGCGCCGTCCACCAGCCCTACGACCGTGGGACCGGCTCCGGAAAGAACCGCGCCGCGAGCGCCCGCCGCGAGGAGAGCCGCTCGCACCTCCGCGAAGTCCTCTATGGCGGCCGCCCTGTATTGCTCGTGGATCCTGTCCTGCAGGCCGGGTTCGAGCAGATCGCCCCGCCCGAGGGCCAGGCCTGCCACGAGGATGCCCGCGCGCCCCGCGCTGAATGCGGCATCGGCGTGCGGCACGAACTCCGGCAGCATCTTGCGTGCGCGTTTGGTCTGCATGGGGAGACTGGACACCACCGCGATCGCCGCCAGCCCGCCGCGGGGAGGGACGCTCACGCAGCGCGCCTCACCGCCTTCGCTCCAAGCCAGCGTCAGACCGCCGAAGACCGCTGCCGCCACGTTGTCGGGATGGCCCTCGAACTCGGCCGCCATCTCGAAGATCCGGTGCTTGCCGAGAGGCACTTCGCACATCGCGTCCGCCACCAACATCCCGCCGACTATCGCTGCTGCCGAAGAGCCCAGACCGCGCCCCGGCGGTATCTTGTTGACGCACATCACCCGGGCGCTGCGGTGCCCCTCGCCCGACTCCTCGAAGACGCGCCTCATCGCGCGCGCCACGGGGTTCCGGGCGTCCGTGCGCAGCTCCCCCGCTCCCTCGCCCACCACCTGGATCGCCCAGTCCTCCGCCGGCTCGGCCGAGACGCGGTTACGAAGCGCCAGGGCAAGGCCGAACGAATCATAGCCGGGGCCGAGATTGGCTGAGCTGGCGGGAACGGTGGCTGTGAAGGTCGGCACCGCGCGCGCCTAGAGGTCCTCGACGCGGATGACGCTTCCCACAGACCTGACCACGTCGAGCGCCTCGATCTCACTCAACGACTCACGCAAAGCCTTCTCCGTCGCCTTGTACGTGACGTACACGATCTCTGCCTCAGGCGTGTCTCCGGACCCCTTCTGGATGACCGACGCGAGCGACACCCCGTGGTCGCCGAATACCTTCGACGTCGCAGCCAGCACGCCCGGTCTGTCCGAGACGACCAGGCGTATGTAGTAGCGCGTCTCGAGCGCGCCGATGTCGCGGACCGCGAGATGTTCGGTGCACGTGCAGCCCACCAGGCCCAGGCAGTCTTTGGCCAGATGCCGCGCGACCTCGATCACGTCGCCTACCACCGCACTGGCGGCCGGGAGCGACCCCGCCCCCTCGCCGAAGAACATCGTCTCGCCCACCGAGTCGCCGACCACGTAGATGGCGTTGTACACGCCATCCACGCTCGCGAGCGGATGCTCGAACGGGATCATGGTCGGATGGACCCGCACGTCGATCCCGCCTTCGGCCCGCCTCGCTATGGCGAGCAGCTTGACGGCGTAGCCCATCTCCTCGGCGTATTCCACATCACCCGGGGTGAGCGCGCGGATACCTTCGGCGGGCACCTGGTCGAGCGTGACGCGCGAGTTGAACGCGATGGAAGCAAGGATGGCGATCTTGGCTGCGGCGTCGAGCCCGTCCACATCGGCGGTGGGGTCGGCCTCCGCATAGCCGCGCTGCTGCGCCTCGGCAAGCGCCGAGTCGTAGTCGAGGCCGTCTTCGGCCATGCGCGTAAGCATGTAGTTGGTGGTGCCGTTCACGATGCCCATCACGCTAGTGATCTCGTTGGCGGTCAACGAGTGCTTGAGCGGGGCGATGATCGGGATGCCGCCACCGACACTGGCCTCGAACGCGATGTCGACGCCCTGGGCGGCCGCATGGTCCATGACCTCCTGACCGGCGGTGGCCATGAGCGCCTTGTTCGCGGTAACGACCGACTTGCCCGCATCGAGGGCCGCGAGAACGACATCGTGCGCCACCCCGGTCCCGCCGATCAGCTCGATCACGATATCGAGGTCCGGGTCGGCGACGAGCTCGAACGCGTCGGTCGTGCAGGCGGCGCGGTCGAGTCCGAGTTCCGTGAAGCGCTTCTCGTCCCGGTCGGCGAACCGGGTGAGCCGCACGTCGATTCCCGCACGGGTTCGGAAGTGCTCCTGGTGCCTGCCGAAGATCTCTACGACCCCCGAGCCGACCGTGCCCAGACCGACCAGACCGACGTTGACGGTACGCATGCGTGCTCCTTCGAGTTCTTCACCCCGCAGGCCGCGGAGAGTGCGACAAGTATTGTACCCGAGCGCACCTGGTCGCCCGCGCCGGGGCGGGAGGGACGTTTGCCGCCACATGCCAGGAGGCGCTAGAAGGTCTCGCCGGCGCTCGTCCCGAGTCCCACGATCGCGTCGACGGTGGCGCCCGCGCTCGAGTCACGCACCGTGACGGTCGAGTGGGCGTCGCCCTTGAACATCCGTAGAGTCGTGGCGGGAGTCCCGGTCCTGCCGGCCTCACTGACCGAGTCGATCTGCCAGTTGGCCATCGGGTACGCGCGCGAGTACCACTCCACGACATCCGCGTACGCATGCGCCGTCACGAGCGTGTACGTCCACTCACCGGCGCCCTCTGCAACTGGAAGCACTTCCGTGGCGGTGACGTCCCCTTCTATCACGGGCACCTGGGCGGGAAAGCCCGGTATGAGCGTGGATGCCTTCGTCTCCAGTGGCATGGCCCATTCCCCGATCTCGCCGAGAGTCAGCGTCTCCTCGACGACAGGACCCGGGGAAGAGTCCTGGGTCTCCATGACGGGCTCCTGCCTGGCACACCCCGAGACTACGAGAGACCCGGCTGTCACCAGCAAGCACGCTAGGAGTAGGCGAACGCGGGCAGCAGGAATCAGCATGACTCGTGCGTCCCGCCCACGCACACGACCTGTCCGACCTTCGTCGACTCTCGTTCCTCCTCGGGTCTTCTGACCCAGATGGCTGAGATCACACCTCCGGCCGCCACGAGTGCGGCGGCAAGCATCATACCGTAGCGGAACGCGATGCCCGCGGCGTCCGTGGCGCGCCGTCGGACCTCCTCGGCAAGTTGCGGTTCGAGCTGCTCGACCGCGGGCACAACAAAAGCCTGGTTCTCCACCGTGCTCAGGGATTCACGCACTCGAGGCGCCGCGCCGTCGGCGGCCGCAGCGATACCGAACTGCCAGAGCTGCACCACGATGACGCCCATGAGCGCGATCGCGATCAGACCCGCTACCCGGGAGACGGCATTGTTGAAGCCGGAAGCGACACCCGAGAAGCGCTCTTCGGCGGAACCGATGGCGGTGGACGTGACCGGGGCCACGGTGAACCCTAGCCCGATGCCGAAGACGGCGACACCAGGCACGAGCAGCGTCCAGAAATCGTTCGGCCCCGTGAACGACATGAGGACAAGCCCGGTAGCAGCCCCGAGCGGACCAAAGCACATCAGCCACCGCGGACCGTAGCGGTCGTTCAGCTTGCCCGCCTGCGGTGACAGGAGGAACAGGGCTAGGGTAGTCGGGACGAAGGTCCCGCCGGCTATCGTTGCGGACATGCCGAGGGCGGACTGTATGTACAGCGGTACGTAGAAGAAACTCCCGTACAGCCCCGCATACACGAACAGGGTGACCGCATTGGCGGCCGTCAGGTTGCGGTTCTCGAACAACCCCCACGGCATCACGGGGCTGGAAGCCTTACGCTCCCACAACAGAAAGACCGGCAGCAGTACGACTCCCGTGGCGGCCGCGGCGGCGACCTCGAGCGCTCCCCATCCCGCAATCGGGCCCTGGATCAGTGCGAACACCATGCCGCCGAGAGAGAGCACCAGCAATCCGATGCCCGGCCAGTCGAGTGACGTCGATGCTTGTTCGTCGCGGTAGTCGGGAAGTCCGCGAGCGAGCGCCAACGCAAGCAGCGCCACCGTGGGGGTAATGAAGAGCGCGTATCGCCACGACAGGTTGTCTATGACGAACCCACCCACGACCGGTCCCAGTATGGTCGTGATACCGGACCAGGCGGCCCATGTGCCGATGGCGCGACCTCGTTCCTTGGCGGGGAACACGGAGTTGATCAGCGCAAGCGTCGTGGGCACGAGGACCGCCCCCGCCACCCCCTGCAGGCCGCGCGCAGACACCAGGAAGATCCCGTTCGGCGAGAGTCCGGCTGCGGCTGCCAGCACGGCATAGGCGATCATGCCCGAGATGAACATGCGCGTCCGACCGAAGAGGTCCGCGAGACGTCCACCCACCAGCAGAAGCACCGAGAGCGTGAGTAGATACGCTGAGGCCACCCACTGCTGCATGGCAGTGGAGATCCCGAGGTCTCGCTGAACCGCCGGGAGAGCGACGTTCACAACGCTCGAATCGAGAAAGACGATCCCCGCACCGATGATCGTGACCACGAGTACTCTTCGCTTGAGGCCGTCGTCGGCGCCGGGCCGTGTCGTGTCTTCGCTCGCCATACGGGATGTATCCCACCGGCGCGAAGGTCTCACACGATGGGCCGCGCCTGTTCACCGGGTCCTGGCGCGAAGTCTCGCACACAAAGTGCAAGGCCCCTGGTCCTCCGAGCGAACGTCCCCTTGCGGTTTCGCCCATCCGAATTCTCAGCGGCCTTGCATGATTGATATTACCCGCATCCAACGGGAATGCAACGGTTTTCCGCGAGAATCCCTGAGTTTGCGGCAAGCGGAGCGATTCGCGTGACCAGCGGATGCAGAAGTGCAGGTTATCCACCGTATCCACAGTTTCCACAGGCCGAATCCCCGAGCGCGACGTGCGTGGCGTCGCCGCTAGCCGCAATCTGGTCTCAGCAGATCGTCGTAGGTCTCGCGTCGCACCACCCAGCGCCAGTCGCCGTCGCAGACGAATACGACTCCCGGCCGCACCTGCTTGTTGTAGTTGCTCGCCATGGACTGGCAGTACGCGCCGGTCGAGCACACAACCACGACGTCGTCGATCTCCGGGCACTGCAATGGAGCGTCTCGAACCACGATGTCGCCGCTCTCACAGTGCTTGCCGGCCACTGTCGCCACCATCTCTCTCGGCTGGTCTGCCTTGTTGGCGATGAGCGCCTCATAGTGTGCATCGTAGAGCGAGGTGCGAATGTTGTCCGACATTCCGCCATCCACCGCGACATAGGTCCTGACGCCTGGAATCTCCTTGATCGCGCCGACGGTGTAGAGTGTGACGCCGGCGTTCGCGACGATCGAGCGACCCGGCTCGACCGCCATCCTGGGCACCGGAAGGCCGTGTCTCTCGCACTCCTCCTTGATGCCGTCGACCACCACCTTGCCGAAGTCCTTGATAGTCGAGGGCTCGTCGGGGACGCCGTACGCTACGCCGAGACCGCCACCCACGTCGAGCATGCGCACGTGCTCACCGGTCTCGTTCGTGACATCGCGCATGAATCCCACCATCACCTCTATCGCTTTCGCGAAGCTGTGCAGCGCGAAGATCTGCGAGCCGATGTGCATGTGCAAGCCGTCGAAGTCGATGCCTGGCAGCTCTACCGCACGCTTCACTGCCTCCATCGCCAACCCCTGGTTCAGGCCGAACCCGAACTTGGAGTCCTCGGCCCCGGTCATGATGAAGTCGTGGGTGTCCGCGGCGACGCCGGGAGTCACGCGAATGAGCACCTTCTGCGTCACGCCGCGCTCAACCGCCATCGCGGAGAGGCGTTCGAGCTCAACGAAGTTGTCGACGACTACCCGGCCGACCCCCGCATCCAAGCACTCCGCCAGCTCAGCGGGCGTCTTGTTGTTCCCATGGACCTGCACCCGCTCCATGGGCAGACCGCCGCGGATGGCATACGCGAGTTCGCCGCCGGAGGCGCACAGCAGGCAGCAGTCCTCTTCGGCGACGATGTTGACCATGGCCAGGGAGAGGAACGCCTTTCCCGCATATACGACGTCGACCTCGGGCCAGTGGTACCGCGTCCACTTGACGTAGTCGCGCAACTGGCTGCGGATGTGCTCCTCGTCCATCACGTAGAGTGCGGTGCCGGCCTCCCGGGCGAGACCGACCATGTCGACGCCGCCGATCCACAGACGTCCGCTGCGGACCTCGGCGGTCATCGGCAGGACGGGCAGCAGGTCGAGCGCGGTCTTGTGGTCCGGTTGGACCGGCGGGCGCGGGGCGGAGGGTCCGGCCATGACTCTCTCCTACATCCTTTCGGGGGCGCTGACGCCAATGAGGCCGAGCACGGTCTCGAGTGCGATGCGCGTGGCGTCGACGGCGTACAAGCGCGCGGCGGTCAGGTCGGGCGCACCAGGGTCCACGACCCGGCACTGCGTGTAGAACTGGTGGAACGAGGCTGCCAGGTCCTCGGCATAGCGTGTGAGCTTGAACGGCGCGAGCTGGCTGGCGCACACCTCCACGACCTCTTCGAGCTCGGCGAGCTTGCGCATGAGCGAGAGTTCGGGATCGGCCGCCAGCAGGCCGAGCGGAGCGTCGTCGCGCACGACCTCACGAGCGGTGGCGTCGATGTCGATGCCGGTGTCGTCGGTCGCCTCGCCCGCGGCCTTGCGCAAGATCGCGCAGATGCGCGCGTGAGCGTACTGCACGTAGTAGACCGGGTTCTCGTTGGACTGCTCTTTGGCCAACTGGATATCGAAGTCGAGCGGCTGGTCGGTCGAGCGGCGTAGGAAGAAGTAGCGCGCCGCATCGGCGCCGACGTCCGCGAGCAGCTCCTCGAACGTCACCATCTCGCCGGTGCGCTTGGACATGCGCACGACCTCGCCGCCCCGGAACAGATTCACCATTTGGCCGATCACGACGGTCAGTTGACCTTCGTGACCGAGCGCGGCTGCCGCGGCTTCCATGCGCTTGATGTAGCCGTGGTGGTCCGCGCCCCACAAGTCGATGACGCGATCGAAGCCGCGCTCGAACTTGTCCGCGTGATACGCGATGTCGGCCGCGAAGTACGTGTACGCGCTGTCGGCCTTCTTGAGCACGCGGTCCTTGTCGTCGCCGAAGTCGGTGGTGCGGAACCACACGGCGCCCTCGTGTTCGTACACGTAGCCGGCCTCCCGCAGGCGCTCGATGGAACGCTCGATCGCGCTCGGGCCGCCGTCGGGGCCCTGCTCGTGCAGCGAGCGCTCCGAGAACCAAACGTCGAAGTCGACGCCCATGCCGTGCAGGACGCGCTTGAGATGCTCGAGCACCTGCGCGTACGCCTTCTCCTTGAAGTGCGCCTCACGCTCGGCCGGGTCGGCGTCCGCCCACACCTCGCCTTCTTCGGCAAGGATCTCCCGAGCGATCTCTACGATGTAGGCACCACGGTAGCCGTCCTCCGGGAAGTCCACATCACGTCCGCACAGCTCCATGTAGCGTGCCGAGACGCTGGCGGCGAAGATGTCCATCTGTACGCCGGCGTCGTTCACGTAGAACTCGCGTTCGACCTGGTAGCCCGCATGTTCGAGCACACGCGCCATAGCGTCGCCGAGTGCGGCCCAGCGGCCGTGACCGACGTGCATGGGGCCGACGGGATTGGCAGAGACGAACTCCACCTGCCACTTCTCGCCGGCGCCGATCTCCAGTCGGCCGAACCCGGGGCCCTTGGCACGTGCCTCGACGAGCACGCGCTGAAGCGCGTGCGCCGACAGTCTCAGGTTGATGAAGCCCGGACCGGCGACCTCGACCGCGGCGATGTCCTCGTGGCCCGCGATGCGTGCGGCAACGATCTCCGCGATCTGACGAGGATTCATCTTCGCGGCCTTGGCGGACTGCATGGCGACATTGGTCGCCCAGTCCCCGTGAGACGGGTCGCGAGGGCGCTCGAGACGGGGTTCGGGGATCTCGTCCAGCGGAAGCTCGCCGGCTTCGACAGAAGCGCGGACCGCGTCGCGTATGAGGTCGCTGAGCAGGTCGATCACCGGCGATGTCTCCTCGGCAGGTTGCTGCGGGTGCAGGCACCAAAGGATAACGCCACGAGGGTTATGCGGCAAACAGGATGAGAGGTCCGCCGGCGCCGTGAACGGCGGAGGTGCCCACTCAGGTCCGGAGGGTCGCGACTACAGCCGGATGCGGTGGCCGGTCAGGATCGCATCGGCGTCCTCGTTCATGTTGGGGAAGAGGTCGTCGGGAACGGCCGCCACTCCCAACGCGTCGAAGACCCTGTGGCGCGCGCACGTCCGCCACTCGGCGAGACAGTAGTGCTCCCTCATCACATCCGCGGCATGGGGCATGTTCTTCATCTTGTCGTTGAAGAAGGGGCACCTGGATAGGCATATGCACTCGGACACTTGCAGGACCTCCTTGGGGCAGCCCGTCCCAGAAGACTCGGCCCCGAGGCGTGGCCGGTCGATGGCTGCCGTGCTTCTATGTTCTTCGGTCGCGGCCCGCATCCTTGTGAGCGCGGGGTATCAACGTGGGGGAACCTGTACCGGCCGTCGGGGCAGACAGCACCGAACCGCGGTGCGAGCCCGGCCGAGAATGCGAGATCAGATGTCCCTGCACGTTCGACCTGAGCTAGGACATTCGTGGCGCGTACCCGACGAGGACGCCAGGGAGATTCAGCGTCGGCTCGCCGATCTCGTGGTCGTCGCGCCATTGGCCGTTGATGGCGAAGGTTCACCGCAGCTCGCGGCAGGTGTGGACGTCGGCTACACGCGCGACGGCGGCCGCGCTTGGGCCGTGGCGGTGCTGATGGACCGCTCGTTCCGCGTTCTCGAAGAACGGCTGGTCGCGGGGGAGCCGGACCGCGCCTACGCTCCCGGCCTGCTTGCCTTTCGGGAGGGACGACTCACCGTAGAGGCCCTCCTCGCACTCGCGGGAACGCCGGACGTCGTGTTCGTGGACGGCCACGGAGTCGTTCACGAGCGCGGTCTCGGGCTCGCTTCCCATGTCGGCGTCCTCCTCGACGTGCCCACGATCGGAGTGCCGAAGACCCCTTTCCACGCCGTCGAACGACTGCCCGGACCTGAGCGCGGTTCCACACTCGTGTACACGAAGGAGTGGGGCGCACAAGGCGCTGCGGTACGCCTGCGGACGGGCGTCAAACCCGTATATGTCTCGCCGGGACACTTGACCGACCTCGAGAGTGCCATCTCCTTGGCGCTCGCGTGGTCGACGGGACGGCACAAGGTGCCGGAGCCCCTTCAGGCCGCGGACACCCGGTCTAAGACCGCGCGCAACGAGGCCGGAGGGGGCACCAGACGCATGCTTCTGGACCCCCGAAATCGTGCTGAATCAGACTGAATACCCAAATTCTGCCATGCGTTCACGGACAGCTTCCCCCCGTTGACCGAGGGTGATGCCCGCTCGTGGGCACTTCGTGGGTATCGGGCCTGCTTGCGCGTATCGTCTATGTTGATCCCATGTCTGGGCACAGCGACCCTCCCCCGAAGGGCTTTGTTCCCATACCATTCCATAAGTTGGAATTAGGAGACGAAGGGGGCATCAGATGAAGTCGGATCTCGAGATCGCACAAGGCGCGACACTCGCACCCATCACTGAGATCGCAGCATCGGTCGGGATCTCAGAGGAACACCTGGAGCTCTACGGGCCGTACAAGGCCAAAGTCTCCCTCGACGTCCTCGGCGAGGTCGGCGACAGACCGCAGGGCCGCTACATCGACGTGACGGCGATAACCCCGACCCCGCTGGGAGAGGGCAAGACGGTCACCACGGTCGGCCTCGGACAGGCCCTCAAGCATGTCGGGAAGAGCGCGATCACGTGCATCCGCCAACCCTCGCTCGGCCCCGTCTTCGGCATCAAAGGGGGAGCCGCCGGTGGCGGGTATTCCCAGGTGATCCCGATGGAGGATTTCAACCTGCACCTCACCGGTGACGTCCATGCCGTCTCCATGGCGAACAACCTGCTCGCGGCATACATCGACAACCACATCTACAAGGGGAACGACCTCGACATCGACCCGTACTCGATCACCTGGCGCCGCGTCGTGGACCTGAACGACCGGGCGCTGCGCAACGTGGTGGTGGGGCTCGGCGGCAGGATGGACGGCGTCCCGCGCGAGACCGGATTCGACATCTCGGTCGCAAGCGAGGTCATGGCAGTGCTCGCCATGGCAACCGACTTGCAAGACATGCGCACCCGGCTCGGCCGGATCGTGATCGGGACGAACTCGAATGGTGACCCCGTCACCGCCGAGGACCTGAAATGCGCCGGTGCGATGGCGGTGCTCATGAAAGACGCCGTCAAACCCAATCTCATGCAAAACCTCGAGGGCGGCGCCGTGTTCGTGCACGCAGGGCCGTTCGCCAACATCGCACAGGGCAACAACTCGATCATCGCCGACAAGATCGCCCTCAAACTGGCGGACTACGTCGTGACCGAGTCAGGCTTCGGCGCTGACATGGGTGCGGAGAAGTTCCTGAACATCAAGTGCCGCGCATCGGGTCTCCATCCTGACTGCGCGGTGATCGTCGCGACCGTGCGCGGGCTCAAAGCGCACTCCGGGAAGTTCGAGGTAAGACCCGGCCAGCCGCTGGACGAACGTCTCAGGCACGAGGACCTCGAGAGCCTGGCTGAGGGAATCGGCAACCTCGAGAAGCACGTCGAGAACATGAAGGGCTTCGGTATTCCGGTGGTCGTGGCCGTCAACACGTTCCCGACGGACACCGACGCCGAGATCCGCTTCATCGAAGAGCGCGCCCTTGCGGCCGGCGCCGACTTCGCTGTCTCGCATCGCGTCCATCCGGAAGGCGGCGCCGGAGGCGAGGAACTCGCACACGCCGTCATCGAGGCGTGCGAACAGCCCAAGGACTTCGACTTCCTGTATCCGGACGGCGCATCCATCAAAGAGAAGATCGAGACCATCGCCACGCGCATATACGGCGCCGACGGAGTGGACTTCCTGCCCGCCGCGGAGGCAAAGGTGGACCTGTACACGCAGATGGGCTTCTCCCACCTCCCCATCTGCATGGCGAAGACCCACCTCTCGCTCACTCACGACCCGGCTCTCAAAGGCAGGCCCACCGGCTGGCGCCTGCCGATCCGGGACATCCGCGCCAGCGTGGGCGCGGGTTTCCTGTACCCCCTGTGCGGAGACATGCGCACCATGCCCGGCCTGCCCAAGACTCCTGCGGGAGATCACATCGACATCGACGCTGACGGAAGTGTCGTCGGCTTGTTCTAGCAAGACACGCGTTACGCACTGAGACGGCACTCAGAAGAGGAGTGGCCCCGATGGCCACAGTGACTTTCGAACCCGGTGGAACAACAGTAGACGTGCACGAAGGCGAGAACCTGCTACGAGCCGCCATCGCAGCGGACGTGCAGATCACCGCCTCGTGCGGCGGCGACGGCACGTGCGGCAAATGCCGGATGCTCGTCGAACACGGCAGCGTCGAGTCGCGGCCTTCGTCCCGCTTGACAGACGAGGACGCAGAGAAAGGTTACGTCCTCGCATGCCTGAGCGCTGTCCGCGGTGACGTGCGGGTCACGGTGCCTGCCGAGTCGAGACCCAGTCACGCTCCTGCCCCCGGGAGCGGAAACCGTCGGGTGCCGAACGCCCTGCTGTCGGCCGAGGAACATGTTGCGCGCGTCCCCCACGACCCCTCCGAGCCGCCGGTCACGGCCCGGGTCCTCTCGCTTACTGCGCCCGACCTCGCCAACAACTGCAGCGACCTCGCCCGCGTGCGTCATGCGCTCAGACGCGAGTACGGCATCAACGACGCTGCCATCTCCCTGGAAACGCTGCGTGCGCTTCCTGACGTGGCCCGTGCGAAGGGCTGGACGGTCACGGCCATCATGGCCGAACCCGGCGACGCCACCCCGGCCATCTGCGGCCTGAGGCCGGGAGACACGTCCGACCGTCAGTTCGCTATCGCCGTCGACGTGGGGACCACCACGATCGAGGCCGCTCTCATCGACCTTTTCGCATCCGAGACCATGGGACAGTCCGCCGAGTACAGCGACCAGATCGCTCTGGGCGAGGACGTGATCACCCGAGTCATAGCCGGCAGTACCGCCGAGGGGCTCGAGGACTTGCGCCGGCGGGCCGTCACGACGATCGGGAGGATCACCGAGCGCCTGTGTGCGGAGCACGGGGTGTCGCACGACGAGATCACGTCGTACGTGGCCGCGGGCAACACCGTGATGACGCACCTACTGCTGGGCATCTCTCCCGCGAACATACGCACCGCACCTTACGTGCCGGTGGCAGCGACATTCCCTTGGACGAACGCTGTAGAGTCCGGGCTGCCTGGAGGGCCGGGCACGCAGCTCGTGACCCTCCCGTGCCCGGCGAGCTGGCTCGGTGGCGACATCGTCGCGGGCGTCCTGGCAGCGGGCATTCCCTGGTCGGACAAGCTCACCCTGTTCGTGGACATCGGCACGAACGGAGAGATCGTCTTGGGCTCGAAGGATTGGCTCGCGGCGTGTTCGTGCTCAGCCGGTCCTGCCTTCGAGGGTCGGGGCATAACGCACGGCATGAGGGCCGCCGAGGGTGCGGTCGAGCTCGTGCGCGTGGACACCGAGACTCTCGAGCCCATGCTTCTCACGATTGGCAGCGCAAAACCGCTGGGTATCTGCGGAAGCGGTCTCGTCGACTGCATCTCAGAGCTGTTCCTGTGCGGAGCACTGAATCGCGACGGCACCTTCCAGCGCCACGACGGCAGCCGGATCAGGGAACGCGAGCGCGGAGCGGAGTACGTTCTCGTGTGGGCCGAGGAGAGCGGCACAGGCAGCGACATCGTCATCAATGAGACCGATATCGAGAACCTCATGCGGGCGAAGGCCGCGATTCATGCCGGCATCGACGTGCTGCTCGAGACGGTCGACGTCGAACCCGACGCTATCGAAGAGGTCGTCGTCGCTGGCGGCTTCGGCCACTATCTGGACATCGAGCGGGTGATGACTCTCGGGATGCTGCCGGAACTGCCCGCCGAAAGGTTCCAGTTCATCGGCAACGGCTCGTTGTTCGGTGCACGACTCGCAGCCAAGTCCCGCGGGCTCCTGGCCAGGGCACAGCGAGTCGCCGACATGATGACTTATGTGGAGCTGTCGGTGAACGCGAGTTTCATGGACATGTATGTCTCGTCCCTCTTCCTGCCGCATACCGATCTCCATCGCTTCCCGCGCACAGAAGCCCTCTACTCGCAACGCGCCACGATTCGGACGGTGGGATAGATGGGATTCACGATAGCCATGGCCGGAAAGGGAGGTACCGGCAAGACCACGACAGCAGCGTTGTGGGTCCGAGCGCTCGCCGAGTTCGGTGCCGGAGCGGTGCTTGCCGTGGACGCAGACCCGAACTCCACCCTGCACGAGGCACTCGGAACGTGCGTCGAGCGCACCGTGGGTCAGATCACCGAGGACCTCATGCAGACCACCGAGCACACTCCTGGAGGAATGAACAAGGAGGCTTGGCTCGAGCTGCACATCAACCAGTATCTCGTCGAGAATCGCGAATTCGACCTTCTTGCCATGGGCCGACCGGAGGGCGCGGGGTGCTACTGTTTCGCGAACAACCTGGTGCGAAGCTGCATCGACAACCTGTCACGCAGCTACGAACACGTCGTGATGGACAACGAGGCCGGGCTCGAGCACCTGTCACGCCGCACGACCCGTGACGTAGACGTCCTGCTGATCGTTTCGGACCCGAGTCTGAGAGGCATCAGGACCGCGGGACGGCTGAGTGCGCTTGCCGACGAGCTCGACATCGACGTGAAGGCACGGTACCTGATCGTGGCACGTGCGGACGAGCCGCTCGACCCGGAGCTGGTCGCCGCTGCAGCGGAGACCGGACTCGAGATCCTCGGCGTGATTCCCGACGACCCGGACATCACCGTCTGCGACAGGACCGACAAGGGACTTTTCGACCTGCCCGCCGACTCTCCCGCCCTTGCGGCGGTTCGCGAGATGGTAGCGAAGGCGATTCCCGCACTCGACTCCGCTCGCCTGTAGCCCGCGCACGTCCGACCCGCACGGACCGACCCCGACAGGAGGTAGCTGATGGCAGCGACCATCATCGACGGCAAGGCCATCGCTGAACGCCGGCGTGCCGCGATCGCACGGCGCGTCTCGGAGCTGAATGAGCACGGCGTCGTTCCGGGGCTGGCGGTAGCCATCGTCGGCGAGGACCCCGCGTCGCAGGTGTACGTGCGCATGAAGCACAAGGGATGCGAGGAGACGGGGATCCGCTCGTTCAGTCACGAGCTGCCGGCGGAGACGACGCAGGACGAGTTGTTGTCCCTCGTGGACCGGCTCAATGCCGATCCCGAGGTACACGGCATACTCGTGCAGCTTCCGCTGCCGGACCACATCGATGCCGACGCCGTTCTCGAGGCCATCGACCCCGGCAAGGATGTCGACGGATTCCACCCGGTGAACGTCGGGCGATTGGTCGTGGGCAAGAAGGCCTTCCGTCCGTGTACCCCGCATGGGTGCATGGTCCTGCTCGAGGAATCGGGCGTCGAACTCAAAGGCGCCGAAGCCGTCGTCGTCGGCCGAAGCAACATAGTGGGCAAGCCCGTCGCGCTCATGCTGCTCGAAAAGCATGCCACGGTCACGGTCTGCCACTCCCGGACCCGGGACCTGCCTGAGGTGGTCGGGCGTGCCGACGTATTGGTGGTGGCAGTCGGCCGACCGGAGATGGTCAAGGGATCGTGGGTCAAGGAAGGCGCCGTCGTGATCGACGTGGGCGTCAACCGCACCGACGACGGCCTCGTGGGCGATGTCGAGTTCGAGGCGGCCCGCGAGCGTGCGTCGGCGATCACGCCGGTTCCGGGAGGCGTAGGCCCCATGACGATCACGATGCTGCTGGAGAACACGGTGGAATCGGCAGCCGACCACGCAGGACTCTCGATCTGAGGAGGTTTCCGAGATGACGTTCGAGGCACCGGTGAAGGAATCCAAGGGGCGCATCAGGGAGGTCACGCTGGGCAGCGGTGACGGTGCGCTCGTGGTCGGCGGGGAGACCGCCCTGCCCTTCTACACGTTCGAAGGCGAGATGCCGCACAGGCCCATCATCGCGATGGAGGTCTACGACACACGGCCCGAGGGTTGGGCGCCGGCACTGGAGTCGGCCCTGGGAGACGTCCTCGGCGACCCCGCCGACTGGGCGAAAGCCTGCGTGGAGACTCACGGAGCCGACGCGGTATGCGTGCAGCTTGCCTCGACCGACCCGAACGGTATCGACGCGGCTCCTGCCGTTGCGGCGGACGTGGTCCGCAGGGTCGTCGACACGGTCGATGTCCCGGTGATCGTGTACGGCAGCGGGAACGCCGACAAGGACGCCGACGTGTTCAAGGCGGTGGCCGAGAAGGTCGCCGACACCCCGATAGCCATGGGCCCGGCAACGGAGGACAACTATAAGGCCATCACCGCCGCTGCGCTCGGCTACGGCCATGTGGTGATTGCTGAGACTCCGATCGACGTGAACATGGCCAAGCAACTGAACATCCTCATCACTCAGATGGGGCTCGACGCCGACCGCATCCTGATCGACCCCTCCACGGGCGCAGTCGGTTACGGAATCGAGTACTCGTACACGGTGATGGAGCGCCTACGCCTGGCCGCTCTCACTCAAGACGACTCGATGACGCAGATGCCGATGATCTGCAACCTCGGCAAGGAGGCGTGGCGGGCAAAGGAAGCCCGCGCCGCCGAGGAAGACGAACCGGCATGGGGCGACGCGGAGAAGCGAGGGATCCTGTGGGAGGCCACCACCGCGATCACCCTGGTCATGTCCGGCGCTGACGTCCTGATCATGCGGCACCCAGAGGCCGTACGACTGGTACACACTGCGATTGACGGGCTGTCGTCTTAAGGGCACGGCAGCCACGAAGAGAGGTGCACACAATGGGCGATGAAGCCAAAGCGCGCAAGGCGCCACCACACGAGTACAGCGTAGACCCAACCGCCGCCGAGATGCTCAAGGTCGCCGAAGACTGCGAGATCGACACGGTGTTCCAGCGCTCCCGTGCGGTCACCCCGTGCTCGACCGGACGCGACGGTGCGTGCTGCAAGATGTGCGCGATGGGACCCTGCCGACTCATCGGCAAGACCACGAGAGGCGTATGCGGCGCCACCCTCGAGACGGTGGCGGCGCGCAACTTCGTTCGCATGGTCGCGGCGGGCGCGGCGTCTCACTCCGATCACGGGCGTGACGCCGCACTGGCGATGAAAGCGATTGCCGCGGGCGAAGTGGAAGAGGGCTCGATCGCCGATACCGTCAAGCTCGCCAAGGTTGCCGGCTATCTCGGGATCGAGGCTGCAGGGAAGGATGCGATGACGCTCGCCGAAGAGGTCGCCGACGCGGCACTCGCGGAGTTCGGCAGGCAGACCGGGGAGCTCGCATACGTGGCGCGTGCGCCTGAGAAGCGTCAGGCGTTGTGGCGCAAGCTCGGCGTGGTCCCGCGGGGGATCGACCGCGAGGTGGTCGAGGCCATGCACCGCACGCACGCGGGCACCGACCAGAACTACCAGTCGCTGCTCGACGGGGCGGTGAAGTGCTCTCTGGCAAGCGGCTGGGGCGGATCGATGCTCGCCACCGACCTGCAAGATGCGCTGTACGGCACACCCGAACCCATCCGGTCTTCGGCAAACCTCGGGGTGCTCAAGGACGACCAGGTCAACATCCTGATACACGGCCACGAGCCGTTGCTCGCCTCGATGATCGTGGACGCCGCACACGAGCCGGAGCTGGTCAGACTGGCCGAAGAGGCCGGAGCGGCCGGCATCAACATCGCCGGCATCTGCTGCACCGCGAACGAGGCGCTCATGCGGAAGGGCGTACCGCCGGCAGGCAACATGCTGCACCAGGAGCTCGCCGTCCTGACCGGCGCCGTGGAGGCGATGGTCGTGGATGTCCAGTGCATCTTCCAGGGGCTGGCCGAGGTCGCCGAGCACTTCCACACTCTACTCGTGAGCACGAGCCCCAAGGCGGTGATCGGCGACAGTCTGCACATCGTGGTGGACGAGCACAAGCCCCGCGAGGCGGCCCGAGACATCGTGCGCAAGGCGGTGGAGAACTTCGCGAATCGCGGAGAAGTGCATATCCCCGATGTCTCCGAACCGTTGATCGCCGGGTTCAGCCACGAATACATCCGCTACATGCTCGGCGGTAAGATGCGCGCGTCACTCACCCCTCTCAACGAGAACGTCGTCAACGGCAAGATCCGGGGAGTCGCGGCGGTGGTAGGCTGCAGCAATCCGCGCACTACGCAGGACCTGGCCGTGGTGAGCATCGTGCGCGAGCTCATCGCCAACAACGTGCTCGTCGTCGCCACCGGGTGCGCAGCGATCACGAGCGGCAAGCACGGGCTGCTCACCCCGGAGACGATGCAGTACGCGGGCGAGAGCCTCGCGGAGGTGTGCGAAGCGATCGGCATCCCGCCGGTGCTCCACGTCGGATCTTGCGTGGACAATTCCCGAATACTCACGATTCTCGCCGACGTAGCGCAGACGGGCGGCCTCGGTGACGACATCGCCGACGTCCCCGCGGTCGCCATCAGTCCCGAGTGGTTCAGCGAAAAAGCGATCGAGATAGCGACGTACGCCGTGGGAAGCGGCGCGCACGTGATCTTCGGCGGCGTGGGTTCTCCTGTCGCGGCAAGCGAGACGCTCACCAACTACATGATCGACGGCTGGACGGAACGTTACGGAGGCAGTCTGCGGTTCATCCACGACCCCACCGAGATCGTGACGACGACTCTCGACCTCATCGACTCGGCGCGAAAGGCACTCAAGATCGACGTCCCCGCCGAGCGCGTGCTGTTCGACATGGACATGAGGAGGGAGCTCAATGTCTAAGATCATCGCTTCCGCGGCCATCCGCGGCGCTCACAGTATCGTTGAGAAGGCCGAGGCACAGCTCGCGCAGGTCAAGGAGGCCAGCGGCGCGGACACGGCCGTCGAGTTCCCGAACACCGGTTACTATCTTCCCGTGATCTATGGCCTGACCGGTGAGAAGGTCGAGAAGCTCTCAGACATGGACCGGGTGCTGGCCATGTCGCGCGAGCTGCTGCCGGACTTGCCTTCGGAGTCGCTGTGGCTCCCCTACCTTGGCGGGACACTCGATGCGGGTATCGCGACGCTGCTCGCCGAGGAGTGCATCGAGGCGATGCGCTACGTCACGAACGATCCCCCTCCGGTCACCGATCTGTGGCTGGGCGCGGCGGACGACGTGATCATGCGCGCCCGCGGCGTCGAGTTCGTGGACGGCTCTGCGCCCGGCTTCGCCGCGGTCGTGGGCGCCGCCCCCGACAACGAGACCGCCGTACGGCTCGCGCGTGAGATGCAGGAGAAGATGCTCTACGTCTTCATGGCCGGCCATGACGACGGTCTCTCCTTCGCAGAGCAGCTGGAAGAGGAGAAAGTGCAGCTCGGATGGGATACGCGGCTCGTGCCGTTCGGCAAGGAAGTGTATAGCCAGATCTATTCACTGGGATTCGCGACGCGAGCGGCAATGGCGTTCGGAGGCGTTCAGCCCGGCGACTACGAGCGCATCCTCGCGTACAACAAGATGCGCATCTTCGCCTTCGTGCTCGCCCTCGGCGAGGTGACAGACGAGTGGTATGCCACCGCCGCCGGAGCCATCAGCTACGGCTTCCCGACCATCGCCACATCCGACATCCCGCAGATCCTGCCGACCGGCGTTTGCACGTACGAGCATGTCGTCTCCAATGTCACGTGCGACGAACTCGTCCAGAGGGCCATCGAGGTCCGCGGACTGAAGATCAAGGTCACCGAACTGCCGATCCCGGTGGCCTACGGCCCCGCCTTCGAGGGCGAGCGCGTGCGCAAGGAGGACACGTTCGCCGAGGCGGGCGGTCAGCGCTCACCTGCGTTCGAGTGGCTACGAACGCTTGACGCCGCCGAGGTCACCGACGGCAAGGTCGAGATCGTGGGTCCGGACCTCGACGAGATGGAGGAGGGCACGAAGTTCCCCCTGGGTATCGTCGTGGAGGTCGCCGGGCGCAAGATGCAGGAGGACTTCGAGTCGGTGATCGAGCGCCAGTTCCACCACCTGATCAACTTCGCCGAAGGTGTCCTGCACATGGGCCAGCGCGACCTGATTTGGATCCGCGTGAGCAAGCAGGCACGCGACAAGGGCTTCTCCCTCAAACACATCGGCGACATCCTGCACGCCAAGATCCTCGACGAGTTCGAGGCGATCGTCGACAAGGTCCAGGTCACCATCTACACCGAAGAGGCCGCCGTCGAGGAGTGGCGCGAGAAGGCACGCGAGGTGTATGCGGTGCGCGACGAGCGGATGGCCGGCCTCACCGACGCGACCGTCGATGTCTTCTACTCCTGCAGCTTGTGCCAGAGCTTCGCACCCACCCACCTGTGCGTGGTGACGCCGGAGCGCCTGGGGCTGTGCGGCGCCTACAACTGGCTCGACGCCAAGGCCTCGAACGAACTCAACCCGACCGGACCGAACAGGCCCATCGAGAAGGGCGTGTGCCTGAACGAGCTCACGGGCGAGTTCTCAGGCGTCAACGAGTTCATCAAGCAGGAATCGGGCGGTGCGGTTGAGCGGATGACGTGCTATTCGCTCCTCGACAACCCCATGACGTCGTGTGGCTGTTTCATGGCCATCATCGCTCTGCTCCCTATCGCCAACGGCGTGATGATCGTGAACCGCGAGTACCCCGGGATGACGCCCTCGGGTATGAAGTTCTCCACGCTCGCCGGCATGGTCGGCGGCGGGGTGCAGGCGCCCGGCTTCATGGGCATCGGACGCGGATACATCGCCAGCAAGAAGTTCCTGGCCGCCGAGGGCGGTCTGGCACGCGTGGTCTGGATGCCGCAAGAACTGAAGGCCGCGATGAAGGACCTCCTGGCCGACAGGATGGCCGAGATGGGTGACCCCGATTTCCTCGACAAGGTGGCCGACGAGACCGTGGCCGAGACCGAAGAGGCCGTCGTCGAGTTCCTGTCCAGCGTTGGGCACCCGGCCTTGGCCCTGGACCCGATGATCTAGCGACCCGCGACCCCTTGGGAGGGATCGACGAATGGCACTGAGCGGACTCGAAATCTTCAAGATGCTCCCCCAGACGAACTGTGGGGACTGCGGGGTACCGACGTGTCTCGCGTTTGCGATGAAGCTCGCGCAGGGACAGGCCGAACTCGCCGCATGCGTCCACGCCTCGGAAGAAGCCGTAGCCGCCCTGGGCGCGGCGGCCGCACCTCCCATGAGAGCCGTGACGGTGGGAACGGGTGACACCGCGTTCACCGTAGGCGAGGAGACGGTGTTGTTCCGGCACGACAAGACGTTCGTGAACGCGGCCGCGATCGGGGCCTCCGTCGACTCGACCGCTGCACCCGAACAGATCGACGCCACCGTGGCGGCTGCCAACAACGCGAGCTACGAACGCGTCCAGCAGCTGCTTCGGTGCGGCTTCGTGGCGGTGCGCTCGACCGGGGACGCAGCGGCTTTCAGCGGTGCAGTCGCGCGCGTGGCCGCGGCAACCGATCTGCCGCTGATCCTGGTCGCCGAAGACCCCGAACACGCGAGGTCCGCTCTCGAGCTGGTCGCCGAGCGCAAGCCGCTGATACACGCGGCGACGGAGTCCAACGCGGACGACATGATCGCACTGGCCAAGGAGCGCGGCTGCGCCCTCGGAGTCCGCGCGAAGGGACTCGAGGCCGTCAGCGCGATTGCCGAAAAGGCCGCTGCGGCCGAAGTGACACAGCTCGTAATCGACCCCGCGCCGGAGACGGCGGCTGACGGACTCCGCGACAAGGTCTTCGCCCGGCGGGCGGCTCTGGAGCAGAAGTTCGCGCCTCTCGGCTATCCGACGATCACGTTCCCCGCGGCTTTCGCCGGTGACGACCCGATGCTGGAAACCGTGTACGCGGCGGTAGACGTGCTCAAGTACGGCAACATCGTCGTGCTCTCCTCGGCGGAGGCGTGGATGCTCCTGCCCCTGCTCGTCCTGAGGCAGAACATCTACACCGACCCGCAGCGCCCCATGCAGGCCGAGGCCAAGATCTACGAGATCGGCAGCCCTGGACCGGAATCGCCGTTCTTTGTCACGACGAACTTCTCGCTCACGTACTTCATCGTGAGCTCCGAGATCGAGTCCGCGAAGATACCTGCTTACCTGGGCATCGTCGACTCCGAAGGTCTATCGGTGCTCACCGCGTGGGCCGCCGGCAAGTTCGTGCCGGAGCGCATCGCGAAGTTCGTGAACGAGTCCGGCATCGCCGAGAAGGTCTCGCACCGCGACGTCATCATCCCCGGCGCCGTCGCCCAGATATCGGGTGAGCTCGAGGGAGAGCTCGAGGGCTGGAACATCGTCGTGGGTCCGTATGAGGCGGCCGAGATCCCCGCGTTCGCGAAGAAGAGAGCCGGCTAGACGACGAACTCAGGAACCTGGTGGTCGGCATGAGCATACGCGTACACGTCGACGTGACCGACACGGAGCAGCAGCACGTATTCGCGCCGTGCCGGGCACGCTGCCCGGTGCACATCGACGTGCCGGGCTACCTTTCCGCCGTGGCGGACGGGCGCTTCAGCGATGCGCTCGATATCGTGCTGGAGCGCAATCCCCTGCCTTCGGTGTGCGGGCGCATCTGCCTGCGCCCGTGTGAGGAAGGGTGCCGCCGCTGCCTGCTCGACGAACCGGTGGCCATCGCGCACCTGAAGCGCGCGGCTGCCGATCACGGGGTGTATCCGCTCCCCCACATAACCAGAAGCAGGCCGGAGACGATAGCCGTGGTGGGTGGAGGACCCGCCGGCTTGAGCGCCGCGTATTTCCTCACCAGGCTCGGGTTCGCCGTCACGATCTACGAGGAGAAGCCGCTACTGGGCGGCATGCTCAGATACGGCATCCCGAACTACAGACTCCCCGACTACGCACTGGACCGCGACCTCGACCATATCCTTCGCCACGATATAGAAGCCGTGACTGGGGTGCGAATCGGCAAGGACATCTCAGTCAGCGAACTCGCGCAGCGCCACTCTGCAGTTCTGATCACGATCGGCCTGGCCAACAGCCGCTCCCTCCCGATCCCGGGAGTGGAGAGCGAGCGCGTCATCACCGCTCTGCCCTTCCTCGAGGCGAGTTCGCGCGGCGAGCACGTAGAGCTTGGAGAACGGGTGCTCGTGGTAGGCGGAGGCAACGTGGCGATGGACGTCGCGCGCACGGCTCTTCGGCAGGGCGCACGGCACGTGCGGGTAGTGTGCCTCGAATCGGCGGCGGAGATGCCCGCCTCCGACGACGAGGTCGAGGACGCGCGCATGGAGGGCGTGGAGATCTGCCCGTCGTGGGGTCCCAAGGAGATCCTCACGGACGAGGGAGCCGGGACGTGCGCGCTGGATGTCGTCCGTTGCACCTCGGTGTTCGACCAGGAGAAGCGCTTCTCTCCCAGGTTCGACGATTCCGAGACGGAGCGCTTCGACGCCGACACCATCATCCTCGCTATCGGGCAGTCGGCGGACGTTGCCGACCTGGGTCTCCCCCTCACACCTCGCGGGATGATCGCGCTCGATCCCCTTACGCTTCGCACAGGCATGGAGAGCGTGTACGCGGCCGGCGACGTGATCAGCGGGCCCACCAAGGTGATCGATGCCATCGCCGCCGGCCAGAGGGCCGCGGCTGCCATCTACCGCGACCTGGCCGATGACGCGCGGGTGCTCGAAGCGCTCGACGAGGAGAACGCCGTGCTCGGCCGCGTCCCCGAAACGATGGCTTCCAAACTCGAGACCCGGCGACGTATCCAGATGGAGCGCGTCGAGTACTTCGAAGCGAACCGCACCTTCGAGGAGGTCGAGCTCGGATACACCGAATACGAAGCGGCGAGAGAAGCCCAGCGCTGCCTTTCGTGCACCACAGGTGCGCGCGTCGCGAGGGAGAAGTGTGCTTCGTGCCTGACGTGCCTGCGCGTGTGCCCGCACGGTGCGCCCAGCGTGAGGGTGGGCGGCTGGGTGTACTTCGATGTGGACGCGTGCCACGCGTGCGGGGCGTGCGCCTCGCAGTGTCCGGCTCAAGCGATCAGCCTCGAAGGGTTCTCCGACGAGGAGCTCACCCGCAGCATCCAGCGCACGCTGGCCGACGCCGGACTCGAAACCACGGTCGTGTTCGCCTGCGGGTGCACGCCGATCCTCCCCGCGCTTCCCGGAAGCGACGTGCGCACGGTCACGCTGACATGTCTGTTGCGAGTGAGCGAGGAGCACGTGCTCTACACGCTGCAAGAGGGTGCGACGCGCGTCGTGTTCGCCGACTGCGTCGAGGCGTCGTGCCGGTTCCCGCACGCCCGCGGGCTCGTGGACAACCTGAGCGCGAAGATACGCCATGCACTCGAGCCGCTCGGCATGTCCGACTCGTTCACCGTCATCTCCGGTGCCGACGACGAGGAGCTGGCGCACCTATGATCGTCGTCCGACAGAAACCGATCGACGAGATCGTCGCGATGGTCACGCACCACCGGCGCGTGCTCCTCGTGGGATGCAACACCTGCGCGGCCGTTGCGCTCGCCGGAGGCGAGAGAGAAGTCGACACGCTCGGAGAGCTCCTGCGGCTGGCGATATCCCGCAAGGGCTCGTCTGTGGACTTCCGGGGTTGCGTGCTGCAACGGCAGTGCGAACCCGAGTTCGTAGAGGAACTGGAAAGCCAGGACTACGACGCTGTGCTGTCGCTGGGGTGCGGCGCCGGCGTCGCGCTGCTGGCAGAAACTGTCGCCAAGCCCGTGTACCCCGCGCTCGACACGCTGTTCATCGGCTCGGCCAAGGGGTTGGCGAGCTGGCAGGCGCAGTGTTCGGCGTGCGGCGCGTGCGTGCTCGGCATGACCGCAGGCATCTGCCCACTCACCCGTTGCGCGAAAGGCATCCTCAACGGTCCGTGCGGCGGTGTCTCGGAGGGCACCTGCGAGCTCGGCGACCGTCCGTGCGCGTGGGTCGAGATCTACGAGCGTCTCGAGAGCTTCGGCCTCGAAGGGGAGTACTCCACCACGCTCGAACCCAAGGACCACTCCGTGCGCACGCGCACGCCGGTCTGGGACATCAATGCCGAGGAGGACTCGCGATGAGCCTGCGCGAAGCCCTCTCATCCGGCCGTTTCACCGTCACCTCGGAAGTCGGCCCGCCCAAGGGCACCGACGTGGCCGAGATGCTCGAATCCGCGGAGCTCTTGCGCGGGCGCGTCGATGCGCTCAACGTCACCGACAACCAAGCGGCGGTCATGCGCATGTCCACGATCGCCGCCTGCGTGCATCTCAAGAACGCGGGATTCGACCCCGTCCTGCAGGTGACGTGCCGCGACCGCAACCGAATCGCGCTGCAGTCGGACATCCTCGGCGCGGCGTCGTTCGGCATCACGAACGTGCTCGCGCTCACCGGCGACCACGTGGTCGTCGGGGACCACCCGCAGGCCAAGGCCGTGTTCGACCTGGAATCGGTCCAGTTGCTCGACGTCGTGGCCGCGCTGAACGCCGGCACGGATGCCTCCGGCAACGAGCTGCACGGAGTGCCGGACCTCACCGTGGGCGCGGTGGTGACCCCTGACGCCAAGCCACTCGCGCCGCAGCTCGCCAAGTTCGAGAAGAAGGTCCGGGCGGGCGCGACATACTTCCAGACGCAGGCCGTATACGACGCCGAGTCATTCATTGGATTCATGGAGCGCGTCAGGCCACTCGGCGTGAAGGTCCTTGCGGGCATCGTCGTCTTGCGGTCGGCGGGAATGGCGCGGTTCATGAACAAGAACATCCCGGGGATCGACGTGCCGGCACCGCTGATCGCCGAGCTCGATGCTGCCGAGGACCCGGTCGCCGCCGGGATCGACATCGCCGCGCGCTTCATCAACGAGGTGCGCAGCTCATGCGACGGCGTGCACATCATGGCGGTCGGCGCCGAGAGGCTCGTCCCGCGCGTGCTCGACGCGGCCGGCCTCGTTGCCGCGAGCGCCGCGACGGAGAGTGATGCCTGATGAAGCTCGCGATCTCAGGCAAGGGAGGTGTCGGCAAGACCACGATCGCGGCGGGTCTAGCGCACCTTTGGGCAGAAGAAGGACGCCATGTGATCGCCATCGACGCAGACCCCGACGCCAACCTCGCGGTCGCGCTGGGCACGGACGAGGACACCGCCGCCGCGTGCACCCCCCTGTCCGAGATGGACGACCTGATCGAGGAAAGGACCGGTGCGCGCCCTGGCGCCGGCGGCATGTTCCGGCTCAACCCCGACGTCTCGGACGTGGTTGAGACATGCGGGATGCGAATCGGTGACGTCACGCTTCTGCGTATGGGCACCGTGGAGCGAGGAGGCACCGGCTGCATGTGCGCGGAGGGCACGTTCCTGAAGGCCTTTCTGCGCAACCTGTTGGTCGAGCGCGACGACGTTGCGATCCTCGACATGGATGCGGGCATCGAGCATCTCGGCCGAGGAACGGCAGAGAGTGTGGACGTGTTCGTCGTGGTCGTGGAGCCTGGCTCCCGGGCGGTGCAGACCGCCCGCACTGTCCGGACCCTTGCTGCGGACATAGGCGTGAAAGACGTGGTCGCCATCGGAAACCGGGTCCGCGACGAAGAGGACCTCGCGTTCCTCGAGAAGGCCCTCGGCGACATCCCGCTGATCGGCACGCTGCCCGACAGCGACGAGATCCGCGACGCGGACAGGCGGGGCGACACGCCTCACGGCGCGGATTCGCACTTCACAGACGCGCTGCGCCGAATCGCGCACGCGTTGATGGAACGGACAGGCGAGGAGTGAACGAGGAGGGCACACATGCTCGTCATAGGTGAGAAAGTGAACGTCATGGGCAAGTCGATCGGACCTGCCATGAAGGACCGCGACCCGGGTCCCATCCGCGACATGGCCATACGACAGGTCGAGGCGGGTGCGGATGTCCTCGACATCAACCTGGGACCCGCCACCAAGGAGGGCCCCGAGATGATGGAGTTCGTCGTTGGGGTGGTGCAGGAGGCCGTGCCCGGGACTCGCCTGTGCCTGGACACGATGAACCCGAAAGCGATGGAGGCGGGACTCAAGGTCTGCGATCAGCAGCCCATCATCAACTCGACGTCGGCGGAGCGCGCCCGGCTCGAGGTCTTCCTTCCGCTCGCGAAGACGTATGGCGCCGAGATCATCGGCCTGGCCATGACAGAGGCCGGCGTGAGCCGCGACGCGGAAGAACGCCTGATTGCGGCGTCGCAGATCATGGCCGCGATGATGGAGTTCGACGTCTCGCTCGACAGGCTCTACCTGGACCCCCTCTTGCTGCCGATCAGCGTCGCCCAACAGCAAGCCATGGAGGCAATGAAGGCCATCGAGATGTTCAAGCAGCTCAACGAACCGCCCCTGAAGACGGTCGTGGGCTTGTCCAACATCTACAACGGCTGCCCGGATGCGGTGAAATCCCCGATTGCGGCCGCCTTCCTGTCCCTGCTCATCCCCGTCGGGCTCGATGCCGCTATCATGGACCCCGACGACATGCTCCAGATGGCGGTCGTCCGTCAGGACGAAGATGTCCTGGCCGCCGACGACACCATCGAGCGGTCGTACTCCATCCTCAAGAACGATACCCTGTACTGCGACTCCTACCTCGACTGAGACGCCTCCACGTCACAACGGACCGCAAGACGACCGACCGACCTCGGAGACCAGCATGACCGAGCGAGAGTGCAGCGCACCCGCACGACCGCCCCGCATCGACCTGTCGTTTCTCGAGCCCGTACTCGAGCGACACGCGGACGACCCGGGGGCTCTGATCGCGGTGCTCCAGGAGACGCAGAAAATCTACGGCTACCTGCCCAAGAGCGCGCTGCGGAAGATCGCCTCGGCCCGCCGGCTCCCGCTATCGAAGGTGTACGGCGTGGCCACCTTCTACTCACAGTTCCACCTCCGGCCCCGCGGCGAGAACGTCATCCGGGTGTGCCACGGGACCGCGTGTCATGTCAGGGGCGCGCCCGAGGTCACCCGCGCCGTGGTCGAGGAGCTCGGACTCAAGGTCGGAGAAACCGCCGAGGACCTGTCGTTCACGCTCGAGTCCGTTGCCTGTGTGGGCTGCTGCGGCCTCGCCCCCGTGATGCTCGTGGACCACCAGACGTATGGGCAGCTGGACGTGGTCGAGGCGCGGCGGATCGCGGCCGAACTGCGCGAGGAGGCGGCCGCCGACCGCGACGAGATCGCCGACTCCCCCGACGGCGAAGGCGAGAGCGACGCATGAGCTCGCCGACGTCGACACGGGAAGCTACCGCTCGGGGCACCACGATCATCCGCGTGTGTACCGGCTCCGGCTGCGCGATGAACGGCTCGGTCGAGGTCGCCGATAGCTTCGAGGCGGCCATCGAACGGGCGGGTGCCGGGGACCATCTGCGCGTGGTACGCACGGGGTGTCACGGCTTGTGTGAGATGGGGCCGGTGGTGGTCACCGGACCGGAAGGCATCTTCTACCCTTCGGTCACCCCCCGCGGTGTGCAGCGAATCGTGGAGGCGCTTGTAAGCGGGGACGGCGCGGCGAGCGAGCTGCTGTTCCGCCCGACGCCGGACGCCGAACCCATCGAGAGGTACGCCGACATCCCCTTCAATGCATCCCAGCAGCGCATCGTGCTGCGCAACTGCGGCCAGATCGACCCTGAGAACATCGAGGACGCGCTCGACCGCGGCGCGTACAAGGCATTACACGCTGTGATCGAACACAACGACCCCGATGCGCTCATAGAGCAGATCAAAGCGTCCGGCCTGCGAGGCCGCGGAGGCGCGGGCTTTCTGACCGGCCAGAAGTGGCGGTTCACCCGCGACGCAGCGGGCGAGCCCAAGTACGTCGTCTGTAACGCCGATGAGGGCGACCCGGGCGCGTTCATGGACCGCAGCATCATCGAGAGCGACCCGCACAGCGTCCTGGAGGGCCTCGCGATCGCCGCATTCGCTGTCGGCGCCCATGAGGGATACGTCTACGTCAGGGCGGAGTACCCGCTGGCGGTCAAGCGGCTGCGCATCGCGATCGACCAGGCCGAGGACCGAGGATTCCTGGGCGATTCGATCTTGGGAAGCGATTTCTCGCTACATGTGAAGGTCAAGGAAGGTGCCGGTGCGTTCGTGTGCGGCGAGGAGACCGCACTCATCGCGTCGATCGAGGGTAATCGAGGGATGCCGAGGGTGCGCCCGCCGTTCCCCGCCACATCGGGTCTATGGGGGAAGCCGACGTGCATCAACAACGTCGAGACGCTGGCGAACGTCGCATGGATCGTGGCACACGGCCCTGAGGCATACGCGGCGATCGGCAACGGGGACAGCAAGGGCACGAAGGTGTTCGCCCTCACCGGTAAGGTGCGCTACAGCGGACTCGTCGAGGTCCCGATGGGGATGACCGTGAACGAACTCGTCCACGGTATCGGTGGGGGGTGTTCGGGCGATCAGGAGTGCAAGGCGGTCCAGATCGGCGGTCCGTCTGGAGGCTGCCTGCCCGCGCACCTCATGGACACACCGATCGAGTACGAGCGGCTTGCCGAGGTCGGCGCGATCGTGGGGTCGGGCGGCATGGTCGTGGTCGACCAGGCGACCTGCATGGTGGACTTCGCCCGCTACTTCCTCACGTTCACCCAGGACGAATCGTGCGGCAAGTGCGTGCCTTGCCGCATCGGCACCAAGCGCATGCTCGAGATCGTCACCCGAATCACTCAGGGCCTGGGAGAGGAAGGCGACATCGAGAAGCTGGAGGAGCTTGCCCTCGACGTGAAGCAGGCGTCGCTCTGCGGTCTGGGCCAGACCGCGCCCAACCCGGTCCTCACGACCATCCACTACTTCCGCCACGAGTACGAGGAGCACATCCACGAGAAGCGCTGCCGCGCAGGCGCCTGCGTCGAGTTGCACCGCTACGTTATCGACGTCGACGCCTGCAAGGGATGTGCGGTGTGCAAGAAGCACTGTCCGGTGGGTGCGATCTGGGGAGAGATGAAAGAGCCGCACAGCATCAGCGCGGAGCGATGCATCAAGTGCGGGATCTGCTTGGAGCGATGCCCGTTCAACGCCGTGCAGCGATTGTAGGAGGTCGGCGGACCCGCAAGGCGCCGCGCGAGTAAGGAGACAGCTGGATGAAGGTCAGAGACATCATGACCCCGCGAGTCGTGTCCGTGTCCCGCGACGTCACGGTGACCGAAGCCGCGCGGATCATGCGCGACGAGAAGGTCGGTTCGGTCCTGGTCGTCGACGACGGCGCGCTCGTGGGCATCCTGACGGACCGGCAGATCACCCACACCGTGATCGCTGCGGGCGACGACCCCCGCGAGGTGGCTGTTGGCGATGTCATGCACGAGGAGTTCGTCCCGCTGGAGCCGGAGATGGACCTCTTGCAGGCGCTGCGGTTGCAGAGGGAGCTCGCCATGCGGCGGCTGCCGGTCGTCGAGAACGGCAAGCCGGTCGGCATCGTCTCGGTCTCAGACATCGCCGCGTTCGTACGTGAAGGCGTCGAGACGATCTTGATGGAAGGTACCGTAAGGGTGCGCCGCCGGGAGAAGAGCTGAGAAGCCCGAGGAGACACACCGCGTGACTGACGGACTCGCATACGAGGTGTCACTCACCGTCGACGGCAGGCCCCTTCGGGCACGCCGAGGCCAGACCGTGCTCGAAGTCTGCAACGACGCTGGCATCCACATCCCCACCCTGTGCCACGACCCACGCCTCGAGCCGTACGGCGCTTGCCGCCTCTGCCTGGTGCAGGTGGAGGGGATGCGCGGCTTCCCCACCTCGTGCACGACGCAGGTAACGGATGGCATGGTCGTGACCACCGACAATGAGGATATCTCCCGGCTGCGACGCTCCGTGGTGGAGTTGCTGCTGTCCGACCACGAACTCAGGTGCCTCTCATGCGACTCGGCTGGCGCCTGTGCGCTGCAGGACATCGCTTATGAGTTCGGCATCGAGGAGTCACCCTACCACGGGGAGCGGCACCGCGTCTGGGAGGGCGAAGACGAGAACCAGCTCATCGAACGCGACTACACGAAGTGCATCTCGTGCGGCCGGTGCGTGCGCATCTGCGCCGAGGTGCAGGGCTGCGACGTGTACGGCTACACGGACCGGGGCTTCGAAGCGATCCCGAACACGCCATACGCGACCTCGCTGGAGGCAGGCGGCTGTGAGTTCTGCGGTCAGTGCGTGTCGACGTGCCCGGTGGGTGCGCTCACCGACAAGAGCAGCCGGTATCGTGGCCGCACGTGGGAGACCGCGCTGGTGGAAACGACCTGCGGCTACTGCGGCGTGGGCTGCACGGTCGAGTATCGCGTGAAGGAAGGCCGCATCACCGGCGCCCAGGCCCCGCTGGACCGCGGAGTGAACAAGGGCAACCTGTGCGCGAAAGGCCGCTACGGCTGGAGCTTCACGCACCACCCCGACCGGCTCACAGTGCCGCTCGTACGGCGCGACGGCCGGCTGGCCGAGGCCTCCTGGGACGAAGCTCTGGGAATCGTAGCGGAGCGCCTGAATGCGACCGCCGAGGATCACGGCGGCGACGCGATCGCAGGGCTATCGAGCGCGAAATGCACGAACGAGGAGAACTACCTCTTCCAGAAGCTACTGCGTAGCGCATTCGGAACGCACAACATCGATCATTGCGCCCGTCTTTGACACAGCTCGACGGTGACCGGTCTGGTCGCCTCATTCGGAAGCGGCGCGATGACGAACTCGTATGCCGACCTCGCCGAGGCCGATCTGATCCTCGTGGTGGGCTCCAACACCACTGAGGCGCACCCGATCGTCGGCATAGAACTGAAGAAGGCGGCACGGCGCGGGACCAAGCTCATCGTGGTCGACCCGCGGCGGATCCGGCTAGTGGATCATGCGGACAGCTGGCTGCGAATCGCCCCGGGCGCCAACATCGCTCTCTTCAACGCAATGATGAAGGTCATCCTCGACGAGGGGCTCGCCGACGAAGCGTTCATCGCCGAGCGCACAGAGGGCATCGACGAGCTTCGCGAGCATCTGGCGGGGGTCGACCTCGACGAGGCGGCCCGCATCATCGGCCTTACCGCCGAGGAGATCCGCGACGCCGCGCGCGCGTACGCAAGCGCCGATGCCGCCTCGATCGTCTACTGCATGGGCGTCACACAGCACACGTCGGGCACCGACCAGGTCCGCGCGCTGGCGAACCTCGCGCTGCTGACGGGGAACGTGGGGCGACCCGGCACGGGCGTCAACCCGCTTCGCGGCCAGAACAATGTGCAGGGCGCCTGCGACCTCGCATGCCTCCCGAACTGTCTCCCCGGCTACCAGAGCGTGACCGACCGCGGCACGCTCGACCGCTTCTGTGACTTCTGGGAGATCGACGTCGATCTCTCGGCGGAGAGCGGCCTCACCATCGTAGAGATGATGGATGCCGCGATCGAAGGTGACCTCAAGGCCCTGTTCGTGATGGGCGAGAACCCGGTGATCGCCGACCCCGACCAGGCGCACGTGAGAGAGGCGCTCGAAGCGCTGGATTTCCTGGTCGTGCAGGACCTTTTCATGACCGAGACGGCCGAGTACGCCGACGTGGTGTTACCCGCCGCGAGCTTCCTCGAGAAGGAAGGCACGTTCACGAACTCCGAGCGGCGGATACAGCGCGTGCGCAAGGTCGTCGAAGCACCGGGTGAAGCGAAACCAGACCTGGAGATCCTGGTCAATCTCGCAAACCGGCTCGGTCTGGATTGGGAGTACGACGGGCCGTCGGACGTGATGTGGGAGATGGCCGCCGTCACACCCCAGTACGGCGGCGTCAGCTACCGTCGGCTCGACCACGAGGGCGGGCTGCAGTGGCCCTGCCCGACCGAGGATCACCCAGGCACCCCGATACTGCACGCCGAGAGCTTCACGCGGGGCAAGGCAGCACTTGCGGTGGTCGACCACAAGCCGCCGCCCGAGCCCGCCGGCGACGGCATGCCGTTCGTCCTGACCACCGGGAGGCACCTGTGGAACTTTCACACGAACACGATGACCGGCCGCTCTCACGGCCTGTCTGAGCTGAACCCAGTGGGTTACGTGGAGATATGCGCCGAGGATGCGGAGCGCTTGGGAGTGTGTGACGGAGAGATGGTCGAAGTGACCTCTCGCCGCGCCACGGTCACGGCTGCGGCGCGCGTCACCGACGGTACTCGACCGGGTGTGGTGTTCATGCCCTTCCACTTTGCAGACGCGCCGGCCAATGCCCTCACGAGCGGTTCGCCGCTCGATCCCCAGTCGAAGATCCCCGGACTGAAGGCAACGGCGGTTAGCGTGAGGCCGGTGCGGTCGAAGGCCTAGTCCTCGGCGGTATCATCGCCGTCGGGGGATTCACCGAGCATCCCGGAACGAACGAGTTCCCCGTATCGCTCAGCGCCCAAACACGCCTCAGCCGAAGCGCACCACGAGGCGCACGTGGGCGCCGCCTCACGCGCCACCCAACGGCCGCACTCGGGGCACTTGCGCCGCTGCTCGTCGGAAAAAAGCTCCACGCGCGTGCCGCAATGCCGACACGTGAGTTCCGCGACGGTCAGATTCCGAAGCTCTCCTCCAGGGCACCGCTCCATGGCGCACGAATCCTTATCCGGCGTGTTCCTGCGAGTATAGGCGCTGCAATCCGCGAGCCAAACCCGTGTACGGAATTGCATACCCATCTCGGAACGGTCGAACTCCAACCCCCCGAAGGCCGTGATGATACCGGGCGCTAGCGGTGATAGGGCTCCCCTCGCATGATGCGGAAGGCGCGATACACCTGCTCGAGCAGCACGACGCGCGCAAGCTGGTGTGGCAGGGTCATCCGCCCGAGCGAGAGCCGTTCCTCGGCACGTGAAAGTACTTCGTCGGCAAGTCCGGCCGTCCCGCCGAGGATGAATGCCACGTGTGAGCGGCCCTCCAGCCCATGCGTGCCGATCCAGTCGGCCAGCTCCTCCGAAGACATCTGCCGCCCGCCGATGTCGAGCGCGACCACGTGCGCTCCGGCCGGCAGGGCTTTCAGCAGCGCCTCGGCCTCTTCGGCGATCGCGCGGGACTCGTCGCGAGAGACGTCGCGGTCGGGCACCTCGACGACCTCGACCGTCGCGTAACCTTTGAGCCGCTTGAGGTATTCGTCGGCGGCGGCGCGCCAGTGCGGCTCCTTCAGCTTGCCGACGGCCAGTATCGTGAGCCGCACGCTAGCCGCCCGTGCGCTCGGCGTCGGAGGCTAATGTGACCTCGAACTCGCGCTCGGCGTCGCCCCGGATGACGACCACCCGGATGGTCTCTCCGATGTCGGCAGCCCTCACCGCGGCGAAGACGTCTTCGACGTTCTCGATGTCGCGGTCGCCGATTGTGACGATGATGTCGCCGCGCTGCAGGCCGGCTTCCTCGGCAGGGGATCCGGGTTCGACGAAGCGGACGAGGGCGCCCCGGTTCACCGGCAACCCGAACTGAGCGGCGAGATTCTCGTCGATAGTCGAGCTCGACACTCCCATGTAAGGGTGCACTGCCCTACCTGTGTCGATGAGCTGCTCGGCGACGCTCATTGCGAGATCGACCGGGATGGCGAAGCCGATTCCCGCCGACTGCGGCGCGCCCACGCTCCCGGACGGCGACTGGATGAGCGTGTTGATGCCGATCAGCTTACCGGTCTCGTCGACCAGCGCGCCGCCCGAGTTGCCGGGGTTGATCGCGGCGTCCGTCTGGATGAGGTTGGTGTACGCCGTGATGTCGGTTGCGCCCTCGGCGAAACTCGTGCGCTGCAGCGCAGAGATGATCCCCGCGGTCACCGTCTTCTCCAGGCCGAAGGGGCTTCCCACCGCGACGACGAACTCGCCCACGCGCAGGTCCTGCGACGACCCGACCTCGATAGCCGGGTAACCATCGCCCTCGATCTCCAGCACCGCGAGGTCGGTCTGAGGGTCCGTGCCCACGACCTGGGCGTCGACGTCCTCGACCCCTACCGTGACCACGATGCGGTCGGCTCCTTCGATCACGTGGTAGTTCGTGAGGATGTGCCCGTCCTCGCGGATGATCACCCCGCTGCCGTTGCCCGTCTCCTGGAGTCCTCGCGCCCCGGTGAACGGGTCGATCGCCCGCTGCTGGATGGCGATGTTCACCACCGAAGGAGTGACCTTGGCGGCTACCGCCTCGGCGAAGTCGAGATTGCTGTCGGGTTCGATCTGGATCGGCCCCCCGGCAGAACCGCTCGGTCCCGGATCGATGAACGGGCGCACCCCGGGGACATACCCGAATGCGAAAAGGACGGCCGCCGCAACGAGTACTGCGCCCGCGATCGCGCCTCCGGCCGCGGCAACAACGACCGCAGCGCTGGACCAGCGCTTCACGACTGCCGGCTCCTCGCATGGCTCCTCGTCCGGCTCTCCCGTGTAGTCGCACACGGGAAGCGGGCCGCTCGCCACCTCGTACCTGGAGGCAACGTCGCGCCGCTCGAGATCGTCCAGGTGAGTGTCGGCATCCGCCATCCACGCGATGGACTCGCCCTCGTCGGCCGAAGGCTCCGATTCCTCGGGGAGCAGAGGTTGCTGCGTCGACTCCCCGTCGTTGTCCCCGACGGGCCTGGATTCGCGGTCCTCCACTGTTCACCTCGCCATCTCTCGCCCGCAGTGTCGATTGGGGGAACGATGGTGAATATACCCCCGCAGCCGGACCACCCCCGCGCATGCGTCGGGTGGCCGGGTACTCCCGCACCGGCGCCGTCCGGGGCTATGACGCAGCGAAACCCAACGCCCGCAGGAGCGGGGAGGCGGCGACGCCCACGACGAACGTCGCGATGACGGCCAGCGCGAGTGCAGCAGCGGCCCCGGTGGAAGGCGCGAGCCGTGCCGGACGTCCCTCACGCTTCCGGAGAAACGCTTCGCGGATGATGCGGAAGTAGTAGCCGGCCGAAACCACACTCATGAGCACCGCGATCACGACCAGCCAGACCTGACCGGCCTCGAGCACCGACCCGAACAGATACAACTTGCCGAAGAATCCTGCCAGCGGCGGTATTCCGATCAGCGAAAGCAGCCACACTACGAGGCCCCAGGCAGCGGGCGCTCGCCGGGAGACAAGGCCCGCGAACGAGGTGATCTCCGTACCTTCCTCGGCAGCGACGAGCATCACCGCCATCGAGGGAATGGCATAGGCCACCGCGTAGAGGACGGTCGCGCCGTACCCGTAGCCGGGCGGGCCGGACGCGCCCAGATGGGCTCCGGCGGCGAGGCCGAGCAGCAGGTATCCGGAGTGCGCGACGCCCGAGTAGGCCATCAGCCGCCTGAGGTCGGTCTGCGGGAGCGCAGCAAGATTGCCGAGGACCATCGACACCGCCGCGACGACGCCCAGCACGAGCGGCAGGTAGGGCGTGCCGGTCGCGAGCACCTGCACGAGGCGCACCATGGCAGCAGTGCCCGCCACCTTCGGCACGGCGGAGACGAAGGCCACGGAAGTCGCGGGAGCGCCGGCGTACGCGTCCGGCGTCCAGTAGTGGAACGGCGCCGCGGACATCTTTGCGAACAGGCCCACGAGCGTCACGACCGCAGCCACGAGCGCTATCGGCCCCGCCCCCGACAGGTCGATGCGAGAGAACAGCGTCTCGCCCGAGATGCCGTACACGAACGACAGCCCGTACAGCATGATAAGGCTCGTGGTGAGCGAGAGCAGGAAGTACTTGAGCGCGCCCTCCAGGCCGCGGATGTCTCCTCGGCGGTAACCCACGAGCACATATGCGGGCATGGTGGAGAGTTCGAGCGCCATGTACAGCGTGATCAGGTCGGCCGACATGGCCAGCAGCATCCCGCCCGAGGCCGAGAACATCGCGAGGGCAGCCGCTTCGCGCGACCGCTCGTCCTTCACGCCTCGGTCGGCGAGCCACAGCAGCCAGACCGCAGTGAGGCCGGCGACACCGGCGCGGATGAAGCGCGCGGGAGCGTCCGCCACGAGCAGCCCGCCGAAGAGAGGATCGGCGAGGCCGCCGAACGCAGCGAGCAGCGCCGCCGACGCCGAGAGTGCCGCGCCAGCGTATGCCGCGCCGCGGTCCTTCCCGGGCACGAGGTTCCCGAACAGCGCGATGAGCGCGCCGCTCAGTACGAGCGCCTCGGGGAGCAGCTGCCAGTAGCCGGGCATCCGCTAGACCCCCATCCCCGCGAGAATGGCGGTGACGGCGGGATCGACGAAGTGCAGCAGACTCGACCAGTACACACCCACGACCACGATGAGCGCGACCAGCGGGACCAGGGTGACGAGTTCACGCACATCCAGGTCGCTGTGCCCCGCGACCACATCGCTGGGTTCGCCGAGCACCACCCGCTGCACCATCCACAGCATGTATGCGGCGGCGAGCAACACGCCCACCGCCGACGCGATCACGTAGCCGTGGGCGAACATATCGGACTTCCACGCTCCGAGCAGCGACAGGAACTCGCCGGGGAAGCCGGCGAGCCCGGGCAGGCCGAGCGAAGCGAACGAGGCGAACGCGAGCAGGCCCCCGGCGACCGGCATGGCCTTCGACACGCCGGAGATGTCCGCGATCATGCGCGTGTGCGTGCGCTCGTACACCATGCCGACCATGAGGAACATCATGCCGGTGATGAGGCCGTGGGCGATCATCACTACCACCGCGCCGTTCACGCCTTCCGGGGTGAGCGACGCGAGTCCCAGCATCACGAACCCCATGTGCGAAACGGACGAGTACGCCACGAGTTTCTTGAGATCGGTCTGAGCGAACGCCACCGCCGCGCCGTAGATGATCGAGATCGCCGCCAGCAGCGCGATGAACCACGCCCACGTCTCGGCCGCGTGCGGCAGCATCGGCAGCGAGATACGCACGAATCCGTACGTGCCCATCTTGAGCAGGATGCCCGCCAGCAGCACGGACCCGGCGGTGGGTGCCTCGACATGCGCGTCCGGCAGCCAGGTATGTAGCGGCCACACGGGCACCTTCACGGCGAAGCCGAGGAAGAACGCGGCGAACACCCACCACTGGAAGCTCGCGGGCAGCGCGCCGGACGCACCTGCTTCGGCAAGGCGCACCATGTCGAACGTCCCGCCGGCGGGATGCAGGTACAACGCCAGGATGCCCACGAGCATGAACACCGAGCCGAAGAGAGTGTAGAGGAAGAACTTGATGGCAGCGTATTCGCGGCGGGGCCCGCCCCAGATCGCGATAAGGAAGTACATGGGCACGAGCACGAGCTCCCAGAACACGTAGAACAGCACGAAGTCCAATGCGCAGAAGACGCCGTTCATGCCGACTGCCAGCAACAGGATCATCGCGAAGTAGAATGCCGGCTTGTCCTCGATCTTCCAGGAGGCGAGGATAGCGAGCACCGTGAGCAGGGCCGAGAGCGCGACGAGCACGACCGAGATGCCGTCCACCGCGAGGAAGTACTGGATGCCTGCCTCGGGGACCCAGGAGTAGCGCTCCGTGAACTGGAAGCTGGGACCTGGGCTGAATCGCGCCAGCATCACGACGGCCGCCGCCAGGTCGGCCAGGGCGAACCCGAGCGCGACTTTCTTCGGCAGGTCGGGGCGGGCCTTGGGCAGCAAGGCCGTGACGGCAGCACCCGCGAGCGGCAGGAACACGATCGTTGTCAGCAGTGGCAGCATCTTAGGCTTACGCCCCTTTCAGAACGACCCACAACATGAGGGGCACGAGCATGAACACGAGCGCCCCGACGACGAGTCTCTGATACGACTGGACGCGTCCGGTCTGTACGCGCCGGGCGATGCGCCCCAGCGCTTTGGCGGCAACCGCGACCCCGTTCACCGCGCCGTCGATGACCCCGGCGTCGAACGTCCACGACACGCCGGCCAGACGCCGCCATCCCTCGGCAGCCCCGTTCACGACGCCGTCGACGCGACGCCTATCGAGCACGGCGAGGAAGGTTGCCAGACGCATGTACGGCTGGACTATGAAGTACTGGTAGGTGACATCGAAGTACATCTTGTGCGCGAGTACGTCGTACCCGAGGCCCGCTCGCTGCTTGAGCGAGCGTGTGTTGACGACGACGCTGCGCCTTCCGTAGGCCCACCACCCGACCGCGAGTCCGGACAACGCGACGGCAGTCGAGATGCCGGCCATCGCCGGATCAGGCCATGGGATCTCGTGGCCCAGGAAGCCGCCGATCCGTGGGCCGAAGAACCCGATGAACGCCGTGATCGCCGCAAGCACCACCATGGGCGCGAGCATCTCCTTGTGCGCTTCGTGCAGTTCCTCGGCCTGCTCAGGGCCGGTGAACACGCGGAACCACAAGCGTGCTACATAGAACGCGGTCACGAAGGCCGCCGTCAGCGCGATCGCCCATGTGACGTAGTGGTGCTCGTGCCACAGCACCGTGAGGATCTCGTCCTTGGACCAGAACCCGGACATCGGGAAGATCCCCGCCAGGGCGAGCGCGCCCACCGAGAAGACGACTGTGGTGGTCTTGAGGTGACGTGCGAGCCCACCCATCTCGCGCATGTCCTGCGTGTGCGCGGCATGGATGATCACGCCCGCACCCAGGAAGAGCAGCGACTTGAAGAACGCGTGGGTGACGAGGTGGTACATGCCCGCCACCGCACCGCCCGCACCGAGCGCGATGAACATGTAGCCGAGCTGCGAGATCGTGGAATACGCGAGGACCTTCTTGATGTCGTGCTGCACGGCGGCGAGCAGGCCGCCCACGAGCGCGGTGACCGCGCCTACGACCATGGCTAGGGTGAGCGCAGCCGGCGCGGCCTCGAACACCGGATAGGCGCGATATACCAGGAAGACACCGGCAGCGACCATCGTGGCCGCGTGGATGAGAGCAGACGCCGGCGTGGGACCCGCCATCGCATCCGGCAGCCACACGTGTAGCGGGACCTGCGCGGACTTGCCCATCGCGCCGAACAGCAGCAGCAGCGCGACCGCGAGCGCCGCCTCCGGCGCCCAGGTAGCGGCGGACCCCAGGACGCGATCGAAGTCGAACGACCCGGCGGCGGCGTACATCACGAACAACCCCACAGCGAAGCCGACATCGCCCACGCGTGTGGTGAGGAACGCTTTGATCGATGCCCGTCTCGGCGCCTCCTGCTCGTGCCAGAAGCCGATGAGCAAGTAGGAGCACAGCCCCATGACCTCCCAGGCCATGTAGAGCAACAGGAAGTTGTCGGCGAGCACGAGCAGCAGCATGGCTGCCGTGAACAGCGACAGCACGGCGTAATACCAGCCGATACGGTCGTCTCGGTGCATGTAGCCGATGGAGTATATCTGGACCGCCGCACCCACGACGCTGATGACGACCACCATGATCGCCGCCGAGACGTCGAGGACGATGCCTATCTCGAGCGGCACCCCGCCGAGAGTGGCAAGCGTGAAGGTGGCGTGATAGGCGGACTCGACCGCGTGAGCCGCGCCTTCGGACGCCTCGCCTCCGCCGCCGGCCGCCGCGCCCGGCCACACCGCTGCGAACGCGGCAAGCGACAGAACCAGAGAGCCCACGATCGCTCCTACCGACACCCAGAGCGCACGATTGCGGAACTCGCGCGACAAGGGCGCAAGGACCGCGAACGCGAGCGCCGGCAGCAACGGTATGGCGAGGACGTAGTCCACGTCTAGCCCTTCAGCCTCTCCATCGTGGACAGTTCGATCGAGCGCGACTGGCGGTAGATCGCGAGGACGAGCGCCAGGCCTAATCCGATCTCAGCCGCGGACACGACCATCGTGAAGATCGCGAAGAACTGCCCCGTCATGCGCTCGGGGGTGACGAATCGAGACAGCGCCACCATGTTCAGGTTGACCGCAACGGCCATGAGCTCGAGGGACATAAGCACCATGACCGCGCTGCGTTTCGAGACCGCACCGTACAGTCCCAACGTGAACAGCACTGCTGAGAGGCCGGCGAATGCGACGAGTCCGACCTGCATCACTTCTCGCCCTCCTTCGACCACCATACGGCGCCCACTAACGCGACCAGGAGCACGAGAGACGCTATCTCGAACGGGAGGACCCATCCTCCATCCAGGGCGAACAGGATCTCCCCGAGGTCGGTGATGTTAGGGGCCTTCTCCGGCATCTCGGCGAGCCTCGAAGCGAACGAGGGTTGGGACAGCGCGGCGAACACGATCCCGCCGAGCGTGAAGGCCAGCAGCGCGGCTCCCAGCGATAGATCGAGTGGTCGCACGGCGTCTTCCCGCCGCCGCAGGGTGAGCATGACCACGAACAGCAGCAACACGGACACCGCGCCCGCATACACGAGGACCTGTACGAGCGCCAGGAATTCCGCCGAAAGCAGCAGATAGAGCCCCGCAACGGCGAGCATGACCTCGAGCAGCCAGAACGCCGCATGCACGACGTTGCGCGAGAACAGCACGCCTATCGCGCCGCCGATCGCCGCGAGCGCGAGCAGTCCGAACGCGATGCCGTTCACGGTCTCAGCCATCCTCGGCACCCCCCTCGTCGGGCGCGGCGACGTCGGGCGCGGGGCCGGACGCCGGGGCGTCGCTCTCGGGGGCAGGCGTCGGCTTCGCGGGGGCGGGCATCGGCTTCGCGGGCCGGTCGCGCCTGGGCGATGCGGCGTCCACGTCGGTGAGCAGGTCGTATGCGAGTTGGCTCGGATCGGTGACCGCGAGTTCGTAGTCTTGACTCATCTCGATTGCGTCGAACGGGCACGCCTCGACGCACAGGCCGCACATCATGCACGCCCCGAGTTCGTAGTGGTAGTGCTTGATGTGCTTGCTCTTGTCCTCGCGCGTCACGACCTCCAGGTCCAAGACGTAGTCGGGGCAAGCGCGAACGCACGCCAGGCAGGCGGTGCACTTGGGGTCCCCGGCCTCGTCGTACTTGGGCGCGACCGCCCAGCGCGCGCGCTCCGGCAGCTCGAGCTTCTCGTAGGGATACTTCACGGTTATCGGCCCGCGCAGCAGGTTGCGCAGCGTGATCCCGAGGCCCTTGATCATCCCCCTGCCCCACATGCGCTAGCCCACCCCCTGTCCGAGCTGCCACAGCTTGACCACAAGGCCGGTGATCATGACCCAGCCGAGGCTCGCGGGAATGAGCCACTTCCAGCCGAGCTGCATGAGCTGGTCGATGCGCACACGAGGGAACGTGCCGCGGATCCACATCATCACCAGGATGCCGATGTAGACCTTGAACACGAACACCAGCGGGGCGATCGGCTGGACCAGCTCCGACGGCACCCATGGGATCAGCCACCCGCCGAAGAACAGCGTCACGCCAAGAGCAGAGATCACGAACGAGTTGGAGAACTCCGAGAGGAACAGCATCCCGAACTTCATGGCCGAGTACTCCGTGGCGAAGCCTGCCACGAGCTCCGACTCTGCCTCCGACATGTCGAACGGCGTCTGGTTGAGCTCCACGAGGCCCGCCACGGCGAACAGGATGAACGCGGGCAGTTGCAGCAGGACGAACCACTTTGGCAGGAAGCCGAGCCACAGCCCGTCCTGCGCAGCAACGATGTCGCCGAGGTTCAGCGAACCCACGATCATGACCACCGGCAGCACCGACAGCAGCAGCGGCACTTCGTATGCGATCTGCTGGGCGGCCGCGCGCATGCCCCCAAGCAGCGACCATTTGTTGGCCGAGGCCCAGCCCGCCATCAGGATCCCGAGCGGCACGAGCGACAGGACCGCGAAGGTGTAGAGAAGACCGGTAGCCAGGTCGGTGATCTTCCACGACTCGGAGAAGGCGAGGGCCGCATACGCCATGAGGGACGGGACGAACACGGCGATCGGCGCGATGTAGAACAGCACACGGTCCACACCGGCGGGCCACACGTCCTCCTTGGACAGCAGCTTGAGCACGTCCATCGGAGTCTGGAGGATCCCCTTCGGCCCCACGTGGATCGGCCCGTACCGCACGTGCATATGGCCGAGGACCTTGCGCAGCACGTATATGAGCACCACGCCGTTGGCCAGCATGAGTCCGACGGCGGCGAGGACGCGGAGGATGACGACCAGCGCCGGGCTCATCGGTCGGTCTCCCCGAGCATAATGTCGAGCGAGCCAATCAGCATCACCGCATCGGCGAGCAAGTGGCCCGGCAGAATCTCTTCGAGGACCTGGCAGGCAAAGAGTGACGGCGCCCGGTAGTGGTAGCGGTACGGCGTGTCCGAGCCGTCGGAGAGCAGATGTACGCCGGTCTCTCCTCGGCTGGATTCGACGGAGGCGTATACCTCGCCCTCGGGAGGCCGTAAGACCTTGGGGACCTTGGCGGTGAAGTCGCCCTCCGGCATCCCGCCCACGCACTGGCGGACCATGCGCAGGGCCTGCCGCATCTCCTCCATGCGCACCATGTAGCGGTCCCAGGCGTCGCCTGTGGTGCCGACCGGCACGTCGAAGTCGAGTTCGCCGTACGCGTCGTACGGACGTTCGCGGCGCACGTCCCAGCCCAGTCCGCTGGCGCGCAAGTTCGCGCCGGTCAGCCCGAACGCGAGGGCGGTGTCCGAGTCGATCACGCCCACGTCGCGCACGCGTGCCTGGAAGATCTCGTTGCCGCCCAGGAGCGCGTGATGCTCTTCTAGGTAGGTGTCGAAGCCGTCGCAGAACGCCGTGATCTTGCCCTCGATGCCCGGCGGGAGATCGGCCAGCACTCCGCCCGGGCGGATGTAGTTGAACATCATGCGCGCGCCGCTGATCTCCTCGAGGATGTCGAGGATGGCCTCGCGATCGCGCATCGCGTACAAGAACTGCCCCATCGCTCCGGTGTCCAGGCCGAAGGTGCCGTACCAGATCAGGTGGCTCGCGACGCGCGTGAGTTCTGCGACCATGGTTCGAATCCAGCGCCCTTTCGGCGGTACCTCGACCTCGAGCAGCTTCTCGACGGCTAGCGCCGCGGCTTGCTCGCCGTGCATGCCGGACACATAGTCGCCGCGGTCCATGAGCGTCCCGAGCGCGTTGTAGCGCCTGGACTCGGCCAGTTTCTCGATCCCACGGTGCAGATAGCCGAGTGACGTCTCCGCGGCGACGATCTCCTCGCCGTCCACTTCGATGATCAGCCGGAGCACCCCGTGCGTCGACGGGTGCTGCGGACCCATGTTGATGATGAGGTGTTCCGTGGTCAGGCCGTCGACGCCGGTAGGCGCCCGCCGGATGCCGGCGGGCGGCAATCCCGGATCGTGGGCGCCTTCGGCCAGCAGCCCCACGTCGGTGACCAGGTCGCGAGGGTCTGTCATCGCTCGCGCACCTCGTCCACACTCCGCTGCGAGACTGCCTTGCGCAGCAGCGGCTCGACGCCCTCGGTGGTGAACAGCCGCTTGGGATTGGGATGGCCCGTGAGCTTCAGGCCGAAGAGCTCCGCGGTCTCTCGCTCCTGGAGCAACGCCGAAGGATAGGTGTTCCAGACCGAGGGCAGGTCTCCGTCGTAAGGCAGGGTCGTCTTGAGGTACAGCTCCTCGTCGCGGGAAAAGGACCGCAGGTGGTAGGTGATCTCGATGTCCTCGCCGGTGTCCATGCCGAGCACGTCCACCAGCATGCGGAAGTCGAGCTCGCTTGCGCGAAGGGCCGCCGCTGCGCCGGGCAGGACGTCCGGCGAGACGCGGAACACCAGGCCGAGCGAGGTCTCCTCGGCAGATGGTTCGAGCGCTCCGGCGGCACTCAGTATCGACTTAACTACGGTCGCGTCCGGCAGCAAGTCGCTCCTCCGTCTGTGCCTTGATCTTCTCCTGCAGCTGGATGAAGCCGTACTGGACCGATTCGGGCCTGGGCGGACATCCGGGGACGTACACGTCCACCGGGACCACCTTGTCCACTCCCAGTACGACATTGGGGTACTCGCGGAACGGGCCGCCGGTGCAGGCGCAGGCGCCCATGGCCACGACCCACTTGGGCTCCGGCATCTGCTCGTAGAGCAGCCTCACCGTCTCGGCCATCTTCCGGTTGACGGTGCCTGCGACGATCATCACGTCGGCCTGCCGAGGAGAGGCGCGGAAGAAGACGCCCATGCGGTCGAAGTCGAAACGCGGGCCGCTCGCGCTCATGGGCGCCTCGATCGCGCAGCACGCGATGCCGAACGCGAGATACCAAAGAGAGTTGCGGCGCGCGAGGTCGAAGAGCTGCTCGCTGCGGATGAAGGCCATGGAATGCTCGCCGGTGAACCGGTCTATCGCCACGTCAGCGCCCCCTCTTTCCAGGCGTAGACCAGCCCCAGCACCAGGATGCCCACGAACACGAACATCTCGATGAGGATGAACATCCCCATCCGGTTGAACGTGACCGCCCACGGATACAGGAACACCGTCTCGATATCGAAGACGACGAAGAGCAGCGCGTACACGTAATAGCCGATCCTGAATTGCACCCACGGCGGCCCGACCGGCTCGCTGCCGCACTCGTAGATCCGCGACTTCTCCTCGGAGGGCGACGAAGGGCTCAGGAGGTTCGACGTGGTGACCGTGACGACCACGAACAGCGCACCGATGATCGCGAAGCCGGCCAGTATGAGGTAGTCGAGTGCCATGGTGCTGTGAATCGAACCCGCCTTTGCTTCCACGGTGCCCTGAACCGGGCGCCGAGCCACCCTCGAAAGGATACGACAACGCCCGCGGGGCCGGGAGTCCGGGGGGACCGGCAGGCCCGTGGGCGTCTCAGGGTTCGCAGAAATGTAACACAGGTTACAAAGACGCTCAAACGGGCGTGCCGCTTACCGGGCGATATCGACCGTTCACGGAGTAGGTCCTGTAGAACGCGCAAGGCCCGCGGGTTCGTTCCCGCGGGCCTCGGTTCTATGCGGATAACGCACCCGCAGCTCGATTCCATGGAGCCGACGAGGGGATTCGAACCCCTGACCCCCGCATTACGAGTGCGGTGCTCTGGCCAGCTGAGCTACGTCGGCCTATTCGATTAGCTACCGCCGCCGTCCGGGCTCTTGGGAGCGTTCTGCCCCGAACCCCCGCTGCCGGGGGGGCGCCGCCTGCGTCTGCGCCGGCGGCTCGACGACGACCCTTGTTTCTGCTCGGTTTGCTCCTTCTGCGACGCCTTCTGACTGGGCTTCGCCTCGTCCGGCGTCTTCTGGGCCGAGGAACTCGAACGCCTGGGACGCCTCTTGCCCCTCTGCCCACCGTCGGACTCGCCCCGACGCCCTTGTGCCTGCTTTCCGTCGGGCGGAGTCTCCGCCGCCGACACGAGCGTGGCGGACGACGCTCCCGCCGCTTCCAGCACCTCGCGACAGCATACGCACGGCCGCTTGGAGTCGCCCTTGCACTCCATCTCCGCGACGGGGACGCGAACGTTCTTGCCGTCCGGCATGCGGAGCGTTGCCGTCTCCCGCGGAGTGTTGAGTTCGATCACTTTCGCATCGCCCGCAGGTGTTTCGATCATCGCTCCCCGCTTGGGCGCCCTGGACTTGAATTCCTTGTAGGCGTCGTACTCATAGCGGAGACAGCACATGAGTCTGCCGCACAGCCCACTGATTTTCAAGGGGTTGAGCGGCAGGTCCTGCTCCTTCGCCATCCTGATCGAGACCGGCTGGAAGTCGCCCGCGAACCGCACGCAGCAGAGCATCTCGCCGCAGTGGCCGATCCCGCCGACCATTCGCGCTTCGTCGCGCACGCCGACCTGACGCATGTCTATCCGTGCCTTGAAGCGCGACGCGAGATCGCGCACGAGCTCCCGGAAGTCGACGCGTTCTTCGGCGGAGAAGTAGAAGACGACCTTGCCACCGCCGAAGAGGAACTCGATGTCCACCGGTTTCATGTCGAGCTCGTGCTTGCCTATGAGCTCGCGGAAGACCGGCATCGCCTCGGCTTCCTGACGCTTGAGGTCCTCGACGTGCTCGAGGTCCTCGGCGGTAGCCTTGCGGATGACGGGCTTGAGCGGGGCGGACACGTCCGCGTCCCGCACGTCGTAGGGCGCTTCCAGCACCTCGCCGACCTCGGTGCCGCGCTCCGTCTCGACGATGGCTATGTCACCCTGGGCCAGCTCGATCCCCGCGGGATCGAAATGCAGCACTTTGGGCGCGAAACGCAACTTGATTCCCACTACCGTGGGCACAGGAGAACCTCCCGGATATCGAAGAGCATGGCCTCTATGGCCAGCTGGGGATTCACATTATACGAGATACGTCGGCGCGCCTCCTTAACGGCGGCAAGCGCCCGCGAGGCGGCTGCCGGCGTGATCACCGCGCCGACCTCCTCCATCGCATCGAGAACGTCGCTGTTCGCGACGAGTTCAGGCACATCCTGGGACAATGCCAAGCAATCCCTCAGCCAACTCTCCACGATGTTGAGCACCTCGCCCACCGCCTCGCGCTCCCGCGCGGTCATCTCGCGCTTGTGCTTGTCGGTGACGGCCTTGCTGCCGGCCGAGGAGCCCAGGAACTCCTCGCGCTCCCGGATCTCCTCGGCTTGCACGGCCTTGAGCTCCTCGAGCGGCGCCTTGACGGCGGCAAGGACCTCTCGCACGGCAACGAGCACGTCGTGGCCGTCCATCACGGCCACGTCCTTGAGCACGCGCAACACCAGGTCGCGTGCCGCCCGCCGGTCCGAAGACTGCAGGAATTCGGAAGCCCGCGCGAGCACGCCACCGGTGGCCGCGAGCGCCGCCCGGGCCTCCCACGGCTGGGCGCCCGTTCGCTCTGCCAGGATCTGCTCGGCCGTACCCGGGGGAATCCGCTTGAAGCGCACGACTTGGCAGCGCGACACGATGGTGGGAGGGATGGCGTCGAAGGCGGAGGCCAGCAGGATGATGACGGTGTCCGCCGGCGGTTCCTCGAGCGTCTTGAGAAACGCGTTCGCCGAAGAATCGTTGAGCAGGTCGGCCGACTCGAGGATGTAGACCTTGCGCGGTCCGTCCACGGAGGCAAGTCCTATGTCGTGGATCAGGTCGCGAATCTGCGGCACCATGTAGCTGGCGGCACCCTCGGGCGCCACAACGTGGACGTCCGGGTGGTAGCCGCGTTTGATGCGGTAGCACGCGGCGCACGCACCGCAGCCCCCGTCGTCGCAGAACATGGCGCACGCGAACGCGCGCGCCGCAGTCTTCTTGCCTGCGCCCGGGGGCCCCACGAAGAGGTAGGCGTGGCCGACCACATCGCGCTCGACTGCGGCCCGGAGGTAGCCGACCGCTTGCTCCTGGCCGATCAGGTCGTCCCACACGCAGCGCGTCACGATTCCGCCCGCAAGCCCAGGGTCATGACCGGCATCTCGTGCACTGCGGCCAATACCGCCTCCGCCACTTCTTCGACCGTGCCGGCGGCGTCCACGACCTTGACGCGGTCGGGTTCGTCCTCGGCGATCCGGAGGAACCCGGCGCGCACGCGCTCGTGGAACGCGCGCTCCTCCGCCTCGAGGCGGTCGGCTCCCCCCGCGGTCGCACGCGCGAGTCCGGTCTTCACGCCAAGGTCGAGCACGATGGTGAGATCGGGCTCCAGGTCCTCGGTGGCAAAGGAGTTGATCGCGCGCACTTCGTCGATCGGCAATCCGCGCCCGTAGCCCTGGTACGCAGTCGTGGAGTCGTCGAACCTGTCGCACAGGACCACGCCGCCCGTGATGAGAGCGGGGCGGATGACTTCCTTGACGAGCTGGGCTCGGCTTGCCTCGTACAGCAGCAGTTCGGTCCTGGCGGACATGGTCTCGTGGGCGGGATCGAGCAACACTTCGCGCACCATCTCGCCGACGACGGTGCCTCCGGGTTCCCGCACGACGGTCACCACGAACCCGGCGTCGGTGAGCGTATCTGCCAGGAGGGAGAGTTGCGTGGACTTGCCGACACCCTCGCCGCCTTCGAGCGTGATGAAGACGCCTCGCGCGCTCATGCGCCTCGCACTCCTCCGGTCGCACGCCACTCCGCGGCCGCCTGCTGGTACAACTCGCGACCTTGGGTATCGATCGCGACGAACACCGGCATCGCGTCCAGCTCCAGGCGGACGAGGGCTTCGGTCCCCAGTTCGGGGTAGGCAACCGTCTCGGCGGAGCGTACGTGCGCTCCCAGCAGGGCCGCCGCGCCGCCCACGGCGGCGAAGTACACCGACCCGGTCTTTTGGCAGGCTTCGCGAACGCTTGCGGAACGCGCCCCCTTGCCGATCGTGGCCACGACTCCAGCTTCGAGAAGGGCGGGCGTGTAGCGGTCCATGCGCGAAGCGGTCGTCGGTCCTACGGAACCCGCCGGCCGCCCGGAAACCGAGGGGGTGGGCCCCGCATAGAACAGCACCTGGCCTTCGAGTTCGTACGGAAGCCGCCCGGTGTCCGAGAGCTCGCTCGTAAGGCGTTCGTGGGTCGCGTCCCGGGCGGTGAAGACCGGGCCGCTCAAGAGCACCTCGTCGCCCACGCGCAGCCGGGCAAGAGTCTCGCGGTCGACAGGAAGCAACAGGTGTTTCGCGTCACTCACAGACTGCTTCCTCCTCGTAACCGCGCAGGTTCAAGCGTCGCGACGCGTAGAACGCAGCAGCCAGCACTATCAACGCTCCGAACTGCAGAGCCAGTTGGGACCCGGTGAAGACCACGTTCCCTGGATCGATGCCTCTTGATTCCACGATACCCTGCACGATCGTCGCCGCCACGTCGCCCACCGACGCCATCACAACCATCGATATCAGCAACGATACCCTGATAACCGACTCCAGAGTCGTGAACACGCGTCCTCGGATCTCGTCGGACACCGTGTATATGACATAAGTGTTCCCCGCAACAGACACCGTCGCGATGCACAGCCCCGCCATCGCCGCGAACAACGCCGCGATCCAGTACAGGCGCATGGACGCGAACCCGAGCATCGCGATGCCGAATCCCCCCACCCCGCTCAGGAACAGCAGCTGGAGAGAGAGGCGCGTGGCCAGCCGGGGCACCACCAGCGCCCCAACGACCATGCCCAGGGCAAGGAACACGAGCATGAACGTCTGAGGGGCGGCAGCGAGCCGTTCCAGGAACTCCACGTTGTCGAAGATCGGCACGCCGCCGGTGAGGTTCTGCTGCACGTGGACCAGGCCCACGGGAATCATGGTGCCCCCGCCCAGGATCGCCAGACCGATGGTGACAAGGAAGCCGCGCAACTCGTCGTGATCGCGCACGAAGCGATACGCATCGAGCACGTCCTTGCCGAAGAGTTCCAGCACGAAACGTCCGCCCCCCGGCGCGGTCGCCCGCACCTTGATGCCCTTGATGAGCACCGCCGAGGCTACGAAGGTGAGGCTGTCGACGAACACGCCCGCACGGGGCCCCAGTAGCGCGGGCGCTAGCGGCCCCACGAGGCTGCCGATCAGCGGCAGGTCCGCCCCGATGACGAGTCGCACGATCGCTTCGAAGGCTGCGAGGATCGCTCCCGACGCTGCGAGACCGACCAGCATGCTGGCCTGTTGTGTCGTATACGAGAGAGCGTTTGCGGAGGCGACGTCGTCGGGTTCCACCAGATAAGGGATAAGTGCGTTCTTGGCGGGACCGGAGAAGAGGGAGGCGATCTCCATGACGAGGACGATCAAGTAGATGATCCAGACGCTGTTCGTGGCGAACAGGCCCAACGCCAGGACGGCGCGGACGATGTCGCACGCGATCATCGTGCGTCGCCTGTCGAACCTGTCCACGAGTACGCCGATCACGCTCGAGAACAGCAGCGAAGGAATGATCTTCGCGATCATGATGCCCGCTACGGCGAACGACGAGCCGCCCGACAGCGTAGTGACGAGCGGCATCAGGAATCCGATGACCAGCCAGTCTCCAACGCCGCTCACGAACTGGCTTATCCATAGACGCCGGAACCGCGGGCTGCTCGCAAGTCGCCGATATGCGCCGCTCGATGCCTGGATCGCCCCGTGGAGCTGCAGTCTCTCCTCCGGCACGCATTCTTCAGGCGACATCCACGCTCACCGATCGTACGGCGCAGCATCCTATGTTGACAGCGATGGGCAGCGCCGCGATGTGCGAGGGCGCGGTCACGACGTGGACCGCAACCGCGGTCGTGTCACCACCCAGGGCTCCTGGGCCGATTCCCGTCCGGTTGATGTCCGCCAGAAGTCGGTGTTCGAGCGCCGCGGCACAAGGATCGCTGCTCGGCTCGCCGATCTCGCGGAGCAACGCCTTCTTCGACAGCTTCGCCACCGTGTCGAAGGTGCCGCCGACGCCCACACCCACAACCAGAGGCGGGCACGCGGCGCTTGCCTTGGCGACCACAGTGTCGAGCACGACCTTCGCGACACCTTCCTCACCGGCGGAAGGCTCGAGCATCGCGACGAACGAGGCGTTGTCGGACCCCCCGCCCTTGAGCATGACGTGAACGCGCGCGCCGCCTCCCGGACGCTGGGTGATATCGAGGAAGACCGGCGTGTTGGTGCCGGTGTTCGTGCGGTCGCAAAGCGAGTCGCGCACCACGCTCATCCTGAGTGCTCCGGCCCGGTAGGCCTCCGCGACCGCATCGTCAACCGCGGAAGCGACGTCGCCCGCGAGAGTCTCGTCGACCCCGAGCTCCAACCACACCCACACCGTCCCGGTGTCCTGACACAGAGGGACCCCGTCCTCTTCGCCCATCCGGGCGTTCTCGATCAGCTGCGCGAGAACCTGCCTGCCCCGCTCGGAACGCTCATTGCGCGCTGCCTTCTCCAGCGCTCGGAGCATGTCGGGCCGCATGCGAGTCGCTGCCACGCGGACTGCGTCGCCGACGGCCCTCGCGATCTGCTCGGCACGCATCCCCTAGCCCCGCTCTCCAAGGCCGTCGAGGCTCGCGGCAATCGTGTTCGCCGACGCACGCAGCGCTTCCGTCTCGGCCGCATCGAGTTCGAGTTCAGGAATGCCGAGGACGCCGGCTGCTCCCAGCGAAGCCGGGACCGACATGTACACGTCTCTGATCCCGTATTCGCCGTCGAGGTATACGCAGCTCGGCATCGTCTCTCCCGTGTCACGAAGGATCGCCGAGACCATCTTCGCCACCGACGCGGCGGGCGCGTAGAAGGCGCTGCCCGTCCTGAGCAATGACACTACCTCCGCACCGCCGTTGACAGTGCGCTCGCACAGCGCCGCGACGTCCTCGCGAGCAAGCAGCTCCGTGAGCGGGACGCCGCCGACGCGGGAGTGGCGAGGGAGCGGCACCATGGCGTCCCCGTGCGCCCCGGCAGCGACGGCCTCGACTGAGGCGATGGGAGCGCCGGTCTTCTCGGCGATGGCGTACGCGAAGCGGGCGGAGTCGAGGACGCCGCCCATGCCCAGCACCCTGCGAGCAGGAAGACCGGAGACCTTCCAGGCCAGGTAAGTCATGACATCGAGGGGATTCGTGACGATGAGGAGGATCGCCTCGGGGGACTCCGCGATCGCCGAACGCACGACCGCGCGCACGATCTCGCTGTTCCGTGCGAGCAGGTCGTCACGGCTCATACCGGGCTGCCGTGCCAGCCCCGCGGTCACCACGACCACGTCCGAGCCGGCGGTAGACCCGTACTCGTTCGTCCCCACGATCGTCGGCTCGAACCGCTCGACCGACCGGCTGTGCATCATGTCCAAAGACTTGCCCTGTGGCAGACCCTCGGCCACGTCCACGAGCACGACGTCGCATACACCCTTTTCGAGCAGCAGGAATGCGGTGGTCGCACCTACCTGCCCCGCGCCGACGACGGTGACCTTGGAACGCGGCATGAAGCCCCTTTCGGAGACGGCGAAAAGCTCCCCACGAGACCGGCCGCCCGCCCCTCGGGCCGCCGTCAATCGCATCGGATTCTATCACGCCGGGAGGTCGCGCCCGCGGCGCTCCGCCCGCGCACGCCATGTAGGCGCTCCGCTCGGGTGCTCCACCCGGGCGCGCACTCAGCTGAGGTCGGCCGGGTAGTCGACCGGCAGCTTCTGCCCGCGGTGATGAGCGAGCCGCTGCAGCAGGATCGGTGGCACCTCGGGCGCAGGCTCGCGTGGCTCTGGCGGCGGCACCGGAATCGGCACTTCGGCGACCAGAAGCTCGTCGTCACCCATCGCTTCCTCGACCACTTCGCCGAAGAGCACGATAGCGCTACCCCCGTGGCCTGGCTCGCCCGGCTCGCCGCCGGTCGGCTCGGCGACGATCACCAAACCGCTTACGGACTCCGACAATCCGATTGCCAGCTCCAGGACCGCTTCCGCCTGCAGTTCCGACCGGCTCAGGGGCGCAAGTATGAGCACGTCGGGCTTCTCCTTGGACAACCGCGCGATCTCCTGAGGATCGATCGCGGCATCGCCCACCGGCATCGCCACGCGCCCGAGCTCCTCGGCGCCGGGGAGAGACATGGGCCGGAACGCCTGGCCGACAACGGATTCCCTGACGTGCGGAACGAGCCACATGCGCGGGGCGACCGGCTGGATGCGGCGGAACATCTCGTCGCGAGCAGACTCGCCGTGCAGCGAAGGCACCTCGGGAAAGACCAGCAACTCGGCGTCGGCGTCCCGCGCTCTCCCGGCCGCCTTCGCCAGAGCGTCGATATCTGCCGACGGATCGCTCCTGAGCCTGTGCTGGACGATGGCGACCTTCATGGGCGAGCCTTTCAGCGCGAGGACGTTCCCTAATCTACTTATCCAGCCGCGTGTTCGCCTATGCGCTGCGTGGCTGCTTCTCGCCTGAGTCCTTCTCGCCCTCGCCGGACTCGCCGGCGCCTTTGTTGTCGCCAGTGGCCGTGTCGGCGGCCTTGCTGGCGGCGCCCTTCTTCGCAGAACCCTTCTTGTCGGCGCCCTTCTTGGCCGCGCCCTTCTTGCCACCGCGGGCGCCCTTGGCCGAAGGCCGCTTGTCGCCGCCGCCCGCCTGCTCCTTGGTCTCGCATTCTGGGTCCAGGCAGATGCGCCACGGCCCCTTGCGGGTGTTCACGACCACGATCGGAGCACCGCACGGCTCGCAGATCTCGCTGGTGGGCTCAACCTCGCCCGACTGAGGAAGCGGATAGGACACCCCGCAGATGTCGTACTGCGTGCACCGCGCGAACTGCTTCAGGGTCTTCTGCGACACGCGTCGCACGATCCGTCCGTCACGGCCCTCGGCGGCGCACACCGGGCAGGCACCCAGGTCGAGCGCCTCGACCTGGTTGGTCGGGCACTCAGGACTCAGGCAGCGCGTGAGCGGCTTGCGCTTGAATCGGTACAGGCGTACCTGCGGCGTACCGCACTCGGCGCACACTTCGTCCACGGCTTCGTACCGCATGGCCTGGGGCAACGGGTAGGTCACTTCGCACTCGGGATATCCGGAGCACCCCACGAAGTACCCGCGGGTCTTCGGCGAGTACTTGATCAGGAGGTCGTGCCCCGAAACGGGACACGTGCCGAGCTTGGCGTCCTCGTCGGCGGCGGCCTTCAGCTCCTCACCGACCTCGGTCACGCGCTCGAGCAGGCCCGTCATCACCCCGGAAAGGAGGCGGCGAGAGTGGTCCACCACGGTGCCCCGCGTGGCCTGCGCCTTGGCGATCTGGTCCATCTCCTCTTCCAGCTCGCTCGTCATCTCCGGTGTGGTGATCCGCTCGGCGTTCTTGACCAAAGCGTTGACCACCGTGATGCCCTTGCAGGTCGGCTCGATGGGATCGCCGTTGACGTACTTGCGGTCGTAGAGGGTTTGGATGATGTCGTGCCGGGTCGCCTTGGTACCGAGCCCGAGCTTCTCCATCTCCTGGATGAGCTTGCCCTGCGAGTAGCGCGCCGGCGGCTGGGTCTGCTTCTCTTCCATCTCCGCTCCCAGGAAGCGCACGCTCTCGCTCTCCTCGAGCGCCGGCAGCAGTTCCTCCTTGCGCGAGCCGTAGGGGTAGACGGCGCGGAACCCCGCCTTCACCGTCACGTCGCCGCGGGCCACGAACGGTTCGCCGGCCACGTCGAGCGAGACTCTGGTGCTCTCCAGGACCGCGGCATCGGAAAGCGTTGCCATGAATCGCCGCGCCACGAGGTTGTACAGCTTGAACTCCTCGGGCTTGAGCTTCTCCGGATCGGCGGCCGAGGTCGGGTGGATCGGCGGATGGTCTGTGGTCTGCTTCTTGCCACGCGTCGGCCTCAACTCGTCCTTGCCGATGAGACCGCGCACGTGCTCGTGGTATGCAGGCACGCCGTCGAGCGCGCGCAGGATTCCCTTGAGGTCGAGACTCGGCGGGTACACGGTGTTGTCCACCCTGGGGTACGAGATCAGCCCGCTCATGTAGAGAGACTCCGCGATACGCATGGTGCGCGCGGGAGACAGACCCTCCGATGCCGCCGCGGCCATCAGTGACGTGGTGTTGAACGGCGCCGGCGGCTGTACGGTCCGGCGGGTCTTCTTGACTTCGGTGACGGTGCCCTCGGTTGCGTCGGCCACTGCGTCCAGCGCCTTCTGAGCCGCCTCGAGCTCCTTGAACCGATCGGTCGCATGCGATACCGCGAACTCCTCGTCGCCCTTGGCGCACGCGCCCTTCACGGTCCAGTACGTCTCCGGCACGAACGCCTCACGCTCCCGCTCGCGGTCGACGATGAGCTTGAGCGTAGGAGTCTGGACGCGGCCCGCGGAGAGCATCTCTCCCCACGCCCTGCGTGAGGCCTTGTTCGACGCAAGGGTGAGATAGCGAGTCAGCACGGCGCCCCAGATGAGGTCGATGTCCTGTCGCGTGCCCCCTGCTTCGGCAAGGTCGTCAGAGATCGTACCGGGTTCGGCGAAGGCCTTCTCGATCTCGTCTCGAGTGATAGCGGAGAACCGCACGCGTTCGATCGGCACGTCGGGGTTCTTGCGGCGGACGATGGCGCGCGCGTCCGACCCGATGAGTTCGCCCTCGCGATCATAGTCCGTGGCGATGTACACGTGGTCGGCCTTCTTGGCCAGGTTCTCGAGCGAGCGGATGATGCCCTTCTCGGAGGGCTGCTTGAGTACTTCGGCATGGACGAGATCGTCGAGTCCCTCGAGCTTCCACTTGGAGTGGCCCTCGGGGAAATCGACCTTCATGATGTGACCCTTGAGCCCGATGCTCACCCAGTCTTCGCCGTCTCGGCGGAACTGGTACACAGGCGTTGTATACACTTTGTCGCTCTTCGGCTTGCCGACGGCTAGGATCTCGGCAATGCGACGAGCAGCGATGTTCTTCTCGGAGATGACGAGTCGCATCGACGTCCTGTCACGGGTAGCGTTTACGTCTTTGCGAGTATATACCGGGCCGTCAACCCCTCCCGGACCAGGACCTTACCCGTGACGGGGATCCGGCTACAGGCCTAGATCGGCGGCGCGAGACTGCATCGCCCCCAAAGACAGGCCGAGGAACTCGTCTCTCTCCAGCCCGATGTCCGCGCAGGTGGCCATCTGCTCGCGGCTGGCGCCGCGAGCGAACGCCTTCTCCTTCCAGCGCTTCTTGAGCGAGCTGAGCTTCACGCCCGCAAGGGACTTGTCTGGCCGCACGAGCGCCGCTGCAACGATGAAGCCTGTGGTTGGGTCGGCGGCGTACAGCGCCTTGTCCATGAGCGACTCGCGCGGGGCTTTCTCCGCGTGGGAGAGAATCGCGTGCACGATCTCCTCATCGACCACGCCTTCGAGCATCTCGGCGGTCAGGAGTCCGTGTCGCTCGGGGTCTTCGGCGGTCTCGGCATAATCGAGGTCGTGCAGCAGGCCGGCAAGCCCCCAGCGCTCGACGTCTTCGGCGGGAAGGGCGAAGTGCTGCGCGAGGTCGCGCATGATGGCCTCGACGGCGATGCAGTGGTTGACGAGGTTGCGGTTGGGGATACGCTCTTCGACCAGGGCCATCGCCTTGTCGCGGTCCATGCCCCACGCCTCCTTCATGCGCTCTGCGCCTTCTGCTTCGCGTCGTCGATGCGCTGCGCAAGCCACTCGGCCCAAGCGTCGACGCCGTCGCCCTTGGTGGCGGAGATCGCGAATATCGGGGCGCCCGGGTTCAGGCTTCGCACGACCGAACGGAACTCGTCTTCATTGAAGTCGAAGACCGATACCGTGTCGTACTTGTTGAGGATCACCGCCTCGGAGATGGCGAAGATGTTCGGGTACTTGTACGGCTTGTCGTGGCCTTCCGGAACCGAAAGGATCATCACCTTGGCGTCCTCGCCGAGGTTGAACTCGGTAGGACACACGAGGTTGCCCACGTTCTCCACGATGATGAGGTCGAGGTCGTCGAGGTCCAGAGCTTCAATGGCGCGCTTTATCATGTCGGATTCCAGATGGCAGGCGCCGCCGGTGTTGATCTGTACGGCCGGTATGCCGTGGGCGCTGATCTTCTCGGCGTCCACCTTGCTCGCGATATCGCCCTCGATTACCGCTATGCGATAGCGGTCGCGCAACGCTTCGATGGTGGCGAGGATGGTAGAGGTCTTCCCCGCTCCGGGACTCGCCATCAGGTCGAGCACGAATATGCCCTTCTCGTCGAAGAGGGCCCTATTCTCCTGTGCGAGGCGCTCGTTGCGGTCGAGGATCGGCTTCGAGATATCGATTTCCATGCTCACTCCCCCGTTCCGTCCGCGGCCGGCGCAGCATCGGGTTCTGCTTCGGTCTCCGTCCGGCCCCCGGGTCCGTCCGCGGCGTCCGACGATTCCCGGGCATCGTCGGGCAAGTCGATGTCGATGCTGTCGATGCGCAGTTCCCGGCCCCGAATGCTTTCGGTGAAAGGATTGCCGCACTCTGGGCAGATCGCATCGAACACCCCGTGCTCGAATTCCGCTCCGCACTGTGGGCATCGCGAGGCCGCCGAGATGTGCTCGACTACGAGCGTGCCGCCTTCGGCCATGGTCCCCTCGGAAAGAGACTCGAAGGCGAACTGTAGAGCGAACTCGACGATCTCCGTGAGCTCGCCCACGCTGATGCGGATCTCGTTGACCTTCGTGGCGTTCCGCTGCTGGGCAGCCTCGATCGCGGCGTCGAGGATACCCTTGCAGATGCCCATTTCATGCACGGAATGGTTCCTTCCGGTGAGGTGGCGTGCGAGCGCTAGGAAGCGGCCTCGGCGGCCTTCTGCTCGGCGATGCGTTTCGACAGCACCACGCGTGCGAGCAGAAGACTGCCTTCATAAAGCCCGATGAGAGCCGCGAAGAGCAGACCCATGGTCACGGGCGACCAGTCGGGAGTCGCGATCGACGCTACGACGAGGAGCACCACGTACGCGATCCTCCAGTTCTGGCGCATCTTCCTGTACGGGATGATGCCGAACGCGATCAGGTAGAACACCACTACGGGCAGCTCGAAGGCCAGCCCGAACCCCAGCATGAGTAGCGTGATGCCGGACAGGAACAGCGGAGCCGAGGGAACGATGTCGACCCCTCCGCCCAGTTGCCCGAGCATCCACTCGATCGCGGGCTCGAGGATGATCGCGTACGCGAACCAATTGCCGACCAGGAACAGCGCGACGCCCACGAAGAACGTAGGCACGAAGTAGCGCTGTTCCTTGGGCCTGAGGGCGGGCAGGAAGAACGCCAGTACCTGCCAGATGATGATAGGACTCGTCACCACGATCGCCCCGTAAAGAGCGACCTTGAAGCGGAAGGTGAACGGCTCGAAAGGCGAGAACACGTTCAGCATGTTGTCGCCGAGTACCGGCTTGACCGGCGCCATGATGAAGTCGAGGATCTCCCACGACCATATGTACAGCACCATGGCCGAGACCCCGAGAGTCACCGCGATTACGACGATCCGCTTGCGCAGCTCGTCCAGGTGCTCCATGAAGGGCATACGGGCCGGTCCGATAGGCATGCGGTCTCGAGGCAGCCCTGTGAGGGCTACTCCTCTTCCTCCTCTTCCTCGTCGTCGTCCGCCCACTCCCCGGCAGCGGATACCGCGGCCGGCGCGGGCGATGGGGTCTCCTCGGCAGTGGCGTTCTCGTCTGTCGCCGAGGATTCAGTGGGCTGCTCCGCGGCTTCCTTGGCCTTCTGCTCGGCGCGCCTCTCACCGTACATCTCCGCGCGCACCACGGACTCCATCTCCTCTTGGTAGCGCTTGAATTCGCGCATGAACTTGCCGACGGTGCGACCCACCTGCGGCAGCTTGTCCGGGCCGAAGATGATGAGCGCGAACGCCAGTATCAAGAAGAGCTCGAATCCGCTGATGCCGAACATGCTAGCCTCGCTGTGCGACCGGCGTCGTCGGCCGGGCCGACGTATCAGGACCGTGGTGACTGCCTCGGAAGAGACCCCGAGGCCGAAGAGCCCCGCGACGCATTAGAACTTGCGGGCCTCCTCCAAGCTCTCGAAGATCGGGAACACCTTGTCCAGCCCGGTGATCCTGAAGATCTTCAGTATGTTGTCTCGCGTGCAAACTAGCCGGATGGCGCCCGAGCGCTCCTTCGCCCTCCGAAGGCCGCCGACCAGGACTCCCAATCCGGAACTGTCGATGAAACCCACCTGCTGGAGGTCGACTATCACGTTCGCACACCCGGCCTCTATCGTCTCGATGAGCGTCTCCTTCAGGCGCGGCGCCGTATACACGTCTACCTCGCCCTCCAGAGTGAGCGTGCAGACGCCGTCCGCGCGGTCGGAGCGGATATCCAGTTCCATGTAGGTTCTCTCTCCCGTCATGAGCTGGCAGACGTTCCTGCATTGTACCCTGCGCAGCCGCTCCCACCCAACCCCACCCCCGGTACCGGCGCTCGCCCCCGGCGGGCGTGTGGTCCGCGCAGCCGAAAATGGGTAGTAAAGCATCGGGCCCGCGAACCGGAAGGAACCCGATGGCGCTCACGATCGACCTCGAGCAAGAAGAAAAGCACTGGCTGCTCAAGCTCGCGGGGGACCTGGATTACGGCGAATGTGCTTCGTTCAGGATGAACATCGACCGTATCCTCAAGGCCTCACCGCCGTCGACCATCGTGGATCTCTCGGATCTCGAGTACCTGGACAGTTCCGGCCTGGGTCTCCTCCTCAGTCTTTCGAAGGAGTACGGCGCCCAGGGCGGGCGGCTGGTGCTCGTGACCAACGAGACGGTCGACAACATCCTGTCGCTCACGAGGCTCAACGGAATCTTCTCAACCGTGAGTTCGGTGGACGAAGCGCTCCAGGTCCTCGGCGAGGACACTGAATAGCCTGCGCGAGTCGCGATGCCGACCCGATGCGTCGGGCCGACCACGAGGCCGGCCCGATTTGCATGCTTCCTGACTGCGTGAGCGCGCTAAGGCGTGCTCGTGGCCGACGGCGTGCCCGTCGCCGACGGCGTACTCATGCCGGCAGCCGATGCGTTCGCATCGATGACCTGCTGCGCCACCTCAGGATTCCCGGACTGTCCACCCGGGTCCAGTGAGAGATACGTCTGCATGGCGCTGACGGCGTCGGCAGATCTGCCTGCCGCGTTGTAGAAGATTCCGGCATTGTAGAACGCGACCGCGAACTCGGGATTCTCCATCAGCACCGGCTCGATGACGCCGATTGCCGATTGCACATCACCTGAGTAGAACAACGACACCGCGTAGTCGGTGGCTACGTTGGGGTCGCCCGGTTGCACGGAAACGGCCCTGCCGTAGTACACGGCAGCTGAGAGCCACATCGGCCGGTCTGCGCCGGTCTGGCTCGCCTGTTGGACCTCCAGAGCCCAGTCGAAGTACGTGTTCCCTTGCGACACGAGAACGGTGTAGCTCGTGGGGTCGCTCGCGAGCGCCTCGTCGTTGAACGCGATCGTGCTCGTGTACTTGGATGCGATCGTCTCGAGCTGGCCGCCGTCCGTGCCCGTCGGGTCCTGCGCGCCGCCCCCGAACCCGAACGAGTTCCAGGGGATGAACGCCACGACGAGCATCAGCGCGACAAGGCCGATGCCTATCTTGGTGATGAGCTTCGTCTGCTTCTTGTCCAGGGCCACTCAGGCCGACCTCCTTAGGACGTGTTCAAGACGACGGGTCCGCATCGCAGATCGCGCGCGGACCCGCTCGCGGTGTCGGGATTACTCGGTGGGGGTCACCGAGCCGTCCGGCGCCACGGTGGTCTCGCCGCCCATCGAGCCGATGTCGGGGTGTCCCTCGGGGAGCTGGCCGCTCTCGAGTTCCTCCGGCGTCAGCTGTGGCGCGGGAACGCCGGTGCCCACGTTCTGGGTCGGGGCAGGCACGCTGTTGCCGCCCGTCGGGATCAGAATGCCGATGATGACGCCAGCCAACAGCGCCACGACGCCGATCAGGGACGCGACGGTCATGGTGACCGTACGCTCGCCAGCGGCAGTCGCGGGACGTGACGGCGTCTGAACCTGCTTCTTGGCCGTGCTCGAAGCCTTCTTGGGCTCCGGCTTCTCCTGCGGCTTCTCGTCTTCGTCGAAGAAGAAGTCCTGGTCGTCACTCACGGTATCGCTTCCTCCTTGCTTGGGAGTCATGTTGCGTCGCCCTGATATCGCCTGCGACCAGGGCCGATTCAGCCTCGCGCGATTATAGCACGCAGGCCGCTCGATTCAGGGGTCCCAGGAGCAAGAAGCCCGCCAATGCAGAGAGACTGCCCACCGGGCTACGAGCGCAGCTTGTCCCGCATCTCTTCGGCACGGATGAGAACACGTTCGGGATCGAGCGTGCGCCACTCCTCGCCCTGGTACAGGACATCGCCCCCAACCATCGTGAACAGCACGTTCTCCTGGTTGGCCGTGTGAACGAGCGTACTGTACGGCTGCTGCGTGGGGACCTGATGCGTGTGCGACATCTCCACGCCGATGATGTCCGCCTGCTTCCCCGGCTCGAGAGATCCCACCTCGTCTTGGATGCCCAGGGCTTCCGCGGCCCCGAGCGTCGCCATCTTCACGAACTGCGAGGCGGGGTAGAATCGCGCGTGTCCGGCGACCGCGCGCTGCAGGAGCAAGCCGATCCGCATCTCGTCGAACATGTCCAGCGTGTTGTTCGAGGCGGGCGAATCGGTACCGATGCCCACTCGTATGTCGTGGTCGAGGAACGACGCCAGCGGCGCCATGCCCATCCCGAGTTTGGCGTTGCATCGCGGACAGTGTGCGATTGCGATGTCGTGCTCGGCGAGGATGTCGACATCATCGTCGTCCACTTGCGTGCAATGGACAGCGAGCATGTTCGGCACGTCGAGTATCCCCCACTGAAGCACGTACCGGACGGGGCTCACGCCGGTGGGGAGCCATCCGACCTCGGGCCGGCTGAACCGGTCGCGGTAGTCCACTGCGAGACGTGAGCTGCCGTACTTCACGAAGTCGTACTCGTCCCTCGAGCCCGCAAGATGCATCGACACGGGCAGGTCTTCGGCCATGGCGAGCTCCGAGACCCGTGAAAGCAACTCGGGATGGCAGGTGTACGGGCCGTGAGGTGCGATCCCAACGGTGAGGCGCGGACCGTTCAGATCGCGCCACGCGGCCATGTCCTCCATGGCGGCATCCATGACCGGGCCGATGTGAGGCCTCTCCATCGTCGAGACTTCCCGGTAGATGAACGCTCGCAGGCCGGCGGCAACCGCGGCACGAGCCGATGCCCCCGTATCCGTGATGTCGGCGACAGTCGTGATGCCGGACTGGACCGCTTCCAAGGCGCCGAGCAAGGCGGCATCTTCCCAGTCCTCCGGGCTCAGCCGCTGCTCCATGGAAAGCAGCTGCATCTTCCACTCGGAGTAGGGACGGTCGTCCACGAGGCCCCGCATCGCGGAGAACTCCAGATGCGTGTGCAGGTCCACGAAACCGGGCATCAGCGCGGCCAGACCCAGGTCCACGACCTCTTCTTCGGGATGGGCGGTCTTGAGTTCCTCGGCCGTGCCGATCTCGACGATCGTGTCGCCTTCGACCAGCACCCCGCCGTACTCGATGTGCGGCGACGAGACGGGAAGCACATAGCGCGCTGTCAGAAGCATTCGCACTCTCCGGCATCCGGTGGGAAGTAGTGGCTATCTTACCTCACCAGCGCCGCGGTGACCGACGGGCGCGCTACTTCACGGCGACGTGTATGGCCACGATTCCGCCCGTGCGGTTCTCCCACGAGATCGCGCTGAATCCCGCGTTGCGCAGTTCAGCTGCGAGCTGCGCTTGCGTCGGGAACTGGAGGATGGAGTCGTTGAGATACTCGAACGACTCACGGTCCTTGGTCAGCGCACCCCCAATCATGGGGATCACGTGACGGAGGTAGAAGTGGTACAGAGCCCTGAACGGCGCGGACGGAGGGCGCGAGAACTCGAGGACCACATAGCGTCCGCCAGGCCTGAGCACGCGTTTGACCTCACGGAAGTTGGCCGCGCGGTCGGGCAGGTTGCGCACGCCGAACGCGACCGTGACCGCGTCGAACGACGAATCGTCGAACGGCAGGTCCTGTGCATCGGCCTGGCAGAAGGACACCATCGTCTTGCCCGCATGCCGCGCTGCCTTCTTCTCGGCGACAGCGAGCATCTCGGGCACGAAGTCCGAGCCGACCGCTTCGGCCGCCACGCCCTCACGAGCCAACGCCATGGTCAGGTCGCCGGTCCCGGCGCAGAGGTCAAGGACCCGGCCGCCCGGCTTGAGCGCCGCGGCCCGCACCGCCGCCTTTCGCCAGCTGCGGTCCATCCCAAGGCTCGAGAGGCGGTTGAACAGGTCGTAGCTGCCGGCGATGCCGGAGAAGATGCCCCGCACCCTGTCGGACGTGGGATGGCCGGGGGGCGGCGTCCTCGGCTCCCCGTTCCTTGAGGTCATCAGGCCTCCGAAGTCTCGCTCACCGAAAGCGGCACGGGTCGCCGCAGATTCAACAGGGTAGCGAGATTCTCCTTGAGCCACAATACGAGCACATGCCACACGTGCCGCGCGCCGACGTAGGCGGGCCAGTTGAGCTCGGTCTTCTCGCACACGGTAGACTCGCTCAGCCTGTCCATGTCGGCCTTGAGTGCAGCGAGCCGCGGCGCACGCGCGACGAGGTCGTCTTCCATGATGCGGTCGATGCGCTCCATCGCGACCCTGGCTTGCGCGATGCGCTCCTCGGTGCCAGCAGCAACGTCCGGCTCGACGATGCCGAGGCGGGCCTTCAGCCGGTTGAGCTGGAGCCCGACCTCGTAGGTCGCGTCCACCATCTCGGCCTTCGGCAGGTAGTCGCTCTCGTAGTTCATGATGTATCGCCATGACGGCTGCACGAGAAGCCGGCGGTGCTCTTCGAGCGTGTCGGCAAGCTTACGGTAGCCGAACGCGCCCGGGTCGTCGTACACCCGCGAGCCCGGGTCCAGGAACGGCGCCATGGGCGACGAGAAGCACAACAGACGGGCGTCGCCCCCGACCTTCTCGTACAACGACTCGATGCACGGCGCGGTCTCCAACACCGACTGTGCGGTCTGCCGAGGGATGCCGGTCATGAAATACAGGTCGAATCGCTTGCAGCCGTTGCGGAGCGCCGCAGCTACGGACTCCTCGACATCCGTCATGCTGTAGTGCCCCTTGCCGAAGGCGCGGCGCACGTCGTCGTCGTGGGTCTCGACCGAGATCTCGACGGAGTAGTCGTTCAGGTGGGCGTTCAGGAACTCATAGAACTCCTCGGCAGGCGGTTTGAAGAACTCGAACCCGATGGGGTTGCGCAGGTTGATGCGCGACAGGCCGCGGATGAATGCGGCCGTGTAGTCACGCCCGGCTTGCAGGAAGTCGTTAAGGACGAAGATGGGTCCCGGTATGTACTTCTGGATATGCTCGATGTCGCGCACCAGAAGCTCGGGGTCGCGGAAGGCCACGCGGTCCCGGCCGAAGTGCGTGCGGAAAGAGTAGGACGAACCGCCGCAGGTGGCGCAGTTGTGCGTGCATCCTCGGCATGTGAGGGAGGCGCATACGGGGTACTGCAACCAGTCCCTGAACGGGACGAAACCCATCATGTCTCTGTAGCGGATGACCGCCTTCATGTTGAAGGAGTAGTCGAGCGAGATGTCGTTCATGTCGTCGGGCACCCAGTCGAGCGGATTCACGACTATCGATCCGTCGCGCGCGCTGTACGTGAGGTTCGGGATGTCGCTCACAGAGCCCTTGCCCTTGAGCGCGAACATCAGCCGTGTGAACGGGTACTCTGTGGAGTCGCCGCGAATCACGTAGTCGACCGACGGATAGTTCGCCAGCTCCTCATGGAAGTACGAAGCCGACAACCCGCCGAATACGACCGGCGTGTCAGGGTGGTACTTCTTGCAGATTCGCGCGATCTCTATCGAGCCGTGAGCATGCGGAAGCCAATGCAGGTCGATCCCGAACGCCACCGGGTCCATGTCCCTGATGGCAGCTTCGACATCGAAATCCGGCCGGTTGAGCATCAGGACGGCGAGGTTGACGATACGCACCTTCAGTCCGTGGCGCTCCATGTACTCGGCGATCGTGGTGAAGCCGAGTGGGTACATCTCGAAAGCGGGGGTGGACGGAACCATGTCCGAGACCGGTCCGAACATGATGGACCGCTCACGGAAGTCATACACGCTGGGCGCGTGCAGCAGGACGAGATCCACCCGCGACATAGGCCAGGCACCTCTCTGTTGCGTGCGGGACGCGACGGCGTTCGAGCACTTCGGCGACTCCGGCAAGTCACCTTCCGCCCTCGGGCAGCGGCTCGGGTTACACCAATGTATCGGCAGTATAGAGTATTCGCGACCGGGGGGTGCCGTCCCTGCCCGCGAGGCTCACGGGGGGCAGGGAACGCGGAGCCCTACGGCGCAGAGCCTCTCACGTGGCACACCGCGCAGTACGTCGGCTCGTGACAATCGAAGCACGGGCTCGCACCCGTCTGTGCGACCACCTGGAAGTGCTGCGGTATCCACGGCTGGGTCGGATCGCCCTCGGGATGGTGGCACGCGTTGCAGAACTGGGTGCTTGCGGTCGTCGCGGCCTCGCCGGTCGCATGACAGTTCGCGCACACGGCCGGTTGGCTCCTGCCGAGCTCCCCGTGCCCTTCCACGAAGTCGACAGGGTGCGGCATGGGCAGCCCGTGGCAAGACTCGCAGAACTGCTCGGCATGGCATGTCGAGCAGTAGAAGATGTCGTCCACCTGGGGCAGCTCGGACTCGTGGCCCTCGCCTTCTTCGTCCGGCTCCGCCGCTTCGGTCTCGGCCGCAACAGGCTCCGCGGCGCCCGTGGCGTCCGCGCTGGCCGTGGTTCCGAGCGCTTCAAGCGCAAGCCGCGCGTGACCGCCGGACTCTCCGCCGAGCTGATAGAAGCCGGGCTCGAAGTGGTTGGCTGGTTTGAGCTCGAAGTCTTCCGGATGACACGCCGCGCACGCGCCGGGAGCGATACCGTCAGCCTCCTGGCTGTGACAGCGGAAGCACGCGGTCATCGTCATGAAGTCGTCGTGCTTCGAGTTGCCGGCAAGCGTGAGTTCGAAGTCCTCCGGATGCGCGGCCCGGTTGTGGCACACGGTGCAGTGCACGTCGTTCTCTTCGTGGACCGCATGGTCGATGATGATCCCCGGGGACGGCGTGGCGACCCGGTTCGAGCCATGGCACTGCGTGCACTGCCTGGAAGGCATCGCGTGCGCATCGAGCGCCAAGTGTGAGCCGGGGTTGAGCGGTAACTCGAACCTGTCGGTGACTGTTAGATACAGCTCGCCCAGCGCCTCGGCCTTGTGGATCAAGAACGTGACGGGGTCCGCGTTCACCGGCATGTGACAGGCCATGCACGAGACCTCGGAGTGTGCCGAAGAATCGAAAGCGATGATCGTGTCGTCTTGCACCTTGTGGCACCCGTTGGCGCAGAACCAGTAGGTGGATGTCACACCCAGCGCCACGATGACGAACAGTGCAACGCCCAGAACGCCCACCGCAGTCCAGATGATGTAGCGGGGCCTGCGTGCCGGGTCCGTGAATCCCTTGAAAGATATTCTCGCCATGAGTCCTTTTCCCTGGCCGCTAGAAGGTCACGCCCACACCGTTATGACACTGAAGGCAGAGGCCGTCCAGCGGGAAGTAGAAGTTCCGCAGCATGTAGTTGTACCGGGTGCCGTGAGGATCGTGGCACGTCGACGAGCACGTGAGCCCGGTTCTGGCCTTCGTATCGTAATACACGGGCCGTACCGGGTGCTGGTTGTCGTGCGACTCGATCCACGGGTGACAGCGGAGGCACAGGTCCGGATTCGCTGCACGAAGAATGGGAGCGAAATTCGAGCCGTGTGGCGTATGACACCGTATGCACTGGAGCCTTCTACTCCAGTGTGCCGAAGCGTCATACGTCGTCCTCACCGGGTATCCGTGGCACGCGTAGCAGAGTTCGTTGTCCGTGGCGAAGATCAGCGCAGAGTAGTCGGCCGCGTGGGGATTGTGACATCCGGTGCAGTCTAAGAAAGATTCGTCGACCGGGTGTCGGCTGGCCTTGCCGAAATCGCTCCGAATTCCGGGATGGCAGTCATAGCAGACGCGCGGTTCCTCATCTATGAGCAGCGGCATGAAGTCCGACCCGTGCGGCTCGTGGCAGCCCGTGCAGTTGTCGTACTGGAACGGGTTGTGTTGCACCGGCTTGAGACTCAATGGCGCCACGCTCGGGTGACAGGTGAAGCACAGGTCCCGCTGATTGTCGACGAGGATGCCTCGCCATTCGGAGGCGTGCGGGTCGTGACAGTTCGTGCAGAACCGGTTCCCCGCCGGCGGGTGGACCTGCGCGCGCGCCAATTCGGGTCCCATCGGGTGGCATGTCAGGCACAGATCACGCTCGTCCATCACGAGCAAGACCCTGAAATCGGATGCGTGGGGATCGTGGCAGTTCGTGCAACGGCCGGCCTCGAACGGGTTGTGCTGGTGCGACATCCCGAGCTTGACGCCGAGGTCACCGTGGCAGATCCAACACAGATCCTCCAGCGGGGCGACCAGGTACGATTCGGTCGGTGTGACCTGCAGCGTCGTCCTGTCGACGATCTGACCGCCGTCCTCTGAATCCCGGACGCCGGCGACGCTGTCGTACGCGTCGAGAATCCATCTCAGAGGTAGCCACTCCAGAAGAGTCCTCGCCCGCTCCCATGTTCGGGATCCGCCGGCGAATATGGTCCGCTCGACCTCCTCGCCGTGAGGGGTGTGACACACAGTGCACTCTTCCATGGCGAACGGATTATGCACGGCGTCCAAGTCGAAATCCGGGATCAGCTCCGTGTGACACTGCAGACATTCGAGGTTTCGCGTGATGAACCGCGCGCGCTCGCCCGCGCGGTTGACAAGCACGTCGACGACGGACGTGATCCCGCACAATAGCAGGAGAAGAAGCAGGAGCAGCAGCACCAGGCGCTTGCGGCCTCTATCGCCGTCGTCGTCTGGCTCGGCGTATTCGATGGAGTCGGTGTCGTCCTCGACGACGTCCCAATCAGCCAAGGCTCCTCCTGGCGTTGCCGGCGTCCCCGAGCGCTCTGTGATTCTCACTGCGGCGCAGGCAAGAACGCCGATTTGAGTCTACCACGGTCGCCTGCTGCCCGAAGGCTTACTCACTGGGCGGGACGTGGCAGTTCAGGCACAGGTCGTCGTTCTCCTCAACGAGGAGATTGGCGTTCTCGGATTCGTGCGGAAACACCTGGAAACGCGGGTTGTCGGCACTACGAGTGCCGTCTGCGAACTGAATGCCGAACGCCTCGGAAGAGTCGAGCGTGCCGGAAGAGACGTCGCCGACCGAACGGGCATCCTCATGGCACTGCTGGCAGATCGGGTAGTGACCGTTCTGGCCGGCCGTCCGGGTGATGGGCATGACGTATCCGCTGTTGCTCCCGCCGAGCGTGCCGGTCAACGTCGAGGTCGCGCCGAAAGCCGTCACGCGCTGCACGTGGTCGTAGTCGAAACCTGCGGTCTCCGTCTCCACAGGATGGTTGACCACGCCTGCCGATCCCGAGAGCCGTCCGATATGGCATGCGCCGCACCAGCTCGACCCGTAGACGTCCACTTCCACGCTCGACCCGGTCGGCTCGCGACGGAGAAGGCGGTTGGTGGCCGGCGCCACGGTAGCGCTCTCGCTCAAAGGCAAGTCGTCCGAAGCCCGCGCACGATCTCCAGTGAAGGGCTGCACGGTGTTTGCGTCGTGGGGACTGTGGCAGTCGCTGCAGGTCAGATAACCTGCGGCCGACGAGAACGATTCGCTCCTGTCACCCCCGTCGGTGGAGCCTCCGGGGATGACGTTGGTGGCCTCGGTCCTGTGACCGTTGCCTCCCGGTGTGAGCCCTCGCGCGGCAAGTACGCCGTACACGCCCTTGCCCCCCGTTCCGTCGTGGCAAGAGTTGCAGGTGTCCTTCACCGAGGCGTGGGGCAAGAGCAGGATGCCGTCGGCAGGGGCGGCGTGCACCGTGTGGCACGTCTTGCACTTCACCGTCCCGGTGCTGTAGCCGCCGTGAGGGCCCTTGCGCGTATCGGCCACGGTAGGCGACGTTTCGCCCGACTCCAACCCGTGACATTCGGGGCATCCTCTGCCGGAAGGCGTAGCCGCTTCGTCATACGCGTAGACGGGACCAGCCGCTCCGTAAGCGGCAATAGCGAAAGCTATGACGATCACGACACGCGTTGCTCGCACCCAGTCACCAACCGTCGTCGCGAACCATGAATTCCCTGGTAACAAGCACCAATGAACCACTCTTATCATACGAAATCGCCGGTCGAACCGCAATGAGATGGAGTCAGTCGCCAACGATTTCGAGAAGCTGCACACGGTTGTTCTCTTTGTCGGCCACCACTATGCGGCCCCTTCTCGCGTCAACGCCGTTGGGGAAGTTGAGCTGTGCAGGTTCGGTACCGCGTTCGCCGTATCTGCGAACCAGTTCCCCATCGGTCGATACCCGCACCAGGGCATGCTCGAACGCGTCCACAACCAGTACGCTTTCCTCGTCGAGAAGCGACAGTCCCCTGGGGAGTCCGAAGGTGTAGTCGACCTTGCGGTCTATCGCGGTCACCGGCTCACCCAGATTCCACAAGACTCTGCCTTCCCTTGTGAACGCCGTGACTCGGTTGTGGTTGGAATCCGATACGATCACCGCGCCCGCAGGCGAAACGTCGATGCCGTTCGGATGATCCAGCCCGGCCGGCCCGGTACCCGGCATGCCGAACTGGCGCACGAAATCACCCTCGTCGGTGAAGACTACGACCTGGTACGTGTCCAGGGCGTACACCATGCCATCGGCGACCGCGATGTCGGTGACGGCGATCCCAAGGCCCTCTTGGCCCGACGCCCCCTTGCCGACGACGGTCATAGGATCGGGGAATCGCCGCAAGAACTCGCCATTCGAATCGAAGACCTGGATCTGGTCGTTGCGGAAGTCGGCCACGTAGACCGTTCCGTTCTCGTCTACGTCGATGCCGAGAGGGAAGTTGAGCTCCCCTTCGTCCCACGTGCTCTCGGAGCCCGGCAACGGCTTGGCGACCCCGAAACGCCCGAACTCGAAGAGGAAACGCCCGTCATCATCGAACACCGCCACGCGGTTGTTGCCCGTGTCGCTCACGTAGATGCGCCCACCGTCATCAAACGCGATCCCCAACGGCCGGTCGAAGAGCGGGTGGTCCCCTTTCCCCGGACCGGCGATCACCAGGATCGGCCTCAGGCCTGCGGCTTCCTCGCCGCCCCGGGCGGTGAACCCGCTGGGGCGCAGAAGCATCAGAAGGTAGATGATGAGAGCGGCCAGCAGAACGGCGAGCGCCACGGCAAGGATGGTGAACGCCTGTCGGGCCGTCAGGCCGCGACGGACGGTCGAAACGTCGGCCGTTTCCTCGGCAATGGGTGAGTCGTTCACGGTGCTACCCCCAAGCGCTCGAGACCCTCCCTGGCCTCAGGCATGTCGGGGTAGTACTTCAGAGCGAGGCGATACCGGGCCTGGGCCTCCTCGCTCTCGCCGAGGTTCTCGTGCGCCAGGCCCATGAGGTACTGCAGGTCCGCTGCCGATTCCTGTTCGTCGACAACGGGGCCGACCACCGAGATCACGGAGCGATACCCGCCCTTGTCCACGTAGTACTCACCCAGGGCTTTCGCGGCCAGGACGTGGTAGGGGTCGACCTCGAGCACGTCTCGCAAGACGAGTTCGGCCTTCTCGCCTTCATCGGTTTCCAGCAGGACGATCCCTTTGTTGTAGAGGGCGGCGGTGTCGTTGGGCCACTCCTTGAGCACCCGGTCGTATTCCGCGAGCGCCTCACGGTACAGGCCTGCCTGCTGATAAGCGAAGCCGAGCGCAAGACGCGCCTGCGGGTCGTCGGGGTCGGCTTCGGCAGCCGCCTCGCGCCGCGCGACCTCGAGTTCCTCGGGAGTCGTGACCCCGTCGTCGCCGATGACGCCGCGCGCGATGTAGCCGATCATCACCATCACGGAAAGCAAGAGCGCCAGCACGAGCGCGGCAAGCCATACTGGGACGAGCTGTCGCTGTTCCGGGTCCGGAATCTCCACTTTCGTGTCGGAGGCCACGACTGAAGTGCTGGTGACGTCTTCGTCGGTCACTCGGGACTCCTCGCACCTCGCAATCGATTGAGGTGAAATGAGAGTATCTGAAGTTCGGCTGCCATGTCAGCCTGCCGGACCACGATGTCGTCGGGGACCTCCAGACAGACGGGAGCGAAATTCAGAATCGCCTTCACGCCCGCGTCCGCAACGGCCTGCGCGGCTTGCTGCGCACTGTCGACGGGAACGGTCAGGATGGCAATCTCCACTCCCTCACGTTCGACCACGGCGGCAGCGTCGTCGATAGACTCCACGACCAGGTCGTCCGCCTGCATGCCCACCTTCGCCGGATCGGCGTCCAGGACCGCGACCACGTGAACGCCTCGTTCGGCGAACCCTGAGTACCCCTGCAACGCGCTTCCCAGCCGGCCGTAACCGACGATGGCCGCGCGACGCGCCGTCTCGATCCCCAGCCAACGCGCGAGGTGCGCTGCGAGCTCGTCGACGTCGTAGCCGACTCCGCGGGTGCCGTACTCGCCGAGATAGGACAGGTCTTTGCGGACTTGCGCGGCGTTGGTGCCGGCCATCTCGGCGATTCCCACGGAATTGATCAGCGCCATCCGCTGTCCCTGCGCACGAAGCAGGCACCGCAGGTAGATCGGGAGTCTATGGACGGTCGTGAGGGGGACGTGATTATTGCTCATGGATTATCTCTTACGACGAGCCCGGTGCCGCGTCCTGCTACTGGGCGGCAAGACTCGCCTCGACCGCTTCAAGTCTCTGCTCGACTCCGGGCAGATTGGTTCCCTGCTCGAGTGCCCTCTCGTATGTCACCTTGGCGGCCTCGAGATCGCCCTGCGAGACATAGATGTCGGCGAGCAGCACGAGCCCGTCGTCGTAGCGGGGATCCATCTCGACTGCCGCCTCCATGTGCTCCTGTGCCTCGTCGAGGCGTCCCTCTCCAACGAGGGCACGCGACAACTGATAGCGGATCGCGGGCCCGAAGGGTTCGACTTCGACGCCCTTCTCGGCCCACTCGATCGCGTCCGCCCTGTATGCGGGGTCGAGGTACTCGGCGCCGAAGTTATACAGGTTCGCGATGAAGACGTAGTTGTCGTACTCCCAGGGAACGAACTCGATCACGTCGATGAAAGCGTCCTCGGCATTCGAGAACATCAGCTCGGCCTGGGGCCTGAGCGTGTTCGGGTCTCCGCCGGACTGCATCTGCGTCACGTAGTCGACGGCGATGTCCGTGTAAGCGAGGCCGAGCTCCGCCCGGTACATGTCGTTGTAGGGATTGAGTCTGATCGCCTGCTGCACGTGATCGACGCGCTCCGCCCCCTGGGCGATCACGCGAGCGCGCAGATAATGGTTGTCGGCTACGACGTACACCACATTCCCGATCAGCAAGGCGGCGACGAGCACCATGGCCGCTCCGGCCACTGGCAGCCCCCACCGGGGGGGTCTCACGTCGACGGTGCGGGCTGTAGGCGAAAGGACGATCGCCATCGCGACCCACAGCAGGAAGCTGGAGCCGGTCACCGAGATGCCGAACATGAGGTGCACCAGGTAGGCGGCTGCAGCGGCCCAGAAACCGGCGAGAAGCAGCCGATCGGGCTTCTCCCGCTTCTGGAAGATCATCGGCGCGGACACCCACGCCGCCACGGAGAAGGTCCCGTACAGGAGCAGGAAGCCCGGTACTCCGAGCGCCGAGGCGATCTGGAGCGGGTAGTTGTGGACGTTGTCGGCCACGGAGAGGTAACCCGCGTCCGCGACGTATTCCACGGGCTTGTACTTGGGGAACACGAGCCGGAACGTGTCCGCCCCATGGCCGAGGACGGGGCGCGCCTTGATGGCGTCCCACGCGGCTTGCCAGATCTCGAATCGCGTTCGGGCGGACCCGGCGTCGAAGTCGGTGATCGACTGGATGCGCTTCCACACGTTGAGCACCGCGTTGGGGTTGCCCAGGCTCCGGATCACGAGCAGCGCGCCGGCTGCGACGGACACTCCGGCGAAGGTGTAGTCGACAGCGTTGAACTTCACCTTGTGCAGGACGATGAACACGATCAGCACTGCGAGTCCTGCGACGCCGCCTATCCACGCTCCCCGGACGAAGGCGACGATCCACACCGAGACCGTGAGCAGGAAGCCGAACCAGTACACCGACCGCCAGACCTTACGTTCCTCGGCAAGGGCGAGGGCCATCGAGATCACCAGCGGGAACACCAGGAAACCGCCGAGCAGGTCGGGGTTGCCGTATGTGGAGAACGCGCGGTTCGGCTCGAACGGCAACCTGCCCCATGTGATCGGGTCGAATCCCAGGTACTGGAGGAGGCCGTAGAAGTTCACCACCGCAGCCGAGAAGAACAGCGAGTTCGCGAGCGTCTTGATGCGCGAGGCGCGGTCCACGAACTGGGTGACCAGCCAGAAGATGGCGGCGTAGTTGGCGAACGAGATGAAGCCCTCGAACCGCCGGTACTTGCCGAAGAATGCCGTGGGGGGATGGATCGAGGTGATCGACGTGAGGAGTATCCACCCCAACAGAGCCAGGACCAGGTAGTCGAGCTTTGTGCGGCGGACCTTCCCGCCGTTGACGAGGATGTGCCAGGCCCACGCTCCGAATGCGACCAGCGTGAACGCCCTCAGACAGAAGACCTTGATGATGTCGAACTGGTCAAAGCTCATGGGGAGCGAGAACCCGAGCCACGTCCAGTTGCTCATCGCCACCGGCACCACGAACACCATGGCGACGATGGACCACCACGAGATCTTCTCCGGCAGCGTCATCTCCGCGGTCCGGGCGGGCGCCTGCTTCTGTGCGCGCTGAGCTGCGTTCTGCTTGGTGCGACTCTTGGCCACGCGTGGCTCCTATCTGGCTCCTCGGCCGGTCAGCACGACCCGGAGTGTCTCGATCACGATCTGAAGGTCCATGGGCAGGTTCTGATGATACATGTAGATGAGGTCGTACTTGAGCTTTCGCTCCGGCGTGGTGGCGTACCCGCCGCTGACTTGCGCGAGTCCGGTCACGCCCGGCTTGACCTTGAACCGTTCCCGGTACCCGGGTATGTCACTCTCGAACCGCTCCACGAAGTACGGCCGCTCGGGCCTGGGGCCCACGAAGCTCATGTCGCCCGCGAGGATGTTCACGAGCTGGGGAAGCTCGTCGATCCGGTACCTCCGAAGGAAACGCCCCAGCGGCGTGATCCGAACGTCGTCGCTGGAAGCAAGCACCGGGCCGGTCTCGCGCTCGGCGCCGCGGACCATCGTGCGGAATTTGTAGAGATTGAACGGCTCCATGTCCTTGCCGACCCGCTCCTGCACGAACACGATCGGCCAGCCCATCGAGACCAGGACCGCGAGCGCGGCGATCAGGAGCACCGGGCTCAACACGATCAGGAGCAGCAGCGAGAACACCAGGTCCACACCGCGCTTGAACGCCGAGTACCACGGCGGGACGGTGTCGCGGGTGATCTCCATCAGCGGGATGTCGGCGATCATCGCGTCCACCGTGCCGATGAACACCTCGTACAACTCGGGGACCACGTCCACGCGCACCGCGGCTTCCTCGGCAAGGACGAGTCGCTCGATGAGCTCGCGCAAAGCGATCGGCGACACCACGATGACCCGGTCCACGCGATGCTCCGTCACGACGTCCGCGGCATCGTCGGGAGTGCCGAGGACCGGCAGCCCGGCGGTGGTCGCGTCCGCGCCGTGGATCTCGCTTGCAGTGCCTGCGAGGAAGCCCACGACCTTGTAGCCCCAGCGGGTGCGTTTGGCGAGCTCCTGGGCAAGTTCGATCGCGAGCTTGTTCACGCCGACGATGAGCACGCGCTGCTCGGGCCAGTGGATGCCGCCGAAGCGAAGGAAGGCCACGCGCCAGCCGGTGATCAGCGCGTTGTGGTAGAACCACGAGATCACGATCGCGAGACGGGAGAACGACACGAACCGCGTACCCGCGAAGAACAGCAGAGCTGCGGTGAGGGCTGCGCCAAGGGTGACCGCCGCGAGGACCGCGCGCACGACCGCCCAGGGGTTCTCGGTGCGTTCCGGCTCGTAGAGGCCGTAGATGTACCCGCTTACCAGGTAGATCACGGTGATGATGGGCGCGGTGGCGATGTATGCGTCGAAGTTGAAGGCCGGCAGCTCGCCGCCGAATCGCGTGAAGAAGGCGAGCACGATGCCGGCGTTCACCAGGAGCGCGTCCAGGAGCACCGACAGGAATATGAACGGCGTGCGCCTCATGCGCCGTGCCTCGACAGCGCTTCGTCGTAGACGGCAAGCGTGTCGCGCGCCATGCGGTCGACGGTGAACTCGGCACGGGCCCTCTCGCGCGCCTGCTTGCCCAGGCGCGCGCGCAGGACATCGTCGCCGAGAAGCGTGTTCAGAGCGTCGGCAAGCGCGCGAGCGTCTCCCACAGGCACCGTGAAGCCGGTGACGCCGTCGAGATTCGCGAAGGGCACGCCCGTGGGCAGGTCGGTCGAGACCACCGGCGTGCCTGCCGCGTGTGCCTCGATCTGCACCAGGCCGAACGCTTCGCTTCGCGCCACGCTCGGCAGCGCGAAGACATCCGCGGCCATGAACCACGCCGCGAGCTCCCCTTGCGGCAGAGGCGGCAGGAAGGTCACGCGATCCGAGATACCCCACGCGATGGCCTTCTCGCGCAACCCGCCTTCGAGAGGGCCCCTGCCGATGAACACGACGTCGGCGTCGACACTCTCCATCGCCCGAACCAGGACCTCGGCACCCTTGTAGTACACGAGGCGGCCCACGAACAGCACGATGGGCCGCTTGTGGGCGGCCCGCAGTTCGCGCGCCCGCTCCAGGCGCTCCGGCGTGTCATCGAACCGCTCCACGTGGATGCCGTACGGCACCACGCGACACTTGTCGGCACGTCGCGAGAGCAGCTCGCTGTGCTCGACCATGTTCGGCGAGCCCGCGATGATGAGGTCCGCGCGGTCAAGAACACGCTGGAGTGCAGGCCGATACGCCCTGCCGAGGACCTTCTGCCGCACGATGTCGCTGTGGTAGGTGAGCACCGTCGGGATCCCCGGGCGCGCTGTCAGCCACGAGACTTCGCCCCACGGATACGGAGAGTGCAGATGGATGAGGTCGCTGCGCTCCCGCCCGTGCGCGAGCTCGCGGATGGCGGCACGCATGGCGGGAGCGACCGGCGTGGAGGCGTAGGCGAACTTGCGCGGAAGGCGGCGGACGCACACGCCGTCCACCTCGTCGGTCACGTCATCCGGGCCTTCGTTCGCAACGAGCACGCGCACGTCCACGCCGCAGCCTCCAAGGCCGCCGGCGAGGTCTCGCAGGTGGTGTTCGATGCCGCCCAGGTGCGGGTAGTAGTACTTGTTTATGAGGGTGACGCGCATCGGAGTCGCTACGCACCCTCGGTCACGAGCGACTTGCCGGCTGCAAGCAACTCGTCCACGACACCAAGGGTGGAAGCCTCGGCATACACCCGCACGAGCGGTTCGGTGCCCGACGGTCTCAGCAGGAGCCACGCATCGTCGGGCAGGAAGAACTTGATGCCGTCGGTGCGCAGGATGTCGAGCACCTCGAGGCCCGCGATCTGCGCGGGCGACATCTCGGGCACCGCGGCGAGGAAGCGCTCCTTGGTGGCGGCGTCTATCCGCAGGTCGGCGCGCGAGTACTCGAGCGGTCCGGTGACCGCGAACAGGTCTTGCACGAGTTCGGCCATCCCCTGGCCGCGCTGCGCCATCATCTCGGTGAGGAGCAGCGCCATGAGCAGACCGTCGCGCTCGCGCACGTGGGACGGGATGCCGATGCCCCCGGACTCCTCCCCGCCTATCAGCACGTCCCCTTTCACCATCTCCTCATAGATCCACTTGAAGCCGACCGGGGTGGTGACTACCTCGAGCCCCAGGTGTTGCGCGAGGCGATCGACCAGCACGGAGGTCGAGAGCGTCTTCACGATGCGCCCGCTCATACCCTTGTCCTCGGCAAGGTGTCGGGCCACGAGGCAGATGATGCGGTGCGGGTTCACGAACTCACCGTGGGAATCGGCCGCTCCGATGCGGTCGGCGTCGCCGTCGGTGACGAACGCGGCGTCGTATCCGTCGCGGCGCACAAGATCGCGCACCTGATCGATGTGGGGAGGGATCGGCTCGGGATGCAGTCCGCCGAAGCCGGGGTTGAGCTCGTGGTGCACCTCGGTCACCTCGACGCCCAGCGCGCGCAGCGTCTCGGCCAGGTAGGTCTGGCCGGCGCCGTAGAGCGGGTCCACGGCCACGCGCAAGCCCGCCGCGGCGATCGCGTCAGCGTCCACGAACTCGCGCAGCGCCGCCAGGTACGGCCCCATGAGGTCGGCTGTCGCGTACTCGCCTGTCGCAGTGGGCGGCGCGTCCGAGAGTGCGGCCTCGACGCGGTCCGAGAAGCTGACCGGTGAGGCGCCGCCGTCGGCCATGCGCAGCTTGAAGCCCAGGTAGGGCGCGGGGTTGTGGCTGGCGGTGAGCATGACGCCACCCGTCGCCGCCTCGTCGTGCGCGACGGACCAGCACAGCGCGGGCGTGGGCACGTAGCGGTCCGACAGCACCACGTCGAGCCCGTGCGTGGCAAGCACCTCCGCGGCGGCGGCCGCGAACGCTCCGGCCTGGAAGCGCGTGTCGTAGCCCACGATGATGCGCCCGCCGGGCGAGTCCTGTGCGAACACGCGTCCCGCGGCGTCGGCGACACGCCGCAGGTTGTCGTAGGTGAAATCCTGGGCGATGACGGCGCGCCAGCCGTCGGTGCCGAACTTGATCTCGGCCGAAGACATGGGCTTCAGTCCCTCCTCGAGCGCTGCGGCGTCGAGCGTGGGCCCCGCCGCGGCGGGTGCATTGCGTGTCGTGCGGGCACTCTAGGGTATTGTGCCTTATCGGGCGCGCCGATGCACACGTCGCACGGCACGCCTGACGTGCTACGATGGCGTTTGCGAACCGGGCGTCCGCCCGCCATGACGACGCCACCCATAAAGAGCGAGCCAGGGAGTTCCAATGTCCAAGCGCGCACTTGTCACGGGTCTGACGGGCCAGGACGGCTCGTACCTAGCCGAGCTGCTTCTCGAGAAGGGCTACGAGGTCTTCGGCCTGATTCGAAGGTCTTCGTCGGAGACCACCGAGCGGATCGACCACTTCGTGGACCGCGTGCAGATGGTCGGCGGCGATCTGCTCGACTCGTCGTCGCTGCTGCACGCGCTCGAGGAGTCTCAGCCGGATGAGATCTACAACCTCGCCGCGCAATCGTTCGTGGCTGACTCGTTCAAGGAACCGGTCTACACCGGCGAGGTGGACGCGCTCGGAGTGACGCGCCTGCTGGAAGCCATCCGCCGGGTGAAACCCGATGCGCGCTTCTATCAGGCCAGCTCGAGCGAGATGTTCGGCAAGGTGCGCGAGACTCCCCAGACCGAGGACACTCCGTTCCACCCGCGGTCACCGTACGGCGTGGCCAAGGTGTACGGCTACTACATCACGCTGAACTACCGCGAGTCGTACGGCCTGCACGCGTCGAACGGCGTGCTGTTCAACCACGAATCTCCTCGCCGAGGAGTCGAGTTCGTGACGCGCAAGATCACCGACGGCGTCGCGCGCATCGCGACCGGCCGCGCCGACAAGCTCGCCCTGGGCAACCTGGACGCCAAGCGCGACTGGGGCTTTGCGGGCGACTACGTGCGGGCCATGTGGCTGATGCTGCAGCAGGCCGAGCCGGGCGACTACGTGGTCGCCACCGGCGAGGCGCACAGCGTGCGCGAATTCGTAGAGCTAGCGTTCAGCCGCGCGGGGCTGGACTGGGAGAAGCACGTGGTGCAGGACCCGCGCTTCATGCGACCCGCGGAGGTGGAGATGCTCCGCGGCGACGCGAGCCGCGCGCGCGAGGTGCTCGGTTGGGAGCCCGAGGTCAGCTTCCAGGAGCTCGTGGAGATGATGGTGGACGCGGACCTGGAGCGCTATCGCGCGATGCGGTAGCGGTGACGCTTAGCGTTGGGCGCCCAGGATCTTCGTGATCGAGACGAACATGGGCAACGGCACGGGACGGACAGCCGACTCGCCCACCAGCGCATCCATGGCCTCGAAGCCAAGGCCCTCATAGAATCCCACCGCCTCCGGCAACGCATCGACCGTCACCCCGACACACCCGAGCGCCGCCGCCTGCCGCATGGCCATCGAGAACGTGAAGCGTACGAGTCGCCTTCCCAGGCCCCGACCCTGATGCCCGCGATCGACCGCCAGGCGGGCCAGCCGAATCACCGGCAGCGGGTACCGCGGTTTGTCCGAAGACGCCGGCGGCAAGTCGTCCGGTTCGAGAGAGGCGCTCGCAAGCGCAACGAAACCGATCACGCGGTCGGACTCACCTGTTGCCACGTACGTGACGCCGAGACGGAATTCCTCCTGGTTCCGGTAGGCGTACTGTTTCAGGAACCTATCGAGTCCCGGATCGCCGCAGCGGAAGTCTTCGGTGTCGTGGTCGGGGGCAAGCGGCCTAATCCTGATGCGAGTCATGGAGTTCGATCTCCACGTCCGAGAGGTCGGTCTGCATGAGTTCGCGCAACGCGCGTGACGGCTCGCCCGGACTCTTGAGCTGATTCAGGACCGCCTCGAACGACTCGTTCGTGAGCACGATCCGCGCGGGCACGAAGTACTCGGCCGGAATCGTGTCGAGGGCCCGGAAGTGGTACTCGAGGGCGTCCTCGACGATCCTGCTCTTCTTCACGCCCGTGCGCCGCGAGTACGCGTCGAGCTTACGTTTGGTGGCGCGGGACACGTAGGCGGATATCTGCACCTCGTCGCTCATCCTCCCATGGTACTGCCTCATCTACTATTTCGTAAATCGGGCTTACCACGAGTGGCTTAACAGAATCCGACCGGCTGCCGGAACGACCCGAGCCCTACCCCTTGAGGAACCGCCGGTACAGCGCCATGTGACGCTCGATGGACGCCGTCGATGAGTACTCGTCGATCACGCGGTGTCGAGCGCGTTCTCCCATGGCGGCCGCTCGCTCGGGGCTCTCGACCAGCTCCGCGATGGCGGCAGCCAGCGCGCGCGGGTCGCCCGGCGTCACGAGCCGGATCTCGGAGCCGTCCTCGAACAGCTCGGCGATGCCCTCGACGCGCGACGCGACGATGGGCCTGCCGAGCACGGCGGCCTCCAATAGCGATGTGGGCACGCCGGGCTCGGTGGAGGGGAACACCGCCACGGTCAGGCGCTTGAGCACCGCCGGCACGCTGTCGATCCAGCCAAGGTACTTCACCCGCGACGAGCGCACGTCATCGCGCAGCGACTTCAGCAGCGGGCCTTCGCCCGCGATCACCGCTTGCGCCAGCACGCCGCGAGCGTCCAGGATCGCCGACGCCGCGACCAGGTTCTCCAACCCCCGGCTCGGCTCGATACGGCCGCCGTAGCCGATGAGCGGCCCGTGCACCCCTCTAAGGTCCACGGATTCTTCGGCCTGGCGTGTGACCTCGCCCACGTCGATCGAAGGCGGGTCGATGAGGATGTCGTCGGGCGGGAAGCCGGCCTCGCGCAGGCGTTCCGCGAGTCGGCGGCAGTCGGCCACGATCGCGTCGGCCTTGTCGAGCGACTGCATCTCGAGGGTGTTGCGGACCCAGCGCGAGAAGGGACCGGTGCCCACGCGCGGCCAGTCGGTGCAGGGGATGGTGTTCACCGCACGCGTGCGAAGGCCCGCGGCGGCGTAGCGGGTGAGCAGGTCGGCGTCGTAGCCCGCGGAGTGCGCGATCACCTGCTCGTAGCGCTGGAAGTACTTGCGCACGCGGGAGCGGGAGCGAATGTAGTTGAGCTTGTCGAGGTGGTACGGCGCGCACTCGGCGCCGAGTTCCCGGGCCGCGTCCTCCATGGGCGAGTGCGGAGCGCAGATGAGATGCACCGTGGAGCCGCGCTCGGAAAGCGCCGCCATCACGCGCAGCAGCCGACGCTCGACGCGGCCCATGGGACCCCGTCCGCGACTCGACAGGAAGACGAAACTCGATGACTCGAAGTTGCGGACCACGGAGGCCCTTCCAGCGAGGTTTGCTCGGGACTTCAGTGTACAGGTCGGCGAGAGATGCGGTCACCCGCAATCCACCGCCTTCCGAAGAGTAGCTACCCGTCCCGGCGCTTCCGATACGGGCCGCGGCCGGCCCTAGCCCGCTACCAGCTCCCCGTAGAGCTCCAGATACTCCGAGATCATGCGCTCCACCGTGAACAGCTGCTCGACGCGTTCGCGACCTGCCTCGCCGAAGACCACCGCTCTCGCGGGGTCGTCGAGGACCAAGGCGATCGCGTCGGCGAGCGCGCCCGGGTCGCCGGGCGGGACGAGCAAGCCCGTCACCCCGTCCAGCACCACTTCGGGCAGCCCGCCCACGCGAGTCGCGACCACCGGCTTGCCGAGCGCCATGGCCTCGGCCGCTACGATGCCGAATCCCTCCGAGAGCGAAGGCACCACCACGAGGTCGCACGCCGCAAGCAGCCCGGCGGCCGAAGGTGTCCTGCCCGGCAGCATCACGCGGTCGGCGAGTCCCAACTCGTCGCGCACCTGCCGGATGCGGTCCGCCTCGCTCCCCTCGCCCGCCACCACGAACTGCACGCGCTTGTCCCCCGCGGCATGCGCGGGGACCCGCGACGCAGCCTGCAGGAAGTCGGCGACACCCTTGACGGGCTCGAGCCGGGCGAGCACTCCAACCAGCAGCGTCCCGGGAGGCACCTCCAGACCCTCCGGCGCACCCTCGCGCTCGGCCTCGGCCCGCAACTCTTGCGCGTCCACGCCGTTGTGGATCACGCGCACGCGCTCAGCTGGGGTGCCCTTCGCTACCAAGGCGTCGGCGATGGCTTGCGACACGGCGACCACCGCGTCGGCACGCCGTCCGGCAGCCCGCTCCGCGATCTCACGCACGGCCATGCCCGCCTTGGAGCCGCCGTCGCGAAGCGGCGCCCCCGGCTCCACGTGCACCGTGGACACCACGCGCGCTCCCGCGGGGGCGGCGGCGCGCGCGAGCTGGTTGGTGAGGAACCCAGTGCCCTGCACGATGCGCGGTTCGAGCTCGCCGAGGATGCGGCGCAGCCGCGGCACGGCCAGCGGAAGCGCACTCGCGCGCAGCTCGAGTTCGGTCACGAGCGCTCCGCGTTCGCGTCCCACGCGCGCGATGCCGCTCTTGGGCGGGGCGATCAGATGCACGTCCATGCCCGCGTCGATCGCCCCGTCCAGCATGTGGACGAGCTGCACTTCCCCGCCGCCCAGCCCGGGCCCGGCGAAGTTGTTGATGAAGGCGATGGTGGTGTCGGTGAGCGCGGGGTGCGGGGTGTCAGGCATGCTCGCTCACCACGGAATCCAGCAGTTCGGCATACCGCGCGGCTTGCTTCCGCCGGTCGAACTGGGCAACGAATTCTTCGTGCGGGCGTTCGAGCCCACCGAGCCTTGCCGAGACGACCATGCCGAGGATGGCGTCCGCGATCTCGCCGACGGATTCGGGGTCTGCGAACCAGATCCCTGCCTGTCCGCGAAGCACGCGCCTTACCTCGCCCTCACCTGCAACCGCGAGAATGGGCTTCCGCAGCCCAAGGTACTCGAAAACCTTAGCTGCCAATGTGACCTCGCTTTCGAGGCCCGGAGAGAGAATCAGCAGGGCGACATCGGCGTCTGCGAGCTCACGTAGCGCGGTGGCGTGATCGACGTAGCCTGTGCAGCGCACTGGTGTGTCAATACCGATCTCGCCGGCCATGGCCTCTACTTCGCGCCCGGAGCCGACGAAGGTCAATTCGACTTCCTGGCTCAGATGCCGATCCCTCGATTCGGCCTCGTAGAGTCCGCGCAGGAATGGTTCCGGACTCCTGAACGGCCCGAGAGTGCCCACGTGCGCAATGCGCGTCCGAGCGTGAGGGGCGGGCCTGCGGTTCGGCAGGTCTGCTGGGTCGAACCCGTTTGCAATGGTGACAAACTTGTGCCCATCACCGTAGCGCTCCGCGAAACTGTTGGAATCTCTAGCTGTGACTGTTACCACTGCCGCTGCGCCTCGAATGACTGCTGCCTCTTGCCGCAAGTGTAGTTGTCGGTGTAACCGTGTCGGCGGGTCGAAGAGCAAACCGCCGACCCAAGGATCGCGAAAGTCTGCAATGAACGGGACTCCCAGGCGTCGCGAGGCGTCGAGGCCCACGAGGTGAGCCGTGTTGGGTGGCCCCGATGAGATGACCGCGTCGAAGTGCAATCGCTTGGCGAGCCGCGCCACATGCCGCATGGCGAACGGCTTCCAGAACCGCTTCTCATCGGGAACGAACCAGCGCTGTATCTTGCGCACCTGCGATGGAGCAAGTCTCGTGAGACTCGTTGCCGTCGCACCGTTCGTTCCCGCTTCGGGCTGTCCCGTCAGGGTGCGAAAAAGGCGCACGACCCTGTTTGGCTCGAGCGACCACGCGCGAACGATCTCGACAGACTCGGGAACCTCGGCGAGCAGTGTCTCGTCTCTGATCGCTGTGACTGGGTCTCTTACGGTGAGAACGGTGGGAACCCACCCGGCGTCGGGTAGGTACTTCGTCAGCTTCAGCGGACGTTGTACCCCAGGCCCGCCGCGGGGCGGGAACTCGTAGGTCACGAACAGCACCCGCCGTGCATCCATGTCGTCGCCGTCTTCGGTCATCGTCACCGCTGCCGTCCGCGTTCCCGTTCTAGTTGCTCGTACATACTCAGGAATCTCTTCGATTCCACCTGCCAGTTGTACCGTTCTTCGGCGAGCTGGCGCGCGCGACGTCCCATCTCCAGACGCTGCTCGTCGCTGCCGAGTACAGAGGCAATCGCCCGTGCAATCGAGCCTTGGTCCGCCGGGTCGAAGACCTTCCCGATCTCCTCTCCTACCACTACATCGTGCAACCCGGGGAAGTCACTCGCGACAACCGGCAGTCCTGCCATCATATAGGCCCAGAGCTTATTCGGAGCTGCATAGAAGTTGTTGAGAGAGGTGTTCTCGTAGATCACAACGCCTATGTCGGCGCCACACGCATAGGAATGGAGTTCACCGGGCGACACCTGGCCCGTGAAATGGACTCTATCGGACGCATCCGCCTTCAGCGCAGCAGCACGCATCGCGTCGAGTTGAGGACCAGCCCCCTGGATCACAAGATGTAGCCGGTCGACGCTCGCCGTCGCCGCCACAAGGCGCACAAGCGAGCGGCCGGGGATCAGGCCCCCCTGGTACAGCACCAGTGGAACATCATCCGGAAGACCGAGTTCCTGACGCAGACGCCCCTTCGGGGCCAGTGGTTCGAGTTCGGGAACGTTGAGGACCACTTCGAAGTCGTGCCCGTAGCGTTCGGCGAGCAACTCGGCCCTGGCCTGGTTGGCGGCGATGCGCAGATCGCAACGGGGTATCCATCGCCGCTCGACGCGCGTCCAATAGGCAAGCGCTACGGACGCGCGACCGTGAGCCTGGACCATGTCCAGGAATAGTTCATGGGCGTCGTATATCAGCGCAGCGCCAGTGGCGGACGCCGCTCGTCCACCAGCAGGAAGAGTGTCGGTGTCGTGGCAGTGGATGATGTCGGGATCGAGCTGCGCGGCGAGGCTTGCGGTTCGGGCGTTGCGCCGGCGGAGTTCCGCGAGCTTGCGGAACGGGTTGCGCCGTGACCCGGCCGATGCCGCCTCGATCGCCCGATCGATCCGGAACCCGTCACGGTCTTCCCGAGTGGGCAGGTCCTTGCGGTGAAGCGCGAGCACCGTGACGTCGTGCCCGGCCAGGCCTAAGGCTGACGCCTCACGCATGACGCGCGTGTCAGCCGTCATGTCGGTGTGCACGAGCATGGCGATCCGCAGCTGCTCGGGACTTGCCCCGGTGTATCGCATGCGACTCACCGCTCGACGCCCCTAAGACCATGTGGCGGGCTCGTCTCCAGGAAACACTCCAAGAGTAGCGCGAATAGGCCGCTACGGGACCGCACCGCATACTGGCTGACCGCCTGGGCGATCGGCCTGCCGGTGTCGGTGTGAGCGACGGAACCCACGGCCACCTCCTGCTCAGTCTGCATTCGGGACGTCTCTGCGAACACCAAGCACAGCCTCGAGCAGTGTCGCTTCCTGCGACTGCCACGCGTAACGCTCGCATGCCCGAGCGGAGCGGGTCTTCATGTGGGCGAGCAGGTCCCGGTCGGCGACGATTTCGGCGAGAGCGTGTGCGAGATCTTCCTCATCATCCGGCGAGAAAAGTACGCCACATCGTTCGCGTGTGACGATCTCCTCGATCATAGGGAGCCGCGTCCCGAGGACGGCGATGCCGGCACCCATGTAGTCGAACAGCTTGTTGGGGGCCGCAAGATAGTCGTTGAGCGTCTCCGCCCGGTATGTCACCACGCCCACGTCATGCTCATGAGCCGTGGGCACGACGAGCTCCGGTGCACACGGCTCGATGAACCGCACCGTTTCCTGCAGGTCGTGGCTCTCCACGAGTTGGCGTAGTCGTGTCCCATCGCTCCCGAAGCCTTGCAGCGTCACGATCGCCTTGCCGCGCAGCGCCGCGGACGCGCGGATCAGCGAGTCGATGCCGCGTGCTCGCTGGAAACCGCCTTGGTAGATGATGCGTATCGGGTCACCGACGGGTTGAGGGTTGCCGAGGCATGCTCGCGGACCGTTGAGCACCACCCCGGGTGCCGGAATGCGATAGCGACGCGCGAACTCCTCGGCACGCTGGGGGCTTACGGTGATCACCGCATCGGCCTTCCGTATGAGCCGGCGTTCGGTCGCGCCCCACAAGAGCTTGTGCGCCCACGACTTGGCGGGCGACATCTCCGTGTACAGCTCGTGGGCGTCGTAGACGAGTCGGCAGCCGGTCTCACGCTTGAGCAGCCATCCGGCAAGGAGCGTGTTGAGGTCGCACGCAATCACCACGCGAGGCCTCAGCAGCGCGACAGCCTTGGCGGCGAGACGGTTCTCGCGTCGTCGTCCAAGCCAGTGCCGCACCGCGCCGAGTACCCCGGCGTACGGATCCCGAGCCACCCGTCCATCCACTCCGGACGACCCTGGCGACCCTTCCGGTGGTGTTTCGCGCTGCGACGCCAAGCGATTGGTGGTGTGCACGAGCAGGATGCGGTCATGGTCGGTGCGCTCCCACTCAGGCTCGTCTCGGTGGGTCACGACGCCCACGCGCACGACGTCGAGTCCCTGAGCTGCCAGCGTCTCCGATTCTTTGAGCACCCGCGAATCATGCTTGAGACTCTTGAGCACGAGAATCGCGACATCAACGCACGTGGAACCCGGGCTGGGTTCTGCGTGCGTTGCTGCTCGCGACTCAGCACACACTGTCGCTCCTGGGAATCGACACCAACACCACTTTGCAGAGCTCCCTCGCCTGGTCCATATCGCGACCGTCCGCAACCGGACCGCGCCTCGTTGGTAGCGCGCCGGCCTCGAGTAACGTGCCCCGTGGACTCGTGACCGACACGTTCACTCAGCGCAAGGCTACGGCATCCGCGGTGCCCGTGCGAGTGGGGACACCAGCCTGGCAGGCCCGTGCGAGCCGACACCGGGCAGGTTAACATGTAGCTGCTCGCCGACCGCCATTCGGATCAAGGAACCGTCGTGCCCACAAGGAAGTGTCTCCTTCTGACATTCCGCTTCCCGCCGTACCCCGGCGTAGGCGCGAGACGATGGGAAGGCCTATCCAAGTACCTTGCTCGTGCCGGGACCGAAGTCCACGTTCTCACTCTCGACTGGAAGCGCTTCTATCCAGACCAGCCGGTCTATCTCAAGCAAGGTGTGCATGTCCACACGGTCGGGGCAGTCGGACCCCATTGGCTGATTCAGAGCGCCGCACCCGAGTCAGCGTGGGGGCGATCCTTGGATCGCTTGCGAGGAATCGCGAGGCGGTGGGACTGGACCGGACTCGACGATTACGCCCGGTGGTGGGGCCTTACGATGGTGCGTGCGGCGAGCAAGCTGCTGAGAGAGTTCGACATCCCCGTCGTCGTCGCCACCGGCCCGCCGCACATGGTGAACTACTGGGCCGCGATCCTGGCCCGGCGTCATCCCAACGTGAGGCTGGTCCAGGACTTTCGGGATCCTTGGACCGATCAGCACGGATACGCCATCGGGCACCCGAAGAGGCTCGCCCTTGCCACACGCCGTGAGGCCATTGCGATAGGCGAGGCCGACGCCGTGGTCACCGTGGGAAAGGCGTTGTCGGACATGTTTCGCTCGAAGTCGGCCGCAACGCCGGTGTTCCTCATCCCAAACGGCTACGACCCGGACAAAGTGGCTGGAGTCGCGTACGAGGGCCCACGGCCTTTCATGCTCGTCCACACGGGTAACCTGTTCGTGGGCCGCGAAACCCCATTGCGGGCATTCCTCGAAGCCGTCCGCACGGTTGCGCCTGAGATTGCCGAACTGCGGCTCGTGTTTCGCGGCGGGTTCCCTCCGTCGGTGCGCAGCGAGTACGAGGACCTCGTGGCCGCGGGCTTGCTCGACGCCGGGGACACGGTGAGTCACGCTGAGGCGCTCGACCTCGTAGCCGGAGCGTTCGCATGCCTTCAGTTCAACAGCCCGAACTCCCCTGGTGCGTTGTCGACCAAGATCTACGAGTACGCGGCGCTCCGAAGACCGGTTCTCAGCGTCAACTATGGCGGGGAGATCGTCGAGTTGATCGCCGAGCACAATCTTGGAGCCAGCGTCTCGGGGAAAGACTCCCGCGGAATTGCCGAGGAATTGCTCAGGCTTCACGGCCTATGGTCAGCCGACCCCGCGTACTCGCAGCCGGTCAGGGACATCGAACGCTTCTCCCACGTGAATCTCGCACTCGAATACGCTCAAGTACTGTTTCCGGACTAGGATGGCCCATGGGAATCCTCTCGCGCGTCAGAATCGGCCTAGTGCGCAGATACCGCCGCCTCAGATACGGCGGCCGAGGTCGCGCTCTCACGCGGCCCCCAAGCATCTCGGACAAGACATGGCGTATCGAAACCAACGAGAACCACGCCATGCGTCACGCGTGGGTCAAGAGTGTTGTGAGCGGGACGGTCTTGGACGTGGGCGCCGGTCACGGTTACGTCACATGCCAGATGGCGACTGTCGCAGATCACGTGACCGCCCTGGACGCGACGGATAAGTACCGCGAGGCCGCCCGAGATCTCGCCAGGGTCAACAACATCGACAACATCGACTTCGCCAGCGGCAACGCGTACGACCTGCCGTTCCCAGACGACAGCTTTGAAACCGTCGCGCTGCTGGAGATACTCGAACACCTCGAGAATCCCCAGAAAGCGGCGAGCGAGGCGCTTCGCGTCGCACGGCGACGAGTCGTCGTGACGGTACCGGCGCACGACCGAATGACGGAACTGCCCGGGCACATCAACAACTTCACAACGCAGGAAGTCGTTGCCCTGTTCCAGAACGTCACCTACGTGAAGGTGCGGGACCCCTTCCTCTTCCTGGTCGCCGAGAAGGCCTAGACAGCTTGCCGAGGAGTCCCGCCGCCCGCGGCACGTGCGAGCTCCTCGCAAACGTCGGCGATTCTCGCTCCGGCGTGTCCGTCGTGCCCGAAGTTGTACTTCCGATCGAGCTCCTCGTAGCGCTCCTCGGGAATCGCTGAGCCCTGCCGAATGCTGTGGATCGCCTCTCGCAGCTCGTCGGCGTTGCTTGCCTTGAGGGCCGTCCCCTCCCTCACGAACGGAACGGCCTCTTCGCGACCAGTCGGATTGAGGACAATGGTCGGACGCCGCAAGGTCGCCGCTTCGAAGCCCGTTGTCGAAGAGTAGGTAGCTACAGCATCCACCCCGACGATCAGCGCATTGAGGTCGCAGTCTCGCACCTCAGTCACCCGGTCAGTTCCGTGCGCGGATAGTGCATGCAAGTAGCCGTCCTCCATCCCCGCTCCAAGCGGGTGCCACTTGATCACTAGTTGCATGTCCGGCTCGTCCTTCATGACCAGTAGCAGCATGCTCAGGACTTCATGGTTCAGATCGTCGGACGGTGTCGCTGCAAAGTACTGCGCCGCGAACAGAAGCACGAAGTCCGCCTCCGGCAACGAGAGGTCGCGCCTGACCCTCGCGCGTATGGCGCCGAGTTGCCCTTCGTCAAGCGACGCGTATTCGTCCATCAACGGATTGCCCACGACCCTGATTCTCGAGCGGTCCGTCCCACTCTCCACGAGGTGCTCGGCATACGCTTGGCCAAAGACGCAGAACGCATCGAAATGGAATTCAGCCCGGCGCTTGGTCGAAGTGATGATGCCGTGCTGAACGTTCGCCGCCGGCACCTGCGTTTCCTCTCGCGCCACGGTGACCGCCTCTACCTCGAGCACAGTCTCATTCACGGTCAGTGCGACCGTGCTTCTAAGGCGTCGGGCGATCCTGCGATGCGCCTCTATCGCAGCGGGTGCGCGCACGGAATAGCGTTCGGAGAAGTCACGAGCTAGACGATCCAGGTAGGGCCCCAGACCTGCCTCGCCCACCCATCTCACGAACTGGCCACCCGACAAGCGTCGACTATTCGCACGGCGTCGGAGCAATCGCGACACCGTGTTCGGCCTGCAGTAGTCCCAGAATCGCAACTCGACGCTCCACCGATCACTCGACAGCGAGCCGTCAGCAGACATGTCAACGACGACGCACTCCCATCCCCTGTCGGAGAGCGTCTGCATCGTGCTTGAAAGCAGACGCAAGTGGGATGGGTACTTCGCGAATACGGCGACCCTGCGCTGACTACTTGAACTGCGGGGCACTGGAAGACGGCAGAGAACGAACTGCGCGGCGTCGAGCACAGTGGTCGTGAGAACGCGGGCAATTACGCCCCATCTTGATGAGCCGTCCCCTGCATCACGGGCGAACGAGCCCCCTCTTGCCTCACCCCAATGAAATGCCCGAACCGTGAAGAACTCCGACAGCGCCAAGCGCTCTATTTCGCTAATGCCATGCGCAAGAACGACGCCTGCTCCTGGCGCACGAAGATGAACCTCTCGCGCAGCTGCTTGGGCCTGTGCGATCGGGATGAGCGTGCGCGACGCGAAGCTCCTGCGGATCAAGCGCAGCAACTCGGGCTGGAACCGCTGGTCGGCCGATAGCCTGGCCGCCACGTCACTGGCCCATTCCCACACGAGCCGGTCGATCTCCCTAACGTGGGCAAGGACGCTGATGTGCTCCGAAACGATACCCTCGGCCGACAGCGCGAGGCTCGCCTCGTGCGAATAGCTGAACACTCGCGTGGCCTCAGTCATTTGCCGCCCGATACCAGACAACGATGCGCGATCGCCGACCACCAGCACCCCGCCATCGCCGTTGGCGCCGGAGCCCTCGAGGGGTTGCGGATCTGTCGCGCTCGGCTCGTCCACCACGGCCCGCCCCTCAGGTGTGAATCTGCATACCGAAGAGGCGCCGGTAATGGCCCTCCGGACGCTCAAGCAGCTCAGAGTGCGTGCCGCACTCGGCGATTTGCCCGTCGTGGAGCACCACTATCTGATCCGCCGTTTCCACCGTTGCGAGTCTGTGCGCGATGACGAGCACGGTCCGGTTCACGGCGATCTCCTCGAACGCTTGCTGTATGTACTTCTCGGACTCCGAGTCCAGAGCGCTCGTGGGCTCATCGAGAATGAGGATGTCGGGGTCTTGGAGCAGTACTCGCGCAAGGGCGAGCCGCTGCCTTTGGCCGCCTGAGAAGCGAACGCCCCTGTCGCCTATCTGCGTTTCGAGGCCGTCGGGAAGCGTGTTCACGAACTCCGTGCAGTAGCTCGAGTCGAGCGCCTCGGCGACCTGCGCGTCCGAGGGCATCTCGGCCAGGCCGTAAACCAGATTGTTGTAGATCGTGTCGTTGAACAGGATCGGCTCTTGCGTGAGGAAGCCGATGCGCTTGCGAAGTGAGGCCAGCTCGAACTCATCGCCTGGGACGCCGTCGAACAGGATCTGCCCGGCGGTGGGCCTTCGGAGCAGCGGAATCATGTCGACGAGCGTAGACTTGCCCGCTCCGGACCGGCCCACCACAGCGGTCAGGCTGCCCCTCGGGATCGCCAGATTCACACCCTTGAGCACCTCTTCTGTCGAACCGCCGTAGCCGAATCGAACGTCATTGAACTCGATTCGTGTCTGCAGCCCACTGAACTCGCGATCCCCGCCCCTGGGCGTCGGCACGGCAACCGCCTGGGCGAGGGTCGTCTCCACGTAGTCGAAGCTCGGCATCTGACTGGCAAGCTGCTGCCGGCCCACGTTCACTTCCTTCGCCTTCGTGTTGAGGCGCAGCAAGATGAACATGAACAGGCCAAGGCTCGCCAGCGTCATGCCGAATCCGGTGACGCCGACCCAGATGATCACGAACACGGCGAGCATGAGTGCGGGATCCACGATGATCTCGACGCGGGCGGACGCGACGGCAATGCGCGTGCTGGCGTTTCGCAGCCTCCCCGCGAGCACACCGATCCGATCCGACTCAGCATCCTCACAGGCGCGCATCTTCACAAGCCTGAGAGCAGCGAGCCGTTCGCGCACCGCCGAGGTGAGCGCAATCGATGCCTGTGTGACCTCTCGTCCGTGGGCCCGCGTAGACACGAGGATGCGCCTAACCGCCACTGACACCACGACCATCGCAGCCACAGCGATCACGGCCAAGGGCCATGACAGGAAGGCGAGCAGAACCACATAGACGGCGATGATGGCAATGGAGCTGAGAAGCTTGATGTACTGGATGAGGGCCGTACCGCACCGCATTATCTGCCCGGTCACGAAGCCGATGAGCCGACCCTGGTCCTGGGACTCGATGAAGGCCAGCTCGGCGTGCGCGAGGGCGCTGAACGCGCGTACCATCAGCCGCTCGATGGCTCGGTTCTGCACAATCGCCGTGTACCAGGTGTTCACGTAGTAGACGCTTTGGCGCAGCAGGATAGGTAGGAATGCGAGCGCCAGTAGCGTGGCCAAATTGATCGGGATTCCCACGGCGTCGCTGGCAGCCGTCAAGTACGGCCAGACGCTACCCGACGGAATCTCCCGGCCCCCCGACTCGAGATACTGGAGCACCGGCAACAGCAGCCCGATGCCGAACCCCTCAAGCGTCGCGTAGAGTGCAAGCAGGAACACCATGAGCGCACCCTCGCGCATGCGCAGCGACAGCATCCCAAAGATGCGACGTGTGATGCGGATGTACTTCATCGGGAAGCGTCCTCCACGGAACGACACCAGCGCACCTCGGCAGCGAGCCCCTGCTCAAGCCCCACCTTCGGCTCGTAGCCGAGATGCTCGCGCGCCGTGTCGATGGACGCCCATGTGTCACGCATGTCGCCGGGCTGTGTCTCGCCCTTTTCGATGGAGAGTGGCACGCCGGCCGCCTCCTCGAGAACCTCGAGCGCCTCGCTCAGCGAAACGCGCGAGCCGCCAGCGAGGTTCGCGACCGTGCCGGAGGGCGCATTCGGAGCGGCCATAATCCCGTCCACGATGTCGGAAACGTACGTGAAGTCCCGGGTCTGGCCGCCGTCGCCGAACACGCGGATCGTGTCCCCTGCTAGGGCGGCTTCAATGAACTTGCGAAACGCCATGTCGGGGCGCTGGCGCGGTCCATACACGGTGAAGAAGCGTAGCGAGACCGTGTGCAATCCAAAGTTGCGCGTGTACAAGCCCGCGAGGTGCTCGGCCGCAAGCTTGGTCACGCCGTACGGCGAGTACGGCTGGCAACGCGCGTCCTCGCGCATGGGCAGCACGTCGGTATCGCCGTAGACCGAGCTGCTCGACGCGTACACGAACGACTCGATTCCGACCCGCTTGCACGATTCGAGCAGCACCTGCGTAGCGAGCACGTTGTTGTCCGCGTACACATGGAACATCTCACCCCAGCTCGCGCGCACGCCGGGCTGGGCGGCGAGGTGGTAGACCACATCGACGGATTCAACGATGTCGTCGAGGGAGCGTGATCCGGTCTCCTCGGCAAGTCCGAGGATGTTGGACTCGATCAGTTCGAAGCCAGTGTTGTCGCGCGCCGTAACGAGATTGGCTTCCTTCATCTCGCGCGGGTAGTAGTCCTCGAACGAGTCAATGCCTGTGACGCGGGTCCCGTCCATCAGGAGCCGTTCGGTCAAGTGCGAGCCGATGAAGCCGGCGCATCCGGTCACGAGTGCTTTGGGCACGGTCTACGTCCTTCAGCTCGGGGCTTGGGCATCCTCGATGGCTGAGCGCAGCACAGCGAGGATGGTCGCGAAGTCATCGTCGCATAAGCCCGGATACATGGGCAGCGAGATGATCTGCTCGTACTCGGCCTCAGCGACGGGGCATGTGCCGGGGTCGGTACCGAACTCGCGGCGGTAGAACGGATGCATGTGCACGGGGATGTAGTGCACGTTCACGCCGATGCCGCCTTCGCGCATGAGCTGGAACACACGGGCACGGTCGATTCCGTCGGCAAGGCGTACCACGTACAGGTGGTAAGCGTGCTCTACGTCGGGACTAGACGCGAGCGGCTCGACGCCGACGATACTCGCGAGTTCAGCGTCGTATGCCTTCGCGATTCTGCGCCGGGCAGCGAGCCAACCATCGAGCTTGCGAAGCTGGCTCTCCCCCAGTGCGCACTGGAAGTCAGTGATGCGGAAGTTGTGGCCGAGCTCTTCGATTTCGTAGTACCAGGACGCGGTGGCCTCGCGTTGGCGGTAGTCCACGGTGATGCCGTGATTGCGCAGCATGCGTATGCGCTCGGCCTGGGCGTCGAACTCGGTGGTGACCATCCCGCCCTCGCCGGTCGTGATGTGCTTGACGGGGTGGAAGCTGAACGTGGTGAGGTCGGCAAGCGTGCCTACGGGGCGGCCCTTGTACGTGGCGCCCACGGCGTGTGCGGCGTCGTCGACCAGCATGAGGTCGTGCTCCTCGGCGATTCGCGTAAGAGCGTCCCAATCGCACGGGTGGCCGGCGTAGTCCACAGCGAAGATCGCCTTGGTGCGCTTGGTGATGGCCGCCTCGACAGCCGCCGGGTCGATTAGGAGATCTTCCGCGCGAACATCGGCGAACACGGGGATGGCGCCGGTGTACACGATCGCGTTGGCGGTGGCGGCAAAGGTCATGGGCGTCACGATGACCTCGTCGCCTGAACCGAGGTCGAGCGCGAGGGCAGCCAGGTGGAGAGCGGCAGTACCACTCGAGACCGCGACGGCGTGCGAGGCGCCGATGCGATCGGCAAGTGCCTGCTCGAAGCTCTCGACCGCCGGCCCGGTCGTGAGCCAGCCGGACCGGAGCGCCTTCACGACCGATTCGATGTCGGCGTCGTCTATCTCGTGACGTCCGTAGGGGATCACATGCATCGCCTTCGTGATTGCGAGGATGAATGCCGAGGCCACGCTATCTTACCTGGTCGCCCGAGAGAGCGTCGAGGACGTTGACGCTTCGGCATTCTCGGGAGTAGTGTGAACACTATGAAGCACTACCATTGAGCACTACCGAAAGGCACTACCGATGGCCAAAATCAACATCTCCCTGCCCGACGACCTGCTCGCCGAGGTCGACACCCTTGCCCAGGAGCTGGACGAGTCGCGTAGCGGCCTGGTTCGCGAGGCGACCGCGCAGTACCTCGCCGAGGTGAAGGAGCGGCGTGCCCGTGAGGAGCGCGCGGCAAGCATCGAGCGCGCGATTGCCACTGCGCGAGAGATTGGACGACGTATGCCCGACTTCGACTCCACTGCTGCGATTCGGGCAGATCGCGACCGCGACGGACGAGCGGCGGGCGAAGAATGAGCCGGGTCGTAGTCGTCGACTCTTCGGTGGCTGTGAAGTGGTTCGTGCTGGAGGATGAAGACCCGGACGTCGGCGCGGCCCTCGAGCTTCTTCGCCGACACCGTGAGGCGCAGGTCGTGCTCAACGCACCATCGCTGCTGCGGCTAGAGGTGCTCGACGCGCTTCGATTCGGTGGGCTTGACCGCGAGGGGCTGCGCGCCGTCGCGGAATCGCTCGAAGCGATGCGGCTCGACTGGCACGACACTGACGCTGAGTTCTCCGCGAATGCGGCCGAGATCGCAGTCGGGTACGGACTCACCGTGTACGACTCGGTCTTCGTGGCACTCGCGCTGAGACTCGATGCGGAGCTGATCACGGCAGACCGGCGGCTGGCCGAGTGCGGCGAGTGCACTGTGCGGCTCCTCGGCGAGTAGACAAGTCCTAGGGGTTGCCTGCTGCCTGACAATATCCAAGACTTGACACGATGGCTGTAAACCCCCTAGTATTTACATCGCTTTGGGGGCACCGGTGATGCCTGGCGTAGCCAGTCGGAGCGAGGTGAAACGGTCGATGTCAGCCCCGAACCACCTTGTCCTGGTAGCCGATATCGTGAAGTCGACCTCTCTTGACGAGGAGGCAAGACGGAACCTGCAAAGCCGCCTGGAGAGTCTTCTGTCGAGCCTGTCGACCTCTCATGCTGATCAACTGAGCTCGCGGATCGTCCTCACGCGAGGTGACTCATTCCAGGCCGTCATCGAGGACTCAGCCGTAGTTGCAGAGATCCTCTGGGATGTGTGGTTGGCCCTCGGGCAAGTGAAGGTGCGGTTCGGGTTCGGGTTCGGGCCGATCTACACTGCGCTCAACGCAGACCCAAGAGTCATGGACGGGCCAGCCTTCCACTACGCCGCCAAGCCGCTGTCACGCGGTCGCGCCGTCGCATTCCGAGGGTTTGGAGATCTGCAAGACGTGGTTTTGACCGGCATTGGTACCCTAATGCGCACAGTGTTCGAGCGCTTCACCGAGAGACAACTCGAGGTGATCGAGCGCCTCAGAGAGGGAGCTTCGCAGAGCGATGCCGCCGCGCGTCTTGGCGTCAGCAGGCAGGCCGTCTCCCAGCTCGTGAGGACGTCGGGATGGAGAAGCTACCGAGAAGGGGAACGGGCGCTTACCGATGCCCTCGCACTCTTCATGCGCGACCAACGATCGGATGAGTGAATGAGCCAACTCCTCTTGTTCGCTCAGGTGCTGTTCTTCTGGACCCTCTCCACTGCCAGCCATCGGCTCGACCTGCAATGGAGTTCGTGGGGTTCTCACCATTCCTCAGCGCCCGTCATTGGCCCCGCTTCCCGAGTAGCCGGCATGGCAGTGGCCATCGCTCTGGCGATGTCGGAAATCAACGCGAGCGCCATCCTGCTCATCGGCGTGCTAGTCGCTGTGGCGCTCGGAGTCTTCGCCCTCCGACCGCACCTGACGAAAAGAGGGCTGCTAGCCGAACTGGAACTCACTGCCCTTGCCCTCATCTCTCTCGCCTCGTGGATCCTGGTGGAGAGGGCCGGACTGCGCGTCAACCTCGAGTTCCTGACGGTTGACTTGTCCGAATCTCGTCTCGCTGTACTCTGGCTGATCGCCACAGGTGTGGTCCTCGCAATCTGGCAATCAGGGAACGTGGTGCGCGGCGCGTTGCAGAAGACCGGCGTAATGCCGCCGGCACAACCCGCGGACGATCCTCAGGGCGGGCATGTCGAACAAGACACCCTTGTACCGGCGAGTAGTAGTCCCACTCAGCTCAAGCACGGGCGGCTCATCGGCTATCTCGAGCGGATTCTGATCATCGTGCTGGTAGTCGAAGGAAGCTACGAGGGACTCGGCTTCCTGGTGGCTGCCAAGGGGCTGGTGCGCGCCCGCGAGTTCGAAGAACGCGAGCAAGCCGAGTACTTCCTCTTCGGCACACTGCTGAGCGTCGTCTGCGGCCTGGTCATTGGACTCGGAATCAGGCACGGGCTTCGAGTGCTGTGGTGACGTGCTGAGCCCCTACTCGATCTCGATGTACACGCCGACCGGCGGTAGGGAGAGTGACTCGTCCGGCTTGCGCGTCTCGTCGTTCTCGAGGAGCGAGAGCGCCAGGCGGCAAAAGAACGAGTCGCCGACCTCGCGGCAGGTGACCATCCCCACGACGGCGGCAGCCGTGCGCTCCACGCGCACTCGCACGGTGCGTTTCGCATCGCCGAACACGAACACGCCCTCAGTCATGCCGACGCAGGTTGACGCAGTCACGAGCAGCGAGACCGGCGTGCCGTGGTCGACCGTGTGGCCAGCAAGTTCGAATCGCTCCATGTCGCGGCCGCCGTTGTGCGTGGCGTAGTAGAGAGTGTCGCGGTCGAACGCCTCAGGCACGAGCGTGATGTGACCCAGGCGCAGCGAGCCGGCGGGCACCTCCGCCCAGTCGAATTCGTACTCGATCTTCACGCGCGCCTCGTGCGCGCACACGCGGACGCGTTTGCGTACCGGCCCCAGGCGCGTCGCGACCTCGCCCTCCACACACACATGATTCGGCGGCTGCTCCACGCTCGGCGTGACCCAGTCCAAGTCTGTCACCTTGTGCTCGCCGAGGGGCTCGAGCACCACGTGCCCGGTGTAGAAGTCGGCCGTCATGTTGATGTCGTCGAAGTACCCGTGATGCAGCGTGCCGATGAGGGGCGTCTCCCCTGGCATCCCAAGTGACTCCACAGCCAGACCCCGGCGGGCATTGAAGCGCGCGGCAAGCGACTCGGTCTCCACGTCGATGAACTTGGTGTCCGCCGCCACCTTCACGGACTTCGCTTCCCTCTCGCACGGCTCGGTCGCCCAGTCGTTGCCCGTCAGCCCGACGCGCTCCTCGAAGGCGGCGAGCCTCTCCAGGCACGCGTCCCACCGTCCGCGCGTGATGTGCGTGCGAAAGTCGCTGCTCCACAGCGCGCACAGCTCGCGCCAGTGCTCGTCGTTCGCCTCGGCACCCATCGCCTCCAGGTGCGCGGCCAGCCGCGTGCATCGCGAATTGACCTGCAGGTCTCCGCGGCCTGTGACCGCCCACCGCGTGAGGTTGTACTTGCCCTGCTTCTTGACCGGTACGGGCAACTCGGGGGTCTCTAGGTGAATCTCGGTGCCCGCCCCCGGCTCCTCCAGCATGCCGAGGACCTCGCTCGGCGCAACGAAGTGCAGCGCGGGCTCTTGGGCAATGCGTGCGAAGAGGCGCTCGATGCGGGTCCACTCGCTCTCGCCGCGTCGCGGCTCGGCCTCGTAGCGCCCCGGCCGGAAGTCGAAGATCTCGACGTCGTTGCCGTACAGCGGCAGCACGCGCGGTGCGTCGGCGGCGTGGCCGGTGAGGTAGTCGAGGTACTCGTCGAGCTCGATCTCGCCGTGCGCGTAGTGCTGGAACTTCTGGAACGCCGCCGACTTGTTCCACAGGACAGGTAGCCGCTCGCCGTGCTGGCCGCACGCGATCTGCGGCAAGTAGCGGAGCGTGGGGTCCCACTGGGGGTGGAAACGCGCGGCGTTGTCCCACTCCATGAACAGCGCCTGGTAGCCGGACTGCAGGTACCCGCCGAGGAGCCCGGCCGAATACGCTTGCTCATTCACCAGCACGATGCGTGGCTTCACGCCGAGCAGCCGCTCGTAGCCCTCGTTACCGAGACGGAGGTTCGCCTCGTTCACGCTCGCCGGCGCGAGCGGGCCGATGAGCTGGGCGTATCCGGCACCCACGAACTCGCAGGCGCCTGTCTTGACCGCTGCGCGCAAGGCGTCGAGCCACGCGGGGTCGGTCTCGGCCGCCGCCTCGAGCGTGGAGACGGACGCTTCGATACCGAAGGGCAGGCCGGTCTCCTCGGCAAGGTGTAGGAGTGGCCAGTAGCAGCGCTTAACGACCTCGGCGTGCTGCTCGAGTTCGACCGACGAGTACGCGAGGTTGAGATGGAAGATGGCGAACAGGTTGAGGGGCGTGAGCATGGCGACCTAACGGGCCTCGGTGGCACTGACGGCACCCATCATACCGCCAGGCGGAGGCGCAGATGGCTTCTGTGTCGCGCGAGTACTCGGCGCCGTCCATCTGCGTCGTTGCCCGCCATCACGCGCCAGGCACCTTCACAGTCTGTTCAGAGGAGTTCATACTGAGGGCGAATCCTGGTGGGCTCTCGGTCCCCCGGGTGCCATACGCTGGAGACTACCGGGGGAGGGTCTCAAGATGCCTGTGCTAGCACGCGGTTTCCGGCAGTTTCGTGCCCTGAGCAGCTCAATCCTGCTGGTGGTGTTGCTCATGAGCTTCCCTGTGGTTCCTGTGCGCGCGGTTGCCGCAGATGCCGGCACGCTTGTCGACGACGGCTTCGAGAGCGGGACCGACGGGGCGCTCCTCGACTCGACCTGGACGCTGGTAGGCACGCCGCTTCGCCACGAGTACGACTCGGCCCGCGCGGCCGTAGGTTCGATGTCGGGCTGGGTCGCAGGGCCAACGAACGGCTACGGCGGCGTTGTCGAGTCCGACTCGTCGGGCATGACATCCGACGGCGCCGAGGTCCGCTTCTGGGCCTATTTCGACTCGACGAGCGAGTACCGCCACGTCTCCACCATGGCGCCTGCGACCGCACAGCAGGCCTGCGCCCTGTTCTTCTGGCCCGACGGCCAGGTCATGGCCCACACCCTGCGTACCGGCGACCCGAACGGCTACCAGACGGGCTACACGTCGCTCGGCGCCTACCAGACCGGCTGGACCGAGTACCGCATCGTCTACGACTTCTCGAACCAGACCTACACCGTCTCGACGCGCAGCGACGCCGCAGACCCCTGGACGCAGCTCAAGGGCGTCTCGACGTCGAGCTACGACATCCCCTTCCGGGGCACCGACACCATCACCCAGACCTACGGCACGAAGTTCTTCGGCTACAAGGGATCGGACCTGTGGATCGACGAGGTGCGCTACTCGGACGCGGGGATCTCCGACGGTTAGCCGCCACCAGTCTCGCGAACTGGGCGAGAATAGCGAGAGGCAAGGGCCGTGAGTCTTCCGGCTCTACACATGCTCGCTACAACCGCTCCTTCACCGGCCCGAATTCCGGGTCGTCGAAGGGTGTGAGCACTCGCTGTTCGCCCCACAGGACCCACAGGTAGTACAAGTCGCATCCCGGCGCCGCAGCGACCGGGTGGTAGCCCTCGGGGATCTCGACCACATCACCGTCACGCAGCACGACCGCGCGGTCAAAGTCGGCTTCCGGCGAGTACAGCCGCTGCATGCCAAAGCCCTGCGGCGGGTCGACGCGGAAGTAGTAGATCTCCTCCATGTCTGCCTCCTCAGGAAGCCGGTCTTCGTCGTGGCGGTGCGGCGGGTAGCTCGACCACTTGCCTGGCAGATTGAACGTCTCGCCCACTACGAGGTGCTTCGCCGGCACGTCGGGCCCTACGATGTCGCAGACCCGGCGTTCGTACGTGTCGCGGCCGACCGTGCGACACGCGACTTGGTCGGGGTGGATGACCACGACCTCGCCACCCGGCTCCGCAACGCCAAGGCACCACGCGATGGCGGTGTCGGCGTGCGCCTCGACCACAACGGACACGCCGGCAGGAACATAGACGGCCGTGGCCGCCTCCGTGAACACGTCCGCGCGAGACATCTCGGTTCGCGCACCGCCTGCCTCGACTGCGCACGAACCCGACACGATCACGAGCACGGCCTCGTACTCGGCCTCGACACGCTCGAGGCGCCCCCCCGCCGCGACACGGACCAGCTCGAAGGTGATGTGCGCGGTGCTACCGCTGCTCATCCCGCGCCTCCTCACGCTGGAGCGCATCCTCAAGGATCTCGAGTCCGGCTCGCGCCTCTTCGACCGTGATCACGAGTGGCGGACAGATCTTGATGTTCGCCCCGCCGAACCCGACCGGCGCGAAGAGCATCAAGCCGCCTGCCACGCAGTCGTCCACCACGCGCGCGGCCGCTTCCGGGTCCGGCTCGTCCGTTCCCGGCATCACGACGTGCAGCGCGTACACCAGCCCCTTACCGTGTACCGCGCCGATGAAGTCGAACCGCTCCCCGAACTCTTCGAGGACGCCACACATCGCCTCGCCGACCTCCGCAGCGTGCTCGACGAGCCCATCCCGCCGCATCACCTGGAGGTTCGCGCGAGCGGCCGCACAGCAAACCGGGTGGCCCCCGTGGGTACTCGACATCGCGCCCGGCGCGAATTGATCGAGCAGCTCTCTTCGGCCGATCACGGCTGACAGTGGCATCGAACTCGAGATGCCCTTGCCGCAAACGACCAGGTCGGGCGTGACGCCATAGTGCTCGAACGCGAACCACGCGCCGGTGCGGCCGAAACCGGACTGCACCTCGTCCATGATCAACTTGATGTTGTGTTCCGCGCACCACGCGGCAAGCGATTGCATGTACTCGGCCGGCGCGAAGCTCGCCCCGCCGCCCTGGTACGACTCGACCATCACTCCCGCGACCTGGGCCGGCTCGATGCCTTCGGCCCGCAGCGTGTCGAGGAACGAGGCGAACGATGTGTCGGGCGTGCGGAAGCCGTCGGGAAACGACACGTTCACGAAAGGCGCGTCGACGCTGTACAGCCACTCCTTGAGCGCCGGGATGCCCCCGGCCAGCTGCGCTCCCATGGTTCTACCGTGGAAACCGCGCTCGAACGACACGATGTACGCGCGCTCCTCGCCATGAGTGTGTAGCGCCCACGTGCGCACGAGCTTGATTGCGCACTCGATGGCTTCGGCGCCGGTCGACAACAGCATGACTTTGTCATCGGGCCTGGGGAGCAGCGCCTCCATCTCGCGCAGAAGCGCCGCACGCTCTTCGGTCGGGAAGCTGTAGCTGAACAGCAGCGGCTTGCTCGCCGTCTCGACCACGGCGTCCACGATCTCCTGCCGGCCGTGCCCGACGTTGGCTACAAGCACACCGGAGGAGAAGTCCAGGTACCGCTTGCCGTTGGCATCCCAGACGAAAACGCCTTCGGCCCTGTCCCACACGACGGGGGCCTGACCCTGCAGCGAGAGGGGCTCGAAGCGCTCGAGGGCTTCCAGGGTGCGGTCGGATTCGGTGGGCATTCGCTACACCCTTCTGCTCACGAGCCGGAGTCCGGCTCGACGTCGATGCGCACGGTCTTCACGACGTGCTCGGCCAGCGCGATGGCTTCCTCGCGGGTCTCGCCGGCCGCCATCACGCATGCTACACGCTCTCCGTGGCTCGTCGGCGGCGTCACGACCGTGCCTACGCCGATGCCCTCCTTGGCCCAGTACGGCTCCCACGTGATGAAGCGAACGCCGGGCAGTGTGGCGCACTCGTCCCAGGCGGTCACACCGGTAATTCGCCCGGGAAGCGGCTCGGGCCAGAAATAGCGCAGCGCAACGCCCCGGTCGTAGCGCCACTCCAGATAGCGCGGCGTGATCGGGTCACCGACCGCCTGCTGGATCGCGGCGCTCACGATGTCGCTGCCGTTGTTCAGCGGCGCGGTGTAGGCGCAGAAGTAGTCGCCGGACAGCCGCGCAGCCATCTCGAGCATGTACACGCGACCCTCGTTCGACACGAGGATGTCGCCCTTCGCCGGCCCGAACCCGATGCCGAGCGCCCGGATAGCCTTCTCGACCTCCTTGAGCACTCCAAGGTAGACGGCTTGCGACAACGCTGTGGGGCACGTGTCGCCGTTCTCGAGCAGGTGCGGCGGATACTTGTACTTCGTGTCGTAGTTGCGGTCAGAGAAACCGAGCGTGTGCACGACCCCGTCGACCACGAGGGATTCCGAGGAGTGCTCGGTGCCCTCGATGTACTCCTCGATCAGCACGGTCGTCTCTGTCTCACGCGCGCTCAGCTCGAACACCTCGCGCACCCGGTCGAGCGAGTCGCACAGCACCACGCCCCGCGCGCCTGCGCGCTTGAGCGGCTTGAGCACCACGGGACAGCCGATCTCCGCGGCAACGGCCACGGCCTGCTCGACATCGTCTGCCTCGCCGAAACGCGGGCAGGATACCCCCGCATCGCGCCACGCCTTGAGGCGGGCGAGCTTGTCGGTGGCCAGGTCTGCCGCCACGGCGCCCACTGTGGGCAGGCCGAGCGCTTCGGCGACGCGCGCCGCGCTACCAGCGGCCTCGACCGCCATCGCGAGCACGCCGTTGACCGTGCGCCCGCGTGCCTGCAGGTCACGCGCTGCCTCGATGATCGGGCCCGGGTCGTGGGTCGACACTCCGGGCAACGGGTGGTCGCTCATCGGCAGGCCTGGAGCGTGCGCGTCCATGTCCGGCGAGATCACCGCGTACCCGAGCCGATGGGCCCGCGCGATCGCGGGTATCTGCTGCGCACCAGCGCCCAGGATGATGATCGCCTTGTCAGTCATCGCCCACCTTCTCGAGCAGCTCGCCGATGAGATCGCAGACCCGATCGGCGCCCTTCCCGTCGACGAGCTCGGGCCCGCGCCGGCTCATCGTCTCCCGCGCGGCCGAGTCGCCGAGCACCGACGCGACCGCACTCGCGAGATCGGACTCGCTCAGGTCACGATAGTAGCCCAGCGAGACCGCCGCGCCGTGTCGGGTGTAGATTTCGGCGACTCTCGTGTTCAACTCGGTTCCCGCCAGGATCGCGACGGGCAGCCCCACCGAAGCGAACTCGTAGGTGGTCACGCCAAGCGCCGAGAACGCGAGATCTGCGCGCTCGGCCGTCTCGGCGAGCGTTGGGAGATGTCGGTGGAGCCGAACCTCGTAGCTCACAACGTCGGCCTGTGCGGCGATCGCCTCGGCGTGCGGATTCGCCGCGCCGACGACGACTTCTGCTTCGCCCGTGTAGCCCGCAGATTCGAGAGCTGCCATCACGCGACCGGTGAGGTTGGACGCATCGCCGCCGCCCATCGAGATCAGCACCGTCCGCACCTCATCGCCGCGAACACGCGGCCGCACCTGAGCGAACTCGGGATCCAGCAGCAAGTACTCGAGTCCCTCGTAAGCCGCGGGATGCGCCGCAAGGTCCATGCCCCAGTCGACGTGGGGCAGGGCGTTGATCACGAGATCGGCGTAGGCCTGTCCTTGCACGGGGTTGTCGAAGTGGATCTGCCGCAATCCCGCCTCGTTCACCGCGTGGAACACGGGTTCCGCCTCGTCGAGCTGATGCTTGGCGAGGTTGAAGCCGACAACATCGGCGCCGACCGCTCGGGCCTTCTCTATGAGGGTCGGCGCGTCGGCTCGGTCCTGCTCGATGTACTCGATGCCTTCACGCTGGAACATGGCGGCACTGCCGTCGCCGTACCGGCCGATGGGGAGCACCCGCGCCATCGAGCGTTGTCTGAGTTCGTGATGCAGGTGTACCGCGTGTGCGATGTGACCCAAACCGAGTCCGCTGTCAGCGTCGGCCCCGTAGAGGATGGTGGGGAGCACCTCTAGCCGCGCTCCTCGGAATCGGGATCATGTGGGCATCGTCCGAGCTTCTCACCCAGTCGCAGCACCTGGGCGGCCGGCATCGGCCCCTCGCCGCCCTCGGCCCACTCCACCTCGTGCACCTCCACGCATGTGTCACCGGCCTTGACCCAAACCGAGTCCCCAGTCTTCCGAACCACCTGCCCATGCGTGCAGAAGTATGGGGGACACGGCGCTGGACGCGCTTTCCAGATAGTCAGACGCTCGGCACCGCGAAAGGTGAATGCACCCGGGTACATCGGCGCCGTCAACGCACGCACGAGGTTCCAGATCCTCTCAGACGTCCACGACCAGTCGATCTCGCCGTCCTCGGGATGGCGGCGTGGCACGTAGGTCGCCGCGCCATGGTCCTGCGGACGCCTGGGCCAGTCGGTCGGAGAATCAAACTCCTCGAGAAGCCGGACGACTGCATCGGCCTGCGCACGCGCGAGCTCACGGTGCAGGTCGGAGATGTCCCAATCGGGCTGCATGCGAACAAAGCCCTGGTGGATGATGTCGCCCTCGTCGAAGCCCTCGGACATCCAGTGGACCGTGAAGCCGATGTCGTAGTCACAGTTGATGAGTGCCCACGCGGTCCCATGAATCCCCCGGTACTTTGGCAGGGCCGACCAGTGCGTGTTCACGCACGGTAGCGACTCGAGCATCGACGCCGGCACGATCTTCGGGTAGTTGGCCGCGAGAACGAGGTCCACATCTGCCGAGGAGACGTCAGCGAGATCATACGTGTGCGGAACACCGTGTTCGGACGCGAGCCTCAGGAGTTCGTCGTTCTTCCAACCGGCTTCCTCAGGCAGCACCAGCGTGCGAGCCCATCCACGAATCGACAGCGCTTCGAACGTAGGCACTGCGGGATGGAACGTGCCGAGGAACGCTATCCTCCAGTCGCGCATCGCCCCTCCACCCTAGTCAGCCATCTTACGACCGGCCGCTGCGACGAGTCTCCCGAGGCCCAGCTGCGCGAAAGAGCGATACAGGTCGCGCATCAGATCCCCGCGCCCGGACTCCAGGAGGTTCATCTCGAAGGTCTTTCGCAGCCCATGGCACTGTCGTCCCAGTTCGTCATTGCCTACGTAGTTCTGCCCCATCAAGAGGAACATATCGATCGGGAAGGTGGCCTCTCGGAACACAACGTCGAGTCCGTGGGCCTCGAGCAGGCACTCGAGTGACGATGCGGTGAAGTAGTTGATGTGATGGGGCGGTGACACCCACCATGGCTCGAAGCCACAGTGATCGCGGAGCACCGCCTGAACTGGGTTGTACTCGTTCGGGACCATCGCGTAGAGCAATCCGCCTGGCCGCATCGCGGAGATGGTTGCATCGACCAGAGCGTGAGGATCCGGGATGTGCTCCAGAACTTCGCTCATGTGCACGACATCGAACTCACCCAGCTCCTTGGCCATGTCTGCGTCGAAGAATCCGTTGACCACAGGTATCCCCAAGCCGCGCGCGTGCTCGGCAGCGTGAGTGGATGGTTCGACGCCTTGCACCTTCCACCCGCGCCCGATGGCGGTCTGGAGGAAGTAGCCCGGGCCTGAACCCACATCGAGCATGCGCCGGCCCCCCTCGGGCAGAAGCGCTTCCAATTCCTTCAGACGCTCGCCGTAGACCAGCCGCCACCACTCGAGGTCCTCAGCGTGGTGATTAAGGTAGAGGGGCTTCTCCGTTGTGTAGTAGTCGTCGCGATAGATCTCGACAAGGTCGTCGACGCTGGGGACGGGTACGATGTGCGCGAAGCCGCAGGTCTCACAGTCGACGACGTCCCAGGAGTCGACGTGGTCGATGATGGGTCCCGTGTGCTCGCCGCCAGGTCCGGTCTGTGGGGCCTCGATCACGAACCGCATCCTTCCGCAGCCTCGACGACCATCTTCCCGTACTCATTCGCCTGGAGCCGCAGCTCCTCCAACCTGGAGCCGGCCACCGCCGACGGAAACGCATCTGCCGCGCGCACGAGAAGTGCGTGCATGTCTGCCCCGTTCGTAGTCGGCTGTAGGCAGAACGCACCCAGCCCAAGGCTATCCCAAAAGCCTACGACTTTCGGCTCGTATGCGAGTGCCACCGTTGGAACCCGCTGTTTGCACGCGAACACGCCAGCGTGCAGACGAACTGTCAGCGCAGCATCGCACATGCCGTACAGACTCTCTATCTCCCACGGCCAGTAGTGCCCTTGAAGCACATGTGCGGCATCCGGAAGGTCGAGCTGGCCTCTTGTCTCCTGGGCAATCACCCTGTCGTCGGCCACGGCTCCACCATGTTCGTAGGTGCATTGCGCGACGAACAGAACCTTTCCCCCCATCGTCTATCCATCGGTTGCAGGCCTCTACAATGCTCGCGAGGTACCGCGAGTGGTAGTCCTCGCCGACATGGCTGAGGGAGCGCATTGAGACGGCGAGGTACCCGCCACGCCCGGTTGGGACGCCTTCCGCCTCCAGGATCTCCACGGCTTTGTCTCCCGACGCCGCGCTGGAGAGCACAACCGGATCGGGCAGCACGCGGGCTTCGCCAGGAATTATCACTCCGGATTTGTGCAGCACCTCAACCGAAGCCCGTTCTCTGAACGTGACGGCGTCGACATTCTCGAACAGCCACTCGGCCATCGACTTCGCCAACGGGTCGGTCAGAGCCGAGGCGCTCATGCCGTACAGGACACATGGCGTACCGACCGAACGAGCCAGGAATGCGCTTACGCACAAACGAGGCAACATACCTCGAAACAGGCCGAAAGAGTTCTCGTTGATGAAGTTGCCGGCGCCGAGCACCACGACATCGGCTTGCCTGACATGCTCAACCAGCTGCATCAAGTCGTCTTGAGAGTCGCCTGGATTGAAGCCACGCAACCACTTGCCGAGACTGAGCTCCTTGGTTGCGTATTCGAGGTTCTGGATTGTCTCCACCGCAAACGCGGCATCGAACTCGGGGTCCGGGTGCCTGGCAAGCACCATGTACTGAGCGCCCGACACCGAGGCCTGGCCAACGGCGAGTTTGAGCGCCTCAAGCGCCGCGTCATCTCCAGCACTGCGCAACGTGTATGCGCCGTTCACCAGGATTCGCACGATTCTCGACCTACTCCGTAGACCCGATGTCGGCCAGCGAACGGGACGGAGGCCACTCCATCCACACGGCGTTCTGTTCCGTCGCGTCCAACTCGTCCCAGATGTGACGATACTTCTCCCGGCCAAGCATCGTCGCGTTGATCTCGCTGATGCCTGACTCATGCTCGAGCATCGAAAGGACATCTTCCGGGGACACGATCGTTCCCTCCTCGTACAGCCGGTCGTACAGACGTTCCATCATCTTGAGGTCGTCCGCCGTGTCGACCGTCCAACGGTGGCGGCCGTAGTCCACGCGTGGTACGACGTATGCGCTCGTGAACTGCTCCGGATGCCGTACGGCGTACGTGACAACGTGCTCTCGGTCCTCTCCCGCCGTGGCCAGTTCCCACATTCTCTGAAGCGCGCTGCCACCGATGCACGTGGCACCCGCTCCCTCGGGGAATGCAGGTAGCCCAACTGCGCGACCTCCGCTACCTGCGAGTGCGCCAACGTGATCAACACCGCCATGCGCAAACACGGTCAGCAACTCATCTATGATGTCGGGATCGACGAGCGGGCAGTCTGCGGTGACTCGAATGACCGGGTCGGCATCCACTTCATCCATCGCCGCACGGTAGCGATCCAGGACGTCATCCTCACTGCCGCGGAAGCAGCGAATGCCTGCAGCCGCGCACATCGAGACAATCGGCTCGTCTGACCTCGCACGGGTCGTCGCCACCATGGCTTCGTCGACACGTTGCGCCGCCGCCACGCGCTGGACTACATGCCACAGCATCGGCTTCCCCGCCAGCGGCAAGAGGACCTTGCCGGGCAGCCGGGTGGAGCCCATGCGGGCCTGGATGATCGCGACGGTCTTCGGCATCTAGGGCTTCCAGTCGGCGCGCAGGTGCCTGAGAGGGCGCAGGCCGTCCGAGGGATCGGCGCGCCAATCCTTCTCTGCCGCCTCGGCAACGCTGGGCTCCTTGACCCCGTCGCCGTCGGCTTCGAGTCCGCGGCGCACGTCGGCGATCAGAGAGCGAAGCGTCTCCGGCAACCAGCAGTGCCCCCCGGCGAACTCCTCGCCCCGTTCGTCGAGGTCGAAATGCAGCTCCACGACCTCTGCCCCCCAGCGGTGCACGGCTCGCGAGATCACCGCGGGATCGACGCTGTGGTCGGACCAACCGATCCGGCAATCGAACGCGTTGCGCAGGGTCTCGATCACGGCCAGATTGCAGTCCTCCGCGGCTGCGGGATAGCTCGACACGCAGTGCAGCAGCGTGAGGTCCACCACACCGGCACGGCGCAGGGTTTGCACCGCGTGCTGGACTTCGGACAGGTTCGCCATCCCCGTAGACAGGATCACGGGTTTGCCTGTCGCGGCACAGGCGACGAGAAGGTCGTCCCACAGCAGCTCGTACGAGGAGACCTTGAAGACGTCGACGAGTGGATCCAGCTGCTCCACGGCTTGAAGGTAGAACGGCGTGCAGTGGAACTCGAGCCCGCTTCGTGTGCACGCCTCCGCAATGGGGGCAAGGAACTCGAGGGGCAACTCCCACTCCCGACGCGCCTGGACGGCCTCGCTGCGCTCCACGATCTCGGGCGCGAAGAGCTCGTTGACTCTGAAGAGCTGGAACTTGACCGCATCACACCCGGCCTTCGCAGCAGCGTCCACGAAGCGCAACGTGCGCTCGAGATCGCGGTTGTGGTTGCTCGAAACCTCTGCGATGAACTGGGGAGTCACGTGGCCGCCTCCAACGGTCGCGGGCGCTTGCGCGCTAGACCGAGAAGTCGGGGTCGACGTGCTGCTTGATCAGGGCGCGCAGGTCCTCGACGGAAAGCCACTCGGTATTGCGGCCGCTGTTGTAGGAGAACTCGGGAGGACACATGCTGCCGCCGAACTCTTCGGCATACTCTTCGACTTTCCACGGCCGCGTAGAAGGCATGATCACGAAGTAGTCCTCGAACTCCAGTGTCGAGAGCGCATCGGTCTCCGTGATCATCTCTTCGTGCAGCTTCTCGCCGGGTCGGATGCCCACGAACTCGGTTCTGCATGTAGGGCACACCGCCTCGGCCACGTCAGTGATCTTGTAGCTGGGAATCTTGGGCACGTAGATCTCGCCGCCCCACATGTGCTCGAGAGCGAACATGACGAGTTCGACGCCTTCCCCGATACAGATGTTGAAGCGGGTCATGCGCTCGTCGGTGATCGGGAGAACGCCTTCCGCGCGCTTCTGCAGGAAGAAGGGGATGACGCTTCCGCGCGAACCCATGACGTTGCCGTACCGAACGACCGAGAATCGTATGTCGTGCGAGCCCTTGAAGTTGTTCGCGGCCACGAACAGCTTGTCGGAGCACAGCTTGGTCGCGCCGTACAGGTTGATGGGAGCTGCGGCCTTGTCGGTCGACAGCGCCACGACCTTGTGCGCGCCTCTGTCGATCGCGCATTCGATGACGTTCTGCGCTCCGAGAATGTTGGTCTTGACCGCCTCGAACGGGTTGTACTCTGCGACCGGCACGTGCTTGAGCGCGGCGGCGTGAACGACGGTGTCGATGCCCTCCATCGCGCGGTACAGGCGGTCCCTGTCTCGCACGTCGCCGATGAAATAGCGAAGCGAAGGATGCTCTGAGGGCTTGAAGACCTGGGCCATCTCGTACTGCTTCAGTTCGTCCCGGGAGTAGATGACGAGTCGGGTGACCTCCGGATAGCGCTCGAGAATGGTCCTGACAAACGCCTGGCCAAACGACCCGGTGCCACCAGTTATCAGAATGGACTTGCCGTTGAGCATGGGTACTCCGAACCGGTTGTCTCGCATCCTGACAATGGTATCAGCATCGGAGTGGTTCGGGGTCGGCCGGAAGCCCTGTCGGGTTGCCGTGGCGACCGAGCTGCCCTGGGAAGCGCGCCAGCTTGGCTCCCTTCGGCTGGCTCGGCTGACCATTGAGTAAACTTACTCAATACATTGAGTAATCGGACCAGACCTTCGCCAAAGGTAGCCTCTCACTACCCACTACCTGCCGAAATCGCCTGCCCCGCCCCTGAGCAGTTGTTCGAACGTATCGGCTCCAATGAGCTCGACATCCGTCGGCTGTTCCAGGAAGGGCGCAACATCCGCTCTCGCGTCGTCCCAGTCTAATTCGGCGAGCCGCGATCTCAGCGACGTTCGCCAGTCGCCCTCGGCAGGCCCGGCGAGTTCCGGAACTGTCTGCAAGAGCGCGTTTCGCAGCAACTCGATGTTCGGTTCCGGCGGCGTATCTCGTGTCAGATACCACATCAGGTCGTAGAGATCGCGACCCTTGGTGTGCTCGCGAGCGAGCACGGCGGCGAGCTTGCCCGCGAACAGCGAGGACATGTCGTGATGCTGCAACCTCAGCAAGCCGAACCGGTCGATCGTGGACACCTCGAGGCCCGCCCCGGCAGTCGGATTCGTATCCACCTCGACTCGCAGCCACAGAGTCTGATCTCCGTGTGGGGACAGCCGCGCTTCCTCAAGGATTCCGGGGAAGCCCACCATGGCCCTTGCGACGACCGGCTCTTCGTTGAGCTTCGACGACACCGAGTAGCCCTCCCTTACGAGTTCGCGCTCCAGCCGGTCCACCAGTTCTCGGAGATCGAACGCTTCCCGATCGCGCTCCACCGTGAAATCGAGGTCGACTGAGAAGCGCGGGATCCGGTAGAGGAACCGGAGGGCCGTGCCTCCCATGAACGCGAGCGGAACGAAAGCGCCTGCCTCCTGCATATGCCGCAGAACGCGCGACTGGAGGTACTCCCTGAGAAGGTTGGTCCCGTCGGCCGCCGGCGGACGCGATGCTACGATCTCCAGAGCCCGGTCCTTCATCGACTACCCCCGGTCTGCCCAGGTCTCCTGGGCCATCCGAGCGATCCGCTCGGCGGCGCGCAGGAGCTTTGGCTTGCGTGTCCGCTCGGCGTCACGCTCGAGCTGCTCCAGATTCAGTGTGTCCAGCTGCGCGAGTCTCAACTGCCGCAGGAACTCGGGTGAATCGGCCCGCGGACGCAGGTAGACGAGATCGAGCAGCGCCTTCTCCGGTCTGGCGACGAGGGCCCCTGCTCCGTCCCCAGCGGTCAACCTCACGAGCGAGTAGCCCCAGAACAGCCCGGGAGCGACGTGGCGATACGCGTAGCGCCCCAGTGGAGTGTCGTAGTCCTCGGCCCGGGCGGAAGTGACGCTGGTCGTCGCGAAGACCGCCTCCGGGATGAGTCCGTGGTACGAAAGTGCAGACTCCAGGCTCACGTAGGACGGCCGGACGAGCAGGTTGGCGACCTCGAACGGATGCGGATCGCGCTTGCGGTACGAATCTGCTACGGCGTACACACCTCGACGCAGTCTGAGCAGCCGTCCGGATGCCACCCAGCGGGAAAGCTGACTCGCCACGTCGACGCGGTCGACCGCTCCTGCGCGCAGAAGCGACGACGTGAACACAGGCTCGTCGCCGACGATTTCGAGGAGTTCATCGAATTTCATAGCGATAATATGACACAACTGTCATATTATCGCAACGTAATCTGCCCTCCCGGCGCTGGGCGCGGGACTTGCGGTGTCGCCCCCCGCCCCTACCCCAACAACCTCGCGAGCATCTCGCGCAGCCCCGGCCCGAACTCCTCGGTCTCGAGTGCGAGTGCGATGTTCGCCTCCATCCACGACAGGATGTTGCCGGTGTCGAAGCCCGTGCAGTCCATCGCGACGGCAAAGACTTCCTCATGCTTGAGGAGCTCTTTGAGGGCGTCGGTGAGCTGGATCTCGTTTCCTCGGCCGGGCTCTATCTTGGGGAGGATCTCCATCACTTTGGGCGTGAGCAGATATCGGCCAAAGATCGCCAGATCGCTCGGCGCCTCGTTGACCGGCGGCTTCTCCACAAGGTCCGAGACCTCCCACACGCCGGGCTCGACCTCACGACCCGCTATCACGCCGTAGCGTGACACCAGCTCCTGCGGCACCTTCTGCACGGCAATCACCGACCCGCCGTACTTCTCATAGGCCGCGCTGAGCTTGGGCAGGCAGTCGTTGTTGGGCACGAGCACGTCGCCGAGCATCACGAAGAACGGCTCGTTTGCGGTGAACGGAGCGCCGCACAGCACCGCGTGACCCAGGCCGCGCGGACGCTTCTGGCGCACGTAGAACACCTCCGCGATGTCGGAGATGTTGCGCACCTCACGCAGCTTGGCGCTGTTGCCGGAGCGCTCGAGCAGCTCCTCGAGCTCGATGGAGCGGTCGAAGTGGTCCTCGATCGCGCGCTTTCCTCGGCCGGTGACGATCAGGATGTCGTCGGCTCCGGCTGCTGTGGCCTCTTCGACGACGTACTGGATCACCGGCTTGTCCACCACCGGCAGCATCTCCTTGGGCTGCGACTTGGTCACGGGCAGGAAGCGCGTGCCAAGGCCGGCGGCGGGAATGATGGCTTTCATGTGAGTCGGTCCCCTCGATCGGGTTCGCTGGACACGGTCCTCGTTCGCTCTTGCCGGACCGGCGCATGGCCGGTCACGACTCCACAGACTACATCAACTCGTTGCGTACCCCCACGGCTGCGTCCCTAGCCCTCACCCTAGCCCTCGACGAACCGCTCGCGACTACGCTCCCACCACTCGACCTGGCGCGCAAGACCTTGCTCGAGCGGGATGCGCGCCGACCACCCCAGCGCCTCGGCCATGCGCTCGGTGGACGCCTCCGTGTCGCGCACGTCGCCCGCTTGTACGCCGGCCTCCCGGATGCTCACGGGCTTGCCCATCACGTCGCCCAGGACTCGCAAGGCCTCGGCGAGCGACAGTCGCGTTCCGCCTCCCACGTTGCCCACGAACGACTCTTCGAGAGTGAGCGTGCGGGCCAACGCGTCCGCGACGTCCACGATGTACGTGAAGTCGCGTGTCTGGTTCCCATCGCCGAAGACCTCGAGCGGCTCTCCGAGATCGGCCGCCTCGATCGCGCGCTGGAACGCCATGTCCGGGCGCTGCCGCGGACCGTACACGCTGAACAGCCGCATGATCGCCACGATCGCCCCAGTCTCCCGTGCGAACTCGCTCACGATGCGCTCCCCCGCGAGCTTGGTGAAGCCGTACGGGGAGGCCGGGACGCACGGGCCTTCTTCGGCCATCGGAAGGGGGCAGTCGTCGCCATATACCGAAGAGCTCGACGCATACACGACCCGCGACACGCCGGCGCGCTTGGCTGCCTGCATGAGCGCGTGCGTCGCCACGATGTTGTCGCGCGCGTACGCCTGGAAGCCCGCTCCCCAGCTTGCCCGCACGCCGGGGCGCGCCGCCAGGTGGAAGACGGCGTCGGTCTTGGTGAGGGCCTCGGCCAGCTCGTCGGTCACATCGGACTCGTCGGGGCGCAGGATGTCGGTCTCGATGAAGCGGAAGGTGATCGCGTCGCGCGCGGTCTCGATGTTGGCTTCTTTGCGCACGCGGGGGTAGTAGTCGCTGAAGTTGTCGATGCCGGTGACGCGGTGGCCGGCGTCCAGGAGTTCCTCGGCAAGGTGCGAACCGATGAAGCCGGCGGCGCCGGTGAGGAGGATGCGCATCGCGCGCCCTACTCGCACCCGACGAGCGGAGCGACTCCGCCCGACAGCGCCTCGACCACGCGGTCCGCCACCCGCTCGTCCCAGCGCTCGGGACGCTCCCACTCGCGCGTCGACGCCAGCGCCTCGGCGAGCCCGCCCAGGATCGCCTCGCGCTCGGCGCGCACGAGCCGATTCGCGCCGACGGCGACTGTGACGCCGCGCTCCGTGTTGCGCCGCACCGTCACGCAGGGTGTGCCGAGCATGCACGCCTCCTCCTGCACGCCGCCGGAGTCGGTGACGATCGCGGCGGCGTCGGCCTGCAGGGAGAGCATGTCCAGGTAGCCGACGGGATCGGCAAGGACCACGTTGTAGGGCACGTCGCACGCCTTCCCCTCTTCGCCGCCCACGATGCCGTGCTCCGCGAGCAGCGGGCGGGTGCGCGGGTGCACCGGGAACAGCACCGGCAGCGGCGCCTCCGCGAAGGCCGTGGATATGGCCTCGAGGCGCTCGGGATGGTCGGTGTTCTCCGGCCGGTGGATGGTGGCGAGCACGTAGCGCTCCGGCTCGAGCTCGTAGCGCTCGCACGCGTGCCGCGCCCGCGCGGCCGGCGCGTGGTGCAGCACCGACTGCGCCATGATGTTGCCCGCGAAGTGGATACGGCTCGCGTCCACGCCTTCGCGCTCGAGGTTCTCGCCTGCCTCTGCGGTGGGCGTGAGGTGCATCGCTGAGAGCTGGTCGGTCACCAGGCGGTTCACCTCCTCGGGCATGGACATGTCGAAGGAGCGCAAGCCCGCCTCCAGATGCACCGCGGGAATGCCGAGCTTGGCGGCGGCGAGCGCTCCGGCAAGCGTCGAGTTCACGTCGCCGACGACCATCACGGCGTCGGGCCTTTCCTGGGCAAGGAGCTCCTCGAGGCGCATCATCGCCGTCCCGGTCTGGACCGCGTGCGTGCCCGAGCCCACGTTGAGGTACCAGGACGGCTCGGGGATCTCGAGATCGGTGAAGAAGACGTCCGACATGCGGTTGTCGTAGTGCTGGCCGGTGTGAGCCAGGCGAGCATCGTGACCCGCCGCCGCGAGCGCCGGCATGAGCGGGCCCACCTTGATGAAGTTCGGCCGTGCTCCCACGACGATGATGAGTCGCATCCGGGCCTCCATTGACGCGCAGTCGCCCCGTTTCTCAAACACGGTAGCTAGACTACAATGCCGTCATGCCTAATGCACACAACCGGCTTACCGCCGAAGAGCTGCACGCTTCATTCACCGACCTGCGACGCGAGGCCCACGAGGTCGAACCGGCGAGCTGGTGGCTGAACCAGTCCGAGCTGACGACACTCGGCTACGAGGTCATCGTGCAGGAAGTCGCCGACGGACTCGCCCGACGGGCCGGCGATCACGATCCTGTGCTGCTCGACTGGGGAGCGGGCCCCGGGTTCACGACCTTCCTTCTCGAGCAGCTGGGCGTCTCGACCGTCTACTACGACTTCGAGCACGACTACCCCTCGTACCGGTACGTCCTGAGCAAGCTCGCGTCGCCCAAGGTCTTCATGTCCGACGACCCTACCGTGCTCCCTTTCGACGACCGCACTTTCGACGGCGTCTTGTCCTGCGGCGTTCTCGAGCACGTCCCCCAGCCTGAGCAATCCCTCCATGAGCTGTACCGGGTGTTGAGGCCCGGCGGTCAGCTGTTCATCTACCACTTCCCGAACAGGTACTCCTACACCGAAGCGATCGCAGGCCTCATCGGCCAATCGAACCACGAGACCAGGTGGAGCAAAGGTCGCATGCTTCGCACGCTCCGCGAGACCGGCTTCGAGGTGACCTGGTTCCAGTACCGCTACATGATCCCGCGCAATCTGATCCGGTTCCCACGCGCGCGACGGTTCTTCTCCGAGCACGCCGAGGGACTGTACCGTTTCGACCGCGTCTTGTCGCGCGTGCCTCCGGTCAACGTGCTGGCGAATGCGCTCAACTGCATCGCTCGCAAGCCCCTGGACTGACAGGGCGAGCCCCGGCCACCTACAGCGCCTCGAGCGCCGTCTCGGCGGCCGCTACGAACGCGTCGATCTCCTCGTCGGTGTGTGCGAGCGAGACGAAGGTGGCCTCGAACTGGCTCGGCGCTAGCGTGTAGCCCGCCTCGAGCATGGCGCGGAAGTATGCCGCGTAGCGCTCGGTGTCGCACGTGGACGCCGTCTCCCAGTTGGTGACGATCTCGTCGGTGAAGAACATGCAGCACATGGAGCCTACGCGCGTGAAGAACGCGGGAATGCCGGCCGCCTCGGCCGCTGCGCGCAAGCCGCCGGAGAGCCGCTCGCCCTTGCGGTCGAGCTCGCCGTACACGCCCGGGCGCTTGAGCGCCTCGAGCGTCGCTAGCCCAGCGACCATCGCGACCGGGTTGCCGGAAAGTGTGCCGGCCTGATACACGGGGCCCACGGGCGCAAGCTGCTCCATGATCTCTCGCTTGCCGCCGAAAGCACCCACAGGGAACCCGCCGCCAATGATCTTGCCCATGGTGGTGAGGTCGGGTGTGACGCGGTAGAGCTGCTGCGCGCCTCCGAGGGCGACGCGGAAACCGCTGATGACCTCGTCGAAGATCAGCACCACTCCGTACGCGTCGCACAGCGCCCGCAGGCCGATCAGGAATCCTTCGGCAGGCGGCACGACGCCCATGTTGCCGGCTATCGGCTCGAGGATGATCGCGGCAATCTGGTCGCCTTCGTTCTCGAGCACCTCGGCCACGGCGTGCAGGTCGTTGTACGGCAGGACCACGGTGTCCTGCGCCGCACCCTTGGTGACGCCCGGCGTTGACGGGATGCCCAGGGTGAGCAGACCCGAGCCCGCCGCCACGAGCAGCGCATCGGAGTGGCCGTGGTAGTTGCCCTCGAACTTGATGAACTTGTCGCGGCCCGTGTAGCCGCGCGCGAGGCGAATGGCGCTCATGGTGGCCTCGGTGCCGCTCGAGACGAACCTCACCATCTCTACGCTCGGCACCGCCTGCGCCACCGTCTCGGCCATCTCGACCTCGATGCAGGTCGGCGCGCCGTAGCTCGTGCCTTTGTCGAGCTGCTCGCGCACCTTGTCGAGCACCTCATCCGGCGCATGGCCCAGGATCATCGGCCCCCAAGAGGCCACGAAGTCCACGTACTCGTTGCCGTCGATGTCCCAGACGTGACTGCCCTTGGCACGCTCGTAGAAGATCGGGTCGGTACCCACCGACTTGAAGGCGCGCACGGGAGAGTTCACGCCGCCGGGGATCGACCGGCAGGCGGTGGCGAAGAACTCGGCGGACTTGCTCGACGGGTCGCTCGCGGGCTTGCTCGACTCACTCATACTGGGACACGCCTTTCGATGCTGTCGGGGGCTGCGAATGTGCGGGACGCGCACACGATTCTACCGCACTGAGCGCTGCGGCAGCGTGAGGGAGCAGGACTGCGCGCGCGGACCTTCGGCGCCTAGTGCCGGTACAGCAGCCGCTTGAGCGCCCAGGGGACTTCTTCGGGCTCCAGGAACAAGACGCTCGGCGCCCTCTCGGCGATAATCTCCCAGTCTTCGGCAGCGCCGCCCACGATCAGCACGGGCACGTCCGTGACGTTCTCTGCGACCGTGAGCGCGCACGCGAGGTCGCACTCGTCGTCTGCGTTTCCGCCGCTCAGGGATATCACGACCGCGTGGGGCCGACACTCCGCGATCCGCGAGCACGCCTCGTCGGGCTGCCTCACGGCGGTCTCCACGTCCCAGCCGCGATCGCGCAGCGGACGCACGACGCGCTCTGCGTCGTCGGCATGCGCCGAAACCACGAACACGAGACTGTCCGAACGTGTGCCCACGCTCGCCGCTCCTCCTCCGATGCCGTCCCAGTACTCGCTCGCGGCGGAGCGAGCCGGCATCCCCTTGGAGAATAGTCCTACGCGAGGTCCAGCGCCAGGATGTCCACGATCTTGCGCGCCGCGGTCCCGTCGCCGAACGGGTTGGCGGCGGTCGCCATGGCCTGGTACGCGGCGGCATCGCTCAGCAACGTCGACGCCTCGCGCACGATCGCCCCGGTCTCCGTCCCCGCCACCTTCACCGTGCCGGCCTCGACCGCCTCCGGCCGCTCCGTGGTGTTGCGCATCACGAGCACCGGAGTGCCCAGCGACGGCGCCTCCTCCTGGATTCCCCCGGAGTCCGAGAGTATGAGCGTCGCCGCGTCCATCAGCTTCACGAACGGCAGGTAGTCCACCGGCTCCAGCAGGTCTACGCGCTCGACGTCGGACAGCATCGCGCTCACCACGTCACGCACCACGGGATTCCGGTGCACCGCAAAGAGCACGTGGATGTCGTCGAACCCCTCGACCAACTGCCGAAGAGCCCTACAAACGTTGGCCACCGGCTCCCCCCAGTTCTCCCTGCGGTGCAGGGTGGCGAGCACGATGCGTCGTCCGCTCGCGAGCGCCTGAGCGACCGGCCCGGGCTCGAACTCGTGGGGCTTGTCGCGCACGGACAGCAGCGCGTCGATCACGGTGTTCCCGGTGACGTGTATCTGCGCCGGCGCGATGCTTTCCTGCATGAGCCGGGAGGCGGCCGTGGCGGTGGGCGCGAAATGCCAGTCGGCCAGCACCGTCGTGAGCCGGCGGTTGATCTCCTCGGGGAAGGGCTGGAACTTGTCGTCGGTGCGAAGGCCGGCCTCCACGTGGCCGACCCTCACCTTGTGGTAGAACGACGCGAGCGCGGCCACGAACGTCGTGGTGGTGTCGCCCTGGACCACGCACGCGGCAGGTTGCTCGCGCGACACGATGAAGTCGATACCCTGCAGCGCACGCATCGTGATGTCGGCCAGCGACTGACCGTGCCGCATGATGCCCAAGTCGTGGTCGGGCTCGATGCCGAACAGGTCGGTGACCTGGTCGAGCATCTCGCGATGCTGCGCCGTGACCGCGACCACCGGCCGGAACACATCGCTGCGCTCCTTGAGCGCACTCACCACGGGCGCCAACTTGATAGCTTCGGGCCGCGTGCCGAAGACCACGAGCACAGTGGCGCGCGTATCAGTCATCTGGACAGCCCCTCGCTCGGATTCTTCGGCCTGCACGGCGAACGCGACGCTCGTGCTCGCTCCACTCCTCGGCTGGAATGATACACATATCGGAGCGCGTGGGACCTGTGTGGGGCACGTGGGGCGCCGTCGGCGGCCGCTCGCGCGCGCGAAACGGCTGAATCCCGTTAAACATCGCTTAAGAAGGATTTACAGCGTCGGGACGGTACGTTAACCTCGGGATGATTGGGGACGTGCGCGACGGGTTTGACGCTCAACGAGCGCTAACCCACCTGACATGGCGTCGCGCTGCCCTTACTCCCGGAAGCGCCGACGGGGCCCAGACCGTCGGCGCTTCTCCATTCGCATTGCTTCGGCGGCGAGGAGGCTACTCCTTCGTGTCCTCCATGAAGTAGCGCATCGACGCCTTCTTGAACTCGCGGGTCGAGTACAGCAGACGGGGTGCGGGCAGGCCGCTGGCGTCCCGCAACCGCTCCGCGATCTGCTCGACCTCGTCACGCGTACGCGCGTGGATCATCGTGTACAGATTCGCCGGCCACTGCGGTAGCCGCGGCCGCTCGTAGCAGTGACTGACCTCCTTGAAGGACGCCAGGACCGGGCCCACCTCCTCGACGCGGTCCTCCGGACAGTCCCACACACCCATCGCGTTGGCGGCGAACCCGGTCTTGTGATGCTTGATCGCCGCTCCGAACCTGCGGATCACGCCGGTATCGATCCAGCGTTGCGTGGTCTCCCGCACCCATTCCTCGGAACGGTCGGTCCCACGGAACTCGAGCATCTCGTGGAGTTCGGAGAACGGGTGCTCGCTCGTGGGGAGGTCGTCCTGCAACAGGCGGACGAGTTCCTTTTCGTCCTCGGCAAGTACGACCGGCTCGATCTCGGCCGGCTTCACGATGGGCGGCGCCTCGCCGCGCGCGCTTCGCTCGCCGGTGAAGTCGAAATCCACGCGTATTTTGAACAGCCGTATGGCCGGCAGGTTCAGGATGTCGTGTATGCCGGTGCGTTGAGCGATCTCGTCCAGGATTCGCTGGATGTCCGCGTCGCTCGGGGCGATGAGCGTGAACCACACGCTGTAGCGGTCCTCGCGCTCGTAGTTGTGCGTGACGTTCGGATATGTGCCGATGATGCCGGCCACTTCCTCGATCCGCTCGTTCGGCGCAGCGATGGCGCACAAGGTCGACCGGTAACCCAGGCGATACGAGTCGAAGATCGCGCCCACCCGGCGGATCACGCCGGTCTCGCGCATCTTGAGCACGCTGTTGAGCACGTCGATCTCGGTGACGGGCTCGCCCTTCGCGCTCAAGGTCTCCGCGATGTCGCAATACGGCGCCCACGACACCGGGAATCCCGCCTGGATCTCCGTGAGGACTGCTCGGTCGAGGTCGGTGAGTTCGCTCGGGGGCACGCTTTGGGACAAGTCGGGAACCTCCTTCAAGATGGCGGCAGGCGCGGGCGCACCTGCCGTGAACGTTCCGATTATACGGTGCGCGGTGTCAGAGCGCAGGGTCGCACTTCGCCCACCGCGCCGGCCATCGACAGGCAGGGCCCGCATCCTGAGATGCGGACCCTGCCCACCTCCTCCGCCTCGAGCGAGGCGTTGAACCCTACTGCAGTGCTGCCGCCACTGCGTCTCGCACCGCTTGGCTGACAGCGCCAGGCCCGCCGTAGAACGAGACCGAGTCGATCTCGGCCTTGTGGGCGACGAGCGCCGCCCGCGTCTCCGGCGAGAGGATCTGGGTGTGCGAGAGAAGCATGACCGAGCCGGCTTGACCCTGCGTGACTCCACCGGCAAGCGCATCCGGGAAGTTCTCTCCCGTCGCGATGCCTGCACGGTCCCAGCTCAGTCCTGCGCTGTTCACGCCGTACGTGGCCACGGCCACAGCGGTCGCGTAGCGGTTCGGGCCGGCCAGACGCGTCACGTTACCCGCACCGTATGTCGACACCAGGTAGCTCTCGACGGCCGGAGACACTACTCCCGTCCCGCCGAGTATCAGCGCCGACTCGACACCGGCCATCGCTGCCCTCGTGGCGGGGGTGAGTCCCGCGGCCGGGTGCGCCAGGTACAGCGGCCAGTTCTTCGACGCCGCCAGCGGCGCCGCCGCGAGCGCGTCGGGGAAGTTGCCACCGGTTGCCACGAACGCCTTGCCGTCGTAGCCCGCGCCGAGTTCGGCGATCACACGCGTGGCGACGAGGTTTGCCGTGCCGTACCGGTCCGAGCCGCCGATGCGCTCGACGTTCCCGGCCCCGAGCGCGGTCTTGAGTGCGTTCTCGACGGGGATGCCCACCGCTCCGGACCCGCCAAGGATGATGGCCTTGACGGCGCCGAGCCGTGTGATCTCAGCAAGCACTCCTTCTGGCACAACGCTCGTATCGACCAGCAGCACAGGCCCGTCCATCGCTCCGGCGAGCGAAGCGCCGCCAAGCGCGTCCGGCCAGTTGCGACCGGTCGCGATCACGACGGTCCTCTTGCCGTTCGGGTCGAGACCTGTCGGGTATGCCCGCAGCGAGGCCTCGATCGCGGTGTCGAAGCGGTTCGGCCCCTCGATCGGCACCACCGGGAGGGCTTCCACGTCGATCGTGACCGTGACCGTGTTCGAGTAGTCCTCCCCGTCATGCGCCCGGTAGGTGAACGTGTCGATGCCGGCGAAGCCCTCGGCCGGCGTGTACACGAAGCCGCCGTTCGCGCTCAGCACGAGCGTGCCGAAACTGACGCCGGTGACAAGGTGCGCCGTGAGCGCGTTGCCGTCGGCATCCGTGTCATTGCCGAGGACACCCGGCGCAGCGACGCTCAGCGCGATACCCTCTGTGGTCGAATAACCGTTCGATACCGCGACCGGCGCCTCGTTGACCGCCTCTACGACAATCGTGACGGTCACAGCGTTCGAGTAGTTGGGGCCGTCGTCACAGCAGCAGTACATGAACGTGTCAGTACCAGTGAAATCGGCGTCCGGTGTGTACTCGAAGGCGCCCGTCTCGGACAGCGCGAGCGTACCGTGACTCGCATCGCTCACCAGGTCCGCCTCGAGCGAGCCGCCCTCTGGGTCGTGGTCGTTGTGCAGCACGCCGGGCGCCGGGACGTTGAGAGTCACACCCTGGTTGGTCGAGTAGCTGTCAGCGACCGCCACCGGCGCGTCGTTGACCGCATTCACGGTTATGCTCACGGTGACCGCGTTCGAATAGTCCTCGCCGTCGTAGGCGCGGTAAGTGAACGAGTCGGGTCCGTTGTAGTCAGCCGCCGGCGTGTAGACGAAGCCGCCGTTCGCCGAGAGCGCCAGGGTGCCGTGTGTCACGTCGGAGACCAGCTCGACTGTCAGTGGATCGCTGTCGGCATCCGAGTCGTTTGCGAGCACCCCGGGAGCGACGACGGTGAGCGCGACGTCCTCGTCGGTCTGATAGGAATCGGCGACAGCGACTGGCGGGGTGTTGACCGGCGGCTCCTCGGCAAGCCAGTCGATGACCGTCGAATCCCCGTCGTCGTCATCCTGTGCGGCATGGCCCTGATCTCCCGCGATGAGGTCATGGGTCACCACACCCTCCGAGAAATCGGCGATCCACTCGTTCGTGGTCACATCGGCGGTGACCATGCGCTCGACCCAGCTGCCGGGTCCGGTCGAGACCCGCACCACAACATCCGTGCCTCCAGCAGCTACGCCGGAGACCGTGTCGGCCGTGACGTCCACGTCGGTCACGGAGAGCGGGGTGATCACATGGCTCTTGGTGGTGACGCCGTCGCTCACGACGAGCTCGTCACCGTTGATGACATCCATCCCGATGGCAGCCGAGAAGTCGCCTGACGAGTCGGTCAACGCCGTCGTCGTATGCACCGGAGTGCCCAGGAACTTCACGGTGATGTCCAACGTGGTATCCGGAAGCCATTCGGTGCCGCCGATGGTGTCGGTCCATGGCGCCACCCAGAATCGCGGATTGGGAATACTGCTCTGCGCCCAGGTGCTGTCCCAGTCGTCGTCCCACACCTCCGCACGTGCGGTGTCACCGGGCTGCAGGTCGAATGCCTGCTCCCAGTCCTCCGCGCCCACAGCGGTCGAGAAGTCGGCAGTCCACTCACCTGTGGTCTCGTCGGCCAACACAAGGCGCTGCGCGCTGTGCTCGCCGGTCACGTCCCAAACGTTGACCTGTAGCTGCATGCCTGGCTCTGCGGTACCGGTCACGATGTCGTTCGCAGGATCGATGCTCTCGATTGTGAGCACCATGATGGCGTGGTCCTTGGTGGTCGACCCGTCCGTCACGGTGATGAGATCTCCTGTAGCGATGTCGTAGTCCAGAGTCACAGGACCCGTGCTGCCCGAGTCGTCCGTGGGCGTGCTTGTGGCATAGTCGGAGCTCGCGGGGTCCCCCACGAAGATGTCGACCGTCGAGTTCGGCTCGAACTCCCAGGCCTCCACTTCATCGAAGTCGGGATTCACCATGAACTGCGAGATCGGAACCCGCCAACCGGCGGCGGTCGCATCTGCGTCCTCGTCCCATTGATATGCACGGCCGTCGGTCCCCGGCCCGATGTCCCAGGCCTGGTCTTCTTCTTCTTCGCCGACTGGAGCGCTGAAATCGGCGAGCCACTCGCCGGTGGTCTCATCGGCAGTCACCCAGCGGCCTGGCTGGCCCCACTCGGTATATATCTGGACTTGGACCTCAGCGCCTGGATCGGCAGTGCCCCACACCGTGTCGGTGTCGGGATCCACGCCGTCGACCACGAGGTTGGTGACGGTGGTTGCCTTGGACGACATGCCATCCGTGACCGTGATGACATCACCTGGACCGACTTCGAAACCGAGATCGACCCAGAAGCTACCCCACTCGTCTACTGTGGTCTGCGCCTGCGCGTCAGGACTGCCTGGATCGCCCAGGAACACGTCGATCGTGGCGCCGACCGGCCAATCCCAGCCGTCCACCGAACTTTCCAGCGGCTCGACCACGAATTGCGGGTTCGGCAGCCGCCACGGGATGGCGGTGCCGTCGTTGTCCTCGTCGGGCTGGCGCGCCTCGCCCTCGGTGCCTGGACCGATGTCGCAGGTGTTGTCGCCCTCGCCTTCCGCGGGCGGGTTGGCGAAGTCGGCTGTCCACTCGCCGGTGGTCTCGTCGGCCGTCACCCAGCGCCACGCCATGCCCCACGCGTCGACCTGGACCTGCGTTCCGGGCTCGGCGTAGCCCCACACCGTGTCGGTGTCGGGGTCGACGCCGTCGACCGTCAGGCCGGTGATGACATGCGACTTGGTGGTCGTGCCGTCACTGACGGTGACGGTCTCGCCGACCATGAGGTCGTACTCCAGGTTCGTGCCGAAGTCGCCCCACTCGCCCAAGGGGAAGACCGCCTCGTGGTCCGGGGTGCCGAGGTCGCCCACCGTGATGGTGACGACGCCGTTCGGCTCCCACTCCCAGCCCCACACGCTCTCGTCGTTCGGGTTGACGTTGAAGGTGGTGTCGGGCACGCGCCAGCCGACCTCGGTGCCGTCGTTGTCCTCGTCGATCTGGGATGCGGCGCCTTCAGTGCCCGGCCCGATGTCGAATGCCTGGTCCCAGTCACCATCGCCTGCCGGGTCGGTGAAGTCGGCCAGCCACTCGCCGGTGGTCCCGTCGGCCGTCACCCAGCGGCCGACCGCTCCCCAGTCCTGGTTGATGTGGACCATGACGTCGGTTCCGGGATCGGCCGTGCCCCACACCGTGTCGGTGTCGGGGTCCACGCCGTCGACGGCCAGATCGGTGACAATCGTGTCTTTGGTGCTCGTCCCGTCGGTGACCGTGACAAGGTCGCCGACCACGATGTCGTATCCGAGCCCCGTGCCGAAGTTGCCCCAATCGTCGACTTGCGCCGTCTCGTGATGGTCGGGCGTTCCGGGGTCGCCCACGTAGATGTCGACCGTGGCGTTCGGCTCCCAGTCCCAGCCCCAGACACCCTCGTCGTTGGGGTTCACCCTGAAGCTCGTGTCGGGCACGCGCCACGGGATGGCGGTGCCGTCGTTGTCCTCGTCGGGCTGGCGCGCCTCGCCCTCGGTGCCTGGACCGATGTCGCAGGTGTTGTCGCCCTCGCCTTCCGCGGGCGGGTTGGCGAAGTCGGCTATCCACTCGCCGGTGGTCTCGTCGGCCGTCACCCAGCGCCACGCCATGCCCCACGCGTCGACCTGGACCTGCGTTCCGGGTTCGGCGTAGCCCCACACCGTGTCGGTGTCGGGGTCGACGCCGTCGACCGTCAGGCCGGTGATGACATGCGACTTGGTGGTCGTGCCGTCACTGACGGTGACGGTCTCGCCGACCATGAGGTCGTACTCCAGGTTCGTGCCGAAGTCGCCCCACTCGCCCAAGGGGAAGACCGCCTCGTGGTCCGGGGTGCCGAGGTCGCCCACCGTGATGGTGACGACGCCGTTCGGCTCCCACTCCCAGCCCCACACGCTCTCGTCGTTCGGGTTGACGTTGAAGGTGGTGTCGGGCACGCGCCAGCCGACCTCGGTGCCGTCGTTGTCCTCGTCGATCTGGGATGCGGCGCCTTCAGTGCCCGGCCCGATGTCGAATGCCTGGTCCCAGTCACCATCGCCTGCCGGGTCGGTGAAGTCGGCCAGCCACTCGCCGGTGGTCCCGTCGGCCGTCACCCAGCGGCCGACCGCTCCCCAGTCCTGGTTGATGTGGACCATGACGTCGGTTCCGGGATCGGCCGTGCCCCACACCGTGTCGGTGTCGGGGTCCACGCCGTCGACGGCCAGATCGGTGACAATCGTGTCTTTGGTGCTCGTCCCGTCGGTGACCGTGACAAGGTCGCCGACCACGATGTCGTATCCGAGCCCCGTGCCGAAGTTGCCCCAATCGTCGACTTGCGCCGTCTCGTGATGGTCGGGCGTTCCGGGGTCGCCCACGTAGATGTCGACCGTGGCGTTCGGCTCCCAGTCCCAGCCCCAGACACCCTCGTCGTTGGGGTTCACCCTGAAGCTCGTGTCGGGCACGCGCCACGGGATGGCGGTGCCGTCGTTGTCCTCGTCGGGCTGGCGCGCCTCGCCCTCGGTGCCTGGACCGATGTCGCAGGTGTTGTCGCCCTCGCCTTCCGCGGGCGGGTTGGCGAAGTCGGCTATCCACTCGCCGGTGGTCTCGTCGGCCGTCACCCAGCGCCACGCCATGCCCCACGCGTCGACCTGGACCTGCGTTCCGGGTTCGGCGTAGCCCCACACCGTGTCGGTGTCGGGGTCGACGCCGTCGACCGTCAGGCCGGTGATGACATGCGACTTGGTGGTCGTGCCGTCACTGACGGTGACGGTCTCGCCGGCCATGAGGTCGTACTCCAGGTTCGTGCCGAAGTCGCCCCACTCGCTCAAGGGGAAGACCGCCTCGTGGTCCGGGGTGCCGAGGTCGCCCACCGTGATCGTGACGACGCCGTTCGGCTCCCACTCCCAGCCCCACACGCTCTCGTCGTTCGGGTTGACGTTGAACGACGTGTCGGGCACGCGCCACTGGATGGCGGTTCCGTCGTTGTCCTCGTCGTACTGCCGAGCCTCGCCCTCGGTACCACGACCGATATCGCAGGTACCGTCACCCTCGCCCTCGGCCGGGGGATTGGCGAAACTCGCGCTCCACTCTCCGGTGGTCCCATCGGCGATGGCGACGCGCCAGGCCATGCCGTAGACATCAACCTGGACCTCGCTGCCGGGTGCTGCGGTACCCCACACTGTGTCTGTATCGGGGTCCACGCCGTCGACGGCGAGTGATGTGACGAGGTGTTCCTTTGTGGTGACGCCGTCAGTGACGGTCACCAAGTCGCCTGTCGCGACATCGTAATCGAGATTGGTGTAGAAGCCGCCGTCCCAGTCGACCGAGGCGGTGACGTGCTGGTCTGGCATGCCCGGGTCGCCTACGTAGATGTCGAGAGTGGACTCAGGCGTCCACTCCCAGCCCCAGACGTCTTCGTTCTCAGGGTTGACATTGAACCCGGTATCCGGAACGCGCCACGGTACCGAGGTGCCGTCCCAGTCTTCGTCGAACTCGGTCGCTTCGCCATCGGTTCCTCGGCTTATGTCGAAGGGCTGTTGCCACTCCTCCGGGCCGCCGGCGAAGCTGAAATCTACCGCCCAGTCGCCCGAGCCGTCTGCCGTGACCACACGCCAGATGCCGGTGTTCGTGATGTCGACCTGCACGTCGGCTCCCGGCGCAGCGGTCCCCCAGACGGTGTCGGTGTCGGGGTCCACGCCACCGACAGCCACTGAGGTCAGCACCGTTGACTTCACAATCGTGCCGTCGTCCACCGTCAGGAGATCGCCCGGTACAAGGTCGTAGCCGATTCCCGTGCCGAAGTTGCCCTCACCATCCGTCTGGGCCGTCTCAGAGTGGTCGGGTGACCCCGGATCGCCTACGTAGATGTCGACCGTCGAATCCGGCAGCCAGTCCCAGCCCCAGACGTTGTCGTTGTGGGGATCGGCCTTGAACGCACTGTTTCGCACGCGCCACGGGATCTCGGTGCCGTCCATGTCGTCGTCGTACTGCACCGCTTCGCCTTGCGAGCCCCGCTGGATGTCGAAGGCCCGGTCCTGCCAATCGGGGCCGGCGGAAACAGCGAAATCGGCGAGCCACTCACCCGTGCTCGCGTCTGCGGTGACTGATCTCGTCACCCAATCGCCATCCCCCCCATGGACCTGCACCTGACTACCCGGCTCGGCAGTCCCCCAGACGATGTCTGCGTCAGGGTCGACTCCGTCGAGCGTCAAGGGCGTGGCGATAGTCGTCTTCTCGGTGGTCCCGTCCGTGACAGTAATGGTGTCACCCGCCACCACGTCGTACTGGAGCATGATGCCGAAATCGCCGTTGCCGCCGGTCTGTGCGGACTCGGTGTGTGCCGGATTCCCCGGGTCTCCCACGTAGATATCTACTGAGGAATCGGGCGCCCAGTCCCCTCCCCATACGTCGTTGCTGTGAGGATTCACGCGGAAGTACGTATCCGGGACGCGCCATCCGATGGCTGTCGAGTCCATGTCCTCGTCTTGCTGACGCGCTTCGCCCTCGGTTCCCGGGCCGATGTCGGCGGTCCCTTCGCCCTGACCTTCCGCCGGCTCGATCGAGAAGTCCACGGACCAATTGCCGGCGCCGTCCGCGTCGACATGCCGCCACGCCATGCCCCAGGCGTCCACCTGCACGTTGCTCCCCGGGGCCGCCGTGCCCCACACGGTGTCCGTGTCCGGGTCCACGCCGTCGACGGTCAGTGAAGTCACATCGTGGGTCTTCGTGGTGGCGCCGTCCGTCACCGTGAGGCTATCGCCCGATGCAACGTCGTACTCGAGGTGCGTGCCGAAATTGCCCCACTCGTCGGTGTCAGCCGTCGCGTGATGCGCGGGGCTGCCCGGGTCTCCGACATAGATGTCCAAGGTGATGTAAGCCGGCCAGTCGCCGCCCCACACGTCGTCAGCGTTCGGGTTGACTGCGAGATTCGGCGCAGGGACGCGCCAGTCCGCCCATGTGATGTCGCCGTCGACGTCGGCGTCCTCGACGAAACCGGAGTCTCCCGGCACGATATCGTACATGGCTTGGTTGGGATCGGGTCCCGCCGACACCGAGAAGTCGGCGGACCAGTCGCCGTTTCCGTCGGCTGTCACCGTACGTCCGTAGCCGACTTCACCGTGCACGGCCACCCACAGTTCGGCGCCCGGCTCGGCTACGCCGTACACGATATCGGCTGCCGGGTCCACAGAAGTGACGGCTAGAGAGCTGACCACGAGGACCTTGGTCGTGACGCCATCGTCCACCGTCACTGTCTCTCCGACCTGGACGTCGTACCCCAGCTCGCCGATGGTCCAGTCGCCGTTCTCGTCAGTAGGTACGGTGTCCTGGAAGTCCGGGGCCGCCAGACTCCCTATCGTCACCGTGACTGAGAAGCTCGCCGTCCACTCGTGGCCCCACATGCTGTCGTTATCGGGGTTGACCTTGAAGTGAGGTGATCCCTGGGCATGCGCCGCCACGGGTAAGACCAGCCCGGACGGGAAGAGTAACAGCAGCGTGCACAGCGTGGAGAGGAGTCTTCTTACAACGCGAGACTGAATGAATGCCATCGTCGCCCTCCCAATCCGGACCCAGGCGATCGATGGCGGCGAGCCCAACGGTCACCGAGGCCGACCTCGAACAGCGGGCCGCCGAGCCGGTGACCTGTGATGATCTGCGGCGGCCCTCGTTTCCCCGCAGACCTACGGGACAGAGCATAACATGCGGTGCATATGTACCCATTACGAGCAGCTGCTCAGCGCCCGTGTGAACGATTCTTGACGCGCAGCTGAAGGTCTCCGCCTGTCCGTTTCCGGCGAGTGACGCCGGCCTGGTGAAAGACGGGGATCGCCCCTACTCGGACTCCGGGATTCGAGGGAGGTCAGAGTGGTCGCGGGAGGCCGGAGTCGTACCCGCGGCGCTCGCCTGGCCGCTCCACCCCGGCGGCTCGTAGATACAGTACGGTTCGGCCTCGAGATAGTCGCCTGTGATCTCGAGCGCTCGAGCGCGGCAACCTCCGCACACCGCCTTGTACTCGCACGCACCGCACTTGCCCTTGAGCAGCGAGTAGTCCCGAAGATCGTTGAAGACCTTGCTCTCGGTCCAGATCTGGGAGAACGGCTGCTTCTTCACGTTACCGAGCTGCATGTCGAAATAACCGCACGGCTGCACGTCGCCGGTGTGGCTGATGAAGGCGAACGTGATTCCGCCCAGGCATCCGCGAGTCATGGCGTCAAGGCCGTATTCTTCGCGCGTGACTTTCTTGCCCTCGGCCTTGGCGAGCTGGCGGATGATGCGGTAGTAGTGCGGCGAGTCGGTGGGCTTGAAGTGCAGGGGGCTCGTCTTCTGGCGATGGTACGCCCACGTGAGCACACGCTCGTACTCCTCGGGCGGCAGTTCCTTTTCGAGGAGGTCGGAGCCGCGTCCTGTCGGCACGAGCATGAAGATGTGGAACGCGTCGACGCCGAGTTCCTCGGCCAAGTCGTGAATCTGGTCGATCTTGTCGGCGTTGAGCGTGGTCACAGTCGTGTTGATCTGTACGCCCAGGCCGTGGCGTTTGGCGATCTTGATGCCCTCGATCGACTGGTCGAAGCAGCCCGGCTGGCCGCGGAACTGGTCATGCTCCTCGGCGGTCGGGAAGTCGATCGAGACGCTGATGCGCGGGATCTTGTGCTCGGCCATCTGGGCGGCGATCTCGTCGGTGATCAGCGTGGCGTTCGTGCCGATGACCGGCATCGCGCCCTTCTCGTGGCAGTAGTCGATGATCTCCCAGATGTCGGGCCGCATGAGCGGCTCGCCGCCGGTGAGGATGATGATCGGGTTGGATATGGTGACGATGTCGTCGACGACCGCCTTGATCTCGTCGAGCGAGAGCTCGCCTTCGTACGCACCGAACTCTGCCGCCGCGCGGCAGTGGGCGCAGGAGAGGTTGCAGCTGCGCGTGATCTCCCAGGCGATGATGCGCGGGGCCTTGATGCCGGTGCGTTCCTGGTAGGCCTTCGCCTCGGGGCCACCGCCCGGGCGGAAGCCCATGGAGCGCGCGCCGCCGTGGCGCTGCCGCTCGACGCCGGCGGGGTGGCCACCGGGGTGGCTGGCGGGATGGCCGCCAGGGTGGCCGGCGACGGGTACCGCAACCCCTACTTCACCGCAGCCGGCCTCGACATCGGCCAGGTCTTGCTCGTCGACTGTCGGCGAATCCTCTCCCAACTCCTTGCCGAGTTCCAAGTCGGGCCGAGCATCTGCATTCCCTATGTTGTCAGGCATGAAGAACCGTTCTCCTTCGGACGCTATGCGCACTCAGTGTGCAAGAATCGAGCCTGTGAGGCCAGCAATCGCCGGGTGACGGACGCAGGACGGCCGGGCCGTACCCCTTTCCCGCGATGTCACACCGCGTGACATATGTCTCAATCTGTGACATTGCCGAAAGAGACCTCCGGCCGGTGACCGTACATCGGGGTTAATAGACTCTCGTGGAAGCCCGTCGGCAATCCGAGCACCGCGCCGAGCGCCCCGCAGCGTACCCCGCGCGCGGCATCCGCCTAGCCCTGGCGCAGCCAGCGCGCCGCGTCCTTCGCGTGGTACGTGATGATGATGTCGGCGCCGGCGCGCTTGAACGCCGTGAGCGTCTCGAGCACCACCCGCTCCTCGTCGATCCAGCCGCGTTCCGACGCGGCCTTCACCATCGCGTATTCTCCGGACACGTTGTATACGGCGGTCGGGTAACCGAACTCGTCCTTGGCACGTCTCAAGACGTCCATGTACGCCAGACCCGGCTTGACCATCACGATGTCCGCTCCCTCGGCGATGTCGAGCGCGATCTCGCGCATCGCTTCGTCCGAGTTCGCCGGGTCCATCTGATACGCGCGTCGGTCGCCGAATGCCGGCGCGGAGTCCGCCGCGTCGCGGAACGGGCCGTAGTACGCGCTCGCGTACTTGGCCGAGTACGCCATGATGGGCAGGTCGGTGTAACCCTCTGCGTCGAGTGCCGCGCGTATCGCGGCCACGCGGCCGTCCATCATGTCGCTGGGAGCGACGATGTCCGCACCCGCCTCGGCGTGAGAGACCGAGGTTTGCGCGAGCAGCTCGAGTGTGACGTCGTTGAGCACGCAGCCGTGCTCGTCAAGGGCGCCGCAATGCCCGTGAGACGTGTACTCGCACATGCACACGTCGGTGACGACCATGAACTCGGGGTCGTGCGCCTTGATCGCGCGAATCGCCCGCTGCACGATGCCGTCTTCGGCATAGGCGCCGGAACCGGCCTCGTCCTTGGATTCGGGGATGCCGAAGAGGATGACGGCCGGCACCCCGAGCGCCTTGAGCTCGTCGATCTCGTCGGCAAGCTGGTCGACCGAGACGTTGAACACGCCCGGCATAGAGGTGACCTCGCTGCGGACGCCCTCGCCCGGCACCACGAAGAGCGGATAGATGAAGTCGTTCGGATCGAGCGACGTCTCGCGCACCATCGCACGCAATGTCTCGGTGCGCCTCAGCCGTCGAAGTCGCAGTGTTGGGAACTCCATGGATCGCCTCGCCTCCCCGGGGGTGGCCTGACCTGCCAAAGCGGACGGTGAAAGCTACTCTACGAACCGGTCGACGTCTACCTGCGTCGAAGGAGACGCTTCGGGAGCGCCGGACGGCGGCAACACGCCTCCGAGAGTCGCCGCCGAAGACTCTGCCTTCGCGCCGGTCTGGAAGTCCACCCATCGCTTGAAGAGGATGACAGCCCACAGCGAAGCGACGATGAGGACCGACCAGTACAGCAGCTGCACGATAGGACCGGCGTAGTACACGAACTGCTCGAACGCACCTGTTGCTCCGACCATCCCTGTGTCTCCTCACTCCTCGCCGCCCGCTTGCGGGCGCCCTCATCAGACTGTACGCCTACCAACGCTCGTACGCTCTCACACAGCCGCGCACCCGCACGTTGTCGTACTCAAACAGTCGGGGCGCCCTGAATTCTCAGGCCGCCCCGACAGAATCTGTGGTGGAGACGAGCGGATTCGAACCGCCGACCTCTGCCGTGCGAAGGCAGCGCTCTCCCAACTGAGCCACGTCCCCACGTTCCGGGTGCTCCGTCCGGTTGCGCCGCGCAAGCGGCCCTCCCGGGTCGAGAGCACACAATAGTCTGCCGAGCGTCATGCTCGTTGTCAATTTGCCCGGCCCGCCCGCAGAGTGACGCGCACCGGGCGTCGATCTCACTCGCCGATCGCGAGCTCCGCCTCGGTCACATCGGCCATGTCGGCAGCCTCGCCCAGGCCGATCTCCTCGTCGGTCAGATAACACGCAGGGTCGGGCGCCCACAGGTCGCCCGTGGCGGCCTCGGCACGCACGCGGAAGTTGCCGCCGCAGATCTGCAGCCAGCGACATTCGGCGCACCGGCCGGTTACGTGCGGACGCTTGTCCTTGAGCTTGCCCATGAGCTCGGACTGCTCGGTGTCCCCGCTCACGTCCGTCCAGATCTCGGAGAACGGCCGCTGTCTCACGTTGCCGAACGAGAAGTGCCTCCAGAACTGGTCGGCGTAGACCTCGCCGTCCCAGCTCACACAGCCGATGCCGTTGCCGGTCGAGTTGCCCTGATTCCACTGCAGGAGCTGCAGGACCTCTTCGGCACGCTCGGGATCCTCTTTCAGCATCTCCATGTACACGAACGGGCCGTCGGCGTGGTTGTCCACGGTGAGGATCTCGGGTTCGAGCCCCTTATCGAACATGGCCTTGGTGCGGTCCATGATCAGGCGCACGGCCTTGCGGGTCTCGTCGTGGTCCAGGTCTTCCTTCATCAGCTCGGAGCCGCGCCCGGTGTAGACCAGGTGGTAGAAGCAGGCGCGCGGGATGCCTTCGGCTTCCATGATGTCGAAGATCTCGTTGATGTCGCGCCAGTTGCGCTTGTTGATCGTCATGCGCAGACCGACCTTGATGCCGGCGTTCATGGAGTTGCGAATGCCCGCAATGGCCTTATCGAAGCTTCCCGGGATACCGCGGAACTTGTCATGCGTCTCGCGGCCGCCATCCAGCGACACGCCCACGTAGCTCAGGCCGACCTCTGCGAACTGGGCGGCCTTCTCCTCGGTGATGAGCGTGCCGTTGGTCGAGATCACGACGCGCATGCCCTTGGACTTGGCGTACTTCATCAGCTCGAGCAGGTCCTTGCGGATGGTCGGCTCGCCGCCGGAGAACAGCAGCACGGGGGCACCGTAGGCGGCCAGGTCGTCGATCATGGCCTTGCCCTCTTCGGTGGTCATCTCGTTGTCGTAGTCGCGGTCCTCGCTGCCTGCGTAGCAGTGGACGCACTTGAGGTTGCAGCGCTGCGTGCAGTTCCACACCACGACAGGCTTCTTGTCCCGGGAAAACTGCAAAAGCTCGCTCGGCAGCTGGGCCGAGTCACGGTCGTAGCGCAGAACGTCGCCAGGCTCGACGGCGCCGCAGTAGAGCTTCGAGATACCTATCATGTGCGTGCATTCCTTCCTGTTGCGCGGGCCCACCGGCATGGTCCCGCTGTACGTCCACGTTCGTGCCTGCCCAGGAAACCTCGGGTGAGGCGGGTGCAGCTACCGCGCCGCGTAGTAGTCCATCATTGCTTGCACCAGACCGTGAATCGTGTACTCCGTGGCCTCGACTCCCACGGTCAACCCGTTGTCTCGCGCGGTGTCGCTCGTGATGGGTCCGATCGAGGCCACGAGCACGTCGGCCATAGTGTCAGCAACGCTCGTGCCTTGCGGGAGCCCTTCCTCGGCAAGCTGGAAGAAGTTCTTCACCGTCGAGCTCGAGGTGAAGGTGACCACATCGATGCTGCCCTCGGCCAGCCGCTGCACCACGGACGGCTCGCCCTGGCCGAGCACCGTCTGGTATACCGGCACCACGTCCACGATCGCGCCGCGTTCCCGCAGCGTGTCGGGCAGCACCTCGCGAGCCTCGAGTGCCCGCGGGATCAGGATACGGCTGCCCTCGCCCACCCCGCGCTCGCAGAAGCCCTCGAGCACGCCTTCGGCGCGGTACTCGCCGGGCACGTAGTCGGGCCGTATGCCGCGTTCCATGCAGCGCGCGGCGGTAGCGGGACCGATCGCGGCCACGCGGCACCCCGCGAGCTGCCTGGCATCGACATCCATGTGCTCCATACGGCCGAAGAACCGCTCAACGCCGTTGACGCTCGTGAACACGACCCAGTCGTAGACCTGCAGGTTGCTGACCGCCTGGTCCACGGGCTCCCACGAGTCCGGGTCGGTCACTCGGATCACGGGGAACTCGAGCACCTCCGCGCCCAAGTCGATCAGCTTGACCGACAGATCGGACGCCTGCGCGCGCGAGCGCGTCACCACGATGGTGCGCCCGAACAGCGGTTTGGACTCGAACCACGACAGCTGCTCGCGAAGCGCCACGACCTCGCCTACGACGGTTATCGCGGGGGCTTTGAAGTTCGCAGCCGCGGCCTCCTCGGCGATATCGGCCAGCGTGCCGACAAGCGTTTCCTGCCGCGGGGTCGTGCCCCATCGAACGAGCGCCACCGGCGTTTCCGGTGAGCGGCCATGCTCGATGAGCTTCGCGCTGATCTCGGGCAGGTTCTTGATGCCCATGAAGAAGCAGATCGTGCCCACGGCGGTGGCGAGTTTGTCCCAGCGCACGTCGGTGGTCTCTTTGGTCGGGTCCTCGTGGCCGGTCACGAACGCCACGTCGGTCGTGACCCCGCGGTGCGTCACCGGGATTCCCGCGTACGCGGGCGCCGCGTAGCCGCTCGAGACACCCGGCACGACCTCGAAGGGGATGCCGGCCTCGCGCAGCGCGAGCGCCTCTTCCCCTCCCCGGCCGAAGATGAACGGATCGCCGCCTTTGAGGCGCGCGACGATCTTGCCGCCGTCCTCGGCGGCCTTCTCGACCAGCAGCGCGTTGATCTCGTCTTGCGTGACGTGTTGGGTGAAACCCTTCTTGCCCACGTAGATGAGCTCGGCGTCCTCGCGCGCGCCCGCAAGGAAGCGCGGGTTGGCCAGGTAGTCGTAGACGACCACGTCGGCTTCGGCAAGACATTCCATGCCACGCACGGTCATGAGCCCGGGGTCACCCGGACCCGCACCGATCAAGTAGACGATGGGAGCTCCCATCTCGGCTGCTTCCTCCTCGCGTCGGGTCGGCCTTGCGGCCGCACTCGCGACCGCCCTTCGTTCATGACCTGTGCGACCCGACATGCCGGTGCCCGTCGCGTTGCTGCTCGAACGCAGGTCCTCACGCGGCGGTGAAGTGCGATGCGCGTCGCACCCACTGTCCGCCGCGATGCGTCACGTCTCCAGCAGCTTGTCGACCCTTCCCCCTGCGGCGTCTGCCGCTCCGCGGACCTCTTCGAGCACTTCGCCCGCGCCAAGCGACAGGAGCCGCTCGACCATGGCGTTGCCGAGCGCTTCCGGGTCGCCTGCGTCGCCGGCGAGCTGCTCGCGCACTATCGTGGTCCCGTCCACCGATCCCACGAGCGCGTCCATGACCAAGGCGCCCGCCTCGTAGCGCGCGTACGCGCCGATCGGCACCTGGCAGCCTCCCTCGAGACGCCGCATTACCACCCGCTCGGCGGTCACGCACTCCATCGTCTCCGGATGGCCGATGATCTCCATCACGTGCCGCATGAACTCGTCATCGTCACGGATCTCGATACCTATGGCGCCTTGGCCCACCGCAGAGACCATCTGCTGCGTGGGGATGTAGCTCGTGATGCGGTCGCCCCATCCCATGCGCGTGATGCCCGCGGCCGCCAGGACGACGGCGTCGAGTTCGCCTTCCTCGGCTTTGCGCATCCGCGTGTCCAGGTTGCCACGAACGTCCACGATCTCGAGGTCGGGCCTCAGGTGCGCCACCTGTGCGCGCCGCCGCAGGCTCGAGGTACCGAGCTTCGCGCCTTCCGGCAGCCTGTCCAGGTCGTAGCCGGCGCCGCTCACGATCACGTCGCGAGGGTCCACGCGCTCGGGCATCGCCGCGATGTACAGGCCCTCGGGCAGCTCGGTGGGCACGTCCTTCATCGAGTGCACCGCCAGGTCTACCCTGCCCGCCACCAGCTCGACCTCGATCTCCTTCGTGAACAGGCCCTTTCCGCCGACCTTCGCGAGCGGCACGTCCAAGATCTTGTCGCCGGTGGTCTTGATGACCTCCAGTGAGACCGGCAGCCCGGTGATCGTCTCCACCTGCGTCTTGATGTACTCGGACTGCCACAGCGCCAGCTTGCTGCCGCGCGTGCCGATCTTTAGTTCGGTTCTGCCGTCGGGCGGTGCGATCGGGCTTTCAGCCACACGACTCTCCTCGTCTTTCGCCATGGGCCCTCGTATCTGCCGAAGAGCCCGCTTGTCCCTCGGTCACTCCCTTTGCACGGCCGAGCAGCGACTTCAGCAGGCCGGTGTGCGGGCTCTTGCCTTCGGGGTTGAGGTCCAACCCGTAAAGGTAGCGCGCCGCTTCCACGTATGCCACGCCGTAGCGCTCCCCTGCGACGTTCTTGAGACGGTTTGTGGGTCCGTGAAGCATCTTGTTCACGATCGCGCAGGTGAGCGCGTCGATGGTCTGCAACTCCTTCTCGCTCAGACCGCCGAGGCGCTTGAGCGCCTTCTCCAGCTCGGCCTGGCGCACCTGCTCCGCCTTGGCGCGGATCGCAGCCACGGTGGGGACGACCTCCATCGACTCCAGCCACGCCTCGAACGCCGCCATCTCCTCGGCGATGATGGATTCGGCTTTCTCTGCCTCGTGCATGCGTTCCTCGAGATTGGCCTCCACCACTCCGGAGAGGTCGTCGATGTCGTAGAGGAAGACATCGGGGACATCGTTGACCTCGGGATCGATGTCTCTCGGCACGGCGATGTCGATCAAGAAGAGCGGGTTGCCGCGACGGTGGCGCATCGCCTGGGCGACCATCTCTTTGCTCAGCACATACGTGGTCGCGGCGGTGGATGATATCAGGATGTCCGCATCCGCCAGCCTGTGGCCGAGTTCCTCGTAGCGGATGGCGGCGCCTCCGAACTGCTCCGCGAGCTCTACGGCGCGCTCGTAGGTGCGGTTGGCCACGAGCACGCTGTTGACTCCGTTGCTCACCAGATGCTTCGCCGTGAGCTCGCTCATCTTGCCCGCGCCCAGGATCAGGACCGTACGCCCGTCGAGCGTGTCGAACACCTTCTTGGCGAGCTCCACGGCCGCATACGAGATCGAGACCGCGGCCTCTCCGATCGCGGTCTCGTTCCGAACGCGCTTGCCTACTTCGAACGATTGCCGGAACAGCTTGTTGAAGACCCTGCCGGTGCCGTCGTACTCGAAAGCGCACTCGTACGCTTCCTTGACCTGCCCCAGGATCTGCGCCTCACCGAGCACCATCGAGTCGAGTGAGGCTACGACCCGGAACAGGTGCTTCACGACAGCTTCGCCCTCGACGATGTAGAGGTAGCGCACGAGATCGTGGCGGTCGAGATCGTGATAGTCGACGAGGAAGTCGATCACAGCGCCGGGACCGTCAACGTCGGCCGAGGTCACCGCGTAGATCTCCGTGCGGTTGCACGTGGACAGGACGACGGCCTCGATGACCGCGTCGCCTTCGGTCAGCAGAGACAGGGCCTCCTCCTGCCGATTGGCGGGGAAGGTCAGCTTCTCGCGGATCTCGACCGGAGCGGTCTTGTGGCTCAGCCCGACGAGGGTCAGATGCATGCCGTGGTCTCTCGCCTCACAAAAAGGTGCGCCCTCGCCGGAGCGGTGCGTTGGTGTTCAGGCAAGCAGGCCCGGCGAGGGCGATGTTGGGAATCGCGCGCTTAACACGCACCCCTGCGTCTTGCCTGAACACACGGGATTCTACCACCGTCGAGGGGTCACGGGCAATCCGAATGCCGGTCCGGGGAACTTGGCTCGGGTATTGCGTTATGACCTTCGGCGCAGGTAGATACCACAGAATCCACACACATGTAATGCGTCACGCAGGGTATAATTAACAAAACTTACGCCGCCTAGCCCTGGGCTCGCAGAAAAGGCTTGATGACCCCCCGGTTGCAGAACACACGAATGCCTGACCCGGCCGGAACTTCCACGCTGCGCGCGTTCCTGCGCCCGGCGTGGCTCGTCGTATTCGCACTGTCCTTCTTCGCAATCGCGTTTCCTTTCGCAAACGCGCAGGTCTCGACTGGCCCTGCGGGATCGAAGACGTGGTACTGGCAGAACCCCTCGCCCCAGGGCAACACGCTCGTGGCTGTCGAAACCGCCGGCGAGGCGGCGGTTTGGGCCGTCGGAGGCGCGGGGACGGTCCTGTACTCCAGCGACGACGGGGCGGTGTGGAGGGCGCCCTTCTCCGGCGTGTCCGGCACCGTGCACGACGTGGACTTCACCGAACCGTCCACGGGAATCCTGGCCGGCGACGACGGGGAGATCGCGATCAGCGCCGACAACGGCCTCAGCTGGGTCCGTCGCAGCTCCGAGACGTCGCGAGCGCTCTTCGGCGTGACGCTTGCCGACGAGGACACAGCATGGGTCGTGGGCGCCGAAGGCACCGTTCTGGCTTCGGCAGACGGCGGCGTCTCGTGGTCGCCCCAGGTCTCGGAGACGACGGAGGACCTGCACGCCGCAGCGTCGGTGTCGACCACGCGAGCATGGGCAGCCGGCTCCAACGGAACAGCCATCGCGACCGTCGACAGCGGCGCGACGTGGACGAGCCGCTCGGTGGGCTCTACCGCCACCCTGACCGGCGTAGACTTCGCCGACCCGCTCAACGGGTGGGCGGTCGGGTCGTCGGGCACTATCGCGCACACATCAGACGGCGGCGTGACATGGACTCTCCAGGTATCGGGCACCTCGGCCGACCTCCGCGGCATCGACATGGCGGATGCCTCCAGAGGCTGGGCCGTCGGAGGCGCCGACGGTTCTCCCGGCGTCGTCTTGAGGACCACCGATGGCGGCATCACGTGGACGCCGCAGGTCCACACCGTGCCCGGGGCGATCTACAGCGTGTCCGCACGATCCGCGGACGAGGCTTGGGTCGTGGGCGAGGGCGGAGCGATGCGGCGTACGAGCGACGGCGGCGCCACTTGGAGCGACGGCTCGAGCGGGAGTCACGCGCGACTGAACGCCGTGGCCTTCGCGGGGAGCACGAGCACCGGGTGGGCCGTGGGAGAGAGCGGGTCAGTCCTTCATACGAGCGACGGCGTCTCCTGGACCGGCTCGGCGTCCGGTGTGTTCACCGATCTGCGGGACGTGGACGCCGTCTCGACCTCGCACGCGTGGGCGGTGGGCGCCGGCGGCACCATTCTGTACACGAGCACGGGCACCGAGTGGTCGGCGCAGACTTCCGGTGTCACGGCTTCGCTCAACGGTGTCGACTTCGCCGACGGCCTGTCCGGGTGGGCGGCAGGCGACGAGGGCACGGTGCTCGCAACGACGAACGGCGGGGGTACATGGGTGCCGCAATCGGTGCCGACATCCGCGCCGCTTCACGCGGTGGCGTTCGCCGACCCGCAGAACGGCTGGGTGGTCGGCGGCAACGCGATCTCTGGGCCGTACGCCTCGCACACCTCCGATGGCGGCTCGACGTGGACGACGCAGACAGTCAGCCCACAGGCGAGCGGACCTCTCCGCGCGGTGGCCTTCGCCGACGCACTCACGGGTTGGGCCGTCGGTGACGACGGCACGGTCCTGGCCACCGGCGACGGCGGCTCGAACTGGACGGCGCAAGCCTCGAACACGTCGGCCGACCTCTTCGGCGTGTTCTCTGCCGACGCCGCGAACGTGTGCGCGGTCGGTGGGGCCGAAGACGGCTCCTCGGTCATCCTTCGCACCCAAGACGGCGGCGCCACCTGGACGCGCGATCTCCCCGGCACAGGCAACACGCTGCGGTCCGTGGCGTTCACCTCGGCCGATGTGGGCTGGGCCGTCGGCGACGCGGGTACGGTCCTGCGTACGACGGGGACCACCGCGCCGACCACGACCCTGAACGTGACACCTGTCGACCCCGACGGCGCGAGCGGCTGGTACGTGACGGCGCCCACCGTCGAGCTCAGCTCGAACCAGCCGGGGATCACCTACTTCAGCTTCGAGTCTTCGGCGGGCCCGTGGGCGACGTATTCCGAGCCGCAGGTCGTGCAGCTGCAGGGCGTCTCCGAGCTGTTCTACCACTCGGCCGACCCCGCGGAGAATGCCGAAGAGCCCTCCAGCGTGACCCTGTCAGTAGACACCGTGGCGCCTCCGGCGCCCCCTGCGCTCAGCGCCACCGCCTCGGGTACCGGCGAGATCACTCTGCTGTGGCTGGCGTCGCTCGACACGGCGTCCGGCACCGACTTGTACGAGGTGCAGATGAACGGGTCGATCGTGGGGACGACCACGGTGACCTCGATGACGCTCGGCGGCCTCGAGCCCGAGACGCAGTACGAGTTCGCGGTCAAGGCGTTCGATGTCGCGGGCAACGAATCGGCCCTCTCCGCGACAGCGTCGGCCACCACCATGTCCGAACAGGTGCGCCCGCCCGCGTTCGTGTACGCGCGCGCCGTGGACAACGGCAGGGTGTACGTGAACTGGGCCGAATCCACGGGCACGGTCTCTCCGGTCGAGTACCGCATCTGGCGTTCGCGCGACGGCGGCCCGTTCGAGGTGGTGGGATCGCGACCGGCGACTGCCGTGGCCGCGTTCGTGGACACGACGGCACCTTCCTCGGCCGACCTGAGCTACGCGGTCTCGGTCGTGGATTCGCGCGGCCAGAGCGTGCGCAGCAGCGCCCAGGAGAGCGCCGACACGAACACGCCTCTGTTGACCGCACCGAGCGGACTTGCGGCTCTGCCGGAGACCGGGACGGTGACGCTGTCGTGGAACGCTCACCCGGATGAAGACGTCGCGGGATACCGCGTCTACCGCGCCTCGACCAGCACGAACACGCCTGCCGCGATAAGCGGCTCTCTCGTGACCGCCACGTCGTACGCCGATTCCACCGTCGCCTCGCGAGGAGAGTACTGGTACCGTGTCGCCGCCGTGGACGCGTCCGGCACGGCGGGCCGCATGAGCGCGCCGGTGTACGCGCGCGCCTCATCGGCGGCAAGCGCGACGGCCCCTCCGCACGGCACCTACACCGCCTCGTCCCACATGTGTCGTGTGTGCCACGGGGTACACGGGTCGTCGGGGCCTCTGCTGCTCAATTCCCCCGACGGGCTGAACGACGTGGGCCTGTGTCTGAGCTGCCACGACGGGACATCCGCTACCGACATCCGCAGCGAACTCATGGACACGACCCGGTCGTCGCGTCACCCCATCGCCGTCACCGGGACGGACGGAGTGATGTCCTGCAGCGCTTGTCACCGGCCCCACGCCGGAGGAGCGCCGGATTCCCCGGCGGCCCTGCTCGTCGCCGGAGAGGCCGACGGCCCCAACTCGCCCTGCTATGCGTGCCATGGCGCTGCGGCTCCGCAGTCGATGCGGGGCGACCTCCGCGTATTCGAGGATTCCAGCCACGCGACCGGTGAGCCGATGACCGGCGTCACCGGCATCGCGTGCCAGTCCTGCCACGTCTCTCACAGCACGCGGGAAGAAGCTCTCTCGCCCTTCACTGCCGAAGACCGCTGCCTGCGATGCCACTCCGCGGACAGCGGGCTCGGCGCGGCCGACATCGCGTATGCGCTCTCCGGCCCGGACCGCGACACGCGCCACGACCTCCTCCTCGACGACCAGGCAGCCTCCGGATCGCGACTCGCGTGCGGCAACTGTCACGAGCCCCACGCGTCTTCGGAGAGCACGCCGCTGGTCGACCCCGACAGCCCCACCACGAGCGACGGCTGGGCCGGCGATATGGACGGGTTCTGTCTGCGCTGTCACGACGCCTCACTTCCCACCGCCGCACAGACCGGCGATTGGGTGGATTCTCCGCTGGGCGACGGCGGCACCGCCTCGACCATCGATATCGCGCAGTATTGGGACATGGACTGGCACGGCCCGCGTGCCGGTAACCCGAGCACGCTGAGGGCCGACATGGGCTACTCGAGCGGGGACCCGTTGGCCTGCGATGCTTGCCACGATCCGCACGGCTCCGCCAACACCTTCGGCCTGGCCGAATCGGTCGAATCCGCCGACGGCGAAACCACCGTCCACGGACTCCTGGTGTACCCGATTCCCGAGGGCGGCTACGACATGCGCTTCTTCTGCGGCGCGTGCCACGATATCAACGACGCCACCCACCCGGGCGGCACAGGCGGCTCGGGACCGGGCGGGGGCGGCAGCGTAGACCTCACCCAGTTCCCCGTCGATTGCACGAGCAGCTCGTGTCACTCCCACGCAGGCCCGCATCTGTGACCCGGGACTCGGGCGGAAGCGCTCCCGGTAGCGGCGACACGCCGCCTCGCATCCGGCCCGCCGGAGGGCGACTCATCCCCGCCGTCACGGCAGCGGCGCTGTTCGTGCTCGTGATCGTCCTCGCCGTCATTCTCTTGCGCATGCTGCTCGCACGACAGCCGGACTCTCCGCAGGTGTCGACCCCGGAGACCCCGGCTTTCGAGGTAGTCCTGGTGATCGACGGGCCGGGAACCGGCGAGATGCCGGATTTCGAGCGGCCGCTGTCAGCGGCTTTCGACTCGAGCGGACGCATCTACGTCTCGGACACGGGCAATGCGCGTATCTGCGTGTTCCGCGGCGACGGCGAGTTCCTTCGGGAGATAGTCGTACCCTCCTCCGAGGACCTGCCGGCGCCGCCTCGACTCGTCCAGCCGGCGGGCGTCACCGTCTCGGACGACGGGGAGGTCTACGTCGCCGATGTGGGCGCCGGAGTCGTGTTCGTGCTCGATCCGTCCGGGGAGCTCCTCCGGACGATCATTCCGGCGGCCGGCGAACGATTGCAAGGCGCATGGTCGCCGACGGACGTCGCCGTCATAGGAGACCGGGTCTTCGTGACCGATGCGACCGGCGTTGCCGTGTTCGACGCCGAAGAGGGCGTCCCCGTCACGCGACTCGAGCAGGAGGGAGACCGCGTCACTTACTCCCGGCCGAACGGCATCGGACGCGGCGCCGAGGACTCGGTGGTCGTCTCCGACACGAACGCCCAGCGTGTGCTGTCGATGGGGACCGACGGGACGTTGCGCTGGGCTGTGGAGCCGTCATCGGGCAGCCAGCCCTTCGGTCTGCCCCGCGGACTCGCGACGGCGCAAGACGGCTCGGTCCTCGTGGCCGATGCGTTCAAGTTCGGCATCGCCCTCGTCCGCAGCGAAGGTGAGTTCCTGCAGACGATGGGCGAGCGCGGGACGGTCCCCGGAGCGTTCGAGTACCCCAACGACGTGGACGCTCGAGGCGACCTGGCGCTCGTGACCGACAAGGACAACGACCGCGTCCAGGTCCTGCGGCTCAACATCCTCGCCGAGGAATAGCCCCTCTATACGTCGTCTGGACTCTTGCGAGCCTTGCGCACGTCGCCGTCCACGATCCGGAAGAACAGCTCGGGCACCAGCCCCTTGAGCCGGAAGTAGAACCGGCTGGTGGCATCGGGGATGATGTGGTACGTGTTGCGCTCCACCCCGCGCACGATCGCGGAGGCGACGTGCTCCGGCGGAATGGCTTTGATGTTGCCGGCGATCGCTTCTGTCTCCGGCGGCCGCAGCGTCTTCTCGTGCGCCAGTGCGGGCGTATCGGTGTCCGGCGGGCAGCACACGCTCACGTTCACGCCGCGCGGCTTCATCTCGAACCGCAGCGCCTCCGTGAACCCCATCACCGCGTACTTCGCCGCGGCGTAGCCCGTGTACCCGTATATGCCGAGGAACCCCGCCACGCTCGCCACGTTCACGATGTGCCCGCGCCCGAGCGCGGTCATGTGAGGCGCAACGGCACGGCAGGGCCACACGACACTCCAGTAGCCGTGGTCCATGTTGCGCTCAAGGTGCTCCTGGGGCATGGTCTCGAACTCACCCGGCAAGATCACGCCGGCGCTGTTCACGAGGACCTCCGGCACGAGCCCCTGTCTGATGAACCAGTCGATCGCGGCGTGCGCTTCGTCGGCACGTGACAGATCGGCACTTGCCGTCAGCACGCGCTGGTCTTTGGCGGAGCGCACCTTCTCGAGCTGCTCGCGGGCCGCGTCGAGCTTGTCGCGGTTCCGGCCCACGATGCCCACATGGGCTCCTCGGCGAACGAACTCCCCCGCGGTCGCCAGCCCGATGCCGCTCGAGCCGCCGGTGACAACGACGCGGGTGCCTTCGAAGCCTTTCACGAGCGCTCCTCGATCTCGCGGGGTCGCTCGAAGACGAACTCGAGGAACACGTCCTCGGCGGTGATCTCCTCGCCGGACGCAAGGCGCTCCAGGAGGTCGGAGTCCGCAATCGCCTCGAAGACCGGCTTACGCACCGGTTCCCCTCCGGGCACGCGCTCCATCACGAGCCGGCGGACTTCCGCCATGAGTGTCATGTATGGCTCCCACTCCGGACCGAACTCGTGCTCGAGGCGCTTGCGCAGACGTTTGGCCACGGTGGGAGCCGCGCCCGCAGTCGAGATGGCGATCTGCAGAGGTCCGCGCTGCACGATGGAGGGCACGATGAAGTTGCACAGTTCGGGCACGTCCACGACGTTCACGAGGCACCCCATGCCCTCGGCCTCCTGATAGACGGCCCGGTTGACTTCGGTCGAATCGGTGGCGCACACCACGATGAAGGCGCCCGCGAGATCGCCTCGCACATACCCGCGCTGCTCGTGGTCGATCAGGCCCTCAGCGACCAAGGCGTCGATGGCCGGAGTGACGTCCGGCGAGATGACCAGCACGTCCGCCCCGTAGCGGATCAGCGTGATGGCCTTGCGCTCGGCCACCGAACCTCCGCCGATCACGACAGCCAGGCGGCCCCTCAGGTCCAGGAACACGGGATAGTACGGTGCTGAGTAGTCCCCGACCACACGCGTCCTCCGTTCGTGCTAGAGCCCGAAGACGTGGAAGCCGGCGGGCAGCGTGCGTGCCAGTACAGCGAGAATCACTACCGCCACGACGCCCACGATCGCAATCCACGAGGCGGCGCGGCTCGAGATGCCGTGACGATACAGACGCAGCAAGTACGTGCCGAAGATCAGCCACACGATGCCGGACATCATGACGCGCGGGTCGGCCCACCAGCCTTCGATGTCGGTTTCGATGGCCCGGATGGTGCCGAGCAGCATTCCTGCCGTGTACGCGGGAAACGCCAGCGCGATCGAGCGCCGCGCCAGGGACTGCGTCTGGGTGAGTGACGGCAACCTACGGAAGAACGTACTGGTCTTGTGACGCTTGAGCTGCTGGTCGAGCACGAGGTAGAGCCCCGACGCCGCGCCTCCGATCAGGAAACCCGCGTTGGCGAACACGATGAGGGCCACGTGCACGCCCACCCGCCAGGAATCGAGTTGCTCGAGAGCGGCCTCGGACAGCCCCGAGGGTTCGGCCGAAGGCAGCAGCTGCGACACGATGAGCAGAATGACGGCCGCAGGCACGAGGAATGTGCCGTAGACCTTCACCTTGATCAGGTGCTCGACGATGAAGTACACCAGCAGCAGCGCCCATGCCACGAGCACGAGCTGGTTCGAGCCGGTGAGCTCGGTCCCTCCGGTCTCCGTGGATTGGAGCCCGATCGAAATCGTGAGCGCAAGGGCTCCGGCTCCCGTGAAGAAGCGGGCCCACCATGCGAGCTGCGGCCGTTTCGCGAGGAACTGGTATGCATACAGCACTGTTGCGCCTATCAGCAAGGCCAGGGAGAACCAGCGGCTGACAACAGCGGCTTGCGCGATCATCCGTTCCTCCTCTCGCAGCGGCGACGCCCCGTACCGAAACGCGGCGGTGGCGGTATGCACCATTGTATGCGAAGTGCCGCGCCCGTCCCGCAAGGAGAGCTAAGGGACTAGCCCTTCTCCCCGGCCCTGCGCTCCATCGAGTCCTCGAGCACCGAGACCTGCTTCTCCAGGCGCATGATACGGCGCAGCACGATCGTGACGTAGCCCACGAACGCGACCCAGAGCACGCCGTAGGCGGCGATCACGTACGGCGCGTCGTGCAAGACGAGATCGTAGAGTTCGAGATTGGTGGGGTCCATCTTTCAGGCCTCCTCGGCGATATCCTATCGGGACTCAAGAGCTTCCTTGGCCACATCGACACGTTCTTTCAGGCGTTCCTCGCTCATCCTCATGACGTACACGGCGTAGCCGACCATGAGCATCCCCAGCTGGCCGAGGATGAACGGGACCAGGTTCGAGGTCGCAAAACCCGATTGGAACACGACGGGATGGCTCGACGGGATTATGCGCGTGATCATGAACGATATCGGCGCGTTGATCGCGGCGAGCACGGCGAACACGGCCGCGTACAGCGCGCGCCGCTCCTCGTCCTCGATGGAGTTACGCAGCACGAAGTAGCCGATCATCATGAGCATCATGATGAAGTACGTGGTCAGGCGTGGCTCCCACTCCCACCACACGTCCCACGACGCCTTGGTCCACAGCACGCCGGTGATCATGGTGAGGACCACGAAGATCAGTGACGTCTCCATGGCAACCCGCGACCGGGTGTCGTTCTCGCGCTTGCGCGTCATCAGGAACCGCACGCCGAAGAACGCCGAGATGAGCAGCACGAGGAAGGACGCCTCGGCGACCGGCACATGGAAGTAGAAGATCTTCTGGCTGAACCACGGCCGGCCGTAGGAGTAGCCTTCTTCGGCCGACGGAATCAGCGGGAACGCGGTGTCGATCGGCTCGTCGAACGAGACCGTGCCGAAGCTCTGGACCTCGGCGGTGTAGAAAGCCATGAAGAATGCCGCGGTGGTCAGGATGCCGCCGATCAACAGCAGGACGACCGCGATTTTGAGCTGTCTCACCGTTCGAACCTCCTGGTGTCACCCGACAGGACTTCGCGCATCGCCGTCACGCGCCCACGACGAACTCGTACAACGCAAACGCCGCGAGCAGCATGATCGCATCGTAGCCGCCCACGTACGCAAGACCCGTGAGGAACTGCTGCATCGATCCGTCACCGCCGAGCACCGCCGCACTCGTGGCCGACACGGCGCCTAACAGCAGAGGATACATGAGCGGGATCATGAGCACCGCGAGTACGAAGTCCTTGCCCGTGGTGTTCACCGACATCGTGGCGAGCAGCGTGCCGATCCCGGAAATCCCCACCGAGCCCGCGAGCAGGACCACGGGTATCATCCACCACGCGCTCGGGGAGTACCCCCCCTGCTGCAGGAAGAGGAATGCGAACACCGGTATGGTGAGCGCTTCCACGATTGCGAGGAAGATCAGGTTGCCGCCGGCTTTCGCGAAGAAGATCACGGGGCGGTCCACCGGCGAGAGCAGCAGGGCTTCGAGGCATCCCTGGTCCTTCTCGTGGACCAGGGACCGGTTGAGGCCCAGCATCGACGTGAAGATGAACGCCAACCACAAGAGCCCCGCCGCGATGAGGCGCGGGTCGAACGCGGTGCCGGTCTGGGAAAGTGCGACCTGGTAGACGACCATCGTGAGCAGAGAGTAGATGCCCATCGAGGTCACCATCTCTTTTGTGCGCAACTCCATGACGATGTCTTTGCGCAAGATCGCCTTGAATTGACGCCAGGACAGACCGCCCGGCTTGATGGGCGCCGGTGACTCCGCCACCTACGCCACCCCCATCCCGACCGTCGAGCGGTAGAGCTGCGCGAACTCCTGGGCGTCGAGTGCCGACTTCTCCTCGGACAGGACGACGCTACCCCGAGATAGGATCAGCGCGTGCGAGCACAGCTCGAGTCCCTTGGCAAGGTCGTGGCTGATCATCACGAAGGTGTGGTCCTCGCGGATCTGCGCGATCAGCGAATCGAGTATGTCCACCGCGTGCGGGTCGAGGCCCGAGTACGGCTCGTCCAGGAACAGTACCTCGGGCCGGTGCAGCAGCGCCCGAGCTATCGAGAGACGCTGCAGCATCCCGCGCGAGAACGTGCGCACCAGGTCGAGCCTCCGGTGGTCGAGCTCGACCGCCACGAGCAACTCGCGGACGCGGTCCTCCTTTCCCCGAACGCCGTACATGTCTGCGAAGAACAGCAGATTCTCCTCGGCGGAGAGATCGGGGTACAGGAGTGGGTTGTGGCTGATCAGGCCGATACGGTGCCGCAGCTCGACGGCGTCCTCGACCACGTCGAGTCCGCAGATCTTAGCGGAGCCATTGGATGGAGCGGTGAGTGTGGTCAGGACCTTCACGAGGGTCGTCTTGCCCGCCCCGTTGGGGCCGAAGATCGACAGGAACGCCCCCGCAGGCAGGTCGAAGCTCACCGAGTCCAGCGCCTTGCGTACGCCGAACGTCCGGGTCAGGTCCCGAACCTCGACTGCCCTATCGCACCCCGACTCGGTCACTCGGTCCCTCTCACGCTGCGGCGCGGGTCCGTTTGGGATACATCGCGATGGCGGTCCCGATGATCGTCACCACGAAGCCGACCCACACCCATGAGATAAGCGGGTTGATCTTGACCTGTGTGGAGATCTGTTCGGTCGCAGGGTCGATGCCCTGGAACACGACGAACACGTCGTGGAGCGGCTCGACGACGACACTCGCGTTCAGCTTCGTCTGCTGCTGACGGAAGAACTGCACCTGGCTCGGCTTCGCCTGACCGATCGGCCTACCGCTCTTCTCGACGTCGAACGTCACCACGCCCTCGACATCGTTGTTGGGCAACTGTTGCTCGGAGAACCCCTGGTAGATGAAGGTGTACTCGCCCACATCGAACGAGGCCCCGGGCTGGTTCGGAACGTTGTTGAGCGACTCTTGCACGAACATCGTCGAGCCCACGAGGCCGAACAGGATGATGCCGATGCCGAGATGGGTGATGTACCCGCCCGACTGAGTGCGGGCTTTGAAGATGATGCTCGCCAAGGCTGGGAGGAATCCTTCGCCCTTGGCCGCGGAGCGCCTGCGAGCCCCGTCGATGAACAGGTACAGGGCGATGGAGATCGCGAGGGCTGCGACCAGCAATCCGATCAGCGCCTCCCACGTGTGAGCCAACGACAGCAACGGACTCGCACTCGGATTGGACGCCAGGTGCTTAGGCCACAGCTCCGTCCACCAGATCGTTGCGAATGCTGCGAACAGCACCGCAGTCCCGATCAGGGGCATCTTGATGCGTTTCCAGAACAGCGGTCCCTCGGTCTTTCGCCACGAGAGCAGCGGGCAGACGGCCATGATGAACACGTACAGGATGCCCACGGGACGGGCGATGGCATCGTATGTCGGAGGCCCGTACGACTTGCCGCCGAACGCCGGTGACAGGGTCAGGGCCGCCACTACGATGGCGGCCACGAGCATCAACACATTGTTGAAGTAGTACGACGAGTCCTTCGAGGTCAGAGACTCGAACTCGTCGGCGCTTGCGAATTCCTTGGAGCGGATAGTCAGCCCGATTGCCGCTGCGAGTGCCGCAAGCACCATCATGCTCAGGAACACGGTGAGCGATATGGGGTCTTTCTGGAACGCGTGCACCGACTGCACCACACCCGAGCGCGTGATGAACGTCCCAAGAATCACCAGGATGAAGCTCGCGGTGGCCATGACGACGGCCCACTTCTTGAAGCCGTCGCGCCGCCGGTAGACGGTGAAGGAGTGCAGCAGCCCGACACCCGTGAGCCATGGCAGGAGCGAAGCATTCTCCACCGGGTCCCACGCCCAGAAGCCGCCCCATCCGAGCACGACGTACGCCCAGATCGCGCCAAGCCCGATGCCGATGCCGAGGAACAGCCACGAGAACACCGTGATGCGGTCGATGTACGTCACCCACCGCTTGGAGCCGTCACCCGAGATGAGTGCTCCGATCGCGAACGCGAAGGGCACCACGAGCCCCGCGTAGCCGATGAACAACGTGGGTGGGTGCAGAATCATCGCCCAGTGTTGCAGCAGTGGGTTCATGGCCGCCGCGATCAGCAGCTCACCGTCGGTGCCGACCCAGCCCGCCGGAGATGTCTTGAACGGGTTGTTGGTCTGGATAAGCAGCGAGACGATGAAGAACACCTGCACGACGTTGTAGACGGCAAGCGAGGAGTTCGAGAGGTCGTCCGTCTCCTGGATCCGCTTGTACGCGACATACGCGCCGAAGATCGCGACCAGCCACGCCCAGAACAGCAGCGAGCCCTCGCGACCCGCCCATACGCCCGATATCTTGTAGAGCCACGCCAGATTCGACACGTCCGTCGAGTGGTTCTCGGCAACGTACTGGAATGCGAAGTCCAGGCGGAAGAACGCGGAAAGCAGCACAGCCACCGACACGGTCAGAGATACCAGGACTCCGTAGGTGGCGAGGTAACCGGTGTTGATCAGCCCTTCGCCTTCCTGTTGTCCGAGACGACGCCCCCACAGGAGCGAGCCCACGGAGACCACCGCGATGATCAGCGCCAGCCACAGGAACAGATTGCCGATCGTTTGCATCCGTCACTCTCCGCTCTCTTGATTTCCGCACATACTCAGGCGGCCGCCCCTTGTTCGGGAGCGGCCGTCCGGGGACCGGGATTACTTGGATTCTTCGGGCAAAGAGACGTCTGTCGCCGCGAAGACGCCGTCGGACTCCAGGGCTCCCTGGATTACCACTTGCGAACCGGTGTCCATGCCGGCAGGCAAGGCTCCCCCATAAGAGATGCCGAGTTCCTCGCCGCCATCAGCGGAATCGGCGACGAAGAAGCGCGTGTCGCCGCCCGGAGGCGAGACCTCGCTCGTGACATATCCGGTGATCTTGACTGTGGTGCCGGTCATCGAGTCGGCCTTGGAGAGAAGCGCCTGAACGCCGACGGCGTCCTTCGCCGACTCGTACTTGGACGGGCACTTGGTGATCATGTCGTCGGACTCGATCACGCCGTCGGCGGAGTACGTGCCGGTGACGATGGCGACGACTCCGTCACCGAAGGTGGAAGGAACGCCACCCGCGTACACGACCCGAACGGTGGGACCGGTGTCGGTGTCCTCGTCGCGAATCTCGAATCGCATCGGGTTAGACTGGCGGTCCCACGAGCCTGCGACGACGGTACCGCCTACACGGATGCGCTCGCCCACGTATTCCTCACTCGCCGTGATCTCCGAGACCTTGCGGTAGTAGGCGCCGTCGTTGGCTCCCGCTCCCAAGATGATGGCCACCACGGCAATGAGGATGATTGCCGTAACGCCGATGAGTCTGTTCCGCGCCCGCTTGTTCACGTGCAGGTCACTCCTTCGCTGTCGCCGTTCTCCTCGGCGTCGTCCCGGCGCATTGCCGCCACGAGAAAGACGCGCCGCAGGGGCGCGTCTGCGCGAACTGCACGCATGCCGCCGCCCGCTTGCCTGAACAACTGGATGTTACCATCCCCGCGCCCTTACTGCCATATCGAAAAGGGTGCTCAGCACTCGCAAACAGCAAACGTGGTGCCGAGAACGGCACTCTCCACCCCCATCGAAATCGGCATCGAACGGGGCATGTCAGGAACTCACGCGGGACTCGGTCCCGGCTGGGGTTCGCATGCAGGAGCCGCCCCCTCAGCCGCCCTCGCGTGCGCCGGCTCGCCGGTCGGGTCCAAGGTCGTGTCCTCCTGCAGCCACTGCACGTCGGGCCTGAAGCCGACTTCCGAAAGCAGTGCTGCGTATTCCGCCTCGGGCAGCGGACCGTCCGCCCCCTTGAGCGCGACGAGGGTCGCCTCGATCACGTTCGTGCCGAACGAGCGGCCGTTGAGGCGCGGGGTCGACGTCACCATTAGTTCGACTCCCCTTCCGCGCATGTCCTCGATGTCGCGTTGAGTGGTCGTGTTCGTGACGATCCACTTGCCACGCATGTCCTGGGGCATGTACTTGCGGACGTAATGGAAGTCGCCCGCGATGATGTCGTTGTCGTGGTACAGGTGGGCGTACCGCGCGTCGGCAGGGGCTTCCTGTTTGTCGCCCGTCGGATACAGCCACTCGAAGGGGAGCTGTACGGCGATGGGGGCGATGGTCCTGATAAGCAGGTGCAGCGAACGCCACCGGTGGATCATCACGGGAATCCCAAGGGAGTAGAGCAGGTCGCCATAGGTCATCGTGCAGCCCGCGCGGTTGAGAGCCTCGGCCAGTCCGTAGCGGTCCACGGCAGATGGGACCAGACAGCGCTTCCGCTCCAGTTCCAGGCCGAGTTCATCGCGCATGAAGCGCACGGTGGAGGCTTCCACGGCGCCCTTGAGTCCCGACCCGCACACGACCGGCGTCTTCTTGACGTCGGCGATCAGCTTCCTGGAATCGCGGAAGTAGTACTCGCGTCCCGCCGCACGCAGGTAGATATCGGTGCCGCCGAGTCCGAATGCATCAACTGTGCCGTCGAGCTCGGCGAATCTTCGGCGGGCCCGGTCCATGTCACCATCCGTGCCCTCACGCCGGATCCGGAACGTCTCCCCCAGCAACTCGATCTCGACTTCGTGGTCCCGCGACGAAGAACCTATTGAGATGCTGACGACTTCTTTGATAGGTTCCACCTCCCCGCGCGTTCCGCAGCCTCTTTGAGCATCGCGCTCACCCTGCCGGACCGTGGTCTGACCTCCCGCGAGGACAGCACCGAGTCCAGGAGCTGCTCCAGCTCTCGGAGGTCCACCGTGACGTCCTCCCTCAGAGGCGAAGGCCCGAGAGGCATACCTACGACCTCGGCCCCGAGGATCTTCTCGATCAGCCCCAGCCGCCAGTCGCTGGCCATCAGGACCACCACGTCGTAGTCGCGCAACGTGGCCAGGGTCTCGAGCAGCCGGTTGAAGACGTCGGCGCCGGGAGCGTTCTCTATGGATTCACGCTGGTCTTGAGAGAGAACGAGGACGAAGTCGATCCCCTTGCGGGCCGCGAGCTCCTCGACTTGTCCGGTGTTCGCGACCGGGAAGCCCACTAGTGCGGTCCTCGGGCCCCGGCGAATCTCGCCCAGTGATTCCAGGAAGGAGACGAAGGTGCGCTGGACGCCGAACGAGCGTGCGACCTCCTCCTGTGTCGCCCCCGCCTCGCGCTCGGCAAGGATCTCGTCGAGCGAGTCTATGAGCTTGTCACGACTGATGACCTTGTCGCCGACGCGGTACAACCGCACGGGTGCTCCCCGCCTCAGAATGGATGTGCACAGGACTGTGTACAGAGAGTATACAGCCGCCTAGGCGTTTCTGCGGTAGACGAGCAGCAGACCATGCAAAGTGAGGTCCTCGTCTACGTCGGACACCGTCTCGCACAGCGGCGCCATGCGGTCGGCGAGCCCGCCCGTGGCGACGACGGGACACGACTCTACCCCCAGCTCGTCCCACACACGCCGCACCAGCCCGTCGATCATCACCGCTTCGCCGAGGACGAGTCCGGCCTGCATGGACTCCCTCGTGTTGGTGCCGATTACGCGCCTCGGGGCCTCCAAGTCGACCTTCGACAGACGCGCCGCCTTCGCGAAAAGAGCCTCCGCGCTGGTTTCGACCCCGGGTGCGATCGCGCCCCCGGCGTACGCCCCTTCGGCGGTGATCACGTCGATGGTGGTGGCGGTCCCGAAATCCACGACTATGACGGGGCCGCCGAACCGCTCGAACGCCGCAACGCCGTTCACGATGCGGTCCGCGCCCACCTCGTGCGGGTTGTCGTAGGCGATGGGCATGCCCGTCTTGAGGCCGGGACCCACGATCATGGGCGTCCGGTTCGTGACGGTCTGAGCGATGTCCTCGTACGTCGAGGTGAGACGAGGGACTACCGAGGAGAGCACGATGCGCTCCACTTCCTCCCAACTGCGGCCGTCTGCCGCCAGCAGTGAACCGATCTTCACCCGCAGCTCGTCGGCGGTCAGTGAGGCGTTGGTGTGGATGCGCCAGTGTGCGTCCAGGCCCGTGCCCTCGAACAAGCCGAGCACCGTCTGGGTATTGCCGATATCGACAGCCAGGATCACGTTGCGCCCTTCCCGAGGACGGATTCCGCCGGGCGCCGCGCACGGATGCACGTCACGTCATCGCTGCTCACAACGGGTGACGGGCAGGTAACACCGCACGTCGTGCGTCCTCGCCCGATGGTATCATCGCGGCAAGGTCCCGAGAACCGTGCTGCGATGGTCTGGCACGGATGCGAGGTGAAACCGGTTGACCGCACAGATAAGCCGAATACTCGTCGTGGACGATGAAGAGGCGATCCTCGAGTTCGTTTCGTACAACCTTCGCAAAGAAGGCTACGAGGTCGCCGTTGCCCGCGACGGCGACGAGGCGCTCGAGCTGGCCGACCGGGACGAGTACGATCTGATCATCTTGGACATCATGCTTCCGGGCGCCGATGGCTACGAAGTCTGCCGGAAGCTTCGCGCGCACACCTCGACACCGATCCTCTTCCTCTCGGCACGTGACACCGAACTCGACAAGGTCGTGGGTCTGGAACTCGGCGGTGACGACTACCTCGCAAAGCCCTTCGGCATCCGCGAGCTGCAGGCGCGTGTGAAGGCGCTGCTCAGGCGCACGTCACAAACACCGAAGGAAGCCGCCGGGGTCACGGGCGACGTGCTGGAGGCGCAAGGCATCACCCTCGACGAAGCCGCACACACCGCGCTCTTCGGCAAGAAGGACCTCGAACTCACTCCACGCGAGTTCGAGCTGCTGGCCACACTCATGCGCTACCCGGGCAAGGTCCTCACCCGCGAGCAACTCCTGAGGCAGGCGTGGGGCTGGGAGTTCCTCGTCGAGACGAAAACAGTGGACACGCACGTGAAGCGCCTGCGCGACAAGCTCGAAGCCGTCGGCGCCGACCCGGGCATCGTGGAGACGGTGCGCGGCTACGGCTACCGCATCACCGGCTAGGCCCCTCGGGAACGCCGCCGTGCGCACATCCATCCGCACCCGCCTGCTGGCTTCACTACTTGTCGTTGCCGTGGCGTCGGCCGCGATACTGTCCTGGTACTTCCTGCGCGAACTCGAAGCGTACGGGTTGCGCAAGCTCGAAGAGAGGCTCGGCAGCGAAGCGTTCCTCATGGCCAAGTTCGTGGGCGAGACGGGCGCGGACGAACCGGCGGCGGTCGGACAGGCCCTGCAGGAAGCGTCGGAGGCCGTGTACTCCCGGCTGATCGTGCTCGACGAGCGCGGAGTGGCAGTCGCGGATTCCGCAGGCGATTCAGAAATCGGCGCCGACTACGGAGAGCGGCCCGAGATCATCCAGGCGCTGGCCGGCGAGTACGGAGCGTACACCCGCGTGACCGAAGGCGGTCGCGTGGCGCTGTACGTGGCATACCCCATCGAGCGCGACGGCGAGATAGTCGGCGCGGCGTACTCCTCGGCGCAGACCTTCTCGATCACGACGCTGATCAGGGACTACCGCGGCCGATTGCTCACACTGATAGCAGTGTTCGCGCTCGTCACGCTGCTGCTCGCCGAGGGGCTGTCGCGCTGGCTGTCCAAGCCGCTGCGCGTGCTGGAGAGTTCGGCGACCGCTTTCGCGAGCGGGAAGCACGGGGTGCGCGTGGAACCCGTCGGCTCCCGAGAGACCCGAGCGCTGGGCAAGGCGTTCAACCTGATGGCCGAAGAGGTCGAGCGCATGGTCTCGGAGCTCAAGGATGAAGAACGCCGCAAGTCACGTTTCGTCTCCGACGTGAGCCACGAACTGCGCACACCCCTGACCGGGATCCGCGGCACCGCGGAGACGCTGCTGGAAGGCGACGTCGCTCCCGAGGACGAGGAGCGGTTCCTGATGACGATCGTGCGCGAGTCGGACAGGCTTGCACGGCTCGCCGACGACCTGCTCACGCTCCAGCGCATCGAGGGCGCCACCGGAGAGCTGCCGCTTAGGCGCGTGGACCTGCGCGAAGTCGCTGAGCGAGCGGCCACAGCGCTGGAGCACCTGACCGACATGCGAGGATCGACCGTGGCGATCGAGGGGGATGCGCCGGCCGTTCTGGGGGACCCCGACCGTCTGCAGCAGGTGGTCGCGAACCTCATCGACAATGCGACACGCATGATGCCGGAAGGCGGTACTGTGCGTGTCGAGCTTGGCGGCTTCAGCGGCGAGGCGCTCCTGTCGGTCCTGGACGAAGGCCCGGGAATCGACGAGGAGGCCATCGCGCATATCTTCGACCGCTTCTACCGCGCCCAGAAGAGCCGGGACCGTTCGACCGGCGGCGCGGGTCTGGGCCTGGCGATCGTGAAGGCGATCGCGGACGCTCACGCCGGCCGCATCGAGGCTGCGAACCGACCCGAGGGCGGGACGCGGTTCACGCTTCGGCTTCCCGCCATTCGCGAAGACCGCTAGAGCTCGGCTCAGGGACAGCGGTCGATGTTCACGACCGTGGGTTGCCGCGCCGACCGTTCGAAGAGCTGCGCCGTGTCGGGATGGCAGGTGAAGAAGATGACCTGCCGGTGGCGGGAGAGTGCCTCGATAGCTCTTGCGGCCCCCTCCCGGCGCCCCGGGTCGAAGTTCGCGAGGACATCGTCCATGAGCACCGGCAGCCCGGGCCCCGCCTCATCGAGCTGCTCGATCAGGGCGATTCGCAAGGCGAGGTAGAGCTGCTCCTGCGTGCCCCGCGAGAGCTCGGACGACGGCACGAACTCAGCCGACGATGACCGCACTACCTCGATCGCGGAATCGTGGGCGGGAACCACGATGCGCTCGTACCTGCCGGCTGTCATGTCCTTGAAGACATCGCTCGCGATCTTGATGACCTGTGGCTGGCGAGCGTCCTGGTACCGCGCGATAGCGCGGTCCACCAACGCAACCGCTGTCGCGGCGACTGCGTACCGGTCGACCGCCTCCTCGAGGCGCTCCTGTGCCGCAGTGAGCTTCAGATGGACTTCGGCCATCCTCGTTTCGTCGCCTACTCCGGCAAGCTCGCCGGCAAGCTGGGCACGCTCCCGCTCCACGCTCACGAACTCGTCGTTGACTTCGTCCAGGCGACGCTGAGCCATCTCAGCACGTGCCTTGACTTCAACGGCGGACTGACCGGCCATGTCGAGACCGTCCAGGATCTCGGCGATCGCCGACTCCACCGCACCGCGTTTCGCCCGGGCAGCAAGGAGCTCCTCGTCGATGCGCTCGATGTCCTCCGCAATCCGGTCGCGCTCCGCCTGCGCCCGCAGCGCGCGGTCCAGCCGGTCGCGGACCTTCGATGCGAGAGCCGGGACCTGAGAGAGTTCGGCCGATGTGATCCCGGGCTCGAAGCCGGCGGCGCTCGACAGTCGCCCGACGAACTCGCGACACGTGCGCTCGTCCTCGGCGGCGAGCTCCTCTTCCCGCTCGATCTCGCCCGCCAGCCGCTGCCACTCGCGGACGGCCGCGACAACCTCCGCCACGACAGACGGCTCACTCCCGGCCGCCGCGAGTACCTGCTGCTCGAGCCAGCCGGACCAGGCGGAGGTGATCTCCTCGAGTGCAACCGCGTCTCTCCTCGCTCGTTCCTGGGCGAGACGGGCGGCACGCGACGCCTCGCGTTCGAGAGCATCGGATCCCGCGCCGGTCGTACCCCTGCCACGCACGAGCCACAGCGCGCCAAGCGCCACAAGCGCGATTCCCGCGGCAAGCGCGAGCCATTGCTGGAGAGCCGCACCCGCAGCGCCTGCGAGCAGCCCAAGCGCCACTGCCACCCACGCGAGCCACGCAGAGGCGCCACCGGCGACCCCGTGCGGCACGGCGCTCTCGGCGGCCGCTTCCGCTGCGAGACGCTCGCTCTCAGTCGCGCGCGAGCGGGCAACGCCGAGGTCCTCGCGCCACTTCTCGATGTCCGCGAGCAACTGTGGCGTCGGGTGCACCTTCTCGGCAACGTCCGCGGCTCCGGGACCGAGTGCGGCAAGCGTGGTCTCCGCAGACGCGCGCGATGCGGCAATCCGAGCGCGCCGCTCGTCGAAAACGCGCAGGCGCTCCCGGAATCCCGACATGTCATCCAGCACCGCCTCCACTTCGGGGGCAGCCGCGAGCACGTCGGGGTCGGTCTCGACCTCGAGCATGCGCTTCTCGAGAGCTTCGCGCTGTGCCTCGCGCTCAGCCGATGCTTCGTCGATCTCAGTCAGTCTGGCGAGGCGGGCATCGACTTCGGCGGCCTGATGGTCCAGGAGCCGTGCCGCGACACCCGCCTCATCCCGCGCAACGCGTGCCTCTTCGGCAGAGCGCTCGAGTGCAGCGAGCCGCTCTCGCTTGGCGGCGTACCTCTCCGCTTCCTCCTCGAGGTCACGCAGCTCCTTCTTGGCCTCTGTGATCTCGCGCTTGGCGATACTGACCATCTGCGAGCGCCCCTGCGGCCTGAACTGTTCATCGGCCCGCGCCTGCAGTGTGGCGCGCACATCCTGCGGGCTCACTCCGAGCCCGGTGCGCGCTGCGTAGAGCCGGGACAGGACGTCGGAGTCGGTCCCGCGGCTAGCCTCGATCTGCGCCATCTCCTCGAGCCCGAAGCCGAAGACGACGCGGAAGGAGTGCCGACTCACTCCGCTCGTCACGCGATCGATCAGGTCGGGCCGCTCGGAGCCGGAGGGGTCGCGGACCGTCACAGTCCCTCCCCTCGGGCCCTCCACGCGCTCGACGACCCACTCCCCGTCGTCGTCGGCGAAGACCAGTCGACCCTGGCGCTTGCCCGAATCCGTGTGGTACCCGGCCTCCTTCGCGTCGCGGAGGCTGCTGAAGCCGTACAGCACGTGGCGCACGAGGTCTGTGAAGCTGGTCTTTCCCGCCTCGTTGGGACCGAGGACGACGTTGAGTCCTCCGGTCAGTCCGTCAAGAGAGCGGTTCTCGAGCCGGCCGAATCTGATCGCCTCTATCCGGGCGAGTCTCATTGCGCGTCCTCCCCGACGAGTTCGTCGAGGCACGCATCGCGGGCCCTCGCCACGGTTTCGCACGCGTCCAGGCCGAGTTCACCGACCGAGGAAGCCAGTGCGCGAGTCACTTCCTTCACGAGTGCGGAGCATTCCGCGGGGTCGGCGAGCAACTCGTCTGCTATCCCGACGAGGTCGGAAGCCAGGTCGGCGCCCCGGCGCACCGCGTCTATGTCGATGACCGGCGACGTCAAGTCGCGCACGCGGTCGATCCACACCCAGGGTGTCTCTGACATCTGTTCCTCGCGAGCGTCCGCCAAGAGCTGCTCCAGCCGTTCGGCCAGCCGCACGTCGGCGTGCGCGCGCGTACGGCCGGACAGGTCGAACCGCGCGACTACCGGCACCCCCGCCGCCGCCTCGCGCTCGGCGTCGCACGCCGCGCGGATCGCCGTGCGGACATCTTCGATACCGTCTTCTTCGGCAAGCGGAAGCTCGCGCTTGGACCACACGACCCGAGCGGTGAGCACGAACTCGGACCGCGCCGTTCCGGAAGCGATCTCCACCACGTAGCAGCCGTGGGCGCCGTCCTCGTTCGGGTTGAGTCCCTGAGGACTGCCCGAGTAGCGAGCCGGCGGGTCTTCGGACAGGTCCATGGGCTTGTGGATGTGACCGAGCGCCCAGTAGTCCATGCGCGCCGCCCGCAGGTCGTCGACGCTGCACGGCGCATACGGCTCGTAGCCCGGCTGACCTCCGACGTTGGAGTGAAGCACGCCGATGGCGACCTGGTCGGACGCGTCGCGACGATAGCCGGCGGCGAGGTTCTCTGTGACTGCAGAAGTCGCGTAGCCGCGACCGTACAGGACGCACGCGGGCCTGCCTTCGCGCTCGACCACGACGCGTTCGATGCGGTCGGCCGGGAACTGGTGCACCGTGTCGGGCAACCGCAGCCCCGCGCTCCAGCCCGAAGCCGGGTCGTGGTTGCCGCTGACCACGAACACGGGGATCCCCGCCTGGGCGAGGCGCTCCATTTCGTGCTGGAACCTGATCTGCGCACGCAGGCTCTTGTCGCGCGAGTTGTAGACGTCGCCCGCGATCACCAGGAAGTCGACGTCGCGCTCGACGCACACGTCCACGACGCGAGCGAATGCCGCGTACGTGGACTCGATCAGTTCCTCGGCCACGCGCTGCTGCACGGCCCGGATCCCTTGGAAGGGAGCGTCCAGGTGCAGGTCAGCGGTGTGCACGAATCTAACGGGACGGTCCATCGCTCCCCCGGCTCGCGACTCCCGCCGTGCTGTTGCGCGGCGTCCACGAACATCCTAGGGCATGCCTGTGACATCGCAACCGTCACACGGAGGACGGACCGGGACTAGCTGCCGGACGCTGTGCGCGCTCCCGGGACCACGCCCGCCGCCGCCAGACCGCGCGCCACCGCAACGGCGGCGACCGCCTTCGCGACGTCCACCACCACGAAGGGCGCGACCCCGGCAGCGAACGCCTGGGCGGCCCCCATGCCCGTGACCAGCGAAAGCTGAAGCCAGCCGACCGCGTAGATCACGACCACGCCGAGGACCGTCGCCGCCAGAGCGCGCGCGACCACCTCGCGTGCGCCATCCGGACGCGACGGACGCGCCATACCCCCGCGCGCGAGCGCGACGACAGGCGCGGCAAGAAGGAAGCCGAAGATGTAGCCGCCGGTGGGACCCGCCAGCACCCCGAGACCTCCCGCGGCGCCTGAGAAGACCGGCACGCCCGCTGCACCGAGGACCACGTACACCGCCACCGAGCCCGCCGCCCAGGCGGCAGGTAGCACCAATCCCGTCAGCAGCACCACGAAGACCTGAAGCGTCACCGGGACGGCGCCCACGGGCAGCGAGATCCACGCGGAAGCCGCGAGCATCGCTGCGAGCAGCGAGGCCACGAGCATGCTGTGCGTGCGCCGCGCTGCGGCGGCGTGCGCTGTTGCTGCGGCAGTCTCTTCGGCCATCGAAGTCCTCCTGTAAACCCGTGTCTGTCTAGAGGTTTACAGGAAACGTGAAGAGGGCGCGCGCGTCAAGTCCGCGATGCGAGCCGGCGGGGGAACGGAACCGCGGCCGCCACGCTACCGCAGGCCGGCCAGGTCCGCGAGGCGGCCGGCGATGGTGGGCTCGTCCCAGTCGCGGGGCTCCTCGCCGTACGCCGCGAGAAGCGAGACGGCGACCTGATAGCGCGCTTCCGGCGTGAAACCGGCGCGGCGCGCGAGGTATGCGCTTACCGCCTCGGCCAGCTCGCTACCCGCTCCCAGGCCGAGCGAGGCGTCGTCGGGCTCGGCGACGACCACAGTGCCCGCAGCCATGTCGCCCAGGCGCTGCGAGCGTGAGGAGAACGTCACGGCCAGCACTCCGACGCCGTAGGTACCCGGCATGATGTCGACAATGCGCACGACGTTGCGCACCACGGAGTCGAGCACGCCGATGCGTCCGCCGTCGTCGCGCACCACGCGGATCTTGAGCGCGCGCTTGCCTGGTGTGCGACCGTTGCGAACGACCTCGCCGAAGATGTAGTAGCCCCAGTACGTCACGAACATGAGAACAACCGCCAGCGCGAGCGCCCATGCGATCAGCGAAAGCGCCACGTTCTCGCCCACGATGCGTGCGCCCAGGAGCACGGCCGTCCCGACGGCGAGCGCCTCGGCCAGCAGCAGGCCGGCGAGAATGGCGGCGTCGATGATGGCCGCAAGCCCGCGCGAGCCCAGCCCCGCGAGAGGGTAGCTCACGGAGACCGACTCCGGGGTCTCGATGCGAAGGGTCTTGGAGGCGTCCACGGATCTCCTCGGCAGGTCGTTTGCGTCGCGACCATCATAGCGGTCGGCGCGGAGGCGCGGATGGTCGGCGCGGAGGCGCGTGCTACCATCAGCGCGCGCGCAAGCGGCGCGTCCGGAGGGACCGAGGTGGACGAGCGGACATTCATCGAGACGTCACGCGAGGCGTGGGACCGGCTCGAAGCCGCCCTCGAGCGCAGCCGGCGCACGGGCGCTGCGAGCCTGCCGGCGGCGGAGCTGCGCGCGATGTACGAGGACTACCGCCGCACCGCTGCGGACCTAGCGTACGCGCAGACGCACTTCTCCGGCGGGCGCGCCGAAGCGCACCTCAACCGCCTGGTGGGCGAGGCGCACGCCGAGCTGTACGGCTCGAGTCCGCGCCGCGTGGCAGCGCTGCTGAGATTCCTCGCGCGCGGCTACCCGCAGCTGGTGCGCACGCACTGGCGGCCGGTCGCGCTAGCGTTCGCCCTGCTCTTCGGCGCCGTCGCGCTCGGGTACCTGCTCGCGCACGTGAACTACCCGCTGGCCCGCGTGTTCATCCCGGAGGCGCTGCGCGAGGGCGTAGGCGACACGATCGAGCAGGGGGGAGACCTCGCCGAGCTGACCGCGGCGATCGCGCCCCTGCTTGCCGCGGGCATCACCGCGAACAACATCCAGGTCGCGCTGATGGCCTTCGCCGGAGGGATGACCGCCGGCGTGCTCACCACGTATGCGCTCCTCGTGAACGGCCTCATGCTCGGCGCGCTGGCCGGCGTGTTCGCCAAGGCCGGGGAGTCGCTGTACTTCTGGTCGCTGATCGTCCCCCACGGCGCACTCGAGCTGCCCGCGATCGCGCTTGCGGGAGGCGCCGGATTGCTGCTGGCGGGCGCGATCGTCTCCCCGGGCGACCTGCCGAGGAGCGCCGCCCTCAAGGCGACGTCCGCGGACGCGGTCAAGCTCGTGCTCGGCGCGATACCGCTGTTCGTGGTCGCGGGCGTGATCGAGGGGTTCTTCACCCCCACCACTGCCGACCCGGCCGTCAAGATCGTGTTCGGGGCCGCCGTGGGGGTTGCTCTGCTCGCCTACATCGCTCTGCCGGGACGCGGCGGCGCGGGCAGGCGCGAGAGCGGGGGGAACGTCGCGCCTACAGACGTCCGCGCGCCTTGATCTCCAGGTAGCGGTTCACCGACGCCACCGAGAGCTGCTCCGGCACCACGTCGAGCACGAGCGCGCCGCGCGAGCGCAGCACGGAAAGCGCACGCGACTTGTCGTGCAGCAGCTCCTGGGCGACCGCCGAGCGGTACGCTTCCGCCTCCGTGTCCGGCACCGACGCCGCGAGTTCTTCGACGAGCTGGTTGCGCTGGGTAACCACCAGCGGCAGGTGCCGCGGCGATAGCGAGCCGAGCACGCCGATCAGGCGCCGCGAGGGCTCTATCCCCACGAGCTCGGTGAACAGCACGACCAGCGACCGCCGCGAGACCTTGGCGGCGAGATACCGCAGCGCGTCCGCGTAGTCGGGCTCCTCCACCCGCTCCTCCACCGCATACAGCGCCTCGAGCACCGCCAGGAACTGCCGGTGACCCTTGCGCGGCGGCAGGTACGACCGCACGTCCCTGCCGAAGACGAGCAGACCTACGTTGTCTCCCGCCTTCACAGCCAGGTACGACAGCAGCAGCGCGGCGTTGACGGCGCGGTCGAGCTTGGAGAGCTCGCCGATCTTCGGCGTCATGAGCCGTCCTGCATCCACCGCAAGCATCACCGTCTGGCTCCGTTCGGCCTCGAACGAGCGCACGACCGGCGCGCCGCGGCGCGCGGTGGCCTTCCAGTCGATGTCGCGGTAGTCGTCGCCGTCCTGGTAGTCGCGCAGTGATTCGAACTCCGTCCCCACCCCCACCAGACGGGTACTGCGCATGCCGATCTCGTGGAGCGCGCCCTTGCGGGCGAGCAGCGAGTACCCGTGCACCGCCGTGATATCGGGATACACGCGCACCCTCTCACCGATGGGCAGCTCGATGTGCCGGCCTGCGAGTCCGTACGGCCCGATCGCCCGAAGCGCCACAGGTCCGAACTCGTACTCGCCGCGAGACGGCGGGGTGAACGAGAGCCGCACTGCCGCGGCCGTCCCGGGCGGGACCACGAACGGCCCGAAGGCACGCTCGCCCGCGAACCCGGGCGGCGGCGTCTCCCTGCCCAGGATCCGAGCGGCGACCGGCGCGTCGTTGGCGATGTCGATACGCACCGGGTTGGGCACGCCGATCGACATCTTCACCGGGAGCGTGCGCCTCGCGCTCATCTGTCCCGGCCGGGGACACTCGCGAAGGTCCCGTCGCACCGCAAGCAGCCATCCGGCACCCCAGGCGATCGCCACGACCCAGGGCCAGGCCGCGGGCAGCCACACGAGGAGGGGCACCGGCGCGACGAGCGCGAGCGCGGCGCGTCGCGTCACGTGCAGCGCGCGGATGCGGGCCCATATGTCGGAGGCCCGGCTCATCTGGGCACCGGCACCGCCTCGAGCACGTCCGCGAGCACTCCATCGACCGCAAGCCCTTCGATCTCGACCTCCGGTCTCAGCAGCAAGCGGTGCCGCAGGCACTGCGGAGTCATCTCTTTGACGTCGTCGGGAGTCACGAAGTCGCGTCCCGCGAGAAGCGCAGCAGCTCGCGAGGCGGTGATCAGGCTCACCGCGGCCCTGGGAGAGGCGCCGAGCATAACGCTGGCATGTTCACGCGTCGCGCGCACGACCTCGGCGGCGTACGCGACGACCGAGTCGTCCACGACCACTTCGGCAAGCTCGCTGCGCGCGCCCAGGATGTCGCCCGTGGTCGCGACCGGGCGCAGCCCGAGCGCGTCGAGGTCGGCCCACGCCGCCTCCCCCAGGTGGCGCCTGACGATCTCGGTCTCCTCTTCGGCGGAGGGGTAGTCGACGACGAGCTTTTGCTGGAAGCGATCGAGCTGCGCCTCCGGCAACGGGTACGTGCCCTCGTACTCGACCGGGTTTTGCGTGGCGATCACGATGAACGGCTGCGGCAGCGGGTGCGTGACGCCGTCGATCGTGACCTGCCCCTCTTGCATCGCCTCGAGCAGCGCGGCCTGCGTCTTGGGAGGCGTGCGGTTCACCTCGTCGGCAAGCACGACGTTCGCGAACACCGGTCCCGTTCGGAGCCGGAACGTCCCGGTGGCGGCGTCGAAGACGTTGGTACCCACGACGTCGGCAGGCATGAGGTCCGGCGAGAACTGTATGCGCTTGAACGTGGCGTCGAGCGAGCGCGCGAGTGCACGGGCGAGAAGCGTCTTCGCCGTTCCCGGCACACCTTCGATCAGCACGTGACCGCCGGTGACCAGCCCCACGAGCAGCCCGTCCACGAGCCCGGCTTGCCCCACGACAGCTTTGCCCACCTCGGCCCTCACCGCCTCGGCGAGTCTGAACACGTGTCCCTCAGTCATGTCGTCCTTCGACCTCCCGTCTCACCCGCGAAAGGTCGCGGGCGATCGATACGAACATCTCCTCGCTCGGCATCTCAGCCGGCGTCTTGTCGGCGCGGGCAAGCGCGTCGTCGGCGCGGGCCAGGGCCGTGCGTACCTCCGGATGGCGCGCCGCGGCGGCGTCGAGCGAGCCGTACCGCCTCGCAGCGGACTCCCGCACGCCTTCGGCAAGCGACGCGAGGGCCTCGCGGCGCGCGCCGGCGGCGCGGTAGAGCTCCGCAAGAGCGCCGATGGAGGCGCCGGACCGCGCAGGCCGTGCCGGCACGGACTCGATCGCGGGTCCCACTCTGCGCGACACCGCCAGCAGCCACACCAGAAGTGCGACCGCGGCCAGGGTCACGCCTGCCTGCCCGCCGGTGCCCAAACGGTCCCACACGGTGCCGCCGCGCACGAAGCCGTGGTGGTACTCGTCGAAGTACACCGGCTGCTCGGCCGCCACCACCAGTGTGGCGAACCGGGCGTTGTCGCCTTCGCCGATCCGTGCGTTCGTGAACGGCACGGTGGTCGAGACCCACACGATCTCACCCTCGCCGTACGCGCGCGTCGCGAACGCCTGGCCGTCGATGTCTTTCAAGTGCGTGACCCACGAGGCATCGTCGGCCAAGAAGCGGTCCGAGCCCACGGTGACGTCGCGCACACCGTCGGCGTAGAACGAGGGCAGAAGCGGGGTGAGCGTGGTCTCGTCGCCGCCCGTCGTCCTGCCCGCCCCCACCGCGACCTGCCGAAGAACCCCGCGTGCGTGCGGCCCCGCCATCACCAGGCGCCCGCCTCCTTCGACCCACGCGATCAGCCGGCGGCCCTCGGCACGGCTCGTCGAGACCTCGAGCGGCTCCTCGCCGAAGACCACGATCGTGCCCGCTTCGGGCAGCTCCTCGACGCTTTGCAACGCCTCCGCCTCGATGCCGAGCCCGCGCACGTAGTTGAAGAGCACCTTCGTACCGTCGTCGTCCGACGAATACGTCGAACCCGGCGGTGCCTGCACCAGGTAGTACTGCTCGGACAGGCCCACCACGACCCAGTACGCGCCCAGGAGCAGCGCCACCGCCACCACGGCGATCACGACGCGAGCGTCGAGGCTGCGGACCCAGCGCCCGATCACGCTGCATCATCCCGCGGCTCCGTAGCGGCGCCTTTCGTTCCGCCTCGCGGCTCCGGACCCGAGGCACGCTGCTCGATGACGCGCACGAGCGTGCGATATGCAATTCGCGCTGCGTCGTATGCCTCGCGGTCCGGCTCCCGATGCCCGTAGTACGCCCGGTCGAAGACGGCGGCAAGTCCCGTAAGGGGCTCGTGCACGGCTGCGTCCTCCCGCACCTGGCGCAACAGCTCGCCGTTCGTGTGCGTCCGCGTCTGCCGGAGCAGCCCCGCCCGCGCCAACCGACGCGCCGCGCCGGACAGCAGCACTCTCACGGCCGCGGTCAGGCGACCCTCCGAAGCAAGCGCATCCGCGGCCGCGAGCGGGTCGGCGGACGGCTCTTCGGCAGCGTGCGGTAGGCGTGAAGGCACGACGGGAGCGAGCACTACGTCGCGTCGCGCCCGGGCGCGCATCGCGCGGACGGCCGCGCGGCCCAAGACGAACGCGAGCACGCTCAGGAGGGCGACGACGATCCCAACGGTGATCCAGGTAAGCGCCGTTGAGGCCGTCGGGCTCGTGCCCACGCCTTCCCACCATGCGCTCAACCATTCGACTAGCCACTCGACGATATCGCCGAACAGCTCCGCGAATGGCGAACGTGTGGGTGCACGCTCGGCGCTCAGCAGCCGTTCGAGCCGTGCGCGGTCGGCGGGCACCTGTGCCGGGTCCCCGGAGACCGCCTGGCGAAGCGACGCGAGATGGCGGCGCATCTCGTTCAGCACGTCGCGACGCTCGTCGGGCGTCTCGAGCGAGTCGAGCCGCGAGACGAGCGAGCGCAGGATGGAGTTGTCGACCGTGAGCACCCTGCCGTCGCCTAGATCCACCTGCTCGGTCGCAGGGAGCAGCGTGGCGATGTCGGCGGCCAGCTCGCTTGCGGCGAGGTCGGTCAGCTCGTGCGTGCTTGCCGCCTCGGCCGACTCGTACGCGCCCTCCACACGCGAGCGGTACTCCCACAGCGGCGCGGCGTCGTCGGCGGACGCAGCGGGTGCGTTCGCGGGCCCGATCGCACCGGCGACCACGGCCAGCGCCACGGCGACGCCCACTGCGAGCCGAGCCGTGAGGCCCGCGCGGTGTCGCGCCGAGCGCCTCATCGGCGCGCCTCGTTCGCCGGCACCACGAGGTCCAGCCCCTCACGCCGCGCCCGGAAGTCCAGGTAGAGCGAGTACCACGCGAGCTGAGTGAAGGGGACCACGACGGTCGCCGCGAAGGCAGCGAAGAGCCCTTCGACGGCGCGCCAGCCCACCGGGATGGTCTTGAAGATCGCGTCGGGGCTCTGGAAACCGGCGACGATCTGGCGCACGAGCGCGGGCGAACTCACCGCCGCCTCGATCACGAGCACGAATACCATGACGACGATGTAGAAGACCGCCACTCGCCGTTTGCCGCCGAGCGTCAGCGACCACGAGCGCTTGAAAGCGCGATCGAAGGGGGCGGATTCGGCCACCGTCGCCAGCGGGGCGAACACCCAGCCGGCCAGCAGGACGACCGGGAAGATCAGCACGTAGAAGAAGGACACCACCGCGAGCACGGCGCTTGCGCCGAGGAGAGGCCAGAACCGCCGGAGTCCACCGCGCATGAACTCTTTCACCGTGCGCCGCTCGCCGTAAAGCATCCCCCCCGCCGCGTCGTACAGGCACGAGGCGATGTAGACTCGCGCGACCCAGTACGGGAGCGTGACCGCGTTCGCGACCCAGCCCCACATCTGCAGTTCGGCGAACGCGGCGAGTTCGGGTTCGAACGCGCTGTTGGAGAAGAGGTCCTGCACCAGTGAGAGCGCGCCGCGCGTGTAGAAGACCTGCGCCACGCCTGCCGCGAGGGCGAGCGGGAACACCACGTACGCCGACGCCATCAGAATCGTGCGAAAATTGGCACGGTACAGGTCGAAAGTCCGGTCGAGCACCCTGCCGAAGCCTCGCGGCGTCAGGTCGGGTGTGAGTCGTGGGCGGCTGGCATCCATGCTACGAGTCTCGCAGAGTCACGTCCCCCGCCGCCACCACGATCTGGGTACCCCTGACGTCCAGCAGCAGTCTGCCGAACTCGTCCACGCCGGTGACGGTGCCGCTTGCGCGACGCACGCCCTCCACGTCGCGAACCGTGACCTCCCTGCCGATGAGCACGAGACGCGCTTCGTACTCTTCGGCGAAAGCGCGGAAGCGCTCGTGCTGGAAGAGCTGATAGGAGGCGGCGAGCTCCTCGAGCACCGCGGCAGCTGCGTCGGCGAGGCCGATCGAGGCGTCCGCGTCGCTGAGGTAGGCGGCTCCGGGTACCGGGTCGCTCGGACGGCGCACATTCATTCCGATGCCGATCACGACCCATTCGGCCACGTCTCCTTCGGCCGACGTCTCGAGCAGGATGCCGGCGAGCTTGCCCGGCCCGCCCTGAGCGCCGACGTCAAGGAGTACGTCGTTGGGCCACTTCACGCCCGCACGCGACACGCCGAGGCGCTCGACCGTACGAGCGACGGCGAGCCCCGTGACCAGGGCCAGCGGCGGGACGTCCGCCAAAGGCATCACCGGGCGCAGAAGCACGCTCATGTATGCGCCTCCGGCAGGCGACGACCACTCCCGGCCCAACCGTCCGCGTCCGGCGGTCTGGCTGTCGGCGATGCATACCGCTCCCTCGGGGACACCGGCGCGCGCCAGGCGCTTGCAGTCGTCGTTCGTCGAGCCGGTCTCCCCGCCGCCTTCGATGCGGTCCCACAGCCCGGTCGTGAGGCGCGCGCGGACCTCCGCGGGCACCAGGCGGTCGGGCGCTTCGGCAAGCACGTAGCCGAGACCGGGCGTCGCCTCGATTCGGTAGCCGTCGCCGCGAAGCGCGGCCACGTGCTTGGCCACCGCGGCCCTGCTCACCCCGAGCGACCGCGCGAGCGACTCGCCCGACACGCCCGCGTCACCAGCATCTCGCAGTGCGCCGAGAACGGCGTCTTTCGTGGCATGCGGCGTCATGGCGCCCTGTCGACCTTCTCGTCTTCGCGCTCGTGACTGTCCTCACGGTCCCCCTCGGCGTCCTCGGCGTCTATCGCCTCGAACGCGCCCGTGACGTACTCGCGCTCTTCGGCAAGTTCCTCGATGCGCCGCTTCGTCCGCTCGCGCCTCGCACGGATGAGCACCGCGACCAGGACCACGAACAACGCCATGCCGACATACCCCACCTGCGCGGCGATCTGCAGCGCCCGGTCGAAGTTCTCCCCCACGAAGTACCCGATCGCGCACATGATCGACGTGTACGTGATGGCGCCGAGCAGCACCCATCCCTCGAAGTACGCCAGGTGCATCTTGGACACCCCGGCGATCATCGGCACGAAGTTCTTGAAACCGGCCGCGAAACGCGAGAGGAACACGGTCTTGGAGCCGTGCGAGAAGAAGTACTCCTCGGCCGCGGCGATATGGTCCTCCTCGACACGGAACCGCCTGCCGAGCCTGAGCACCGTGTCTCGGCCGCCGAGCCGTCCGACCCAATAGGAGATGTTGGCCCCGATCGTCGTGCCGATGACCGAAGCGATCCACACGGCCGTGAGGCTCAGACTCCCGCGCTCCGGAGTCGAGAGGAACGCCGCGGCCATGACGACCGTTTCGCCGGGAGTGAACGACCCGATCACGAACAGATTCTCGAACACGGTGAACCCGGTCACGAGCAGATAACCGTAGGCGTTCAGCAGGCCGAGGAACCAGTCGACGATGCCGATGCCGGTGATCGGGTCCAAGAGATCAGCTCACTATCGGCGCGTAGCCTGCGTCGAGGGCCTCGGCCTCGTCGATCCAGGCCTCCCACGCGGACTTGCGAGGGAAGGTCAAGGCATAGCCAAGGATCGTGAGACCGGCGAAGCCCAGGAACGCGACCCACGAGCCGCTGATGAAGTAGTAGGTCAGACCCACGAGGAGGGGAATCTCCGCCAGAGCGTATGTGACCACACACGACACGAGCATCACCCCGATGAGCGCGTCGGCGCGCGAGAATTCGACTCCCGCCTGAAGCGCCCGGCGGCTCGCTGCGTTCACCGAACCTTCCCTCACGAAACGCCCCGTGGCGAGCGACGCCGCCGCGCCTGCGACCGCGATCGCACCGAAGAGGAGCAGGAGCGTCTGCTGCGACCCCGCCTCAGGAGCCGGCGGCGTCTCCACGAGCGCGGCGGCGCCCAGCATGAACGGCACGACTGCCACCATCGCAAGGCACACGAGAAGGGTCGTACGCCAGGCGCGCTCGAAGTCTTCCCTGCGCTGCGGCTCCACGCCCACCTACCTCCGCTCTTCCGGGTCGCACTCCCATCGAACCCGAAGTCCGGCCAAGGGGCAAGACGGCGTCACCCGGCCGATACCTCGTCCAATCCGAAATCGAGCGGCGGGGCAAGAGTGAGCGCGCTCGTCGAAACGCGGTCGACCCCCGCATTGCGCACTCCGCCGAGCCGCTCGTACTCTATACGCCCGGAGGCCTCGGTGAGCACCGTGCGGCCGACCTCTCGGGCGATCTCGCGCACGGCGTCGACGGCCGCGCGCAACATCTCATCGCTCATGTTGTCGAGCAGGACGATGTCCGCCCCCGCTCGCGCGGCCTCCCGCGCCTGAGCGACACTGTCGGCTTCGATCTCGACGGTGAGGCCGGGAGCGGCCTCGCGCGCCCTCTCCACCGCCCGGGTGATGCCGCCGGCGTGCCGGATGTGGTTGTCCTTCACGAGCACCATGTCGTAGAGGCCCGCGCGGTGATTGTGCGCGCCCCCCACCCGCACCGCATACTTGGAGAGCGTCCTAAGTCCGGGCAGCGTCTTGCGCGTGTCGAGCACGGCGAGGGCGTCGCCCGCCCGGCGCTGCCATCGCCGCGCCTGCGTGGCGATGCCGGAGAGCGTCATAATCGCGTTCAGCGCCGTGCGCTCGCCGGCCAGCACGACCCGCGCAGGACCCTCGACCTCGGCGACCGCCGTGCCGGGATCGACCTCGGCGCCCTCGGCGACGAGCGAGAACACCTCCATCGCCGGCGCAGCCGCCCCAGCGCGTCCCGCGGCTGCCGCGAGCATCGTCCACACGCGCTCGGCGACCGGCAGACCGCACACGACGCCGCCCGAGCGCGCAACGATCACGCCTGCGAACGACGCGCCCTCCTCAACCACCGCACTCGTCGTGACGTCCCTCGCGAGCACGTCCGCGCCGGCGGTCCCGCCGCGCAGGTCCTCGGCCGGCACGCCAAGGTCCTCCGCGAGCGCTAAGGCGACGAGTCCGTCGATGGGCGGCAGCTCGAACGTCACTGAGGCTCCTCGAGCGCCGCTATGTGGGGCTCGGCAGCGTCCTCGGCCACCCGCACGAAGCGCGGCTCCGCGCCCCGGCGCCACACCAGGTGGCCGGCCCAGGCCTGGTCGTCACGCTTTGGGAAGTCGGTCCGCATGTGAGTGCCGCGGGTTTCCTCGCGCATCCACGCCGCATGGGTGATGAGCGTCGCCACCGTCACGAGGTTCTGCAGTTCGAGTTCGGGAGGACGCCTGAGCGACACGTCGAGGATCCGGCACATGCCTTCGAGCACGTACGCCGCCTCTGCGAGCGAACCACCCGACCGGCTCGTCCCCACGAACGACGACATCGTCTCTTGAAGGGTCTCCCTCGCCTTGTCCATCGTGAACGCCGCCGAGGACTCCGACTCACCGGACACGATACGAGCGGGAAGCACGGGCCGTTCGGCCCGGTTCAGAGCGCGCACGATCCGGCGCGAGAAGACCAGCCCTTCCAGCAACGAGTTACTGGCCAGCCGGTTCGCTCCGTGTAGGCCGGATGCGGTGACCTCGCCGGCGGCGTAGAGCCCGTCGAGCGAGGTGTGCCCGTCCACGTCCACGCGCACGCCGCCGATCATGTAGTGCGCCGCGGGTGCCACGGGGATGTAGTCCCGCGACAGGTCGAACCCCGCCTCGGCGCACTTCTCCCAGATCATCGGGAACCGCGCCCGCAAGTATTCGGCCCCCAGATGGCGCGCGTCCAGCCACACGTTCGGACGCCCGCACCTGGTCATCACCTTCTCGATCTGCCTGCTCACGACATCGCGCGGCGCGAGTTCCGCGAGCGGGTGCACACCCACCATGAAACGCTTCTCGTCACAGTCACGCAGGTAGGCACCCTCGCCGCGCATCGCCTCGGTGATGAGGAACTTGGGAGACGCTTCACTGTCGAGCGCCGTCGGGTGGAACTGCACGAACTCGAGATCTGCGATCTCGGCGCCTGCGCGCCACGCCGCGGCCACGCCGTCACCCGTCGCGATCATCGGATTGGTGGTGACGCGGTACACCTGGCCGCACCCGCCGGTGGCAAGAACGACGTGCGCCGCCCAGAACACCTGGTGCTGGCGGCTCTGCGGGTCGTACACGAGAGCCCCGACGCAGTGATCGCCTGCGGTGAGCAGGTCTACCAGGAACCGCTCCTCGAACACCTCGATCGAGCGAGCGTCCCGCACCGCCCGGGTGAGGGTGTTCTGGACCTCGGCACCGGTCGCGTCGCCCGAGTGCAGGATCCGGGGAAGCGAGTGTCCACCCTCGCGCGCGAGCGCGACCTCCCCGCTCTCTCCGAGATCGAAGTGCACGCCGAGTGCCTGCAGGTCGGCGAGCGCCTCTGCAGCCTCGCCCACCACCGCCCGTACGACCTCCTCGTCGCACAAGCCCTGGCCGACCACGAGTGTGTCTGCGAGATGCAATTCTATCGAGTCCGCCTCGCCCACGGCGCCGGCGATGCCGCCCTGGGCGTACCATGTCGCGGTCTCGGTGATGCGCGCCTTGGTCACCAGTGCCACCGAATGCGCCGAAGACGCCGCCAGCGCGGCGGTCATCCCCGCGATGCCCGACCCGATCACCAGCACTTCGCTCGTGTGCTGCGGCAGCTCGTCGGTGTCGAACTCGACCAGGTACCGCCTCCCCAGCGAGTCCGGCAGCCGGCCGGGCGCGAGGGGCCGGTCCGCGAGTTCCGCAGCCGGGGCAGGCGGCGGACGATGCGCAGCATCGGGCGGCGCCGCGGGCCCCCGGCGAGGACTGTCTGAGTGGGCGGCCCCCCGTGCCCGGGCGCCCGCCTCGAGCTCGTCGTGTCTGCCACGCTCAGCCAATGGACACCATCCGCTCGACCGCCGCGTACGCCTTGCTCCGGGTCTCCTCGGCGACCTCGATCTCACCGGTCATACCGGCAAGGCAGTCGCGCACCTTCTGGAGCGTGGTCAGCTTCATGTTGGGGCAGATCATGGACGGCGTGAGGTTCACGAAGCGCTTGCCGGGTGCCGCCTTGGACAGCGCGTGCAGCAGGCCTTCCTCGGTCACCACGATGAACTCGTCTGCCGAAGACTCAGCAGCGTACGCGAGCATCTGCGAGGTGGACAGCACGGCGTCGGCGAGGTCGACCACCTCGGGCCGGCACTCGGGGTGCGCCATCACCTCCGCCGTGGGGTGATGCTCGCGCGCCTGAAGCACCTGCTCGACGGTGACCTGGTCGTGCGTGGGGCAGAACCCCTGCCAGGGGACGATCTCGACCTCGGGCACCGACCGGGCGACCCACGAGGCGAGGTTGCAGTCCGGGCCGAAGAGCACCCGGGTCGCGCCGGTCTCCTGGGTGAGATGGCGGACGACCGCCACCGCGTTCGCGCTCGTCACGCAGACGTCCGTGAGTGCTTTGGCCGCCGCCGAGGAGTTCACGTACGTGACGACCGGCACGCCGGGGTTGGCCTCGCGCCATGCGGCCAGGTCTTCGGCCGACATCATGTCGGCCATGGGGCAGCCGGCGCGAGGCTCGGGCATGAGCACGGTCTTGCCCGGAGAGAGGATCTTCGCAGTCTCGGCCATGAAGTGGACGCCCGCGAACACGATGACGGCCGCCTTGGTCGCGGCCGCCTGCCGGGACAACCCCAATGAGTCGCCCGTGAAGTCGGCGACGTCCTGGACTTCGGGCCGCTGGTAGTTGTGGGCGAGGATCACAGCGTCGCGCTCGGCCGCCAGCTTGCGGATCTCGTCGTGCAGGGCCGTCGGGTCGATCACCTACGACTCCTCTCGAGGGCACTTGGCGGGCTCGCGCCCGGAGGCCTTCTCCTCGGCGTGGATGCGCAGCGGTGCGTTGTCGATGAGGTGCACGTCGCCCACCCTGCCCGCCACGATCGCGCGGGCGGTCTCGTCCACGCGCTCGAGCGGCTCGAGCGTTTCGGGGTCCACGACCGCCGCGTACTCGAGCTCGACGCCGGGACGCGCGTCGAACTCCGCGACCATCTCGCGCTCGAGCGCGCGCGCGTCGGTCTCGCCCCAGGCGAGCGCCTCCGCGGCAGCCTCGAGTGCCTCGCACAGTGCGAGTGCCTGACTGCGCTGCTCGGCATCGAGCTGCGCGTTGCGGCTCGACATCGCCAACCCGTCGCGCTCGCGCACGATCGGGCACGCAACGACGGTGACCGCCATGTCCAGGTCGTGGGCGAGCCGCTGCACGATCTTGAGCTGCTGGTAGTCCTTCTCGCCGAAGAACGCCAGATTGGGCCGCACGATGTTGAAGAGCTTCGCCACCACGGTGGCCACCCCGCGAAAGTGCGTGGGCCTGCTCTCGCCCTCCCAGTGCCTGGCAAGAGGTCCGGGATCGACCGTTACCTGAGCATCGGCTGCATACATAGTGTCGGTGCTGGGAGTGAACACGAGGTCCACGCCTTCCGCAGAGAGCAGCTCGAGGTCGCGGCGCATGTCCCGCGGATAGGTCTCGAAGTCCTCGCCGGGAGCGAACTGCGTAGGGTTCACGAAGACGGACACGCACACGTAGTCTGCGCGCTTGCAGGCGGCGCGCACGAGCGACAGGTGCCCGTCGTGCAGCGCACCCATCGTGGGCACCAGGGCCACGGTCTTGCTCTCCCGCCGCGCCTCGGCAAGCGCCTGGCGGGCCTCCTCCTTCGACGACACGCGCTCCATGTCGGCTAGTCCGCCCCCTCGCTCGCCTCTCCCGCCACAGCCCGCAGACCCCGCGAGCGCAGCGACTCCACTTCCTCGATCACCCGCGCTTCGACGTGGGAGCCGTGCTCCTTGGCGGGGAAGGTCCTCTCGCGCACCTCACCGGCGTAGCTCTCTACGGCGGCACGGACCGCGTCGCCCACCTCGGCGTAGCGCTTGGCGTGCTTGGGCGTGAACTCACCCAGGCCCAGGAGGTCGTGGAACACCTGCACCTGCCCGTCGCAGCCCACACCGGCGCCTATGCCGATCGCAGGTATGGCGACCTCGGCCGAGACCATCTCCGCGAGCTCTGCGGGGATGCACTCGAGCACGACCGAGAAGGCGCCGGCCTCCTCGAGCGCGCGGCAGTCCTCGAGCACCGCCAGCGCTGCGGCGGTCTCCTTGCCTTGCACGCGGTAGCCGCCGAGCTGGTGCACCGACTGCGGGGTGAGTCCCACGTGGCCCATCACCGGGATACCGGCTCCGACGAGCCGCCGCACCACGGGCGCGACGTCTACCCCGCCCTCGAGCTTGACGGCCGCCGCCCCGGCCTCGGCGAGGAAGCGGCCCGCGTTCCGCAGCGACTCTTCGGCGGATATCTGGAAGGACATGAACGGCATGTCGGCGACCACGAGCGCCCGCTTCGCTCCGCGCACGACGGCCGCGGTGTGACGCAGCATGTCGTCCATCGTCACGGGCAGAGTGGAGTCGTAGCCGAGCACGGTCATCCCCAGCGAGTCGCCCACGAGGATGACGTCGACGCCCGCCTCGTCCACGAGCCGGGCCGACGGTGCGTCGTACGCGGTCACCATCACGATCGGCGTCCGCTCGGCCTTCATCTGCCGCAGTGCGGTCGTGGTCACGGGGTGGTCGCCCATCGGTACCGTGGAGCTCATCGCACTCTCCTTCCCGTCCTGCCGTCCCAGCCACGGGCGTCTCCCGAGGTCCAGGCGGCCCCTCGCGGGGGTAGTGAGTATACCACCTTAAGGCGGGCTTCTACCGCTCCTACCTGCCGAGGAACGCTCGCGCGACGCCGTCGACCCGGCCCGCTCACTGGTCGAAGCCGGCGTCGCTCCAGTCGATGGGTGCGTCCGCCGCTTCGGCGAGGGTGCGCGCGGCTTCTTCGGCCATCGAAGCGGGCACCATGAGGCGGAAGTGCCGGGTGAAGCCGTAAGGGTCCGTGGACTTCTCGGGAGGGAACGGGTCCCACACGTGCGGGATCCCGGCCTGCTCGAGCACCAGCTCCGCGAAGGACGCGTCGAAGTTGGGCGGCCCCATGCCGAGCGCCGGTCCGCCATCGCCGCTGATGACCGCGGGATCGCGCCCGAACTCGTACACCGGCGCCCACATCTCGCCGGGGAGCGGCGCCCGCTCGGGGCCTACGCTCGGCAACCCCGAGGGTTCCTCGGCGGGCGTGCGGTCCTCGAAACCAGGCACGACGCCGAGCACCCCGGTCACGCGCCCCTCCCGCACCGCGTCGCGCGTGACGGGAGAGCCATCGGGCCAGCGCGCGTCGGGTGCTAGCTCGAGCAGCGGCGTGATCACGAAGTCGCGCTCCGCCATGCGCGGGTGCGGTACCACCAGATCGGGCGTGTCCCACTCCTCGTCGCCCGCCAGCAAGATGTCCAGATCGATCTGCCGAGGACCGTTGCGCGGTCCGCGGCGTCTGCCCAGGCGCGTCTCGATGCCCTTGAGAGCGGTCAGCAGGTCGTCCGCATGCGCGCGGGTCTCCACAGCCGCCACGGCGTTCGCGTACGGCTGCTGCTCGGTGACCCCCCAGGGCTCCGACTCGTACGCGTGCGAGACCTCGAGTACCGAGGTATGCTCGAGCGCCTCTATCTCCGTGAGGGCCGCAGCAAGATAGCCGATCCTGTCGCCTATGTTGCCGCCGAGTCCGATGTAGACCTTCATCGCTTGCCTAGGCCTCCTCGCCGGCGATGGCTTCGAGGACGCGCAGCGCCTGCACGGTGAAGCCCACGTCGTGCACCCGCACGATCGACGCGCCATGTTCGGCTGCCCACACGGCCGCCCCGACGCTCCCGCCTACGCGCTCCCGCGGCAACTCGACACCGGTGATGTCACCGATCATCCGCTTGCGTGAGAGTCCCACCATCACCGGGTAGCCAAATCCCGAGAGCTCGGGCAGCGCCCTGAGCAGCGCCAGGTTGTGCTCGAGCGTCTTTCCGAAGCCGAAACCCGGGTCGATGCATATGCGCTCGCGGGCCACTCCGGCATCTTCCAGGGCGAGCGCGCGCTCGAGAAGGAAGTCGCGCACTTCGGACACCACGTCGCCGTATCGGGGGTCTTTCTGCATCGTGCCCGGCTCGCCGAGCATGTGCATCACGACGACGCCGGCGTCGGAACCGGCCGCGACCTCGAGCATGGCGGGATCGCGGAAGCCGGCGACGTCGTTGATGATGCTCGCGCCGGCATCCAGACACGCCACAGCTACTTCCGGGTGACGCGTGTCGATGCTCAACGGGACCGCGCCCGCGTCGCCGGCCAGTTCGGCCACGACGGGGCGCACGCGTTCGAGTTCCTCGGCGATGGAGATCTCGGCCGCTCCGGGCCGCGTGGACTCCCCGCCGACGTCGATGATGTCCGCACCCTCGTCGAGCATGGTCCGCGCGTGTCGAGGTGCCACAGAACGGTCGTCGAACTCCCCGCCGTCCGAGAACGAGTCCGGGGTCACGTTGAGGACACCCATGACGAGAGGACGGTCGAGCGACAGCTCGTGACGCCCACACCGCCAAACCGCCGGACCGAGGCCGGCATCCGGCCGCGCGCTCGGATCCACCTAGTCGCCTTTCATGAGCGACATCGCCTCGGCCCGCGTGGCCGGACTGCGTTCGAACAACCCCCGCACCGCGGACGTGATGGTCTCGTGACCAGGCTTGCGCACGCCGCGCATCGACATGCACAGGTGCTCCGCGCGGATGACCACCATGACCCCCGCAGGGTCGAGGTGCTCCACGATCGTGTCGGCGATCTGCGAGGTCATGCGCTCCTGGACCTGGGGCCGCTTCGCGAACACGTCCACCACGCGAGCGAGCTTCGAGAGCCCGCAGATGCGGCCGTGCTTGCCGGGGATGTACGCCACGTGCGCCTTGCCTACGAACGGCACCAGGTGATGCTCGCAGACCGAGTACAGCGGGATGTCGCGGACGAGCACCATCTCCTGGTGGTCCTCGGAGAACGTCACGCAGAAGTGTTCTGACGGGTCGGCGCCGATGCCGGCAAAGATCTCCTCGTACATCTCGGCGACCCGCCGAGGAGTCTCGGCCAGCCCCTCACGCGAGACGTCCTCGCCGATCCCCTCCAGAACCAGACGCACGCCTTCCATGATCTTGTCGCGGTCCATACGGAGCCCACCTTCGCCGTCAAGGACTCATGAGCACGTTGAGCGCTCAGCATACCGCAGAATGGGGTGGTGGACCCCGGCCGGCCGACCGCTTCTAAGAACCCATGCCGAAGAGGTCCGCGATCGTCAGTATCGCAGGGGCGCCAAGGACGATGAGGGTCGCCGGGAGGATGAAGAACACCAGCGGGAAGACCATCTTCGCGGGTATCTTCTGAGCCAGCTCCTCGGCATGCTGCCTGCGCTTCAGTCGCATCTCTTGCGACTGCGTGCGTAGGACGTTGCCGACGCTGACACCGAACACGTCGGCCTGGACCATCGCCATGCAGAACGTACTCAGCTCGAACACATCGCAGCGATCGGCGAGATTGCGCATTGCCTCGCGACGGGACATGCCCGCATGGACTTCGCGGAGTTCAGCGGAGAACTCCTCGGCAAGCGGCCCGTGACGATGCCGTACGTACTTAGCCACTGCCGCGTCGAAGCCGAGTCCAGCTTCGATTGCAATCATCAGCATGTCGAGCATGTCGGGCAGCTCTCGTCGTATCGCCTCTTTGCGCTTGGTGATTCGTCTCTCGAGCCATACGTCAGGCGCGAACCAGCCGGACACCGCCGCCAACAGACCGACGAACACAGCGAGCACGAAGTTCTCCCACATCAGGTATCCGTATATCCCCCCGAGCGCCAAGAGAGCGCCGGAACAGATCACCTTCAGGGCCAACATCCCGCCGGCATCCACTCCACCGGGGTGTCCGGCCATACGGGTGCGGCGCTCGAGTCGCTCCAGGTAGCTGTGAGGCATCGCGCTTCGTACGACATCGGCCAGCGAAGCACTGGAAGGTCTCAAGACCCGTTCCCGGAATGAGGATGTCAGCGGCTCGACTTCACCAGCGTGGAGGCGCTCCGCTGCCGAGAGCGCGCGAAGACGCTTCGCCACCTGCCGCTCCTCCGAGAAGACCATGTCGAGGGAGAGCCATGCGACCGTGCCCACAAGGGCTCCGATGGTGAGTCCAAGGACGCCTCCGGTCATCTGTCACACCTCGACCTTCGTGATTCTGTTGATCCAAACGACGCCTACAACCAGAAGCGCAGCTCCAACGACAAGGATGGTGATGGCCGTGGGGGAGCTGAACAGAACACCGATGTATCGCGGGTGCACGACGAACAGAATCGCCACAACGAGGAAGGGCATGAACGACAGTGCGATCGCCGAGAAACGGCCCTCAGCACTAAGGGCCTGCACCTGACGCTTGAGTTCCGCTCGCACACGGATGGTATTGGCAACGATGTCGAGTACTTCCGCCAGGTTGCCGCCGACCTCACGCTGGATGGCGACAGCGGTCACCGTCCACCTGAAGTCCTCACTATCCAGACGATCAGCCATGCGTCTGAGTGCATCCTCGAAGGGCAGTCCGAAGCGGGTTTCCGATTGGACACGTCGAAACTCGGTCGCCGAGGGATCGGCAACCTCGTCAACCACGAGCTCGATCGCCTGCTGTATCCCCCATCCGGCGCGCAGCGACCCCGCAATCAAGCTGAGGACATCCGGGAGCTGCTCCTCAAACCTCTGGCGACGCTTATCGATTCGGACTCCCAGCCACACGATCGGACCTACCACGACCGCGATGACGAGAGCGATCGCCAACAACAACGAGCCGGTGAGTATCAGCGTTATCCATCCCACCAGCGCGCTCACGAGTACGTGGAAGAAGATGTACTCGTTCGGCCGCAGGGGCAGATTCGCCCGCTCGAGCATCGTGCGCAACTGCCCTGTGAACCCCCGTCGCTCGGCCACGTAGCTCACTGCACCAATGACCCGTCCGAGCGTCGGGTGGTCCTTCATGGATTCGTGATCCAGACCATCTTCCTCTTCGTACTGGTCGTAGTAGTGAAGCTGCTCCAATGCAGCGGGTCGCGGAGCGAGCATGGACCCAAGAGCCCAAACGGAAAGCATGACCGAAACGAGTGTAAGCGACCCCACCAGCGCAATCGTGCCCCAAGATGCGGGAGACGGACTCCCGGTGAGCCTCTCGGGCGGAAGGGCACCCTCCTCGAAGCGGGGATTAGGCACGGCGGTCACCATGCTTCCGACGAGTTCGCCGTTGATTGCCCTCAGTTCGAGCGAGAGGTCCTTCGTCGAAGGTCTGGAGCTGGTGAAGGATATGGTGTACAGATTACGCAGTTCGCGCGCGATGTCTTCGAAACTCGCAGCTAGGCTCCCGACGTCCTGCGCGGCCACGAGGCGACCCCCGGAGGATGTGGCCAACCTCTCCAATGCCGCTGGGTCGTACTCGGGAGACTCGAGAGCCACCGCGTACACGGGTGCACCGGCGCTTTCCACCGCACGGGAAGCGACGTCTATCCCGTTGATGCTCGTCGTGTCTCCGCCATCCGAAAGAACCGTAATGTATCTCTCGCGCTCGCCTTCTTCGAACACCTTAGATGCTTCGATCAGTCCGTCATACAGTGCGGTCTCACCTTCCGCGCCGAGCCCGTCGATCGCGGTGGCAACAGCCTGAGCGTCAGACGTGAATTGCAGCACTCTCCGGGGACTCGAACTGAATGCGACAACGGCAACGCGGTCTTCCGGGCGCAGCGACTCGACGAATCCTTTGGCCGCCGCCTTCGCGGCCTCCAGAGGCGCGCCTCTCATGCTCCCGCTCGTGTCGAGAAGCAAGACGACGTCGATGGGCGGGCTGTCAACAGCCGCCGACTCCGCGCGGACATCTTGCGCTTCGATGCCGTTTTCCAGCACAACGAAGCGCGGAGCGCCCGTCTCGGGGACAAGGTCTGCGGTGAGCGCCACGTCAATGCTCACTGTCGGATAGTCTTCTACGCCCACGTCCTGCAGCACGATATTGGCCGCGCCGGCCGTCTGCGCACCGATAAGCAGTACAGCTCCAAGGAGCAGAACCGACCACCGGTGAGATGCGGCTCTCGCCTTCATCATCATTGCCTCGTCGGCGCATCGGCGCTGAACAGTTCAACCGGCAGCTCGATACCCATATAGCCAAGCCGCTCCGAGAACTTCGGCCGGAGACCTGTTGGCTCGAGGCGGCCGAGAAACCTCCCGTTCTCGTCCACACCGGCGGAATAGTCGAACTTGAAGATGTCCTGCATCACGATCGTGTCACCTTCCATCGACTCGATCTCGGAAACCTTCGTCACCCGCCGGGTCCCGTCCCTCAGCCGCGTCAGGTGCACGAGTAGGTTGAGCGCCGATGAGACCTGCTCGCGAATGGCTCGTACCGGCAGGTCGAAGCCGGCCATGAGCACCATCGTCTCCAAGCGGGCGAGCGCATCCCGCGGTGAGTTCGCGTGAATGGTGGACAGCGACCCCTCGTGGCCCGTGTTCATCGCCTGAAGCATGTCCAGAGCCTCGGCGCCCCGCACCTCACCTACGATGATTCGATCAGGGCGCATCCTCAACGAGTTTCGCACCAGATCCCGGATGGTCACCTGTCCCTTGCCCTCGATGTTCGGAGGACGCGACTCCAGTCTCAGCACGTGCTCCTGGTGCAGCCTGAGCTCGGCAGCGTCCTCAATCGTGACGATCCGCTCATCCCCTGGCACGTATCCCGAGACGACGTTGAGCAACGTGGTCTTGCCGGTTCCCGTTCCTCCGGATATCAAGATGTTCAGCTTGCCTCTCACGCACCCATCGAGGAATTGCGCCATGTGCTCCGTCAACGTTCCGAAACGGACCAGGTCGTCAACGGTGAATGGGTCCCGCGAGAACTTGCGTATGGTGAGCATAGGGCCGTTGATCGCTAGCGGATGAATCACGGCGTTGACACGCGAACCGTCCGGCAGGCGCGCGTCTACCATCGGAGAACTCTCGTCGATCCTGCGACCGATCTGAGCGACGATCTTGTCGATGATGCGCAAGAGATGCGCCTCATCGATAAAGCGCTGAGGTGTGGGATAGATCTTCCCGTACCGCTCTATGTAGATTGTCGATGGGTTGTTGACCATGATCTCGGTAATCTCCGGGTCTTCGAGAAAACCCTGGATCGGTCCGTAGCCCAAGATGTTGTCCAGAACATCACTCATGACCTGCCGGCGCTCGGCTGCCGAGAGCGGAGTGGTCTCATCGGCAAGGTACGTGCCCAACTTTCGCTCGATACGAGATCGCAGGTCTTCCTGGTCGGCCTCTGTGTCGCCGAGCTCGGGACCCATCTCCTCGATGAGGAGGTAGTGAAGGTGACGCACGACGGAGTCGTGGACTCCGTTGACCGCGACATCAGTGGAGGCGAGCTCCTCGGGAGTCTCCACACTGGTCGTCATGAGTCTGTCTCTCAGCGACATCCTCAGTCCCCTCCCTCTTCTCCTACGACGAGGCCGGCGATCTCGGCAATGCTCTTGGCAACAGCGGACTTGGGTTGCTCCAACGCGATGGGGATGCCCCTATTCACCGACCGAGGGACAAGACGATCACTCGGTACACGAGCGACGACCTTGCTCCCGACCGTGCGCTCGACGTCCTCCGGTTCGAGAAACACCTTGCTGTCGGCACGATTGAGAACCAAGCTCACAAGACCGTTTTGATATCCGAGTTGTCTGAGCTTCTGCAGAGAGACCTTTGTGTTCTTGATGCTCGGCAGGTCCATGGTCGCAATGGCCAGCACCTGATCGCTTCGGTCTATCGCCGTTAGTACCGTCTCGTCCAGTCTGCCCGGCGTATCTATCAGTACGATGTCACCCAGCTCGCGCGCCAGCTCGATAATGCCTGAGACGCGCGCCGCTGTGATGGACTCGGCCTGCTCCGGTCTGGTCGGCGCAAGCAAAACACGGGCACCGCTCTTGTGAGTCTGCATGAACCCCGCCAACAGCTGCGCATCGAGGCGATCGTATGCTTGTACCGCATCGTAGATCGTACGAGTAGGCTCCAGTCCCAACATGACCGCGTCGTCGCCGAACTCCAAGTCCAGGTCGATGAGCACGACGCTCTTGCCCATCTTGGAAGCTATGTGGGCCGCAAGATTGCTGGCGAGCACACTCTTGCCTACGCCGCCTTTGGTGCTGAAGACCGTGACGACCTTGCACATCGCCGCTCCGCCGACCCCACCCGCCGCCACGCGGGCGCTGCTGATGGACTCGTGCGCGTCCAGTGCTGCTGCTGCGAGATCGCCGTACGTCGCCCCCTCGATGGCCACCGCATCGCGGAAGCCCGAGCGCATCGCCTCCCTCATCAACTGCGCGTCCACGGTATGAGAGATGAGAAGACTCGCTGTCCTCGAACCCGCCAAAGCCACTACCTTCTCGGCGGCAGCGAAGGACACCTCCTTCTTCGCGCTCGGCCCATAGACCACCACGTACGCATCGTGCTCTAGGGCTGCTTCGGCGGCCGCTTGAGGACTGGAGACCAGCATGGTCTCGACGCCCGGCTTGTTCACCAGCACACGCTGGAAGCGGTTGAGGAATTCCTGGTCCGCATCGCTGAGGATGATCAGTCCCATGCGGCACCTACTGGATCACGCGCGGATAGGAGACGCCAGCCGTGGTGGGCACGTCAGTAGTACCGGACCCCAGCAGGGCTAGCCAGACCTTGCCCTCTTCCTGCGCGAAGATGAGTCTCTCGGCGTCAGCGGGAGACAGGGCCAGCGTGACCGTTCCCGGCACATCGAGATCGCTTGAAGCACCCGCGCGAGCGCCAACCAGTGTGCCGCCTTGCTCCTCTCCCTCATCCTCGGGCGTGCTCGAAACCGCCGCGGTGCTGGCGCCCACCGCAAGAACCCTGGCCTTGGGAAGGATCATCCGGGTGATGGCCTCTTCGAGTTCCGTCCCAGGTTCGAAGGTCGCATACACGGCAACCGAGTCACCCGGCCTCACCAGCCCCGCGACTCCCCTGTCCGCGCTATTCGGGATCGACACGGCGACATATTCCTCGGGAACGGCGAAGGCGAGTCCCGCTTCAGTCGGCAGACTAAAACGCGCCGCCGTAACCTGCTCGCCCTTTGTGAGCGGAACCGTCAGCAACTTCCCCTCGAGAACGGCGAGGGATGAGATGGCGCCATCGGCCACGAACCTTCGTGGGACCTCAGCTAGCGCGAGATAGCCCTCCTTGCTCAGCTCATCCGAGGAGAGTCCCGCAGGCAGGTCCTGCTGGGCGATCAGCACTTCCACCGGTTGGTCCTGCGCCTCTACCTGCGCACGTGCGCCCTCGATGTAGCGGACGGCCATGACCGTCGCGACCATGCCGAGCATTACTGCGATGATGAGTATGATGATTTTTGTGCGCATGACAGTCCTTCCTGCTAACGCCGGCGCCTCAGAATCGCAGACACCGCTGTTCTCCTACTCAGCGAGCCAATACACAACGCCGCCATACTCGACGTAGCCACCAGGGTCGAACGCATCCACGGGGACGACTTGGACGAACTCGGCCAGCAGTACTCCGTCCTGGAAGTTGGGGTCGTTGTGGATGAACATGTTGAGGAACCCCACGACCTGGACCTGTGTGTTGCCCGTTACGGAGTCCCAGTCGTACGGATCTCCCTGGGCGATGATTATCACCGGAACGGTGATCAGCCGGTTGCAATGGCTCCCGTCCGACGCGTGCGTCGGCTCGTAGATTCCACGATCGGCGTCATATACGAGTTCGTCGAGGTCATGAGGACCACATGTCTCGTTGAAGTAGTTGACGAGCGCCGTGAAGTTCGGGTTGTTCGGGGAACCGGTCTGCGTGTACAAGTAGTCGCCGATGCTTATCGGATCGGTCGTCCCCCCGTTGCTGATGACGCCCTTGGTGTTGTTCTCGCCGTCCGTCCATGGGGTCAGGTCAACGTAGTGCCAGTTGCCCTGCTCAGCAGTGCCGTTGTCCACGACGAGTTCGATGATCTGACCCGGTTCGTAGCCGTACGGGGCCTCAACGGTGCCTGACGCGATGACGCCGAAGGGCATGAGCCCGCTGCCGTAGGTGGTCGGCGAACCGACCACGGCCACGGCACGTGCAGCCACGGGGCGGTCCTCGATGCCCATGAAGCGGGCAAAGAACATCCCCAGCGCCGGGTCGAGCAGGTTGGCCGTCAGGGTGTCGTTCGCCGCGTACGTCGTGCCCACCTCGAACTCCGTGTCGCTTGCCGTGGGGGCGTTGATGCCCGCGTAGTTCTCTGCCACCGCCTGTGCCCCCGCGGGATCCCCAGGCAGTTCCTGCACCCCCGCAAGAGCGGATGCGTCGGCACCGGTCTGCAACTGCCTCCTGTGCGCGTACACAGCCCCGGCATCGACAACGATCGCGGCGAACGCGAGCAATGCAACGATCATCGCAGCAACGACCACAGCCGTCGCACCGTCATCAGACCTCAACCACAGCATGCGGGGGTCGCCAATGCCGGAAGACCATGCTTGGAATCTCCGCATTCCAATCACTCCTTCCGCATCGTCGCGGTACCGCTCAGAGTACGTGTTGCCCCGAACGGGATGATTCGCCATTCCCACGGATAACTGACTGTGACACGAACCGAGTCCTCGTCCGGCTCGGTAAGCGAGATAGAAAGGCCGTCGGCAGTGGTCAGCGGATACGCGCGCTGCTCCACGACGCCCGGGTCCCACAATGAGCCGTCCGCGACTGCCGCGAGACGCGCACCCTCGCGTGCCGCATGGTTCACGGCAAGCTGTGCCTGGAACACGAAGCCGAACTCCAACATGCCGAGCACCAGCAGGAGAAGCGCCGGTGCGATGGCGGCGAACTCCAACGCACTCGCGCCCCTGTCACTGGCACCCCCGTCGCACAGATCGCGTTTGCTCATAGCGGCCCCCGAACGGGGCGTGGCGGGGCAGGGACCCGTCCCCGACCCGCCACGCCAGGAAAGTCCGAACCCTAGTCAAATAGTGAGGATCCTGGACGACTACGGGCCGGCGATCACGTCGGGGAACAGCGTCGAGAAGAACGTCTGCAGATCTTGCCCGAACGCCAGCGTGCCGACGAGCAGCAGAACGATGATGCCGACTACGAGTGCGGCATACTCGAGCGCCGTTGCGCCCTCGTCCGACCCCGCCAAAGTCTGTACGTACTGTACGAGCATGGTGATCATTGCGTACACCTCCGGATTCCTGGGAGACCCTGTCCCCCTCCACATGCCGCATCCACCCGTTGCGCGCTTGTGGATGCCTCGTGTTTGAGTTCTTACCCCAGGATCGGAGCATGGGACATCCACTACGCGGTCAAGATTGGACGCCCGAAGGCATGAAGAATGCCCTCATACGATGGTATGAGAGCGTGCTTCGCGACCTGCTGTTTTAGCGTGCGCTAGCGTCGAGTCTGCTGAGGTTGACGATTCCGAGTTGCACGGCCCTCAGAACAGCCTGCGTCCTGTCGGCCTGACCGAGCTTGCGAAGAATATGACTGACGTGGGTCTTCACGGTGGTCTCGCCGATCCACAGCGCGCGCCCGATCTCCTTGTTGCTCATTCCCTTCGCCATCAGCCGCAGCACCTCGACCTCGCGATCGGAGAGGGTCTCACGGAGTTTGCCATTCCCGTCGTTGCCCTTTTGCCCGCCGTTGATGACACGCGCCGCAATTTTCGAGTCGAACACCGACTGGCCGTCGGACACCGCACGCACCGCCTGCACAACGCCTTCTGGCCGCGTGTCCTTGAGGATGTAACCGCAAGCCCCCAAGGACAGTACGCCGAAGACCTCTTCGTCATCGTCGAAGCTGGTAAGCACCAAGACCTTCGTGTCCGGCGCCATCTCGCAGATCTGACGGCACGCCTCGACACCGCCCATTCCCGGCATGCGCAGATCGAGCAGGACGACGTCGGGCTCGTGCTCCTGAACCGCCTCCACCGCGCCCTCGCCGTTCTCGGCCTCGCCCACGACCTCGATATCGGTCTCGGCCTCGAGAAGCGTGCGAAGCGCATATCTCACGAGCTCATGGTCGTCGGCAATGATGACGTTGATGGACCCGTTCGGCACCGGGAGCCTCCTCATACCGGCAAGCGCACGTATATCGTCGTGCCCTTGCCGGGCTCGCTCACCACATCAAGCCTTCCATGCTCTCGATTGACGCGTTCCTCGATGCTGCGCAATCCGTAGCTCGTGCCCTCGTTGGCCCTACGCTTGGCAGTCGCAGACTCGAAACCTTGTCCGTCGTCCGAGATTCTCAATGCAACTCCTTCATCGGCAAATGTGAGCGTTATCTCAAACGCTTGTGCCTCGGAATGCTTCACGATGTTGCTCACCGATTCCTTGGCCACCTGGTACAGACACGCCTCCGCATTGGGAGTAAGGGTGCGCTGTTCCCCCTCTATGAGTAGATTCCCCCCGATGTCCTTACCCGTAGTCACCTGGTGGACCCAGTATTCGATGGCGCCGGCCAGGCCCAATTCGGCAAGCTTGATGGGACGCAAGTCGTAGATGAACCGCCTGAGTTCGCTGCGGCTGACGTCGACCATCTGCTGGAGTTCCTCCAGGCGATCGGCGACGACGGCGGGTTCCCGCATGACCATCTTGCGGCAGACCTCTAGTCCGAGCGCGACGCTGAACAGCGACTGCGAGATACCGTCGTGCATCTCGCGGGCGATGCGGTCGCGCTCGCTCGAAAGCAGCACGTACCTCGTCTGCTCCGCCAAGCGGGCGTTCTCGATCGCGGTTGCCGCGAATGCGCTGAGTATCTCCAGGAAGTCGACCTGGTCCTCAGAGAACTCATGGTTGCGAGAATTGATCGCGGCGAGCATCCCGATGGGCCGCTCGTTCACCAGAATGGGCACGCACAGCAACCAGGCGCCGTTCTCCTCGTTGAGATTGAGGTAGGTGGACCCGTCCCGGAACACCACAGCCGAGACGGCCTCGAGTTCGGGGCCCCACCACTCCTCCGGGTGCTCCTGCCTGCTGCCTCGCACGACAACGGTGTCGAGATCGATTGCCGAAGAGTGGTCGTGAGTCAGTACGAGCGCGGCCTTCTCAGTATTGGTGATCCCCTTGGCCCGCTCCACGATTCTTGCGAGCACGTCGTCCACGGATGTGGAGGACGACACGGCTGCCGCGACGTCATTGAGTGCCGCAATCAGCTCTCCCTGCCGGCGCCGCACGCGAGCCCCGCTAATGCGATCCACGAGGTCGCGAAGAGCATTACCAGCACCTCGCCCGCTGATGCTGGGCGTCCCCTCGGTCCCTACTGCGTCTCCAGAGCTGTCACCGTTCCGAGGCAACATACGCCCCCCTGCTGGGCCGCCAGGACGTCTGTGGTGCGCTCCCCCTGATGTTACCTGCGGAGATTATACCTCGGATGGCCGCTGAGGGCCTCTCGCGGCCCCCACGCCGGCGGCATCGCGGCAGCCCCGCGGAGTGCAGCTGGGACCTGATTCGTTCCGAATGCAAACCGGGCCGGTAGCTGTCCCCGCTACCGGCCCGGCGGTCGAAGCTACACCCCGCTCACGGCGGGTGGCGCTCCAGGCGCCTCCTTGGCGTCGCGGCGCTTCTCCTCGGCAGCTGCACGTCCGGTGTCGGGTTCCTCGGCAGGCTCGGTCTCGGAAGGCTCCCCGCCGTCGGTCTCACCTGCGCTCTTCTGCTCGAGATACTCGTCCCAGCGGTCCTGGAGTAGCGCCTCGAGCTCCTCCTTGTCGACGGTCTCGCGATCGATGAGCACCTCCGCCATCAGGTCGAGCTGCTCTCGGCGCGACGAGAGGATGCTGTGCGCCTTGTCGAAAGCCTCGTCGATGATGCGCCGGACTTCCTTGTCGATCTCGTAGGCGACTTCCTGGCTGTAGTCGGGATTCGCCGCGAAGTCCCTGCCCAGGAATACCTCATGCGCGGCGTCGCCGAACGTCTGCGGACCGAGCTTGTCCGACATGCCGTAGCGCATGACCATCTGCTTCGCGACCTTGGTGGCCCGCTCGATGTCGTTGCTGGCGCCGGTGGTGATGTCGCCCATCGCCAGTTCCTCGGCGACTCGGCCGCCGAGCATCATGGCGATGTTGTCGAGCATCTGCTGACGCGAGGTGAGGAAGCGGTCCTCCTGCGGCAGCGAGAGCGTGTAGCCGAGCGCCTGTCCGCGGGCGATGATCGATATCTTGTGGACCGGGTCCGTGTTCGGCAGCATGTGGCCGACCAACGCGTGTCCGGACTCGTGATACGCGATGACCTTCTTCTCCTCGTCGGAGATCAGGCGGCTCTTACGCTCGGGACCGGAGATGACGCGCTCAATGGCCTCTTCCAGCTCGTCCTGGTCGATTCGCTTCTTGCCGTGACGAGCGGCGAGCAGCGCTGCCTCATTGACCATGTTCGCGAGGTCGGCGCCGGTGAATCCGGGAGTGCGGCGCGCCAGCACTTCCAGATCGATCTCATCGGCAAGAGGCTTGCCGCGGGTGTGGATTTTGAGGATGCCGGTGCGACCGTTGAGATCGGGCCGGTCCACGACCACCTGGCGGTCGAAACGTCCCGGCCGAAGCAGCGCCGGGTCGAGGATGTCGGGCCGGTTCGTGGCGGCGATGAGGATGACGTTGTCCTTGATGTCGAAGCCGTCCATCTCGACGAGCAGCTGGTTCAAGGTCTGCTCGCGCTCGTCGTGACCGCCGCCAAGGCCGGCGCCACGCTGGCGGCCCACCGCGTCGATCTCGTCCATGAAGATGATGCAGGGTGCGGCGGCCTTCGCCTGCTCGAACAGGTCACGCACGCGCGACGCGCCGACGCCCACGAACATCTCTACGAAGTCGGAGCCCGAGATCGAGAAGAACGGCACGGCCGCCTCGCCCGCAACAGCGCGCGCGAGTAGCGTCTTACCGGTGCCAGGAGGGCCGACCAGCAGCACGCCTTTCGGGATCTTGGCTCCAAGCGCCTGGAACTTACCGGGGTTCGCGAGGAACTCCTTGATCTCCTCGAGCTCCTCGATCGCCTCGTCAGCGCCCGCGACGTCCTTGAACGTCACGCGCGGCTGGTCGCGCGTCATGCGCTTCACCTTCGCCTTGCCGAACGACATGATCTTGGAGTTGCCGCCCTGCATCTGGTTCAGGAAGAAGAACATGAAGAAGATCAGCAAGCCGATCGGCAGCAGGTTGATGAGCAAAGACCCGATGGAGAAGCCTGTCTGCGGGTCCACGGTGTACTCGACTTCAGGGTGCTGAGCCATCAACTCCGAGAAGGCGTCCTCACCCATGAACGTCGACGTGAAATCGACCGCCGCGTCCTCGCCTGCCTTCTGGGCGTCCTCGTCCGGGTAGTACGTGCCGATGATCTGGCCGTCCCGGGCCTTCACCTCGACACTGACGACGCGGCCGTCCTCGAGTGCCTGGACATACTGGTTCGTCGTCAGTTCGTCCACGACAGTCTGGTCGCCGACGAACGTCACGAAGATATACCCCAACGCGGCCAGTATGAGCAGGTAGAACAGCACGGTCCGCAGGTTCTTGTTCATGTGCGCGACTCCTTAGGCGACGGCTCGGCTCTGCCGTCTACTCCGCGTAGACCTCGGGCTTGAGCACTCCGATGTACGGGAGATTGCGATAGTGCTCGGCATAATCGAGTCCGTAGCCGACAACGAACTCATCAGGGACGTCGAATCCTACGTACTTACACGAGATAGGTACCCGCTGCTTGCCCTCCTTGCTCAGCAGCGTCACCACCTCGAGACTCTTCGGCCCACGCGACGCGAGGTTTCTCAGGAGGTACTTCAGCGTCAGGCCCGTGTCCAGTATGTCCTCTACTACGATGACATGTCTTCCTTCGATGGTCTCGTCAAGGTCCTTGATGATGCGGACGACGCCGGACGACTTCGTGGACGAGCCGTAACTCGACACTGCCATGAAGTCGATCTCGACGGGTACGGTCATCGAACGCGACAGGTCGGCGATGAACAGCGCCGCGCCTCTCAGCACGGCCACCAGCAGCACCGTTTCACCCGCGTAGTTGGCGCTGATCTCAGCACCCAGTTCCCGGACGCGCTCGGCTATCTGCTCTTCCGTGAGCACGATCCGATGGATGTCCGGATGCATTCGCCGTCCTTCCTCGGGGCCTTCCGCCCCGACGCGTCACTCCGGGACTGCGTGTCCCGCCGCCTCGCCGACCTTCTCTTCGGCCGGTTCCCATGTCAAGCGTACAACGCGCGTGGTCTTCTCGGTGAGCTTGTACTCGTCGCTCATGCGCACGCCGGCAAGCCACACGACGCGCTCACCGTCCCGCACGACGGGCCTGACGCGCCGGTCACGCCTGGGCACCTTCGCGTCCACGAGCATGTCCGAGAGCTTCTTGGCCCCCGTCATGCCCAACGGCCGCATCTTGTCGCCCTCTCGCGGGGAGTCGACGACGAGTTCTTCGATCCCGTCGCCGTCGATCACGATACTCGTGGGACCGCGGTCGACGTCTTCGCGGGAGGATTCTTCGGCAATGATCCGTCCGCCCTGCCGCAAGTCGAGCATGCCTGGAATTCTGAGCAAACGAGGTGCCAGCGGCAACGCGGTATCCCAGCTTCGCGAGACGATCATCTTATCGTACTCACCGAAGGCCCGAAGCCCTCCCGGGAGGTCGCGTGCGAACCCCGGGTCGTCGAGCCCGCGGGTGAGGGCTTCGACGTGCTCGAACTCGAGCCGAGACGCCTCGGGGAATGCGAGCGCGAGAGCCGTCCGCACCGTGCGCCTGCGCATGGCCGCAGACAGCGTGGACATCATGGCGCGGTCGAACCGCACCTCTTCGGGACGGATCTCGGCGAAGTCCCGCGCAAAAGCGGACGCCATCTCATCGAGCAGCTCGTCTTCATCGCCGAGGATCTCAAGCGTGCGCTCGAGGGCCTCGTCGAATCGAGGGTTGATGTCCCGAAGTACCGGCACGAGGTCGTGGCGCACGCGAGCCCTGAGGCGGGCGGTATCGCGGTTGGAGGCGTCCTCGCGCCAGGCGAGTCCGTTCTCCGCAAGGTACGCGCGCAGCTCGTCGCGCGAGACGGCGATCAGAGGACGCACCACGCGCCCGCGCACCGGCTTGAGCGACAGGAGTCCACCGGCCCCCGCCCCTTGGGCCAGTCGCATGAGGAAGGTCTCGACGCGATCGTCGCGGGTGTGCCCGGTGGCGATACGACCGGAGGCCGGAGGCGCGTCGGAGGAGTCGCATAGGGCGTCGAGTTCTTCTTCGGCGAAGCGGTAGCGGACGCGGCGGCCGGCGTCTTCGATATTGAGTCCCGATTCCGCCGCATATACAGCGACGTCGTAGCGCACGACCCGAAGCGCGACGCCGAGCGAACCGCACAAGTCGCGCACGAAAGCCTCGTCGGCTTCGGAGTCCTCGTCGCGCAGCATGTGGTTCACGTGCAGAGCGGTGAGGCGGAGTTCGGGCGCGACGGCCCCCGAAGCCAGCAGGTGCAGGAGTGCCGTGCTGTCACCGCCGCCGGAAACCATGACAAGGACTGGGTCTCCTTGCGCGAACATCTCGCTGCCGCTGACCGTCTCGCGGACGCGAGCGGCAAGCGGCGTGTGTGACGGCCCTGGCATGGTTCGAGGGTAGTACGCTGCTGCGTCCCCCGCCAGAGCCGTTGGCGCACCAGTGTGTCTGTGTCTTCGGCCGGCCTAGGACAGGCCGACAGGGGTCAGCAGTTCCTCGGCCTGGCCAAGCGTGCTGTCTGCCAGCACGGCGAGGGCGGCTGCCGTCACGGCACCCTCGAAGACGTACGAGAGGTTCTGCACGTTGATCCCGCCTATGATGGGATCGCCGAGACCGCCGGCGCCGACCGCCGCGGCCACTGTGGCCGTGCCGATATTCACGATCACGGACGTGCGCACCCCCGCCATGATCACCCGGGCCGCAAGCGGGAGTTCGACCCTGAACAGGATCCTCGCCCTCCCCATACCCATGCCGACGGCAGCGTCGCGAACGGCAGCGGGGACGGCCTCGAGCCCTGCGACGGTGTTGCTCACCACGGGGAACAAGCCGTACAGGAAGAGCGCCACGACCGCCGGCCACAGGCCGAATCCGAGCAGCGGCATCATGAGAGCGAGCACCGCCACCGGGGGGAACGTCTGCCCGAAGTCCACGCCCGCGGCCACGATGTCGCGGAAGTCCTTCCCCGACCTGCGTGTGACCCAGATCCCCAGCGGGATCCCCACCAAGATGGTCAAGCCGCTCGAAATGCCCACGATCGTGAGATGCTCGAGGGTGAGCACGGCAAGCGGCGTGGGATACGTTGCCGCACGCTCGGTCGGAAACATCCGGCCCAGGACCGCGTCCCAGCCCTCCTGCTGCATCACGAGCCAGGCGAACGCAGCGGCGAAGACGGCCACGACCGCGAGTCCGCGGTAGCGCTTCAAGCTCGGGCGCTCGACGGTGTCGGGCTCGCGGCTCACGTCGCGTCCTCCGCCTGTGCGCTTCCGGCCACGTGCGTGTCGGCATCGGTCATCGTGCTCTCGATGCCTCGCAAGGTGACCTCGCCGACCAGCCGACCCTTCTCCGTCACCGCCACGGACCTGAAGCCGAGGCCGATCATCACGGACAGCGCCTCCTTGAGCGAGACGTCCGGGCCCACGCTTCCCTCGCGCCAGTCGATCTCGGTTATCGCGTCCTCCAGGGACACGCCCATGTTCAGGTCGTCGCAGTCCACCCATCCCCGAAGCGTGCCCGCCGCGTCCACGAGGTACACGAAGTGCACACCTCGGCAAGCCTCACTGTCGATCGCCCCCTCGTCGCCCATACGCGCGACTTCGACGTCGGTGCGCATCACGTTCTCCACCCGCACGCGCCCGAGACGCTTGAGCGCCCGGTCCGCGCCCATGAAGTCGTGCACGAACTTGTTGACTGGGTGGTCCAACAACTCCTCGGGCGTGTCGTACTGCTGCAGGCGGCCGTCGCGAAGCAGAGCGATGCGGTCCGCGAGCCGAATCGCCTCGTCCACGTCGTGCGTCACGAAGATCACCGTCTTGCGCAGGTTGCGCTGGATACGCGCGAACTCCATCTGCAGCCGGTCGCGCGTGAGAGGGTCCACGGCGCCGAACGGCTCGTCCATCAGCAACAGCGGCGGGTCAGCGGCAAGCGCCCTCGCGACACCCACGCGTTGCGCTTCGCCTCCGGACAACTGCCGGGGGTACTTCTCCGCGTACTCGTCCGGCTCCAGGCCGAAGAGCTCGAGCAGTTCTCCGACGCGCTCGGTGATGCGCGCACCGTCCCAGCCGAGGAGCCGGGGCACGGTGGCGATGTTGTCGGCCACGGTCAGATGCGGGAAGAGGCCGATGGACTGGATCACGTACCCGATATGCCTGCGCAACTCCTCGGGCTTCACGCTCATGACGTCTTGGCCGTCGACCTCGATGGTGCCGCTGGTGGGGTCGATGAGGCGGTTGATCATGCGCAGCGTCGTGGTCTTGCCGCACCCTGACGGACCGATGAGCACGCACACCTCCCCCGCGGGGACCTCGAGACTCACGCCGTCCACCGCGAGGGTGTCGCCGTAGCGCTTGGTGACGTTGTCGAGGCGAATCATCGGCGGGGCTCCTCGGCAGGATGTGTCTTGGAGCGGGGCGGGCGTCTCACAGTGACTCCTCCCTGATCCCGGGCGAAACCACGAGATGAGCCAGCCCGCGGATCGCGGCGTCTGCGACAACCGCGAGCACGACCATGGGAAGGGCTCCGAGCATCGTGAGGTCGTCGGCCTGCTGACCCCAGCCGAGGAACACCAGGATGCCCAGGCCACCGGCGCCCACGAACGCGGTCACCGCCGCGATGCCGATCACGAGTACGGCCGCTGCCCGCACTCCCTCGAGCACGAGCGGCATGGCGAGCGGCGCCTCGACCCGCAGGAGGAGTTGCGCGGGCCCCATGCCCATCCCCCGGCCCGCATCGAGGGCCCCGCGGTCCACTCCCGCAAGACCCACGTACGTGTTGCGCACGATCGGCAACAGCGCGTAGAGCGTAAGCGCCACGACCGCGGGGAACGAGCCGATGCCGGGCAGGCCGATCAGCGACAGCGGTATCACGAGCAAGCCGAGGAGGGCGAGCGAAGGGACCGTCTGGATGATGCCGACCACGCTCAACGTGACGCTTCGCACCGTGCGGTTGCGGGACGCAGCGACGCCCAGCGGGACGCCGATGGCGATCCCGAAGCCTAGACCCACGCCGGACAGGTACAGGTGCTCGCCGACCAGACGCCAAAAGCGCACCTGCTGGACCACGTACTCCTTGGCAAGCGAGAGCTCGGGAACGCCGCCCCACATCACCGACCCGGCGAGCGCTCCGAGCGCCACCAGACCCGCCGCGGCCCGCGCCGCGCCCGACGAGCGCCTGCTCCCCTCGAACCATGCAACGGTGCCCCCGACGAGGACGAGCCACGCTCCGCTGCCGATGGACACACGCGCCGCGGACGGCGCGCCTTCCTGCAGCGCGACCGCCGACGCTCCCAGGGCCCACGGCAACAGGCCGAGGACGAGCGCCCCTCCCGCCAACACCGCGCTGTCGCGCCACGCGCGCGGCGCGACGGACGCCGCCAGCGCAGCCACGCACGCGGCCAGGAGAAGCCACCCGAGCGCTCCCGCGGAGCCGAGGCCGTGCGTCACTCCGCTCACGATGCGGTTCGCGCGAAACTCGACGAACGGCATCGCGACGCAGCCCGCCAGCGCGACCAGCGCGCCGAACGCCGCGACCCGGTCGACCCGCCGTGCGGGCTGCCCGTCTCTCGTGCGCGTATCGCTCGCGATCGCGACCTCCTCGCGCGTACCGCCGCCCCCGCCCCGCGCAAGGAGCGGTCCTCTATCCTTCTACTGCTGCGCCGCTACTCGACCAGGCCTTCGGTGCTCAACCAGTCCTCGACGATGGCTGCCGCGTCCTCGCCCTCGACGGCCGCGCGGGCGTTGAGCTCTTGCAGCGTCTCCTTGTCGAGCATCGCGAAAACGGGGTTGAGGATGTCGGCTATCTCCGGGTACATGTCCATGATCTCGGAGCGGAACGTGGGCGCGGGCTGGTAGATCGGCTGCACCCCGAGCGGGTCGTCGAGCACGACCAGGTCCAGCGCCGCGATCGTGCCGTCCGTGCCGTACGCCATGGCGGCGTTTACCCCGTCCGTGCCCTCCGCGGCCGCTCTCTCGGTGACGGCCGTGTCACCCGTGGCCAACACGACCTTCTGGTCTTCGGACAACGTGAACCCGTAAGCTTCCTCGAATCCCGGGAACGCGTCCTCGCGGTCGAAGAACTCTTGGGAGCCCGCAATCTTCACCTCGCCACCGCCGTTGATGTACTCCGCCCAGTCTTCGAGACTGGAGATGCTTTCCGCTTCCGCGAGCTCGCGCGGAATAGCCACTGCCCAGGTGTTGTTCGCCGGGGCGGGCTCGAGCCAGACGATGTCGTTGTCCTCTAGGTCGAGCCGTGCGGCTTCCTCGTAGGTGGCACCCGCGTCGGTGAGCACCGCTGGGTCAAAGCCCGCGTCAGGGTAAAAGACCGTAAGCGCGTTCGCCGTGTACTCGGGGTACCCATCGATCTCTCCGGCGAGCAGCGCGTTGCGCACGACGTCGGTGGCGCCGGTACGGGTCTGGTCCTCGACCTCGAAGCCGTTCGCCTCGAGCATCTGGATGATGATCTGGCCCAGGATCGGTCCTTCGATGTCGATCTTGGACCCGATGGTCACAGGTCCTTTCGCGCTGTCGCCTGCGTCGCCGGAGTCGGCTCCCGGCTCCTCATCGTCGGCAGGTGAACAGCCCACGAGGGCCGCCATGGCGATCAGCAACAGCGCAACGGCGATTGCCGTCCACTTCCTCATAAGGATCCTCCTCATCTCGACCTCCCGGCTCGCAGCGTCACTCCCACGCAGGGCCGCTTGCATAGGTATCTATCCCGTTCAGCTGCCTGACTACCGCCGTTGCCGGCGAGAGTCCTCGGGCACGACGTCCGACCGAGGGAAGTGCGCTCGTTCCGTTGTCCCTGATTGGACGCTCCCGTATCGTAGTGACGACAGTCCGCCAGCCAAGTCTGTAATCCCGAGCCGTAGCCGAGGAGAGCCGCGAGAGCATGCCCCGAAGCACCAAGGAAACCGGTGGTCAAACCCGCCGAAACGATATCGTCACCGCCGGTGTCGCTCTCCTTTTGTTCGCCTCGCTCTCGCTGTACCAAGTGTGGGACTTGCGCGCAGCGGTGACGGATTTCGATGGCTGGTGGGCGTTCTTCAAGCCCGTCTATCCGGGAGACGACTACATTGCCGCGACACTCGACGCGGAGCAGATCAGCAACTGGCACGTGTACTACCGCTCGATAACCGTCACCACGGCCGCGCGGCGCATCGCTCGCGGAAGAATCGACGCCCTCTATGCTCCGGAGCGCCTCTATCTGACGTGGGGCACCCGTGCCGAAGACCCGACCGACTTCGATCGTCCGGGGTTGCGCGACGTGTCGTTGGAGGGCTTCTCGTCGGACGCCGTGGTGTGGATAGACTACGACCCGGTCCTTCCCGAGGAACTCATCGAGCGATGGCGAGACGATGGGCGCGTCACCGATCTGGAGTGGGATGTCGCCGCGGTCGTGCCCGACGAGCCTGAATCCGAGTTCGTGCTGCACGCGGACCCGGAGCGACGCATCGTGTACCTCGTGCCGAGGAGTCTGTCACCACTGGAGGTGGAGTAGATGCCTCCCGGCGTGACGCTGGCTGTCGTGTCTCTGGTCGTGGGCTGGGCCGCTCTGGCACCCGTGCGCCATCGCATGGGAGCGCTCGGCTATCACCTCGCGGCGCTGCCCGTCGGGCTGATGGGCTGGACATTCGTGACGGGAATCGCGCTTGCCTTGCGCACGGGATTCGGTGTTGCGCTGGTGACGACGGGGCTCGTGACGTGGGTGTTCGTGGTGGGAGCGTTCTGCTGGTGGGTCTCCCGAGGTGGCGACCGGTTCGCCCCGGGCCCTCCGTTGTGGACGCATGTCGTCGTGCTCGCAGTGCTGGTCGCATTCTCTTGGACGATTGCCGCCGCGGGTATCACGGCATACTCCGCTGATGGCTGGTCGCAATACGTCCCTGACGGTCAGGCGCTCAGCGAGACAGGACTCACGACCGGGCGCGCGCTGGGCCACAGGCTGGTTCTCCTGACCTCCGTGCACGCGGGGTACTACACCTTGGGTGGCGAGTTCCCGCACGTAATCCATCCGGTGATGGGATTGGTCACAGCCGCGCTGGTGTTCGCGGGCGTGTGGTGGGCATCGGTGCGAAGCCGGCTATGGGTGCGCATCGCGCTTTCTTCGGCAATCACCGGCCTACTCGTCTCGAACGCCGTGTATCTGTTCATGTCCCTGTACATACACAGCCACATGATCTCGGCGATGTACCTGCTGACAGCCGTCGTTGCGATCGAGCGCGCGATGGGCTGGCCTGGGAGCGACGCGCGGGGTGAGCGCGCCGTCGAGCCCGCATGGCTGGCCGTGGCTGGACTCGCGGGGGCGGCGGTTCTGCTCGGGCGCCCTGACGGGGCGGCCTACTCGCTCATCCCGCTCCTGATCGCAACTGCGGTGCTCGTGCGTGCGCACGCCCCGGCGCGAGCTGTGGACGCCTACTTCGCGCCGCTCGTGGGCGTCTCGGCGTTCGTCGCCCTTGGCGCGATCGCGCAGAAGGGCATATGGGAATCCGACAAGCTGTCCGGCTGGATGCTTCTGGCCTTCATCGTCGCCGAGGGGCTCGCGTGGATCGTTGTAAGGCTGCTGGCCGGCCGCGACCTGGGCTGGCTGTCCCGCGGCGCCAATGCGATACGTCTCGCGGTGGCGCTGAACGTGCCGGTGCTCACAGTCGTGTGGCGTCGCGCGGGCGAGCAGGGGGCGGCGGCGCTGCAGAACATGTCTGCGAACCTGCTGCAGCAAGGCGGCTACCGCTTCGCCTGGCCGTACGCCGCCGGGGTCATCGTGCTGTCCCTCGCCCTTCGGCCCAAGGCGACCCGCCACCCCTACACGGCGTACGCGTTGTACGCCATCCTTCAGTTCTTCGGCATAGCACTCGCGGTGCACATGCTTCAGCATCCGGGCCGTCTGGGGTGGGGCGACAGCTTCAACAGGGTCGCCTTCCACATACTGCCCGTGGTGTACTTGTACGCAGGCATGTACGTGAGCGAGCTGACCGCGACGCTCGCCGGCCGACGGGGGAACAGGGGAGCGGGGGGACCAGCGGGGGCATGAAGCTCATCATCCAGATACCGTGCTTCAACGAGGCCGACACACTGAGCATCGCACTGTCCCACCTGCCGCGCCACATCGAGGGGATCGACGAGGTCGAGTGGCTGATCATCGACGATGGCAGCACCGACGCCACGGGCGAGGTCGCTCGCGCCAACGGCGTGGACCACGTCGTGAGCCACACGCACAACCGAGGCCTGGCAGTGGCGTTCATGACCGGCGTCGATGCCTGTCTCAAGCGCGGCGCCGACATCATCGTCAACACCGACGCCGACAACCAGTACAACGCCGACGACATCCCCGCTCTCGTCGCTCCGGTCTTGGACGGCAGCGCGGAGATCGTGGTCGGCGCCAGACCCATCAACGACATCGCGCATTTCTCGACGGTCAAGAAGTTGTTGCAGCGCCTGGGGTCGTGGGCCGTGCGCGTCGCGAGCAAGACCGACATCCCCGACGCGCCCAGCGGCTTCCGGGCGATGAGCCGCGACGCGGCTATGCGCCTCAACGTCTTCAACCCGTATACCTACACGATTGAGACGATCATCCAGGCGGGCCAGAAGGGCATGGCGATCACGAGCGTCCCGGTCAGGGTGAACGATGACTTGCGCCCGTCACGACTAGTGAAGAGCATCCCGTCCTACGTACGTCGCTCGCTGCTCACGATCGTTCGCATCTTCATGACCTACAAGCCGATGCGCTTTTTCATGGTGCCGGCGCTCGCTCTGCTCGCGGTCGGCGGCCTGATAGGCCTGCGATTCCTTTGGTTCTACCTGCAAGGCGAGGGAACCGGCCACATCCAGTCTCTGATCCTGGGGGCCGTGGTCATCTTGGTCGGCTCGCAGCTGGCCATGTTCGGCTTCATCGCCGAACTCTTCGGCAACAATCGCAAGATCCTCGAAGAGACGCAGTGGCGTCTTCGGAAGATGGAATACGACGGGGTCGAGAACCACGCGGACGGTGCGTCCTCATAAGTCATGCTGTATACTCACTATCAGCTCTACTTGCACTGACGATCTGCGAACGGACCCCGGACGGATGGAACGCAGCGACTACCCCGGAATCGCAAGCGTGCTTCGAGCCGTCTTGCTCATGGACTGCGAGCCGGTCGGCGTGCGCTTGCTCCGCTCCGCCGAAGAACTCTCGGCGTGTCAGTGGCCGCGGCCTGAGACGCCTCTCGCGTACTGCGCGGCGATTCGAAACGCGGTCGGCGGCGCCCGGCACATTCTGACGGCAGCCGATATCAGCTGCAACACCTCGCCCCGCACCCTCGGCCTCGAGCCCGGCTTCCACGATCCGGATTTTGTTGAGAGCTACGTGACGGGTGCACTGTACCGCGACACAGAGGTGGCTGGTGAGATACTCGGTGAGGTCCCTGTACTCGAAGGAGTGGCTGGAGTCGCCGTTGCGCCTTTGTCGAGTTTCGACGAGAGCATCCCGCCCGACGTCGTGGTCCTTCCGTTGTCGCCGTACGCCGCCATGCGCGTGACTCAGGCGGCGGCCTTCAACGGCCATCGGGTCATGAACAGCACGCTCGGCATGCACGGTATCTGTGCAGAGAGCACGGCCGCCCCCATCGTGAACGGCACGATCTCTCTGTCTCTTCTGTGCTCCGGCACGAGGCACGCGGCCGGTTGGAGCGACACCGCCATGTCGATGGGCGTGCCGGTTGCGCTTCTGTCCGAACTTGTCGACGGGCTCGTGCGTACCGCACAGCGTTTCGAGACCGACGAGCGCAAGCGTCGCATCGCGCAGGGCTACCGTTCCCATGTGCCGCAAGAGGGCACGGTGGCAGAGACGATCTTTGCCCTCGAGCCGGGACGCGCGTACTTCTGCGCGAGTAGATGACGCTTCCGGCGCGCCGGACCTCTGAACGCTCGGGGCGCAGTAGTTGCCCGCCCGCTTCACTTGCGCGCTCGCTCGCGCTAGTCTCGACCAGGAACTCCCCCTCAGCGGAAGCGACTGATCATGAGCGAACGCGTTACCGTCTTCGGCGCGGGCTATGTGGGCCTCGTCACCGGAGTATGCCTTGCCTCCTCCGACCTCGATGTCACCGTGCTGGACATCGACCGCGAGAGACTGGCCGCCCTCGACGAGGGCCGCAGCCCCTTCTTCGAGCCCGGGCTCGAAGACCTCATGCGCCAATCCCGGGAGACCGGACGGCTCAGGTTCGCTTCCGTCGAAGCGCTGGACCGCCTGTCGGAGATCGTCGTCATCGCCGTCGGGACCCCGGCCACTTCAACCGGTTCGGCGGACCTGTCGTACGTCCGGAACGCGATAGACACGGTGGAGACTCTGGCGGAGCCCGGCACCGTGGTGGTGATGAAGAGTACGGTGCCGCCCGGAACGGGCGCCCGTTTCGAGGCCCGGTTGAGCCCGCACGGGATCGCATACGTCTCGAACCCTGAGTTCTTGCGCGAGGGCAGCGCGGTGCGGGACTGGTTCGAAACCGACCGGGTGGTGCTTGGTGGCCGAGCTGACGCCGTCGCACGCGTTCGGACACTTTACCAGCAGGTCAAAGCGCCAATCGTCGAGTGCGATGTCACGAGCGCGGAAATGATCAAGTACGCCTCCAACGCCTTCCTCGCAACGAAGATATCCTTCATCAACGAGATCGCGGTCTTGTGCGACTATGTTGGCGCGACAGTGGACCAGGTCTCCCGAGGCATCGGTCTGGACCCGCGCATCGGGTCCGCGTTCCTGCGGCCGGGAATCGGGTACGGCGGATCGTGCTTCCCGAAAGACACCCGCGCATTGGACTTCGTTGCCAACCTCCACGGCTATGACTTCCACCTGCTGCGTTCGGTGATCGAGGTCAACGCGAGGCAGCGACTCCTGCCCGTGCGTGCGCTCAAAGCGCACTTCGGCTCACTCGAGGGCTGCAAGGTCGCAGTCCTCGGCCTGACGTTCAAACCCGATACCGATGACGTGCGAGAAGCACCCGCCTTGGAGATCGTCGACTTGCTGCGTGCCGAGGGGGCCGAGGTCATCGGCTACAACCCGATACCGGTTTCGGTGCCTGCCCTATCGAGAACTGCCGAAGACATCGACTCGGCCGTCGCCGGAGCGGACGCCGTGATCGTCGCGACCGAGTGGGAAGAGATAGTGCGGGCCGATTGGCAGGCGCTGGTGGCATCGATGAGCTCCGACCGGGTCGTGTTCGACGGCCGCAACGCCCTGGACCCCGCGGTGATCGAAGAGGCCGGAGGCGAGTACATCGGCGTGGGACGTCCCCGCGGCTCGGAATGCGCCTGACGTGCGAGCGCGCTGTGCGCTCGCGAAAGAAGGAGATGTCGTGTGACGGAGTACTTCTTCAACGACCCCGCGCTCGAATCGATCGGCGCGAAGGTCCTCGCCGGTGAGCGGCTCTCCCGAGACGACGGCATCGCGCTGTACGCGAGCCGCGACCTCATCGGCATCGGTCAGATGGCGGACCTCGCGCGCCGACGCATCAACGGCGACCGCGTGTACTTCATGGTCAACCGCCACATCAATCCCACCAACATCTGCCGCAACCGCTGCAAGTTCTGCGCGTTCGCGCGATCCGAAGGCGAAGAGGGCGCCTACGAAATGACGCTCGACGCGATCGTAGAGGCCGCGCGCGAGGGTGCCGCCGACGGCGCCTACGAAATCCACATCGTGTCCGGCTTGCACCCCGAGTGGAGCTACGACTTCTACGTTGACATGGTGCGCCGCGTGCGCGAGGCCGTGCCCGACCACGTCATCGTGCAGGCGTTCACGGCCGTCGAGATCGAGCACATGGCGATCATCGCCGGCAAGAGCACGCTCGAGGTCCTGCGCGACCTGCGCGATGCCGGGCTCGATGCGCTGCCGGGCGGCGGGGCCGAGATCTTCTCGGACCGCACAAGAGCGGCCGCCTGGGAGAAGAAGACCGCCTCCGACGTTTGGCTGCGCATCCACGGCGAAGCGCACTCGCTGGGCATCAAGACGAACTGCACCATGCTCTACGGCCACATCGAGACTGCCGAGGAGCGCGTGGACCACCTGATCCGCCTGCGGGAGCAGCAGGATCGCTCGGGCGGCTTCCTCGCATTCATCCCGCTCGCTTTCCACCCCGCGAACACCGAGATGGCCGACCTGCCGGGCACGACCGGCTTCGACGACCTCAAGACGCTCGCCATCTCGCGCCTCATGCTCGACAACATCCCGCACGTCAAGGCGTTCTGGATCATGGTCGGCCTCAAGGTCGCGCAGCTGTCCACCGTGTTCGGCGTGGACGACATCGACGGCACGGTGGTCGAGGAGAAGATCACGCACATGGCGGGCGCCACCACGCCCGAAGCGCTCTCGAAACAAGACCTCGTGGACATGATCGTGGAGACCGGACACGTGCCGGTCGAGCGCGACACGCTCTACCGCGTGGTCCACGTCTACGGGAGCGAGTCGGAGTCGCCGGCGTGGGAGGCTGGAGCGATCGAGAGCTGAGCGCGGCCGAACGCCCCAAACCTCGCATCGTGCTACGAGTAGGTCTCCTGGTTCGCACTCCGAGCACGCTCGGAACCCCAGTCGTGTGAATTCACTTGATATCGTTGACGTGCGCTCTTTCGCCCCCTAAGGTTCCAAGCATGGTGGCACGACTGCACCACTCGTAACACGCTGCGGATACCAATTGAGCGTACAGCTTGGCCGAGAGGGGATGCCAGTGACTGGAACACCTGCTGAGACACAGGTTCGGCCGACGGACCAGCTTGATCCGGCCGTGCACGCGAGACTCCCGCGCGACTTTGCCGAAGCGGTCGACTTTCACGGACACCTATGCCCCGGCCTCACGATTGGGTACCGGGCGGCGCGTATCGCGATGGAGCGCCTTGGTGTGAAGCGTGGCAGCGACGAGCAGCTCGTCGGCATCGTCGAGACCGACGCGTGCGGAGTGGACGCGTTCCAGCTCCTCACCGGATGCACCCTGGGCAAGGGCAACCTCATATACAAGGACTACGGCAAACAAGCGTTCACGTTGGCTCTCAGGGCAGACGGACGCGCGGTCCGCGTTGCGGTCAGGCCCGACATCTTCGCCGACGACCCCGAGCACACACAGCTCCGTGGGCGTGTGATGAGCGGTCAAGCCTCGGAGGCCGAGCGGGCCCGTTTCTGGGAGCGGCATGTCGACACTGCGCTTGCGATGCTCGCGGAGCCTGCTGCGTCCTTCGGCACCGTCTCCGATCTCAACGTCGATCTTCCCAGCACCGCCCGACTGTTCGATTCGGTCGTGTGCTCGGTGTGCGGTGAGGCGGTCATGGAGCCGCGCAGCCGTCTTGTCGGCGGACAACCGTGCTGCATCCCGTGCTCAACGCGGTACGGACGCGGGTGGGAGATCAATGAATAGGCCGGGTGTGGGGCGACGGGAGGGAACCATGAACGGCGCACATCGACGACTCGCGGCGCTCACGTGCGCCGCGCTGCTCGTGGCGCTCGTGGCGACTGGATGCGCTTCGACAGGTGCGGCGGACGAACAGGGTGCCGCGGCGGAAGCCACAGCCGAACAGCCAGTCACCGTGACGGATGCGGCCGGACGCGAGGTAGAGGTGCCCGGAAGCGTGGAGCGCGTCGTGGCGATCGGCCCGGGAGCTCTTCGGCTGGTGGTGTACGCAGGCGGAGCGGACATGGTCGTGGGTGTGGAGGACATCGAGTCCAAGCCCCCGATCGCGCGCCCCTACACGATCGCGCACCCCGAGTTGCTCGAGCTGCCGGTCGTGGGCGCGGGCGGGCCCGATTCGGCGCCCGACGCGGAGCGGCTGATCGGCGTCGAGCCCGACGTGGTCTTCATCGGCCAGATCGCCGACGCTCAGACTGCCGAGGAGCTACAGGCCGCCACCGGCATCCCCGTGGTGGTGGTCGGGTACGGCGCGCTCGGTGCCTTTGACGAGCAGCTCTTCGCCTCGCTCGAAACGGTCGGGACCGTGCTGGATCGGGGCGATCAGGCAGCGCAAGCCGCGCAGACGATCGAAGGCGCGCTCGACGACCTCGCGGCGCGGACCGCCGACGCCGACGACGCCGCAAAGCCGACCGCGTTCGTCGGCGCGCTGGGGTTCAAGGGAGCTCACGGCCTCGAGAGCACACAAGCCGACTACCCACCCTTCGTGGCGATCAAGGCCAACAACGTGGCCGACGGCTTGGGGCAGAGCGGGAGTGTGATGATCGACAAGGAGAAGCTGCTCGAATGGGACCCCGCCTGCCTGTTCGTGGACCTGAGCGGGTTGTCGTTGGTTCGCGAGGACGTGGGAACGAACCGTGCCCTCTACGAGAGCCTGACCGCCGTGAAGGACGGTCGCGTCTACGCACAACTGCCGTTCAACAACTACTGGACCAACGTGGAGATCGCCCTCGCCGACGCGTACTACGCCGGCACCGTCCTGTACCCCGAGGCCTTTTCGGACGTCGACCCCGCAGCTGAGGCCGACGAGCTCGCAACCGCGCTCGTAGGCGCACCGGTATACGACCGGCTTGTCGAGGTCTACGGAGGTGGCTTCGGCCCCGTCGACCTGCTCGGGACCGACTAGCCCATGCGGCCCGGCGCATCAGCACGTGAGGCGTACGGCGCATACCAGCGCCGGAAGGTGCTCATCACCGCCATGCTTCTCGTGGCGGTCGTGGCACTCGCGGTCCTCGCGATCCGCGCCGGCTCGGCCGGACTCACGACATCCGAGGTGCTGCGTGCGCTCGTCCACCCCGCCGAGCAGACCAGTGGCGTGATCGTGTGGAACGTGCGCGTGCCACGCGTGCTGACCGCCGTGGTCGCCGGGGCGGGGCTGTCGATCTCCGGCGCGGTGATGCAAAGCGTCTTGCGCAACCCTCTCGCCTCCTCCTACACGCTCGGCATCTCCCAGGGCGCTGCATTCGGGGCCGCGCTCGCGATCATCGGCTTCGGTGCGGGTGTGACCGGAAGCATGGCCGTCGACGCTGTCAGTGTGCTCAACGCCTGGTCTGTGGCAGGCTTCGCATTCGCGGGCGCGATGATCGCCGCGCTCACCGTTGTCGGCCTCGCCCGTTTCCGTGGTGCGACTCCTGAAACGATGGTTCTTGCCGGCGTCGCGCTCGGGTCACTGTTCTCCGCGGGCACCGTACTGCTCCAGTACTTCGCCGAGGACACCCAGGTGGCAGCGGTCGTGTTCTGGACGTTCGGCGATCTCGGGCGCGCATCGTGGCGCGACATCGCGCTCATGGGCGCGGTGACTGCCCTTGGCGGTCTCTACTTCATGTGGCGGCGCTGGGAATACAACGCGCTCGAGGCCGGGGGCGAGTCTGCGCAAGGACTGGGCGTGAACGTCGCTCGCGCGCGGATGACCGGGATGTTCGTGTCGTCATTGGTGACCGCCTCTGTCGTGGCGTTCCTCGGCATCATCGGTTTCATCGGCCTGGTTGGACCGCACATGGTGCGCCGAGTGCTCGGCAACGATCACCGTTTCTTGCTGCCGGCCTCCGCTGCGGCGGGTGCGCTGATTCTTCTGGCGTCGGACACCGTAGCGCGCACGGTCATCTCTCCCGTGGTGCTCCCCGTCGGCGCAATCACGTCCTTTCTCGGGGCGCCACTGTTCCTGTACCTGCTCGTAGGAAGGGGGCGATCGGCATGATCGTCCGGGTTGACGGAGTGCAGTTCTCGTATGGCAGCGCACCGGTGCTCGACGGCATCGGCTTCGCGGTCGAACCGGGCCGGTTCGTTGCGGTGCTGGGAAATAACGGCGCAGGCAAATCGACGCTGCTCAAGTGCATCAACCGCATCCTGCGGCCACAGGGCGGTGCGGTGCTGCTCGACGGCGACGACGCGCACCGGCTGAGCGGACACGAGCTCGCTCGTCGGCTCGGATACGTGCCCCAGCGGACCGACGCGACCCGCATGACCGTATACGACACGGTGCTGCTCGGAAGGAAACCGCACATCGCGTGGGATGCGGGCCAGCGTGACCACGACGTCGTCGAACGAGTGCTTGCGCAGCTCGACTTGGACGACCTTGCGCTACGCTATCTCGACGAGCTGTCCGGCGGCGAGCTGCAGAAGGTCGTGGTGGCCCGGGCGCTCGCGCAGGAGCCGCGTGTCCTGCTGCTCGACGAGCCGACGTCCAGTCTGGACCTGCGTAACCAGCTCGATGTGCTGGGCACGGTCAAGCGCGTGACGGCAGAACAGGGAGTCGCGGTCATCGCCGTGATGCACGACCTCAATCTCGCGCTTCGCTACGCCGATGCGTTCGTGCTGCTCTCTGGGGGCAGGGTGCACGCATGCGGCGGCGCGGAGGTCGTCACGTCGGAGGCCGTGTCTGCGGTCTACGGCGTGCCGGTCAACGTGACCCTCGTGGGAGATGTCCCGCTGGTGGTGCCGGTGTAGAGCGGAGCGATTTCGCAGGCGATGACGAGCCGAGGACTTTGCACTTCGTAGCTACGCGGTATATACTTCTCGTGACGTTTGGAGCACGCGTGAACACGAAGATCCGCAAGGTCGGCAACAGCTACGCGGTCACGGTTCCGAAGAGACTCGCCCAGGAACTCGCCCTCGAGGAGGGCGCCGAGGTGGTCATCGTCCGCGAAGATGATGCCCTCGTGATCAGGCCCGCAGAGTCGCGATGGGACCGGTTCGTCCGCGGCGCCCGGGCACGCGCGGAAGAGGCCGGCCTGACCGAGTCCGACGTTGAAGCGGCAGTCCGCGAGATCCGTGGTCGTTAGGGCCCTCATCGACACAAACGTGCTTGTGTCGGCAGCCTACTTCGGGGGCAAGCCCGGCCACGTGCTCCAACTGGCTCACGAGCATCGCTTCCACGCCATGACGTCTCTGCACATCCTCGAGGAGTTTCGGGACGTGGTGATGAGGCCTGGCTTCGGAGCGACGCGCGCTGAAGCCGAGGACGGCGCGATAGCGCTGGCGGAGTTCATGGCTGTGGTGCCCGTGCAGCGAAGCAGTACTGCCTTCACCTCGGACCCGAACGACGATCCCGTGATTCTTGCCGCAATCGTGGGGAATGCGGATACGATTGTCACAGGTGACGCCAACCTGCTCGGCACCGAGAGCTTGCCGGTACGAGTCACCACGGTTGCCGGGTTCCTGGCTGAACTCGAAACAACCGGCTCGAGCGCACAGCACGCCGACGATGAGGAGGCCCACCGGACATGACGAATCCGCGAGTGCGCCCCCGCCTCGGGCACATCCAGTTCCTCAACTGTCTGCCGCTCTACTACGGGCTCGTGAAGAACGACGCTCTCCTCGACGTGGAACTCGTGCAGGCCGCGCCGCGCGATCTGGCGGGCAAGCTGCTCGCCGGCGAGCTCGACATCGCGCCGATCCCGAGCATCGAGTACGCCCGTCATGCCGAGGAATTCGTCCTGCTCCCGGACATCGCGATCTCGTCCGACGGCGAGGTGCAGTCTATCCTTCTGCTCTCGAAGGTCCTCGTGGAGGCCCTTGACGGACGCACGGTCGCCCTGACGGACACGTCGCGCACGTCGCAGGTGCTCGCGAAGGCGCTGCTGGCCCGCCACTGGGGCGTGTTTCCCACATACGTGGAGATGCCCCCCGATCTCGCGAGCATGATGCGCGACGCCGACGCCGCGCTGCTCATCGGCGACGATGCGCTGCGCGCGTACTGGACCCAGCCCGAGGGCCTCTACACCTACGACCTCGGCGCCGTGTGGACCGAGTGGACCGGCCTGCCCATGGTGTACGCCGTGTGGGCGGTCCGCCGGACGTTCGCCGAGGAGCGCCCTGACGCTGTGCGCGACGTGAGCGAGGCGCTCAACGGCTCGCTCGCTTACTGCCGCGCGAACCTCGAGTCGATCTCGGAGTACGCCGCACGCTGGGAAGCCTTCCCGGCCGAGGCGTTCCAGTCCTACTTCGACGCGCTGCAGTTCCGCTTCGAGCCCAGGTACCGTGAGGGTCTGCGAAGCTACCTCACCGAGGCCGTCGCGGTCGGCGAACTCGACGATGTGCCGGAAATCCGCATCTTCGAGGTGATGTGAGTGGCCGAGGAAGGCCGCCGCGACTCTGCCGCCGACACCGCCCGAACGCTGGCCCTCGCCGCCGCCCGCGGCGAGCACCGGCTCACCGACGACGAGGCGCTGCTTCTGCTCTCCTCGGCACGGATGCTCGATCTCGGAGCGGCAGCCACCGCTATGCGCGAGCGGCTGCACCCGTCCGGCGAGGTCACGTTCATCGTCGACCGCAACCTGAACTACACGAACGTGTGCGTGAGCCACTGCAAGTTCTGCGCGTTCTACCGCAACGAGGACGACCCCGACGCATACCTGCTCACCCCCGAGCAGCTCGAGGCGAAGGTCGCCGAGACGCTCGACCTGGAGGGCACCGCGATCCTGCTGCAGGGCGGCATGCACCCGTCGCTCGGCATCGAGTGGTACGAGGACATGCTGCGCTGCCTCAAGGCCGACCACCCCCAGATCCACATCCACGGCTTCGGCCCACCCGAGATCGTGCACATCGCCAAGCTCTCGGGAATCGGTGTGCGCGACACGCTGCTGCGGCTGCGCGCGGCGGGGCTCGACACGCTACCGGGCGGAGGTGCCGAGATCCTGGCCGACCGCGTGCGCGGCGCGGTCTCGCCGCACAAAGCCACCGCCGACCAGTGGATCGGCGTGATGCGCGAGGCGCACGCGATCGACATGTCCACGACCGCCACCATGATGTTCGGCGGCCTCGAGACTGCCGAGGAGCGCATCGAGCACCTGCGGCGCGTCCGTGACCTGCAAGATGAGTCCGTGGCGGCCGGGCACATCGGCTTCCGCGCCTTCATCCCCTGGTCGTTCCAGCCGACCAATACGCCAATCGCCGAGGAGGACGCGCTCGCCGGGCGGCCGCCGGTCGCGCCGGCAAGCGGGTGGCAGTACCTGCGCGTGCTGGCCGTCTCGCGCCTGTACCTGGACAACGTGCGCAACGTCCAGGCGTCCTGGGTAACCCAGGGCGCCAAGATCGGCCAGATTGCACTCGCCTTCGGCGCGAACGACATGGGTTCCACGATGATCGAGGAGAACGTGGTGGCGGCCGCGGGCGTGCGCTTCACGGTCAACCGCGACGAGCTCGTGTGGCTGATCCGCTCGGCAGGCTTCACGCCCGTGCAGCGCGACACGCTCTACCGCGAGGTGCGCAGGTTCGGCTGACCGGCGGCGGCGGCCCGTAGCTCCTCGGCAGTCTGCTCCGAGGGCAGCTTACGTGGGCGGGATGTTCTCGCCCCAGTCGATCACACCGTTGTCGCGCCAGTCGATCACGTGCCAGATCTCGTGGGCCAGGATGCGCTCGAGACTGACGGTGTGATCCGTGTCGATCACGATACGACCCGACTGGTAGTAGGTGACGGCTTGGTAGTCGTTGGGCGTGTCGCCCAGCGTCACGGTGGCACCTTCCAAGATCGGGTATTGCGAAACGTACCGTGCAAGAATCGCCGATGCCTGAGCCGCTTCGCTAGGCGTGGGCGCCGGAGAGGCGGGCGGGGTTGCGACGTCCTTCACCAGATCGGACGCGGACACCTCGGATGCCGAGGCCTTCGCGGTAGTGCCGCCATCTGCAATCCGCGCGCCCCCGGAGTTCCCGGACGCCCCGCCTCCCTCACGATGCACCGCGCTTGCCGCAGGTGCGTCCGCCGGCGGTGCCATCGGCGCGTCGGTCCGTCGCAATCTCAGCGATCGGGCCGGGGCGTCTTCGCTGTCTGTTGCGTTGGCGCCCTCGTGGCCCGCGCGCGGGTCGTTCGAGTTGCGGGCCTGGTCGGGCATGGACCGCATCCCCGACACGAAAAGTGCGCGGGACGAGGCCGCGCGGTCCTGGAGTGCCGCAGCCATTGCGGGTGCGGTGACCATGAGAACGGCGGCGGCCAAAGTCACGATTCCCGTGCTCACGACAGCGATGATCGCCGTCTTTGTGTTCTTCGATGTTCGATGACGTTGTTTCTCAGCGGGACGCATGGCCTTTTGATCACACTCCGTTTCGCAGGTGGGCCTCGGGTCCTCTGCAACAATGCGTCACGCATCTGAGAAGCTGATGAGAGCCCGATGAGACGCTCCTCACACGCCGGCCGGACCTTCGCCGCTGGCACCCGGCGCCGCCATCGACTACCCTCGTGGAAGGAGGTTCGCCATGCCTGAGCAGAGCATTCCTCGCGTCGAATTCGGTGTGTGCGGCGGGTCCGGCACGCTGTCCAAGGCGTACTCCGCATACCGGGATGATCGGCTCGAGATCCTTGCCGAGGAACTCGTCTTCGACACGCCGTTCGGCCGTTCCCCCGCGTTCACTCACATGCGACTCACCGGGTCTCGGGGCACGCGAGAGGCACTCGCCGTGACGATGCACGGCTGGCGCCGGGGCGTGAAGCGGGCGGACGCCTCACTGCAGGCATTCTGGGTCTTCAACGAAGCAGGCGTGCGCAAGGTCCTCGCCGACGGCGGAGTCGGCTCACTCAACCACATGCTCGATCCGCGGGACGTGGTGCTCCCTACCGACTTCATCGACCTCACGACGCGCCAGGACATATACGTGCGCGGCGACCACCTGCTCATCATGAGGCGGCCGATGTGTCCCGCTTTGCACCACGACCTGTACCTGTCGGCGAGCGAGCGCTTCGGTCGCGTGTTCCCGCGAGGCACCTACCTCGTCACCGACGGGCCGCGTTTCGAGTCAGTCGCCGAAGTCGACTACATGCGGCATATCGGTGGCGACATCGTCGGCCAGTCCCTCGCGCCCGAAGTCGTTCTCTCGCGAGACATCGGAGCGTGCTATGCAGGCATCTACATCGTGGTCAACTATGCAGAGGGCGTCGTGCGCGAGTGGGAGCACGGCGAGTTGCGAGACATCTTCTTCGACGAATCCGACGCTGTCGCGTCGTGCGTCCTCGATGTTCTCGCCGAGACCGAGCTCGACGCCGACTGCGGTTGCGCCGATCTCCGCAAGCCGAGTCTGCTGACTATCCCGGACGCACGCCCGGACTCGGGGGCTTCTTCACCGGCCCCCGAGGAGTAGCCGTGATCGTCACCGCTGACTGGGTCCTACCGGTCGCCGGCCCCCCCATCCGCGATGGTGCGCTGCTCATCAGCGGATCGCGGATCGCCGAAGTGGGACCGCGCGACTTCCTGATCGAGAAGCATCCCCGCGCCCAGGTGCATCCCTTCGAGGGCTGCACGATCGTACCCGGACTTGTGAACGCTCACACTCATCTGGCCCTCACGGCTCTCAGGGGCGTCGTCCCGTCTCAACCGTTCCACGACTGGATCAAGCAGATCCCGAAGGCCTACGGGGCGCTCTCCCCTGACGACATCGCCGCCTCGACCACTCACGGAGCAATCCAGTGCATTCTCGCGGGGGTCACGGTGGTAGGCGATATCACATACGGCCCCGAGGGCATTTCGATCGCCGCCGACACCGGTCTGGGCGGCACCTTCTACTGGGAGATTCTCGGCACGACTGGAGACAAGCTGCAGCGGAGACTCGCGGCTATGGAGTACCCCACGGACCCGGAAGCTCTCTGCACGGGCAGGCTACGGTGCGGGCTGTCGCCCCACGCGGTGTACACGTCAGGTCCCGAGCTCCTCCGGGCCACTCACGCTGTCGCCACCGCGCAACGCTCAAGCTTCGCCATCCACGCAGCCGAGTCGGATGCCGAGATCGAGGTCCTGCGCTCCGGCGAGGGTCCCCTTCGCGACCTCGCTGGACGCCTGGCGGACGGTTTCGAGGCAACGGGCGCGGGCGTGGTGGGCTACCTCGATGGTCTCGGAGTGCTCACCGACGCCGTACTCATCCATGGCAATCGCATCCTTCCCTCTGAGATCCCAGCCGTGTCTCGCAAGGCGCGGGGTGTCGTGCTCTGTCCACGCTCAAACGCCTATCTTCACAATGCCAAGGCCCCCGCGAAGCGCCTCCGCGACGGTGGAGTGCTTCTCGCGCTCGGGACGGACTCCGCTGCCAGCAACGAGAACCTCGACCTGCTCGCGGAGGCACGCGCCCTTCGCGAGATCGAGCCCTCCTTCACTGCCGAAGACTTGCTGCGGATGGTCACACTCTCCGGCGCTTGCGTTCTGGGACTCGATGAAGAGTTCGGTACTCTGGAGCCCGGCAAGCAGGCGGACCTGGTCGTCCACCGTTTGCCCGGTGTCGACCCCGTCGGCGAGCTCATCGACCGGGGGGGACGGAGCACCGTCGAGGCTGTGATGACGGGTGGGGTCTTCCGCGTGCTCGACGGCGGACCGGTCTTCGCCGTCAGCCCTATCGAGCGCGCTTCACATCTCGCGCGTCAGAAGGCCGCGCTCGCGGTCCTGAGCGAGAACGACCGCTGGACCTAGCTGGACGGGATCCAGGGCCTCCGCACGTTCCGCTGCTACTCGTACGGGACCCATGCGCCGTCCCTCACTACGTACAGGGCGACGGCGTCGTTCGTGGTGTCTCCGTTCTCGTCGAACGAAAGACTGCCGGTGATGCCCTCGATATCGGTCGCGGCAACGGCCTCCACTATCGCTGCCCTCCCTTCGGCCGAGGCGGGAAAGCCGGCGCCGTGCTCCTTGGTCACAGCTAGAAGAGCTTTGAGGATCACGAATGCAGCGTCGTAAGCGTAGGCGTCATACGCCTGGATCTGCTCGCCCGGGAACTTCGCGCTGAACCTCTCTCTGAACTCGGCACTCCCGGGGTGGCGGTCGGGTGGCACACCGAGTGAAGTGCACACCGTGCCCTCTGCATCAGCCGCTCCCACGAGGTCTATGAAGTCGGGTGTGAAGATCCCGTCGCCGGAGAAGAACGACCCTGCGAACCCGCCTTCGACGGCCTGCCGGGCAAAGCGCGCACCGGCTTCGTACTCACCACCGTAGTAGATGACGTCGGGGTTCTCGGAGCCGATCTCGACGACGAGCGCGGCGAAATCCGTGTCCGTATGGGACGTCTTCTCGCGCCCGATCACCAGGCCGCCAGTCTCCTCGAAGGCACGTGCGAATTCGTCTGCTAGGCCCTCACCGTATGCGGTCGAGTCGTCCACGACGTAGGCGCTGATGAAGCCGAGTTCGTCGTACGCGAAGCGGGCGGCGACCCGGCCTTGCGCCGTGTCGGCCGCACAGGTGCGAAAGACGTTCCCGTAACCCTGGAGGGTAAGCTGCGGGTTCGTCGAAGCCGGCGATACCATCACGATACCCGCCTCGTGGTACACCCCCGAGGCTGGGATCGACACTGCGGAGTTCAAGTGCCCGACGACCCCGATCACGCTCGCATCCGAGGCAAGCTGGTTGGCGACGCTCACCGCCATCTGCGGACTGCCTTGGTCGTCTACGACGAAAGGCTCGACTCTAACCCCTACAGCCGCAAGGTCGTCGGCCGTGTCGTCGATCGCAAGCACGGCACCGTTCCGTATGCCTTCACCGAGCGCGACCGCGCCTTGCGTGAGCGGAGTGCCGATGCCGAGCTTCACGACGGCGAGATTCTCGTCGGCGTCACCGGTCCCGGCGGTCTCGCCACCCGCGCGGCAACCAGCGAGCACGACGGCCACAACGAACATGACTGCGACCGCCGTGACGGACGCCTTGAACCCGAGCTTCATACTCCGACTCCTCATGGACCGAGCACACCTGGACATACCCTTACCCGAGAGAGGAACGGTCCGGCGCGGGCTGTTCGAGCTGGAAGACCCGCAGATTCTGCCAAACCGCACCAGCCCAAAGCAGTTTACGCGACCCATCGCCGGGGCAGAACGATCGGCCGCTCAGAGAAACACGTTGAACCTCCAGCTCCCACGAAACTCGCCTCAAGCGTTATATTGGACGATGGAGCCAGTTCTTGCCCTCAGGGGAGGAGGCAAGCCCGTGATCGAGACTGATGTCTGGTTCTGGGTTTGGGCAGTGGCGGCTGTGGTCTTGTTCGTGGGGGAGATCTTCACAGCTGGGTTCTTCCTTTTACCCTTCGGCGTCGGCGCTACAGTGGCAGCGGTGATCGCCTTCCTCGACTTCTCGACGGGAGTGCAGTGGGCTGCCTTCATCCTCGTTTCGACGGTGGCTTTCATCTCGCTGCGGCGCTTGGCCGACCGCCTGACCCACGAGCCCCCGGAGAAGACGGGGTCGGACCGGCTGATCGGCAAGGTGGGATCGGTCATCGAGGACCTGACCCCGCACAGCCCCGCGGGACAGGTGCGCATCGACCGCGAGGAATGGAGAGCTGAAGTCCCCGGCAGCGAGGAGATAATCCCGGTTGGCACACGTGTCACTGTCGAGCGCGTCGAGGGTACGCATCTGGTAGTGCGTCCCGAAGTCGCACGGATCTCGGAAGAGCCGTCCACTCACCACTAAGTCGCGGATCGGAGGGCAGTACGATGCCTGAGTTGTTCGCAGTGCTAATCGGCGCGATCGTGCTTGTATTGCTGATGGTGTATTTCGGGACGGCCATCAAGATCGTGAGGCCGTACGAGAAGGGCATCATCGAACGTCTGGGCAAGTACCAGAAGACGTACGACCAGGGCTTGCATATCATCTTGCCCTTCGTCGACCGTCTCACCAAAGTGGACATGCGCGAGAATGTCGTCGACGTTCCGCCGCAAGAAGTCATCACGAAGGACAACGTGGTCGTGACCGTGGATGCGGTCGTCTACTACGAAGCCACAGACCCCGTGAAGCTGATGTACAACGTGGCCAACTTCTATCTCGCGGCGACCAAGCTCGCACAGACCAACCTGCGTAACGTCATCGGCGAGATGCAGCTGGACGAATCGCTGACCAGCCGCGAGAAGATCAACGCGGCTCTTCGGCAGATCTTGGACGACGCTACGGACAAGTGGGGCGTGCGCGTCGTGCGCGTCGAGCTGCAGCGTATCGAGCCGCCGGTAGACGTCACCGAGGCGATGCATCGGCAGATGAAAGCCGAGCGTACGCGTCGTGCGCTCATCCTCGAAGCCGATGGCGACAAGCAGGCCGCCATCACGCGCGCCGAGGGTACCAAGCAAGCTGAGATCCTGCAGGCGGAGGGCCAGGCGCAAGCAATCAGGGAAGTCGCCTCGGCCGAGAAGTTCCAGAAGATCGCACTTGCTGAGGGCGAAGCCGACGCGATCAAGAACGTGTTCGGCGCCATCCACGCAGGCAACCCGGATAACGAGCTGATCGCTATCCGATACCTCGAGGCGCTGAAGGCGATTGCCGACGGTCCGGCCAACAAGGTATTCCTGCCGATGGAGGTCGCCGGCGTCATGGGCAGCATCGGTGGCATCGCGGAGCTGTTCAAGGACAAGAAGCCGCACAGCGGCCCCGTTACCGAGCACGGAGCGTAAGCCCGAACCCTACGGGAGCTGTCCCACGGGGTGGCAGTTCATGCAGAGGTCGTCATACTCCTCGACCAGCATGTCCTCGTTCATCGTCTCGTGGGGGTAGTTCTGGAACGGCGGATTGTCGTACTCCCATCCCGCCGTCCAGGTCGTGCCTCCCCAGAACACGCCGTCGGCATCCCACACGTCGGCGAACTCCACGTCGGCTATCGAGCCGTCTCCGACCAGGGTGCCGACGTGGCGTGCGTCTTCATGACACTGCTGGCATATCGGTGCGTGACCCTCTTGCTGCGGCGTGCGGGGATAGGGCATGAGGTACCCGCGGTTGCCCGGCGGGTCGACGTCGGCTGGCCAATCATGGGCGTCCGCGGCGCCGTATATCCCGCCCAGCCCCCCGAGAACGGTGGTCGACGTCGGATCGTCGCTGGCCAGGACCGCGACGTTGTTGTAGTCGAACGGCGTCGATGTCGAGGACAGACTGTCGACCGGGTGGTTCATAACCATCCCGCCTGACGTCCGACCCCTGTGACACGCCGCGCACCAGTCGGAGCCGTACTCCGCGACCGAGGTGGTGGCCCCGGTCGGCTCCTGCTTGAGAAGACGCGTGGACGTGATGCTGGGGTGATCCGTGCGGATACGCCTGCGGTCACCTTTGAATGCTGCCACCGTCTCCGAGCCGTGGGGACTGTGGCAGTCGGTGCAGATCAGGGTTCCGCCGGGGCCGCTGAACGTCCGGGACTCGGACCCGCCCGTGGCGCCATCGCCTCCCGGGATCAGATTGGTCTGCTCGTACGTGTGCCCGCCCGCCGGGGCGGTGCCGGTACGCGCTTCGATCACGCCGTAGACCCCGTTACCGCCGGTCCCGTCGTGACAGCTGAAGCACGTGGCTACTATCGTCGGCTCCGGCAGCAGCACTACGGCCGACGGCGCGTCGTGCACGCTGTGGCAGTTGGCGCACTTCGAGGTGCCGGTGGTGTAACCGCCATGGGGACCCTGGAAGTTCCCCTGCTCGTACCCGTTACCCGGTTCCTCTTCGTCGTCGTCGTCTCCATGACATCCGTCGCAGTACATGTCCGGAAACGAGGCGCCGGGGTGACAGTAGCTACACCCGCTGCCGCCCAGGTCGTTCGGCTCCTCGTACGCCGGCGCATCGGGAGCCCACACAAGTATCGCGACTACGACCGTTGCGAGTAGGACGCATGCCCAGATGAACCCCCGGGCACGCGTCGTCGCCGGTAGTGCGGATCGCAGCATCGTCAGCCCCCTTCAGACGAACCAAGGGTACAGGCTGACAGCACGAACCGACAAGCGCGGTGTGACGGACGCTAGCGTGCGACTCGCAATTCGACGGAGACGTACACCTCTCCGTTCTTCACGGACGTGGGATACGTGGTGACGTCGGCATTCGGATGATCAGTGGTACCGTCACGCACGTCATAACGCCAACCGTGCCACGGGCACATGACGATCGCGCCATCCAGGAATCCCTCACCCAGCGGTCCGAACGCGTGTCTGCACAGGTTCGATAGCGCGAAGAAATCCCCCTCTACGTTCGCAACTGCGAGGTCCCGCTTGCCGATCTTGACATGACGTATCTGGCCGGGCGGGAGGTCGTCAACTCGAAAGACCGGTACATCGACTGAGCCCTGGGACTCGTCCAGGACGCCCATCAGTTCGGCGCCGTCCTCGACCTCCTTGAGTATGAACAAGCCGCACCAGCACTTCCTTATCGCTGCGAACTCGTCCCGGTAGAAGTGGATGCACGGGCAAACGACCTTCACGTCTTCCTTGGGGTCTCCTGACCGCACGCGACAGGGGCAGTAGATGTCGCCTGAACTCTCCAGGATCTCGATCTCGCTTTGAAGGACCTCGTTGACGAAATCGCTCTCCGTATTGAACTTGTAGCCGAGGCGGTCCACGAAAGGAGTCATGAACTCCTTGAGGTCCTCGATCGTCGTTCCCGGTTCGAACATGCGCCGGCGCGGTTTCTTCTGCGCCGACGACATCAGGCCAGCAGCTCCTTCAAGCGCTTCTTGTTGAACCCCACGATCACCTCGTCGTCCACGACCACGACCGGGAAGGATGCCCCACCCGAGAGCTCCCGAACCTTTGCCACGGCGTCCTCGCGTTCCTGCCCTTCGAGCAGGTCCACTTCGGTGAACTCGTACTCCACACCGGTTTCGTCGAGGAACTTCTTCGTCATCCGGCAGTACGGGCACGTCGATAGGGCGTACAGCTTCACTTGCATGCGAAGGACCCTCCCGTCGCCTCGGTTCTCGCATCTGCGGTCCCACATCACCTTATCTTCCACAAGTCGCACCACCCCGAACGCCCGGGGCATCCCAACCCCCTGCTGTCACAGTGTTGGGGTATCATCGCGCCATGAACCCGCGCCGATCCCGCCATCGTCCCCTTCAGCCCATCGAGCCCGGCTACCGCGCCTGCTGCGGTCAGCTCAGCGTCTCCGTACTGGGATCGGGGTCTTCGGGAAACAGCGTCGTTGTTCGTGGGCCGGACGGGGCGCTGCTCGTGGACTGCGGCTTCTCCGCACGTGAGACTCTGAGGCGTTCGGCGCTGGCGGGAGTGTCGGCAGCGCAGATCCAGGCCATTCTCATCACCCACGAACATGGTGACCACGTGAGAGGCGTACGAGTGCTTGCCAAGCGTTTGCGCGTGCCTGTGTACGCGACGGAAGGCACGCGCTCCGCCGCACGCCTGGACGAGCAAGCGCAAGATGCAAGGACCATACGGGCCGGACATCGCGTGAGGATCGCCGGCATCGATGTGCTGGCGTTCCGCACCTCGCATGATGCCGAGGAGCCGGTAGGCTATCGCTTCGACGCTCCATGCGGAACGGCCATTGGAATGGCTACCGACACAGGAGTGCTCTCCGAAGAGATCATCGGGGCGCTTGAAGGATGCGACATCGTGGGAATCGAGTCCAACCACGACGAACGCATGCTTGCCGAGGGACCCTACCCCTGGTTCCTCAAACAGCGCATCCAGTCGCACCGCGGGCACCTGTCGAACGCGGCGGCGGCTGAAGGCATCAAGCGCATCCGCTCCGACCGCCTTCGAGAGATCGTTGCTCTGCACGTCTCGCGAACCAACAACACTGTCGACCTGGCTGACCGTGCCCTGCGCGACGTATGCGACCGGCACGGGATCGTGGTTCACGTGGTGCCTCACGGGTAGCAGGGCTCCAGGATTGCGATCGATGTCACGCGTCGCGGGGCGCGTCGCGGGTGATACCCCGGACGACCGTCATCGCAGCGTGGATGTCTGCGACTACCTGTGCTCCTCTTGCGATGGCCGTCTCGAGCAGGTCGAGCGCCTCCCCCGAGGTGAAGTCGCGGCTCTCATCGGCTGCTCCAACCACCACGAGCGGCGAACTCGAATCTACAACGGCGCGCAGGTTGCCGATATTCGCGCGCCCGAAGGGAACGTCCGCCACCACGCACACGTCCGCCTCCTCGGCCAGTTCGCGGACGCGGCGCTCGGCCTCGGCGTCCATCTCGGCGAACGGGGCGAGGTCGATGCGCGGCAGGCCGAACACCTCGGCGACGGCCTGGTCGATGTCGCCGATGTTGAGCGCGCCTGTACTCACGCGGTACCCGCCGAGCGCGAGCCGCCGGACAAGGTCGGCGGCCGCCCCCGACCCTCCGATCACGAACACTAGCGGGCCCTCGGCCGCCGCGACATCGACCTGGCCCCGCAGCACCGGCGTGACGGTCACGCCACCGCTCACAGGATCGTTACCGACCACGCCTCGAACAGAGAACACGTCGCGCAGCATGCCGGGGGTGATGACCTCGCGGGGTGCCCCGGACGTGGGCACTCCGCCACCACTCACCACCGCGAGCCGGTCGCTGTATCGGGCTGCAACATCGAGGTCGTGGAACACGCCGAGGACCGCGAGCCCCCCATCGGCCAGATCCCGGACCAGGTCGAGCACTTGCAGGCGGTGGTTGAGGTCGAGGTGGCTTGTGGGCTCGTCGAGCAGCAAGACCTGCGGCTCCTGAGCGAGCGCCTGGGCTAGCGTGAGCCGCTGCAGATCGCCGCCCGAGAGAGTGTTCACGCGTTCCTCGGCAAGGCGCGAGGTGTCGGTGAGCTCCATCGCGCGATCGGCGACACGAGCGTGACGGGCATCGGGGCGCTCGAACCGGCCGAGGCGAGCATGCCGTCCGAGTAGAACGAACTCCCGGGCCGTGAACGGGAACGGTTCGGGCAGCGACTGGGGGACCACTCCGACGAGCCGGGCCCGGTGTGTCGCGTCGAGGGCGTCGGCGCCGATGCCGCAAACGTCGAGCGACCCGTCGAGCAGGACGGCCTCGCCGGTCACAGCCCGCAGCAGGGTGGACTTGCCCGCGCCGTTCGGGCCCACCAGACCCACGAACTCACCCCTGCCGATGGTGAGATCGACCGCGCGAAGCACGGCCTTGTCGCTGTAGCCGATCGAGGCGCCGCGCCAGGCCAGGCCGGGCGCGTTGGGGTCTGTCGGGCCGGCTGAGGGTCCGCGGCCTCGGGCCGCGGCAGTCATTTCGCACCGTCCTGCCGCAGCAGCAACCACACGAAGAACGGTCCGCCCGCCAGCGCGGTGACGATGCCGACGGGGACCTCGACGGGCGCAAGCACGGTCCTGGCGACCAGGTCGGCAAGCACCATGAGGACGGCCCCTGCCAGGACTGAGGCCGGGACGAGTGTGCGGTGGTCGGGACCGAGCACGAGTCGGACCATGTGCGGTGTCATGAGTCCCACGAACCCGATCAGACCCGACACCGACACCGCGGCGGCCACCAGCAGGCTGCCGGCAGCGAGCACCACGACCTTGAAACGCTCGACCGACACGCCGAGCTGACTTGCGCGCTCGTCTCCCAGCAGCATGACATTCAGGGCGCGCGTCGAGGCGACGGGAACGACCATGCCCAGCAGGAACATCGGCGCGACCGCTGCGACGTATTCCCAGGAGGCCGAAGTGAGACCTCCCATCATCCAGAACACGACCGCGCTCATCTGCTCACGCGCGAACACCATCACGAACGACGTGAGCGCCGCCAGCGTGTAGGAAATCGCAATGCCCGCGAGCAGGAGCGACGTCGTGTCGATGCGCCCCCTCCACGCGGCGAGGCGCACCACGAGCGCCATCGTGGCGGCAGCCCCTAGGAACGCGCCGGCGGGTACCGCTCCGTAGCGCATGGCAGTGGCACCCGTCGTCGAAGCCAGCACGAGCACGGCACCGAGTCCCGCACCTGACGACACGCCGAGGATGTACGGGTCCGCCAACGCGTTACGGAACAACGCCTGGTAGAGCACGCCCGCACTGGCGAGACATGCACCCACGAGCGCGGCCAGCAGGACGCGGGGCAGGCGCACGTCGATCACGATGGCGTCGGCGGAGCTGCGGCTCGCGCCTGTGACGGCCCGGCCCACCGCGCCGAAGATCTGGGCAGGGCTGACTGCCACTGCGCCGAAGGCAACGCCCGCCACGATCGCCGCGAGCAGGGCTATCCCGAGCAGGACCAGCGCCGCGCTGCGCCGCGCGACGCCGGCCCCGCGGACCGCATCCACGTCCACCGACACGCTCATGCCGGCTCGCGCGTATGTGTCTTCGGCGGGTTCATGTGTGCCGTCTACTCGTGCTCTCTGAACAGGTCGGGGTGGAGCGCTACCGCGATCTGCCCAACGCCTTGCACGACGCGCGGTCCCGGGCGGCTGACGAGGTTGTCGTCGAGCACGGCGACGCGCCCGGCCTTCACCGCGCTCAGGGCGTCGTAGCCGGCGCGGGACTCGAGCTGCGAGGGGTCGCTCATCGACCCCTTGGTCGCGAGGTACACCGAGGGGTCGTCCTGGAGAAGCTGCTCGAGCGAATAGCCGACGTAGCCTTCCTGGCTCACGACGTTGCGGCCTCCTGCCGCGGTGATCAGGTCGTCGAGCAGGGTGCCGGTGCCTGCGGTGAACAGCGGGTCCTGGGCGATCTCTATGAAGCACGGCGTCGCGGGCTCGACGCCCACGGTCTGGGCGATGAAGTCGATACCGGAGCGCATGTCCGCCACCACCTCGTCGGCGCGCTCGGGTTCACCGACGGCCGCGCCTACCGTTTCGATCGACGCGTACAGCTGCTCGAGCGCCTGCGGGTCTACGGCCAGGACCGGTGCGCCAAGCTGCTCGAGTTGGGCGAGCACGTCGCCCTGCACGCCAGTGGTGGCGAGGATGAGGTCGGGTTCGAGCGAGGCGATCACCTCGAGGTTGGGCGTGATGAAGTCGCCGACCTTCTCGAGCTCGGTGACCTCGGGCGGGTAGTCGTCATATGTGGTTACGCCCACCAAACGGTCGAGGGCATCCAGCTCAGCGACGATCTCGGTATTCGCCGGCGCGAGCGACACGATGTGCTGCGGCTCGCTTTCGATGGTGACGTCGCGGCCCGCGTCATCGGTCACGGTCACGGGGAAGACAGCCGCTGCGGCGGTCGTCTCGTCTGACTGAGCGGGCTGTTCGCCGGTATCTTCCGATTGCCCTCCGTTGCCGGCGCAGCCCGGAAGCACCAGCGCCATCACCAGCACGAGCATCGCGAATACCATTCGCCCGCCCACGCCTCGCCACATCACAACCCCGTTCGATCTTTCCATCATGTCGTTCCCTCCCGTAAGAACCGGACACATGCGAAAGACCCGGCATCGGTGCCGGGTCTTCTCGGTATCGGGGTCTCGTGGAACGCCGCTAGTGCGACTCGCGAGCCGGCCCCGGTACCTCGAAGGCCGCGTCGCCGCCGTTTTCGGCAGGTCTCCTGACTTCGGGGGTGGTCGGCGGCGGACCGGGTCCAGCCGCGCATCACCCCACTTCACAGTGGCGGGTCCGTGCCGGAATCTCACCGGCTTCCCTATTCTCGCCCGCTTGGCCTGTCGCGCCGGCTCACGCGTGAGCCGGCAGAGCGCAGCTGCGGGCACCGAACGGCGCGCTATTCGGTTGTCGTGAGAGCGATGATACCATTACACGAAGCGGTCGCGTCCCGCACGCCGACGAGCCATCGGAGCATCCGCGATGTGCCGGTTCTGTACACAGCACGGCGACGGCAAGGTGTGGTACCTCGAGGCCACGAACTACGTGGCCGACTTCGAGAACGACCTCGAGCGGCGCGGCTACATCGTCGACTTCGTGCAGGGCTTCGACTCGATGCGCTCGCGCTCGCTCACGTGGATCGAACTGCTCGAGAACTCCGCACCCAAGCCGGTCGAACGTGCGGTGAAGAACCACGTGCACAAGCGACAGCAAGCGCATCACTTCGGCCAGCCGGTGCCGATCGAGGACTGCGAGCGAATCTTCGACTTCGCCACCTCGATCGTGCGCATGCCGTGCGTGTGTCGCACGTACGCGGGCAAGGCCGAACGTGGCGTGTGCCTTGCGGTGACCGCGATGCCCATGGACGACGTACTCGCGGAGGCCTTCGACGGCTTCGAAATGGGGCCCGACATAGGCTCGCTCGAGCGTCTCACGAAGGAGCAGGCCATGCAGGTCCTGCGCGACTGCGAGCGCGACGGGCTCATGCACTCGGTGTGGACGTTCATCACGCCGTTCATCGGCGCCATCTGCAACTGCGATCTCAGCAGCGGCTGTATGGCGATGACGCTCACGCTCACCCACGACACCAAGATCATGTGGCGGGGCGAGTACGTCGCCTCCCTTGCCGAGGAATCGTGCACGCAATGCGGCGTGTGCGCCGATCTCTGCCCCTTTAACGCGATCGACCACGACCGCGCGTCACGCACGGTGACCTTGAGGCAAGAGGACTGCTGGGGTTGCGGCGTGTGCCGGACGGCATGCCGCCACGACGCACTCGCATTGCTACCCCGGGCTTCGGTACCCGCCGTCGCGGAAATCTGGTGACGGGGGCATACGCACGGTCTCCCACATGGACCCGCGTCTACTCCGCTCGCACGAGCGCGTCGCGCACGAGCCACGCCACAAGCACGCACGCGACGAAAATGCACCCCACGATCGCGAAGAACGGGATCTGGATGTCGGACGCTGAATTCAGGACCGGGTTGTCCGGGTGCAGCGCGCGGGCCTGCGGGTCGAGGAACAGCCGGCCCATCACAAACCACAGGACTGCGGCGAAGGTGACGTCGGCGAACGCCTTCATTGCACGGCTGTCGAACAGCGTTTGCACCACGATCAGGGCAAGTAAGACGATCAGCAGCGTGAACTGAGCCATGAGACGAGGGTCGTCGCGAATCACAGTGAGCGGCGGAGTGGACGAGCCGGAAAAGTCCCAGGTGTTGATGGCCGCTATCACGCCCAGGACTGTGTTCAGCAGCCAGAGCGGTGCTGAAACCCAGCGGAAACCAGCCGCCCAGCGGTACAAGTCCTCTCGTTTGAACACGAGGTACGCGAGCGCCAGCAGACCCATGATGCTGAACGTCACGAGATTCACCCATGTGGACCCGCCGTGGAACATGGGCAGACGGACCTTCTCGCCGAGACCCTCGACCGCCGGAATCGCGCCGGCAAGCAGAACGCCGGCAACGACGAAGCCCACCGCCAGAACGATGAGGGCGATACGAGCACCCGGGTTGAGCGCCTTGACCATGCGAGCCTCCTCGGCCGTGCAGCGGATTGCGAGCAACCGGCTGCCATTCTATCAGCCGAGGAGCCGACAGGCGCGAGGAGTCCGGCGTGTGCGCGAGCTCCTCGGCAGGTAGCAGCGGGCCATCGGCAGGTGGCAACGTGGGGCTAGTCGTCGAGCAGTGCTTGCTGCTGCCGCTTCTTTTCGTCCATGTTGTGCTTGATCTTGCCCCAGACCATCAGCTTGGCCCAGCCGATCACGGCGACACCAGCCACGATCAGGACCCACCAGTACCACTCCATGAGCGCACCTCCTTCACCGCGACGTTTTTCGCATGTCGCGCAGCACTATTGCGCGGCCATCTGCGCCTGAACTCGACGCGCGACCATCGCGATCACAGGCACCAGCGCCACCGTGATGCCCACGGCGACCGTGAGCTCCACCCAGACCTCGCTGAGCGAGCCGCCCATGACCGACACGCGCCAGATCGGCTCGAGAATCCAGTACAGGGGGAAGACCTTCGCGATCCACTGCGGCCAGTCAGGGAAGATGTAGAAAAGCGTGGGCGCGAACAGGAAGATGCCGAGTCCCTTCACCATCCCGAACATGATGGTCGAGTCTTTCGCGAACGTGCCCATGAGCAGACCGATCATCGACGACAGGGCAGCCGCCACAAGCACGACCACGAACACCTCGAGGTAGTTCGAGCCGAGTGCCTGGTTCAGCGCCAAGGTGACTGCGGCCATGGCGCCGGAAAGCAGCACGCCCAGGAGCCACTTGGCGCCCAACACGTCACCGATCCGCACCGGTGTCACGAGCAGAGCCATCAGCGTGCCTTGCTCCTTCTCTTCAACAAGGTTCGATCCCGGGACGAAGATCCCGGCGATGACCAGGGCGTAGAAGACCACGATGGGAACGAGCCGCACGGAGATCGGCAACCCGGCCTCACCGTAGTTCACGACCTGGACCTCGACAGGCGCCTCGCTGCCTTCGAGGTCCCGGACGAGATCGATAGCCGTCACGCTCAAGATGATGCGATTCGAGGCCAGGCTCTCCCCGCCGATGAAGAACTCCAGCTCGGGCTGCTCGCCGTCCTTGACCGCGCGGTCGAACCCGGCCGGCAGGACCAGTCCGGCATCGAGGTCGTTGGCTTCGACCTGGGTCTTGAGTTTCTCGGCATCGTCGAGAAGGGTGAGTTCGATACCCTCCATCTGCTCGACCTCGGCGGTGATCGCCGAGTCGCCCTCGTCCACGATCCCCAGCCGCGGTTCGGGGTCGAAGAGGGAGCCGAACGCGACCTGCAGGACCAGCGTGAGCGCGAACGGCAGCAGGATCGCCCACAGGAACAGCGGCGACCGGGGGCCGAGAGCGAGGTCCTTGCGCAGGACCTTCCACGTCAGTCTCGGACTCATAGCGATTCCACCTTCCGCTTGAGCGCGAACAGCCCCGCGCCGAATAGAACGACCAGCCACACGGCGGCGTATGCGAGTGAGTCCGCCTGATCGGACCATGTGGCCCCGTAGTTGAATGCGCCGACCAGGGTGTCGATGATCGGGTACGTGGGAATCGCCCGCACCCAGGTCGCTGCCGTGCCGGGGAACATCACGGAAAGCGATGGGATGAGAAGCGGGATGGTGAACAACATCGTGTAGAAGAGCTGTCCCATGAAGTCTTTGCCCGCCGAGCCCACGTACAGCGCCACGCCGGTGAACATCACCGCCCCCATGAGCAACACCGTGAGCACGAGCGACCAGTTCTCAGCGGTGAGCCCACCCACCAGCAGCAGCACGATGAGTCCTTGCCCGAGCGACATCACGGTGCCGAAGATCGTCTTGGCCAGAAGGAAGTCGCCGATCTTGACCGGCGTGACGAGCACCGCCGTCACCGTTCGCTGCAGCACTTCGGTCGATACGAGTGACGCCATCGAGAACGTCTCCATGAGCAAGATCATGAACAGCAGCATCGGCCTCAGCTTGTCCTTCAGCGAGACCTGGTCGCCGGCGCGATCGGTGCCCAGCACGATCGACTCTTCATCGGCCATGCTCACCGGCAGCTCTCGCCCGGCGAGCTGGTAGGCGGCTTCGCGCACGAAACTCGTCATGGCGTTCTGGATCTCGGCGGGCACGTCCGCGTCCGAGTACACGGTGACAGTCACGCCTTCTTCGCCTGCCGCGACGTCGGTGATGAAGTCGGCCGGGAACGCGATGCCGATGTCGAGACCGAGCTTCTCGGCGTCTTCGGGTTTGTCCTCGTCGGCATCGGGATCGCGAAGGACCAGCTCGCCGTCGTCGGTCCGCCATGCCTCGAGCGTCCCTTCGACGACCTGCTGCATGTCTTGCTCGCTGTCGAACTCGACCAGCAGCAAGCCCTCTTGCTCCTCGGCCAGGTCCGCCTCATCGAGCTGGGCGAGCTGCTCCTCGGTCGCGCCCATCTGCGCCAAGGTGTCCCTGGCCTGCTCGACCATCGAACTCACCGGCGGCGATACCGCAAGCGATATCTCCTCGTCCACCGTGTCCGGCATGAACGTGTACAGGATTGGGACGAGAACCAGCACCATCAGCGTGAGAAACAGGTACAGCTTGTCCCGCGAGTAGGCCTTCAGCTCCTTTTTCAGAAGCGCAGCCACGATCGCCGGGCGCGAGATCGGGCTGCTCATCCTTCCAGCCCCCTGCCGGTCAGCTCGATGAAGATCGCTTCCAGCGTAGCCTCCTCGGTGTGGATCGTGAGCAGGTCGGGAGAGGCCGCCAGCTCCGCGAGCCGTGCCGAAGAACCGTCGCCGTCGAGCTCGAGGTGCTCCTCACGCACGCCGTCACCGTCGCGAAGACGCACCTTCACCGAGCGCGTCCCGTACTTGAGCTTGAGGTTCTCCGCCGTGTCGAGCGCCACGATCTCGCCTTCGTTGATGAAGGCCACGCGGTCGGAAAGCTGGTCTGCCTCGAACATGTCGTGGGTAGTTAGCAGCACGGCTGCGCCACGGTCCGCCTCCTCCTTGATGGTCTTGCGGATCGAGGCGGAGGTGACCGGGTCGAGACCGTCGGTCGGCTCGTCGAGGAAGAGCACGGTGGGTTTGTTGATGAAAGCGCGGGAGATCATCATTCGCTGACGCATGCCCTTGGAGAAGGTGTGCACGCGGTCCTTCGCGCGGTCAGCGAGCCCGACGCGGCGAAGCACCTCCATCGAGTCGGGGTCCTTGATGCCGAAGAGCGATGCGTAGAAGTCGAGGTTCTCAACCGCGCTCATGTTCAGGTACAAGTTCTTCTCCTCGAAGCACACGCCGATCTGCGCCTGGATTTCAGGGTCGTCCTTGGTCACGTCCTTGCCCAGGATGCGAGCGACGCCACTCTTGGGCGTGATCTGCCCGGTGAGCATCTTGATGGTGGTCGACTTGCCCGCCCCGTTCGGGCCAAGGAACCCCAGGATCTCGCCCGGTTGTACATCGAAGCTGATTCCCCTGACGGCGTGAATGTCGCCGTAGTCGAAGCTGATGTCGTCCACCTGTATGGCCGGTCCGCTCATCACACGTCCCCCCTCGGAAGGTCGTTCTCACCAGTCTCCATCACGGCAAGTCGCTCGAGTGCCGTGCGCACGTACTCGAAGTCGTAGAGCTGCAGCGCGCCCTCCTGTATGCCGAGGATCCTTTCGACGGCGTACTCCCAAGCCCGCACCCGCTCGACGAGCGGGTCGACGAGCTCCTGATGTCCGGGAAGCTCGATCATCAGCTCGGCGAGCATGTCGGCGCCGCCTACCCATGTGCCGAACACCAGCTGCGCGCTCAACTCAGGGTCCTTGGCATCGGCGATTCCCGCCTCGACCGCCTCGGCGATGATCTCGCCGAACAGCGGGACCAGACGGAACACGTACTCCTTGGTGAGTTTGACCCGCAGCACGGTGTTCTCGTCGCGGTACATCATCTTGAGGTACACCAGAGTGAGCGGGCGGATGTCTTCGAATTTCCACTGGACGATACGGCCCATCACCTGGCGCATCTTGTCCAGCGGCTCGCCCTCCATCTCTGCCGCGTGCGTCGGAAGCGTGGCAAGGAACTCGTCCGACTTCCACTGGGTGATCGCGTTGAGCAGGTCCGCCTTCGACGCGAAGTAGTGGTAGAACAGCCCCTTGGCCACGCCCACCGCGTCGGTGATCGCGCTGATCGACGTGCCTTCGTAGCCCCGCGTGGTGAACAGCTCCAGGGCAGCGGTCATGATCTCGGTACGGCGCACGTCGGGGTCTTTCGAGATACGACCCGCCGAGGAAGTGGCCCTCTGTGTCACCCCGTCGCGCACTGCCCGCCATGCCCTCCTCGCCACTCGCCACCGCCAATGACTGACCACCAGTCACTGACCGTCCGTCAGTCAGTATACCCTCGTGTGCGGGAGAGTCAACACAAAGAGGGAGCCCCGGTCGGGGCTCCCTCGTAGACGCTCAAGCTGCAGGACGCGGGCTAGCTTGCTGGCACGGTGCCTGTCGGCTCCACGGTGCCTGTCGGCTCAACCGTGCCGGTGGGCTCAACCGTGCCGGTGGGCTCCACGGTGCCGGTCGGCTCGACCGTGCTCGTGGGCTCGTCCGGTACGTCCGGCTCGTCGCCGCCTTCATCCCCCGCCAACCAGCCGAGGAACTTGTCGAGCACCCTCAGAAGTCCCGGCGGGATGTGCTTCATGATCCCAGCGGCCACCTTGGCTTCGGCTCTCGCGATGTTCTCGGCGATTCGCGCCGCTGCGTTCGCAATGCCGGTCGCCTCCCGCGAACGCTCGACGGTGCCGGATTCCTCGCGGGTACGTTCCTGGGTCCGTGACGCTTCGGCAGAGCCAGTAGCGTCCGCCGCGCCCCGGGCTTGAGACGAGTGCCCCACCGCACTGTCTGACTTCCCGGGCTCGCCAGCCGGAGACGTCTTCTTGGCCCGGCCCGGCGGGACTGCCCCTTCTCCCGCTTCGGCCTTCTTGGATTGGCCGGGAGCGGCTGCCGCCGAGTCGTCCCTCTTCGCCTGACCAGGAGCGGTCTTCGGCCCCGCCTCGGCGTCCTGAGCGACCGCGGATTCCTCGGCGGGCGTTGTCTTCTTGGCCTGGCCCGGTGGAACGCTGCTGTCTGCTGCATCGGCCTTCTTGGTCTGGCCGGGAGCCGCAGCGCGCCCTTTGGTGTTGCCTGCAAGCAAACTCGCGGGTGCGACGAGAGCAACCGCAAGCAGCATGCACAAAGCGAGAATGAGAGTACGGCGCATGGTCATGCCCCTTTCGTGCCGTGATGCCCCTTCGAAGTCTGCATCGGCACTCGCGGTGACAGAAATGAGTACTCTGGGCACATTCCGTTTGCCTTGGTGACGTGCGACACACGTTGCGCCGTCAGAACCGGCCTCCCACGCGCTCGACGATCACGCGAGGCAGCTGATCGCCGGACACCTCCTCCGCGGCCGCGCCCAATTCCACGGCTGCGCCGGGCATGCTGAACGCCACCGCCGTATCACGTGCTTCGCATATCGTGTGCCCGCCGGCGCGACGGACCGCGAGCATCCCATTCGCGCCATCGGACCCGAACCCCGACGGCAACACGGCGAGAACTCCATTGCCGAAGGTCTGGGCCGCAGAACTCATGAGGATGTCGATCGACGGGACGTGCACGGAGCCGGAGAAATCGCTGTCGAGACGGACGCTCGGCTCTCCTTTGCTGTCTGCGACGACACGCATGTGTTTCCCGATGGGGGCAATGAAGACGCGGCCGGACACGAAAGGTTCGCCTTGTCGCGCCTCTCGTACCTCGAGTTCGGACATGTCGTCGAGCCTCTGGGCCCAGGTCTTCGTGAAGCCGGACGGCATGTGCTGGCAGACCGCGACTGGCGCTGGAAAGTCGGCCCGGAGGAAACGGAGGATCCTCTCGACGCCTTGCGGCCCCCCCGCAGAATCTCCGATGAACAGCGCGCTAAGGAGTCGCCCGCCAGCGGATGTGCGGGCGGGTTCGGCCGAAAGCCGACGAACCGCCATAGCGTGCCCCCGAACCCTCGAGATGGTTCATGCCCACGAACCAGTCACGAGCACCGCTTCGGCGAACCGGACCCCCTCGAACGCGCTCTGAGGATGCGGGCAGTCGCCGGCACGACCGCCCGCGCCCGTGGTCCCTGGCCAAGGGTCCAACAGGGACCACGAAGCTGCGTGCTACTACTCTACCGCAGTAGCATCGCGTCTGCGCATCGAATCGGCGGGGAGTTACGTTGTGACATATGAAACCGTGCGAGAAGGTCTCGTATCGATGATCAAGAGGGGGTCCTATCCATGTTCGTCCGCAGAACGGCGGTCCTGAATCTCGCGCGTGCGGGACTCTCAGCAGCAATCATCGTGGTGCTGTGCGGCACACCGGCGCTCGCGAAGCCCACGCCTGAAGGATTCACGCAGACAGCGCTTTTCGTGGCGCCGGATGCCGCGGAAGGTGACGGATTCGGCTACTCGGTGGCCTTCGACGACGCGGTAGCCGTAGCGGGTGCGTACCGCAACGACGGGATGGCACTCGACGCAGGAGCCGCCTACGTCTTCGAAGAGTCGGACTCCGGATGGAGCGAGGCCCAAGTGCTTCGACCCGCGGACCTCGGATATGACGATCGATTCGGACAGGCGGTCGCGGTCAGCGGGGACACGCTGATCGTGGGCGCCCCACGCGACGACGATCTGGGCACTGACTGCGGTGCTGCGTACGTCTTCACGCGCACCGTCGAGGGTTGGGTGCAGACAGCGAAACTCCTGCCCGTCGGAGGGATCACGTTCGGCCGGGTCGGCGCCTCGGTAGACATCGACGGCGACACGGCCATCCTGGCCGGAGGGCGAAAAGTCTATGTGTTCGTTCGGACGCTCGAGGGGTGGGTGCTCCAGGCGACGCTCATGTCGCCGTCAGGCGTGTACGACTACTTCGGGTGTTCGATCGCCATATCCGGTGACACGGTCGCCGTGGGGGCTCACGGCTTCGATTCCATCTACGACGAGGGGCGCGCCTATGTGTTCGCCCGTGAAGGCGGAGTCTGGTCCCTGCAAACCACGCTTGCTGCGCCCGACGGGGTCTCGAACGACCAGTTCGGCTTCGGCCTCGACGTGAGCGGCGATATCGCCTTGGTCGGCGCTTGGGGTGACGATGACTTCGGCACGTCGAGCGGGTCTGCATACGTATTCGAGCGCGCGGGAGAGTCCTGGTCATACGTCACGAAGCTCTTGCCGCAGGCGGCCGCGCCGTACGACTACATGGGATATCACGTGAGTCTCGATGGCGCACTGGCCGTAGTGAGCGCGCACGGCGACGACCAGGGAGGAATCGACTCGGGCGCCGCGTACGCCTTTGACGGCGGCGGGTGGGCACAGCTCGCCAAGATCATTTCGAGCGACAGCGGACAGGGCGGACTCCTCGGCAATCCAAGCGTGTCGGGCGAACGGGTGCTTGTCGGGGCCTACGGCAGCGACACAGCCGCTGTCGACGCGGGCGTCGCCTGCTTGTTCGAGACCGGCGGAGGCGACACCCGACCCGGGCCCGGACCCGGCGGCCCTGGCACGAAGCCGGGGTCGCTGCGCCGGTCTTCGGCCGACTAGCGCCGGCACCTATGGCAGGTACCGTTCGAACCAGTCGACGGCGAGATGCTCGACCTCGTCGAGCGCTCCGGGCTCCTCGAACAGATGGGTGGCCCCGGGCACGGTCACGAGTTCGACGGTCGCGGTCATGCGACTCATGGCCTGATGGTTAAGCTGGATGACCTGCGTGTCGGCGCCTCCCACGATCAGCAGGGTGGGCGCCTTCACCCTGGGTAGGGCGTCTCCGGCCAGATCGGGTCTGCCGCCTCTGCTCACGATGGCCGCGATGTCGTCACGATCGGCGGCGGCCACCAGAGCGGCGGCCGCGCCCGTGCTCGCCCCGAAGTAGCCGAGCGCGAGTCCCTGGGTCCGGGCCAGCGACGCAAGCCAGTCGGTGGCCGCACGCAGGCGTTCGGCAAGAAGGCCGATATCGAAGCGTGTTTCGTACACCGCGTCCTCCCGCTCGGTCAGCAGGTCGAACAGCAGCGTGCCGGACTTCCCCGTCGAGCGCAGATACGTGGCCACTCGTGTGTTGCGCGGACTGTGACGGGACGAACCGCTGCCGTGCGCGAACAGGACAACGCCGCTCGCCCGTTCGGGAATGATCAACTCACCCTCGAGCCGCACGCTGTCGGCCGGAATGTGCACGATCTCGCCGTTCACGGTCGATCGCCTCTCTCCACGTTCGCAGTGCCTCGTTGCTGTTCCTACCCATGCGCGGGAAGTCGGCGCGGCGTTCTTGGGGTATGGGTAAGGTGTCCTTCGATGGGAGCCGACATGGCGGAACAGGAAGGCTTGCACGTACGCGAACACGTGAGCCGGCCGCGCGTCGCCTACGTGGACAGGATGGACGCCGGCCGCGTGATGACCGCCTGGATCTCACCTGCCAAAGAACCCGAGGCCCTGGTGCTCGCACTCCCCCGCGGCGGGGTTCCCGTCGGTTCGCCGCTGGCGCGCGCTGTCGGGTGCGAGTTGCGTCCGGTGCTCGTGCGCAAACTTCCCATCCCCGCGAGTCCTGAGATGGGCTTCGGTGCGATCACGGTGGACGGCACGATGACGCTGAACGACGCGGTGGTCTCGTCCTTCGGCATCAGCGAGGCGGTCATTCGCTCCGTTGCCGAGGAAACACGGGCCGAAGTGGAGCGGCGCAGCCGCGCCTATCCAGGCGGATGGCCCCTTCCCGCACTCGAGGGCCGCCATGTCTGGCTGGTGGACGACGGACTTGCAACGGGGTTCTCGGCAATCGCCGCAGCACGCATGATCCGAGCGCACCGCGCGGCACGAGTCAGCCTGGCCGTTCCGTGCGCTCCCGTGAGCTCGACCGAGAGGCTGCTCGGGGAGTGCGACGAGGCCTGGTGCGCTATCGCACAGGTCGACGGACCGTTCGCCGTGGCCTCGTTCTATCGCGACTTCCACGACATGAGCGACGAGGAGGTCGTGCGGCTGTTGCGCTAACGGGCACCGCGTCGGGAAACGCGGCTACCGCCCGTCATTGCCCCTCCGTCTTCGTCTGCTGCCTTCGTCGCATCCTCCGCCAGACGACCACTACCGCGATGACGAACGCGGCGCCAACAGCGGCGCCGAACCACGACACGTATCGCGCTGTCGTCTCGAAGCCCAGGCCGAGGAGCCAGCCCAGACCCACAAGTACGGGGTAGTACACCGCCGAAGCGATGGTGACGTATACCATGGCCTTCCAAGGCGGCATGTCGGAGATGCCCACCATAGCCGGGAGCACGTTCTTGAGGCCCCATGCAGGCCTTCCGAGAAGGAGCGCCATCGCGCCCTTTTCCTCGACATAGTCGCGCACGTCCTCCACGTCGACGCCTCTTCGCTCCAGCCACCCACCCCACTTGTCGATGAGCGGCGGACCCGCGTAGTGACCGATTGCGATGCTGATACCGTTGCCGGCGATCTCGCCGAGCGCCGCCGACGCCATGACGACGAACGGATTCAAGTCGGAGAAGCGTGTGGCAAGACCCGCCGCGAGCACTATGGCTTCGCCCGGCATGAACATGCCGGCGATGAAGACGTTCTCGATCATGGCGGCCGAGAACACGACCACAGAGCCGTAGTCCTGAAGCAGGTCCAGTAGTTCGTCCACCACTGCGGCACCGCCTCCCCTTCGCTTAGACGTACCCCGCCTCGAGTTACGGGGAACGCTATCGGTCTATGGCATCACGGGTACTGACTACCTTGTGACCACGGAACCGTTCGGTGGCTGGAGCCGTGTGGCCGCCAACGGTCGCCGGAAGAGGAACGGAGGAGTCTGCCATGCAGAGTTTCGAAGTCAGGTCCCCCCGGCTGCACCACGGGGATGTCCTCGACAGGCGGCACGTGCACCAGAAGTCCGGCGGACAGAACCTGTCGCCCCAGCTGCATATCAACGACCTGCCTGCGGCAACCCGGTCGGTTGCGTTCATGCTCGTCGACCGTGACGCGCGGGACTTCGTGCACTGGGCTGTCGTGGACCTGCCGCCGGGTGACATACGACTGGAGGAGGGTGCGTCGAGCCGCAGCATGCCCGGTCCCGCACGCGAGTTGTACAACACGCACATGTCCCGCGGCTATTACGGGCCCAACCCGCCGCCGCGCAGCGGCCCACACAAGTACGAACTCGTGGCATACGCCCTGGAGGTGCCTTCTCTCGACGTGGACGACCACGCTGACGCGGCCGCGTTCGACAGCGCTGCGCGCAAACACGCCATAGGCGTGGCCACGACGTACTGGATGTATGAGACCCGTCAGTAAGAACTGCCGATATCGGGTACGACAAAGCATCTGGGTCGAGTCTCGGCGCACCTCGATTGAGACGTACGCACCGCGCGAAATACACAGTCAGGAAGATCTCGATGGACGCAAGGACAGGTCGGGGGGCCGCCGGGTATCAATCCGGCGGCGGAGTCGATGAAGGCCTGCTTCGTGCAGTCATAGGCACTATCCCGGTGGGTGTCGTGATCGCGGACGAATCTGGCGATTTCAAGCTCGTGAGCAAGGCGGTATACGACATCTGGGGAGGCGCCGCCCCGAACCCCGAGTCCCCGGACCGCTACAACGTTTATGAGGCCTGGTGGGCAGACAGCGGCGAACGAATATCTGCCGAGGAATGGGCTCTCAGTCGAGCCGTTACGCGCGGGGAGAGTTCTGTCGGCGAGCGTATCGACATCCGCCGCTTCGATGGCACGCGCGGCACCATACTGAACTCGGCGGTCCCGCTGCATGACGGCGCCGGCCGCATCATCGGCGGCGTGGCCGTGCTTCAGGACATCACGGACCATCAGCGGACCCTCAACGAGCTCCGGGAGACCACGCTCCACTTGCAGTGGCTCTTGCGGGCGACGCAGGCCTTCGAGGCCTCGTCGATGCTCGATGTGGCGCGAATCCTCTGCGAGGTCACCGCGGACGCCACCAAGCACGAGCGCATCGTCCTTTCCACCTACGACCCCGGTACGCAGGCGATGACGGTGGTGCACACCACGCGCTCGGCGCCGCCCGACGTGGGCGTGACGTGGCCGCTCGACATGCTTTCTCCGCAGCTGCAGCAGTCTATCGAGGAAGGGTGCGTGAGCGTACTGGATTTCTCGGACCGGTCTATCCCTCCGGAGGACAGGGCGTGGGCGGACATACTCGACATGCACCTGACGATCTCGATCCCGCTCGTAGTTGGCGATGGCCTCGTGGGCCACATAAGCGTCGACGAGGGCGGAGAGCGTCGGCCGTTCGGCAGGCGCGATATCGAGATAGCTCAAGCCATCGCGGCTCAGGGGGCCAGCGCGCTCGAGACCGTGCGGCTGCGCGAAAAGGAGCGCGAGATCGCTCGCCTCGGTGAGGCACTCGACTTGATTAACCTGCTGCTGCATTCAACGCTCACGACCGAGCAGGTCATGACGCGCGTACTCGCCGACGCGGCGGCCGCCTTGGCGGTGGAAGGAGCGACGTGGGCGACCTTCGAGGACGATGCCTGGACGATTCGCGCAGCCTTCGGCATGCCCGAGGAACTCGAGGGCCGCGTCCTCCATGAGGATGCTGCGACGCTACTCGCCGAGCTTCGTCGGACTGGCGCCCCCGTACATGTGCACGACACGAGCACGGACCCACGCGCCCATCAGGGCATGCGCGAGGCGTTCGGCGACACGTCCCTGCTCATCGTGCCGTTGAAGGTGCACGGCCGACTCACTGGGGCGCTCGGACTGCATTCTCGCGGCCACGCCGTCCAGATGTCGACGCAGGCCGTCGAGTTTGCGTCACGTCTCGCCGCCTCCGTTTCGCTTGCGCTCGAGAACGCCACTCTGTACCGCAAGGAACATTCGATTGCCCGCATGCTGCAGCACTCGATACTTCCTCGCCCGATACCGATCCCCTCTCTTGAAGTGGCCCACGTCTACGTTGCGGCTTCCGATGAGGCCAGGGTCGGCGGCGACTTCTACGATATCTTCCAACTCGATCACGGACTCGTGGGAGTGACCGTCGGCGATGTGTCGGGCAAGGGGCTTGCCGCTGGGGCGCTGGCTCAGCTCGCACGCAACGCAGTGCGCAGCTTCGCCACCGAGAAGTACTCGACTCCGGCCGACGTGGTGGCGAAGACCAATCTGGTCGTCATCCGAGAGTCTTCCACCGAGGAGTTCCTGACGCTGTTCTTCGGCATCTTCGATAGGCGCAACGGCAGGCTCACGTACTGTAACGCGGGCCACACCTCACCGATCCTGCGGCGCCACGACGGTCGCAGCGATCAGCTGCCGGCGAACGGACCGCTGGTAGGTGTGATGGAGAACGCCGCGTTCCTGACGGATTCGGTGAGAGTCCATCCAGGGGACGCCATGTACCTGTTCACCGACGGCATACCCGAATCCCGGCGAACGGGCGAGATGCTCGGCGAATCGGGCCTGACGCGGCTCATCGAAGACTTCGAGGAAGAGCCGCTCGTGGAGGTCGTGGCGCACGTACTGCAGTCCGTCATCGACTACGCGGGAGGGGCGATGCGCGACGATGCCGCGGTCCTGGCTTTCCGGTGGACGGGCGAGCCGCACGACACGGCGGTGCAGCAAACACTCGACGTCAGTGGCTGATGGTGCGTTAGGCTCGGGTAGATACACCGTGCCGGACTGGAGCCGGAAACCGGGAGGCGTGACACCATGTCCGACGAAGTCATTCTCGATACCCGCGGCATCGACGCAGCCGTGCTCGACATGGACGGGGTCGTGACCGACACCGCGTCTCTGCACGAGGAGGCGTGGAAGGAGACCTTCGACAAGCACCTCGCAGACCTCGCCGAAGAGACCGGCCGCCAGCTCGAGCCGTTCACGCACCAAGACTACATCAACTACGTGGACGGGAAGCCACGCTACGACGGGGTGCGTTCATTCCTGAGATCGCGAGACCTGGAGCTCCCGGAGCACGCCGTCGACGGTTCGAGGTCGGTACTTTCCATCGGGGACGAGAAGGACGAGCGTTTCAGGGAGGTGCTCGAGACTCGCGGCGCGCAACCGCTCCCCGGCGTCGTGGAGTTCGTCTCGTCCTTGAAGGAGGCGGGAGTACGGGTCGCCGTCATCTCGTCGTCGAGGAACGCGCAGGCCGTCCTCGACTCGGCGGGCGTCGCCCACCTGTTCGAGGAGCGCGTTGACGGCGTCGTCTCAGACGAACTCGGACTGGCAGGTAAGCCCGATCCCGCAATCTTCCTAGAGGCGGCGCGCCGGCTCGAGGCGGAGCCGGACCGTACGATCGTGGTGGAGGACGCGCTTTCGGGAGTCGAGGCGGGACGTTCCGGGGGGTTCTGCCTCGTGATAGGCATCGCGCGCGGTGGTGGAGAGGCCCAGTTGAAGGCGCATGGAGCTGACGTCGCGATTACCTCGCTCGAGCAGATCACCGTCCTCGGCCTGCCGGAAGACCTGCCGCGCCCGGCCGCTGAGGTCCCCGAGATGCTCCCGTTGTGGGATGCGTTGGTGCGCGGCATGCGGCGCGATACGTCTCTGGCGACCTTCCTGGACTACGACGGCACACTGACGCCGATCGTCGAGCGGCCCGAAGACGCGCGTCTCGATGAGCGGATGCGGAACCTGGTCGAACGTCTCGCCGAGTCGTGCTTCGTGGCGATTGTGAGCGGAAGGGACGTCTCCTTCGTGCAGGAACAGGTGGGCCTCGACACCGTCGCGTACCTGGGGAGCCACGGATTCGACATCGTCGCCCCCGCGGGACGCGAAGTGCCCGGAGACGCCCTGCAGCGGTTCGAGCAGTCGCTGCCCGCGCTCGACGATGCGCAAGAGGCGCTCGAGCGCGAACTGGCCGACATCGATGGCGCTCAGGTCGAGCGCAAGAAGTTCGCCGTCGCAGTCCACTACCGGCGGGCTGCCGAGGACGACGTGCCCGCGATCGAAGAGGCTGTCAGGCACGAGGAGGCCCGCAGTGCGGACCTGCACATGACCGGCGGAAAGAAAGTGTTCGAGCTTCGCCCAGCCCTCGATTGGCACAAAGGTCGCGCCGTGCGGTGGGTCTTGGAGTCATTCGGACTCGACGTCCCGCACGTGGAACCGGTCTACATAGGCGACGATGTCACGGACGAGGACGTCTTTCGCGAGCTCCGACAGGACGGACTGACCATAGCGGTGACCGATGACCTCGGAGAGACGTCTGCGCTGTTCAGGGTCGCGGACACCAACGAGGTCAGGGAGGTACTCGAGCGCATCTGCGACCTATGCGAGAGCCGGATGTCCTCCCGCCGGCAGGCCTAGCGCCCGAAGCTCACCTGGGCCCCTGAAGCGAGTTCCTTCACGACTCCTCGGCACTCGATCTCGATCGGAGCCAGATCGGTGACCTCGGACTCGATGTGGACCTGGTCGTCGCGCAGCGTGACCAGCAGCCAGCGGTGCCGGTAGTAGATTCGGAACGACACACAGGGGATGCCGTCGGGCAGGCTCGGCTTGAAACGCAGCCGGTCCCCCAGGACTTCCATGCCCGAGTAGCCGCGCTCTATCAGGTCGATGGTGCCGGCCATCGCTCCCAGGTGGATGCCCTCCTTGGTCGTCCCGTCCTGGATGTCGCTTACGTCGCTCTCGAGTGCCGACTCGAACAGGGCCAGCGACGCGTGACGGTCCGATCGCGCGAGCACCCACGAGTGGACGAGGCGCGACAGCGTGGACCCGTGGGACGTGCGCGCGAGGTAGTAGTCCATGGTACGCGAGACGGTGTCTTCGTCGAACTCGACCCCGAGTCTGTCGAAGACCTCGCACAGCTCCTCGTACGAGAACAGGTACAGAAGCATCAGCACGTCGGCCTGCTTCGACGCCTTGTAGCGGTTCACGCTGTCGTCTTCGGCCTCGAGAATGCGGTCGAGGCGCTGGATGTCCTCGTAGCGCTCCCTGTAGCCGTCCCAGTCGAACTCCTCGAGGTCCTCATAGCCCTGGAACTGGCTGGGCACCCCTTCCTCGAGCATGGGGATTCGCAGCTTGCGGCTGATATCGTCCCATCGTTCGAGCCGTTTCTCGTCGACCCCCGTACCCTCCATCACGTGCCGGCGCTGCATCTGGGGCAGCCGGTCGAGCAGGTATGGGACCCGGGCGAGCATCCAGGACACCATCACGTTGGTGTACGTGTTGTTGCGCAGACCCTCCCCGTCCCAGTTCGGGTCGGAATCGTGGAATTCGTCCGGCCCCATCACGCCGACGATGTCGTAGACGCCCGCGGCGGCGTCGTACGTCGCGATGCTCTCCCAGAACTTCGCGATCTCCAGGAACATGCGCATGCCGTACTCCGCGAGGAACTCGATGTCGCCGGTCACCACGAAGTACTGCCACACGTTGTAGGCCACCGCGAAGCCCACGTGGTACTGACGGTGGCTGTTGTCCGGGATCCACCGGCCGGACTCGGGGTTGAGGTGCACCTCCTGCGTCTCCTCGGTCCCGTCGCTTCCCGACTGCCAGGGGTACATCGCCCCTTCGTGGCCCGCCTCCCGCGCGAGTTCCATCGCCGCGCCGAGGCGGTGGCAGCGATACATGAGCAGCGACCTGGCCAGCTCGGGGACGCGGTAGTTCAAGTACGGGAACACGAACAGCTCGTCCCAGAAGATGTGTCCTCGGTACGCCTCCCCGTGCAGACCGCGCGCAGGCACTCCCACGTCACGCCCGATCGAGTTCGGGGAGATCGTCTGCAGCAGATGGAATGTGTGGAGGTTGAGCACCCTGTCCGCATCGGGAAGACCCTCCAAGCCGATCGTGCCGCGGTCCCAGAGCGAAGCCCACCGGGAGGAATGCGAGCGGACGAGTTCGGCGAACGAGTCGATCTTGCGCACCGTCGCCGATGCAGCCTGACACGGCTCGGAGATGGCGGTGTCCCGTGAGGTGAATAGCGCCACGAGTTTCTCCACGCGGACCTCGCGACCCTCTTCGGCGTGGACGGAGAACTCGTAGCCGACGCGTTCGGACGGACCGGGAAGCTGTCCGAAATCGACTTCGACGCGCTCGCCGTTAACGAACACATCGGTGCGCATCGACTCGGCGATCTCGATGTGCGATTGCACGGTGCGCACACGGATCGTCGCGATGCCCGGCTCCGGGTACAACCGGTCGCGAACCTCGAGATGCTTGCCGGGAAGGTCCGCGTACCGCTCGACGCCGGCGTTCTCCACCCCTCCGTCGATTGCCGAGGAGAACGTCACGGCTCCCGACCAGTTGAGGGGGCGCAACCTGGTCTCGAGGGCGGCGATGTGCGGGTGAAGCATGTGCACGAGGCGTCTTTGAGCGAGCGAGCTCTCCCGGCCTTCGCGGTCCCGGAAACGCACGTTGCGCACGAGCAGGCCGGAATCCGTCTCGAGCACCTGCCCGTAGTCGAGCACCTCGACCTCGTCGATCGAGAACCAGTCCCCGCCGTCGACGCGAAACGTGAACGGCAGCCAGTTCGGCGCGTTCACGAGGCTCTCGTTCACGATCGTGCGCCCGGCCTTCTCGTTGGACAGCCGGTTGTAAACACCGGCCACGTAGGTGCCCGGGTAGTGCACGCCTCCCGCGTCGCACTCGGGCGCGGCGCCGCGCGTCGCGAACAATCCGTTCCCGACCGTGCACAACGCTTCGCGCAGCGGCTCTTCGGCAGGGTCGTAACCCCGATAGATGAGACGCCATTGGGAATGCTCGCTGCGTGTGGGCTGCGCGCACATGCTGCTTGTATACCCATGGCGTAGGGGACGGGAGCGTCGCGCGGGCGGCCGCGGGCGCACCGCGTGCCGCAAGCGCTGCAGCGAGCCCAGCGCATCAGTCCTGGGTATGGACTCACAATGAAGGGGTGATGTGGTGGCTTCAGGACACACCGCGGACACGGGCCGCGCTCACGGTCGCGTGCGAAGCGTGCGCGGCAGCGTCGTCGACGTGCGCTTCGACGGCTCTCCCGCCCCGCTCCAGCGGCTGCTGCACGCCGGAGAGGAGCGCGTGGCCCTGGAGGTCGCCTCGCATCCGGACTCCCGGACCGCCCGCTGCATAGCGCTCGAGCCCACGCGCGGTCTGAGCCGGGGCGCCGGAGTCCTCGACACCGGCGGGCCGATCGAGGTTCCGGTGGGACGGGCGACCTTGGGCAGGGTGTTCGACGTGTTCGGACGCCCCACGGACAGGAAGGGCGAGGTCCACGCCACCGACGTGCGCGGCATCCACCGCGAACCGGTGCCGCTGGCGCAGCGCTCCACGACCGAGGAGATCGTCCAGACGGGCATCAAGGCCATCGACCTGCTCGCCCCGCTCGAACGCGGCGGGAAGGCCGGGTTGTTCGGGGGCGCCGGTGTGGGCAAGACCGTGCTCATCATGGAGCTCATCCACAACGTCGCCGAGGGTCACGAGGGCGTGAGCGTGTTCTGCGGCATCGGGGAGCGCACCCGCGAGGCCGAAGAGCTCTACGGAGAGCTCCAGGAGACGGGCGTTCTCGAGAAAACGGTGCTGGTCTTCGGCCAGATGAACGAGCAGCCGGGTGCGCGTTTCAGAGTCGGGCACTCGGCGCTCACGATGGCGGAGTACTTCCGCGACGACGAGCGCACCGACGTGCTGCTGCTCATCGACAACATCTTCCGCTTCGTGCAGGCCGGCTCCGAGGTGTCGGGCCTCATGGGCCGCATCCCGTCGCGCATGGGGTACCAGCCGACGCTCGGGACCGAACTCGCAGAACTCGAGGAGCGCATTTCCTCCACGCAAGCGGGCGCGATCACGTCGATCCAGGCCGTGTACGTGCCCGCCGACGACTTCACGGACCCCGCGGCGGTGCACACCTTCGGTCACCTCTCCGCGTCGATCGTACTGTCTCGCGACCGGTCGGCCCAGGGGCTGTACCCCGCAATCGACCCGCTGCGGTCGGGCTCGAAGATGCTCGACGCGCGGGTGGTCGGAGAGCGTCACTACCGGGTCGCCCGCGAGACGCGCCGAACGCTGGCAGAGTACGACGAGCTCAAGGACGTCATCGCGATGCTCGGGCAGGAAGAACTGTCGCGCAAGGACCGACACACGGTACAGCGGGCGCGCCGGCTCGAACGCTTCCTCACGCAGCCGTTCTTCGTGACCGAGCAGTTCACCGGCCGCGCCGGCGAGCTCGTCTCGCTCGAAGAGACGCTGGACGGCTGCGAGCGTATCCTCTCCGACGAGTTCGCCGACGTCTCCGAGTCCGAGCTGTACATGATCGGCGCGATCGACCAGGCGATTGCCGAGGACGACGCCGAAGCCGGCGGCGGCGCGGACAGCGCCGAGGACGTCGATGACGCCCGAGGGCCCGCGCAGGGGGAGGCCGGAACGCGATGATGGAGCTCAAGGTCATCGTCCCGGGCGGCACCGTGTTGAGAGCGCGCGTGTCGAGTATTTCCGCTCCGGGCACCCACGGCTCCTTTGGCGTGCTGCCACGCCACATCGATTGGGTGGCCGTGCTCGTGCAGGGCATCCTGGCCTACGTCCCTGAAGCGGCGGACGATCGAGCTTCAACGCCTGCCGAAGAACTCGAGCGCTACGTCGCCCTCGACGGCGGAGTGCTCGTCAAACGGGGGGAACGCGTGGTGGTCGCCACGCAGAACGCCGTGACCGCCGATCGGCTCGAAGACGTCGAGAATGCGGTGGCCGAGATGCTCCACACCGAGACCGAACGCGAGAGGGACGCACGGGCGGTCCTCTTTCGCATCGAGACCGACGTGGTACAGCGGATGCTCGAACTAGAGGAGCGCTGATGGCGCAGCAGGAGCACAGCAACCACGACAAGGAGTTCGCCGAGCGCGTGGCCAGGACCGCGCGCCGTCGAATCGCCTCCCGGCGCGCGGGGCGCAGCGTGCTTTCGTGGCTCGGCGCCTTCGGCGTGATCGGCTGGTCGGTCGCGATACCTACGCTCATTGGGGTCGCGATCGGGATCTGGCTCGACGAGCGGTTCCCCGGAGATCCTTCATGGACGCTCACGCTGATGATCGTCGGACTTGCGTCGGGACTGCTCATCGCATGGGGATGGATTCGCAGAGAGGGGCGTGATGACCGATGATCGCGCAGGTCGTTCTCGGTGTCGCGGCGGGTACCGCGCTTGCCGCGGTGTTCCTGGCCGGGTTGTGGCTCACTGTGAAGCGCACGCTCGGCGACTCGGAACGCCGGTTGGCGGTGTTCGCGGCAAGCTCCCTGGCTCGCATCGCACTGGTGTCCGCCGGGTTCGTCCTTCTGGCCAAGTACTCCGGGCCGGTGTCCGCCGGAGCCGCGCTCGTCGCTTTCGTGGCCCTGCGCGGGATCGTGATCGGCCGTGCGCGCTCATCGATCGCAGCCGGAGCGGGTGACGGCGCATGAATGCCACGCAGATAACGCCCGATCAGCTCGTCTTCTTAGAGTGGGAGTTCGTGCGCATCAACGCCACGCTCGTGTTCACCTGGGTGACCATGGTCGTCATGGCGGTGGGCGCCTGGCTCGCCACGCGCCGCGTCGGGCGCCACGAGGAGCCGACGCGCTGGGAGCTGCTCATCGAGATCGTGGTGGACTTCATCGAGCGACAGGTCAAGGAGATCTCCGACGGTGCTGTGGGGCGCGAACTGGTCCCGTTCATCGGCACACTGTTCCTCTTCATCGCGGTCGCGAGCATCCTGGGCGTGATTCCCGGGTTCTGGCCGCCCACCGGTTCGCTGTCCACCACGGCGGCTCTGGCGACCGTGGTGTTCGTATCGGTCCCGGTCTTCGGCGTGATGGGCAAAGGCGTCGGCGGGTACCTGCACCGCTACGTCGAGCCCACCCCGTTCATGCTCCCCTTCAACATCATCAGCGAGCTGTCCCGCACAATCGCGCTCGCAATCCGCCTCTTCGGCAACGTGATGAGCACCACGCTGCTGGTCGCGATCGTTGTCGGGATCGTGCCGTTGCTGTTCCCCCTCGTGTTCCACGCGCTCGGGCTGCTCACCGGCATCATCCAGGCCTACATCTTCGCCGTGCTCGCGGCCGTGTACATCACGGCGGGCATGCGCACCACCGGCGCTACGCCTCAGGACGCGGCGAACCGGACGGTTGAAACGACCGAATAGCGCCACGAAAGGAGTCGACCGAACATGGAACAAAGTACCGTCGTCGCGATGTGGTCGATCATCGTTGCCGGATCGACCATCGCCATCGGCTCGATCGGGCCGGCGTTCGGCGAGGCGCGCGCGCTTGCGGAGGCGCTGCGATCGATTGCGCAGCAGCCCGACGAGTCGAACACCATCACGCGCACGCTGTTCGTGGGAATGGCGCTGGTCGAGTCGACGGCGATCTACTGCTTCGTCGTCTCGATGATCCTGATCTTCGCCAATCCCTTCTGGAACGCTTTCACCGGATAGGCGGGCGACATGCTGTTCGACTGGTTCACGACGATCGCGCAGGTGGTGAACTTCATCATCCTGCTCGTGCTGCTCAAGTACCTCCTGTACGACAGGGTTCTCAGGGCCATCGACCGCCGGCGCAGCGAGCTTGCCAGCCAGCGCGAGCAGGCCGAAGAAGTACGCCGTGAAGCCGAACAGAGGGCGGAGCGCTACCGCGAGCAGCTCGAGGAGATCGAGGCGCGCAGGGACGAGCTCTTGCGCGAGGCGCGCGCGCAGGCGGACAAGAGACGCGACGAGATGCTCGATGAAGCACGCGATGAGGTCGAGCGCCGACGCGACAGCTGGCAGCGCTCGCTCGAGGGCGAGCGGGACCGGCTGCTGGAGCGTATCTCCTCACACGTAGGACGCTCGGCGATCGAGGTGTCCCGACGCATCCTGAGCGACCTTGCCGACGTGTTTATAGAAGACGCCATCGTCTCGAGCTTCGTCCGCCACATCGAGCGTCTGGATGACGAGCAGGTCGAGCAGTTCGTCGAGGCGTTCGGCGAGAGCGAGGACGGTGTGGTGCTCGTGTCCCCGCATGAGATCGACGAGGCCCGCCGCCAGGAGATCTCGACCGCGGTGCGCGAACGGCTCGGGCTGCGCGTAGACCGCTTCGCCACCGACGAGGGACTGATCGCCGGAGTCCGCCTGAGCGCCGGAGGACGCACCATCGGGTGGAGCGTGGAGGACTACCTCGACGAGCTCGTCGCCGAACTCAGCGCTGAACTCCCGGGAGGAGAAGGACAGCAGCCGTGAGCGGATCCACCTCCAAAGAGCTGCTCGAGCGGGTCGAGACCGCGCTGGACACGCTGGAGAGCCGACTCGCCCGGCGCAGGGACGTGCCCATGCTCGGCGAGGCGGGGCAGGTCGAATTCGCGGGCGAGGGCGTCGCTCACGTATCCGGCCTGCCCGATGTCCGTTCGGAGGAGATCGTGCGCATCGCGGGCGCGGGGAGGGGCATCGCGTTCAACCTCGAGCCGGACGGCATCGGCGTGGTCCTCGTGGACCAGCCCGAAGCCGTAGCGGCAGGGGCCACGGTGCGCAGGACGGGCAGGGTGATCGACACGCCCGTGGGCGACGACCTCTTCGGCAGGGTCGTGGATCCCCTTGGCACCCCGCTCGACGGGCGCGGTCCGGTGCGCGCCGTTGAGCGAAGGCCCATCGAGCGGCCGGCACCGAGCCTCTTCGACCGCACACACGTGAACACGCCGCTTCAGACCGGGCTGAAGGTGGTGGACGCGCTCGTGCCGGTAGGCCGAGGACAGCGCGAACTCATCATCGGCGACCGGCAGACCGGCAAGACCGCGATGGCCATCGACACGATCATCAATCAGCGAGACACCGGCGTGGCGTGCGTGTACTGCGCGATCGGCGCGCGCTCGACAGCCGTGGCCCGCGTGGTGGCCGACCTCCGGCAACACGGGGCGCTCGACCACACCGTCGTGGTCGCGACCACGGGAGAGGACGTGCCGGGCAAGCAGTACATCGCCCCCTATGCGGCCACGGCGATGGCGGAGTACCTGATGGACCGCGGCGACGACGTGCTCGTGGTCTACGACGACCTGACACGACACGCGCGCGCCTACCGCGAGCTGAGTCTGCTGCTTCGCAGGCCGCCAGGACGAGAAGCGTATCCGGGCGATATCTTCTACATCCACTCGCGGCTCCTCGAACGCGCCACACACCTGTCCGAGGACAATGGGGGAGGATCGCTCACCGCGCTGCCGATTGTCGAAACCGAGGCGGAGAACATCTCCGCGTACATCCCCACCAATCTGATCTCGATCACCGACGGGCAGATCTACCTTGCGCCCCGCCTGTACCAGCAAGACGTGCTGCCCGCGGTCGACGTGGGACGTTCCGTCTCGCGCGTGGGCGGCAAGGCGCAACTCCCCGCCTATCGCGAGGTCACGGGCGAGATGCGCCTGGCGTACTCGCAGTTCGAGGAGCTCGAGCGCTTCAGCCGGTACGGGGCGCGCCTCGAGGAGGAGCGGGAGCGGGAGCTCGAACGCGGGCGCCGGGTGCGCGAGGTGCTCAAGCAGGGCCAGTTCGCTCCCCTCTCGGTCCCTGCGCAGATCGCCTCCATGCTCGCGGTGACCGAAGGCCTCTTCGACGACCTGCCGGTCGAAGATGTACGCGGCGCCGAGAGGCACGTCGCCGAGGCCGCCACGCAGGTCCGGGAGTTCGTGCAGGCGGTCGAGTCGGGGGAGCGGCTCAGCGACGCGCTGCGCGAGCAGGTACTCGACGCGATGCGGGACTCGCTCAAGGAAGGTGTGGGCTGATGGCCTCCTTGCAGCAGATCTCGCACAGCATCTCGGTGGCCGAAGACCTCGATTCGATAGTGGTCACCATGAAGGGACTCGCAGCCGTCAATCTCCGGCATTTCGAACGGGCGCGCGCGGCAGCACAGGAGTATATCGACGCGCTCGAGCGCGGCCTGCAGGTCGTGCTCATGCACGGTGTCGAGCCGCGGGAGGAGCAGCCGGCCAGGCCGCCGGTGGGAGTGATCGTGGTCGGCACGGAGCAGGGGCTGTGCGGCCCGCTCAATCGGCGGCTGCTTGAACACGTCGGCGGCTGGCTGGCCCAGGAGAGCCTCGATCGCGACGAGCGACGCATTCTCGCGATCGGCACGCGGCTGGGCGACGAGCTCCACGCTTACAGTCTCGATGCCGAGGAGCTCATCGCGCATCCGAGCTCCGTGCAGGGCGTGACAGAGAGGGTGGAGGACGTCCTGCTGCGAATCGATGGATGGCGAGCCGAGGGCGTGACCGACGTCGTGGCGTTCCACCACACCGGATTCGAGACCTCACGCGCTCACCCCGTGACGCGGCGCATCCTGCCGATCGAGCTCTCGCTGTTGTACGACCTGAAGGCGCGCGACTGGGACTCGCGTTCGTTGCCGCAGGTCGCCGCCGAGCCCCGGGAGATGTTCGCCGCGCTCACCCGCCACCTCGTGGTAGCGCGCCTGTTCGTCGCGATCGCGGACGCGCTCGCGAGCGAGCATGGCGAGCGCCTGATAGCCATGCAAGGAGCGGAAACCAACATCGAAGAGCGTCTGCAGGACTTGCAGGCCGAGTACAGGCGCGAGCGGCAGACGGCCATCACCAGCGAGCTGCTCGACCTCATCAGCGGCTACGAGATGATCTCTGCCGAGGAAAGGCGCTCCCTTCCGGTCGCGGGTAGGTACTACTGACAGCGACGCGATTGAAGGGAACCGACGGTGTCCCCACTCGACGAGTACGGGAAGAAGCGCGACTTCCGCTCCACGCCGGAGCCTTCGGGCCGCGACTCTTCGGCAAACGGAAGCGGCGACCGCTTCGTGATACAGAAGCACGATGCGCGCTCGCTTCACTACGACTTCCGGCTGGAGGCCGACGGCGTGCTCAAGTCGTGGGCGGTACCCAAAGGTCCGTCCACCGACCCGCGCGAGAAGCGTCTGGCGGTCATGACCGAAGACCACCCTCTCGACTACGCCGGGTTCGAGGGAGTGATTCCCGAAGGGGAGTACGGCGCAGGCACGGTGCTGGTGTGGGACCGGGGCACGTACGAGAACACCTCGGAGGGTGATGACGGTGAACCGATTCCCTTGGCCGAGGGACTGGAACGCGGCCACGTCACGGTGCGCTTGCACGGCGAGAAGCTCTCGGGCGGCTACGCGCTCACGCGGACCGCGTGGAAGTCGGAGAACGACTGGCTGCTCGTGAAGATGGACGACGACGAAGCCGATGCCCGCCGGAACCCCACCTCGACGGAGCCGGACTCGGTGGCGAGCGGACGATCGCTCGAACAGATCGCTGCCGAGGAGGGCGCGGCGAGCGGCGAGGACTCCGAGTGATCGACCCGAGAGACATCGTTGCGGCGGAGCACGCGGACGACCTGGTCGAGAGCGGGCAGCCGGAGTGGGTCGACCCGATGCTGGCGACGCTCACCGATGAGCGCTTCAGCGATCCGGATTGGATATTCGAACGCAAGCTCGACGGCGAGCGCTGCATCGCATACCGATCGGGGTCCGACACCCGTCTGGTGTCTCGCAACCGCAAGGACATCGGCACGTTCTACCCGGAGCTCCAGGAGGCCCTCGCGTCACAGGCCGAAGACGACTTCGTGGTAGACGGCGAGATCGTGGCGTTCTCAGGAGGCGTCACGAGCTTCGAGCGGCTCGCGGGCCGCATGCACCTGGTCTCCGACGACCCTGTCAGCGACACGGGGGTCGCCGTCTACTATTACCTGTTCGACATCGTGCATCTGAACGGATTCGACGTGTCGGGGCTGCCCTTGCGCGAGCGCAAGCGGCTCCTGCGCCGAGCGATCGACTTCGCCGACCCGCTGCGCTTCGCGGTCCATCGCAACACACGCGGCGAGGAATTCTACGAGGAGGCGTGCAGGAAGGGCTGGGAAGGCGTGATCGCCAAGGACGCGACCTCCCCGTATGTGCATGGCCGCTCCAAGAAGTGGCTCAAGTTCAAGTGCGTTCTCCAGCAGGAGCTCGTCGTTGGCGGCTTCACGGACCCTCGTCGCAGCCGGGTGGGCTTTGGCGCGCTGCTCCTGGGTTACCACGACGACGGCGACTTCGTGTACGCGGGCAAGGTCGGGACGGGTTTCGACGACACCACGCTCGAACGGCTCCGCGGGAAGCTCGACCGCATCGAGCGCTCCAGCAGCCCGTTCGACCGCGGCGAGGCGCCCGAGGGCCGCCACGTGCACTACGTGACCCCGCGGCTCGTGGCCGAGATCGGGTTCGCCGAGTGGACGTCGGCCGGACATCTTCGGCATCCCAGGTTTCTAGGGTTGCGCGACGACAAGGACGCGGGTGAGGTCGTGCGCGAGAAGCCGGAGGGGGCGTCGTGATGCGCGTCGGCGATCGCGAGATCGAGGTGTCCAACCGCGACAAGGTGTTCTTCCCCGGCGAGGGCATCACCAAGGGCGACCTGATGGACTACTACGCGCGCATCGCCGGGACCATGCTGCCGCACGTGCGGAACCGGCTGGTGATGATGCACAGGTGGCCGGACGGTATAGAGGGCGAGGACTGGTACCACAAGGACGTGCCCGACTACTTCCCGGACTGGATCCCGCGGGTGGAGGTCACAAAGTCCGACGGGACGTTGCAGCAGCTGGTCTGCAATGAGGCGGCGTGTCTCGTGTACCTGGCAGACCAGGGGACGATCACGCCGCATGTGTGGCTGAGCCGAGCCGACGACCTGCGCAAGCCCGACCGCCTGATCTTCGATCTCGACCCGCCCCGCGCCGGTGCCGGAAGCGGCGACGGGGGCTTCGCAATCGTGCGCGAGGCCGCCCGCGCGGTCCGGGACCTGTGCGACGAGATCGGCGTCACGCCGTTCGCCATGACCACGGGCTCCTCCGGCCTCCACATGGTCGTGCCGCTCGACCGCTCCGCCGACTTCGACGAGGCGCGCGCATTCGCCCGCGAGATGGCCGAGGAGACCGCGCGCCGAGATCCCGACCGCTTCACGACCGCGCAGCGCAAGGCGGCCAGAGACGGCCGCCTCTACCTCGACGTCATGCGCAACTCCTACGCCCAGACCGCTGTCGCCCCGTACGCGGTGCGCGCGAAACCCGGCGCACCTGTCGCAACTCCCCTGCGCCTCGACGAGATCGACGACTCGCGGCTGAGTTCGCAGCGCTACTCGGTCCGCAACATCTTCCGGCGCCTCGGCCAGGCCGAAGACCCCTGGCGCGACATCGACCGGCACGCCGTGAGCGTGGCCAGTGCGCGCGAGCGCCTGCGCGCGCGGGCGGGGGGATGATTGCGTGCCCGAGCTGCCGGACGTGGAGAATCTCAGGTGCTACTTCGACGCCACAGCGCTGCACAAGCGAATCGAGCGCGTGAAGGTGCGGGACGCCCGGCTGCTCGAAACCTCGGCGAGCAAGGTCCACTCGGTCCTCGAGGGACGCCGGTTCACTGAGACCGCGCGCAGGGGAAAGCGGCTGTTCGCCAGGGCTTGCGACGACGGAGGAGGCGGTGCCACGAAAGACGTGGACCGCGACGGCTGCGAGTGGCTCGCCCTCCACTTCGGCATGACAGGGTCGCTCGAGTTCTTCGAGGTGACCGGCGCGCGTCCCCGCGGCACAGCACTGGAGATAGGGTTCGAGGACGGCGGGACGCTCGCCGTCACGACCACTCGACGGCTTGGCAAGATCGGCGTCGCGCGCAGCCCGCAACAGTACGCGCGCGAGCACGGGCTCGGTCCGGACGCACTCGAGGTCGGGCGCGATGAGTTCGTGGAGACCATCGGCCGCCGTCGCGGCAGCGTCAAGGCCGCGCTCATGAACCAGTCCGCCATCGCCGGCATCGGCAACATCTACGCCGACGAGGTCCTGTTCCAAGCCGGCGTGCACCCCGAGACCCCGGCGGCCGAAGTCGACCGGGCGACCCTGGCGGAGCTCTGGCGCGTCATGCGCCGCGTGCTGCGAACAGCGAGCGACCGCGCTGCCGACGCGGACGAGATGCCGCGCGGGTGGCTCCTCCACGCGCGCAACCACGGTGCCGACTGTCCACGCTGCGACGGCAGCGTCGAGAAGCTCTCGGTGTCGGGTCGGCCCACGTACATCTGCCCGGCGTGCCAGCACAAGCGAGGCGGTGAGCGATGACTGCGGCGCGTGAGAGTGCACGTGCACCCGGCAGCATCCGGGTGGGTACGAGCGGCTGGTCGTACGACCACTGGGACAGTGAGTTCTACCCGAAGGGCGTCTCACAAGCCAAACGGCTCGGCTACTACGCGACGCGCTTCCCCACGGTCGAGATCAACGCCAGCTTCTACCGCCTGCCCACTGAAGGCGCGGTACGCGGCTGGCACGACACCGCGCCGAACCACTTCCGTTTCGCCGTCAAGGGCAGCCGGCTGATTACTCACTACCACCGGCTCACGGATGTCGACGACCTGGTCGCCACGTTCATGGAGCGCGTGAGCGCACTCAAGACCTACCTCGACGTGGTGTTGTGGCAGCTCCCGCCCACGCTCGAGCGCGACGACGATCTGCTCGACGCGTTCCTGCGCACGCTTCCGCGCTCGAACGTCCGGCACGCGATCGAGTTCCGCAACACCTCCTGGCTCGCCGAAGACGTCTTCGGCATCCTTCGGAGCCATCGGGCTGCGAACGTACACATCAGCTCGTCCGACATGCCGAAGAACCTCACCGTGACCACCGACTTCGTGTACGTGCGCCTGCACGGACTCGAGGGCTATCAGCACGACTACAGCCGCGGTCAGCTCCGCCCGTGGGCGGAGTTCCTGCGCGAGCAGCACAGGCAGGGCCGCAACGGCTACGTGTACTTCAACAACGACGCACGCGCACGCGCGCCCAGGAACGCGCTCACGTTGATGGAGATGCTCGGCGACGCGGCGTTTCCCTGGCCGCGTGGCGGCTGACCGCCGGAGCGTCGGTCGAACGTGCAGCCGCGCACCGTGATGGCGCGCGGCTGCAATCGGACTCGCGAGGTCGTGTCGGACCTTCGCCTCTCGACCACTACCAGTAACGCGGCGTGCCGTAGTAGTCGTAGATTCCGCCGAGCCACTCATGGTCGATCGTGGACGGCCACTCATCTCCGAGAGGCGGCGCCGCCTTGATCCGCTCCGCGTCCATGTCGAGATGGAGCCTCTTGTTCTCGGTGTCCACCGTGAGCGCCCCCATCGGAACGGGGTAGTGTTCCGCGCCGATGCCGAGGATCCCGCCGAACGAGACGACCGCATACGCGACGCACCCGCGATCGAGATCGATCATAAGGTCGTCAAGGTCGCCGACCTTCTCGCCCCTGCTGTCGTACACCGGATCGCCGATGAGCGTCGTCGCGGAGAGCGACAGCATTCGCTGCTGAACTGCATGTACCATGTGAATCTACCTCCTGTGCGTACCTCGCGCCCGGGGGCCGCGAGACTTCTTACGACGTGTGTAACTACCAGTCACTTGCTCACTTTCACTCCACGGTAAACATGTCACTACCTGGCAATTCACCTCGAAAACGTGCGCTGTCCAGGACGAAGCTCGTGCTGTGGCCGAATGTGGAATCTTCGTGTGCGAACGCGACCTCTCGAAACGCGCGTCGGCGAACTCGTCGCCAAGTAGTCACAACTTTTTACTATTCGGTACTTGACACTAGTTGTGAGCGGTACTAGTGTGTGCTCCACAGTACTGCCGCCGTCCGGACGCGGACGGCACGTCGAGTTAAGTGAGAGTGGCCCGCCGAGGAGCGGGCCGGAAGAGGGAGAGGGAACGATGAGGGTTCTGCGTAACGTATTCAGGAGGCCGATGCGAGCCTTCCTCACGATCTTCGGCATAACCATCGGTGTGCTGGCGCTGGTCGTCATGGGCGCCATGGCCGAGAAGATGCAATTGCTGGTCGACGGCGGGACCGACTACTACGCCGATAAGGTCATCGTCACCGGCGAGAGCGGAATGGGTGGCATGTCTAGCGATCCGCTGTCTTTGGGGCTGATCCAAGACATCGAGGCCATCGACGGCGTGGCCAGGGCTTCCGGTGGCATGGGCCTGATGCTCGAGGAGGATGCGTCGGCCGTGAGTATGGGAGTGCCGCCGATGATCGTGGCCGGCGACTTCCGTGGCGAGGGGTACGAGACCTTCGAAACCCGCGTGGCCGAGGGCCGCAGACTCGAGCCGGGAGATCGCAGCAAAGTAGTTGTCGGCTCGGACCTTGTCGGGAAGCTCGGCGCGGAATTGGGCGGGGACGTCGAGATTCGCGGGAAGTCCTACGAGGTCGTCGGCATCATGGAGAAGACGCTTACCGCACCCGATATGGCGGCGACCGTTTCTCTGGAAGAAGCACAGGAGATCTTCTCCGCCGGCCTGCCTGCCGCGGTGCGAGACTCGATCGAGTCGAACGACGTCGTCACCGACATCACCGTGTTCCCGGAAGAGGGCGTGGATCCTGACGAGCTCGCCGATACGATCGAAGCAGAGATCGCCGATATCTCTGCGATGGGCCCTGCCGACTTCAAGACCTCGGTCGAGGAGCCGCTCGAGATCTTCAACCAGATCATCTACGCCGTCGCGCTGCTCTCGCTGGTTATCGGCGGGCTGTCGGTGATCAACACGATGACGATGGCGGTGGCCGAGCGCACGCGAGAGATCGGCATCCGCAAGTCTATCGGCGCGACGCGCACTACGGTTATGCGGCAGTTCATCTCCGAGTCGGCCCTCATCGGCTTCCTCGGCGGTATCGCCGGACTGGCGCTGGGCGCCGGAATCGTGTACTTGGCGAACGCAGCGGGCGCGGCCAGCGCAACCAAACTGTTCCTGATCACCGACCGGCTGGCAGTGGGTTCCGTGGCCTTCGCGCTGGTCCTCGGCGTGGTGGCCGGGCTGTATCCCGCGTGGCATGCGGCTTCGCTCAACCCCGTCAAGGCGTTGCGCTACGAGTGACGCGGGCCCGGCGGCACGAGGACCTGAACGAGAACCACCGGAACGTACGAGGACAACAGACCTTCCCAGGAGGAGGAGACACGAATGACACCGATAGTGAAAGTCACCGACCTGCACAAGCGCTACAAGCTCGGCAAGGAGAACTACGTGGACGCGCTGAGGGGAGCCTCTCTCGAGATCGGCCACGGCGAGATGACCGCGATCATGGGACCGAGCGGTTCGGGCAAGTCCACGCTCATGCACATCGCCGGATGCCTGGACGTGCCTGACTCGGGTCAGGTATGGCTCTCCGGCCGCCGGGTGGACACGCTGCGGGGCAAGGCGCTGTCCAAGATCCGCGGCAAGGAGGTCGGCTTCATCTTCCAGGGTTTCAACCTTGTGCCGACCATGAGCGCCACGGAAAACGTCGCTCTGGCGGCCGAGTACGCGGGCTCTTCCCGCAGGGACGCGACCGCAAAGGCACAGACGCTGCTCGACCTCGTGGGGCTCGGAGACCGCATGCGCCACATGCCCAACGAGCTTTCAGGCGGGCAGCAGCAGCGGGTCGCCATCGCTCGAGCTTTGGTGAACGACCCTCTGATCGTCATGGGCGACGAGCCTACCGGGGACCTGGACACCGCCACGAGCCAGGAAATCGTCCGCGTGATGCGCACGATCAACGAGAAGCACGGGACCACGTTCGTCATCGTGACGCACAACCCCGAGGTGGCCGCGGATTGCGACCGCACGATCCACATGCGTGACGGCTTGGTCGAGAGCGACACGCGCACAAATGACTCGCGGCCGCGAATGGTAGCCATTGCATAGGGCGCGCAGTACGCCCCTCCCCCCAGGCGCCGGGGTCGCCGCAAGGCGACTCCGGCCCTGCGCGTGCATGGCCACCCCGCACGGGGCGACACCGACGTCGCGAGCTACGCGATCCAGACGATATAGCCTGCAGCCACCAGAAGTCCCGCGCCGCCGATCCTGGTAAGTGCGGTCGAAGCCTCCGAGAGTCGCCGCATGAATGCCAGCGAACCGGACGCCAAGCCCAAGACCAGGAGCGGCACCCCCTTGCCCAAGCCGTAGACGAAGAGCATCGCGCCGCCCTTGACCGGATCGCCGCCGATGACGGCGAGAGCCGCGATCGCAGCCAGGATTGGCGTCGAGCACGGTGACGCGACGAGCCCGAACAGCATGCCGAAGACAAGCGCGCCGAGGACCCCGCGCCTCTCAGGCCGCCTGAGGGGCAGCACTGAGTTCAGCCGCTCGAAAGGCAGCGTAATCGCGCCAAGCAGGTGCAGCGCTATGAGCACGCACGCCGCGGCTACCGCGTAGTACGCCCATGCACTCACGACAATCGCGTGGCCGACTAGGCCCGCGAGCGCGCCTATAGCGGCGAACACAAGACTCATGCCTGTCACAAAGACTGCAGTGAGAGCAAGACCTCGACCTGGAGCGCGCACCACGGCCTCGCTCTGGTCTCCAGCCACCGTTCCAGTGATATAGCCGAAGACCGCAGGCACCATCGGCAGGATGCAAGGGCCGAAGCCTGCGACGATACCACCGAGCAGCGCCACGCCAAAAGCCGCGGGCCCGGCTATCGAGCCGGAACTCAACTGTTCGGCGAGGGACTCGAGATTCATCGGGTATCCAGCAGTACGTCGAGTCGGGCGCGCATCTCCGCCTCGCCCATCGTCCCCGTGTGCGAGTCGGCGACCGCTCCGTCCGGTGTGAGGAAGAAGGAGGTCGGGATGTACTGGAAGGAGAACCGGCCGGCCAGCTCCTGCGCGGAGGCATCGTCCGTAATGGCGTTCACGAACGTGAGCTGGCCTTGGTAGTCGGGAACCACCGCGTCAGCGACCTCGGATATCTCGATGCACGGCTGGCACGTGAGAGAGTGGAACAGAACGAATATCGGCCGGCCGGACTGGAGCGCGGCCTCGTAATCGGCCAGGGCGTCGTTGCGCACCGACGTAGCCGTCGAGGCTGCGACCCCGCTTTCGGCAGCGGGAGGCCCGGCGGCCTGGCTGCCCGCCAGCGCCTTCCAGCCTACCAGCACGCCGAACACGAACACGACCGCCACCACGATCGCGACACGCAAGCTTCGTCCCGGGGCTGTGTCCGCCACGCGGGCGTTGTCCTCGAGCTGTTCTTCGCTCACGTGCGCTGCTCCTTCCGCCGCCGTCGCTCCTCCGCTCACATGCCGAGCGCCGGGACCGCCCAGTTGAACAGATATCCGGTGAACGTGATGGTCACGAAGTTGATGGCGATGAAGATGCCTATCAGCTTGGGCTTCATCACCTTCCTCAGTATCACGAACTCGGGAACCGACAGCGCAACGACTGCCATCATGAAGGCCAGCACGGTCCCCATGGCCACACCCTTGTCGGTCAGCACGCTCACGATCGGGATCACGCCCGCCGCGTTGCTGTACAAGGGGATGCCCATCCCCACCGCGACGGGTACCGCGAGGGGGTTGTCCGGGCCTGCGTATCGGGCGAGCGCATCGGCGGGGATGTAGCCGTGCATGAATCCGCCGATCGCGATGCCTATGACCACGAACAGCCATACCTTGCCCACGATCTCGGAAACGTATCCCCGCGCGTACGTGACCCGCTCCGGCCATCGCAGCACAGGGATATCCGCCTCGCCCATCCGGATCTTGCGCACGTACTCTTCGATCTCGTCTTCGAGTCCTAGTCGCCCAAGCACGATGCCGCCCACGATCGCCACCGCGAGCCCCGACACCATGTACAGGCCCGCCACCTTCCACCCGAACAATCCCAGGAGAAGCACCAGCGCCACCTCGTTCACCATCGGGCTCGCGATCAGGAACGAGAAGGTGACGCCCAGTGGAACGCCCGACTCCACGAATCCGATGAACAGCGGGACCGCCGAACACGAGCAGAACGGGGTCACCACCCCAAGCAATGCTGCCAGGGCGTTGCCCATGTACTCTCTCGAGTGCGAGAGGTACCTGCGCGCCTTCTCGGGAGGAAAGAACGAGCGCACGATCGCGACGAAGAAGATGATCACGGCGAGCAGGATCAGTATCTTCGGCACGTCGTAGAGGAAGAAGTTCACGGCCTCGCCAAGGCGTGAGTCGGGTGATAGGCCGATGAGATCGTACGTTATGCGGTCGGAAAGCCACTGAAGTGGCACGAAGATGTCCATGGGTGGGGTGTGCCTCAGTTCACTTGTTCGGCGGCGAGGGGTACCACGAGGAGCGGGAGCTGCGATTCGCGCGCGACCGCACGGGCGGTGGTGCCGAAGGCCAGGCGGTGCATGGCGCCGTGGGCGCACGGGGCGAGCGCTATGCACGACGCTCTCCACTGCTCGGCTTCCGCGAGGATGCGTTCAGCCGGCTGGCCGGTGGGTGCTGCGGTCTCCGCGCGGTCGAGCCCGGGGACCTGCGCGACCAGATCGCCTAGACGCTCGCGGGCGGCCTGGGCGGCGGAGTCGTCGACCGCGACGTGCACGACCCGGACGGCGCCGAGATCAGGCAGGTCGGCCACCGCCTCGAGCACTGACACGGCGCCCTTCGCAAGGTCTGTCGCGACGAGCATCCGGGCGAACGGGTTGCCCTCGCCCGCAAGGGTGCACACATCCTCGCACACCTCCACTCGCCCGACGAACACCGGCACGTGCAGAGACGCCGCGATGCGCTCAGCCGTGCTGCCCAGCAGCCGTCCCGCGAGCGCGCCGTGGCCGAGCGCGCTCATGACGACCATGTCGGCCTCGACGCGCCGGGCCGCCTCGCGCACGGTCCGCACCGTGTCGCCGATCTCGACCAGCACCTGCATCCGGATCCCGCGTTCGGCCAGCCGCGACGATTCCCGCGCGAGCTGCTCCTCGGCAGCCTCCACGATCTGCGGGATGGAGCCGCCGGCCGTGTAGAGGTCGAGGTCCACGACGTGCAAGAGCGTGACCTCGTCGATCGATTCATGCTTCATGCCCAGGAGCGCTTCGACGGAAAGCGCACCTGCCTCGGACAAGTCTGTCAGCACGAGCAGCTTCATACGCCAGTCCCCCTCACGCCGTCTGCGCGGACGCCCGAAGCGCGTAGCGCGTCCTCGTCTTGTTCGCGATCCATACGAGCGAGAGCATGATCGGGACCTCCTCGAGCACTCCCACGACCGTCGCGAGCGCCGCGCCCGACGTCAGGCCGAAGAGAGCGATCGCCACCGCGACCGCGAGCTCGAAGAAGTTCGAGGCTCCCACGAAGCCCGCCGGCGCCCCGATCGAGTGCGGGATGCGCCACAGCCACGACCAGCCGTACGCGAGCGCGAAGATCAGGTATGTCTGGATCGTGAGCGGGATGGCGATCAGCACGATGTGCAGGGGGTTGGATACGATCACCTCGCCCTGGAAGATGAATATGATCACGAGGGTGGCGAGCAGGGCCGTGATGGTGACCGGCGCAAGGGCGGGCAGGAACGTGCGCTCGAACCAGTCGAGTCCCCTCCGCTTGATCAGCTGGGTCCGCGAGATCCATCCCGCCACCAGGGGCACCACCACGAACAGCACCACAGAGAGGATCACGGTGTCATACGGCACCATGATGTCGGAAAGGCCGAGCAAGAACATCACTATAGGTGCGTACGCGAACAGGATGATGAGGTCGTTCAGGGCCACTTGCACGAGCGTGTAGGCAGGATCGCCATCGCCCAGGTACGACCACACGAACACCATCGCGGTGCACGGCGCCGCTCCCAGGAGCACCGCGCCGGCGAGGTACTCTCGTGCGAGTTCGACCGGGATCCACCTCGTGAACACGACGTTGAGGAAGAACCACGCGATCGCGTACATCGTGAAGGGCTTGATCAGCCAGTTCGTGACCGTCGTGACCACGAGGCCTTGCCGCTTCTCGCCCACGCGCTTGAGCGAGGCGAAATCGATCTGCAGCATCATCGGATAGATCATGAGCCAGATGAGCACGGCCACGGGGATCGAGATCTGCGCGTACGTGAAGCGTGAGAGAGTGTCGGCGACCCCAGGCCAGGCGTTGCCTATCACGGTACCGGCCACTATGCACAGCACCACCCAGACAGACAGGTAGCGCTCGAACACGCTCATCCGCTTCTTGCCGGACGGTGGCGCCGGTGCGATCTCGGTCACTATCGGTGTCCTTTCGGCAGGTGGAAGTCTTCGGCGTCGCTCGGAATCGCTGTCATCGTCCGGGAACGTCTCCCGAAGACGGGAAAGCGCATCCTGCGTGCTGTCGCACAAGGTCCCGGGCATTGTCGCCGAACAACCGCACTCTGTCAGAGACGACGCAATACACCGTGCTCGTGCCAACCGTCCTGAAGTTCACGAGTCCGGCATCGCGCAATACGCGAAGATGCTCTGATACGGTCGATTGTGCTAATTCGAGCTGGTCGAAAATCTCGCCCGCGACGCACTCATGAGTCTCGGCGAGGAGCTGCACAATCCGCACGCGCGCGGGATGTGAGAGTGCCCTGGCAATCACCGCGAACTCCTCGTTCGTTAGGACACGTACGGAACAATCCCTCTCCATGCGCTTTCCCCCATGGTTAATCGTTTATCGTCGATTGACGATGACGGACGCCCGCCCACGTGTCAAGTCGGGAGCATGGGGGCGGCCTACGGCATCGGCTTATGCGCACTCGCCGCTATACTGGGCATCGCAGTTGCGCCCCCTCGTTCGGTTACCAGTATGTGAGTGCCCTACGAACTGGAGTGACGGGTGCCAGTCGCTGAGCCGTCCGACTCCGTCATCGAGGCTGCTCGGCGTGGCGCCGAGTGGGCCTGGGCCCGCCTGCTCGAAGACATAGACGGCCCGCTGCGCGGATACGTGAGACGGCAGGGCGGCGTCGACGTCGACGACCTGGTGAGCGAGACGTGGCTGCATGTGGCCCGCGGAATCCACAAGTTCAGCGGGGACCAGGCTGCCTTCCGCTCATGGGTGTTCCTGATCGCGCACCACCGGATCGTGGACGAACGCCGATGGTTCAGCCGCAAGCGGGTCGAACCCGTCGATGACGAGGATCTCGACGGGACCGCTCCGCCGGCGCGGTCCGCGGAATCCGAAGCCATGGACCACATCGCGGACGAAGAACTCCAGCGCGCGTTGGACCGGCTCTCTCCCGATCAGCGCGAGGTGATCCTTCTGCGCTTCTTCGTCGGGTTCGACGTCAGCGACATAGCCCCGATAGTGGGCAAGAAGCCCGGCGCCGTACGCGCGTTGCAGCGCAGGGCGATGAGACGCCTGGAGAAGATTCTTGGCGAAGACAGTACCTTTTCGGCATAGTGCGTCGGTTACGGGTGCGAGATGAAGCATTCAAGTCGACAGTACGATGAGTGGTTGGACCGGATGGCAGCCGGACGGGTGGACCCCGACGAGGGGAACGCGGTTGTGCGGGAGGCCATCGGTCGCCTGCGTTCGGCGCACGATGCCGAGGAGCCCGGGAGCCCCGACCTTGCGGCAGCGCTTGCCGACGAGGCCGCGCGTGCATCCGAGGGCGCGGCGTCGCGGGCCAGGCAACGCCGGACATCCCAGCCGCTCCTACCGAAATGGAGGCGACGCGCAGTGATCAGCGCATTCCTCTCGACCCTGCTGGGCAAGCTCACGGTGACGGGCGCCGCCGTCGCGCTCGCAACGAGCGGACTGGCGGCCACCGGCAATCTGCCCGACCCGGCCCAAGCAGCGATAGCCAAGGCGATGTCGAAGGTCGGCATCGAGATCCCCGCGCCGGCCGCAGACCTGGTACCCGACGACGTGACAGAAGGCCGGACCCACAGGACGTCCGACGTGCGTGAAGAGAGCATCGACGCCACGAAACCCGTCCTGCCCGAAGAAGCGTCGGACACCGCAAAGGCGGTGACGGACACGGTATTCGAGGGTGACCCCGCCGACGGCTGTGAGTTCGGCGCCGACGTCGCGGACACTGCTTCCAAAGGCGCCTCTGGTGCCGCAGGCGGCGGCCTGCCCGAGGTCCCGACGGCGCCCGACGTAGTAGACGATCCGCCACTTCCCACGCTGCCGGACCAGACGGTCGAGCCGCAAGCTCCGGTCCTGCCCGACGAGGCACTCGACCCTCAGGTCCCCGAGCTTCCCGATCAACCGACGGAGCTTACCCCGGGGGCAACCGACCGACCGTAACGCCTGCAGTACGTGAGGCGATCCCCCCGCACGAGAGCCCGGGCCACCCCCCGGGCTCTCTTCTTCGGCTGCCCACTTCCATCCAGGCGCGGGCCCAGGACGCCTCGTGTCAGACGCGCCGAGTATGCTAGTCACGGTCAGCGAAGGGACGACCGATGGATCTCACGGACCGGCTATCCAAGTCGCGGTACATCGCGGGGCTGCAATGCCCCCGGCGGCTCTACCTCGCCGTACATCACAGGGAGCTGGCCACCCCGCCCTCGCCCGAAACGCAAGCCCGCTTCGACGCGGGACACGCGGTCGGCGCGCTCGCTCAGAAGCGGTTTCCGGGCGGTGTGCTGGTGACGGAGGACCACCTGCATCACCATGAGGCGGTGGCCACCACCAAGGCCCTGCTCGAGCGCACCGTGCCTGTGATATTCGAAGCGGCTTTCACACACGATAACGTCAAGATCCGCACCGACGTCCTGCGCCGACTCGAGTCCGGGGGCTGGGAATTGATCGAGGTCAAGTCGACCGGTGGTTACAAAGCCGACAAGCATCTCCCGGACGTCGGCGTCCAGCTCTACGTACTGCGAGGATCCGGGTTGGACGTGCGCCAGGTCTCGCTCATGCACGTCGACACCTCGTACGTGTATCCGGGGGGCGAATACGACCCGCATGTGCTGCTGACCAGCACCGATGTAACAGCCGAAGCCGAGGAGTACGCCGAGACAGTGGCCCCCATCGTCGCCGAGATGATGCGGGTCATCAGCCTGTCCGAACCGCCGGAGTCCGACGCCGCCGTGAAGTGCACGTCGCCCTACGAGTGCGAGTTCATCGCGTGGTGCACGCGCGATGAGGAGGAGCCGGACTACAGCGGCGTTCCAGTGACCACGAACGGCAACGTGCTTCGCCGCCTCGACCGCCTCGAGTATCCGCTGCTGTTCGTCGACTTCGAGACACTCAACCCGGCCCTGCCTCTCTTTCCGGGCACGAGCCCGTTCCAGGCAGTCAAGGTCCAGTGGTCGCTTCACAGGCTCGATGCCGACGGCACACTCTCCCACGCCGAGTGGATCGTCGAAGACGGGAATCATGACCCATCCGAGGAGTTCCTGACCAGCCTTCTCGACGCGCTCGGAACGCACGGCACGTTCATCCACTACTCGCACTACGAAGTCACTCAGCTCACCGACCTCGCCGTACGCTTGCCGCGTCTCCGCGACCGGCTGATCGCCACGATTCCTGGACTGTACGACCGGGTCGCGCCCAAGCTGCGCGAGCGTGGCGAGAGCCTTGCGCGGCCGCCGCAGTCCTCGGGGGGAATCGTGACATTCGACCTGGGTGTCCGTGTGGTCAAGGGCGGCTGCATCCATCCCATGCTGAACGGGCGCTGGAGTATCAAGTACGCAATCACGCTGCTCGCACGGGACTTGCCGCCCTACGAGTCTTTGGATGTCTCCAACGGCGACCAGGCGATGCTCGCCACCACCGAGATGCTGCGCCCCGACACGCCAGGGGAGCGCCGCGCGGCGATTCGCGAATCCCTCCTGCGCTACTGCGAACAGGACACCATGGCGATGGCGGAGATCTACCGCACGCTCATGCAGATGAGGCACAGCGTGTGATCGCGCCTGACCGCCAACTCTCAGCCGGTTCGCCGCATCACGGTCCTCGAGGTCACGGGTGGCGCGATTCCGCTTCGATGTCGCGGATCCGCTTCTTCACATCAGCGAAGTAGCCAAGCGACACGCCGATCGCGTCGTATCGCATGCCCACAAGATGCGGCAGCAGCCGCGCGTGGCGGGCACTCTCGCCTGTCACGCAAGCGAAGACCCCGGCCGCGCGCGCCGTCTCGGCGATGATTCCGAGCAACTCGACCACTGCGGGATGCGCCGGGTCGAACTGCTCGGCCACGCGGTGACTCTCACGATCCACTGCCAGCGTGCACATCGTGAGATCGCTCACGCCCACACTCACGAACGCCGCACCGGCATCGAGGAAGTCCTGCAATCGGAGCACTGCGGCCGGTGTCTCCACCGAGATCCCGACCTCGATGTCCTCGCCAGGCTTCATGCCGACCTGCCGCACCGCTTCCAGCACCTGCTGGAACTCGGACGGGAAACGGATGAACGGGAGCTTCACCCCGAGCGTGTCGACCCCCGACTCGACCGCCCGCGCGACGGCGCGGAGCTCGAGTGCGAGCATCTCCGGCTCACACAGCTCGCGTCCGATGCCGCGCCAGCCGAGCAACGGATTGCGCTCCAGGGGCTCGTTCTCTCCCCCAGCCAACCTGCGGAATTCGTCGGTTGGCGCGTCCATCGTCTTGTACCAGATCGGTTTGCCGCGAAAGACTTCCGCCGTCCGCATGATCCCGCGATGTATGGTCTCCTCGAGCTGGCCCGCCTGGCCACGCTCGATCATCTCGAGGGGATGCACGCCGCTACGCAGGAGGAAGTAGTCGTTGCGTAGCGAGGACACGCCGTCCGCGAATGGAGCTATGGCGTCGGCCTTCTCGGGCACGAGCACCGACGCGAAGACCTTCATACGCGTCTCCGGCACGCTCTCGAGCTCCGCCGGTCCAAAGGACAGGTCACCCTCATACACGTTCCCTCGATAGCCGTCGACGGTCACCGTCGCCCCCTGACGCAGGCGCTCGGTGGCGTGACCTGTCGAGATGACTGTCGGCACACCGAACTCGCGAAGGATGTTCGCCCCGTGACTGGTCGCCCCACCCTCATCCGCTATCACCGCTGCCGCATTCCGGAGCTGGACCGCCAGGTCATTCGTGAGGCGCTCGAGCACGACCACGCTGCCGGCTGCGTCCTGTGGGATCTCCCCCTCGATCACCAGCACCCGGCCGGACCCGACCTGCGGACTCGCGCCCACACCGTGAAGCAGCACGGTCTCCTCGGCAATCTGCGGGAAGAATACCTGCTCCGTGTGCCCACTGAGCACGAGCGGGCGCGACTGGAGGACCCAGAACCGGCCCTCCCCGTACACCCACTCCAGGTCCTGCGGACTGCCGAAGACCTCTTCGGCCCTCATGCCCCAACGAGCGAGTTCAGCGACTTCGGCGTGCGTCAGGTGCTCGCGCGACCCGCTGGACGGAGTCGTGGCCTGCGGCTGCACCGCCGACGTCCTGCCGGCCGCTACGACCCTCCCGTCGCGGGGGCTGTAGACGTAGCGCTCCGGCGTGACCTCACCGGACACGATATCCTCGCCGGGTCCCAACGTGGACTCCACCACCACCCCGTGGGCGTAGCGGTTGGCCGGATCGCGCGTGAAGACGACGCCGGCACGCTCGGCGGGGACAAGCCGCTGCAGAACGACCGCTACTTCGAGGTCCTCGATGTCTTTGCCGCGCGTTGCGGCGTAGTCGAGCACCCGTGGCTGCCACGCGCTCGCCCAGCATTTCTTGACCGCGCTCGCGAGCTCCTCGAGCGTCCGCACGTCCATCACCGACACGAGCATCCCCGAGAAGCTCGCGTCCGGGGCGTCCTCCACGGTCCCGCTGCTGCGCACGGCCAGCGAGCCGCCTCCATACGCGAGCATGCCCTGCGCGTCGCTCAACGCACGGGTGACGTGCGCGCCTATCTCCTCGGTGGAGACGATGTCTTGAAGAGACTCGAAGCGCTCCTGCAGGTCGGCGGCCGATGCGTCGCTTCGCGCACGGCCGCGGAAGTCGGCGAGCGCTCGCGAGATGGCGGGACGGGAGGCGAACTCGCGATGTGCGACGGTGGTGAGCACGAGCGCGTCGGGCACGGGGAACCCTTCGGCGACGAGCTGGGCGAGATGCTTCGCCTTCCCGCCGACGAGCGCGCGATCAGGGAACTCGCTGATCCGTAGGTCGATCAGGTATGGTGTGCGCTCGTCCGCCATCCTGAATCACCCCCGGGTCGCGCATGGCTTCCGGGGAGAAGATTCCCCATCGTGGCATAACGGCTAGCGCAACGGGTCGACAGTCTCGTAGACCACGCCGACCGCTGGCCCTACGTGCAGCCCCACGACCGGCCCGACAGGGATTACCGGAACCGCCGCGCCCACGATCGGCTCTACGAAGTCGCGAGCGAACCTGCTCGCCTCGTCGAGATCCACGATTCCGTGCACAACCGCTCTTGCGAGGCCTCCGGCTCGCTCGATGTCGGCGCGCATCCTTGCAGCGATCTCCGCGTACGCTTTCGACCTGGTTCGGACCTTGGCCGCGACCTCCACCACGCCGTTGTCGACCGTAAGGATCGGCACGATCTGCAGCAGGCTGCCCAGAAGCGCCGATGCACCCGATATGCGTCCTCCTCGGCTCAGATATTCGAGACTCCGCGGCGAGAACAGGAAGCGCGTACGCCGTATGGTCTCGCGGGCGGCCGTCTCGCATTCAGCCAGAGAACTGCCTGCGTGCGCCGCCTCAGCCGCGGCGAGTACCGCGAAACCCTCCTGCATGCAGTTCGATTCTGTGTCGACCACGGCGATCCGCGCCTCGGGGTCCTGCTCGCGAACGATGCGGGCGGCCAGCTCGGCCACTTGATGGGTGCCGCTCATCTTCTGCGAGATGAACACACCCAGGGCGTCGGTTCCGCCATCACCGGCCTGCTTGAATGCCTCGACCAGGGCGTCCGGCGAGGGCTGAGAGGAGGACGGGATCGTGCGGGTGTCGGCCAGCCTCGCGTAGAACGCATCGAGGTCGATCTCGGTTTCCGCCCTCATGTCGTCTCCGTCGTGCACATAGAGCGGGACACGCAGAATGCCCAGCCGCTCGAGGTCCTCGGCCGGAATGTAGTTCGTGGAGTCAGTCACGACGCGGACGGGCAAACCGAACCCCCTTCGGCGCTAAGCCGCATCGCACCCATTCTACCCTCACACGGCCCGACAGCGCTCGAACGATGGAGGCTGTCCCGAACGCTGTCCGCCGCTGCCGCGACCAGGTCGCATCGCAGCCCGGCCTTCGGCGGCGACGCTAGACGAGATCGAGCTCCCGCCCGACCGCCTCGAATGCGTCGAGAACCTGGTCAAGCTGCTCGTCGGCGTGAGTCGCCATGTAACTCGTGCGCAGAAGCTGCCTTCCTGGAGGCGTCGCGGGTGCTAGCACGGCGTTGACGTAGACCCCGCGCTCGAGCAGGGCCTTCCACGCGAGGAGCACGGTCATGTCGTCGCCGATGACCACCGGCACCACGGGTGTCTCCGAGTCGCCGGTGTCGTAGCCCAGGGCGCGGAGCCCCTCGCGCATCTTCGCCCCGTTCGCGTGCAGCCGCTCGATCCTCTCGGGCTCGGCGCGCATCACCTGAAGGGCGGCGAGTGCGGCGGCGGCGTTCGCCGCTGGGATGCTTGCGGAGAAGATGAGCGACCGGGCGTGGTGCTGTATGTAGTGGATGACGTCTCCATCACCGGCGATGAAGCCGCCCAGTGAAGCCAGCGACTTGCTGAACGTGCCCATGATCAGGTCCACCCCGCCATCGAGTCCGAAATGTGCGGCCGTGCCCCGGCCGCCACCCAGGACACCCAGGGCGTGCGCATCGTCGACCATCAGGCGCGCTCCGCGGGCTCGCGAGGCCTCCACGATCTCGGGCAGCGGGGCGATGTCGCCCTCCATGCTGTAGAGCCCGTCTACCACCACGAGCACTCCCCGGTCCTCCGGGATGCCGGCGAGCACTCGCTCCAAGTCGCCGACGTCGCGGTGCTTGAACCGCTCCACGTCGCCCCACCCCAGACGGGCCCCGTCTACGATGCTCGCGTGGTCGGCCTTGTCCAGCACGACGACGTCCCCCCGGCCCACGAGTGCGCTGATCGAACCGAGGTTGACCTGCATCCCCGTGGAGAAGACCAGGGCCGCTTCCATCCCCACCCACTCGGCGAGCTGCCGCTCCAGTTCGAGATGGAGCTCGAGGGTGCCGTTCAGGAATCGCGACCCCGTGCAGCTCGTGCCGTACTCCCGCGTGGCTTCGACGGCAGCCTCGCGCACGTCGGGATGGGTGGTCAGCCCCAGGTAGTTGTTCGACCCGCACATGATCACCGGATTGCCGTCGATCACGGCGGTCGTGCCCTCGTTGCCCTCCATCGGCAGGAAATACGGGTAGAGACCGGATGCCATGGCCTCGCGCGCCTGCGTATAGCGAAATGCCTTGCCGAAGATGTCCATCAGGCCTTCCCAAGTCTGCGTCGAGCGTTGGCCAGTTCGCGGTCCGTGTACCAATGGAGGAGGCGCGGGGTGTAGCGCGCCAGCCGCCACAGCATCGCCGATTGTCCTGGTGTGATGTAGAAGCGACCCTTGCGGATCCCGTTCACGAACGCCGCCGCGACTTCTTCGGCCGACATCAACTTCGATGCCTGAGTCGCGAACCATTCCGGAGGCTTCGTCTCGTTCTCGACGGCGAATCCCGGCGTGTCGGTGTCGGGCGGGAACAGGACGGAGAACCGCAGGCCCCTGGGGGCGAACTCGTGGCGCAGTACCTCCGCCAGGCCGACGACCGCGTACTTGGTGGGCGCGTATGTCGCGTAGCCCATCACACCCATGAAGCCGAGCGCGGATGACGTGAGGGCGATGTGGCCGTCTCCCCGCTGGAGGAAGTGCGGCAGCAGGGCAAGAACCGGCACGAGCTGGCCGAGGTAGTTGGTGTCCATGGCAGCCCGGAAATCGTCGAGCCGAAGCTGCTCGGCATACTGCGGCCGAGCGGCGCCCACGAGGTTGACCAGGTAGTCGGGAGCGCCGCGGCGCGCCACAAAGTCGTCGAGCAAGGGGTTCAGAAGGTCGTCGCGCGTAGCGTCGCACGCAATGGTCTCGACGAACGCCCCGTCGGGGCTCATGCTCTCAAGCATCGCGGAGGTGTCCGCGAGCGTGCAGGCGTCTCTCGCCACCAGCCCCACGCTCGCGCCAAGGCGTGCGAATTCCGCGGCGGTGGCCCGGCCGATCCCCTTGGAGCCCCCACACACGATGGCTGTCTTGCCGGCGAGCGGTCGCCCTTGTGGGTTGAGTCCCATCGCCCTCCGAGTCCCGACCGCGATTCCGCGCCGCGAGTCCCCTTCGCGAGTGTCCCTTGCGAGTCCCCTTCGCGCGCAACGGAGGTCCCGCACTCGCCCATTCTACCCTTGCGGGCCGCCTCGTGCGGGGGGCGTCCCTACTTGGCGTGATACGCCAGGTAGGCCTCCATGTCGGGATCCGCTTCGAAGCGCGAAGTGATGTAGTCGAGCTGCTCGGCGGTCATCCCGTGTGCGATCAGGTGCCCTCTCATCTCAGGATCGCTGGCAATCCAGTGAGCGAGGGTGGACATCTCGCGCCGGAACTCGGTGAGCTCTCCGATGTCGAACCCGTCGTCGGTGTACTCGTAAAGCGTCGTCGTGTACGAGCCGATGAGCACGCCCTCGGCGTCGCGCCATTCGTGCGTGACGGGCGTGTCCCAGCGCAGCGTTACGGCGCCGGCCGGACTCCGCGCACTTCGCGCCCGCGAGCGTGCGATGTCCGCCTGCCAAGGCTTCTCGATACACATCACACCCACCGCACCTGCCGAAGATACGATCGCGACCAGCAACATGATGAGCAGGAATGTGAAGCGAGACAGATTGACTTGATTCATCACATGCCTCCCTTCCGACGCCCCACTGGAGTATCCCCATCCGTGACGACAGGGTCTACCTGCGGCAACGCTTTTCATCCCCCCGGACTACAGGCATTCGTCCCTATGGACGACGAGCCGAATGGCGCATACTTCTCCTGATGGGTGTCAGGGGCGCAAGCGCGCCCGAGTATCGGGGATTGGAGCCCAAGAGTGCCGTTGGTCTTCGGCGTGATCGCCCTGGTCTGTCTCGCCGTGATCGTCCTTTTGGTCCGCATCATCGCGCGCCGAGGCAAGCCGCGCACGCTCGGCCTTGCCATCGGCATGGTGGTCGGGGGCGTCCTTGCCACGTTCCTGTCCGCCTACACGTCCATCTTCTACGAGAAGCCGTCATGGACGGTTGCCGCCACGGCGGCGGCGTGGCTCGCGGTGCTCGCGATGACGCTCCTGGTCGCCCGCGACGTGCGGTGGCGTGCCCCCGGGGTCCTCGCAATCGTAGGGCTTCTGATCACGGCCGAGATCGCATTCGCGACCGCGGCCATCTTGTTCCCGGGTTTCGGTGCCGTCTTCCCGCACGAGACTGCCGCAAGGCAGATCGGAGAGGCATACGGATTCACGTCGCTCCTGCCCGCAAACGAGCGAATGACGCTCGACGGCAAGCCGGTGAACACCCTCGACCCGCCTCTCGAGGGACTCCAGGTTGCATACGAACGCTTCGGTCTCTACGAGCTGAACGCCGAAGACCCCGACACCCAGGAACTCGCGGAGCTCGTGGCGGTGGACTCGACGCCGTTCTGGGGTGCCAGGCCCATTCCTGACGACAGCGTCGTGCGGCACCCCACCCTCGACGGCGTAACCGGAGTCGCCGTGGAGTACTCGTACGCGCCCAAGGGCGAGACGGTCGGAGAGTCGGCCACGCCAACCGTGGCGTTCCTCGCATTCGAGCGAGAGGGTACTCAGGTCCGTCTCTTCTCGGAGAGCGTTCAGCAGCTCGTCGACGGCGACTGGAAGCCGCTGCCGAACCTGTCGGTCGACGAGCTCATCAAGATCGCCAAGAGCATGCAGCCTGTGGAGTAGGGCGAGCAGTGGGGGCGCACCCGAATCCGGCGAACACAAAGTGCGAGGCCGCTGCTTCCCTCGAACGAACCTTGGCCTGACGGCTAGTGCCCATTCGAGTTGTTCAACGACCTCGCACTGCTCATTATGCGCGCCCGCGGATGGGATGCAAGCTTTTTCGCGACAATTCCGGGCTGTTTGTGGCGAGCGGTCGGAATCTACATACAGGCGGTTCTACCTGCGGCGATTGTCCACAGTATCCACAGTTTCCACAGGGGAGCGTCTGCCGTCAGGCACTGCGACGGTCGCCGCGCCTCCGGACTAGATCGATGCCACCTCATCCATGACAAGGACCTCGGGTTCCCCGGAGAACAACTCCGCGCCCTTCTCCATGAACTCCTGGAAGTGCGGGGTGCACATGTGGAGATCCACGCATTCCTGGTCCCGGTATCGCTCCATGACGATCAACGTGTTCGGGTCCGACTCCGAGACATTGAGCGTATAGAAGAGAGTCCCCTCTTCTTCTCGCACGCCCTGCATCAACTGTTTGATGGCCTCGATCGTCTCGGCGAGCCTCTCTTCCTTCACCGGAATCTTGGCGATGATGGACTTCATCGGCTGACCCCCTCCTGTTGCGCGCTTCCGCGATCTGCCGAAGATCAGTCGGTCGCCAGGTCCCAGATGTTGTCGCCGCGAAGTACGGCGTCCGAGCCTCCGTCGATGTAGATCGTCTGGCCGGTCACGTGACTGTTCTCGACGCTCGTCAGCCAGATGAGCAAGCGCGCGACGTCTTCCGGCTCGAGATAGTAGTTGCAGGGCATGGGGACCTGCTCGTCGAGAGCCGCCCGGGCCTCCTCGGTAGCGATCATGTCGGCCACCATCGGCGTGCGGACGATGCCGGGGCCCACAGCATTGAGCGGGATACCCTTGCAAGCCCAGTGATCCTTGATGCTCTCGCGGCGGACCCAGCGGGCGATCGCGCGCTTGGTCGAGCTGTAGATGAGCTGCTCCATGCCTCCGCCCGCGTCCACAAGCTCCTGCGCGCGAGCGAGCGCCTTGTCCTCGTCGTCGTCCACGCACATCGCCTCGACGAGTTCCTTGTCGTTTGGCATCAGCGACGCCATCGAGGAGATGAGCGCCGCGCGTCGGGCCTCGGCCTTCGCAAGCGTGGGCGCGAGCGCGTCGAGGAACTCGGTCATCCCGAAGTAGTTGACCGACACTGTTTTCGCGATGGGATGAGCCAGCCCGGCGCAGGCGATGACCGCATTGATGTTGCCGTCCGCGAGCTCGATCGCCTTGTTGGCCGCGTCGATGCGACCCTGCGGGGTGCTCAAGTCTGCGACGACATCGGTGTCGTGGATATCCACGCCGATGACCTTGTTGCCCGCCTCCTTCAACAGCCGAGCTGTCGCCGCGCCGATGCCAGAAGCTGCTCCCGTGACCACGTACGTGCGTGACATATCTGCCTCCGATCAAGCAGGTGTGATGGCAAGTACGTACCCCATCGCTGCCGGCGATTCCCCCGCGTGACGCGTCGCCGTTTCGGGACGCAAGAGTGCGAGGCCGGTGTGTCCCTCGAACGAATCCACAGGCGCGGCGTGCTACTCCTCGCCCGTGTCGGGAAACTGGTCGGGGGCAGGCTTGGCGCTCGCCGCCTCGCGGAACAGCCCCGGCTCGATGTGGCAGTAGCCGCCAGGGTTCGTGTCCAGGTAGTCCTGGTGGTACTCCTCGGCAGTCGTGTAGCAGGTCAGCGGCTCGAGCTCGATGGCGATCGGCTTGGAGTAGCTCTCCTGGAGCTTGGCCAGTGAGCGCTCGATGATGGGACGGTCGGACTCGTCCACGTAGTAGATGCCGGTGCGGTACTGGGTGCCGACGTCGTTGCCCTGCCGGTTGACCGAGGTCGGGTCGATCGCGCGGTAGTAGAAGTCGAGCAGGAACGGCAGCGGCGCGACCTCAGGGTCGTACTCGACCTTGACGGCCTCAGCGTGACCGGAACGGCCGGAGCAGACCTCTTCGTAGGTCGGCGACTCCGTACTGCCGTTCGCGTAGCCGGACTCGGCATCGGTCACGCCGGGGATCGAGGCCATCAGGTGCTCGACTCCCCAGAAGCAGCCGCCTGCTAGGTAGATGGTCGCCATATCGTCGCCTCCCGGGGTCCGGATCGATTCGGTCTGGGTCTGGGTGGTATCTGCCCGTGTGGCCCCGGTTCCAGCCGCGACGCAGCCGGTCAGCGCCAGCGCGGCGATGAGGGCCGCGATCGCGGGTGCGAACACGAGAAGCTTGCTACGGCGGGGCACAGGCTGTGCCTTTCTGTCAGACGGCGTCGAACTCCAGGGAGCAAACCGCATGCGAAGGGGACCCTAGCCCCGCCCGGGATGACCTCCTCGGCTACCTGCCAGGGCGCGCAACAGCGGCAGCACCGACGACACCATGAGCGCCTTGGCGAGCGTCGGCTCCGCGTCGTAGAGCACTGCGCCCGCAATCAGCAGTGCCGCGAAGACGAGCGCCATCGCGACTCGGCCGACCGAGCGCTCCAGCCGGCGCACTCGAAGGTCGAGCAGGGGCGTCTGCACGTTGAGCTCGCCTCGTTCCGCTTGCGTGAGCACCCGATCGACTCGCGCGGGCAGGGCGAGCAGCGTCTGGCCGATTCTGGCCGCTTCCGCCCACACGGTGTCCCAGATCGACTCGCCGTCGGCCGAGACGAACTCGGATGCATACGGAGCGATCGAGCTCCAGGCGTTGAACTGCGGGTCGAGCCCGGTGCACATCCCGGAGAGAATCGCGACGGTGCGCCCGAGCAGCAGCAGGTTCTCTGGCAGCTGGAACGGCATGTTGAGGATCAGGTCGCGGAACTGCAGCCCAAAGCTCATCATCTCGGCGTGATCGATCTCGCGCAGTTCGCCCATGCTCATGCCGCCGAACCGGTCGAACACCTGCATGCTCGCCCTCTCGATGAGCTTGAGGTCCGCCGATGGCAACAGCACGCCGAGGGTCTTGAAGCCTCGCACGAGCCGCGCGCCGTCCTGGGTGCCGATCGCTATGACAGCCTCACGCAGCCCGTGGCGCAGGTTCTCGGACACGCGCCCAACCATCCCGAAGTCGACGAACGTGAGCTTCCAGTCCCGACCGCCGCTCTCGCCGTACTCACCGACTCCGCGGCCCTCTCCCAACGGCGTCACGAACAGGTTTCCCGGGTGCGGGTCGGCGTGGAAGAAGCCGTCCTCGAAAATCTGCTGCATGTACGTTCCCAGGAGCACCTCCGCGACTTCGGCCCGGTCGATCCCGGCCGCGGTGATCGCGTCGTAGTCCGTGACCTTGATGGCGGCGACGTCTTCGAGGGTGAGGACCCGCCGCGTGGTGAGCTCCCACGCCACCTTCGGGACGTGCACCTTCGGATTGCCGAGGAAGTTCATCGCGAAGGTCTCGGCGTTGCTGGCCTCGGCAATGTAGTCGATCTCACCGAGTGTCGTCGTCGCAAACTCCCCGATGAGCGCGTTCACGTCGACACGCCGGGCGATCGGCTCGTAGCGGCGCAGCCAACCGCCGACGCGTCGGATCGCGGCGAGATCGACATCGACGATCTGCTCGATGTGAGGCCGCTGGATCTTGACGACTACGTTGGTGTAGCCGAGCTCAGCCGCGTCGGCATCATTCAGGCGCGCCTGGTGCGCCTGGCCAAGGGATGCCGCCGCCACCGGCGTCTGGTCGAACCAGGCATAGTGCGCCTCCAGGGTCGTGCCGAACTCGCTCTCGGCCAGCGCGCGAATCGCCCCGAAGTCCTCGGGCGGCACCTCGTCCTGGAGGCCGGATAGCTCCTCGGTGACCTCGGGCGGCAGGACGTCCAGGCGGGCCGATAGGAACTGGCCGACCTTGATCATCAGTCCGCCCATCCGGATTGCGAGCGCACGGAAGCGAACGGCGGTGCGACGGGTGCGGCGGGAGCGGGTGCGCCGAGCCCAGCCGCGAAGGCCGATGCGTGGGAAGACGATCTCCCAGAGGATGAAGCTCGCTGTCACTCCGGCGAAGAAGTAGACGATGCGCCGGTAGCGAGCACGCAGTTGCGACGCCTTCATTCACCCTCCGGATGTCGTGTGTCTCGCGGCTTGGGGCCGCCCGGTCGCCGCTGGGGTGGCCCCGCTCGCCGAAGGACTACCCCTCGGCGAGGATCGCGTACAGCTTCTTGCGGGCGTCGGTCAGCACCTCGACCGCAGCGGCGCGCTGCTCCTTGGAGCCGGACGTGCCAATCTGGAAGGCCGCTTGCATGAGCTTACCCGCTGTCGCGCGGTATTCGCGCATGCCGGTGTCACCCTCGGCTGATTCTTCCCACGGAGCGGGCTGGTCCACGATCTTGGCGACTTCGGCACTGCCGGCCTCGGTGAGGCTGAATACCTTCTTGCCGCCGGATTCTTGGGCGGTGACGAGATCCTCGTCGGCGAGCTGCTGCAGGGTCGGATAAACCGAGCCCGCGCTTGGCGTCCAAGCACCATCGCTACGTGTCGCGAGTTCCTGGATGATCTGGTAGCCGTGCATCGGCTGCTCGGACAGCAGGCGCAGGATCGCCGTCCGAACGTCGCCGCGGCGTGCGCGCGTGCCGCCGGGGCCGAAGCCGTGGAATGGTGTGCCCGGGCCGAACGGAGGCCTGAAGCCCTTGCCGAAGATTGCGTGGTGGTGACGCACGCGAGGCTCGCACGGCTCTTCGGCGTGGTACGGGTGATGGTGATGCGGATGCGGGTGCATGGTGGGTCCTTTCTGGGTGTGTCTCCTCGGGAAGCGGCAGGCTCGCCGGGAGGGGGGTTTGCGATATATCGGTATCTATCGCGACATGATAGCACGAAGGGATGCCAAGGAGGGAGCCGACGTTCATGCCCATCCGGGCACGGTGCTCACATGCGAACCCATGGCGGTCACCGACAGCACCACCGTCCACCAACTCACCGTCGAGTCGGCGGCTTCGTTCGAGGACGTGATCGCGTGGTACGAGACCCAGCTCCCGGGGGCTGGTCGGTCGCCCACGTGGAGCAGGAAGAGAAGAGCAGCGATCGTGAGGGGGACCGTCATCACCATCACGGTGATGGCGGCCCTAGGCGTTCTCGTAGTTGCTCGACGCGAAGTCCCAGTTCACCAGGTTCCAGAACGCGTCGACGTACTTCGGACGCTGGTTGCGGTAGTCGATGTAGTAGGCGTGCTCCCACACATCACAGGTCAGCAAGGGCGTCTGCCCGGAAGTCATGGGGTTGCCGGCATTGCCGGTGCTGACCACGGCCAGCCCACCGTCGGCGTCCTTGACGAGCCAGGCCCAGCCGGAGCCGAACGTGCCTACTGCAGCCTGGGTGAACTCCTTCTTGAAATCGTCGAAGGACCCGAAGGATTCTCGGATAGCGTCCGCCAACGGCCCGGCGGGTGCGCCTCCTCCGTCAGGAGACAGGCAGCTCCAGTAGAACGTGTGGTTCCAGTGCTGAGCGGCGTTGTTGAAGACTCCGTCCGAGGACTTCACGACGATGTCTTCCAGGGGGAGGTCCTCGAACTCGGTGCCCTTGATCAGGTCGTTGAGTTTGCTCACGTAGGCCGGATGGTGCTTGCCATGGTGGTATTCGAGGGTCTCACTCGAGATGTGGGGCTCGAGCGCATCCTTCGAATACGGGAGCGAGGGAAGCTCGTGTGACATCGGTGTGCCCTCCAGTCGATCGCTGCCAACGGTCATGAAGGGTTATACCCGCTGCAGCGATGGCGGCCGTGGGAGGGGGTGGCTTCGGGCAAGGTCCCCCCGCACCGGCTACCATTGTGTCCGACAAGTGCTTCCGGCAGCGTCAGCGACCACGCCGCACGGGAGAGCGAATGCCCTGACGAGGGCGAGGGCAGGTTGTCACGCATAGGCAGGCATCTTCCGCTCAAGGCCCACAAGGCGATTCGATTCTCACAATCGATGCTCTTGCGCGAGCTGCCCTATCTGGAAACCCACCTGACGGATCATTGCACGCTTGCTTGCCGAGGATGCGCGCACTACAGCCCTCTCGCCAAAGAACACTTCACCGATCTCGATCGCTACGACAAGGACATGCGCAGGCTGGCGCAGCTCTTCCGTACGATCCGGGTGATCAGGCTCATGGGAGGCGAACCGCTCCTGCATCCGGAGGCCGAGGGATTCGTCCGCCGGACCTGTACCGCCTTCCCGCGCTCCCGCATCGCGGTGGTGACCAACGGAATCCTGCTCGAGCAGGTCGCTTCCGGCTTCTGGGACGCTGTGCGGGACACCGCGACAGAGATACACCTGACCGTGTATCCACCGCTCAAGGGGCGCGCGGACGCTCTGGCAGCTCTCTGCCGGCAAGAGGGTGCGCGATTCAGACTCCGAGAGGTAGACCGGTTCCGAGCATACGGGAACCTCGCCGGAGACTCCGACACGTATCGAGCGTTCGAGGCGTGCAGACTGGGCTACTACTGCCGCTTCCTCCAGGACGGGCGTGTCTACCGTTGCGCGATGTCGGCGCGTGTGGGCGACTTCAACGAGGCGTTCGGCCGCGACATCCCGGTTGACGGCGGGATCGACATCCACGCCGCCTCGGCAACCGGGCGCGGCATTGTCCGCGAGCTGAACACGCCGAGCGAGACGTGCAGATGGTGCAGCTACGAGCCGGCCACCTTCGCGTGGCGAAGCGGCAGGTGCCGGGCCGAGGACTGGGACGCGCGAGCCCAGACAGCCTACTGCAGCACCTGCGCAACCCTATCCCGCACCCCCTGACTGACGGCACCCGTGCCCCCGATGAAGTGCACCGTTGTGATAACGTCCTTGTTCGCGGCAAGGCGCTGCTCGGCGACGGGTACCAGCGAGTCGGGACGCGTGAGCAGCAACACGCTGTCGAAGCTGCCCAGCATCGCGCCGCCCGACAGAGCGTCGGGGAACGCCGCCCCCGTGGCGACACCCACGCCGTCCCAATGCATGCCGCTCGTGACACCGAAGTCGGCTACCTTAGCCGCCGTCTCGTAGCGGTCCGCTCCGCCAACGCGGGTGACCGCACCTGCACCGAGCGCAGTCTCGACCCCGTTCTCCGTCTTGGCAGTCACGGCTCCCGTGCCGCCGAGCAGGACCGCCGCGTCCACCGCGTCCGGCAAGTACGGCATCGCATCCGGCGCCGCGAGCAGGATCGGCGTCCCGGCCGACGCCGCGAGGGGAGACGCTCCGAGCGCATCGGGGAAGTTCGCCCCGGTCGCGACATAAGCCTTACCCGAGAAGCCGCCAACGTCTTGCTCGGCCAAACCGATGACCTCGTCTGCGACCTTGTTGGCCGTGCCGTAGCGATCGGCGCCTGCGAGGCGCGTCACGTCTCCTGAAAGTCTCGTCTCAAGCTCAGCCTGCACCGCCGCGGATACCGCGCCGATACCGCCGAGGATGTATGCGTCCGTTGCCTTCAGCCGCCCTATCTCCGAGAGCACCGCGGACGGCAAAGCGCCAGGTGTGGTGAGCAGGAGCGGGCCGTCGACCTGGCCGGCCAAGGCCGCTCCGCCGAGGGCGTCAGGCCAGTTCGCCCCGGTCGCGATCACCACCGTGGAAGCTCCGTCAGGGTAAGCACGCTTGGATGCCTCGATCGCGGTGTCGTACCGGGTTGCACCTGCGACGGATACCACAGAGGCAGACGCTGCGGTCACGCTGAACGTAGCGCTCCCGGTCTCACCGTCGTTGCCTGCCCTGTCGCAAGCCAAGAAGAGCAGTACGTGATCTCCGACCACCCCGGTCCTAACGGTCGCGATCGATCCGCTGACCGTCTGCCAAGCGCCGCCATCGAGCTTGTATGAGACTGACGCCACACCGGAGCCTGAAGCGTCCGTGGCCTGGATTCGAATCTCCGCCTCACCTTTGTAGGAGTCATCGCAGTCATGGCCTACCGATGGCGGCGTGGTGTCAACGACGATGCTGTCAGACAGATAGAGGTTGTTCGCGTCACCATCACGGTAGTGTGCCTCGAAAGTCCACGTGCCGTCGTGAGGGACCAGCTGGTCATACTGCTCGACGTAGGGTTGCCAGGAGCTCCACGAGCTCATCGACTCGTTGCCAAGTCTTGAGCGGATGCGGAACTCCACTGCACCCGGCACTGAGGAATCCATTGTGAACGTGCGATCGCACCAGCTCGCTCCGTTCTCCAGCGACATCGTGCCGTTAAGGACCTGATCGGCCGTGACCGTGACCCAGACCTGTTGGGGCCACTCGTAATTGCCCGCCACGTCGATCGAGTAGTACGTAAGAAGGTGCGTGCCTACGCCGAGTTCCACGAGATTGCCACTTTGTTCGGGATCTCCGTCGACCGAGTACCGGATTTCCGAGACTCCGGACAAAGAATCACTTGCGCCGAGCGCCACCGTCGCGCCACCCCCCGTATACAGAGTTGCGCAATCGCTGAGGGTCACCGGAGGTGTGTAGTCGATCCAGACTTCGGCGAGCTTAGGCGATTCGACGTTACCTGCTTCGTCCTCGGCCCAATAGGAGATCGATGTCACGCCCTCGGTCCAGATCTCGATGCGTCCTGCGTACGTCTGAGGAACGCCGTCGTCGATCTGATAGGAGATAGTCGCGATCTCAGACTCATCGTCCTCGGCTGTGAAGGAGACATACGCCGGCTCGTTCCTCCAGCCTCCGTCGGTCCCGAAGACGCGAGTCGTCGGGGGCAGGGAGTCCGACTTGACCATCGCGACCGACACATCGTCGGTTTCGGCTCCAGAGGAGACGCCGACCGTCAGGGCGCCTTCGACGTCATCGGCCGCCGTGTAGAAGCGTGTGCCGTAGACCCCCTCCGTATCGGAGAAGCCTACCCGGTACTCGCCGGGATCGAGTCCGTCGAGCCGGTACGAACCGTCTTCGGCGGTGGAGGTTCCAGTGACAACACGCCATTCTGTCTCCCCGGCGTCGTCCATTGGCGCGTATACCTCGACCCAAATGTCGCCCAATGCACCTTCGGAGCCTGTCACCTGTCCGCTCAACGCACCCGTCGCGCGTTCGCTCAGTTCGACGACTCCGATCGCCGCTGTCTCGCCGGCCGGCACCTCAACGTCCTGTGCTGAAACGACGTCGTCTGCCGAAGGGAAGAACAACCCGTCGAACACATCGGCGGGATCACGGAAGCCGACCCGATACGTGCCCGGGGCAAGGCCGGCGACCTCGAAATGACCGAGCTCGCCGCTGACGGCCGTCGCTACGCACTGCCAACCCTCTACGTCGTCGTACCGATACACATCGACGGCGACGTATTCGACGGGAGACGATTCGCACTCGACGCTGCCAGTTATGCTTCCCAGCCGCTCGAGCTTGATCGGTGCGAGCCCTTCGTCAGCTCCTGCCTGTACTACAACCGTGGTCGCGTCCGCCACCGTGGCGGCATCGGGGTAGTAGCGAGTAGCATGGTCACCTTCGGGAGAACTCACCCCTATCCGTACGTCGCCGGCTCCCAGACCGCCCGCCGAGAACGAGCCCGAGGCGTCTGTCGTGGCGGTGGCAACCTCGCTCCAGAGACTCGGGTCATCGAGGTCCTGCGAGTACACGGACACCGTCATCCCCGCGAGCGGCGTCATTGTGGAGGACTCGACCACGGAACCCGAGACGCTCGCCGCGAAGTCCAGCGCGACTGTCCCCACGACCCCCGTGCTCCACGGCTGCACATCAACCGTGGCGGCCGGGCGCTCAGCACCGTAGACACCCTGAGGATCGCTCACCCTGACTCGGTAGGAGCCCGGAGCGCAATCGTAGGCGTAGTACTCGCCGTACGAGTCAGTGATGGCGCTGAATGCGGGCGCCCATCCGTATGGCTCCTCACGGTAGCCGTCGACGACCGCACCGTCGACCGGCGCACCGCCGGTCGTACAGACGCTGCCGGTCAGTGTCCCGGGAGCGGCCGGCGTCAACGTGAGATCGATGTCGTAGGCCGCTTCACCTTCATCGAGTTCGATTGTCTGAGCATCGATCAAAGTCGGCGAGTCCGCGTACCAGGAGGGCATGTGCCCCTCGGAAGGATCCGCTGCGTACACCCGGTACGAGCCTGCCTGCAGAGAGTTGAACGCGTAGTAGCCGGTGTAGTCGGTCGTCTCCTTCGCTACGACCTGCCAGCCGAATCCGGGGTCCTGGCGGTACAGCGCGACCGCGATGCCGGAGAGAGAATATCCCCCGTCGCTGTAGACCACACCCGAGAGAGCTGCCGAGGGTACGACCGCGGCCGCCCGCGATCCCTCGGCGGCGTTTCCGCCCAGGCCCAAGCGTGCATAGTCGCACAGGCCGCGGGTAATCGCCCACAGATTCCCGGTCTGGCCCGGGATCTTCGATGTCATCTTCACGGCGTTGGAGGTGAGCCCATCGATCGGACTCATGTACGTCTCCGGCAGAATACGGTTCTCGCCGAGCTCTGCGAGGCCGGTGGCGATTTCATATCCGTCTTTGACCTGGCTGACGACCGTGCCGTACTGGCCCCCCGCCGCGTAGAAAGTCACAGCCGTGAGTTCGAGGTCGAGCCCGTCTTTGACGACCTCCCATGTACGTACGTCCCAGTGAGCGTCGAGCGCATCGAACAGCAACGGGTTGACGTCCCAGTAGTCGTTTATGACTCCCCGCGAGACTCGCCGCTCCACCACGCTCTGTCCAACGACCGAGGGATAGTTCACGGCTTTGGTCGACAGCGGGAGCAGCTCGGTGCTCAACTGGTCGAACCGCATGGCCACAGCAGCGGTCGGATAGCCCGGAGGCAACGGATTGGGGATCGAAGCCAGCAGGTCATCCAGCTCCTTGCGGACTTTCGTCCGTGCCTCCCCGGGTGTACGGCTCCACTCGGTCACGTCAGGGCGTGCGGCTCCGCCTTTCACCGCTCCAGCGCGAAGGGGCACGGCAAGCCCGGGGGAACCCATGAGCTCCCACCGCATCGAGTTCGCTGCGAGATTGTGGTCCTTCCCGACCTCCTTGTAGATTCCGTCGGATACGGTCGAGAAGCCGCCGAGATCGCTTGAGAACCAGTGATAGTGGGTCAGGTCCTTGAAGTCCCCGAACAGTCCGTTCACGAACACCACTGTTGACATGAACTTGTACTCGGCAGTCTCCTGCATCTGGCTCATCAAGGAACTGAATCCCCTGACGTTCTTCGACAAACCGGCTGTGTCCTGCGACAGACCGTTCGGCTTGAAGAACAGACTGCCGGCGAACTTGCCGATGAGTCCTACCACCGACCGGAGGGCGCGCCAGATCCCGCTGAGCCACTCGGCCAACTTCACCCAGAAGCTCGTCCTGAGTTCCGAGCCCAGTGCATACTCCGTGGCTGTCAGCTTGATATCGGAGTCGAACGCGCGCAGCACGCTCTCGCGGTACGCCTTGATGGACTTGATGAGCCAGGCACGCGACGCCTGGCCGCCGCTCCAAGCGTAACGCAGCTCGTTCAACAGGAACTCGGGGCGGAATGAGTAGTTGCCTGCGTAGCCCCACTCGATGGTCTGCATCGTGGCAAGTACCTGTCCGCTGCCGTAGGTGTAGTGGATGTACACCGGCCGCTCGACGGGATCGCCCGACTCGCCGATGAGAGAGGCAGCGCCGGCAGGAAGGTTTGTGAAATAGCCGTGCGTCGAGTAGTTCCAGTTCGCGAAGTAGTCCGAGGACGCCGAGTAGCCCGATAGAATGGGATGGCTGGGAGACGCGACCGTTAGGTTCTGGCTGTACACGTTGACGTGGCTCACGCCGGCCGGGAGAATCTGTCGGCCGACCCAGCTGCCCGAATTCCAGCCTTGGTCGCAACTGTGAGCGACGAGGACACCGCCCGCTGATACGTAAGAAGAGATTCGATCAATCGAAGCGTCCAGGTTGTCGTAGTACCAGGTCGGCTGGTCAGACGCGTAGAGGACGAATTTGTACTGGCCCAAGTCAGTGGTTGCCACGTCATAGGAAGAGATCACGTCGTGAGGAATGCCGAGTTCCTGAAGAGCACCAACGTTGGAGTTGGATGCCCACGGATCCACATCCTGGATAAGGAGTGCCTTCTCTCCTACAGCAGCGATTCCCCGGTCTGTGTCCGAGCCCACAGGGTCCTTGGTCTGGTCAGTGGTCTGCGGGGCATACCCCGTTGGCGCGTGCCTGGTAGACCCCTCTGATTGGGAAGGTCCAGCCTCCTCGGCGAAGCTGCTCATCGGAGCCGCCGTCAACAGCAGCACCGCAGCCAGCACTCCCCTAAGAAGGACGCTCGCGGCATGGGACGTCTTGCGCAGCCCGCGCCTGACACAAACCGTGTTCCTCATCGTGGCTCTCCTCCGGTCGGTCGATCCGTGTCGCTCCACTCAGGCGTCGCGCTCCCGATGACTCGAATCCTCCACGTGGGAACGGGCGCCCACATGCTCGGAAGACCTGCGCATGCTGCACCCGTCACGCGACTGGGGCAGATATCCGCCCCACTCCCCGGGACGATTATCAGCGGACTTCCGATGCGGTGCCTAGGGGGCCTGGGCATTTCTGGATAGACGGACGCGAACTTGTGACGCATGGCGCAATCCGCTGGCCAAGCGGCTACTTCGACGCTGTCGGGCTTGGGTGACCCATGCGGGGCCTTCCCGTGCCCGGATATCTGGAGACGCCAGAATCTGCCGTTGAGCGCATCACATGCCCCGGTGGTCCGGGCCTCGCCGTTCTGTGCCTCAGATCACACGGTTCTACCTGCGCCCTTCCGAAGACACTGGAGTGGTGGAGCTGGCGCACGCCCACACCAAGGGAAGGGGCACGACATGAAGAGTGCGTCAACGGCAAGAGCGATCGTGATCTGTGCGCTGGTTTCACTGCTCGCATTGGGGCTGACAGCTCCGGCGCTCGCGGGACCCGGCCCCGCACCGAACGCGGGGGACTGCATTCCCGACGGCAGCGGGCTCGACGCGCCGTTCGGCGTCGGCCTCGGCGGGGCGCCGAACTCCGGAGACGGCATCCCCGATGGCAGCGGCTTCTAGGTAGACCGCCTGAAGCGGCCGCTCCGTCGGTAGCCGAAAGCAACCCCGGTCGCCGAAGACGGTGGCCGGGGTTGCGCGGTCTTGTTGGCTACTGGTACAGCTCTTGAATTCCGGCGATGTCGCCCGACTCCAGAGTTCGCTTCTTCGTCTCACCCGGAGAGGCGTAGCCATACATCGTCTGCTCCGCGGCCGACACCGTGTAGAGATCGCCGAGGCCGGCCGAGTGTCCCAGTTCATGCGTCGCGATGTTCTCGACGTCCCACGCACCCGACGTCACCGTCGCATCTCCCCATGGTTCCGACAGAGCGTCGTTGAAGATCATGTCCCATTCGATCAGCTCGCGCGCCTGCGGAGGACCCGAGAACACACCCCATATGATGGTGACCGCAACGGTACCGGCATCGAGCTCGGTGTCGGAGAAGTACGCTTCGTTCACTCCATCCGGCGCAACCCAGTCGGCCACCAGCGCATCGGATGTGGTCCAGCCCGGGCCGAAGACATCGGTGGTGACTTGGGCTTCCCACGTGGCTGCCGCCGTCTCCATCGCGATCATTACGAGCGACGGTGACGCACCGTCGCCGTTGCTCGGGTTCACAACGTACGGCTCGGTCGTACGCCACTTCGCGCCGCGCGCCAGGAAGGTGTAGAGGGGATCGGACTTCGACGGGCGCTCGGGCTTCGGCGGTTTGACGTAGCCGTGAACGAAAGCGTACCCCTCGACGAGCTTGCCCTGATGGAACGCCAGGCCGAGCGGTACGACTCGCGAGCCTCGCTGCGGCGGAGCCCCCGCGAACGCCGACGGCAATGACATGACCAGCAGCGATGCGACAAGCAGCGTTATCGCCAGCGTCCGCTTCATGACAGACCCCCTCCAATGATGAAACCCTAGCGAGTGATTCTACACCCGTGGGTGTGCGGAGGGTTAGAGGGCATCCGGCGGGGGCCAAGGCGCCGGCTGCGCCACGCGGCATCAGCGAACAGCCTGCGAGCGACGTCGGACCTTGCGCGCGATCAGATAGCCGAGCACCACGAGCAGCCCCGCTTCCAACGCGAACGGGATCAGGGCGAGCGGGTTGAAGCGGAATGGAGCGCCTCCGTAAGCGCCGAACCAGATCCTCGGCAATCCGCGCAACGTTGCGGCGATGTCGGACCCGCTGAATGCTTCAGGCCCGCCGAAGACGAGCACGTAGCGGCCGGTCGAATCTCCGCTCGGGCCCGGTTCGATGCGCACGACGTACTTGTGGCCGGGCTCGAAGTCGTACTCGATCTCGGCACCCTCCCAGAAGGTCGTCAGGGAGAACGGCTCGAAGTAGCCCGGGCGCTCGTCGCCTACGGGGTCATCGGCGCGGGCAACCTCGGCGCCGTCCTCCTCGAGGATGAGTGTCGGGTAGAACGACGAGTGCTCGTCGTACGCGGGCACGATGACGCCGAAGGCGCGCGTGACCGGTCGCGTGGTGACGAAGGCATAGCGGTCGATGCCGCCGTCCAGATAGCCATAGATCGCGCGCGACTTCTCCGGCCCGCCGATACCGGTCTCACCGTCGCCGCCGGCGCCGTCCTCGAAGCCCTGTGCACCCTCGACGGTCGGCACGTGAGCAGGCGCGGCCGCGGGCAGGGCCAACGCCCCCACGACCCCGATCACCGTGAGCGCTGCTATCACGGCAGGCCGAAGACCGGGCGCGCTCACACGTCTCACCATCCGGCCGTGCCCGGTCCGCCCTTGAAGGGGCCGACGACCGATGAGGTGATCCAGCCGCCGTAGAAATCGCCTGCCTGCGGCTCGACCTTCTCGGCGCCCACGTAGCACGCATCGGTGCGCGATGCGTAGAAGGACACCATCCCGGCCAGCTCCTCGTAGCCGGGCAACGGTGACTCGTATGTCCACGCCGCCTTCCGCGCGACATGGTCGCCAACGACGATTGCGAAGTAGGACGCCTCGCCCTTGAACTCGCAGAACGTGGTGCCCTCGGCGGGCTCGAGCAGTTCCATCCGCACGTCGTCGCGGGGGAAGTAGTACGCAGGCGGGTGGCTCGTCTCGAGCACGCGCAGGCCGCGGTCGGTCTCGGCGGCCACCTCGCCGCCGAACTCGACCCGAAGACGCTCGGAGACTGGCTCGACGACGGGTGGGCGGGGGTAATCCCACACCGACTCCTGTCCCGGGCCCGGTTCGATCCTGTTGGGATTGCGCACGGGGCATCATCTCCTGCCGAAGAAGGTACCCAGGGGGAGCCTTGTCCACGGCACTGGAGATGCGATGGGTGAGGCAGTGAGGGTGCCGTTGGCTGATTCCACCGTCGTAGGAGTCTCACGCCAGTGGATTGAGCTCGGAGTACTTCGCCTCCAGCCAGCCCAACACAACCTCTTCGAGTGCGGCGACGCGAGCCAGCAACGCATCCACGTCTTCGGCATCGACGAAGCCAACGCCGTCGTAGAGGTCACGGTTCCTTACGCGTCGCGCTGCCTCGAGGGCATCGGCGGTTCCTTGGACGCCCGAACCTAGAAGCCAGGGAATCGCCGAGAACATGTCCCTATGGTTCTCGGTCCCCTTGACTCGATAGCCGGAGGCGCGGACGACGAGCTTCGCGAGCAGGAAGCCGCCCGTGTAGGCGTCCACGAATCGGCCATCGACGCTCTGCTCCATTACCTTGGCGTCATGTAGGGCGACCTCGTACCGCTCCCGGATCTCGCGGATCTCCGCTGCAGACGTTGGCTGCTCGACAAGTGCATCAGGTGTCATTTGGCTGGCCAATAATGTCGATATGTGGCGCATTCACGACCGAGGACGCGAAGTGCCGCTCGTGAGCCAGTCTGTCGTTGAACTGCTCGGGGCGATAGAGGAGCAGATCGATGTCGCGCCCTATCTGTCGTTCAACAGAGGCGAGGACCGGCGCCAGCGCATCTCCCTTGACATCGCCAACGATGACAAGATCGACGTCGCTGTCCACCCGGTCGGTCCCGGTTGCCGTGGAGCCGAACAGGAACGCGCGCTCAATCCGCTCCGCAAACGGTTCAAGAGCTTCCCGTAGAAGGCGCCCCAGACCGAATTCCTTTGAGAGGACCGCTCGGAGTTCCTCGAAGCGAGCAGTCCGGTTCGCCTGGTAGTAGCGGCGATTCCCGTCGCGTGAGGACACGAGCAAGCCGGCAGACTCAAGGCGCCCGAGCGCGATCTGGGCAGATCGAAGCCCGACGCCCGCTCGGCGTGCTATCTCACGCTGATGGATCCGCGCCGCAGGCTCGAGCATGAACACCGCGAGCACGTCACGTGTGCTCGATGTGCCGAGCAGCCGAGTCACCGCGGTGTCCGTAGGAGGCGAAGCCGCCAGGTAGACGCCCCCCTCCTCAGCCACCGACGTGGTCTCATTCGACGGTGGACCGAGAACCGCTACAACCCGGCCCCGCTCCACAATCTCGAAGGACTCGCCCTGCTGCTTCACATCAGCGAGGATTCGGGCCATCGACTCGTCAAGCTGCTCGATCTTGACTCTGTGCATCTTTGCCTCTTAGTCAACCGACTCAGCTGCTTAGTCGTTCGACTAATTCTAGCACACCTAGGATTCGGCAGCGCAAGCCGCCTGGTGCTGGTCGACCATCAGGTTGCTCTGTGCGTCGGGTCGTGGCGGCGAAGGTCAGCCCGCCTGGCGCTTCAGTTTGTCGAGCACAGCGTCATCGATGCCCTCATCGCGCGTCCAGTCGTGAAGCGCCTGCCAATCCACATCTTGACGTCGTGCCACCATCACAGCCTGGTCGTACGCCTGGAGATCGCGCCAATGAGCGTATGCGGCCAGGCGGTCCATGACGCTCTGGGTCGGGGTGATGATGCGCAACGTGCCGAAGGGAGTCGAGAGCGCTGCGGCATCCTCTTCGAGAACCGTGGTCTCGCCAAAACCTAGCGGTCCAGGCGGAAATTCCAGGTACCACACGGTGTCAGGGTGTTCGAAATGGCGGGCCTTCCCAACCCGATGGAAGCCGAGAGGCGCAATCGCCTCTGTGATGGTTTCGATCCGTGCGGAGGTGACGAAGTCCAGGTCGACACTCTCGTACTCGTTGCCGCTGTACAGCGAGACCGCGCCGCCGCCAGATAGGATTGCGGAGATCCCCGCGTCCGCGAGCGCCTGGCTCACTAGAGTCGCTAGCTCTTCGAGCGTTGTGTCCACTGTGATCTCGCCCACCGGATCACATCCTCTTGCCACCGCGACGAGGGCGTTGACGCTGTCGGTAGTAGCGTTTCAGCTCCTCTTCGGGCAGCAGATCGAGTTCGGCATCGAGAAACTCTCGGAGGTTCCGTACAGTCGGGTTGCGCATGTTGAACTCGAAGACGCGCGCGTTGCCTACCATGCGGCTGACAAGCACGCCTTCTCGCTCCAAACGACCAAGCTGTCTTTGGATGGCCATGAGCGGGACGTCGTAGGTCTTTGCGATCCGCGATGCGTGCCCTTCCCCATAGGCCTGGAGGAAGAGAAGAGCCTGTGCCGCGGAGCGACTTCCAAGGATCGCTTCGAGTACGGGTGACATCGATCGGCCTCTCGCAGTCTACAACACTATGTGGTTATATTACCACGCTTCGTGGTTGTTAGACCACCTATTCGTGTAGTGGTACGCGGAAGATGAACGTCGGGTCGTGGACCCGAAGGGCGTTATGCAGCCTTCAGGTAGTCCACCAACTCGTATGCCCTTTCCAGCGACATCTTGCTAACGTTGCCCTGGGTCAAGAAGGCGTGAAGATTGCCGGTGTTCAGTCCGAGATCTTTCGCGACTCGGTATCGAGTCACGCTCTTCGTCGCTTCGAGTTCGAGTGCCCGCTCTCGCGCGAGTCGCTTGAGTCGCTCATCACGAAGGGGAGCGTCACGCCGCGCTACATAGCTGCGCCACGCCTTCGTGAACTCCGGCCGTAGCCGAGGGTCCTCGTCCTCCAGCGCCGCTTCGAGCGCGCCGGCACGGGCCAAGGAGTCGAGGAGCGTGAGCTCATGCAAGAGCGTAGGACGCCCCAGGTGTCGTGCGAGCTCATCGGCACGATCAGTCACTGCGGCCAAGAGAAGCAGCGGCTCCACGACACGCGGTCTCCTTCGTGAGAGTTCGGAGAGGCGCGACATCGACAGCGATCGTGTATCTGCAAGGTATGGAACGTAGCCCCGCAGATATCCTGCGAAGGTGAGCTTTCTCACTGTCGACACTCCTTTCGGTATTCGTCGTATCGATGCAGCATCTCTCTGTATCGTCTCTCGTTGAGGCAGCTCAGCTCGGCCTCTTCAACCGCTCTAGCAAGTTGATCCCAGTCGAGCAAACTCAGCACGGTGGCCTCGCGGATGTCTGATCTATCGATCTCTCGGTCTGAGTAGAGTTTGGAGACGACAAGGTCTTCAAGCGAAGCTGTGTAGCACTGAATGGCTTTGAACTCAGCGTCCACGGGGCACAATCGACTCTCGAAGTCGTAGGGGAAGTGGTCTGCGTATGCGACGACCCTGCCGCTCAGATCGAACTCCTTCATGAGAGGCAGCAGCTGTTTCGGGTACTGGATGGCGTCGATGTCGTCAGTTGGTCGCGACAGGACGCCAAGCAGGATCAGTGCACCGCCACCCACAATCACAAGCTCGAACACGCAATCGGGGTAGTTGACCGCGACAGCACGGTCGAATGCCTCGAGCCGTCTGAGCAATCCTGCTCGATCCTCTACCTCTTGAGCTCCCATCAGGCTTCCTTCCGGCACTCATTATCTTTTAAGAATATTATTCCTCAATGTTCATTACGTCAAGCGAACAGCACACGATACCAGCGTGTCGGCAGCGTCACATGCGATCCACAGGGATGGAGGGGCGACTCTGAGATCGGAATGAGCGGGCATCCTGATTCGCGGATGCGTACAGCGGTTCCAGCAACGCAGACAGGCCAGCCGCTACACCGTTACTGACCTGCTGACTTTCTTGGTAGCAGAGGCGGGACTTGAGCCTGCGACCTTCGGGTAGGGAACCCGAAGGGCAAAGGGCGGGCGGCTACGTGAACCGCCCGACACCCAGGATCGCGGTATCTCTCACGCGTAGGCGCTCCGCGTCTCCGATCTTGCGAGAACGTCCCACTTCTTCATGTTGTACTCAGACTCGGAGAGCACTCCATTCTTGCGCAGTTCGAACAGTTGTCGCAGCTGCTTCACCGCCTGCTCCTGTGCATCCGGCTGCTTGCCCAGGAAGAGGTCTTTGGCGCGCGCCCAATCCGACTCTGAGATAGCGCCTTGCCGGCGCAGCGCCGAGAGCTTCTCAAGCTCGTCTGCAACGGACAGGGTGCCCGCCGCTCTGTTCTTGTCGTACGAGAGCGCGCGCTCCACTGCCGAATGCATCTTCCAGATTGCGCGCTTGTCGAAGGAGGCAACCTTGAGACTGTCCCCGGAAACGAGACGGATGTGAAGCGACTTCTCCCAGATGAAACGTGCAATGCCGTAGCCGACGAGGACTAGGCCGGCGAGGCCGATTAGGAACATCGCGAAACTCGCCATCGCCAGGAGCTTGGAGATTGACCGGAATCCACTTCCCGCGATCACGCTCGAGACAATCAAGACCAGGCTGACGCCTCCGGCCTTCAGCACTTCGATGAGGTATCCGACCGTCCGCTTGAGTACCTCCAGCCTCACGACTGCAGAAACGGGGACAGTCGAGCTGCCCACCAGGATCCTCATGCCAGTCACGTGGAGTCTCTTCGACGAGTAGAAGACGGGTGTGCTGTCAGAGTCGCGTGCGGCCAACACTGATGGTTGAATGCCCATGATCCTCCCGCACGGCAGGGCCCTCTTGCGGCTTCCGCGCTGGATGCCGAAGCAGACTGGTTCCTAGTCTTTCCATCGGCTGAAATGGAGTCCTACTGAACCCTCTCGCTCGCAGTTGAAGCATGTCGGCTCGCTTGCCGATGAATCCTGATGCAGGGGCGGAATCGAGGGAAGCGGCATGGCGTGCGTAATTGGACAGCCCGGAGTCGGCAACCTGAAGCAACTCGGCAAACGCGCGCTGCTGCCATCAGCGACCATCCTCGGATATGCCATGGTTTCCAGCATCGGCGCTGCGATGTGGAAGGGCTGGACGGGGTTCCTCACAGCGGTGGTCGGTCTCACCATGGGTCTCATACTCTGGCGTCGGGACTACATCGAGTTGGCCCGGGCGATCCGCTCCGAATGGCACTCGTGGTCCAAGGGCGCTAAGGGCGAGTACGACACCGCCCGCGTTCTCTCGGAGCTGCCCGACGACTACGTGGTCTTCCACGACTACCACCCGCGTAGGGGCGGAAATCGTCTCGCTTCATGGAATGTGGATCACGTCGTCGTCGGTCCCACCGGGATCTTCCTTCTCGACTCGAAGAACTACTCGAGCTCTCGGATCGAGCCGGCCGAGAAGGACTCCCACAACCGCAGAAACGTCCGCCAGGCGCAGCGCAATGCCATGGAGTTCAAACAGGCACTCTTGCGGTGGTCCCGAGGCGATCTTGACGGGCAGTTCGTTGCGCCCGTCGTCGTTTACACCCAACCGAACGCATTCGTCGTGAAGACACGCGAGAACTGGGTGCGAGTCATTCCTCTCAGGTGGCTCAAGACCGAGATCACGGCCAAGCCTGCCGGCTCACTCGATGCAGAGCGCGTCCACAAGATCGCCTTAGCGCTCTTCGCGCAGATGTCGCCAGCCCTGCGCGAGGCGTTCCACCAAGATCTTGTACGCCACGGAGAGATCTCGAAACATGCTCGTGACTTGCGGATGAACCGCAGGGTGCCGTCCACTCCGGAGCTTCGGGTCGACCCAAGACCTGCCGAGGAAACCCGACACCAAGCGCCTTCCCCCGAGCCGGAATTGATTGCCAGCGCGCACTCCTCATCACCTGAACCTCCCACGGTTTGTCCCCTCTGCGGCGGCGCCCTCAAGCACCGCCTAGTACGACGCGGGAGCAAGGCCGGCAGCGAGATCCTTGGTTGCGAGAACTTCGCTCCCAGAGACTGCCGGTTCGTCTACGAACTGTCACCGAACGCCCCGTCTCGAAGGTAGATGCGATGCCGTTCGTGATTCAGACAAACCGCGCGATATTCACAGAGTGGGAAATCGACGTACTGGAACGCTACGGCACGCAGTTCATGCGCCTGATGAACGGGGAGCGTGCACCCGAGACGGCGGAGCAGACCAGGTTCGTCAAGGCATGCCGGCGCGAAGTGACGCCGGAAACGGAGTACGAACGCGTCTGGTGCAAGTACTTGGCCCGTGTGGAATGGGAGAGCGACCCCGAGAATCGGGCAATCATGGATGATCCGGACTGTTCACTTCTTCCCTGTCCCAAGTGCGGTCGCGAGTGCTGGGGGAAGCTGGAAGGCCCGGCAGACGACAGGCACGTACACTACCAGTGCCCGGACTGTCATGAGCACTGGAGAGAACCGACCCGGGCTGAGCGAAGACGAATACGAGATCTCCAATTCGTCAGGCGCGATCACTCCAACGACCCCAACGGGACGACTAGCGGGATTCCAAACAGCGACGGGTATCCCTAGCTCTCTCGGGTCTTTGAGGCGGGCCGCCTTGGCGCGCACAGCAGTTAGGAAAGCGTACTCACGTAGAGGTCAACGACTTCATCGATGTTGTCCGCATCCGTGATGACGACCTTGCACGCTGGTTTCGTACCCCCGCGGCCGCCAGTCCACCAGTCCTGGACCGATTGGCTGAGTTCCCGAACGGCATGCTCGCTAAGCGATAGACGAGCACTCTCCGCGTCCAAGAACAAGACGAAGTTCAGTCTCTTGCGCCGTACCTCTATGTAGGCGGTATTCACAGGCGCCTTGATCGAGATGTAGTACTTGGTGAAGTTGAACTGTGCGCCGGGAATAGCCCGCATGATCCGGTCCTTGAGCGCGAAGTAAGCGTTTCGAGCGGCGTCATTGACACCTTCGAGATGAAATTCCTCCGTGTAGAGCACGTCCGTCTTCTCCGCATCTTCCGGCGCGGTTAGCGGCCCGTATTCGATGGCGGAGAACTCGGGGTGCATTGAGAAGATCATGTCGTCTTCACACATATACTTGCGAATCGTCGCGACGCGCACGATCTTGCCCCACGTGTCGGAGTACGTGTCCATGATCTCCGGCAACTCAGGCTTGTCCTCGTCAAGCACAAGCAGGATGTTCTGACTGGTATCGATCAAGTCGCGCAAGAACTTGTAGATTTCCCTTCCACCGAGATAAGTGCCGAAACGCTCGGACAACTCCGGCGTCTCCGTGATAATTGCGAAGAGTTTCTCTACGAGTTTCTGTTGGCTCTGCGGGTTCTGGAAGAATCCCAGGAATCGAGTCACTTGCGGAAAGATGTGTGAGAAGAAGTCATGGGCAGCCAGTTCAATCTCAACGAGGTAGAACTCCGGGTTGTCCCTGTCAGAGAAGTCGAACAGGAACCCGTCGGGTATGGTTCCGCCCAGAGCCCTGGTGTCAAGCTTGCGCTTCGCATCGATGTAGACCGTGTCGGCTCCGAAGAAGCGCGCATGGTTACGTACGATCTCTGACTCGAAGTCCGACTCCAGGGCGTACGATGCTTGGGTGTATGCCTTCCCGGCCCGATACAGCAGCATTAGATCCCCTCGGTCTGGTGGACGCCCCTTTGACCGTACTGCCTGCGGGACCATCTGATCAAGATCAGAGCGGGGCTGTGCGCGTGAGACAGTGATCAGCGAATTGGCATCAAGAGTACCTTCGCGCTGCGAATCCGAGTCGGCCGACGGTGCTTCGCCTCGATGAGTCGAACATCCGCACACATACGTGAGGTGCGCACGAAGATGCTCAACACGAGCTACTGCTGGACGGCTACGCGATGTTGCCGACGTACGAACGTCGAGCTGTTGACGCCCCATCAGGCCGAGGCGCGGGAGGCGGGAGCGGAGTTCTGGGGTGCGAAGTAAGCCTGCCGCTCACCGACAAGCTTTGACTCCCTACCCCGCGTCCCCACCAACCTCCACGATCGCCTCGATCTCGACCGGTATGCCGCCCGGCAGCGAGCCGACCCCGACGGCCGACCTGGCATGCCGCCCGGCATCGCCAAAGATCTCGACCAGCAAATCGGAGCACCCGTTGATGACCTGGGAGTGCTCTTCATACTCCGGCACGGCGTTCACCATCCCGAGCACCTTCACCACTCGCTCAACGCGATCGAGAGAACCCAGGTACTCACGAATCGTCGCGAGCAGCGCAGTACCTGTGAACCGGGCAGCCCCGTAGGCCGCCTCCGTGTCGAGGTCCGCTCCCACCTTGCCGCGCACGAGTGACCCGTCCGGCCGCAGGGGTCCGTGTCCGGCGGTATACAGCAGGTTTCCGGCCTGCGCGATGGTCACGTATGCAGCCAAAGGGCGCGGCGCAGCGGGAAGCACAACGCCCAACTCCTCGAGACGTGACTCAGCTGACATCACTCCTCCTTCCGATACGGCCGCCTGCACGGACGCAGCGGGCGGGCGAACTACGATGCGGTTCCTCGGAGAGTTGATGCGTACGCCGACACAGCTTCGCGCGCACGCTCGGTGATTGCCGACCAGTCACCGGACTCGATGAGCTTCGACGGGGCAATCCAGCTGCCACCCACCGCTGCCACGCCGGCAAGCGACCAGTAGCTCGGCGCCGTCTCCTCGTCGATCCCCCCGGTCGGTATCGTCTCGACGCCGAGGTGCAGGTACGGAGCGAGCATCGCCTTGACAGTTGCGGCCCCGCCGAGTGCTTCGGCAGGGAAGAACTTCAGCGTGCGCAGCTCAAAGCGCAACGCCTGCTCGATTTCCGATGGCGTGCACACCCCTGGCCAGAACGCGAGTCCGACGCTGCGGGCAGCCTCGGCCACGCGAGGGTTGAACCCGGGAGCCACCGCGAAACGTGCACCGGCGGCGTGAGCGCGCGCGGCTTGCTCGATGTCGGTGAGCGTGCCGGCTCCCACGCACATCTCGGGCAGCCGATCGCTGATCTTGTAGATCGCCTCTTCGGCAGCAGCCGCACGGAACGTGATCTCCACGACCGGCAGCCCGCCTTCGAGCAGCGCCCGGCACAGCGGGATCGCGTGCTCGGTCGACGCCAGCGTCACCACCGGGACCACACCGGCGGCCCGGACCCGCTCGAGCGCATCATCGCTCGACACGCGCGCCACCCCCCTGCACGAGTTTCTCGACGTCGGCGAGCGTGGCCATCGAGGTGTCGCCGGCCGTCGTCATGGCGAGCGCGCCGTGCGCGGCGCCGTACTCGACCGCCTCGTCGAGTCCCTTGCCTTCGAGCAGCGCGTAAATCAGGCCCGCCGCGAAGCTGTCGCCTCCGCCCACGCGGTCCAGGATCTCGAGCCCCGGCCGGTGGGTTGCCTCGTACAGGCGCCCGTCGGCGTACGCGACGGCGCCCCAGTCGTTCACGGTCGCGGAGACCACGCGGCGCAGCGTCGTGCCCACGCACTTGAGCTGCGGATACGCCTCCATCACCCGCTCGTTCATGCGGCCGAAGGCACTCGGATCGAGCTCCTCGTACAGATCGCCGACACCCGGGACCTCGAAACCGAGCGCCGCCGAGAAGTCCTCTTCGTTGCCGAGCATGACGTCGACCAGCGGCGCGATGCGCCGGTTCACCTCTTGCGCCCGCTCGTGCCCGCCATGGTCTTTCCACAGAGAAGAGCGGTAGTTGAGGTCGTAGGAGACGATCGTGCCGGCGGCGCGTGCAGCGGTCATCGCTTCGATCACGACGTCCGGCGTCTCTTCGCCGAGCGCCGCGAAGATGCCGCCGGTGTGGAACCACCGGGCGCCCTCCTCGGCAAATAGCTGCTCCCAGTCGACCTGCCCGGGGCGCATCTGTGAGGCGGCGCTGTGCCCTCGGTCGCTGGTGGAGCGCGCCCCCCGCACGCCGAAACCTCGCTCGGTGAAGTTCAGGGGGTTGCGCACAGCCCGTCCTACCCCGTCGAACGACACCCAGGAGACGTGGCTCAGGCCTACGCCGCCCTGCAGCATCAAGTCCTCGAGCAGCCGGCCAACGTCATTGTCGACGATCGCGGTGACCACGGCCGTCCGCATGCCGAAGGCGCGGCGCAGGCCCCGGGTGACGTTGTACTCCCCGCCGCCTTCCCAGACCCTGAACGTGCGGGTGGTCCGCACCCGCCCCTCGCCGGGATCGAGGCGCAGCATCACCTCACCGAGCGACACGCAGTCCCATCGGCACTCCGTCGCCTCTCGTATGTTCAGTTCCATGATCGCCAGCCTTCCCTCGACCGTGGCGAATCTGTTCGTGCGAGGCCGCTAGTGGTGAGAAACCGCGCGCAGGAAGGACCGCGTGCGCTCCTCGACCGGGTCGAGCAGCACCTGCTCGGGCGGGCCGCTTTCCACCACGCAACCGTGTTCCATGAACAGCACCTCGTCGGCGACATCACGGGCGAAACCGACCTCGTGCGTTACCAGTAGCATCGTCATGCCGGAGTGCGCAGCGATGTCCCGGATGACCTCGAGTACCTCGCCCACCAGCTCGGGGTCGAGCGCCGAAGTGACCTCGTCGAACAGCATGATCTTGGGCTCCATGGCCAGGGCGCGGGCAATCGCGACGCGCTGTTGCTGACCGCCGGACAGCCGCCGCGGGTGCTCGTCCTCCTTGCCCTGCAGTCCTACCTGCCGCAGGAGCTCACGACCCTGCTCGACCGCCTCTTCCTTGCTCTTGCCGCGTACGCGCATCGGCGCCTCGATGACGTTCTGCAGCGCCGTCATGTGCGGGAACAAGTTGAACTGCTGGAACACCATTCCCACGTCCAGCCGGACTTCACGCACTTGACGCTCCGTCGGCCGCTGCGCGCGGGGGATGTCGTCGCCCGCCGCAATCGGCCGCCCGTAGACCTCGATCTTGCCGGCATCGAGCTTCTCAATCGTCATGACGAGCCGAAGAAGCGTCGTTTTCCCGGAGCCGGACGGGCCCAGGATGGCCACTCTCCCGGACACCGGGATGTCGCGAGTGAAGTGGTCGAGCACGACAGTCTCGCCGAAGGCCTTGCAGCACTCCGTGAACCGCAGCGCCGGACCCTGTTCCTTGTCGGTCATCATGCTCCCTACGTGTACTTCTGACTGAAGGCCTCGAGCCGGCGGACCAGGAAGCCCGCAGGCAGACTCATCGCCAGGAATAGCAGTCCTATCATCGTGAAGATTTCCAGGTAGCGGTAGCTCGAAGCCGCTGCGCTCAGTCCCGCGCCGAGCATCTCGTTCACCGTAATGGTGGCGAGCAGCGGAGTCTCCTTGAACATCGCAACCAGGTAGTTGCCGAGCATGGGCAGCACGATGATCACCGCCTGCGGCAGTATGATCCGCCGCCACGTGTCCGCCCGACCGAAGTTCAGCGCAACCGAGGCCTCCCATTGCCCGTGCGCCACCGACTCGATACCCGCCCGGTAGACCTCGGCCGTGTACGTACTGTAGTGGATGCCGAGCGCCACGATACCGGTGGCGAGCGCGTCGAACGTAAGCCCCCACTGCGGCAGCACGTAGAAGAAGAAGAACAACTGGATCAGCAGCGGAGTACCCCGCACGAACTCGAGGAACCCCCGAGCCGGACGCGATACGAACCGGTTGCTGGAGCGCACGAGCAGCACGAGCATGAGGCCGAGGACGAGCGCGAGCGCCATACCGCCCAGGGTCGCCTGGACGGTCACAACAGCGCCGCGCAGCAGTACCGGCAGCACGCGCTCCGCATACTCGAAGTCGAACCGCACCTACGCCCCCCTCATGCCGAGCGCCTTGGCCGTCATGGCCTCCACGCGCTGGGTGCCACGCCCGAGCACGATGGCGAATATGAAGTACAGAATCATCACGGGCACGTACGCGAGCACCGGGCTTCCTTCGGCCTGCAAGACCTGCCGGCCGACGAACGCGAGGTCGGCAACGGAGATCATCGACAGCAGGGCCGTGGCCTTCATGATGTCGACCAGGACGTTGCCGAAGGGCGGGATCATCGTGGGCGTGGCTTGCGGCAGTATCACGCGCCGCATCGCTTGCGCCCGCGTGAGCCCGAGCGCGACCGTGGCCTCGTGCTGGCCGCGCGGCACGGCCTCGATCGCGCCGCGCACGATCTCGGAGCCGTACGCGCCGAAGTTCATGCCGAGCGCGACCACGCCGGCTACGAGTGGCGTCAGGTCGACCCCGAACAGGGGCAACACATAGAAAAAGTAGAAGATCTGCACGAACGCGGACGTGCCTCTGAAGATCTCGACGTAGACCCGAAAGGCCGGCTTGAGCACGCGGATGCGCAATCCGAGCCCGACCACGAACGAGATCGCCACCGCGAGCGCGAAGCTCAGCAGCGTCGACTGTATCGTGACGCCGAGTCCCTCAAGGAGGGCTGGGATCCAGTCCGTCAACGGTCCGTTCCTCTCGAGAATCCGTAAGCGCCGCCACTACCCCGCCGCGTGGACTCGGCGAGGTAGTGGCGACAAAGCGCTACTCGTTCTCTGCGATAACGTCTTCCGCTGTCACATCCGCGGGAGGCAGCATCTCGGCACCGAATCCCTGCTCCTCGAGGATCTCGAGCAATCTGCCGGATTCGAGGGCTTCGGCGAGCGCCTCGTTGTAGGCCTCGGCCAAGTCCTCGTCCCCGAGTGCGAAGTACACGGCGCCATAGGCGTTCACGCCTTCCGGCGGAGTGAACGGATCGGCGATCTCGAGGCCCGTCGTCCCTGACTTGGCCATCGCATCCCGCAGAGAGATCGTGCTCATGCCAATGGCGTCCACACGACCGGCTTCCAGGCCGGTGAGGGCCGAAGGCACGTCCGGGAACAGGACAACCTCGGCCTCGGGCACGCCCGTGTCGGTGGCGTACTGCAGGTTGATCGAACCGGAGACCGTGCCGAAGGTCACGTCATCCCTGAGCAGGTCCTCGTAGCTGCTGATGCCCTTCGGGTTGCCCGCGAGCACAGCCATGCCCTCAGCTGCCGTGTAGGTCGGATTCGACGGAATGGCTTGCTCGGCACGCTCGGCGTTGATGTAGAGGCCCGCACCCACGCAGTCGAAGCGCCCTGCGCCGAGGCCCGGGATCAGGCCTGCGAAGTCCGTGAGCACGCCTTCGAGTCTGATGTCACCGATCTCGCCGAAGATGTGCTCCATTATCGCCGGCATGAAGCCGACGAGCTGGCCATCGGACGTCGAGTAAGCGTACGGCGCCTCGTTCGCGAACCCGACGCGTACGATGCCCTCGCGCTGGATGCGCTCGAGAGTCGTCTCTTCGGCCGTTTCCTCCTCGGTCGTGCCGTTCTCTTCTGTGGTGGTCCCGTCTTCCGTGTCTGCCTCGCAGCCGGTAACGCCTAACACCGGCACCACGAGAGCAAGGATGATCACGAGTGCCAGCAACAAGCGTGGTCGGTCACCTGCCCTCGCACGATTGCGCTTCTTCGTACCTTTCATCACTTCCTCCAATCGACGTTCGTGCACACCCCGCCCGCCCCTCTCAGGGCTTGCGCATACCGCCACTGCCATCCAATTGAAGTTGCTCGACGACACTCTCCACACTGTCCTTCGCAGGATCGAACGCGATGCGGTCCACGGCGCGCTCGGTGCGGTTCTGCAGGTCTTTGAACCCGGACCCTGTGACCATGACCACCGCCGTGGCTTCCGGCTGGAGCCACCCGTGCCGCACCGAGGCCCTGAGCCCCGCGAGCCCTGCCGCGCCGGTCAACTCTGCAAACACCCCGGTTTGCTCGGAAAGGTCATCCGCAGCCGCGCGGATCTCGTCGTCGGTAACCGCGATCGCCCAGCCGTTGCTCTTCCTGACCATGGTGAGGGTGTACGTGCCGTCCTGCGCGTAGCCCTGGAGGGGATCCGCGATACCCGTGGCGATCGTGGACGGGTCATCCCACGGTGTCACGTGCTCGTTACCCTGGTCGAACGCGCGAACGATCGGAGCACAGCCTTCCGCCTGGACCGCGACGAGCCTGGGAATATGGCCGATGAGACCGAGGTCGAGCGCCTCTTCGTATCCCCACATCACTCCACGCACGAGGGGGCCCGAACCCGTGGGGACGAACACCGCATCGGGCACCTCGCCGTCCATCGCATCGAGCAACTCGTACGCGACGGTGCGTAGCGCTGAGACGCCGTACGGATTCTGGTAGGTGGTCGTGACGTTTGCGAAGTCGGCTGCCCTTTGCAGCTCGTCCGCGAGCGTCCAGGCGTCACTGTACGTGCCGTCGACGGCGATGAACTGGGGCCCGTAGGCCTGGATCTGCCTGAGCTTGGCGTCGGGCGCTGAGGCCGGGATGCACACGACGCACGGGAGCCCCGCTCGCGCCGAGTAGGCGGCTGCCGATGCGCCCGCGTTGCCCGTAGACGCGCACACGATCCCCGTGTGGCCGTCCTGTATCGCACGCGTCACCGCCACCGACACGAGGCGGTCCTTGAAAGATCCGGTGGGATTGCCGGTCTCGTCTTTCAGGAGCACGCGACCGGTGAAGCCGGGGCCGGCGAGATCGGGGGCTGCTTCAAGCAGTGGCGTGGAGCCTTCCCCGAGGGTCACAGGGTCCTCGACGTCGACCGGGAGCCGCGAGCGGTAGGCCCACTGCGACGTACCCGTGACCAGCCGCTCGACGGCGTCCCAGTGCTCCTGAGTCACCTCGACCGCGACCTCCAGGACGCCCCCGCATGCTGGACACCGGTAGACCGCTTTGTCGGAAACGAGCTGGCTGCACGATACGCAGCGCAACCGCGAACGGAGCGTCAGGCGCGGGCCATCCTGCCCTGGAACATCTCCCGCTGATGTTTGCACTGCACCCATAATGTTTGCTCCCCACACGTAAGCATGCCTATAATCAGTGCCGAGGTCAAGACTGGTGGCTCCGGAACCCGCGCAATGCGAAGGGGAGGACGAATGGCCGAGGAGAGAAACCGATCGCTGTCAGTGCGCCGTGCAATCGATATCCTGTCTGCGATCGCCCTCGCCCGCGACGCAGGCACCTCCCCCAACATCACTGAGATCGCCGAGGCCACCGGCATCAATCGGAGCACCATCTCTCGGTTGCTGGGTCCGCTGGTCGACGCCCGCCTCGTGGAGCAGGACGCGGGAACGGGCCGCTACCGGCTCGGTCCCCAAACCGCGCGATTGGGTCAGATCTACCTCTCTCAGTTCGACGTGCAAGACGTCGCCGGCCCCATACTCCAGGAGCTCGTGGACCAGACACATGAGACGGCACACCTCGGCGTCATGGACGAGTCCGAGATCGTATACATAGACAAGGTCGAGAGTCCGCACTCCATACGGACCGTCTCTCGCATCGGTGCCCGGCAGCCGCTGTGCTCGACATCGATGGGCAAGGCGCTGCTCGCATACTCGGAGCCGGCTGTCGTGGACGCGGTCATAGAGCACGGACTGGAGCCGCGGACGGACAACACCATCACCGACCGCGAAACGCTGATGCGTGAGCTCGAGCTAACGCGCGAGCGCGGGTACGCGTTCGACGACCAGGAGAACGAGCGCGATATCCGGTGCATCGGCGCACCGATCTTCGATCACCGCGGACAGGCAATCGCCGCCATCAGCGTCTCGGGCCCCACGACGCGCGTCACGCCCGGGCACGTCGAGGAGCTGTCGACGCTGGTGCGCGATGCCGCAGATCGGATATCGGCGCGGCTGGGGGCGCCGGAGAAGCGGTGAGCGTGTCCCGCGTGCGGACGCTCCCCTCACTCCCCCTCGATCAGCCGCACCCCCCGCAGCCGCCCGTGCGCGCGAGCGTCTGCCGACCACAGCGGCGCGTCCAGCAGCTCCGCGAGGCCGGCCGAGAAGGCCTCGCCCAGGCCGCACCCCACCTGCGCTCGCACCCTCGCGGCCGCCTCGACCATCTCAGCACCCAGCGGCACCACGATCAGCTCGAGCGCCTCCAGGTCCGCCCACACCCGCCCGGCGTCCTCAACGTGAGCGTCACGCGACGCGACCCTGAGCACCTCGTAGAGGAACAGCGAATCGACCGCGATGGCGAGCTCACCGGCGATGTGGCGCGCCAGCAGCTCGCGCGCTTCGGGCGATCCGGGCTCGTTGCGGAACCACTTGACGCCGACCGACGCGTCGATGACGCACACCGGCACACTCACGCGCCGACGCCCCGGCCTTCGGCCCGCAACGCCCGCAGCTTCTCGAGGCTCGACGGCTCCAGCGACACGCTGGGGTCGGCGTCGTACTCGTCGGCGAAGCGCTCCATGTCCTCGAGCGCGAGCGATGCCGCGCTGCGAAACGCCGCTTCGGACTCGCGCGTCCGCCGCCGGACGACGTAGTCGGCCACGGCCTCCTCGACCATCGCGCTCCGGCTCACGCGCGCCCGTCCGGCCGCTGCGTCGAGCTCGTCGAGCAGCCAGTCGGAGAGGGCGACGGCGACCTTCTTCTTGGGCATGATCGCTCCCGGTGGGACGGCGGTTCATACCGTTCGTTCATACCACGGGATGCGCATGCAAGACAATGCCTGCCGAGGAGGCCTACCCCTGGGCCTGCTATCCTCTTCTGAGATGGACAGGGGAATGATTCGCCTGCAAGCTGCAGCGGATGAGGTGGGGTCCGTTGGCCGAGTACTTGTCTCAGGACCTGGACTACTACGATGCGCTCCGAACCAAGCTCGGGGACCTTGAGGGAGCCGACACCCTCATCCATGAGCTTGCGCAGAATGCGCACGACGCGTACCGGGATGCAGACAGGCAAGAACGAGCGACGCGCATCATCTTTGACATCTGTGATGACGGACTACGTGTCTGGAATGACGGTGTCTTCAGCTCGTGTGGAGACGTGAGCGCACCTGAGTGCTCGTGGCAGAAGGGCAATCCGAGCCACGAACGCTGCGACTTCCATCGATTCCGCCGAGTCGCCAGCGGAGACAAGGCGCGGGCGGAGAATGTGTTCGGCGCATTCGGAGTAGGTTTCATTTCGGTGTACCAGATCACCGACAAACCCGAATTCCGGTCAAGCGGAATGCATTGGACCCTCAACCCCGCGGAGAAGTCCGATCAGAGAATCCGTTCTGAGCTGGACGGTGAGAACCGACCTGGCACTGAGTTCTGGCTGCCCTGGGCTCCAGAGGTCTCTGAACTCGGCACGATCCTCAAGAGAGCCGCGAGGACTCGCGAAGACCACATTCGGCTCCTCGTCGCTCAGGGTCCAGATGTGGCGGAGCAGGCAATCATGTTCCTGGAGAACATCGAGTCTATCGAGATTCGTCGCAACGGAGAACCTCTTTCTTCAATCGCCAAGACTGAAGCGGACGAGGAGCTTGTCGTCGACCGCGACGGCAAGACGCAATCCTGGTTGCTGGTGCGGGGTGAGTTCGAGGGCCATAAGAGGAGCGCGGATGCCCTTCTCGACGGGGAGCTGTCACGGCGTTCAGCCACCGCAACGGTAGCCATCCCCGAGAATCCGGGGCGTCTCGAAGGTCTACTCTTCTGTGGGCTACCGACGCGCCAGCCCACGCAGTTGCCGTTCCACATCAACGCGCACTTTTTCCCTTCCTCGGACCGCAAGCGCATCGATGTCGAGGGTGACTCCTACAAGGTGGAATGGAACCGGGCCGCAATTGAAGCCTCCGCGGTTGCCTTGGCCTCCAATCTCGAACAGGTCGCGGGGTCACTGGGTCCCGTCTCGTTCTGGTCAATGCTGTCCCGCCTGTACGCACAGAATCAGCGCAGTGACGTGCAAGACGTCTTCTGGCAGGCAGTGGAGAAGCGCTGTCCCGGGAAACGAATCGTGCTCTCTTCTCGAGAGCAATGGTTGACGACCCCCGATGTGTGCTTCTTGCAGCGTGCCGAAGAGGAACAGAACTTGGAGGCACTGGAAGCCCTCGACATCCATGTCGCTCACCCGGATCTGCGCTCACATCAGAGTACGATGCGAGCACTCCGGATGGTGCATCTGGAGGTCTCGGCGATAACCGAGGCCGTGACCCTGGTCGCAAGAAGCGATAAGCATCCCGTGGCCGAGGCCCATCCGGCTCTTTCGAACGAGAAGCTGAGATTGCAGGTAGGTGATGCGCTTCAGCTGCGACTGGAGCGCGACGCCGAAGAGCGCTGCTCCACGGCACGCGAGCAGCTTGGCAGCCTCGCCATTTGTCTGACTGTCGAGGACAAGCTGGCGCCGCCAAACCAGCTGCTGGGACCACCGACAGACGCTGAAACAGATGCCTTCCGCAGGATGGGTCTGGGATCTGTGGTCGCAGCCTCACTCAACCACAATCACCCTTCGATCCGATCCCTGGTGCCTTCAGACTACCGAACAAGAGCGGTGCAGTTCTTCTCCCTCATGACGCAGAGGCGCTCACTGGAACAGCTTAGAGCGCCTCTGCGCGAGCTCTTCAGGTGGCTCAGGGAGAATCAGCTCGGTGCGATTCGCGAGGACGAGAATCTCAGGAGGACGCTCGCATCAGCCCCCATCTGGCCTGCGGCTTCAAGACTTCACGTACTTTCGGAGGTCTCGATACCTGGGGGATTCCGCGACACACTCGGACTGGCGTGCACATTGGACACGGAGTTCGCGGATGGTGTCGCTGATGCCGCTTTGGCCCTGGGATGCAAGCAGCTGAGCGTGGCGGACTACGCAGCGGACTACGTGCCACGCCTGTTCGCAACCGGCCGACCCTCCCGTGAACAAGCTGCCGCCTTGCTTGCCGATTTGGCTTCCCAGTTTGCGGAGCTAAGCGCGTCCCGTCGAGCGCGCGAAGTCCTCGCCTCGCTCACAATCGTGCCGTGCAGCGATGGAGATTTGCGTCGTCCAAACGAAGTCGTCTTCGACTCACCAGAGACACGTGAGATCCTTGGACCCAACGCGCCAATGTGCGCCCCTCAAAGTGAGATCGTCCGGTCCCTTCTCGAGTGGTTGGGTGTCAGTGACTCAGTCACTGTTCCGGCGATTCTTTCCCGAGTGCGCATGCTGTCTCAAGAGCCAGTGAACCCAACGACAGTAGGTGCGGCCCAGAGCGCCCTAAGGAGACTTGCGGGGCTGAACACGATCAGTCCCCTCGAACAGGAAGTCCTGGTGTCCTTGAGAAACCTGCGTTGGCTGCCCGCGGTTGACGATGACGAGTGGCATAGGCCGAGCGAACTACTCACGGTATTCCAGCGGGAAGTGCTCTTTGGCCGACATGGACTACAGCTTGATCTACCCCGACTGGACCAGCAGAGTGCTGCGGCTCTGCTCAAAGCCCTGAATCTCCGGAACGATCCGTCGGCGGACGAAGCGGTCGACTATCTACTGGAGCTCCTTGAGCGTGACGAGGAGCCATCGCCAGAGCTCTACAAGTTCCTGGACAGGACGGTTGAGCCCAGTGTTGCGAGACGACTTGCTGGGATTCCACTCTTCCTCGGCGTAAACGGACAGCGCTACACCGCTGACCGCGCCTTCCTCGGCCAACACCCGTTCGGGGACTGGGCCGTGACCCTAGATGCGACATGGGGAGCGCTCAGCGCGCTGCTTCGGGCGCTACGCATCAGGCAGGAGCCGAACGCGGAAGATGCAGCTCGCGTCTTGGCGTACATGGAACACGAGCTTTCGGGCTTCCATCAGCCGCTCGAGCAGACGGACATCGACGTTGTGAACGCGTGCTGGAGCCTTATAGGCTGGCGGCTCGACCACGACTCTGAGGTCGCCGCTGCCATGGGCCTGCTGGAGGGTCGCGAGGTTGCCCTCGATAGTCGAGGTGTCCTAGTGGCACCGGACACTCTGTTCTTCAATGACCAGCCCGAGATTGCGAGACATCTCGAAGACAGGGTCGGCCCCATCCTGATTGCGCGAAAAGGGGATGCATGGAGAGGACTGGCGCACGCAGGCGTGTGCGACATCTCGTCAGCCATAGGAGTCGAAGTCCTGGACGTCCAACATGGTGCCGAGGCGACTGAGCGCTTCCACACGATGCTGGGGGAGAGGCGTAGCCCCATCGTCAGAGCTCTCGCGCAAGACTCCCATCTCGCGGATCCTGAGCAGCTACTTGACTCGTGGCTAGACATCTCGTTCATCGAGGTGGAAGGCATCACTGTCCGCCTGTGGATATCGCGCCCAAGTGTAGAAGTGACCACCAACGAAATGCGAGGAGCCTTGCTCGACCGAGGTGCGCGTAACCTCTACGTTGTTCAATCCGAACCGCACCCAGCCGCCGCAATCGCCCGTGAGCTGCTCACGGGCGCAAGCGTGGAGGCTGGATACGTTCCTCTGCTCGTTACCGCGCTCGCCCAAGTGCTTGGCGCACCGAGTGCAGCCGCAGCCGATGAGGACCTAGACGTTCGAGGATTCGCGCGATTCGAGTCTCGGAGGGCACCCACCCCTGGCCTAACGTCGGAAGAAGCCGAGGGTGTCGACAATGAGGAAGACGTGCCGGCTGACTCGGACAGCAGCGATGTGGAGCGGGCACGCAGTGAGCAATCTCACGGTGACGTTGTCCCTGCGCGCAGGCCACAGCGCCGCGATGAACGCCTCCGGTCGTACGTCGCGGTCTCTCGTGAGGAGACACTCGACCCCGAGGCGGCTGCGGCGGAGCAGGAGAGAAGACTGGCAATTGACAGAGCCGGCGCTGAGAGAGTGATGGCCTACGAGAGATCAAAGGGTCGCACTCCTGAGAAGATGGCCCACCTCAATAAGGGCTTCGACATCCGCTCGGAGGATGACCTTGGCCGAGTGCGCTTCATCGAGGTGAAGTCAACGGCGAACTTGTGGGGTGACGGCGGAGTCGGCGTGTCCCCCGCGCAACACGACTATGCCCGACGCAACCCTGACGAGTGGTGGCTCTACGTCGTCGAAGCTGCAGAGTCAGACGAGTTCTGGGCCATCTACTGCATCAACAACTTCGTCGAGCGCACATCGCAGTATATGTTCGACGACGGGTGGAGGGTGGCCGCCAAAGAGAAGGCGGGCGCCTGGAAGGGAAACGAAGAGGCTGCTCGAGGCAAGACCAGTAGAGAGAGCGACCTCGAGAGCGAGTAGAGTTCTGGCTAGTCTTCCGCAGCCAACAGCGCCGTCTCGCCAGTCTCTCCGCCAAGCACCCTGCCCAGAATCTTCGCGACATACTCCGGGTCATCCTGGAACACTACGTTGTTCGCCTCAAACTCAGCTTGGCTGCCCTGTGTGGCGATGCTCCTCTGAGGGGTCACTGAGATGATGAACGAGTTCAAGACAACCTCGGGCACGCCGCCAGTGAGTGCCGACTCGATCTTCTTGATCGACCTATGCAACTGCACCTTCGGGTCTGTCAATCCTTCTGCGTGTGCCATGCCATGAGGATCCACGAACGTCACGTACTGGCACTCGTCCGAGCACAGCCAGAGCACGAAGTCCGGATGGAAGTTGTTGGCCTCCGAGAACGCAAGGCCCTTCCCCCTGCTCAGGTTTCGGAGTAGATAGACCTCATGGCCGGCAACCAGCTCAGGCCTCTGTGTCATCGTCTTCTGCAGGTCTCGCACGAACCGGAGCTCGCCGGTGTTCAACGGCGTGGGCTGAGCCTGGAGTACGTCCTTGAGTGACTCACCGCCGGCGAGCAACGGCTCGTAGATGTGCTCACCCACAAAGAGAGCGTCGAACCCGTTCAGGCTCAAGTCCGTACGTATGCCTGGTTCGCTCATCATGTCCCGAAGCCCCTCGACCAACGTCAGGAGCTCCCGTTCAGTGCCGAGCACCTTGAGCTTGTACTGCTCAGGCAAATTGGAGTCATCGCTGCGCAAGTCGCGATAGATTCGATTCGGACGCTCATACTCCGCTTTCTTCAGAGCGTAGAAGCGGTCGACGTACTTCTTGAGCAGTGCGAGTGCAATCTCTTGCCACCGCATGACCGTGCCACCGAAATCTTGCCATTCCATCAGCGTGCGCGGAGCGTATAGGCGATACCAGGGCTCTCGGCTCCACGTGAGGATTTCGTACAACACGTGCGGCTCAATGAGCAGGTTCGAGTACTTGCGATCTCGCCGGTGAGCCAGCAGATCGAAGTACAGTCGGCGCCAGTCAACCCAGTCCAGCTGGGTCTTGCCAAGAACCTGCTCAACTCGACCGCCGCCAGGCTGAACGACCATGCCGAAGCTCGCATCGGCACTCGCCAAGGCTTGCACCCGCGGATACCAATCGACCTCGATGGGTCGCTGCAACAAAGCAGTGAAGGGTGAGGATAGCGCGAACTCGGGCACACCTCGCTTGAAGTCCGTACCCGCCTTCAGTGCGGGAACCTTCAGCGCGCGTTTGGGCAATCGGGACTCGACCGGAATCGCGAGTTCCTGCCAGTCCTCGGATGCAGGAACGCCCTCTTCCTCGAGATAGCGACGGAAGTCCGTGATGTAGTTGGCACGAACACCGAACACGTTCAGAGTCTCGAGCGTCTTGAGGCCCTCCGGATGCCCAACTCCTTCAACGAAGGTGCTGCGCTTCAGGCAACTCTCGTAGCCCCTGAGACGAACGCCGCGGCCGAAGAGCTGCACAATCTCAGAGCCCTCAGAACGGCCCACATTCAGCAGCCCCATTGTGCTGACCCGGTAGCTGTCCCAACCTTCGATGAACTTCTTCGAGCCGATGAGAACGTTCACTGTGCTGTCTGTCTCAGCAAGTTTGTGAAACAGCGAACCAGAGAAGGGCTGATGCTCAACAACGAGCTCTTCATACTCTTTACAGAGGTTCGCGAGTGCGTCGGCGTCTCCAACGTTGATGACGCCGAAGTCAGCGGCCGAACCAATCCTGAGTGCGATTTCTCCGTCGGATCCCTTGAGGTTCACCACGTGTAGCCGGCCGGATCCCGCGGAGTTGAACAAGCGCCGAAGCACGTCGTCGAACAAGTCGTCCGCAGGCGTACTCAAGCCGGCCAAGTAGAGGAAGCTTGCGCCGAAGATCTCCCGCCCCTTCGAGTCGAGTAGACCAGGGCGACCCCCGAGCAAGCGTTTCAGACGAGCCACCGAGGCAGCTCGATTGGACACGAACCTCTCGAGGAAGAGCAGCACGTCCACGACGTCTGAGACCTTGCGCCCGGCACGCGTCGCCACAGCGTTAACCTTGCTCCCGACGAATACCCACAGGGGCCGCTCGAGCAGATACGGAGTGAGCTTCTCTTCCAGATCGTCGTACAGCCGCTGTTGTTCGTAGAAGGCGAGCAGGCACGCGGTCAGGTAAAGCTCTCGACACTCCTCATCGGAGTCATCATGCAGATTGAGTATCCGATAGTCCTTGCCGTGCCCGTCCCGGTAGAAGTAGCGATATGAGTAGTCAAAGAGAATGCAGCGGGCGTATTCCTGGAACAGCGGGTCCTTGCCCGATGCCTTGATTGCCTGCCCAAAGGTAGCCGAGTACTCGAATGAGAAGCCCTCTGCGCACAATCGATCGCGCTTTGCCTTCCAGTCGACGCCGCTCGCCCCGCGGTGCCCCTCATCCACAAGAACGAGGTTGTCTCCTTCGAATGCATCCACAGCGACCGTCTTCTCACCACCGGACTCACTCAGCTTGTGAATGTCGATGATCTCGATGGAATGACCGGCAAAAAGAGAACCGCCGTCCTTCGCAAACAGGTCGGCCGGTAGACCGGGAATCTGAGTCAGATCGAATTCGCGCTTGTGCTGCTTCGACAGCCCCTCGTTGGGGGTCAAGACGAGCACGCGATTCAACTCCGCGGAACGTCCGGCGCGCTGAAGATAGTGCCGGTACTGAAGGATGTTCACGTGCATCATCAGCGTCTTGCCCGATCCAGTCGCACTCCAGAACGCGAGTTTGTTCAGATTCTCGAGTCGGTACTCAGGAGTGCGCTGACCCGGCTTGCGCGCGGCGTTGTGCGTGACGAGATGAGCGTTGAGCTCGTCGAGTAGCAGCGCAGAATCCTGGAAGTAGCGATCCAGATATATCTCCGAGAACAGCAGACCGAGGTACTGGAAGTACTTCATGTGCCGTGCCCTGCCATCGACTTCTCTGCGTCGAACGACCTCCTGCCAGTGGCGCACGATGTTCGCGTCGTACTCGAGCAACATGTCGTTGGTCAGGCGAACGTCAGCACGCGCGCGCGACAAAAGCGAGTGCACAAACAGACTGGCATTCTCAGAGTCGTAGCCCTCGGAGTCTGGCGACTTCATCCCCGCCGCCAGCTCGTCGAGACTGGCGACCCCAAAGGTGGCCAGTATCCACTCGAAGAGAACTAGGTTCCGATCCAGTCTTTGCTCACTACCGTTCCGAGGAGTCATCGTGACCGGCCTAGGAGTCTTCAGTATCGAACATGAGCCGCATGAAATCTTCGTCGATTTGGCGCACAGTGAACCGCTCGCCGGCACCGGGGAGGTTGTCAAGAGTGTGGGGCCCATTCGCGTAAACGAGCTCCACTTTCTTGTGGGAAGCAAGCTGCCCGGCCACTAGATTCGCCAGCCGTTCGTTGTCGACTTGTGATGTACGTCGCCATACCGCCAGGATCCCCTTGCCCGAACAATCCGTTCCTCGCAGGACAGTCGCACCATCGACTGGCTCTTCACTCTCGATCTTGAGTCCGATCAAGTAGCTGAAAGTCTCCACAAGGTCGATAGCGCGCTCGGTGACCTCGCTAACACCAGAATCGGCGACGAGTAGCCGATAAGCCCAGGGATCATCGATAGCATCGAGCCCCGGAACGAGCTCCGACTGGTCTGCCGACAAAGATAGGGCGTAGTTCACGAAGTAGTCTTCACGCGCGACATCTGGCAAGAGGTCAAGCTTACCGACGCCGGCAGCTTGCAGATTCGCAAGTGCGTCTTCATAGGCTTCGATGCGGATGCACTTGATGATCTGCGACACGCCGTCTCGGCTGGTGGGCACCCCGCCCTTCCACTCGCTCGAGTAGCTAGCCTTGAGAATCCGTGGCTTCAGAACCGACTCGAAGTGCTCACCCATTTCCACAAGTACGTACTGCAGGTCCCGGCCGTCGCGCATGCACTGGATGGCCGCCGCACCCGTCGTGCCCGAGCCGGCGAAGAAGTCGAGGACCATACTGCCCGGCGCCACATCGAGAATACGACGCATCAGTTTGGTGGGTTTTGGTGATGCGAATGGGCTCTCACCAAACATCGCCTGGAGCTCGCGCACGGCATCCTGGTTGTGGCCTGCTTCCTGATGGGGCCAGATTGTTTTGGGAACGACACCGCCGACCTCTGACAAGAACCGCTTGTAGGCCGGCACCTTGTTCATGCCCGTCGCGCCCCACCACACACGATTCTCGGACACGTTGCGTTCGTGCTGCTCCTTTGTGTATCGCCACACGGCTCTAGGTGACGGCCAGATCTCTTCCCCAGTGTTGGGCTGCCGAATTGCGTACCACCCATTGGGGCGTTCCTCGCGTGTCTTGTTCTGGACGTAGTTGTCGGCCTTCCACGGGCCACGCGGATCATCATCCCGGTTCTTGTAGGACGCGTTCTGCACCTCTGTCAATGACGATTTGAAGTTGACCCCCCTACGCCGATTTGAAGTTGACCCCCTCAGGCGGTCGGTGTCGTGATGATTCCGGCCTTCTTCTTGTCTTTCAGGCGATAGCTCTCGCCCTTGATCGAGA